>ENA-OWYM01000002-OWYM01000002.1-human-gut-metagenome-genome-assembly--contig:-NODE-2-length-494295-cov-113.226922_pt1 | contig 494295 bp, 410 predicted proteins | sample MGYA00249748_ERZ652082 | MGnify/ENA primary metagenome ERZ652082 (study PRJEB26925, sample SAMN05827187) | human gut metagenome | biome: ENVO:2100002; feature: ENVO:00000062; material: ENVO:00002003...
CATTACTCTGAACAAGTGGCAAAGTTAATACTATTTCTTCCGTCCTGAAAATTTCTTGTCCTTTTTAGCCTCCGGGAACACAAAAGTCGTGTTATATTCCCCGTCAAAGGCGACAACAGCATCGAAACTCTTGCCCTGTTTGCTCTTGAACCCTTTGAGCAGCTTGGTATGCCCTTCGGTGAGCAGGTCTTTGATTTCATCGTCGGACAGGGTGCGTCCCGCTTTCAGCCGGAACACGGGCAGTCCGCACTCCGTGTTGTCGCAGCGTACCACCTTGCCGTAGAACCGCATCCTGCCCGTGCCACACTTGGGACACGCGCAGCCGGAGTCACGGCTGCCGAAGAGCTTGTCGCACGAGATCAGTTCGGAGGTTATCTCACGTGTGTACGCCTCTATCTCCTTGCGGAAGGTGTCGTCGGACAGTTCCCCGCGCTCGATACGCGCCAGCTCCTTTTCCCATTCGCCCGTCATGGCAACATCGGCGATGCGCATCGTCTTGACGACGGAATTGAGGGCAAGTCCTTTTTCGGTGGGAACAAGCGACTTCTTGCAGCGTTCCATGTAACCGCGCTTGAAAAGCGTTTCGATGATGGAGGCGCGTGTGGCGGGAGTACCGATGCCACAGTCCTTCATCGCCTGCCGCAGTGCGTCGTCCTCAATTTCCTTGCCCGCCGTTTCCATTGCCGAGAGCAGGGTGGCTTCGGTATGCAGCGGCTTGGGTTTGGTCTTTCCTTCGGTAATGGACGAGCCTTTCGGTGTCAGCGTGTCGCCTTCCTGCCAGCCGGGGATGGTAATTTCCTCTTTTTCCTCGCCATAGACGGCACGCCATCCGGTTTGCTTCACGACGCTGCCTTTTACGGTAAACTCCACTCCGGCACATTCCGCCGTGACAGTGGTCACATCCTTGACGCATTTCTCAGAGAATGCCTCGACCATGCGCCCGGCAATCATCTGATAGATGGTATTGTCCTCTTTGGAGAGGAAGAGCGGTTTCTCACCCGTGACGAGCAGGGCATGGTGGTCTGTCACCTTGCCGTCGTCCACGCTGCGGCGTGTCGGGGCGGCTTTTGCCCGCACCTTGTCTTTCCATTCGGGCTGTGTGCCGATGAAAGCGAGCAGTTTGGGAATTTCGGCAAACACGTCTTCGGGGATGTAGCGGCTTCCCGTTCTCGGATAGGTTATCAACTTCTTTTCGTAGAGTTTCTGCGCGATTTCAAGCGTCTGTTCCGCCGTGAAGCCGTGCTTGGCGTTGGCTTCTTTCTGGAGCGTGGTCAGGTCGTAGAGCAAGGGAGTTTCCTCCGTCTTCTCCTTGCGCTCGGCTTTCGTGACAGTGGCGCAACCTGCCGCCTTTACCTTATTATATAGTTCCATCGCCGGTTCTTTCTCTTTCCATTTCTCGGAGGATGAGAATTTCACGACTTCGCCGTCGCAACCGTCCGTTGCGATATGGAGCTGCCAGAATGCTTCGGACGTAAAGCGGCGGTTCTCCCAGTAGCGTTCACATACCATAGCCAACGTTGGTGTCTGCACCCGCCCCACGGAATACGTGCCGTGTCCGGCGGCGATGGATAACGCCTGTGTGCCGTTGATGCCCACGAGCCAGTCGGATTCGCTCCGCGCTTTGGCGGCGAGGTAGAGGTTGTCGTATTTGCTGCCGTCTTCGAGTTTCCGCAGTCCCTCGCGGATAGCTTTGTCGGTGAGAGAGCTGATCCACAGGCGCACGAAAGGAGTGGTGCAACCCGTATAGTGGTAGAGGTAGCGGAAGATAAGCTCTCCCTCGCGTCCGGCATCGGTCGCCACGATGATATGTTCGCTTGTGTCGAACAGTCTTTTGATGACTTTTATCTGCGACACCACGCCGCTGTCGGGCTTGTAACCTTTCTCCGTCCTGACCTGACGGGGGACGAGCGTGAATGTGTCGGGAATAATCGGGAGGTTGTCACGGACAAATCCGCGCACGCCGTAGCCGTCGGGCATGGCAAGCTGAACGAGGTGTCCGAATGCCCATGTCACGGCATAACCGCCTCCCTCGAAATATCCTTCCTCTCTCTTTGTCGCGCCCACGATGCGGGCGATTTCACGTGCCACGGAGGGCTTTTCTGCAATGATTGTCTTCATGTCTTCTTCTTTTTTGTTGATACTTTGGATTTTATTTTGGATTCAGTGGCGGACACGGGATTACATTTTCATGCCCTTGCCCGTTTTCTTCTGCGGCTTCTCCTGCTGCTGTTGCTGGCGGGCGTCCTTCGGGTTGGTCTGACCTTTCTGCAACGGCTCTCTCAGATTCTTTGTAGCCTCGTTGGTCTTGCCATCGTTGTTCACCGCCACCTGCGTGCGGCTCTCGTTGGACGGAGCAACCTGCTGTGCATTGTCAGGGTTCGTGTCGTAGCGGTACGGGCGTCCCTTCTCCGGGTTGAACTTGATATACATCGTGGCATGGAAGCCCTGCTTGTCGGTCACGTTCTCCAGCTTCACGGCTTTACCCGCCACATAGTCGGCTTTCTGCTGGTCGGTGAAGCTCACGCCGCTCCATTTGCTGATGGGGCGGATGCTGCCGTCCTCGTTCGTCCACGTGTTGCGGCGTTGCTCCTTCTTGGTCTGTGCGGCATTTTCCCCGCCCTGCGCCTGACTTTTCGATGTGTCGCCTTTGGTTTCCTGTGTCTGTGCGGTACGGGGCGACTTGCCGGTTCCCGGCACGAACTCCACGCCGCGCTGCTCCACGTTCACTTGCAGGGTGGTGACGAACTTTCTGCCGTCGTTGCGCTCGATGAGCTTGTCGCGTACGGGCAGTCCGGCGCGGAGCATGTCCCGCTCCTGCGTGGTGATTTCCGTCTTGCCGATGCGCTCCGGGATGCGCACCCTGCTTGCCGGAATGTCCGTGATTTCATTCGTCTTGCGGTCGATGCTGATGTAGGAGGGGATGATCTCGCCCGTTTCCCTGTCCACAATGTCCACGACCCTACCGAGATTGCCCGTTTCGCGGAGGTTCTTCCGGTCATTGTCGGAGAATTTGTGTTCCTTGTACTCATCCAGCTTCTGCTCCTTGCGGATGAAGTGCGGCACGAGGCTGATGTTTCCCTCACCGTCCTTCTTGAAGGAGAGGCGGGCGTCCAGCTCGAATGATTCGCCGCCGAAGGTCGGTTTGACCTTTACCAAGTCGGACTTGCCATAGTTGAGCATCTTCGTAAGGTCGCCGGACTTTTCAAGGTTGTCCCGCTTTACGCCCCATCTGTCCTCCAGCTCCTGCCAGTTGATTTTACTCTCGTCGATGGGCTGGTAGCCACGTTTGCCCTGCATCTGTTCGGATTTGTCCTGTTGCTGTTCTTTCCGTTGTTCCATGTTCTCCTGTTTTTGAGGTTCTTGTTTCTCTGTCTGTTGTGCTGCCATCTCTTCCTGCACCTTCTTCTCATAGTCGGAGGTGTCCACCTTGTGAGGGGCGAGCAGCTCCTTGTTCGCTTCGGGGTCTTTCAGCAGTTGCTTCATCACCTCTAAGAGATTTTCAGCTTGGTCTGCCGCAATGCGGTAGAAACCGAAGCGGCTGGGTTCCTTGCACTGCCGGAAGAAGTTCTTGAAGAAGTTGTCCAGCACGTCGCCATGTCGGTCGAATTGCAGGAAACTCTGCGCGTTCTCCGCTTTTGCGGGGGTGCGCTTGGGTGTGCCGTCCGCGTTCAGCCCGGCTACCACGCTGATCTCGCCTGTCTTCTCGTCACGGACTACCAGCACGTCCTTTTCGTCTTTTTTCTTTGCCATCTGAAAAATGTTTTAATGGGTTATTTATGAAAGAAATTATGGATACGAGCCTTGTAGAAGGCTATATCTTCCTTTTTGAAGTCCTTGATATGGTTGGAAAGGAATGTCAGCACGTCCTCCTCGCTGTAATAGGTCTTCTTGCCCAGCGTCTTGTAGGGCAATGCGCCTACGCTGCGGTAGCGTTGGAGGGTGCGTTTGCTTATCTGGAGCAACATGCACAAATCCTGATTGTCGAAAAGGCGGATGCTTTCCGTGATAGTGGGCTGTTTCCCCTCAGCCTTCATCGCCAGCAGCAGTTCGTCCTGACGGTCGAGCCGTTCCATCAGCTTCTGCATCCAGCCCTCGAAGTTGTTTCGTGTGAGCAGTTCCATGACCTATGTCCTCCTTCCTTTTGGTTTGCCGCCCGTGCGCAGCGTGTGGTTGTGGAACAGGGTGTCTATTGTCCCTTCCTCGTTCCTTACTGTGTTGTCCTCCAATAGCCGCAGTATCTCGGAAAGGCGGTAGCGGCAGCTTCCGCGTACCACCACATACTCGATACGGTGGTCGGTGCGCATACGCTGCATGGTGCGCTTGCTCACGTTGAGCATCTTCGCCGCCTGTGCCGTGTCAAGCAGCTTGTCTTCGGTTTCCCGCTTCCGTTTCTTCTCGTCCCTTGCCTCGCGGATGTACCCTGCGATGTTCGCAATCTGCGCCATCATCTCCTTGTAGGCGGAACTTTCCATTGTTATCACTTTCATGTTCAGTCCTTTCTTTTTGTTTCTGCGACAAAATTCGGCAATAAACAAAAGGGGCTTTAACAACTCACTACGTGACTCACGTAAGATTTTTGCGGAAGATGGCTCCGTAACCCGGTCAAACGGCGCAACAGGCAGCCTTTCAGCGGAAAACGATACGTCTTGTATGCCGTTTCGTTACCTTTGCGGCAAACTCTAAATGACATGAATATGGAAATAGTATCTATCGAGAAAAAGACTTTCGAGATGATGGTGGCGGCATTCGGCGCACTCTCGGAGAAGGTCGCCGCCCTGAGGCGCAAAAGCGACACGGGGCGCATGGAAAGATGGCTCACGGGCGAGGAGGTCTGCGGGCAGTTGAGAATAAGCCCGCGCACGTTGCAGACGCTGCGTGACAGGCGGCTTATCGGCTACTCGCAGATAAACCGCAGGTTCTATTACAAGCCAGAGGAGGTGAAGCGGCTGATACCGCTTGTCGGCACGCTCTATCCGCACGGCAGATGATTTGATTTATTCACCCACTGAATCCGAAGTTATGATGAACGAGAACAACGATGTTTTTACGATGGAAGACGAGCCGATAGCCTCTGTGGTGCAGGATATGCGCAAAGGCTCGAAATGGCTGTCCGCATTTCTGGAAAGCTACCGTCCTCCGCTGGACGGGGAACGTTACCTGACGGACGGCGAGGTGTCGGAACTGCTCCGTGTGAGCCGGCGCACCTTGCAGGAATACCGCAACAACCGCGTGTTGCCCTTCATACTTTTGGGAGGGAAGGTGCTTTACCCGGAAACGGGGCTGCGCGGGGTACTGGAAGCGAACTACCGCAAGCCGCTGGAGTGAGGCGGTTTCATGAAAAAGTAAACGGGTGACACCTTTTGTGGTGCTACCCGTTTACTTGTCTTATGGGGTATGTGCAATCAGCAATACCCGGCTTTTCCGTTCTGTATGAACATCACGTATGTCTGCCGTTTCTCTTGTGAGAGTGCCTTTCCCACCAGCCATGTGCGGAACAGGTGGGTGTTGTAGGTATTCACCCTGAAAGCGACCGGGATGATGATTTCAAGGGCGTACACGTCCGCGTGCAGCCCGTTTTCAAGCTGCATGTAGCGGCACACCTCGTAGTCGTTCAGCACGTCCGACTTGCGGACGGCTCTGATGGCGGCGTTCACTGCCGGGACGGTCGTATGGAACAATCCGGCTATTTCGGTGGCGGTCATCCACACGTCGTTACCGGTTACGCTGACTGCCTTGTCCTCGATGATGATTGTGTCACGTTTCATGGCTTTTCTTTTTAGATGGTGCAACCTGCAAATTCCTCGACGCCGTTCAATCTTGCGGCAAGGTTCTCCATGTCCTGATTGAGCTTCTCTTTGGTTATCTTTGCGTAAATCTGCGTCGTCTTTATGCTCTTGTGTCCGAGCATGGAGCTGACCGTTTCGATGGGAACACCGTTGGAGAGGAATATCGTCGTGGCTGCCGTGTGGCGGCTCTGATGCCACGTGATATGCTTGGTGATGCCGCAACGCTTGGCGACGGCACGGATACCGGCAAGGCACGTGTTATAATGCGGAACGGGAAATATCCTGCCGTCCCCGCACAGTCCCCGGTATTTGCCGATTATGCGGTTGGCGATGTCGAGCAGGCGGATGTTGGACACCACGCCCGTTTTCTGGCGGTTGATGTTTATCCACTCGTGTTCGTCGAAGTAGGTGCGGATATTCTCTTCCGTAAGGTTGCGCATATCCGCGAACGACAGCCCCGTGAAGGCGCAGAACAGGTAGAGGTCGCGGTACAATTCCTGTTTGGCGTTTTTCAGTTTCCCCTCCATCAGCAGGCGGATCTCATCTTTGGTCAGGAAACTGCGTGTTGTTTCCTCCTTCTTGATTTCATACTCGCGGAACGGGTCGCGCGTCAGCCACTCGTTGTTGATGGCGATGAATACCATCGTCCGTAACGGGCAGACGTACAGCCACACGGTATTGGTGCAGCAGTGCTTGTCCGTGCGCAGGAACATCTCGAAGTCGGAGATGAAAGCCGGGGTAAGCTCTTTTAGGGCGATGTCCTTCACATGGTAGCGGATGTCGAGGAACTCTTGCATGTGCTTGTAAACGGTGCGGTACTTCAGCAGCGTGCCTTTGGCTTTCATGCCTGCCTCCACCTGCTTCTCGTAGTCCTCGTTGTGCTGGCGGAACACCTGCATCAGCGTGTGGTAGCGGTGTTCCAGTCCGAGAAAGGCGTTCTTCACCTTCTCCGCCGTGACGAAGTTGTCACGCTCCATGATTTCCTGATAATGCCTGTTGATGCGTACCCGCATCTTGTCAAGCATACGGTTCGTTTCGAGTGCCGCCGTGCTTCTGCCCGTGACACGTCCACCTTTGGTGTCCCACAGTTTCGGATCGACAGTCAGTTTGCAGCTGAACTGTGTCTGGCTGCCGTCCACCGTGATGCGTCCCATGACGGGAACTGTCCCGTCCTTTTTCACTACCTGACGCTTGAGGTAGTAGATTACTGAAAATGTACTCTTCATTGTCCTTAATTTTTGGGTTTCAAAATTAGTTGGTGAAGAGTCCGGTGTTGGTACGCAAAACGGGGAGGAACGGCGCAATCTTTTTCCGTAACCTGATTTTTCGCATGAGTTATGGATAACTCACTATTCCTTAGAGCCTTGTTTCGCTATTCGTACCCGTTTGTCGCATTTTCGGGCATGGTTACGAACAAGTAACGTAGCGGCGTCAGGATTTGGCTTCGGCAGGGATTGTAATGGCTTCACGGATTATCGCCACTTCAACCAAAACCCTTGTAACTCAATTCTATCACTATATCTTTCCGCATTTCACTTTTTTGTAGTAACTTTGCAGCATAAATGTGTTTATAAGCTCATGATAGATACCAATATATTTCAAGATAAGACGGCGGTTTACTATACGTTGGGGTGCAAACTGAACTTCTCGGAGACCTCTACTATCGGTAAAATTTTGCGGGAAGCGGGCGTACGTACGGCGCGCAAGGGTGAGAAAGCGGATATTTGTGTAGTGAATACCTGCTCGGTGACGGAAGTGGCAGACAAGAAGTGCCGCCAGGCCATCCACAAACTGGTGAAGCAACATCCGGGTGCATTTGTCGTGGTGACCGGTTGCTATGCCCAGCTGAAACCGGAGACGGTGGCAAAGATAGAAGGTGTGGACGTCGTGCTGGGAGCCGAGCAGAAGAAGGACCTGCTCCACTACCTGGGCAATCTACAGAAGCACGAGACCGGCGAGGCCTACACTTCCGCTTTGAAGGATATACGTTCGTTTGCTCCGTCTTGTTCGCGTGGCGACCGGACCCGTTTCTTCCTGAAAGTGCAGGACGGCTGCGATTATTATTGTTCCTATTGCACCATTCCCTTTGCCCGCGGACGTAGCCGTAACGGCAGCATTGCTTCTATGGTGGAGCAGGCCAGCCAGGCGGCTGCCGAAGGTGGAAAGGAAATTGTATTGACCGGCGTCAATATCGGAGACTTCGGCAAGTCTACCGGTGAGACTTTCTTCGACTTGGTGAAGGCGCTGGACGAGGTGGAAGGCATTGAGCGTTACCGCATATCCTCCATCGAGCCGAATCTGCTGACAGATGAAATCATAGAATACGTGTCCCGTTCCCGGCGTTTCATGCCTCATTTCCATATACCGCTGCAGTCGGGCAGTGACGAGGTGCTGAAGCTGATGCGACGCCGTTACGACACCGCCTTGTTTGCCTCGAAGATAAAGAAGATAAAGGAAGTGATGCCCGATTCCTTTATAGGGGTAGACGTGATTGTGGGTACCCGTGGAGAGACGGAGGAGTATTTCGGGCAGGCTTATGAGTTTATCAAGAGCCTGGACGTGACGCAGCTCCATGTCTTCAGCTATTCGGAGCGTCCCGGCACGCAGGCCTTGAAGATAGACCACGTGGTGGCACCCGAAGAAAAGCACCGCAGGAGCCAGCAATTGCTGGAGCTTTCGGACGAAAAGACCCGTGCTTTTTATGCGCGCCATATCGGGCAGACGATGCCGGTGTTGCTGGAACGTCCCAAACCCGGACTGCCGATGCACGGCTTCACTCCCAATTATATCCGTGTGGAAGTCCCTCATGATGCTGCCTTGGACAACCAGCTCGTGTCTGTGCGCCTGGGCGATTTCAATGCCGACGGCACCGCACTCTTGGGAGTAATGGAATGAGGAATGCCGCCTTTGCAACAAATAACTCATAACTTATAACTCATAACTGACGAAGTGAAATCAAAAATTGTCTATTGGCTGACTTATGCGGGCATGTGGCTTGTGGCACTTCTGCCTTTCCGGGCGCTTTATGCATTGTCTGACGGGCTGTACTTCCTGATGCGCCACGTCGTGCATTATCGGAAGAAAGTCGTTCGCCGCAACCTTCGCAATTCCTTTCCGGAGAAGTCGGAAACCGAATTGATGGAGATAGAGCGCAAGTTCTACCATTATATCTGCGACTATATGCTGGAAGAGGTGAAGATGCTGCGCATGTCTTTCGAGGAGCTCTGCCGCCGGATGAAGTATGATAATAAGGAAGAATACCTTGCCATGATAGAGAAGCATGGAGGCATTGTACTGTTGATTCCCCATTATGCCAATTTTGAGTGGATTATAGGCATGGGGGCCATCATGCATCCGGGCGACATCCCGGTGCAGGTGTACAAACCGCTAAGCAATAAGTATCTGGACGAGATGTTTAAGCATATCCGTGCCCGGTTCGGAGGATACAATGTGGCGAAACATTCCACGGCACGCGAAGTGATAAAGCTTCGCCGTGAAGGCAGGCGGATAGCCATCGGCCTGATTACGGACCAGTCGCCCAACCGCAGCGAGGCCCATTATTGGACCACTTTCTTGAATCAGGACACCGTGTTCATGGATGGCGCCGAGCGCATTGCCAAGCTGATGGACTTCCCCGTCTTTTATTGTGAATTGGAACGGACATCCAGGGGATATTGCAAAGTGCTCTTCGATTTGGTTACCGAAACTCCCAAGCAGACGGCGGATGGCGAGATAACCGAGTGCTTCGCCCGTCGTCTGGAGCAGACCATCCGGCGCGAACCGGCTTATTGGTTCTGGTCTCATAAACGCTGGAAAAATAAACGAAAAGAATCTGTGCAACATGGATAAGATTGCTGTTGTCATATTGAATTGGAACGGATGTGATATGCTCCGTTCCTTCCTTCCCTCTGTTGTGCGTTTTTCGGAGGCGGATGGTGCTGTGGTGTATGTGGCGGACAATGGCTCTACGGATGCTTCTGTGGCAATGCTCCGTCGCGAGTTTCCTTCTGTGCACTTGATTCTGCTGGAAGAGAACCACGGTTTTGCCGACGGATACAATCTAGCATTGAAGCAAGTGGAGGCAGAATATGTAGTGCTGCTCAATTCCGATGTAGAGGTCACCGAGCACTGGCTTGTCCCGTTGGCAGAGTATATGGATGCCTATCCGGAGACGGCCGCTTGCCAGCCGAAGATACGCAGTTGGCGTAACAAGGGGCAGTTTGAGTATGCCGGAGCTGCGGGAGGTTTCATCGACCGCTATGGCTATCCCTTCTGCCGCGGCCGTATTATGGGCGTGGTAGAAGAGGACAAGGGGCAATACGACACGGTGATACCCATTTTCTGGGCTACGGGGGCGGCTCTGTTCATCCGTCTGGCAGACTACCGGGAAGCGGGTGGGCTGGACGGACGTTTTTTTGCCCACATGGAGGAGATAGATTTATGTTGGCGGCTTCGTGCCCGTGGCAGACAGTTGGCATGTATACCGCAGAGTGTGGTATTTCATGTGGGAGGGGCCACTTTGAAGAAGGAGAATCCGCGCAAGACCTTCCTCAATTTTCGTAATAACCTTGTCATGCTTTATAAGAATCTGCCGCAGGAGGACTTGGCGTCCGTGATGCGTGTACGTGCGGTGCTCGATTATGTGGCTGCGTTCAGTTTCATGCTGAAAGGCCAGTTACCCAATGCTTTGGCCGTATTCCGTGCGCGCCGTGCCTACCACTCCCTCCGCACTTCATTGGCAGCGTCCCGCAAAGAGAATCTGAAAAAAACTACGCTTGCCGTAATACCGGAACGGACAAAAAACAGTATATTGGCGCAGTTTTATCTGCATGGAAAGAAATTCTTTTCCCAATTGTAGGAACTGTTGCCTTTTATAATTGTTCAATCTATTAAAGGTTTTGAATTATGGAAAAACTAGTTAGAAAAATCGGATTAGTGGCACACGACGCCATGAAGAAAGACCTCATCGAGTGGGTACTGTGGAACTCGGAATTGCTGATGGGGCATAAATTCTATTGTACGGGTACCACGGGTACCCTTATCCTCGAAGCCCTCCGGGAGAAACATCCTGATGTGGAGTGGGATTTCACTATCCTTAAATCCGGTCCTTTGGGCGGTGACCAGCAGATGGGCTCGCGCATTGTGGACGGAGAGATTGACTATCTTTTCTTTTTCACCGACCCGATGACCCTTCAGCCGCACGATACGGATGTGAAGGCGTTGACCCGCCTTGCCGGTGTGGAGAACATCGTGTTCTGCTGCAACCGCAGTACGGCAGACCATATCATTTCCAGCCCGTTGTTTGTCGACCCGACGTATGAACGCACTGTTCCCGATTACAGCAACTACACCAAGCGGTTTGCAAATAAGCCGGTGGTGGCCGAAGCGGTGGAATCGGCAAAGAAGCGGAAACGGAAAAAATAAGGATGAAACTCGGTTCTACTGGGCATTCTTAATCTATCGCTACCCTTCGTTCATGGACAGCCCACACTGGTGCGATAGCCCACCCTTGCCGTTTGAAGTCATAGAGTTGCACAATAATGGTGTTGGTGAATCTGCCCATTCTATGTCGTTGAGGTATTGGTAGGGGAAGCGGAACTCTGTGAGGTTTATTTTCAATAGTTCATTCCTTCTGAAGTCTGCATAGTTGTATGGGTTTGTAAAGTCGTAAGGGGTGGGCAGGTAGAGGGCATTTCTCCAATGAAACTCGGAGCTGTATTTGATAGCAAGCGGCCGGTAGCAGGAAGAAAGTGACGATGGGGAGTAATGCCAGTCGTTGTATAGCGTTTCTCATTGACTTTTTGTTGATGATGGGGCAAAGGTACGGAATATTGGTATCAATGGTTGTATTCTACGGCAGAAAAGTTGCTGCATGCTCACTGCAGAACTTCTGTATACATTTTGCAGTGCTACTGCATATCTGTTGCAGCGTTACTGCAAAGCTGTTGCAGTACTACTGCAAATATATGTGCAGTGTTACTGCAAACCGTTTGCAGCGCCACTGCAAAAAGCATGCAGTGTCTTTGCAGTGGGAAGTGTCTGTGTATCAATAGTGAATGGGGTGATTCGGCAATCTGTCATTCTCCGCGGCGTTGGCATATTTCCACTCCTGCAGCCTCTATATCCGCGCCCATCGGTGGATTGCGCTTTGCCAGCTTGAGGGTTATTTCCTCTATCTGTGGGAAGTCGCGGAACAATCGGTTTATAATTCGCCCGCATACATGTTCCAATAGTTTGGAAGGAATGTCCATCTCTGCCTTCACAGCTGTATGTACATCGGCATAGCTCACGGTGTCGGCTACGTCGTCCGTTTCTGCCGCACGCCGGATATCAACTTGCAGGCGCAGGCTGACGGTAAACTCATTGCCTACCACGGTCTCTTGTTCGCCCACGCCGTGATGGGCGAAGAAGCGAAGCGTGTCAAGGAAAATATAACTGGTCATTACTTGTAGATTGTTTTCTGCAAACTTACTGATATTTTGTGGTACGGGCAAATCAGTATCCGGTTATTACGATTCAGGCTGTGGATTGTATTCTGTAAAATATAAAAATAGCGCGAAATTGTTTTTTATAGAATACAATTATGTGAGGGTCGGAATAAACTTATCGAACTATTTTAGGCACGGAATTATACGGGTTATCACGGTTGCTTTCAATATTATCCGTGATTGTCCATGTAATCCGTGCCTAAAATAATACTTTGCTAAGAATCCTTTCTTATCTTCCGGTGCTTTCTATCATGCACCTTATTTTCTCGTTCAAGCTTTCTGCCTTCATCAGTTGTTCCAGTGTCAGGTGCATGCGCCAGCGCCAGTAGTGCCGCGGGTTGGCAGGAATATTGATGCGTTCTTCCTGCACGTTCGGGTTGCGCCATTTGCCGTCCATGGACATCCAGTCTTGCAGGGAGAGGATGCAGAGGATGGAGTTGCTATGGAGGTGATTGCGAACCACTTCTTCGCAGAGCTCCGGCGTGGCCGTTGCCGGTGCGGCACCGTAGTGCCCGAGCATGGTGTTGTAGTAACGCTGCGTCTGTTGGAAGTCTTCTTCCCACCAGCCGCGCAGGGTAGACATGTCGTGCGTGGAGATGGTGCAGACCGAACGGTACGGATACCAGTCAGTGTGGCCGAATTCTTGTTTCGGGTCTTTCGGCATACGTTGTATCTCCAGGGAAAGGATACGCAGGTCGTTCATCACCCATGCCACGCAATCGGGAATCATGCCTAAGTCCTCACCGCATACCAGCATGCGCGTGGACTGTGTCAGTTGCGGTAGTTTCTTCATGGCTTGCTGTCCCCAGAAGTCATTGTGGCGGTGATAGTAGTACTGGTCATACAGCCGGTTGAAGGCAGCCTTTTCCCAATCGTTCAGTGCGCGGTAGATGTAGTCGTGCTGCACGCCGATGCGCGGATGGTATTCGTGCGGATTGTTGCGGTCGGGCACGAACAGCACATCGCTGATAAGGGCGTAAAGCCCGTCACGAATCCAGATGCTGTCATCGTCCGTCTTTCCGGCAAAGTAGGCTTCCACTTTGCGCTGGGTGTCGAACTCGGGACGCATGCGGTAAACCTCCCACGTGTCTGTCGGCTCTATGAAGGTCTGCTTCACATAGTCTGTATGCGGGCCGAAGATTTGTCCGAGGAAGTACTCATGGATATAGGGCTTCAGGAAGAAGTCTTCGCGGAATGCCAGCCCGTAGCTTTCTATCTCCTCGCGCGTCATGGGCAGGGCGGGGACGAATTGTCCCAACAGCCCGTGTACGGCGTGCATCGGTATCTCCCAAATGCGGAAGAAGCCGAGGATATGGTCTATGCGGTAGGCATCGAAGTATTCTGCCATTTTGTGGAAACGCTTCATCCACCAGGCATAGCCGTCTTTCTCCATGACATCCCAGTTGTAGGTGGGAAAGCCCCAGTTCTGCCCGTTCACGGAGAAATCATCGGGCGGTGCGCCGGCTTGGCCGTTCAGGTTGAAGTAGTGGGGTTCCTTCCAGGCTTCCACACTGTTGCGGCTGATGCCGATGGGGATGTCGCCTTTCAGCACTACGCCGTTGGCGCGCGCATGCTCGGTGGCGGCAAGCAGTTGCAGGTGCAGATTGAACTGGATGTAGTAGTAGATGGCAATATGCGGATAGTCGGCAGAGTCCGGCCGGCACAATGTCTCTATCTCCTTGGCATCGTAGGTGGCATACTTGGGCCACTCGCGGAAATTCGGGGTCTTGTAGGCATCACGCAGGTAGCTGAAGACGGCATATGGCTGCAACCATTCCTTGTTGGCCTCGTAGAAATTACGGAATGCATCCGAGGCCAGCACCTTTTCCCCTTCCTGCTTGAAGATGAGGTGGAAGTATTCCCACTTTGTTTTGTTCACAGCTTCGTAGTCCACGGCGGGCAGGGCATTCAGTTCTTTCTGGCGTTTGTTGAATTCGGCCATCACCTTCTTGTCCTTCAAGCTGCCCAACTGCTTCAGGTCGGCGTACATGGGATGGAAGGCATAGATGGAGATGCTACTGTAAGGGTAGGAGTCTGTCCAGGTATGCGTCATGGTAGTGTCGTTGATGGGCAGAATCTGCACCGCCTTCTGATTGGTGGCAACTGCCCAGTCAATCATGCGCTTCAAGTCGCCGAAATCGCCTACACCGAAGCTTTTCTCGGAGCGTAGGGAGAATACGGGTACGGCTACTCCGGAACCTTTCCATGCAGGAAGATTGAAGTATACATAACGGTCGCCGACAGCCAGCGTTTCGTTGGCGGCTATCTGCGGGTCGGCCATATAGCGGTTGGGATTGTTCTCCCAGGCCACGGCACGGCGCTCTTTCTTGTTGTAAAGGACGAATTTATACTCCAGCGGGAAGCTGATTTTACCGGCATCCACTTCTACCTGCCATTCGGGGAAGTCGATGTCGCTCATAAGGGCAGCTTTGTCCGGGTTCCAGTCACCCAGCGCCTTCTGGTTTCCGCAGAGTGCCAGGCAATGGTCACTGTCTATGCAGGGGGCGTACGCCTTTATCAGCAACCCCTTTTTGTAGCTTTTCGGGGCGGCACTGCGTTCGCGATGCGCCAGCAGGGATTCTGTGAAAGCGGATGTATAAAAATACTGCTGCTCGGGCAGATTCTTCCAACAATCTTCTATGCGGTAAACTTTCTTCGGATTGTCTGCAACGTGCAGGATGCGTGGCAGGCTGTTCCACTCTGTCCGTATGGTTCTGCCATCTCGATAGATGTGGTAACTGTATTCGACGCTTCCATTACCGGGAATCTGGATATCCACTTCCGCGGTCCAGTGAATGCCGTCTACAGTGTGCAGGGGGGTGGCTTTGTTGGGCTGGTTGTTGCCAAGTTCCGGGATGGAACCCAGGACTCTGACTTCTTCACCCCAGCTGGTGCGATACTCGATATTGAATATTAGTGTCATATTATATTAGATTTAGAAATAGCAATAGCTGCAATGATTATGCAAGTATAGAAATTATTCCTCATAATCATGCAGCTACCGTTATCTAAGTCATTTAAATTCCTATGCAAACGTTTGTGCTTGCCGTGGGATTATCCACAGCGAGAAGCTCCGCACGTCTTGCAGATGAGGCAACCTTCTTGGTAAACCAGTGTTTCGTTACCGCAGTTGGGGCATTTCTTGCCTTTGGCTTCCGTGCCGTCCTGGATGTATTTCTTCAGGGCGCGTTCCACACCGTTCTTCCAGGTGTTGATGTTTTCGCTGTCCAGTTGCAGTGAACCTACCAGCTTGATGACCTGCTCGATAGGCATGCGGTAGCGCAATACACCGGAAATCAGCTTGGCATAGTTCCAATACTCTTTGTTGAACTTCTCAGACAGACCCTCGATGGTGACTTTGTATCCGCGCTTGTTCTCGAACTGGAAGTCGTAACGCTTGTTTCCGTGCTCATCCACATTCTTGATGATGTGGCCCGACACCACATTCTTCGGCAGGATGATGCCTTCATCATCATCCAGCACACCGGTGAATATTTCGTAGGGATGATTGTCCAGCAAGCCGACGAATGCCACCCATTTCTCCTTGTTGTTCTGGAAGCGGACAACGTCTGCATCCAATATTCTGGGACGTGTTTCAACGACTGTAGGCGGTTTGCACGGGGGAAGCTCGGACTTCTTGTCGCTCTTGGTAGAGATGAGCACGCCGGAACGCGAACCGTCGCGGTAAACCGTACAACCCTTGCAGCCGGATTTCCATGCTTCTACATACAGACGGTTCACGAGGTCTTCGTCTACGTCGTTCGGCAGGTTGATGGTTACGCTGATAGAGTGATCCACCCATTTTTGGATACGTCCCTGCATCTTGACTTTCATCAGCCAGTCCACGTCGTTGGAGGTTGCTTTATAATAAGGTGATTTCTCTACCAGGGCATCCACTTCTTCCTGCGTGTAGCGTTTGGCGGGGTTGTATCCTTGTGCTTCCATCCAAGTCACGAACTTGGGGTGGAACACGATATATTCTTCAAAGGCATCTCCGGTTTCGTCGATGAAGTCCACATGGACGTTCGTATCGTTGGGATTCACTTTGCGGCGGCGCTTGTACACGGGCAGGAATACGGGCTCGATACCGGAGGTGGTTTGAGTCATCAGGCTGGTGGTGCCGGTCGGGGCGATGGTCAGACAGGCAATGTTGCGGCGTCCGTACTTCTTCATCTCCTCGTACATTTCCGGGTCAGCTTCACGCAGGCGGTTGATGAACGGGTTGTTCTTTTCGCGTTCTGTATCGTACACCTCGAATGCGCCGCGTTCTTTGGCCATTTCTATGGAGGAGCGATAGGCGTTGAGTGCCACCGTCTTGTGTACTTGCTCCGAGAATTCGGTTGCCTCTTCAGTGCCATAACGCAATCCCAGGGCGGCAAGCATGTCGCCTTCTGCCGTGATGCCTACACCGGTACGGCGGCCTTGGGCGCTTTTCTTGTAAATCTTCTGCCACAAAACGCGTTCTGTATGTTTCACGTCTTCACTTTCGGGGTCGGCATCTATCTTGCTCATGATGCGCTCTATCTTCTCCAGTTCAAGGTCGATGATATCGTCCATGATGCGTTGGGCCAAAGCTACATGCTTCTTGAATAGCTCAAAGTCAAAGTAGGCGTCCGGCTTGAACGGATTGACCACGTATGAGTAAAGGTTGATGGCGAGCAGACGGCAGGAGTCGTACGGGCACAGTGGAATTTCGCCGCATGGATTGGTGGATACGGTACGGTAGCCCAGGTCTGCATAGCAGTCGGGCACGGATTCCTTTAATATGGTATCCCAGAACAATACACCGGGTTCTGCCGATTTCCATGCATTGTGCACAATCTTTTTCCATAATGCGGATGCGTCAATGTCTTTTTGAAATGCCGGCTCTGTGGCGTCAATCGGATATTGCTGTGTATATGGTTTGCCTTCGATGGCGGCCTGCATGAAGTCGTCGGTCAGTTTTACGGAAACGTTGGCTCCGGTCACTTTGCCCTCAGTCATCTTGGCATCGATGAAGGCTTCCGAGTCGGGGTGTTTGATGGATACGCTGAGCATCAGTGCGCCGCGGCGTCCATCTTGAGCTACTTCGCGTGTAGAGTTTGAATAGCGTTCCATGAAGGGAACCAAGCCGGTGGAGGTCAGTGCCGAGTTCTTTACCGGTGAACCTTTCGGACGGATATGGGATAAGTCGTGTCCCACGCCGCCACGGCGTTTCATCAGCTGTACTTGTTCTTCGTCTATCTTGAAGATGGCACCATAAGAATCCGCTTCGCCGTCCACACCGATAACAAAGCAGTTGGACAGAGAGGCTACCTGATAGTTGTTTCCGATTCCGGTCATCGGGCTTCCTTGCGGAACAATGTACTTGAAGTGGTCGAGCAAGCCGAAAAGTTCCTCTGAACTTAATGGATTGGGGTACTTGGCCTCAATGCGGGCTACCTCATTGGCTATTCGCCAATGCATGTCTTCCGGAGACTTTTCGTAAATATTTCCGAAAGAATCTTTGACTGCATATTTGTTTACCCAAACTCTGGCAGCCAACTCGTCGCCTTGGAAGTATTTTAAAGATTCTCCGTAGGCTTCGTCATAAGAATAATTTTTCTTTTCCACAATGTTGTATCTCTTAGGATTAGTTACAAATAAGTAAAGTTGTAGAAGTTGTACTTATCGTTAACAAATGCATTTGCAAAGCTATGAATGTTTTTCAACTTGGCAAAATTAAAATGAATGTTTTTATCAACCGATGTATAGTTTTCTATTGATTGCTATTAATTTATTGGTTTATAATGTTTTAATGATTTGAGTAAACGAATAAGTTTTCCAAAATGGAATTTATTAACAACTTGTTGGGCTGAAAGGTTCTCGGTTTAGTCGAACATAAGGTTACTTTTATCTGCTCGTAGAGATAATAATTGTTCATTTCTTGTTGAAAAGATGTATTTTATTCCGGATATATGATGATAAAAAAAGTGTGAACTCTTGAATGAATTGTTCGTGGATTACATTATCTTTGCAAAAAAAGAAAGAATGGAAAGCTTGAAACAAAGGAGAACAATCCGAAAATACCAGCAGAAGGATATTTCTGCTGATTTGTTAAATGATTTGCTTGAAACCTCTTTCCGGGCTTCTACAGTCGGGAACATGCAGGTTTATAGTGTGATTGTGACGCGTGATGCAGAGCGTAAAGCCAAACTGGCGCCTGCACATTTCAATCAGCCGATGGTTCGGACGGCGCCGGTAGTGCTTACTTTCTGCATAGATTTGCGCCGCTTCAGCAAGTGGTGTGAGCAACGTAAGGCTGAGCCGGGATACAACAACTTTGAGTGGTTTGTGACGGGGGCTGTCGATACCTTGCTGGTGGCACAGACTTTTTGTGTGGCTGCCGAGGAGAAGGGGTTGGGCATTTGCTATCTGGGAACTACCACTTACAACCCTCAGATGATTGTCGAAGCGTTGGAGTTGCCGGAATTGGTGTTTCCCATCACGACAGTCACAGTGGGATGGCCTGCCGAACAGCCGGAACAAGTGGACCGTTTGCCGCTGGAGGCCATTGTACACGAAGAGGTTTATCATGATTATACTCCTCAGGACATTGACCGGTTGTATGCCTATAAAGAATCGCTTCCTGAGAACAAGCAGTTCATCTTGGAGAACAATAAGGAAACGCTGGCGCAGGTCTTTACAGATGTGCGTTATACGAAGAAAGACAGTGAGGCAATGTCGGAGAATCTTTGGAAGATAATGAAAAAGCAGGGATTTTGAAAATTAAGGATTAGGGATAAGGGGTTAAGCTAATGCATACTTAGCTGCATTTAATCCCTTATCCTTATTCTTATCCTTTTTTCAGTGCGGCTTGAATCTCGTCAATTTCCGCACGGAATGATTTGTCTACCTCTTTCAGCTCTTTGATGGTTTTACATGCATGCAATACAGTGGCATGGTCTTTATGTCCAATTAGCGCACCGATTTTTGCAGTAGAGAAGTCTGTATAGTTTTTGGCTAAATACATGGCTATTTGTCGTGCTTGCACCACTTCCCGCTTTCTGGATTTTGTGTGGATGGTGGCAGTTTCCAATCCGAAGTGCTTGCATACGGTGTTGATGATTTCATCGACAGTCACTGCCTTGCTTTCGCTGTTCACTACCTTGCGGACGATACGTTGCGTCAGTTCCAGGTCTATTTCTTTATTGTATATGGTGGAATGCGCCATAATGGAAATGACGATGCCCTCCAGGTCACGTACACTGTCGCCCACGTTCTCTGCAATATAGTCAATCACTTCCTGGGGGAACTGCAGGCCGTCACGGTGTATCTTGTTGCGCAGAATGTTCTTGCGGAGTTCTACGGTAGGTTTCTCCAGCTCAGCCACCATTCCCCATTTAAAACGTGTAATCAGACGCTCTTCCATGCCCTGCAGCAATACCGGTGCACGGTCGGAAGTGAGGATGAGCTGCTTGCCGTTCTGATGCAGATGGTTGAAGATATGGAAGAATGTATTCTGCGTTTTGGTCACGCCGGCAAATTCCTGAATATCATCAATGATTAGAATATCAATGGTCTGGTAGAAGTTGATGAAGTCGTTAGTCGTATTGTTACGTACGGAATCGGTGTATTGCACTTGGAATAGGTGTGCAGATACATACAATACCCTTTTCTCCGGGTATAGTTCCTTGATTTTGGTTCCGATAGCATTGGCAAGATGGGTTTTGCCTACACCTGATGCTCCGTATAGGAACAGCGGATTGAAGATTGTTTTAGCCGGATTGAGAGCGACAGCTTCTGCAACGCTGCGCGACAGCTTGTTGCTGTAACCTTCGATGAAGGTTTCAAAGTTGTATTCTGGATTAAGGTGCGGGTCAAGTTCGGGGACGGGAATCTGCGGAATCCTTTTGTCCATCACTTGTTTTTGCGGTATGATGGTACGCTGTGTAGACTCCAGGTCGACGGTTTTCCGCGAGCTCTTGTCCACCATTACGTTATACATCAATTTAGTTCCCTCACCAATGACCTTATAGAGAGTCTTGCGCAACAAATCAACAAATTTGTCCTCCAAAAACTCATAGAAGAACTGGCTGGGCACTTGTACGACCAGCGTTTTGTCTTCATATTTTAAAGGTATGATGGGAAGAAACCATGTTTTGTATGTCTGCTCCGGAACATTGTCTCTGATGATTTCAAGACAGCGGTTCCACAGCCCGACATGATCTATTTCACTCATAACGGCTATAAATACATTTATTAATTAAGCATAACTTCTACGATTGCAAAATTGGCAATCTTATTCGAGAAAAACAAATCCTTTTTTTCTTGCGTTTTTAGGGAAAGTAATAAGCTCTTTACTTTCAGCTACTTATCGGTTACTATGAGTATACTCCTTATATAAGGTGTGTTGCATTTATCTAATACTTTGTCATATAGTGGTTTATGTAGCTTTGCGTCTCTTGTTTTCTTTCTGTGCCCAGAGCAGGAAAAAGCCCTTTTTCGCTCCTTGTATAGAGCAAATGAGGGCTTTCCTTTTAATTCCTTTATAGACTTATTATTTAGACAAAATCTATATAACGTCCATCTTTTACTTATCTTTCTTGCCGAATAGGGAGAAATGGACGTATCGTTTCGGATGCGATTTCAAGTCTTCCAATAAACTTGCTGCGTTGGCAGTGGTGGCGTTCAGATTATTATATAGAGAAGGGTCGTTTAGCAAAAGTCCGACGGTATTGTCTTTCTGGTTCAATTTGTCTGTAATCATTTTTACATTGTTCAAAGTTGCGTCTACCTTTTGCATGGCGGCAGCATAATCTATCTCCTTTAAGTTGTTGGAAATGAGTGCAAAGTTGTCTCCAATGGTATTGAGCTTGCCGGTCAGTTGTGGAATATCATCCTTCATTAGAGTTTGCAACTGGCGGCTTGTGACGGCCATACTTGCTGTTAAATCTTGTACGTTATGCAAGGTTGCAGGGATGGCGGGGTCGGCTAGTATGACATTTAAGGATGCGAGGATGGAATCCAGCTTGGGCAGCATCTTCTCTACTTGCGGCATCATGGTGGCAACTTTTTCCATCATTCCGTTGTTCAGCACGCCGGGGATTGTGTCTCCAATCTGGTATTTCTCCCGTGGGTTATTGGCAAGCAGCAGGTTCATCTTTACGCCGCCAAGCATTTCGGCTGCCAGTTCTGCCGTACTTCCTTTGGGAATGCGCAGCTCTGGGTCAACATCTATTTCGGCAACGACTTTGCCCGGTTGGGTATAGTCGTAGTACAAGTCGCGGACAATACCCACGCGGAAGCCGTCGGCAAAGACCGGGCTGGATTTTGTCAGCCCATTGACATTCTGGAATTTCACGTAGAAATAGCTGGAGGGCTTGAACATATTTATCCCTTTCAGGTAGTTGATGCCGTATACCAATATGCAAAGTGCAGCTATGCCTGCTATTCCTATTCTAACTTCTTTTGTAATATACTTCATGATGTATCTTTTGTTATTTATTTCTGTTCTTTTTAAATTCGCTGATGGCTGTGTTGACGTTTATCTTTTCTCCATTCTTGAACGCAATGATGAATGCGTCCTTGAATTTGTCCGTAATGCTACGTTTGCTGCGCAGCACCTTGTTGTAATCGGGTGATGCGCCGTACGTATATTTGTAGATTCCGCCTTCTTTATAATAATCCACGTCTTTCAGTCCTTTCAGTCTTTTGTCATTCTTGGCCAGAGGACGTGAAGAAGTGAGTATCTGTATCTTAAACACGATGCCGCTCTGTTCTGTTTGGGAAACGGCTGCATTTTCTGACCTTTGCGGGCGTTGGGCAGCTTGGTTACTCTCCGCTTGAGGTGCATTTTTCTTTTCCGGTGTCGCTGTAGCTGCGTTGCCTTCTTCTTGAACGGGCTCGGGTACATCCTCCGGAAGAATGGTATTGCTGCTTCCGTTCAACCGGATTTCCTGCTCGCGCTTATAGGTGAGGAAAGCGCGGAAGATACCGTTGGCAAGTGAGGTGGTTCCTGCTTCAGTGTTCAGGTACCGTTCCTCTTCCGGTGTGGAGATGAATCCGAGTTCCACCAGTATGCTTGGCATGGCACTGGCCTTCAATACCAGAAAACCTGCCTGGTGCACGCCCCGATCTGTACGTTTGCAGGTTTGGCGGAAATGCTTTTGTACGAGGGAGGCGAGGTGCACACTCTGTGACATGTATTTGTCTTGCATGAATTCGAAGATGATGTAGGACTCTGCCGAGTTGGGATTGAAGCCGGCATACCGCGTCTTGTAGTCGCTTTCGTAGAGGATAACGGCATTTTCGCGCTTGGCTACTTCCAGATTGGCATCCGATTTTGCCAGACCCAGTGTCCAGGTGGAGGCTCCTTTGGCCGTCCGGTTTTTGGCCAGGGCATTGGTATGTATGGAGATGAACAAATCAGCTTTGGTGTTATTGGCAATTTCAGCGCGCCGGTCCAGGGGGATGAATATGTCCCGGTCCCGCGTATAGATAACTTTTACATCAGGGCAGTTCTTCTTGATTTGTTTGCCAAGTTTGAGTGCTACATTCAGGTTGATATTCTTCTCTTTGGAAATTTTTCCCACTGCACCCGGGTCGTGTCCACCGTGTCCGGGGTCTATAACGACAACAAAGTCTTTCGCTTCAGCGCTGCCACTGCAAAAGGGGGAGATAAGCAGCCCTAAGCATATACTTATATATAATATGTATCGTCTGTATAGTTTCATATAATTGTAGCAAAGACAATGCTTCCTTTTCGCTTGGCAAATGTAGTGGAAATTTATAGAAAACTAATGGATTATGTTCAGTTTTATTGTTCTTCTTCTCATTTTTAGTGTAATTAATGTCTGTGTTTGAGTAATTAGTGGCTCAATGTATTGATAATATGCGTAACTTTGCGGCAGATAATTAAAATAGCAAATCAAGTATGCTGGTTCGTTTTATAAAGAACTGGACGTTGCCTTTGGCAATGCTTGCCGGTACTTTGGGATATTTCTTTTTTGCAGACATTCCTTTTGTGGCGCCTGCCAAACCTTATGTGAATGTGTTAGTGGCTTTCCTGACTCCACTTTTGATTTTTTCCCAACTTCTGCTCACTTTCTGTAAGGTGGAGGTGCATGAACTGAAACCCAAATCGTGGCATGGATGGTTACTGCTGTTCCAGACGGTTTCTTGCTTGATTGTTGCGGTATTGTTGGTGTGTTGCCCTATGGAGGAGGTCTACCGGGAAGTGTTTGAAGGTGCAATGGTCTGTCTCATTTGTCCCACTGCAACCGCTGCGGCTGTCATTACCGGTAAACTGGGTGGAAGCGCATCCAGCCTGACGACCTATACGTTGTTGTCCAATCTTCTGGCGGCTGTGGCTGTTCCTTTGGTTTTCCCGTTGGTGGAGCCTCATGCTGACATTACTTTTTTTGTTGCATTCCTGAAAATTCTGAGTAAAGTCTTTCCATTGCTGCTTTGTCCTTTCTTGCTGGCATGGTTTCTGCGTGCGTTTGTGCCGAAGGTGCATCATTTTCTGTTGGGTTTCCATGATGCAGCCTTCTATTTGTGGGCGGTAGCTCTTGCCATTGTCTCAGGGCAGACGGTACGTTCATTGGTCAATAGTGATGCACCGGTATTTGTTGAACTGCTGATAGCCCTGGCGGGACTGATAACCTGCTGTATACAATTCTATTTGGGAAAGAGAATCGGCGGTCATTATGGTGAGCGCATCAGTGGAGGGCAGGCGCTGGGGCAAAAGAATACGGTGCTTGCCATCTGGATGGCATATACTTATCTTAATCCGTTATCTTCCGTCGGTCCGGGATCGTATGTGCTGTGGCAGAATATAATCAATAGTTATCAGCTGTGGAAGAAAAGGAAAAATGAGACGGAATAACTGCTGAGTATTTTACATCTTATTTGCTTTATGGACATAGAGGGCGGTTGCAACAATTATCAGTACAAATGCCATAATGAGGAATATTATCCGGATAAGGCGATGTTTTGAAAATAGGTTGGCCATGCAGGCAGAAGCCACGCTGAAACGGGCTATTATAGAATCAATTGTGGCGTTTTCGAAAAAGACTGATGCAATACTCCATAGTGCAATAATGGTTAATATAGCATTGGCTGATAAACAAAGAATTTTATCAAGTGGCATTCTAAATACTTTTCTTGTTCTCATATATAGGACTCTATGTTTAACTCCTTTCATTCCTGCCTTTCGCTGAATCAGCCAAAGGATAGGGCAAAAATAAAAGAGAACTTCCTGACAGAATCAATATTGTCTTGGAATATTGTTAAATGATTGAATTTCTAAACCTATGTTTATTCTTTGCTGTCAAAACTCTGTTTGTGTCTGATGCGGCTCATGTGAATAGGGGTTATTTTCAAGTAAGACGCAATTTCTTTTAGGGGTACCATTTGTAGGATTTCTGGACATTTTTTAAGAAGTTGGAGATAGCGTTCTTCCGATGTAAATCTGAACAAATCCAAGTAACGTGAATACGACTGAAAAAATAATTGTTCGGCTGCAATACGGGCTATTCGTTGATTTTCTTTGTTCTCTTCAAATTCTTGTAGAAGTAATTCGGAAGAACAGATGTAGATTCTACATGGGGTTATTGCTTGTATATTCAATTCAGATTTTATGTCGTATAAACAATTGGGATAATCAGAGATAAATTCATTGGCAAAAGAAAAACCTACATTATATGTTTTGTTTTCAGTTTGGTTGATGCAGGTATATTTGATTACACCGGATACAATAAACCCGAAGAAAGAACCGACTTCTCCCTCTCGGAGGATAAATTCATTTCTTTTATAATACCGTAGTTCTCCGTTTCTTAAACACAGTTCCCTAAAAAAGTCAGTGTCTATATTGCCCATGTATGAATTAAAATCTGTCATTTACAACACATGTTTTTCGAAAGGTACAAAATTATTGTTTTATTCCTGATTTTCTGTCATTGTTGGTAAGCTGGTCGTGGACTCTCTCATTATAATACTTTAAAAATTTAACTTCACCTACGTTTTTTAAAAGCTTTTGGTTTTCAATGAAGTTTTGTCCGTATTTTAGCCAACGTTTGGTAAATCTTTTGAATTTAGTACATGGGAAATCAGAACATTGGAAACAATGTGTTATTCTTTTTTCCAAGCAACATAAATGGAATGTTTTACATTTTTCACAGCGAGAACCATTCTGTTCTGCTCCTTTGCAGGGACTTTTTTCTCTTGTGTATATGGGACAACCACCACAAAAGACACCACAAGCAGGAATACGTCCGTTATACGATTTCATTCAGCCAGCCTTTTCGCCATCCAAAAATTGGTGAGATAAAGTTGGTTGGCTTTGCGTTTCTGTTCCACTTCTACTATATAGCCTCTTTTCTCAAAGAATGGACGGGCTGTCAGGCTTACTTCTGATGTAATTCGCATGATTCCTCTTGCGGTTGCATACCGTTCTATCTCATTTAGAAGTATGGTAGCAATGCCTTTACCTTGAAAATCTTTATGAACAAACATAGAATGCAAATATCCTTGGTGGGTAATGGATGAAAAGCCGACAATCTGTGACTGTTGATTGGTTGCCACAATAAAATAATGTGTCTTAATCATGTCTTTTATGCGGGAGAGGTCGTTTCCGCACGATGCCCAATCTGCCACTTCTGCTTCTGAATAGTCACGTTTGTTTATATGGAGGACTGTCTCTTGAAACAAACTCATAAGTTCAAGGGCATCAGGCTGTTGGGCAATTCTAATTGTAAAATCTGTATTCATGTTTTTAAGTGCTAAAATGTATGCTTTTAGATGTTCCATGTTCTAACAGAAAGTCTTTCAATGTATTTATTGTGTTTGCAAAGATAATCTTTTCATTTCTAATTTATTGGTTTAGGAAAATCAAGTTGTTGATTCTTTGCTTCGAATATAAAAAGTATGCGAATTTTTATGAAGCATGGGAATCTGCTTTCAATCGCCAGCCAATGGCTGATGAATTTAACCGGGTAGATTTCTTGCCAATTGGTTTCAGACCTGCTTATAAGAACAATTTATAACAAAGTACTCCCAATAAAAGCAAGACTAAAGCACATGCTGCAAGAATCGTCTTTGCCCTGAATAGATGTTCTTTATCTGACAATTCCTTTTCAGTAGTATTTCTTCGGATTTTTTCTATTTCCTCAATGGTTACATCGGCTCTCTCAGGACCTTTCCTTTCTACAAGGTATTTGTAGTGCTCCCGCATCCGTCCTCTGCTCAACTTGCGGAGAGCACGGTTCTCTTTATCCCTTTGTAGCATGTCATTGATGCAGCCTAATGTTCCCATAAGCAGATTTTTATCATGTGTAAGCAAAATGGTTTGCTTGCACGTGTACTAAGATACGGCATTTATGTCGCTTTCGCAAGCGATTTTGTGTTTTTTGATATAAACTGATGTGACGATACGATTTTGATAGTTATGTTAACTCATTGTCTGCCAGAGAGTAATTTTGCCAACCCATTGTCATGCTTTTGGCAAACTTTTGCCATGCCTATGGCAAAGTCTTGCCAATAGGGTGGCAAAATCTTGCCAACTTGTCGGCAAGAAAGACACACACTGTTCCCTATACCTTTATTATAGTGTGATAGCGTGACAAGTGTTTTTCCTTTTTAAAACTTTTGTGTAGAATGATGATGGGCTTCTTTTATTCTGTTTTGCCGGACGGCATCAGCAGTTCTTCTTCATTGTAGCGCGGTCGGTCCTTCACCTCAATGTATATTTTGCCGATGTATTCGCCTACAATCCCCAGCGACACAAGTATCACACCTCCTACCAGCCAGACGGAAATCATCAGTGATGACCATCCGGGGACGGCGTTATGCTGTGTGTAAGAGTGAAGTGTCCATCCGGTGACACACAGTGCCACAAGAATAAAGATGCAGCCTATCCAAAAAATCATACGGACCGGTTTGACGGAAAAGGAAGTGATACCGTCGATGGCAAAATTAAGCATCTTCCGGAAAGGATACTTTGATTCTCCGGCAAAACGCTTGTCACGATTGTAGTACACGCTGTCCGTCTGGTAGCCGATGAGGGGAACCAGCCCCCGAAGAAAAAGGTTGCGCTCGCGGAAGCGGCATAGGTGTTGTATAGCCCGCTGGCTCATCAGGCGGTAGTCGGCATGGTTGTAGACGGATTTTACCCCCATTGCCTTCATCAGCCGATAAAAGACCAAAGCGGTGTTGCGTTTGAAGAAAGTGTCGGTCTTCCGTTCTTTACGTACGCCATAAACGATGTCATTGCCCGCTTTATAGCTGTTTATCATGTCCGGAATCACCTGGATGTCATCTTGCAAGTCTGCATCAATGGAGATGGCTATCTCGCAACGCTCTTTTACTGCATTGAGTCCTGCTAGCAGGGCATTCTGGTGTCCTACGTTTCCTGCCAGGTTCAGTCCGCAGGCATAGGCCGTATTTTGGTGCAGTTCTTTGATGATAGCCCATGTCTGGTCGGTGCTTCCGTCGTTTACATATAATATATAGCTTTCCGGGGAAATTTGCCGGGCTTGTATCAGCCGGTCGAATAATTGGCTCAATCGTTTATGGGTTTCATGCAGCACTGCCTCTTCTTTGTAGCAAGGTACGACAACGGCGAGTATGGGAGAGTTTTCCATCATAGAACAAATCTTTTTGCAATATTCGTAAGAAATCGGGAGAAAAACAAATTATCACTCTTTTCTTTTGAAAACGAAACGTACGAGTAAGAAGTTGACCGGAATGGCGATGGCGAAAACCGGAATGGGGGCCAGAGGTTTGGAGATGCCCATCCAGAGAGAGAGGTTCAGCAACCCCATGTGTAGCAGATAGCTGCATAAGTGTGCCCCTCCAAATCCGAAGGCTTTTCTCCATGAGGGCTTCCGGCCGAAGGTAAAGTAAGCAGTCAGATAGAAATTGGCGATGAAGCTGAGAGCATATCCCAGTGTATAGGCTATGTTTACATTGATAACCCGTTGTAATACAAAATACAATCCGTAGTGCAGAGCTGTCGCAAAGATGCCCACCATTACGAAGCGTACAAATTCCGGTAGTTGTTTCAGCCGCTTCATCTTAACATTAAATATCTACTCTCTGTTGCCATTATCATTGGGGCGGCAAAGTTAGGCATTGTTTCAGAATTATTTGTAATTTTGCTTTGCGAAATTAAGCTGCATCTCAGCAAATTGCAAATAAATTTGCATCTGCTTTCGGTTTGCGCTATCTTTGCGTCCAGAAAACATAAAAAACAAATAAGGTATGTCGGACAGAAAGAAGGCGTTCTGGTTTATTGCGCTGCTGAGTGTGCTTGTGGTTGTTCCCTTTCTGGGAGAAACCATTTTTTATTCCAAGGGGGAACCGCGGGAGGCGATTGTTGCCCTTTCTATGCTGGAAAGTGGAAACTGGATACTTCCGGTGAACTATGGTACTGATATTGCTTATAAACCCCCTTTCTTCTACTGGTCAATAGCCGCCGTCTCTTCCCTTTTTGGAGAGGTGACGGAGTTTTCCGCCCGTTTCCCGTCTGCATTGGCTTTTTTAGCCATGCAGTTGATGTTCTTTGCCTTTGTGGCAAAACGTAAAAACGTTCAAACGGCGTTTCTGGCCTCTATTCTTCTTTTGTCTTCTTTCGAGGTGCATCGGGCGGCTGTCGCTTGTCGGGTCGATATGGTTCAGGTTGCCTTTATCGTTATTTCCCTTTGTCTGCTGTTCCGCTGGGATGAGAAGGGATGCCGCGGAGTGCCCTGGCTTGCGGTGTTGCTGATGGGATGTGCCACGTTGACCAAAGGGCCGGTAGGCTCCATATTCCCTTGCGCGTGTATCGGTGTGTATCAGTTGTTGCGCGGACGTTCTTTCTGGAAAGCGTTTTTCTCGTTGGTAGGTATCGGCTTGCTTTCTTTTGTTCCTTATTTAGCTTGGGTATACGTAGCTTACAGACAAGGTGGACAACCGTTCCTCGATTTGGTTCTGGAGGAGAATACCAGGCGGTTTATGGGCAAAATGTCCTACGAGTCCCATGAAAATCCTATATGGTATAATTTCCTGACTTTGATTTGGGGATGGATTCCCTGGACGTTGGTTCTGGTAGTTTCCTTGTTTGGCTTGAAGTGGAAAAACATGCGTTGTCTGCCGGAAGGGGAGACCCTGCTGTTGCGGTTGAAGAAGGGCTGGACTGCTTTCCGCAACCAGTCTCCGGTACAATTGTTCACGTGGCTGGTCATTCTGATAATCTTTGTCTTCTACTGCATCCCCAAGAGTAAGCGGAGCGTTTATCTGCTTCCCATCTATCCGTTTATGGCAGTGCTGATAGCTGAGTATCTGTTGGCTTTGGTACAAAAGGGGGCACGAGTTTTCAGGATTTGTGCAATCATCTTTGCTTCTTTGGGCTTGTTGCTTACGCTTGTTTTTGTCGTAGTTCGTCTCGGCCTGGTTCCCGACAGCGTTTTTGGAAGTGGACGCCATGCCGCTGAGAATGTAGCCTTTATGCATGCGTTGGAGGATGTGGCTTTGTCTGTTCCCAAGTGGCTCCTGGTAGCGCTTCCCGTAGTAGCCGCTGTCTGCACATTATGTATGGTGGTAAAGCGTGCGGATAGCCGGTCATTATTATATGGTATAGCAGGATGTATGCTTTGTCTTTTCGTATCATTGGATTCGGTTTATCAGCCCACGGTGCTGGCTGTGAAATCAGATAAACATTTGGCTGAAAGGGTCAATACGTATGTTCCGGAAGGTGTGGTCTATTCTTACTCGAAAATGAGTTTCTATGGTGTTAACTTCTATCTGAAAGACCGCATGCGGCACATTGAAAAGGAACGTCCGTCCAGCGGGGAGGGCTATTTGTTGGTTCCCGTAAAGGAGGAGGAGAATATGTTGGGAGAGCTGGAACAGACGTATCATCTGGAAAAGATATTCCGTACAGACAGACGCAGTTGTGATATGCGTAATGAAATCTGCATGTATAAATTTAGGGCGATTGACATTCATAACCCATAATTTATAACTCATAACTTAAAATGAATCCGATAGATATCATTAACAAATATTATCCGGAAGAGAATGAGTTGCGGCATATACTGTTGACGCACAGCCGTTCCGTAGCCGACAAGTCGTTATGGATTGCCGACCGCCATCCGGAACTTTCATTGGATAAGGATTTTCTGTACGAGGCTGCCATGCTGCACGATATAGGCATTTTTCTTACAGATGCGGCAGGTATCCATTGTTTTGGCGACAAGCCTTATATCTGTCACGGTTATTTGGGAGCCGACCTGATACGCGGCGAAGGCTATCCCCGCCATGCTTTGGTTTGTGAACGCCATACGGGTGCCGGACTTTCATTGGAGGGAATCATTGCGCAGGATTTGCCCGTACCGCATCGTGAAATGGTTCCGGTCAGCTTGGAAGAACAAGCTATCTGTTTTGCCGATAAGTTTTATTCAAAAACTCATTTGGAAAAGGAGAAAAGTGTAGAAAAAGCCCGAAAAAGTTTGGAACGTTATGGTGAAGAAGGGGTACGGCGCTTTGATAATTGGTGCGAACAGTTCTTGTAGCAATCTAAATTTCTTTAAAAAGGGAGATTATCCGTATAAATTATGTACTTTTGCCCCTCCAAGCGTAAACTATTAGTTAATGACGCCATTGAAAGCAAATACATTCATATCATTCATACTACTATTCGTCTTGCTTCTTCTCTCCGGTGGGGCTGCTTCTCAGCGCCGTAGAGCGAAGGTCGCGCCTCCGAATATTCAGCGGACAGACACGTTGCAGGTAGGGGATAGTTTGCAGATGGGAGACTCCCTGCAAGGGGGAAAGGGGCTTCCTGCCGATTCGTTGCAACAAGATACGGTAGCGGCTGCGCCTCCCAAGAAGGATGCATTGGATGCTCCCGTAGCCTACGAAGCCAATGACTCCATTGTATTTACGCAGAGTGGCTTTGCCCATCTTTACGGCCAGGGAAAGGTGAGTTATCCGGGTGCTGACCTGGAGGCTGATGTCATCTCTATGGATATGGACAACAGTACGGTTTTTGCCCGTGGCGTGGTCGATTCTGTAGGAACAGCCAAGGGAAGACCGGTCTTCAAAGACGGGGACACCTCCTACGAAACCGATACTATCCGTTATAACTTCAAGAGTAAAAGAGGTCTTATCAGCAATGTTGTCAGCCAGCAGGGCGAGGGATACGTGACCGGTAATAATGCCAAGAAAGGGAATAATGATGAACTCTATATGAGGAGCGGTCGTTACACGACTTGTGACCATCATGACCACCCCCATTTTTATATGCAGATGACTTATGCCAAGGTACGTCCGAAAAAGAACGTGGTGACGGGACCTGCCTATCTGGTAGTAGAGGATGTGCCGCTTCCGCTTGCCGTTCCATTTTTCTTTTTCCCGTTTTCTAGCAGTTACCAGTCCGGTTTTCTGATGCCTACCTATATGGATGACTCCAATCGTGGCTTCGGTCTGACGGACGGTGGATATTACTTCGCCATCAGTGACCAAATGGACTTGAAGCTGCGGGCGGATATCTTCACGAAAGGTTCTTGGGCGCTGAATATGGAGTCGAACTATGTGAAGCGTTACAAATATTCCGGTTTGCTGCAGGCAAGCTATCAGGTGACCAAGACCGGTGACAAAGGCTTGCCCGACTACTCGGTTGCCAAAGACTTCAAGGTGGTGTGGTCTCACCGGCAGGACCCGAAAGCGAGTCCGAATTCTACCTTTTCTGCCAGTGTGAACTTTGCTACCAGTAGTTATGAGCGTACCAATATCGGCAATATGTACAACTCCCAGGCAATGTCGCAGAATACCAAGACTTCCAGTGTCAGCTATTCGCGTAACTTTCCCGACCAGCATCTGAGCATCTCCGCTTCAGGTAATATTGCCCAGACCATGCGCGCCTCCTCTATCGCGGTGACTTTACCGGACATGACCATTTCCTTGAGTACCATTTTCCCTTTCAAGCGCAAACATGCAGTGGGAGATGAAAAGTGGTATGAGAAGATTTCCGTTCGCTATACTGGCCGTGTGAAGAACAGTATCAAGACGAAGGACAATCTGTTGTTCAAGAAGAACCTGATACGCGATTGGGAGAACGGTATGCAGCATGAGATTCCGGTAAGTGCCACGTTTACTTTGTTCAAGTACTTCAATGTGACGCCTACCGTAAACTATACGGAGCGTTGGTACACCCGCAAGGTGAAGAAGGACTGGGACGATGAGCAAGGCAAGGAGGTGAATGATACGACCTACGGTTTTCACCGTGTATACGACTACAGTGCCAGTCTGGGTATCAATACCAAAGTTTATGGTATGTACAAGCCATTGTTTATGAAGAAGAAGGAGATACAGATACGTCACGTCATCACTCCCTCCATCAGTTTCAGCGCTGCACCCGATTTCACTTCGTCCCGTTTTGGCTATTATGACTCTTATATAAAAGACCAGAACGGCATTCGCGATACCGTGCAGTATTCCTATTATGCCGGTCAGGTGTTCAGTCCGCCAAGTGGAGGAAAGCAGGGGCTTATCAGTTTCAATATCTCCAATAACCTTGAAATGAAGTTCAAGGATAAGAATGACTCTATCCGCAAGGTGAGCCTGATTGACGATTTGAGTATGGGTATCAGTTACAACACGGCTGCCCAGGTGCGTCCTTGGAGTGACTTGAGCTTTAATCTCCGTCTGAAGTTGAGCAAGAGTTATACGTTGAGTATGAGCTCTACCTTTGCCACTTATGCTTACGAGTTTGATGAGAACGGAAGGGTGGTGCCCGGTAACCGTACGGAATGGTCGTATGGCCGTTTCGGTCGTTGGTCGGGATATGGTACGTCGTTCAGTTGGACCGTGAACAATGATTCGTGGAAGAAAATAAGGAACTTCTTCACCGGTCAGAAGGATGACGAGGAGCAGGACCAAGACCAGAATGCCTCGACGGAGGGAGACAGTGACATGGAGGGCGAAACCACCGAGGACGGCACTCCGAAGAAGAAGAAGAAGGAAAAGGCTGCTGCCGATGCTGACGGCTATCAAGTATTCAAAATGCCTTGGTCCATCAACTTCAGTACCGGTTTCAATATAACGGAAGACACCAGTAAGCCCATTAATCGTAAGAACATGCGCTATCCGTACAAATTCAGCCTGAATTCCCTTAATATAAACGGTAACGTCAAGCTTACCAATAAATGGGCTGTCAGCTTCAATTCCGGTTATGACTTCAATGCGAAGGAGATAACGCAGACCGCTTTCAACATCACACGTGACCTGCACTGTTTCAGCATGACGGCTGCCATATCACCTTTCGGACGCTGGAAATACTATAACTTTACCATCCGTGCCAATGCAAGTATCCTGCAAGACTTGAAATGGGAACAGAGAAGCCAGACTCAGAGTAATATTCAGTGGTATTGATGTTTACCAAATTATTTCCGTCTCTCCATGTTCCCGCAAATACTCGTTTGTTTTGCTGAAATGCTTGTTCCCGAAGAAGCCGTTATAAGCGGATAGGGGAGATGGATGTGCCGAGGTAAGTACCAGATGTCGGCTACGGTCGATGAATGCCCCTTTACGTTGGGCGTAGGCTCCCCAAAGAATAAATACAAGATGCTCTTTTTCTTCGGCGAGAATGCGGATAGCCGCATCTGTAAATGTTTCCCAACCTCGGTTTTGGTGAGAACCGGCTTGGTGTGCACGTACGGTGAGGGTAGCATTGAGCAGCAATATGCCTTGCTCTGCCCAGCGTGTCAGATTGCCGGTAGTGGGGGCATCAGTGCCAATGTCATTTTTTATTTCCTTGAAAATATTAAGTAAGGAAGGAGGGAAAGGAACACCGTCATTTACGGAGAAACAAAGTCCGTGTGCTTGTCCCGGACCATGATAGGGGTCTTGACCGATTATCACGACTTTTACTTTGTCAAAAGGGCATAGGTTGAATGCATTGAATATCAGCTTTCCCGGAGGATATATTGCATATTTCCCATATTCGTCCCGTACAAAATCAGTCAATGTACGGAAATAATCTTTCTCAAATTCAGGTTGCAGATGTGCTTTCCAGCTTTCTTCTATTTGAACATTCATAATTGGATCTGTTAGTAGTTTCGGATGCTAAAGTACAAAATAAAAAATAAAGTCCAACCTTTTGAGGGGGTGAACTTTATATTATATGACGGGATAAATGTATATCAAATCAGGTGTATATTGTGTTCCTTGCACTCTTTGCGCATATCTTCCGGCCAGATACTGGCTTGTATCTCACCGATATGCGCCTTGCGCAGATAGAACATACAGAGGCGGGACTGCCCTATACCGCCACCGATGGAAAGCGGCAGTGTATCATTCATCAAGCGTTTGTGGAAGTAAAGTTCCAGGCGTTCCTCTTCGCCTTCCTCTTTGAGCTGGCGAAGCAGGGCTTCCTTGTCTACGCGGATACCCATGGAGGAAAGTTCGATGCTGCGTTGCAGGATGTGGTCCCATAGCAGGAGGTCACCGTTCAGTCCGGGGAGGTCGTTCAGCCCTTTGCTGGTATAGTCGTCGTAGTCCGGGGCGCGTCCGTCGTGCTTCTTGCCGTCGCTCAGCTTGCATCCGATACCGATGATGAACACTGCACCGTATTTCTTGCAAATGGCATGTTCGCGGCATTTGGGTTCCAAGTCCGGATACAGTTGGCGCAATTCTTCGGCATGGATAAAGTGAAGTTTCTGGGGCAGGCAAGGCTTGATTTGCGGATACATCTCATATACCATATATTCTGTGCGCACCATAGCTGCATAGATACGGGTTACTATCTCCTTGAGGAATTCCACATTGCGGTCTTCGGCAGTAATGACGCGTTCCCAGTCCCACTGGTCTACATAAAGGGAATGCAGATTGCCCAGTTCTTCATCGGCACGGATGGCATTCATGTCTGTGTAGATGCCATATCCCGGTTCGATATGGTATTCGGCAAGCGTGAGGCGTTTCCATTTGGCGAGGGAGTGCACCACTTCAGCTTTGGCGTCGCCCAAATCTTTGATAGGGAAAGTTACGGCACGTTCCACTCCATTGAGGTCGTCATTGATACCCATTCCTTTCAATACGAACAGTGGAGCTGTCACACGTCGCAGGCGCAGTTCGGAAGAGAGGTTCAATTGGAAGAACTCTTTAATTTGTTTAATCCCTAATTCAGTCTGTTTTAGGTCCAATAAAGGTTTGTAACCTTCAGGTGTTATCAGGTAGCTCATAAATTTATTCAGTATAACTTCTATTAAATTGCTCGGCAAAGATAGGAATAATATTGATACTTGCTTCTGTTTTGTGGGAAAAAAGAACAAAATGTTTGTGTAATTGCGGTTAGTCTTCTCAAAGTAATAATAAAAATATTCCTCGGTTTGATATAAAAAGCGTTTGAATGTTAGGAATCTGCTAATTTTTTTATACTTTTGCATCCACATTTGGCTCCGTAGCTTAGTGAATAGAGCGTCAGATTCCGGTTCTGAAGGTCGTGCGTTTGAATCGCACCGGGGTCACAAAGAAAGGAACTCCCTTTGCATGAATACTTTGCAAAGGGAGTTTCTTTTTATACAATACATCCAGAAAAGTCAACCATACGGTTCTCTTTCTTGTTATAATTTCCATAGAGTTAGAGGTATGAAACAAATAATATTTATTTTTGCAATGTTAATGACTTGTCTGTCCTATGCCGGTAAGCCGGAAGGACGGTCAGAAAGGAGAACAGACATGAAACCAATGAAAGAGATTTATCTGGCAGGAGGATGTTTTTGGGGTACCGAACATTTCCTGAAACAAATAGAAGGTGTGGAGGCTACCCAGGTGGGATATGCCAATGGAAATATAGCCAATCCTACCTATCAGCAGGTATGTACCGGTACCACGGACTTTGCCGAAACCGTAAAAGTACAGTATGATCCCGATGAGGTGGACTTGCCTTTCCTTATCGACCTTTATTTCAAAACGATTGACCCTACCAGCCTCAATAAGCAAGGGGGGGATAGAGGTACACAGTATCGCACGGGTATCTATTATACGGATACCGCCGACCTGCCCGTTATTCGTGAAACCGTTGACCGGCTGGCTGCCAACTACTCCCGTCCGTTGGTTGTAGAGATAGAGCCTTTGAAGAACTTCTATCTCGCCGAAGATTATCATCAAGACTATCTGGACAAAAATCCTGGTGGATATTGCCACATTAACCCCACCTTGTTCGACCTGGCACGTAAAGCGAAGATGAAGAAAGAAGGAGATGGCGAGTATTTAAACCTGGAAAAGTAACGGACAATGGATATACTGTTAATAAGTAATGAAGATACGTGCCGCAGCCGTATCGCGCAGGAACTCCTGCATGCATTTGGCAGGGGAATGAATATCTCTACGGCAGGAATTATGGAGGGGAACTGCGTTCCCGATGCCGTGTGCAATGTGATGGAACAGAATGGTTTCAGCGTGTCTCGCAAGAAACCGTCTGGTGTCGGGACCTATACGCACCGGTCGTGGGACTACGTGATTACCCTATGTAAAGAAGCCGGAGAAGAACTGAAATTTATCACTCTGGATGCCAAGCAGCAGGTGCATTTTAATTTTGAAGACCCCTTTAAAAATCGTTTTCAAAATGAAAGTGAGCAGGAGCAACAAATTGCCGCACTCTATGAAACCATGTACCGGCGGCTGTATGAATTTTACCGCGATGAACTGAGTGGGCAGTTGTTACCCCATTGTACGTGCGGTGCAAACACCTATTGCCGTTGTGAATAGTGAAATATGTGTTTTTTTTGAAGCAATCTCTTGACTCGTCCCTAAGGGCAGGACCTATCTTTGCATCATAAACAAAATGTGCATGAGTTTATGAAGAATAAAATGAAGTTTAAAATCGGAGAGTTTTCCAAACTTTGCCAGGTGACCGTTAAGACGCTTCGTCATTATGAAGAGATAGGATTGATGATACCCGTTGAAGTGGATGAGTGGACGGGGTATCGCTATTACGACATCAGCCAGCTCCGGTGTATGAGCCGTATTGTTTACCTCAAGCAATTAGGGTTCAGCCTCGAAGAGATATCCGAGTTGTTTGCCGATGGCAAGGAATTTCCGGATGCTGAATTGTTGAAGGTTAAAATAGAACGTTGCAAAAACGAGATTGAACACTTGATATGGCGGCAGACCGAACTTGCCAAATTGGAAAATTTACTCCATAAACAAGAGAATGTTATGGAAAAAGTGTTTAAGAAATCCCTCCCTTCAAGAATTTTTGCTACCCATCGCCGTAAAATAGACTCTTATCAGGAGCTGTTCAATCTTTGTCCGAATATCATCGGGCCTGAAATGTACCGTTTGGGTTGTGAATGTCCTGCCCCGGAATATTGTTTCACGGTGGAATATAATGAGGAATATGGGGTTGATATTGATATCGAGTTTTTTGAAGCGGTGGCTGAACGCAAGGAAGATTCGGAACTGATTAAATTCAAGGAACTTCCGGAAGTGCCGGTTGCGCTCTGTGTCAACCATTACGGTGCTTATGAGCATATGCCCGAAACTTTCGCCGAGCTTTTTGCGTATGCCGAGACAAATGGATACGAGGTCATTGACCGTGCCCGGTTTTGCCATATTGACGGCATTTGGAACAAAGAAACGGTGGATGAATGGATGACGGAAATTCAGTTGCCCATCAAACTTTCTTAATCAGCCTTTGATTTCTGCGGAAAGCTTTCAACCGTGAGAATACCTAAAAATAGGGATAGGTAGTCAACTTATTTTCTGCGAACTTTGCAGACTGAAAAAAGAATTGAAATGAGAAGCCTGCATATTCTGTTCATATTGGTAGTTGTCACTTGGCTCGGTTTTCCGCTGAGAGCGCAAGAAGCTATTTCTATCGGGACTCGCCACACTTTGTTTTCGCATGTCTTGAATGAGGCTAGAGAATATTGGGTGTATGTACCTGCAACCCGCCCGGGTGAAAAAGAGGAAAGTTATCCGGTTCTTTATTTGCTGGACGGTGATTCTTTTTTTCATTCGGTGGTAGGTTTTACTCGCTTGTTTTCCACCTCCAAAGTTTCTTCCTTACCGCCCTGTATCGTTGTGGCTGTCCTGAATACAAACAGAACCAGAGACTTTACGCCAACCTGTTCCGCTGCCCGGCGTGACGGAACTGTCCGTCCGGGCGATAAACCGGAAGGGGGTGGGGCAGGACAATTTTGCCGTTTTCTGACGGAGGAGCTACGCCTCGCAGTGGAACAAGACTTGCCGGTGAATGGACAACACTTGTTGGCTGGACATTCTTATGCCGGGTTGTTCACGCTGCATGTTTTGCTGAATTATCCCGGTGCATTTGATACATACATCGCCATAGACCCCAGTTTATGGTGGGATAAAGGATATTTTCAGAAACAGGTAGAACGGCAGGTAGATAAGGTTGACTTTTCAGGAAAGCAACTGTATGTTGCGTTTGCCACTCAGCCGCGTCTTGATAGGAAGCTGATCCACTTTCCCCTGACAGATGATTTTATAGGGAGTGCAGTTCCTCGTATGGAGAAGCGGCATTTGCGGGTGGTATCAAAAAAGTTCCCGGAAGAGACGCATGGAACGGTTGCTCTTCCGGGATTTTATGACGGACTGAAAACGTTGTTCTTCCGTTCTGCGGTTGGAATTTCTCTGCCGAACGAACCTCTCTGAAAAAAAATCTATTTTTCAGTAAGCTGAATGATATGCGCCATTGTACTAAGGGGACTACCTATACCATGGTGAGGTCTGCCAAAATCCTAAAAGCGTCATAGCCTGAGTCGCCTTCCGGCAGGAAGCGCCGAGAAGCGCCGTTTCCTTATAAATCAGTATTTTCAGCTCCGGAGAAGGTTGAGTGTCCTTCTCCGGACACACTGATTAAAAAACTGCAAAAGTGCAGCCGGGGCTTCGTTGACTCCGGGCAATTGGAATAGTAGTACAACTACTGTTGTACAATGAGCGCAGCACCATATGCCCTGCTACCGTACGGAAGTGCATAAAAAAACAGTTGCCTGGAGAAACCCTCTCCAAGCAACTGTTTTCAGCTTCTTGATACTTAACTTTATAATCTACATATTCTAAATCTTTCTTGTCATCAATCGTCAATGTCAATCACCCTCATTTTAGAGTCAAATGTAATTTCCCAACGATTAGACAACTTTATCTCATACTCATTGTCATCGTACTCAATCTGAAGAATTCTTGCATCCGGATAATTGGTCTTTACATAGTTACGTATCGCTTCCGGTACAATCTGTGCAGGAACTTCACTTTGTCTGCATCGTACCTCCTTCCATTCTCCCGATTTATCAAATTCTACCTTCTCCCCATTCGTGAACACCACATCATAGCTTTTATAAAACATTCCCGACTCCAATTTAGCCATTGCCACCTTATGGTCTTTAAAATAAGTCTTGATAAATGTCTGCGCCTTCGCCGGCAACTGGCTCACCTCTATCGGCTTATCATTATCTGCCATTACCATTGTGTGCACTGCAAACATACAAACCAACATCATAACTAACTTTTTCATACTTTTCTATTTTTAATAATTAATACTTTATTTGTTTTCTGTATTGCAAAGATGGGAAGGAAATCTGGAAAGAATTGGGAAAAAAACTCTATTTTTGGAAATGAAAAAAAATCTATTTTTGAAAATGGGTGTTGCGGCTCTTCACCTATGAATTTTTGTTTGCAATGAATATTATTTAAAGACACAATAGACTATTATGGCTATGAAAATATTAAATCAGTTTATCGATGATTTTGTAGGTGTTTTCCAATATCGGTTTATGGATACCTTTCAATATTTTAAAGAAAGGAAGAAAAGTAAATATTTGGGAGATAGATTTGAGGAATGGGTTGTGAAGAACTCTAATATTAGTAAAGAGGGTTATCCGGATCTATGTGATAAGAAAATATTTTGGCGGCTTTTAGATTGGAGAGGTGATAAATACATTGAGGGTTATAGGCCTCTGTCTTCATCATCTCCGGATTTGTTGATGGAGTGTGTTACCACAACGAGTACCATTCATGAAGTTGGAGATATTATAGCTGTAGAATGTAAATGGCGAAGTAAGATAGGTTTTTATCTCGATATAAAAGACATTGAAAAGTACGAGGGGTATATGAATTCCAATCTGTTGAACCGTCCGATAAAAAACTTGTTTTATGTTTTTGGCTTTGGATGGTGTGGTGACAGTCCGGAATCTGTTTATGTAGTTCCTGCCAGAGAATTGTATGATTATGATAAAGATACCTGTAGAATAACGTTCCCTATTAAAGAAACCGAGAAGGAGAAAATGGATAGATTGGAGCGCTTTAAGAAGAAAGACAATAGATGCCTTCTGTACATAAAGTGATGATATTTAGAGCGATACGGCAGCATGCTAGATATTGATTAAACTATAAAAATCAGTAAAGTACTACTGTATACCGATAAAGTATGCAGTAGTACTTTGTTATATAAACTCGAATCAACTGTTATTGTTTGGGTCGCCGTCAATCTTTGTGGCGAAGGCTATTACTGGCATCTAATGCGGTTTGCAACCTTTCCCAGTCGTCACAAAGCGCCTGCATGGACGGAAACAATAAATCTGCTCCGGCATCCAGTAATACCTGCCTGTCCAGCGGACCGGTATTGACTGCCACAGTGAATATGCCGGCTGCTGTTCCGGCTTGTACTCCGATAGGTGCATTTTCTACAACTATAGCTTCGTTGGCTTGTACTCCGGCTTTTTCCAGTCCCATTAGATAAGGCTCAGGATGAGGCTTTCCGTATTTCACATCAAAGGCGGTCACCATGTGGTCGCGCTGAAACATACCAGGGAAGTTGTGGGCAAGGCGGTTCAGCAGGGAGTGTTGGCCCGAACCGGTGACAAGTACCGGAATAAGTCCTGCCGCTTTTACCTTTTGCAGCACTTCCCAAGCACCCGGCATACGTTCCGGTTCCGGGTGGGTACTGAATTCGGCGCTTTTCTCTGCATAGATGCTTTCTATCATCTCGGGAGTGGCATCCTTGCCATACTGGCGTTGATAAACGATGTTGATGGTGGAGGCTCCGGTACGTCCCTCGTGCATGTATGCCTCTTCACGGCTCAAGTGCAGGCCATGACGTTCCATTACTTTATGCCAGGCATCGGCATGGTAGGGCATGGAGTTGAATAACACACCGTCCATGTCAAAAAGAACGGCTTTCAGTTGGATGTAGGGGTGCCCGTGCTTTTCCAGATAACGGGCGATAGAGTTTTCGAACACTTGGTAGATTGGAGATTGAGAATTTAAAAATGCGGGGTAGATAAATAGAGAGTTGAGAATCGGGGAACGGTTCTCTTCGCACTTGTTGTGCAGCCATTTCTCAATTCTCAACTCTCAATTCTTAATTTATCAAAGTCTTGCCTGGATAGCTTTGGACTCTTCTTCGTAGCCGGGCTTGTTCAGCAATGCAAACATATTCTTCTTATATGCTTCCACACCCGGTTGGTTGAACGGATTGACTCCCAAAATATAACCGCTGATACCGCAAGCTATTTCGAAGAAGTAGAGCAGACCTCCGATGCTTTCTTCATTCAGTGCAGGGATAACGATGCGCATGTTGGGTACGCCGCCGTCAACGTGGGCAAGCTGTGTGCCCAATTCAGCCATCTTGTTCACTTCGTCCACGTGCTTGCCTGCCAGGAAGTTCAGTCCGTCGAGGTTGGCTTCGTCCGAAGGTACTTGCAGGGAGTGCTGTGTCTTCTCCACGGAGATGACAGTTTCGTAGATGGTACGTTCGCCTTCCTGAATCCATTGTCCCATGGAGTGCAGGTCGGTGGAGAAATCTACGGCAGCAGGGAAGATACCCTTGTTTTCCTTACCTTCGGATTCACCATAAAGCTGCTTCCACCATTCGCTTACGTAGTGCAGTTTGGGATTGTAGTTTACGAGGATTTCAATTTTCTTACCGTTCTTGTAGAGCTCGTTACGCGTAGCTGCATAGATGGCAGCAGGATTTTCTGCAAACGGAACATCTTTTCCACAAGCCTTTTCCATGGCAACTGCACCTGCAACCAGTTTCTCAATGTCGAAACCTGCTATTGCGATGGGCAGCAAGCCTACCGGAGTCAGTACGGAGAAACGTCCGCCCACGTTATCGGGGATGATGAAGGATTTGTAGCCTTCGTTGTCGGCCGTTACGCGGGCAGCGCCCTTTTTGGCATCGGTGATGGCAACGATAACCTTCTTTGCCATATCCTTGCCGCGTTGGTCTTCGCATTGCTTTTTCAACAGACGGAACGCCAAGGCCGTTTCAGTGGTAGTACCGGATTTGGAGATGTTGATAACACCGAATTTCTTGTCTTTCAAGTATTCGGTGAGTTCATATAGATAATCTTCACCGATATTGTGTCCTGCGTACAGAATGACCGGAGCCGTTTTCTTGTCTTGCAACCAAGTGAAGCTGTTTGACAAAGCCTCTATCACCGCACGTGCACCGAGGTAACTTCCGCCAATACCGGCAACTACTACTACCTCGCAGTTGTCACGCAACGTCTGTGCGGTAGCCTTTAGGTCGGCCAGGTGCTCTTTAGTGATGGAAGAGGGGAGGTGCAGCCAGCCTAAGAAGTCGTTGCCCTTACCGGTACCATTCTTTAATGCTTCCTGTGCAGCCTTTACTTGGGCTTCATAGGCGAAAACGTTTTCTTTGGAGATGAATCCAAGAGTCTTTTCAATGTTCAAACTAATCATAATATTCTAGGTTTTAAATTCAGTATTTCGTTTTATCTTTTTTCGCGCTTACCGGAATGAATCGGTAAGCAGCTTGATTTCAATCGTCGGCGAGATACGCTCATACAGAATGTTGTATACTGCATCTACAATAGGCATGTTGACATGATAATGCTTGTTGATTTCCTTGATACATTTTGTACCGTAATATCCTTCAGCAATCATTTCCATCTCAATCTGCGCGCTTTTTACGGAGTATCCCTTGCCAATCATCGTACCGAATGTGCGGTTGCGGCTGAAATTAGAATATCCCGTCACCAGCAGGTCACCTAAATAAACGGAATCACTTACGTTTCTGTTCAGCGGATGTACCGTTTGCAGGAATCTGTTCATTTCCTGTATGGCATTGGACATGAGCACAGCCTGAAAGTTGTCGCCATATTTCAGACCGCTGCAAATACCGGCTGCAATGGCATATACATTTTTCAGCACCGAACTGTATTCAATGCCGGCAACGTCATTACTGACAGAGGTCTTGATGAATGAACTGGCCAGTTTGCGGGCAATGGTGCAAGCCTTGTCGGTGTCGGGACAAGCAATGGTCAAATAAGAAAGGCGTTCCAGAGCCACTTCTTCCGCATGGCAGGGACCTGCCAATACAGCAATATTCTCAGCCGGGACGCCATATTCCTTAGTGAAATATTCCGAGACAATCAAGTTGTCATCGGGCACAATACCTTTAATGGCAGTGATGATGAATTTATCCTTAATCTTAGTCTTCAGTTTCTTCAAGTGAACCTTCAGATAAGGGGAAGGTGTAACGAAGATGAGCGTATCAGATTCTTTCACGACATCATTGATGTTGGAGTTGAAGTTGATACGCTTGGTATCAAACTTGACGCCCGTCAGGTAGGCAGGGTTATGACCAAGCCGTTTGAAGTCGGCAATACGGTCATCGCGTCGCATGTACCAATTTATAGACTCCGCTTGTGACAGAACCATTTTTGCAATGGCAGTTGCCCAACTTCCTCCGCCCATGATGGCTATCTTACCGGGTAGTTTCATATCGAAATTAATAATTAAAAATTAAAAATTAAAAGAGGGGAAAGGAGTACCTTCACCCTCCTCTTATCTTTAATCTTGCCTATTTAATTCTTTAATTTTTAATTCTTAATTCTTCCGACCCAGTCAGCAACTTCGTTTACGGTCGGGTTTGCCAGTTCCAATTTATATTTTTTGTTGATACCGCAGATGTCCATGTGGAGCTTTTGCGGATTCACATCTTTCATGTCACTCACCAGGTTGTAGCCGGCCTTCTGGATTACGGCTACCCAATCTTCTGGGATGCCCAGTTCCGTGTATCGTGCAGGAGCATCTTTGGGGATAACCTTTTCCGGACGCATCTGCGGGAAGAAAAGCACTTCCTGAATAAAGGATTCGCCCGTCATCAACATGGTCAGACGGTCGATGCCGATGCCGATGCCCGATGTGGGAGGCATACCGTATTGCAATGCTTTCAGGAAGTCCTGGTCGATGAACATCGCTTCGTCGTCTCCCTTTTCGCTCAAGCGAAGCTGGTCTTTGAAGCGTTCTTCCTGGTCTATCGGGTCGTTCAGCTCGCTGTAAGCGTTGGCAAGTTCCTTGCCGTTCACCATCAGTTCGAAGCGTTCGGTCAGTCCCGGCTTGCTGCGGTGCATCTTGGTCAGCGGGCTCATCTCTACGGGATAGTCGGTGATGAAAGTGGGCTGTATGAAAGTTCCTTCGCAGAATTCGCCGAAGATTTCATCAATCAGCTTACCCTTGCCCATGGTGTCGTCAATCTCCATATTCAGTTCCTTGCACACCTGGCGGATTTCGTCCTCGCTCTTTCCTTCGAGGTCGTATCCGGTCTTTTCCTTGATGGCTTCCAGGATGGGCAGACGGCGGTAGGGAGCTTTGAAGCTGATGGTCTTGCCGTCTATCTCGGTTTCTGTACAGCCGTTTACGGCGATACAGATGCGTTCCAGCAATTTCTCCGTAAAGCTCATCATCCAGTTGTAGTCCTTGTACTGCACGTACAGCTCCATACAAGTGAATTCCGGGTTATGGTTCTTGTCCATACCCTCGTTACGGAAGTTCTTGCCTATTTCATATACACCTTCGAATCCGCCCACAATCAGTCGCTTCAAGTAAAGCTCGGTGGCGATACGCAGGTAGAGGTCCATATCCAGAGAGTTATGGTGGGTGATGAACGGACGGGCGCTTGCTCCACCGGGGATGGATTGAAGAATCGGCGTCTCCACTTCCGTGTAGCCGGCTTCATCCAGCACGGCACGCATGGTCTTGATGACGGTGGCACGCTTCAGGAATTTTTCTTTCACGCCGTCGTTTACGATAAGGTCTACATAACGCTGACGGTAGCGCAGTTCGGGGTCCTCGAAAGAGTCGTAAGCCACACCATCCTTATATTTCACGATAGGCAGGGGCTTGATGCTCTTTGCAAGTACGGTCAGCTTCTTGGCATGGATGCTGATTTCGCCCATCTGGGTACGGAATACGAATCCTTCGATACCGATGAAGTCGCCTAAATCGAGCAAACGTTTGAACACGGTGTTGTACATCTCCTTGTCCTCGTCCGGGCAGATGTCATCGCGGGTGATATATACCTGGATGCGTCCTTTGGAGTCCTGCAATTCGATGAAAGATGCTTTACCCATGATACGGCGGCTCATGATACGTCCGGCAACGGACACTTGGCGAGGCTCTGCATCGTCGTTGAATTCAGCTTTAATATCGGTAGAGAAAGCATTTGTTACATACTCTGCTGCGGGATAAGGCTCAATGCCCATCGCGCGAAGTTCATTCATGCTGTTGCGACGAATGATTTCTTGTTCACTTAGTTCTAATACGTTCATTTCGCTATATTTCACTCAATTTGGGTACAAAAGTACGAAACATTTTTCAGATAGCGAACCTTTTTCCTTGAAATATAGGGAACGGGGAGTGACATTAATCCTCTCCTTCGGCATCTACCCATTCGATATGCGGGGAGAGGAGGGTGCGTTCCGTCACTTGTCCGCATTGCCCGCGGTAGTATTCGGGGATGAAGCGTATCTGCACCGCAGTGATTTGCGCCGGACTCACTTCTTCTGGGGTGTCTACCCCGGTGCCTTCCGAACGGCAGGTGTAGTAGAACGTCCCGATGCCCTTGAGCTTTACGGAGTGTCCCGAGCTCATCAGCTTGCCCAGCACTTCACCAAGGTTCATTAATACTGCATAGGTATCTCCCGGGGTTACCGTAGACATTTCCGACAATAATCGGGCTATTTCATCCGTTGTATAGGGATGTCCTTTGGTGACGGCTCTTGGGTGCCATTTGTCGTCGCCTTTCTGTTTTACTTTCTTATAGAATGCCATGGGGGCTTGTTGTTATTATGTGTCCGGCTCAACCGGTAGGTCAGGCATGGTTCATACGGTATGAATGTGCCAATCATACGGTATGATTATATCAATCATACGGTATGATTATGGTAATCATATCTTATGATTTATCATTGAATCGCAAAGATAGCATAAATCATCCGCATAGTGTGCAGGTTTAAGGTGTTTTTTCTGCTGTTCTGTTTAAAAAAAAGAGTACTTTTGCACCCGCTAAAAAGAAATAGGTATATAATATGGCAGGACAAAAGACTCCCACGGCGTTGGGGACGGAAAGTATAGGTAAACTCTTGATGCAATATGCCGTTCCGGCAATCATCGCAATGACGGCATCTTCTTTATATAATATGGTAGACAGTATCTTCATCGGTCACGGCGTTGGGACGATGGCTATTTCGGGATTGGCGTTGACTTTCCCGTTGATGAATCTGGCTGCGGCGTTCGGCTCGCTGGTGGGTGTGGGAGCCTCTACACTGATTTCCGTCAAGCTGGGGCAGAGGGATTATGACACGGCACAGCGTGTGCTGGGCAATGTCTTTGTGCTGAACATGGTGCTGGGAGTGGCCTTTACCATCATTGTCATGCTCTTTCTCGACCCGATTCTCTATTTCTTCGGAGGCAGTGACCAGACGGTGGGCTACGCCAGGGATTATATGCAGATTATCCTTTTGGGAAATGCCGTTACGCACCTCTATCTGGGGCTGAATGCAGTGCTACGCTCTTCAGGGCATCCGCAGAAGGCGATGTATGCCACCATAGCCACGGTGGTTATCAATACCATACTCGACCCGGTGTTTATCTATGGTTTCGGCTGGGGCATACGTGGCGCTGCCGTCGCTACCATTGTGGCGCAAGTCATCTCTTTGACGTGGCAGTTCAAGCTTTTCAGCAATAAGGACGAGCTGTTGCATTTCCACCGGGGGATATTCCGTCTGAAACGTAAGATTGTATTCGATTCGCTTGCTATCGGCATGTCTCCTTTCCTGATGAACCTGGCAGCCTGCTTCATCGTTATCATTATCAATCAGGGGTTGAAGAAGTATGGCGGCGACTTGGCTATCGGGGCTTTCGGCATCGTGAACCGTCTGGTTTTCATTGTAGTGATGATTGTGATGGGGCTGAATCAGGGAATGCAGCCTATTGCCGGATATAACTTTGGGGCGAAGCTGTACGGACGGGTGAACAAGGTGCTGAGACTGACGATAATCTATGCCACGGCAGTGACCACTTTCGGCTTTCTGGTCGGTATGCTGGTGCCGGACCTGGTGGTGGGCATCTTTACATCGGATGCGGAACTGACAGAGCTTTCGGTCACGGGACTGCGTATTACGGTAATGTTCTTCCCGATTATTGGTTTCCAGATGGTGACTTCCAACTTTTTCCAGAGCATAGGCATGGCAGGCAAAGCGATATTCCTTTCCCTCACCCGGCAGATGCTGATCCTGCTTCCTTGCCTGCTTGTCCTGCCGCAGTTTTTCGGAGTGGCAGGAGTGTGGTACAGCATGCCGGTATCCGATTTGCTTGCAAGTTTGATAGCATTGGTGATGTTGGTTTGTCAATTCCGCAAATTCAGAACCTCTCCCTTGTAGGGATGGGTCGGGGGAGAGGCTTTGAATTTTTCTTCCTACTTTCTGCAGATATTCCGTAAGAATATTTATATTTGCTATCTGCAAACCAATAGATGAACAAGCGTATGGGCAATAATTTTATAATCAATATAGGCCGTCAACTGGGCAGTGGCGGACGGGAGATAGGCGAGAAACTGGCTGCCCGTCTGGGTATTGACTTTTATGATAAGGAACTGATTAGGTTGGCTTCTGAAGAGAGTGGACTGTGTTGTGAGTTTTTTGAGAAAGCTGATGAGAAAGCTTCACAAGGTATTATTGGAGGGCTCTTCGGCATGCGTTTCCCTTTTGTCAGTGACGGGGCTATCCCAGCCACGAATTGCTTGAGTAATGATGCTCTGTTCAAAGTGCAGAGTGACGTGATACGCAGATTGGCGGAGGAGAAGTCCTGCTTGTTTGTGGGGCGTTGTGCCGATTACATCCTGCGAGAACATCCACGCTGTGTCAATGTCTTCATTTCCTGCTCCAATGAGGAGCGCATCAAGCGTATTTGCCGAATGTATTCCATTACTGAGCGTGAAGCGGAGGAGATGATGAACAAAGCGGACAAGAAGCGTGCCGAATACTATAACTACTACAGCTACAAAAAATGGGGAGCTGCCGAAACATACCACTTGTGTATCGATTCTTCCGTATTGGGTATTGAAGCTACGGTGGACTTTATAGAAGAGTTCGTCAAGAAGAAGCTGAAACTTTAAGGAATTAAAATTAAAGGCTGCGTAGTTGGGTTAAACCAACATTGCGCAGCCTTTAATTTTAATTCCTTAATTCCTCCTACATCATTGTCAGTAATATCATCTGTCCCGCCAGAATACGCAGGAACATTGTCAATGGATATACCGTGGAGTAACCTACTGCCGGAGCATCATTGCCTGATGTCTGATTGGCGTATGCCAATGCGGGAGGGTCTGTGTTGCTACCTGCTATCAAACCCATCAGGGTGAAGTAGTTCACTTTGCAGTAGAAACGGGCTATCATACCGATTATCAACAAGGGGATAACAGTTATCAGGAATCCATAGCCTACATACAGTAATCCGCTACCTTCTACTACTGTTTGTACAAAATGCTCACCAGCTTCTATACCGACACTGGCAAGGAAGAGCACGATACCGATTTCACGCAACATCAAGTTGGCACTCATGGTGGTGTACGTCACAAGATGCATTTTGTGACCGAAACGTCCGATGAGGATGGCAACTACCAGCGGACCACCAGCAAGACCTAACTTAACCGGTGTCGGCATACCCGGGAATGCAATAGGGAGGCTTCCCAGCAGGATTCCCAAAAAGATTCCCACAAAAATAGTTACGATATTCGGAGTGTCCAAACGTTTCAACTGATTACCCAATACGCCGGCTACACGTTCTACGGCATCCTGCTGGCCTACCACCATTACACGGTCACCTACCTGAAGTACCAGATTGGGATCGGCAAACAAGTCCATACCCGAACGGTTGATACGGGTTACATTTACACCGTACATGCTGCGGAAGTGGAGGCTTCCCAGTTTCTTGCCATTGATTTCAGATTTAGTGACGAGGATACGGCGGGAAACCATCGGAGTGTCCTGTTTTTCCCAGTCTACGTGTATTTCTTTTCCGATAAAGGCGGTTACCGCTTCGGCATCTTCTTCGGAACATACGATGAAGAGCTGGTCTCCTACGTGGAATATTGTTTCATGATTGGGGATACTGACGTGCCCCTCGTGGCGTATGCGCGAACATACAAACGGGCGTCCCAGAAAATCCTTTATCTGGAGCAGGGTCTTTCCGGAAATTGATTCATTGCGTACCTCGAGGTGAAGCATGTGCGGCTGATGCTTTACATCTGCTTCCTGCGTATTGAGTTCCTGTTCCTCCTTCTTGAGGTTCACCCGGCAAATATAGCGGATGGCTATGATGGAACCTATGATACCTACCACACCAAGCGGATAGGCGCAGGCATATCCCAATGCAATGGGGTCTCCCGTATAGTTTATCTGGTTCAAGGCTTCTTGTGCGGCACCCAGACCCGGAGTATTGGTTACGGCACCATAGAGAATACCTACTATCATTGGCAGGTCTATCCCTCCGTCAATGAAGTAGATGCTCAATGCTACTGCGATATTCAGCAACACGATACCGACAGCAAGCATGTTCAGCCGCATACCCCCTTTCTTAAAGGAAGAAAAAAAGGAGGGCCCGACTTGCAGACCGATGCAGAATACAAATAAAATCAAACCGAATTCGCGGATAAAATGCAAAATGTGTGTTTCGCCCGTGAAGCCAAAATGGCCCATCAGGATACCGGCAAAGAGGACGAATGTAACCCCCAACGATACCCCGAAAATCTTAATCTTACCCAGCAATACGCCCACAGATATTACGAATGCATACAAACAAACGATGTGAGCGACAGATGAAGAGTCCCATAGCAAGCTTTCTAACCAATTCATAGTACCTATTAATATGTCGTTTTTTAAAATTTCGCGCAAAAATACTTAATAAAAAGGAGGTGGCAAAGGCTTTGTGGTACTTTTTGCTATATCAACTTTGCAAAAGTAGAGTATGCTTCCGGTGAATACGCTGAATCCGTATGGGCACGGAGTCATCTGTTAGTGCAATTTTCTCTAAAAAAAGATTTTGTTCTAAGTATTTCCTTATATTTGCAAGTCTCTTGATGACAAAAATGAATAGTATTCATCTATTTAAATTTTAAATAAACTATGGCAGACAGTAAAGAAAAACTCTTCTCCGACTTTTCTCCCGTTTCCACTGAGCAGTGGATGGAGAAAGTTACCGCAGACCTGAAAGGGGCGGATTTCGAGAAGAAGCTCGTTTGGAGGACAAACGAAGGATTTAAGGTGAAACCTTTCTACCGTATGGAGGACTTGGAAGGTTTGAAGACAACAGATGCTCTTCCCGGCGAGTTTCCTTATCTCAGAGGTACCAAGAAAGACAACAATGAATGGCTTGTTCGTCAGGAAATCAAAGTGGAATGCCCCAAAGAGGCCAATGCCAAGGCGTTGGACATCTTGAATAAAGGTGTAGATTCACTCTCTTTCCATGTAAAGGCCAAGGAATTGAACGCAGAGTATATTGAAACTTTGTTGAAAGATATCTGCGCGGAATGTGTCGAGTTGAATTTCTCTACCTGCCAGGGGCATGTGGTGGAACTTGCAGAACTTCTTGTCGCTTATTTCCAGAAAAAGGATTATGACTTGACGAAATTGCGGGGCTCCATCAACTATGACTACTTCAACAAGATGCTGGCCAAAGGTAAAGAAAAAGGTGATATGGTGTCAACAGCCAAGGCGCTGCTCGAGGCTACCGCTTCCCTTCCGAAATACCGTGTATTGAATGTGAACGCGTTGACATTAAACAATGCGGGTTCTTATATTTTCCAGGAACTGGGTTATGCTTTGGCTTGGGGTAATGAATATATGAATCAGTTGGTTGATGCCGGTCTGCCGGCTGCAATGGTAGCCAAGAAGATTAAGTTCAATTTCGGTATCAGTTCCAACTACTTCCTTGAAATAGCCAAATTCCGCGCTGCACGTATGCTGTGGGCTAATATTGTGGCTTCTTACAGTCCCGAGTGTCTGCGCGACTGCGACAACAAGGGTAAAGATAACGAATGCCGCTGTGCAGCCAAGATGAAGATTCATGCGGAAACTTCTTCATTCAACTTGACTTTGTTTGATGCACACGTAAACTTGTTGCGTACGCAGACTGAGGCGATGAGTGCCGCCCTTGCCGGCGTTGACTCAATGACGGTTACTCCGTTCGACAAGACTTATGATGCTCCTAACGAATTCTCTGAGCGTATGGCGCGTAACCAACAACTGCTGTTGAAAGAAGAATCGCACTTCGATAAAGTTATTGACCCAGCTGCAGGTTCTTACTATATTGAGAATTTGACCGTCTCTATTGCCAAGCAGGCTTGGGACCTCTTCCTCGCTGTAGAAGAAGACGGTGGTTTCTATGCTTCCGTGAAAGCCGGAAAAGTGCAGGCTGCCGTAAACGAGAGCAACAAGGCGCGTCATGCCGCAGTTGCCAAGCGCAAGGAAGTGCTGTTGGGTACTAACCAGTTCCCCAACTTTAATGAAAAGGCGGGAGATAAGAAACCGGTTGAGGCTACTTGCTGTTGCGGCGGCGGACATACCTGCGAAAAAGATGTTCCGACACTGAACTTTGACCGTGCTGCCAGTGAATTTGAAGCGTTGCGTCTCGAAACAGAGGCTTCCGGCAAACGCCCGAAAGCGTTTATGCTGACTATCGGTAATCTGGCCATGCGCCAGGCACGTGCACAGTACTCTTGCAACTTTCTGGCTTGTGCCGGATACGAAGTTGTGGATAACCTCGGTTTCCCCACCGTAGAAGAAGGTATAGAAGCAGCTATGGCTGCCAAGGCCGACATCGTGGTATTGTGTTCAAGTGATGATGAATATGCAGAATATGCTGTTCCTGCCTTCAAGGCTCTGAATGGCCGTGCCATGTTTATCGTAGCCGGTGCTCCTGCTTGCATGGACGACTTGAAGGCTGCCGGTATCGAGAACTTTATCCATGTCCGTGTCAACGTATTAGAGACATTAAAAGAATTCAACGCCAAACTTTTGAAGTAAGCAACTTCAATCGTAAATCGTAAATCGTCAAATCGTAAATAACATGATGCGAAAAGATTTTAAAAACTTAGATATATATGCCGCTTTTCAGCCCGTCAACGGTGCTGAGTGGCAAAAGGCTAACGGCATCCATGCTGATTGGAAAACGCCGGAACACATTGAGGTGAAGCCTGTTTATACAAAAGAAGACCTTGAGGGAATGGAACACTTGGGCTATGCTGCCGGGCTTCCTCCTTATCTGCGTGGTCCGTACTCGGTGATGTATACGTTGCGTCCTTGGACCATCCGCCAGTATGCAGGCTTTTCCACAGCGGAAGAATCAAATGCCTTTTACCGTCGTAATTTGGCTTCCGGACAGAAAGGTTTGTCCGTAGCTTTCGACTTGGCCACTCACCGTGGCTACGACCCCGACCACGAACGTGTAGTGGGTGACGTAGGTAAGGCAGGTGTATCTATCTGTTCCTTGGAGAATATGAAGGTGTTGTTCGATGGAATTCCTTTGAACAAGATGTCCGTCTCTATGACTATGAACGGTGCCGTACTTCCTGTTATGGCATTCTACATCAACGCAGGTCTGGAGCAGGGTGCCAAGTTGGAAGAAATGGCTGGTACTATCCAGAACGATATCTTGAAGGAATTCATGGTGCGTAATACCTATATCTACCCGCCTGCATTCTCTATGAAGATTATCTCTGACATCTTTGAATATACTTCCCAGAAAATGCCTAAGTTCAACTCTATCTCCATCTCCGGCTACCACATGCAGGAAGCGGGTGCTACGGCAGACATCGAGTTGGCTTACACCCTGGCAGACGGTTTGGAATATCTGCGTGCCGGAACGGCTGCGGGTATTGACATCGATGCTTTCGCACCGCGTCTCTCTTTCTTCTGGGCCATCGGAACGAACCACTTTATGGAAATTGCCAAAATGCGTGCCGCACGTATGTTGTGGGCAAAGATTGTGAAGCAGTTCAACCCGAAGAATCCGAAGTCGCTGGCTTTGCGTACGCACTCCCAGACTTCCGGCTGGTCGCTGACAGAGCAAGACCCGTTCAACAATGTGGGCCGTACTTGTATCGAGGCGATGGCTGCTGCATTGGGACATACTCAGTCACTGCATACCAATGCTCTTGACGAGGCTATTGCCTTGCCGACGGATTTCTCTGCACGTATTGCACGTAATACGCAGATTTATATTCAGGAAGAAACTTACATTTGCAAGAATGTAGACCCATGGGGTGGCTCTTATTATGTGGAAAGTTTGACCAATGAGTTGGCTCACAAGGCTTGGGAATTGATTCAGGAAGTAGAGAAGCTGGGCGGTATGGCAAAAGCCATCGAAACCGGTATTCCCAAGATGCGTATCGAAGAGGCTGCTGCACGTACACAAGCCCGTATTGATAGCGGTTCACAGACCATTGTCGGCGTGAACAAGTATCGTCTGGAGAAAGAAGCTCCGATTGATATTCTTGAAATCGACAATACGGCTGTCCGTCAGGAACAGATTGAGAACCTGAAGCGTCTGAAGGAAGGACGTAACCAGGCGGAAGTGGACAAGGCATTGGAGGCTATTACTGAATGTGTAAAGACCGGTAAGGGAAACTTGCTGGAACTGGCAGTCGAGGCAGCCCGTGTCCGTGCCACTTTGGGGGAAATCTCTTATGCTTGCGAAAAGATTGTAGGACGTTATAAAGCAGTAATTAGAACTATATCAGGCGTGTATTCATCAGAAAGTAAGAATGACAGCGACTTCCACCGTGCTTGTGAATTGGCGGAGAAGTTTGCGAAGAAAGAGGGACGTCAGCCTCGTATCATGGTAGCCAAGATGGGCCAGGACGGTCACGACCGCGGTGCCAAGGTTGTTGCAACCGGATATGCCGACTGTGGCTTCGATGTGGATATGGGACCCTTGTTCCAGACACCGGCCGAGGCTGCCCGTGAAGCGGTTGAGAACGACGTTCATGTAGTAGGGGTTTCTTCATTGGCTGCCGGACACAAGACATTGGTTCCGCAGATTATCGAAGAGCTCAAGAAGTTGGGACGCGAGGATATCGTAGTGATTGCCGGTGGTGTAATTCCCGCACAAGACTATGACTTCCTTTACAAGGCAGGTGTAGCTGCCATCTTTGGCCCCGGTACTCCGGTTGCCAAGGCTGCTTGCCAGATATTGGAAATCTTGTTGGATGAAGAATAATCCGACACGTTAAATGTTAAAAGAGGGACGGTATGTGTTTACATATCCGTCCCTTTTTCTTAATCTGTGTTATAGAACATACTTTTTTAGTTGGATAATTTGCAGATTTATCAGAAGTCCGTATCTTTGCAATGTGTTTTTCATAGTATTAGATTTAAGGTTAACAAAGGTTGGAGTACAGCGGTACTCCTTTTTTTATGTCCGTACGTCAGCTTTGGGGGAGAAAAATCACCTGGTCTATGTTATCGTTTCTTGCTTATAGTTTCGTTCTTGCCCCCTTTTTATTACCTTTGTCCCGCTAAAAGAATAACGAATGATAGTTTGTATTGCCGAAAAGCCCTCTGTGGCGCGTGACATAGCCGATGTATTGGGAGCGAAAGAAAAGAAGGACGGATACATCGAAGGAAACGGATACCAGGTGACCTGGACATTTGGCCATCTTTGTACGCTGAAGGAGCCGCATGAATATACCCCTAACTGGAAGTCATGGAGTTTGGGAAGCCTCCCCATGATACCTCCCCGTTTCGGCATTAAGCTGATTAGCAATCCCACATACGAGCGCCAGTTCCATACGATAGAGAACCTCATGCAACATGCCGATATGATTATAAACTGCGGTGATGCCGGGCAGGAAGGAGAATTGATACAGCGCTGGGTGATGCAGAAAGCCGGGGCACGTTGCCCGGTGAAACGTCTTTGGATATCTTCATTGACAGAGGAAGCCATCCGTGAGGGCTTTGCCAAGCTGCGCGATGCGTCGGATTTCCAGCCTTTGTACGAAGCAGGCTTGTCGCGTGCCATTGGCGACTGGCTGCTCGGGATGAATGCCACCCGCCTCTACACCATGAAGTATGGGCAGAACCGGCAGGTACTTTCTATCGGCCGTGTGCAAACGCCGACACTGGCGCTGATTGTAAACCGTCAGTTGGAAATACAGAATTTTGTTCCCAAGCAATACTGGGAACTGAAGACCGTCTATCGAGATACCACTTTCTCCACCATCCTCCGGAAAAGTGAGGAGGAACTGGTATTGGAAGCCGAGAAGCAGAAAGAGGCTATAGCTGCCGGGAAGAAACCTAAAAAAGAAGAAGAGAATCGGGGTATCGACCCCATTACCGACCGCGAACGTGGGCTTGTTTTATTGGACCAGATTAAGAATTCTCTTTTTACCGTGACGGATGTCACCAAGAAAGAGGGGAGGGAGGCGCCACTCCGCTTGTTTGACTTGACTTCTTTGCAAGTGGAATGTAACAAGAAGTTTGCCTATTCCGCTGATGAGACGCTGAAAATCATCCAGTCTTTGTATGAGAAGAAAGTGGCTACCTATCCACGTGTAGACACTACCTATTTGAGTGATGACATCTATCCCAAATGCCCCGGCATCTTGAAAGGTCTGCGTGATTACGAGACATTTACAGCCCCTTTGACAGGAACTGCATTGTTGAAGTCCAAAAAGGTTTTCGATAACTCGAAGGTAACAGACCACCACGCCATTATTCCTACCGGTCAGCATCCGCAGAATCTGACGGATATGGAGCGTCGCGTATTCGATTTGATAGCACGCCGTTTCATTGCTGTATTCTATCCCGATTGTAAGTTTGCCACTACCACCGTATTGGGCGAGGTAGAGAGCATAGAGTTCAAGGCTACCGGCAAGCAGATTCTGGAACCGGGTTGGCGTATTATCTTCGGCATCCCCTCGGCACAATCGCAGGAGGAGAAAGAGGAGAAGGGAGAAGAGGAGAATGTGCTTCCGGCTTTTGTGAAAGGAGAAAGCGGACCGCACGTCCCCGATTTGTATGAGAAGTGGACGCAGCCGCCCCGGCCTTATACGGAAGCCACCCTGCTGCGTGCTATGGAAACGGCGGGCAAGCTGGTGGATAACGACGAACTGCGTGATGCGCTGAAGGAAAACGGTATCGGTCGTCCATCTACCCGTGCAGCCATCATCGAGACGCTGTTCAAGCGAAACTATATCCGCAAGGAAAAGAAGAACCTGATAGCCACCCCTACCGGTGTGGAGCTGATACAGATTATCCATGAGGAGCTGTTGAAGTCGGCGGAACTGACCGGTATCTGGGAGAAAAAGCTACGTGAGATAGAAAGGCGGACATATAATGCCGGACAATTCTTGGAAGAATTGAAGCAGATGGTATCGGAAGTCGTGATGAGTGTACTTTCTGATAACAGCAACCGCCACATCACCATCCAAGCGCCTGCTCCCGAAAAGGGCAGTAAGGTTTCTGCCAAGACAGAGGCTGCCGATAAGCCGAAAAAGGAGCCGAAGAAAAGAACACCGAGAAAGTCTGCCGCCGCAGGTAAAAAGACGGAGCAGGCTTCGGGCGCTGTGGCAGCTTCAAGTACGGAGGCTTCCGTACAAGCTGATGACTTCGTCGGCCAGCCTTGTCCGCTTTGCGGAAAAGGTACCGTTATCAAGGGGAAAACGGCTTACGGTTGTTCCGAATGGAAATCCGGATGTACATTCCGCAAGCCGTTTGAATAAGGGTAATCACATTAAATAATTCTCTCCGCCATGTATTTCCAGAGGGGAGCAGCCATCAGCGCCTGGCGGATGCTTCCTTGTTGCAGCAAGTCCTTGACCTCCTGCAAGGAAAGCAGGTGTACGGTCAGGTTCTCCGTATCTTCCAAGTGTTGCTCGGAGATTTTCTCCACGTCCGTAGCCAGGAAACAGTAGGTAATGTTGGTGTGGGTACTTGGATTGGGAGAGATTTGCATGAACTCTTTCCATACTCCGTTTCCATAGCCGGTTTCTTCCAAAAGTTCCCGTTGTGCGGAAACCATCGGAGAGCCGTCCTCTTCTTCGCATACCCCTGCACAGAGCTCATAGGACGTTTCTTGTATGCCATGCCGGTATTGGCGGATAAAGACAAATTGTCCATTACGGGTGATGGCGATGGTATTCACCCAGTTTGGATATTCCAATATATAATAGGAGGGGATGTGGTTGCCGTTGGGCAGCACTACATGGTCCTTACGCACAGTGAGCCACGGAGCCCGATGAAGGTATTCGCTGGATAAGACGGTCCAGGTGTCTTTTGATTTTTCCATAATGGTAAAATTGACTATATTTTAAACAGCATCCCTCCGATATTATCTGTCGTGGCTCCCGTCACCGAGGCGAGGCATCCGGGTGTGTCCGCCATATAGAGGGCAGCCAGGAAAGCAAAGATTAGGGCTTCCTTGTATTCTATGATTTGCCGGCTGGGAATCACGATTTCACACGGACACAAGGCGTCGATACGTTCTATGAGGAACTTGTTGAATGCACCTCCGCCGGTAATCAGCAGTTTTCCGTTACCATCGGGCAAGGGGCGGGCGGTGATGATGCGTGATATTTGCCAGGCGGCATGCTCGTAAAAGGTACGTAGCATATTCTCCATACTCAAGCCATAACGCTCGAGCATGGGATATACCAGCGTTTCCACCCACTCCCGTCCCAATGACTTCGGTCCGGACTGATGGTAGAAATCCATTCCGTTCAGTTCGTCCAGCAGTTCTTGGCAGATGTTGCCTTGCCGTGCTATCTCGCCGTCACGGTCAAATTCCAATCCTATTTGCCGGCAGTAATGGTTGATGACGTAATTCACCGGACTGATGTCAAAAGCGATGCGCCGCCCGTCCTGCTCGAATGAGATGTTGGAGAAACCGCCGATATTCAAACAGAAGTCGTAGTCGGCAAAAAGCAACCGGTCGCCAATAGGTACGAGTGGAGCGCCCTGCCCACCCAGCATGATGTCCAGCCGCCGGAAATCCGAAACGGTAGGTATACGGGTTTCAGCGGCAATGGCGGCTCCGTCACCTATTTGGTACATGATTCTCTTTTGAGGCTCATGGAAGATGGTATGCCCGTGGGAGGCGATAATATCGGGGTGGACTCCAAATTCTTGCATGAACTCGTTGACACGTTCACCGAGAAACTTTCCATAGGAGCTGTGGAAAGTGATGAACTCCAAAGCACTCATTGTCTGTGCACCGGTACCCAATATCTGCTTCATGGCGTCGGGGTAGCTATAGCCTTTTGCACAGTCTATGTGGAAAGACCATTTTCCGGCTTGCTGCCGGAAAGTGCAACAACATACGTCCAGCCCGTCAAGGGAAGTGCCGGACATCAGGCCGATGGCTTGAATTTGGAAGTCTTTCATCCTGATTTTCTTGTTTTATTTATAATTGAGGTAGAATTCGACAACAGCTTCTATTCCTTTACGGAAGATGTCCAATGGTATATTCTCATTAGGTGAGTGGATGGCGTTGGATTCGAGCCCGAAGCCCATCAGAACGGTTTTGATGCCCAGTACTTGCTCGAAAGTGGAGATGATGGGGATACTTCCACCCCGACGCACTGCCAGCGGTTTCTTTCCAAAAGCTTTTTCAAAACCTTTTTCGGCGGCTTGGTAGGCGGGTAGGGTGATGGGACATACATATCCTTGGCCTCCATGCATCGGAGTGACTTTTACCTGTACTGAATCCGGCGCTATGTCCAGAATGTAGTCGGCAAAGAGCCGGGATATCTTGTGGTGGTCCTGGTGGGGAACCAACCGGCAGGATACCTTGGCGTATGCCTTGGATGGGAGCACGGTCTTGGACCCTTCACCCGTATATCCGCCCCAGATGCCGCATACGTCGAAAGACGGACGGCAACTGTTACGTTCCAGCGTACTGTAACCTTTCTCTCCGAAAAGTGCTTTTACATGGATAGCCTTTTTGTATTTCTCTTCGTCGAAAGGAATGCGGGCTATCATGTCGCGCTCGGTTTGGGGAACTTCTTCCACATCGTCATAGAAGCCCGGTACGGTGATACGTCCCTCTGCGTCCGTCACTTGGCTGATTATCTGGCAAAGTACATTGATGGGGTTGGCAACAGCACCGCCGAAGTGACCGCTGTGTAGGTCGCGGTTGGGGCCGGTCACTTCTATTTCCCAATAGGCCAGTCCGCGCAGTCCGGTGGTCAGTGAAGGCAGGTCTGCACCAAGCATGCTGGTGTCCGAAACCAGAATGACGTCTGCTTTCAGCAACTCTTTGTGCTCCTGGCAGAAGCTTTCCAGGCTGGGCGAGCCGATTTCTTCTTCTCCTTCGAAGATGAATTTTACGTTGGTTTGCAGCAGTCCGTTTCTGACGAGGTATTCAAACGCTTTCACTTGTATGAAAGATTGCCCTTTGTCATCATCAGCACCACGTGCCCAGATATGTCCGTCGCGTATTTCCGGCTCAAAGGGTTCGCTTTTCCAAAGTTCGAGAGGTTCGGCCGGCATCACGTCGTAGTGGGCATATACCAATACGGTCTTGGCGTCCGGGTCTACGATTTTCTGTCCAAAAACAATCGGGTTGCCTTTGGAGGGCATTACGAGGGCTTCATCCGCTCCGGCTTCGAGCAGCAACTGTGCCCAGCGTTCGGCGCAGGCAAGCATATCGTCGTGATACTCGGGTTTGGCACTGATGCTTGGAATACGGATGAGGCTGAACAAGTCTTCCAGCATTTTAGACTCGTTCTCTGTAATATATTTCTTTATTTCCATAGGTGAATATTATAGCTGAGTTGTTCTGTCAATCAGGTAATAATCCAGCAATGTCATTGCTGCCATTGCTTCCACGATGGGTACTGCGCGTGGCAATACGCACGGGTCATGGCGTCCTCGGGCTTTCAGGGTGGTGTCTACACCGTCAATGTTCACGGTGTGTTGTTCCATCAGTACGGTTGCCACGGGTTTGAAGGCTACACGGAAATAGATGTCTTGCCCGTTGCTGATTCCACCTTGTATGCCGCCCGAATGGTTGGTGCGGGTTTCGATACGTCCGTTGTTATTGTAGAACACATCATTCTGTTCCGAGCCTTTCTGCTTTAATCCCTTGAAGCCGTCTCCATACTCGAATGCTTTTGCTGCATTGATGCTGAGCATGGCGGCTCCGAGTGCTGCATGGAGTTTGCCGAATACGGGTTGTCCCAGTCCGATGGGGCATCCTTTGACGACACAGGTCACCACTCCTCCGATCGTATCTCCTTCTCCCTTTATCTTGAAGATGAGTTCTTCCATTTCTTTTGCCTTCGCCGGGTCGGGGCAGCGGACCGGATTGGTCTCTATCAGGTCGAGGTCGTATGCGGTATAGTTTTCTTCAAGGCGGATAGGACCTACTTGTGAAGTGTACGCCGTGATGTGTATACCCAGCTGCTTCAGCGCCAATTTGGCCAGGGCACCCGCTACTACACGCGAGATTGTTTCACGGGCTGATGAACGTCCGCCTCCGCGGTGGTCGCGGATGCCATATTTTACTTTATAAGTATAGTCGGCGTGTGACGGGCGGTAGACTTCTTTCAGATTATTGTAATCGTCAGAATGCTGGTTTTGGTTCCATACAATGAATCCTATGGGGCAGCCCGTGGATTTTCCTTCGAAGATGCCGGAGAGGAACTCCACTTTATCACCTTCTTTCCGGGCGGTAGTGATACGTGACTGTCCGGGGCGGCGTCGGTCGAGTTCTGCCTGGACGAAATCCATATCAATGACTATTCCTGCAGGGAATCCGTCTATAACTCCTCCCACACCCTTACCGTGCGATTCCCCAAAACTGGTAAGACGGAGAATATTTCCAAATGAGTTGAACATATCAAATGCTTTAAAGGTTTATATATGAGGTTAATGTGCCAATACGCTTTATAAGAAATGCTTTTGACTTTATAAAGATAACAACTTTTTTTCATAAAACGTTTAAGGAAATAAGATAAAAAGTCTTTTCCGCATAAAGTTGCCTGCCTTTGCCAGAGTTTGGCCAATGGCTTGTTCTTTATAAAAATGGCTTACTCTTTATGAAATCTGCATCCGAATTTCACTCGTAATGATGAAAAAAGGAACATTTATTTTTTAGAAAAGACCTTGTACTGTAACCTTAAAAAGTGTTACTTTGCACCTTTGATTTAAAATGGGAAATTAATAGCTCCCTTGGGAAGCTTTTTATTAACTAAACAAGTACTCAAGAAAGTATGAAAAAGAATTTATTTTATTTATTTGCATTGATCTGTTCAATGAGTTTATTCACGGCTTGTAGTGATGATGACGATGACAAGGTAGTATGTCCTGTGCCGCAAACAGAGTTTACAGTTGCAACAGGTTTGAACTTGACTTATAACGGTGGAACAATGTTGGGAAAGAAAGTAACTTTTACTCCGGATGCTTCTGATGCAACCAAGGCTACTTTGGTATTGGCTGGCAATTTGGATCTTTCCGGTATTCTTACACGTGAAGCGGCTTCCGGTTCTTTTGGCGCAGGCGTATTCCCGGGTTCTCCGGTTGTAACCCTTCCGGTTACTTTGAATATACAAGGTGACGAATGTTCGTTTTCCGGCACAAGTGAGACCGATTATTGTACTTTTGACTATGCAGGAAAGGTTACTGCTTCTTCCTTGAAATTGGATTTAACTAATGTCGCATTGAAAAATTCCGCTTTATCCGGAACAACTTGGGTTCCTACACCCCTTAATTCTGATTATACGGAAGAACCGATTCATTTGATTTGGGAATCCAATAAGAATGTAGAGGTAATGCCTGACTGGGGGCTACCGATTCAAACAATTTTGACGTTAGCTCTTCGTATGCCTTTAATTGACGCAGGTGGTGATGATAAAGTGAATGTAGAAGATATGTTGTGTAGTGTGTTGCATGATATTACTTTGGGTGCTGACGGTAATATTTCTGCTTCTTATGTTGATGCCGCTCAGGGAGGTACCTCTGTTGTTAAGACTCCTGCGAATGTTGCACAATATGTGGTTCTCAGTGATACCCAAATGAAGGTATATTTGAATCTGGATGCTATCATCGCCAATGTAAAACGTCTGGGCAGTTCTACCAAGGCTATCGATATGAGTGAAATCTTGTCTCAGGCTGTTACGTCTTTGCTTCCTTTGGTAACTGACGGTGTGCCTTTGACTTACGAAAAGAACGAAGGTAAATTAAAGGCTTATTTGAATACGGATTTGTTATTGCCTTTGATGAAAAATATAGTTGCTCCTTTATTCTCGGATGAGGAGTTTGTGAATATGCTTATCGAAGCAATGAAAGCTGATCCTGATTTTGGAAGTATGGCCGGTATGGCAGAAGGTATGTTGAAGGGTTTACCTGAAATAATTAATGAAACAACTCGTTTGGAAGTTGGTTTGAACTTGACTGCCGCTAAATAACTTTTTTTTCGATATGGAATTTTCCCTCCTTTGTCTCCTGATTTTCAGGTTATAGAGGAGGGATTTTTGTTTGTTTTTTCCTACATTTGCATGATAAATAATCAAATTGTAGAAATGATATGACAGAAACGGAAAGACGACAGATTATTGCTTTGGTTAAATCTGAAGTAATTCCTGCCATTGGTTGTACAGAACCTATAGCTGTGGCATTGTGTGTAGCAAAGGCTGCGGAAGTGCTGAATAAGCGTCCCGAAAAGATAACTGTATTGCTGAGTGCCAATATTCTGAAAAATGCAATGGGAGTGGGTATTCCAGGTACGGGGATGATTGGATTACCGATTGCTGTGGCGCTTGGCGCCTTAATAGGTAAGTCGGCATATCAATTGGAGGTTTTGAAAGAAAGTACTCCTGATGCAGTGGAGGCAGGAAAGCGTTTCATAGAAGAAAAGCGCATTCATATATCTTTAAAAAACGATATGGAAGAGAAGCTTTATATAGAAGTATGTTGTGAAGCTGATACGGACAAGGCAACAGCTATTATTGCCGGTGGGCATACTTGCTTTACTTATATAACGCGCAACGGTGACATCTTATTGGACAAACAAATTGCCTCTTGTATCGAAGAGGAGGATGTATTGGACTTGACTTTACGCAAAGTGTATGACTTCGCCATGACAACCCCATTAGACGACATCCGTTTTATCCTTGAAACGGCCCGTCTGAATAAGGCGGCTGCAGAACGTTCTTTTGAGGGTGATTACGGACATGGTCTGGGAAAAATCCTTCGCGGTACTTATGAGCACAAGGTTATGGGGGATAGTGTTTTTTCCCATATTCTTTCTTATACTTCCGGTGCCTGCGATGCCCGTATGGCAGGAGCTATGATTCCGGTCATGAGTAATTCAGGAAGCGGTAATCAAGGTATATCCGCTACGTTGCCGGTTTTGATTTATGCCGAAGAAAACGGAAAATCGGAGGAAGAATTGATACGCGCCTTGATGTTGAGCCATTTGACGGTAATTTATATCAAGCAGAGTTTGGGACGCTTATCTGCCTTATGCGGTTGTGTGGTTGCTGCTACGGGTTCCAGTTGCGGTATAACTTGGCTAATGGGAGGAACTTATGAACAGGTGGCATATGCTGTACAGAACATGATTGCCAATCTTACCGGAATGATTTGTGATGGTGCCAAGCCCAGTTGTGCATTGAAAGTAACCACCGGAGTTTCAACCGCAGTGCTTTCAGCCATCATGGCCATGGAAAACCGTTGTGTGACTTCCGTAGAAGGTATTATTGATGAGGATGTGGATCAAAGTATCCGTAATCTGACAAAAATCGGTTCTAAAGGAATGAATGAAACTGATAAATTGGTATTGGAGATAATGACAAGTAAATAATATAGAATTTGAAAATTAAAGAATTAAAAATTAAAGAATTACCATGCGGCATGCTTAATACTGTGTAGTCTGATTCTTTAATTTTTAATTCTTTAATTTTTAATTCTTTAGTGGCAGCATCCGCCTCCACATTCATGGTCGCCGCATCCGTCGCCACAGTCACCACAACCGCAGCTACCACAACCGCCACCCATCATACGGGCAACTTCAGCAAGCTCTTCGTTCGTGGCCGGGCGGCTTTCCACCACTTCTCCGGTAAAGTTCAAATCACAACCTGCGAGTGGATGATTCATGTCCATTACAACTACGTCTTCCTTTACTTCTACTACACTTCCATTGATGCGTTGACCTTCAGAAGTCATCAAGGGGATGACAGCGCCTTCCACTACACGGTCGCTGTCGAATTCTCCTTCTATCATGAAGATTTCTTTGGGGAGGTCAATGACATGGTCGTCGTCATATTCACCATAAGCTTCTGATGCCGGAATGGTAAAGTCGAATTTATCGCCTATCTGCAAGTCTTTTATCTGGGCTTCAAAAGGTTCGAGTGTCATTCCCAGACCTGAGATAAACTGGAAAGGATGCTCTACGGGTGCTTCTTCTTCGAAATCTTTTTCTCCGTTTTCGATTGAGTACAGCTTATATGCTACGGTGATGTACTTGTTTTCTACTGTTTCCATTAATTTTCTATCTTTATTTAATTAGTAAATACTGTTTTTTTGAGTATTTGAAGAGACAAAGATACGAATTATTTGTTTCGGGATGTAGAGAGCCTTTGGTAATTTTCAGATTATTAAATGGTTTCAATGATTGGCAATACATTTACATTGGCTGTCTGAATGGTTCTATTTAGAACTGTTAAGTGATAAAATAGGATTTTAGGGCGATTTTTTCTTACGATTATTCATATTTATCTTATTTTTTTCTTCAATTTGTTTGGAGATTATAAAAAAGCCCTTACCTTTGCAGCACGTTTGAAACAAAAAAGAAGAATTAAGTTATGAATTTACATACATCTATTAACCTGGCAGTCCTGCATATTATTCGCGTCGTGGTGGTGGCATCAAGAGCGTGAGAAAGGTTATGTATGTATTCGTACGTTAGAAGATAATTTATTAAGCCTTTCTCACTATAGTGGGAGAGGCTTTTTCATTAAAAGGAGATTTGAAAATGAAGCATCAGTTACGCAGCTCGTTCAGCACACAAGGTCGCCGCATGGCGGGAGCCCGTGCATTGTGGACGGCGAATGGTATGAAGAAGGAACAGATGGGTAAGCCCATTATCGCTATAGTCAATTCATTTACACAATTCGTCCCCGGACATGTACACCTGCACGAAATAGGCCAGTTTGTAAAGGAAGAGATTGAAAAGCTGGGGTGTTTTGCTGCGGAGTTCAATACGATTGCCATTGACGACGGTATCGCTATGGGACACGACGGTATGCTTTATTCCCTGCCTTCAAGAGATATCATTGCCGATAGTGTGGAGTATATGGTAAATGCCCATAAGGCGGATGCTATGGTTTGCATCAGTAACTGTGACAAGATTACTCCGGGGATGTTGATGGCGGCTATGAGGCTGAATATACCGACTGTGTTTGTTTCAGGCGGTCCGATGGAAGCCGGGGAATGGAACGGACAACATTTGGATTTGATTGATGCTATGATTAAATCTGCTGATGAAAGTGTGGGCGATAAAGAGGTGGCACAGATTGAGCAACATGCCTGCCCCACTTGCGGATGCTGCTCAGGCATGTTTACCGCTAATTCCATGAATTGCCTGAATGAAGCGATTGGATTGGCACTGCCCGGTAACGGCACGATTGTAGCCACTCACGAAAATCGCAAGAGACTGTTTGAGGATGCAGCTAAGTTGATTGTAGCGAATGCCTTTAGATATTATGAAGAAGGGGATGAGAGTGTACTCCCGCGCAGTATTGCTACTCGCGAGGCATTTTTGAATGCCATGACGCTGGATATTGCGATGGGCGGTTCCACTAATACAGTACTTCATTTGTTGGCTGTGGCTCACGAAGCCGGAGCGGATTTTAAGATGGACGACATTGACATGCTCTCTCGCAAGACCCCCTGCTTATGCAAGGTAGCTCCCAATACCCAAAAGTATCATGTACAAGACGTTAACCGTGCCGGTGGCATCATTGCCATCATGGATGAGCTTGCCAAGGGCGGATTGGTCGATACGAATGTCCGCCGTGTGGATGGAATGACGTTGGCAGAGGCAATCGACCGGTATAGTATTACCAGCTCTAATGTATGTAAAGAGGCAATCAAGAAATACTCCAGTGCGGCAGCCGGAAAGTTCAATCTGGTACTCGGCTCACAAAATGCGTCTTATAAGGAACTCGATACGGACCGTGCGACTGGTTGTATCCGTGATTTGGAACATGCATACAGCAAGGATGGCGGTCTGGCGGTTTTGAAGGGAAATATAGCTCAGGACGGTTGCGTTGTCAAGACTGCCGGTGTAGACGAGAGTATCTGGAAATTTACGGGGCCAGCGAAAGTCTTCGACTCACAAGATGCGGCTTGTGACGGTATTCTGGGTGGAAAGGTGGTCAGTGGAGACGTCGTCGTCATCACTCACGAAGGGCCGAAAGGTGGACCGGGTATGCAAGAGATGCTTTATCCTACTTCTTATATCAAATCCCGCCATCTGGGTAAGGAGTGTGCATTGATTACCGACGGGCGTTTTAGTGGCGGTACTTCCGGACTAAGTATCGGACATGTTTCTCCCGAAGCGGCTGCCGGTGGTAATATCGGCAAGATTAAGGATGGGGACATTATCGAAATTGATATACCGAACCGTTCTATCAATGTGAAGTTGACGGATGAAGAGCTTGCAGCACGCCCTATGACTCCGGTAACCCGCAACCGTGAAGTTTCCAAAGCATTGAAAGCATATGCCAGTATGGTGAGTTCCGCTGACAAAGGGGCTGTGAGGCTGATTGATTAAAAGCCCCCCTTTCCGAAAGCGAGGGGAGGAGAGAATGAAACAAATTTTTCAAGCTACTATTGAGCTTTTAAATATAATGAATAGATAAAGTATGGCTGATAATAATAAAAAGAGTAACTTTTCCTCCCTCTCCCAAGGAGAGGGTCGGGGTGAGGCTCTAATAACAGGCGCAGAAGCATTGATGCGCTCTCTGGAGCATCAGGGAGTAAAGACTATTTTCGGTTATCCGGGAGGGAGCATCATGCCGGTATTCGATGCCTTATACGACCATCGGAAGGAATTGAACCACATCTTGGTTCGTCATGAACAAGGAGCAACCCATGCGGCACAAGGCTTTGCACGTGTATCAGGCGAGGTTGGCGTTTGTCTGGTTACCAGTGGACCGGGTGCTACCAATACTATCACGGGCATTGCAGATGCCATGATTGACAGTACGCCTATCGTTGTCATTGCCGGCCAGGTAGGGACGAACTTCTTGGGTACGGATGCATTTCAGGAAGTGGACTTGGTAGGCATTACTCAGCCTATCACGAAATGGAGTTACCAGATTCGTCGTGCAGAAGATGTGGCCTGGGCAGTGGCACGTGCTTTCTATGTGGCAAAGAGCGGACGTCCGGGACCGGTCGTGCTGGATTTTGCTAAAAACGCCCAAGTGGAGAAAACAGAATATGCGCCTACTAAGGTGGACTATGTCCGTAGCTATCTTCCCGTTCCCGAAATGGAGCCGGAGGCCATACGGAAGGCTGCTGAATTAATAAATGGTGCGAAACGGCCTTTGGTGCTGGTTGGACAAGGCGTGGAGCTGGGAGAAGCCCAGCAAGAGCTTCGTGCTTTCATTGAGAAAGCCGGAATGCCTGCCGGATGCACTTTATTGGGACTTTCCGCATTACCTACGAACCATCCGTTGAACAAAGGAATGCTTGGTATGCACGGTAACCTGGGGCCCAATATCAATACCAATAAATGTGATGTCCTTATCGCCGTAGGCATGCGCTTTGATGACCGTGTGACGGGTAAATTGGAAACATATGCCAAGCAGGCGAAGATTATCCACTTTGATATTGACCCTGCCGAAATAGATAAGAATGTAAAGACTGATGTTGCTGTCCTGGGAGATTGCAAAGAGACACTGGCTGCCGTTACCCAATTGCTGGAACCCGCCAACCATCAGGAATGGATTGACAGTTTCCGGCAATACGAGGAAGTGGAAGAGGAAAAGGTAATCCGTCCGGAATTACATCCGGCAGGAAAAGCGCTAAGCATGGGTGAGGTGGTGCGTGCTGTGAGTGAGGCTACCCATAACGAGGCGATATTGGTGACTGATGTCGGCCAGAATCAGATGATGTCCGCCCGTTATTTCAAATACAGCAAGGAACGTAGCATTGTTACTTCCGGTGGCCTGGGTACTATGGGCTTCGGCCTTCCGGCAGCTATCGGTGCCACTTTTGGACGTCCGGACCGCACGGTATGCGTATTCATGGGAGACGGCGGCTTGCAGATGAACCTGCAGGAACTGGGTACCATCATGGAACAAAAGGCTCCGGTGAAGATGATTCTGTTGAACAATAACTTCTTGGGCAATGTTCGTCAATGGCAGGCGATGTTCTTCAATCGTCGTTATTCGTTTACTCCGATGATGAATCCGGATTATATGAAGATTGCTTCGGCATATGATATTCCTGCACGCAGGGTAATGACCCGCGAGGAGCTGGCAAAAGCGATTGACGAGATGATAGCGACTGACGGACCGTTCCTGCTCGAAGCTTGTGTGGAGGAAGAAGGAAATGTAATGCCGATGACACCTCCGGGCGGTTCGGTCAATCAGATGTTGTTGGAATGCTGAAGTCATGCGAAATTAAAGAATTTACTCTATCTATGGATAAAAAACTATATACAATCATTGTTCATTCGGAAAACTTTGCCGGTTTGCTGAATCAGGTGACGGCTGTGTTTACCCGCCGGCAGATAAACATCGAGAGTTTGAATGTATCGGCCTCCTCCATCAAGGGGGTACATAAATATACCATTACCGCTTGGACGGATAAGGATACCATTGAAAAGGTGACCAAGCAGATTACCAAGAAAATAGATGTGCTGCAAGCCCATTATTTCACGGATGATGAAATCTATCAGCACGAGATTGCCCTTTATAAAATAACGACCCCTACGCTGGAAGAAAAACCGGAGGTGTCCAAAGTAATCCGTAAGTACAATGCCCGTATTGTGGAGGTGAATGCTGTATTTGCCATTGTTGAGAAGAATGGCATGAGTGAGGAAATAACCAATCTTTATGAGGAGTTGCGCCAGTTGGATTGCGTACTTCAGTTCGTCCGTTCGGGTCGCGTAGCCATTACGACCAGCTGCTTTGAGCGTGTCAATGAATATCTGGCGGACCGTGAAGCAAAATATCGTCAAAGTAAACACCAGGAATCATGATGAGCGAGAACAATAAAATAGGTACCTACAAGTTTGTTGCCGAACCGTTTCATGTCGACTTTACCGGACGGCTGACAATGGGAGTATTGGGCAACCATTTGTTGAATTGTGCGGGTTTCCATGCCAGCGACCGCGGTTTTGGCATCGCGACTCTAAACGAGGACAATTATACTTGGGTATTGTCCCGTCTGGCTGTCGAACTGGATGAAATGCCTTATCAGTACGAAGATTTCTCCATTCAGACTTGGGTGGAGAATGTCTATCGCCTTTTTACAGACCGTAATTTCGCTATCATCGATAAGGAGGGTAAGAAGATTGGGTATGCACGTTCCGTTTGGGCGATGATTAGCATGAATACCCGTAAGCCGGCAGATTTGCTGGCTCTTCATAGTGGCAGCATTGTAGATTATGTTTGCGATGAGCCTTGCCCGATAGAAAAACCTTCGCGGATAAAGGTGGCCTCAAAGGAACCGGTTGCTGCTTTGGTAGCCAAATACAGTGATATTGACATTAACGGGCATGTGAACAGCATCCGTTACATCGAGCATATCCTTGATTTGTTCCCGATAGAGATGTATAAGGAGAAGCGCATCCGTCGTTTTGAAATGGCATATGTAGCCGAAAGCTATTATGGGGATGAGTTGACTTTGTTCATGGATGATGCCGGTGAGGGCGTTTACGATGTGGAGGTGAAAAAGAATGGCAGCGAAGTGGTCTGTCGCTCTAAAGTGATATTTACAGAGAAATAAATAAATTTATCAACGTTGGCGTAAGCCACAAATAAAAATTAAAACAAAAAATGGCACAATTGAATTTTGGCGGTGTTATTGAGAATGTAATGACCCGCGAAGAATTTCCTTTGGAAAAAGCACGTGAGATTTTGAAAGATGAAACAATTGCAGTAATCGGTTATGGCGTACAAGGCCCGGGCCAGGCTTGCAACTTGCGTGATAACGGTTTCAATGTGATTGTAGGACAACGTCCGGGTAAGACATACGAAAAGGCTGTGGCTGACGGATGGGTACCGGGTGAGACTTTGTTCGGCATCGAAGAGGCTTGTCAGAAAGGTACTATCATCATGTGTCTGTTGTCTGACGCAGCTGTAATGTCTGTATGGCCGACTATCAAACCTTATTTGACTCCCGGAAAGGCTCTTTACTTCTCTCATGGTTTTGCTATTACCTGGAACGACCGTACCGGCGTGGTTCCTCCTAAAGATATTGATGTTATTATGGTTGCTCCCAAAGGTTCCGGTACTTCACTTCGTACCATGTTCCTCGAGGGTCGTGGCTTGAACTCATCATATGCCGTCTATCAGGATGCTACGGGTAAGGCTTTTGACAAGACGATTGCACTGGGTATCGGCATCGGTTCGGGATATTTGTTCGAGACAACTTTCATCCGCGAAGCCACTTCCGACTTGACCGGTGAACGCGGTTCATTGATGGGTGCTATCCAGGGATTGCTGTTGGCTCAGTATGAAGTATTGCGCGAAAACGGCCATACTCCTTCTGAAGCATTCAATGAAACAGTGGAAGAGTTGACTCAATCTTTGATGCCATTGTTTGCCAAGAACGGTATGGACTGGATGTATGCCAACTGTTCTACTACGGCACAGCGTGGTGCGCTGGATTGGATGACCCCGTTCCATGATGCCATCAAGCCGGTTGTACAGAAATTGTATGCAAGTGTGAAGTCGGGCAACGAAGCTCAGATTTCTATCGACAGTAACTCCAAACCCGATTATCGTGAGAAGCTGAATGCAGAATTGAAAGCCTTGCGTGAAAGCGAAATGTGGCAGACAGCTGTTACAGTTCGTAAACTTCGTCCGGAAAACAATTAATCAGCTTTATATAAATAGGTGAAATACCCTCTTCGGTGTTACCGGAGGGGGTATTTCTTTATTATTGATTCCCTATATTTTGAATAAACTCCAATAGCTTCCGGTAAAAACCGTGATGTTTCAGCGTCTCTGCCTCTCCCAATATCACCAGCTTCATACGTGCCCGGGTGATGGCTACATTCATTCTCCTTAAATCATTCAGGAATCCTATCTGTCCTTCTTCGTTGGCACGGACAAGGCTGATGAAGATAACATCGCGCTCTTGCCCTTGGAAGCCATCCACCGTATTTACAGTGAACAAGCTGCGATAAGGCTTGAGTGAAGCGTCTGCCTTTATCTTGCTGCGGAGATATTGCACTTGTGCCTTGTAAGGGGAGATGATGCCGATGTCTATTTTTTCTTCCAGAATGCGGTTGCCACCGATACGGTTGATGTAGATTTTCAGTTCTGATAGGAGCAGGTCCGCTTCCGCCTTATTAATGCGTCCGAAAGTCTCTCCCACAAATTCTTCTTTGAAATCCATTTCGGAGGTGTCAATCCAGTGGATGGGGGTATCCCAGTCCAGGATGCCCCGGTAACGCACTTCGGGAGCGGCTTCCAACTCGCCATTATAAAACCATTGGGAAGGAAATTTCATGATTTCCTCGTGCATGCGGTATTGTACTTTCAGCAAAGAGACAACGGCAGGTTTGTTGGACACCACTTTCTCCATCAATGTTCGTTCCAGACCTCCACGGGCAGCTTCGTAGCATTTTATAGTGGGCGGAAGTTGGCAGTGGTCACCCGCCAACACCACGCGGTCTGCTTTTCGGATAGCTATCCAGCAGGCAGCTTCTAAGGCCTGGGCTGCTTCATCAATGAAAAGGGTGCCGAAACGGCGTCCGTTCAGCAGCCGGTGATTGCTGCTTACTAGCGTGGAGGCTATGACATGTGCCCCATCAAAAAGCTCTGCATTGATTTGTATTTCCAATGCGGTGGCGCGGTCGCGCAGGCGGCTCATACGGCTGCGTACTCCTTCGCGTTCGTCATAGCTGCCACGGCGGGCACGGCTGCCCAGTTCACGGAGATTTTTCCGGATGCTCCACAGCTCCGGATAAAGCGGATGGTTCTCGAAACGACGCTCGTAGGTAAAGGAAAGCATCTTGTCGTTGACACGGGTCGGATTGCCGATACGCAGGACATTGACGCCACGGTCCACAAGTTTTTCCGAAATCCAGTCGACGGCAGTATTGCTTTGGGCACATACCAGTACCTGCGGTTCCCGATGCAGGGTTTCGTAGATGGCTTCCACTAAGGTGGTCGTTTTTCCGGTTCCCGGAGGACCGTGTACAATGGCCACGTCGCGGGCACACAGCACTTTGTTTACAGCTGTCTCCTGCGTGGAGTTCAGCCAGGGAAACCGTACGGGATAGAGCTCTCGGAAACCGGCTTTCGAGGTTCCCAGCAATATGTCCCGCAATTCGGCCAGGCGGTTGCCTTTGGAGCGTAACGTATCTTCCAAGGCTTCGAACATGGTCCGATAGGATGTTTCGTCGAAATAAAGTTGCACGCCGAGGTTGTCCGTTTCCTGCACTTCCATAACGGCACCGGCTCCGGGCATTATCGCTACCATCCGTGTCTCGTCGGCATAGCTTACGGTAGCGGTGAAGTTCATATAGGTTATTTTTCCATCAGCAGACTGGCGGAAAAAACATACGGGACGGCCGAACTCAAAATTATGTTCTATATCGGTATTTTCTGTGTGTGTAATTTCTATTACTAATTGATTCAGTGAATTATAGTAACTTCGTCCCGGAGTGGCAGGATACCAGCAAAGTCCCCGTTTCACTTTCCGGGCAACTCCCATGTTTTCGGTTTGGCGTTTGAATTCCTCTTTTTCGTATTCGTATTCCATGCGCAGCAAAACTTGTTGCTGCTGGAGGTGAATAATAGGACTATTTGAATCTTGTTCCTTCATGGTTGCAAAGGTAATCATTCTTCGCTTCCGACGGAAAAAATGCTTTATTTTGTTAAACTATTCAGCCTTTTTATTTGTTTATGATATTAATTTGTAATCTTTACAATAATGAAAAACTAAAAAATAGTGGTTATGGTATATGATTTAACGATGCTCAAAACGTTTTATGCTGCTTATTCGGAGAAGATAGAACGCGTACGGAACGTACTGCGGCGTCCGATGACTTTAGCGGAGAAAATTTTGTATGCTCATTTGTATGATGGGGATAAAGTGAAGAACTACAGACGGGGAGAAGACTATGTGAATTTCCGTCCCGACCGTGTGGCCATGCAGGATGCAACGGCTCAAATGGCCTTATTGCAATTTATGAATGCAGGCCGTGAGCAGGTTGCCGTGCCTTCCACTGTGCATTGTGACCATTTGATTCAAGCATATAAAGGTGCAAAAGAAGATGTTGCGACTGCTACGAAGACCAACGAGGAGGTCTATAATTTTCTCCGTGATGTTTCTTCCCGCTATGGCATAGGTTTTTGGCAGCCGGGAGCAGGTATTATTCACCAGGTGGTATTGGAGAACTACGCATTTCCGGGTGGAATGATGGTAGGCACGGACTCTCATACGCCCAATGCCGGAGGTTTGGGCATGGTGGCCATTGGTGTGGGTGGTGCCGATGCGGTGGATGTGATGACCGGCATGGAATGGGAACTGAAAATGCCGCGTCTGATAGGCGTACACTTGAAGGGTAAATTGAGTGGCTGGGTAGCTCCCAAAGACGTTATTCTGAAGTTGGCGGGTATTCTTACTGTAAAAGGGGGAACCAATGCCATCATTGAATATTTTGGACCGGGAACCGCTTCATTGTCTGCCACTGGAAAGGCTACCATCTGCAATATGGGGGCAGAGGTGGGGGCGACTACCTCCCTTTTCCCTTACGATGAGCGTATGGGTACCTACTTGAAAGCTACCGGACGTGAAGAAGTGGCGGAAATGGCTGCTTCCGTAGCTGCCGACCTTCGCGCCGACGACGAAGTGCTGGCAAATCCGGAAAAATATTACGACCGCATCATTGAAATAGACCTCTCGCTGTTGGAACCGTATATCAACGGGCCCTTTACGCCGGATGCAGCAACACCGATATCGAAATTTGCCGAGGTAGTGATAACCAATAACTATCCCCGCCGGATGGAAGTCGGCCTGATAGGGTCGTGTACCAATTCGTCCTATCAGGATTTGAGCCGCGCAGCCTCCCTTGCCCGGCAGGTAAAGGAAAAGAATTTGAAGGTTGCTTCCTCGCTGATTGTCAACCCCGGTTCGGAGCAGATACGTGCCACTGCTGAACGCGACGGCATGATTGCCGCTTTCGAAGATATTGGCGCAACGATAATGGCGAATGCCTGCGGACCTTGTATTGGCCAGTGGAAGCGCCATACTGATGACCCTGAACGAAAAAATTCCATCGTCACCTCTTTTAACCGTAATTTTGCCAAACGTGCCGATGGAAATCCCAACACTTTTGCTTACGTCGCTTCCCCGGAGATAACGATGGCGCTGACCATTGCCGGTGACCTTTGTTTCGACCCGTTGAGGGATACGCTGGTCAATGCCAAAGGAGAGGTTGTGAAACTGTCCGAACCGGTCGGTGAAGAATTGCCGGCACACGGGTTTATAGGAGGAAAGGAAGGATACATTGCTCCAGGCAAAGGACAGACGGAAATTACGGTCAATCCTCATTCACAGCGCTTGCAACTGCTGACTCCCTTCCCTGCCTGGGATGGCATGGATTTGCTGGACATGCCTTTATTGATTAAAGTACAGGGGAAATGTACCACCGACCACATTTCCATGGCGGGGTCATGGCTCCGTTTCCGGGGACATTTGGAGAATATTTCGGACAATATGCTGATGGGGGCTGTCAATGCTTTCAATGGAGAGACGAACAAGGTTTGGAACCGCTCCACCAATACCTATGGAACAGTGTCAGGCACTGCGAAGCTGTATAAGTCCGAAGGTATCCCTTCCATGGTCGTTGCCGAAGAGAATTATGGTGAAGGTTCCAGCCGTGAGCATGCTGCCATGGAACCACGCTTCCTGAATGTACGCGCCATTTTGGCGAAAAGCTTTGCCCGTATCCATGAGACGAATTTAAAGAAACAAGGCATGTTGGCGCTGACCTTTACGGATAAGGCCGATTATGACAAGATTCGGGAACGCGACCTGATTTCTGTCATGGGGTTGAAAGATTTTGCTTCGGGACGTACGTTGAAGGTGGTTCTTCATCACGAGGACGGGAGTAAAGAAAGTTTTGAAGTACAACATACGTATAACGAACAGCAGATAGCCTGGTTCCGGGCCGGTTCTGCACTTAATGCAAGATAGAATATGGAAAAAATTACTGTACCTTTTATTACCGGCGATGGAGTGGGAGCAGAAGTGACCCCATCCATGCAGGCTGTCGTGAATGCCGCTGTCAAGAAATCCTATGGTGACCGGCGTGGCATTGAATGGAAAGAAGTGCTGGCAGGAGAACGTGCTTTCCACGAAACCGGCTCCTGGTTGCCGGACGAAACCATGGAAGCCTTCCGCACCTATAAGGTGGGCATCAAAGGTCCTTTGACAACTCCCGTCGGCGGAGGTATCCGTTCCTTGAACGTAGCCTTGCGTCAGACACTTGATTTGTATGTCTGCCAACGTCCGGTACGTTGGTATAAGGGCATTGTTTCTCCACTCAAAGAGCCGCAGAAGGTGGATATGTGCGTATTCCGTGAGAATACCGAGGATATTTATGCAGGCATCGAATGGGAAGCCGGAACTCCGGAGGCTGAAAAGTTCTATCGTTTTCTCCGTGATGACATGGGGGTGACAAAAGTCCGTTTTCCCGAAACCTCCTCGTTTGGCGTGAAGCCCGTTTCAAGAGAAGGAACAGAGCGCTTGGTGCGTGCCGCCTGCCGATACGCGCTTGAGCATCATCTGCCTTCCGTGACCTTGGTACACAAAGGAAACATCATGAAATTTACGGAAGGCGGTTTTAAGAAGTGGGGGTACGAACTGGCAGAACGTGAGTTTGGTAAAGAGCTGGCAGAAGGGCGTCTGGTCATCAAGGACTGCATTGCCGATGCATTCTTGCAGAACACGTTGCTTATCCCCGAAGAATATTCCGTGATCGCCACGTTGAATCTGAACGGTGATTATGTGTCCGACCAACTGGCTGCCATGGTAGGCGGCATCGGCATTGCACCGGGTGCGAATATCAACTATAAAACGGGGCATGCCATTTTTGAGGCTACTCACGGGACGGCTCCGAACATTGCCGGGAAAGACATTGTGAATCCCTGTTCCATCATCCTTTCCGCTGTGATGATGCTTGAATATCTGGGCTGGAAGGAAGCGGCCTCTCTTATAGAGAAAGCTTTGGAGCAAAGTTTCACTGAAGCCCGTGCTACTGCCGACCTAGCCCGTTTTATGCCGGGTGGCGTTTCGCTGTCCACTTCGGCTTTCACCCGGGAGATTGTAGGAAAAATAGAAAATGGGAATAACGAATAAAACGAAACGATTATGAAGAAGGAGTATCTGATTTACAAGCTTTCCGAAGATTTGAAGGAAGCTACCCGGATTGAGAATGAACTGTTCAGGAAGTTTGATGTGAAGCGCGGTTTGCGTAATGAGGACGGCACGGGAGTCTTGGTGGGGTTGACCAAAATAGGCAATGTGGTCGGCTATGAACGCATCCCCGGTGGAGGGCTGAAGCCTATTCCCGGCAAATTGTTCTACCGCGGTTATGATGTGGATGACTTGGCACACGCCATCATCAAAGAGAAGCGTTTCGGTTTTGAGGAAATTGCCTACTTGCTGCTTTCCGGCCGCCTGCCCGACAAGGAAGAACTCTCTTCTTTCCGTGAGCTCATCAACGACAATATGCCGCTGGAGCAGAAGACCAAGATGAATATCATTGAACTTGAAGGAAACAACATTATGAACATCCTGGCGCGCAGCGTGCTCGAGATGTACCGTTTCGACCCGGATGCCGATGACACTTCCCGCGACAACCTGATGCGCCAGAGCATTGAGCTTATTTCAAAATTCCCGACCATCATCGCGTATGCCTATAACATGCTTCGTCATGCCACCCATGGCCGTTCATTGCATATCCGCCATCCGCAGGAAGACCTTTCCATTGCCGAGAATTTCCTCTATATGCTGAAGAAGGACTACACGGAGCTGGATGCCCGCACGCTCGACTTGCTGCTGGTTCTTCAGGCCGAGCACGGTGGTGGTAACAACTCCACTTTTACCGTACGTGTCACTTCTTCTACCGGGACGGATACTTACTCTTCGATAGCGGCAGGTATCGGTTCCTTGAAAGGGCCGCTTCATGGAGGTGCCAATATCCAGGTTGCCGATATGTTCCACCATCTGCAGGAAAACATTCAGGACTGGACGAATGTGGATGAGATTGATACTTACTTCACCCGCATGCTCAACAAGGAAGCCTATAACAAGACCGGCTTGATATATGGTATCGGACATGCCGTCTATACCATTTCCGACCCGCGCGCCATTCTGCTGAAAGAGCTTGCCCGCGACCTTGCCCGCGAAAAAGGGAAAGAACGCGAGTTCGCTTTCCTTGAACTGCTCGAGGAGCGCGCCATTGATGTGTTTGGCCGTGTGAAGAATAATGGCAAGACGGTTTCGAGTAATGTGGATTTCTATTCGGGCTTTGTTTACGAGATGATTGGGCTGCCGCAGGAAATCTTCACGCCTTTGTTCGCCATGGCACGTATTGTCGGTTGGTGTGCACATCGCAATGAAGAATTGAACTTTGAAGGCAAGCGTATTATCCGTCCTGCCTATAAGAATGTTTTGGATGAGGTGGCTTATGTGCCCATTAAGAAACGGTAAGGATTAGACTTGTATCTTTTAAATCGTTCCATCACGGGGGAAAAATCGTTCCACCATGGTGGAACGATTTTTTCTCCATGGTGGAATGAAATTTACTCTATGATGGAACGATTAGATTTTCGTATCTCTACTGCTTAATCTTCTCAGTAAAAAACACTGGTTTTTGCATGAAAAAACAATTATCCGGGGAAAACGATTTGTTTGTTGTGAGTTTTCTTTATCTTTGCTTCGCATAAATAAAGAACTATGAATCAGGAAACTTTTCAGATATTTCTGTGGGTAATGAGTGCTGTGGCATTGGTTGTCTTTATTGCACTCTATTTTGTCAAAGCGGGTTATGGCATGTTCCGTACTGCCTCGTGGGGAATCTCCATCAATAATAAACTGGCGTGGGTGCTTATGGAAGCGCCGGTATTCATCGTCATGTTTGGGTTGTGGGGGAAGAGTGGAGCAGGATTTACCGTGCCGGTATATTTCTTCTTCCTGCTGTTTCAGTTGCACTATCTTCAGCGGGCCTTTATTTTTCCGTTCCTGCTGAAAGGTAAAAGCCGGATGCCGGTAGCTATTATGGCGATGGGTATCGTCTTCAACCTTTTGAACGGGATGATGCAGGCGGGCGGTTTGTTCTATTTCGCTCCCGAAGGCTTGTATGCCGATGGCTGGGCCTATTTGTTGAAACCTCATGCCTTGTTGGGAGTCATTCTGTTTTTTGCGGGTATGTTCATCAATTTGCATTCCGACTATGTGATACGTCATTTGCGTAAGCCGGGTGATACGAAGCATTATCTTCCCGGAAAAGGACTTTACCGATACGTCACTTCTGCCAATTACTTCGGTGAACTGGTGGAATGGACGGGGTTTGCCATACTCACAGCTTCTCCCGCCGCCTGGGTGTTCGTCTGGTGGACGTTTGCCAACCTTGTTCCCCGTGCCGATGCCATTCACCGCCGTTATCGGGAGGAGTTTGGCGATGAGGCGGTAGGAAAGCGCAAACGCATCATTCCATTTCTTTATTAATGGAAAATGGAAAGTTGAAAATGGAAAATGAATAATTCATAACTTATAATTCATAACTCATAACTCATAACGATGGAATCCAAGTTATTCACACCCGTCACTTTCGGACCGTTGACCTTGCGTAACCGTACCATCCGTTCGGCTGCTTTCGAGAGCATGTGTCCCGGAAACGCTCCGTCGGACATGTTGCTCGACTATCATCGGTCGGTAGCGGCGGGCGGTATAGGTATGACTACTGTTGCCTATGCGGCAGTTACTCAGAGCGGCCTGTCTTTTGACCGCCAGTTGTGGATGCGTCCCGAGATTATCCCCGGACTCCGTAGGCTGACTGATGCCATACATGCGGAAGGGGCTGCGGCAGGCATCCAGTTGGGACACTGTGGCAACATGTCCCATAAGAGCATTTGCGGTTGTATGCCCGTCGGCGCATCTTCCGGTTTCAATCTTTACTCTCCTACCTTTGTGCGCGGACTGCGTGCCGATGAGCTGCCAGAGATGGCGCGTGCTTATGGGCGTTCGGTGAATCTGGCACGGGAGGCCGGATTTGATTCTGTAGAGATTCATGCAGGGCATGGCTATCTCATCAGCCAGTTCTTGTCCCCGTCCACCAACCATCGGAAAGACGAGTTCGGAGGTTCGTTGCAGAACCGTATGCGTTTTATGGATATGGTGATGGAAGAAGTGATGAAGGCTGCCGGCAGTGATATGGCTGTGCTGGTGAAGATGAACATGCGCGACGGTTTCCGTGGAGGGATGGAGCTGGACGAGACGATGCAGGTGGCCCGGAGGCTGGAGCAGTCGGGAGCACATGCGCTGGTCTTGAGCGGTGGGTTCGTCAGTAAGGCGCCGATGTATGTCATGCGGGGCGAAATGCCTATCCGCAGCATGACGCATTACATGACCTGCTGGTGGTTGAAATACGGTGTACGCATGGTAGGCAAATGGATGATACCGAGCGTACCGTTTAAGGAAGCTTATTTCCTGGAAGATGCCTTGAAATTCCGTGCCGCCTTGAAGATACCGTTGGTTTATGTGGGTGGCCTGGTTTCCAGGGACAAGATAGATGAGGTGCTGGATGACGGCTTCGAGGCTGTGCAAATGGCGCGCGCTCTGCTCAATGAGCCGGGGTTCGTCAACCGCATGCGTGCCGAAGAGAATGCACGTTGCAACTGCCGGCATAGTAATTATTGCATTGCCCGGATGTATTCCATCGAGATGGCATGCCATCAGCATTTGAAGGAGGAACTTCCACCTTGTCTGAAAAAGGAGATAGAGAAAATCGAAGCGAAAGGCTGATTTTTAGTTTTTAATTTTCAATTTTTAATTATTAAAGTGAATTTAGCTGTTATAACTGGGGCAGACGGTGGCATGGGCATGGAAATTACCCGCGCAGTGGCAACTGCCGGCTATCAGGTCATCATGGCATGCCGTGACCCCCAAGCTGCCGAACCCAAGCGGCAACTGCTGATGCGTGAAACCGGTAATCCGCGTATTGAGACTGCTCCCATTGATTTGGCATCTCTGGCTTCAGTGGCCGCATTTGCAGAGCATCTGTTGAAGCGGGGAGAGCCGTTGGCGTTGTTGATGAACAATGCCGGAACCATGGAAACGGAACGCCGCATTACCGAGGACGGACTGGAACGGACGGTGAGTGTCAATTATGTAGGGCCTTACCTGCTGACTCGCAAGCTGCTGCCATTGATGGGAGAGGGGAGCCGTATTGTGAATATGGTATCTTGTACGTATGCCATCGGTCATCTTGACTTTCCGGATTTTTTCCTCCGGGGAAGAAGGGGGGACTTTTGGCGCATTCCTATATATAGCAACACGAAGCTGGCATTGACTCTGTTCACCATCGACTTGGCCAGTCGTGTCAAGCACAAAGGTATTGTTGTGAATGCGGCCGACCCGGGGATTGTGTCTACCAATATCATTACCATGCATATGTGGTTTGACCCGCTGACAGATATACTTTTCAGGCCTTTCATCCGTACTCCCCGTAAGGGAGCTGCAACAGCTGTCGGCTTATTGCTGGATGAGGATGCCGGTAAACGTACGGGGACATTGAATGCCAGTTGCCGTCCCAAGTCTCTTTCGGAGAAGTACACCCGGCATGTACAGATGGAAGAACTGTGGGAGAGGACGGAAAGTATAGTGAAAAAATGGTTGTAAAAAACAGAGAAGGCGCATATGTCGCCTTCTCTGTTTATGGGGTATCTGAACTGTCTGTCATTAGATAGACAGTTCTCTCAATACATTTACAAGGTCTTTCTTGATGGGTTTGTCATTCTTGATGGCCTTCGTGAAGGGAACGTATACCACTTCATCGTGGTCAATGCCTATCATGACATTGCGCTGTCCTTCCATGATTGCGTCGATGGCGGCTGCGCCCAGACGGCTGGCAAGGATACGGTCGTGTGCCGTAGGGCTACCACCGCGTTGCAAGTGACCGAGGATGGTTACGCGTACGTCATATTGGGGGTATTCGTTCTTTACACGCTCTGCATAGTGCATTGCACCGCCGGTCAGTTCACTCTCGGCTACCAGTACGATACTGCTGTTCTTGGATTTCCGGAAACCGTTCTTGATGAATTCTTCCAGTTGGTCCACTTCCGTACTGAATTCCGGGATAATGGCTGCTTCTGCTCCGGAGGCGATGGCGCCGTTCAGAGCGAGGAAACCGGCATCGCGTCCCATGACTTCTACGAAAAACAAGCGCTCATGGGAAGTGGCTGTATCACGGATTTTGTCCACAGCATCCAGGATCGTGTTCAGCGCGGTGTCGTAGCCGATAGTGGTATCTGTTCCATAAAGGTCATTGTCGATAGTTCCCGGCAGCCCGATACAAGGCACGTCAAACTCTTGTGCAAAGATACGAGCACCGGTCAGCGAACCGTCGCCTCCGATAATCACTAAGGCGTCAATGCCTTCTTTCTTCATGTTGTCGTAAGCAATCTGGCGGCCCTCGGGAGTCGTGAACTCTTTGCAGCGGGCTGTCTTCAGGATTGTACCACCCAGCTGGATGATGTTGCTGACATTTTGGCTTTTGAATTCTTTGATTTCGCCGGTTACCAGACCTTTGTAACCTCTATATATACCTTTAACTGAAAGTCCGTTGTAAATAGCCGAACGTGTCACGGCACGTATGGCTGCGTTCATTCCCGGAGCATCACCTCCTGATGTCAAGATACCAATGCACTTAACTGTTCCCATAACAATCTTTTTGTTTAGTATTAATAATCATGATGAAAAATAGATTTGGACTATTTTTTCATGCCGCAAAGATAGTAAAAAGCTGAGGCGGTGACTAATAAATTACGTTAATTTGCTGTTCCAAAAGGATGACAAACTGTTATTTAAGTTTTGACTTTATGGCTTCTGAAATTTCTTCCATCAGCCATTTGGGGGTGGAAGTGGCTCCGCAGACACCGATGGAATTGGCACCGGCTAACAGAGAACTATCTATTTCTTCGGCACTGTCTATCAAATGTGAATTGGCATTGACTTTTTTACACTCACTGAACAGCATCTTGCCGTTAGAGCTTTTTTTGCCGCTGACAAAGAATATTAAATCATGGGAAGCTGCAAATTTCCGGATATTAGGTATCCGGTTTGCTACTTGTCGGCAGATAGTGTCATAGGACTCGAAAGTGACTTTCGGTGAGATATGTCCCTCTATGTATTTCACAATGTTTTGAAATCCGTCCAGAGACTTTGTGGTCTGGGAGTAGAGACGGATGTCTTTGCTGAAATCCAGTTTCCTTGCCTCTTCCTGCTTTTCGATGACGATGGCCTTTCCGGTGGTTTGTCCTACCAGACCCAGTACTTCGGCGTGTCCATTTTTGCCATAGATGACAATTTGCTTGTCGCGGTTGTCTTCCTGGACGTACTCTTGCTTAATCTTCTTTTGCAGGCGGAGTACGACCGGGCAGGTTGCGTCAATGATTTCTATATTGTTGCGGCGGGCAATGTCATAAGTTTCAGGGGGCTCTCCATGGGCGCGCAACAGCACCTTGGCGTTGTGGAGGCGGTTGAATTCCTCATGGTTGATGGTAATCAGCCCCATTGCCTTCAGGCGTTCCACTTCACGGCTGTTGTGCACGATGTCTCCCAGACAATAGAGGGTCCCTCCTTTCGCCAGTTCCTCTTCTGCCTTGTTTATTGCAGTGACAACTCCGAAACAGAAGCCGGAGCCTTCGTCTATTTCTACTTTTGCCATATCCGGTTCAGTTCTTCTCCTTTATAACCCGTTCGAATTGTTCCGCCAGCCATTCCTTTTGTTGGGAAATGCTCAGGTGGCTGTTGTCCAACAATAAAGCGTCAGAAGCTTTGCGCAGCGGACTTACATCCCGGTTTTGGTCAATATAGTCCCGTTGTTTCACATTTTCCAGAATTTCGTCAAAGCTGGCTTCTTCCCCTTTGGCCTTTAGTTCGTCATAGCGGCGTTGTGCCCGTATCTCGGGGGTGGCGGTTACAAAAATTTTCAGCTCGGCATCCGGAAAAACGGTAGTGCCGATGTCGCGCCCGTCCATAACGATACCCTTGGCCTTGCCCATCTCTTGTTGCTGTGCCACCATAGCTTCGCGTACGAAATCCAATGTTGCAATGGGACTGACACGTGAAGACACTTCCATGGTACGGATTTTGTTTTCTACATTTACTCCGTTCAGGTAGGTATCCGGGCGTCCGGTTTCGGGGTTCAGGCGGAAAGAAATATGTATATCCTTTATTAGACTTTTCAGTTTTTCGGCATCTATGCGGTCACCCTGGAAAATACCATTCTCTATACTATATAATGTTACTGCCCGATACATGGCACCGCTATCTATATATATGTAACCGATTTCGCGGGCAAGGTCTTTGGCCATAGTGCTTTTTCCGCAAGAGGAAAAGCCGTCGATTGCTATTGTTATCTTTTTCATGACTTTTATGCTATAGTTATACAGGTATAACACCTGCAAAATAGAAAATTTCAATATTTCATTTAAAATTCTTGCCAAAGATACGGTATTTTTAAAATATCTCGTTACATTTGTGGCACAAAAGCATGTGGAGGCTTTTGAAGGATTAAAAAAATGAAAAAGGAACGTCTGTTGTGTAAAAAAAAACAGCAGAGCGTGAACATTCTTGGGAAAAGTACTATATTTGCCCCAAATGAGAAACACTAAAATTATATTATAAATTATGGAAATTAAGAAATCACCTAAGGCAGACCTGGAGAGTAAGAAGTCGACTTGGCTGCTTGTCGGTTATGTAATCGTGCTCGCTTTCATGTTTGTTGCGTTCGAGTGGACAAAGCGTGACATCAAGATTGATACGAGTCAGGCTATTACCGACTTAGTATTTGAAGAGGAAATCATCCCTATTACAGAACAGCCGGAGCAGGTTACTCCTCCGCCCCCCGAAGCTCCTGCGATTGCAGAAACGCTGACTATCGTTGAGGACGATGCCGACGTGGAAGAAACTGCCATCGTATCTTCTGAGGAATTGAATCAGGCTGTGGAAATCAAATATGTTCCCGTAGCAGTGGAAGAGGAAGAACCGGAAGAACAGACTATTTTCGAGGTGGTGGAGCAGATGCCCGAATTCCCGAACGGTGGTATGGCCGGTTTGATGCAGTATCTGAGCAAGAACATTAAATATCCTACTATTGCACAGGAAAACGGAACTCAAGGCCGTGTAACTGTACAGTTTGTGGTCAATAAGGACGGTAGTATCGTAGATGCTAAGGTGCTGAGAGGTGTTGACCCGTACTTGGACAAAGAAGCTGTCCGCGTGATTATGGGCATGCCGAAGTGGAAACCCGGTATGCAGCGTGGTAAACCCGTTCGCGTTAAGTATACCGTGCCTGTAATGTTTAGATTGCAGTAATAAAATATCTATAAGTGGGAGAGGCTGCCGGAATGCAGCCTCTTTTCATTATCCGCTATTTCCTAAATTCTGAAAATGCCATGTTTACAGCCTCCGAGCTTTTAGAAAGAATAAATTCTCATATTGCAGAATTGCAGTTTGTCCGTACTCCTCAAGGTTTATATGCTCCCGTTACCTATGTGTTGTCCATGGGCGGAAAAAGAATCCGTCCGGTATTGATGTTGATGGCCTACAATCTGTATCGGGAGGATATTACCCGTATTTTTAACCCTGCAACGGGGATTGAAGTGTATCATAATTATACTCTTTTGCACGACGACTTGATGGACCATGCAGACCGTCGCCGTGGCAAGGAGACAGTACATAAAGTCTGGGATGACAATGCCGCCATTCTTTCGGGGGATGCAATGCTTGTATTGGCTTATCAGTTTATGGCTCAATGTCCGGTTGAATGCCTGAAAGAGGTAATGGATATATTTAGTCTGACTGCACTGGAAATCTGTGAAGGACAGCAGCTGGATATGGAGTTTGAACATCGGAAGGATGTGAAGGCAGAGGAGTATCTGGAAATGATTCGTCTGAAAACTTCGGTATTGTTGGCTGCAAGCTTGAAGATTGGCGCTCTTTTGGGAGGGGCTTCTTCTGAAGATGCGGAGCAGTTGTATGATTTTGGCATGAACTTGGGTGTCGCTTTTCAGTTGAAAGATGATTTCCTGGATGTTTATGGCGATACTGCCGTCTTTGGAAAGAATATTGGAGGTGATATTCTGTGCAATAAAAAGACCTACATGTTGATAAAGGCTTTTGAACATGCGGATGAGGAGCAGTTGACCCGCTTGAATGCTTGGGTGGATGCTGTTGCATTCAACCCGGAGGAGAAAGTTGCTGCGGTGACGGAACTGTATAACCGGATTGGCGTCAAGGAACTGTGTGAGAAAAAGATGGAAGAGTATTGTGAACGCGCAATGGAAAGTCTGTTGGCGGTGAAGGTGGCAGATGAAAAGAAAGAGGAATTGAAGAACCTGATGGCTAACCTGATGCATCGGGAAGTATAACTTTAAATCCGGGAGAAAATGCCTTATAGAAGATTGCCTAATACAGATCAAGCGAGAATACGGGCGCTGAAAGCAGTGGTCGTCAAGGGTGATATATGTAATGTGTATGATTTGGCCGTATCTTTGAAGGCGTTGACTGATGCGCGGAATTTTCTTACAAAGTTTGAAGCTGCGCAAGCTTATTATGCCGACTGTTTTGAGCGGCAGGCTCGGGCGGGACGTAAGCATCAGGCTAATGTAAAGACTGCCCGTCTGTATATTTCTCATTTTATCCAGGTGTTGAATTTAGCTGTCATCCGTTCTGAAGTGCGTATTGCTCATAAGGAATATTACGGTTTGGACACAAGCAACAATAATGTGCCTGATTTATCGACAGAGCCTGCCTTGGCAGAGTGGGGGCGTAAAATCGTGGATGGGGAAAACAAACGTATATCCCAGGGAGGAATTCCCATTTATAACCCTACGATTGCAAAAGTGAGGGTGCATTATGATATTTTCATGGATAGTTATGAGAAGCAAAAGAATCTTCAATCTTTGACAGCCCGCAGTTTGGACACCTTGGCTTCGATGCGTGCAGAGGCGGATGGTTTGATTTTGGATATATGGAACCAGGTTGAAAAGAAATTCGAGGAGGTCACTCCCAATGAGAAACGTTTGGATTTATGCCGTGATTATGGAATAATCTATTATTACCGTACCGGTGAGAAACGCAAAGAGTAAGTTGAAGAATGAGATTGATTGATTCACATTCCCATCTTTTTTTAGAAGAGTTTGCAGAGGATTTGCCTCAAGTGATGGCTCGTGCCCGTGAGGCAGGAGTCACGCATATTTTTATGCCCAATATCGATAGTACCACCATAGGACCTATGCTTCGGGTGTGCCGTGAATATAAAGGGTATTGCTATCCGATGATTGGATTGCACCCTACCTCTGTGGATGCGTATTATGAAAAGGAGTTGGAAATAGTGGCCCGGGAGCTGGCTTCACCGAATGAATTTGTTGCGGTTGGCGAGATTGGTATGGACTTGTATTGGGATAAGACTTTTCTTAGAGAGCAGCAAAGGGTGTTGGACAAGCAGATTGAGTGGGCTTTGGAATACGGTTTGCCGGTAGTGCTGCATTGTAGGGAAGCGTTCGACCATATATATAATGTGTTGAAACCCTATCAGCAGACTCCTTTGAAAGGAATTTTCCATAGTTTTACGGGAACCTCGGAAGAGGCCTGCAGGATTATGGAATTTGCGGATTTCATGATAGGAATAAATGGTGTGGTGACTTTCAAGAAATCAACTTTACCCGAAGTCTTGAAGAATATTCCTTTGGAACGCATCGTGCTGGAAACCGATTCCCCTTATCTGACTCCGGTTCCCAATCGAGGCAAGAGGAACGAAAGCGCATATGTTAAGGATACTTTGGTAAAGGTGGCCGGAATCTATGGGAACTCTCCTGAAAAGGTGGCCCAGGTTACTTCTGATAACGCTTTAAAAGTGTTCGGAATGCTCAAATAAGCTCTTTAAGATTTTAAAGTTTATTAATTTTGAGATTTTATTTAATATAAAACGGGGAGAATGAGGCAGAACAACAAAAAAAAGAATACATTTGTAGCTGAAAACGCTGGTGGTTCGCATTTTTTTTGTAATTTGCACCCGATTTCAGAAAAGGCGTCTATTGGAGAGATGCTCGAGTGGTTGAAGAGGCACGCCTGGAAAGCGTGTATACCCCTAAAGGGTATCCGGGGTTCGAATCCCCGTCTCTCCGCAGTGTGATAAAATGGAGATAAAACAACAAATTATAATAAATAAATTAATTAATTAATCTTAAAAATTAGACACACAATGAAAAAGTTATTTGCAATTGTTGCTGTGATGGGAGTCTTAACATTTGGCTCAACTCAACTTGCTCAGGCTCAAGATGCTCCTGCAGCTGAACAAACTGAACAAGCAGCTGTAGCACCTGCTGCTGACGCTGCTGCTCCTGCCGCAATGGAAGCTGCAGAAGGTGGTATCCACAAAGAACTCAAAACTAAGTTTATTGAAGGTACTGCATCTTTCATGAGTTTGGTAGCTATCGCATTGGTTATCGGTCTTGCATTTTGTATTGAACGTATCATTTATTTGAGCTTGGCTGAAATCAACACAAAGAAATTCTTGGCTGCTATTGAAGCTGCTTTGGAAAAAGGTGACGTTGAAGCTGCTAAAGACATCGCACGTAACACTAGAGGTCCTATCGCTTCTATCTACTATCAAGGTCTGATGAGAATTGACCAAGGTATCGACGTAGTAGAAAAGTCAGTAGTTTCTTACGGTGGTGTACAAGCTGGTTACCTGGAAAAAGGTTGCTCTTGGATTACACTGTTCATCGCTATGGCTCCGTCTTTGGGATTCTTGGGTACTGTAATCGGTATGGTGCAGGCATTTGATAAGATCCAGCAGGTAGGTGATATCTCTCCGACGGTTGTAGCAGGTGGTATGAAGGTTGCCTTGATTACAACTATCTTCGGTTTGATCGTTGCCTTGATTCTGCAGGTATTCTATAACTACATCCTGGCTAAGATTGAAGCTTTGACCAGCGAAATGGAAGATTCTTCTATCTCTCTGTTGGATATGGTTATCAAATATGACTTGAAATACAAAAAATAATTAAGATGGCTAAGTTATCATATAAAGTATCATACTATGCACTGTATGTCATGTTCGCTATCATCTTGGTAGTGTTGGGCATGTTCTTCTTCGGTGGAGATGCTCAGGGCGATGCAGTGTTGGCAAGCGTTGACGCAGAAATGTGGCAACCGGCTCATACAGACGCATTGATTTATTTGATGTACATTCTGTTCTTTGTAGCTATTATTGCTACCGTGGTTGGTGTTTTGTTCCAATTTGGAGCTGCACTGAAAGACAATCCGGGAGCAGCGTTGAAATCTTTGATTGGTTTGGTTATATTGGTTGCAGTTGTTGTTATTTCTTGGACTATGGGTAGTGAAGAACCACTTGTTATTCCGGGTTATAGCGGAACTGAGAACGTACCTTTCTGGTTGAAGCTTACTGACATGTTCCTTTATTCTATCTATATCTTGTTTGCTGGTACAGTCTTGGCAATCATTTTTAGTAGCATTAAGAAAAAATTATCATAATCAATTGAGGTAACTCAATTTAAAGATATAATTACAATGGCTAAAAAGAAAAGAGAAGTTCCTGAAATTAACTCAAGTTCTACTGCGGACATCGCTTTCTTGTTGCTGATTTTCTTCTTGATTACAACATCTATGGATACCGACCGTGGTTTGGCAAGACGTTTGCCGCCTCCACCGGAAAAGGACCAGAAGTTGGACGATGCAAAGAAGAAGGAACGCAACGTATTGCAAGTCTTCTTGAACATGCAGGACCAGTTAATGTGCGGGAATGATTATATTACTGTTGACCAATTGCGTGCAAAAGCAAAAGAATTTATTGCCAATCCGTATAACGAAGATACAAAACCGGAAAAGATTTCTAAGAATGTTCCTTTCTTCGGTACAGTACAAGTGACGGAAGGCCATGTGATTTCTTTGCGTTGTGACCGTGGTTCTTCATACAAAGCATATATGTCTGTACAGAATGAGTTGGTAGCAGCTTATAACGAGTTGCGTGATGAATTGGCTCAGGAAAAGTGGCAGAAGAATTATATGGAGTTGGATCAAGAACAACAAGATGCAATTCGTGAAATTTATTCTCAGAAGATTTCTGAGGCAGAACCTAAAAAGTACGGAGAAAAGAAGTAATGGGAAAATTTAATAAGACTGGTAAACGTGGAATGCCGGCGTTGAACACTTCTTCTCTGCCTGACCTTATCTTCACCTTGTTGTTCTTCTTCATGATTGTAACAACGATGCGTGAGGTAACATTGAAGGTTGAGTTTAAGGTTCCGCAAGCTACAGAATTGGAGAAACTTGAAAAGAAGTCTTTGGTTACGTTTATCTATGTAGGAAAACCTACTGCCGAATTTCGTAAGAAGTTAGGTAATGAGAGCCGTATCCAGTTGAACGACAGCTATGCTGAAGTTGCTGAAATTCAAGATTACATTATTGGTGAACGTGCCAGTATGAAGGAAGAAGATCAGCCGCAGATGACAGTGTCTTTGAAAGTTGACCAAGATACGAAAATGGGTATCGTAACAGATATCAAAGAAGCGCTTCGTAAGGCTTATGCTTTGAAGATTAACTATTCTGCGCAACCGCGTCAGTAAAAGTTAGTTTAATGATATAATAAAGGTCGTTTCATTTGTTGAAACGACCTTTATTGTTTTAAGTATATTGGGTTTTTAAGATTTCACATTATATACTTCGCGGTAGATGTGTTCCTTTACAGAGTCAAAATCCTTTCCACATTCTATATCTCCATAGGCCATGATGAGCATAGGCAGGTAGTTGTCGCCTGTTTTATAGGGTGGTTGTTGGTAGGGCTTTTCCCATAAGGAGAATCCTTGCCGTTGATAGAAGTTAATGCGGCGTTTAGCCATTTCTTCTTCGGGTATTTCCACTTCCAAGACGATGGGATGTTTTAAGAGTTGGCATAAATGGTTTAGTACGCTCTTTCCATATCCGCCGTTACGCTGTGTGGGGTCAATGGCAAAATGCTCTATATAGTAAAAATGTCCGAAATCCCAGTAAGTGATGAGACCTACCGGGGTGTTGTTATGGAAGATGATATTGTTATAGAAGTGCGTTTTGGTATCTGTATACTTGCGCAATTCCTCCAGTTCCCGGTACTCCTCTGAAGGGAACGATTGAGTCATTAATTTCTCCATGTAGCTGTACAAGTCTGTGTCAGCTGTTGTAATACGTTGAAGTCTGATCATAAGTTCTTTTAGTTTAGTTTGTTTTTATTCAGTATAAAATTCAATGACGCGGCAGATGGCCCGTTGGCAGACCGGGCAGAAAGTAGGGTATTCATTGGTGCGCATGCGGCAATTGTCTGCCGGACGGTAGATGCCTTTGGCAGAATAGCCAGCTCCTTCATATACGCCTACGGGATATGTTCCACTTTCAGAAGAGGGAGTAGGAACGGGAGTTCCTTGAGCAAGCATATCTTTCCATTTGGAAGTGAAATCGATTCTTGTGCTGATGTTCTGTTCCCAGGGTTCCACATCTAGTGGATAGGTATCTGTCATCACGTCATTGTCGTAGAAGTATTCATCGGCCAGTCCGCCAAAGCTATGCCCGAACTCATGTACCACAACGGGGCGGAACATGGGATGGTGGGCGGTAGTAAGGGTATAGGAATTATAGATTCCACCGCCTCCGTATTCTTCCGTATTGGCAAGGATGATGATGTGTTCATACGGTATTCCCGCCAGCGCATCGTGTATGGATTTGACACGGGAGGTTGTCAGATACCGGTCTGAATAGAATGTGCTGAAATGAGAGCTGAATGCTGTCCGTTTCCATTCTCCGAGGCGTGGTACGCTTACTCCGCTGTCTTCGGAGGGGCTGGCCACTGCTACAATGTTGAAGTGCTTTTTCATGGACCGGAAGGGTTCGTGGGCAAACAGACTTTCGCAGGCAATGGCTGCGTCTTCGTAGAATACCGGCATCTCTTCGGGAGTATATCCTTCTGCAAGGATGGCTACGTCGATGCATTTGGCCGTATTGCCGCTTTGCAGCAGATATTTATGTGGTGTGATGTGGGCAGTACCTTTCTGATGTATCAGGATGTCGTCGGGACTGACCGTATGTTTCATGCTTGCCCGTACATTTCTACGCGGGTCGAGAAGTGTTATTTCTATTTCTGCAGGACGGAGGGGATAGGGAAGGAGAAAGGTGTTTTCGAATCCTTTGGTCACCGCTTTGGCTTCATCCGTTTCCAGCCACTCCTGGAAGAGCGAAGAAAAGGATGTTTTGTAGATTACGCTGCCATTGGCTGCATCTCGCATAATGATTTGTCCGTTTCCTTGCAGGGGCAACTCAGATAAATGATGCTTCCTTCCTGCCCAAGAGGGGAGACAAGACAATCCGTCCAGGCATATCTCTTGTTTGGCTGCATTTCCGGTAAAGATATAGTCGACACGCAGGGTTTTATCTGCAAAATAATCTGCAAAACTTTGGGCATGCAAGGATATTGCTGCCATCAGGCATAATAGGAATAAGGAATACTTTTTCATAACGGTTCATTATTATTGCTACTACAAAGATAATATCTTTAAAGCTCATCTGCAATTTTCCGGTCGTGCGAGATGGAATTTTGCATATGCACTTTGAAATGCCTGATATGCGGTATTATTCTTTTTTTTGTAAGAAAAGTTATAAACCGTATTTTTATTGGCGAAAAAATAGCTAACTTTGCATGTTGCCGTATAGATATGCGGGAGATATAGTAATTTATTAATCATTAGAATTTGAAATGGGACATCATCAGTTGGATACTTTAGACGAACAGATTTTAAAACTTATAGCCGATAATGCACGCATTCCTTTCCTTGAAGTGGCTAGAGCTTGTAATGTATCGGGAGCAGCCATTCATCAGCGCATTCAAAAGCTGACAAACTTAGGTATATTGAAAGGTTCTGAATATGTGATTGATCCGGAGAAGATAGGATATGAAACATGCGCCTATATCGGTATCTATCTAAAGGATCCTGCTTCTTTTGATGCTGTAACGAGAGCATTGGAAGCTATTCCCGAGATTGTGGAATGCCATTTTACAACGGGCAAGTATGATATGTTCATAAAGCTTTATGCCCGCAACAACCATCATTTGCTGAGCATCATACATGATAAGTTGCAGCCGCTGGGACTGGCGCGTACGGAAACCTTGATTTCTTTCCACGAAGCCATCAAGCGGCAGATGCCTATAACGGTAGAAGAAGAGGAAGATTAATTTTACCGGTGGATATAATCGACGAATGCATAAGGGCAGGGATGCTTCTCATCTGCGGGATGGGACTCCCTGCTTTTTTCTTGCCATACAGTCGGAGCGACTTCGGGAAAGTAGGCGTCCACCTGAGGGGCTTCTGCATCCACTTCGGTCAGGCAGAGGGTATCTGCAAAGGGGAGTGCCTGGCGATAAACGCTTGCACCGCCGATGATGTAGACGTGTTCGTCGGGCTGGCAACTGCTTAGTGCTTCTTCCAATGAGGGAAAAACTTCTGTACCGGGACAGATCAAATCTTTTTGAGTGGACAGAACAACGTTGCGGCGGTTGGGAAGCGCACCTTTGGGGAGAGATTCAAAAGTCTTTCGGCCCATGATGATGGTATTTCCCGTGGTGAGGGCTTTGAAACGCTTCAAATCATTGGGAAGCCAGAATAACAACCGGTTCTGATAGCCGATACCTCTCTTTCTGTCTACTGCAGCAATAATACTAATCATATGTGTGTAAAATTCTTTTCTCTTTCTATCTTTTTATTGTAGGATTTATACTGACACTTTTCCTGCAATATGCGGATGCGGGTTATAGTTGACCAACTCAAAATCCTCGAACTTGAAGTCGAAGATGTTTTTCACATCCGGATTGATTCTCATCTGCGGCAAATCCCGCGGTTCACGAGATAGTTGGAGTTTTACCTGCTCCAAATGGTTCAGATAGATGTGAGCATCTCCTAAGGTATGGATGAAATCTCCGGCTTTCAGTCCGGTGACTTGCGCCATCATCTGCAGGAGCAGGGCATAGGAAGCAATGTTGAAGGGCACTCCTAAAAAAATGTCCGCACTACGCTGGTACAGTTGCAGGCTCAGCCGTCCGTTGGCGACATAGAACTGGAAGAAAGCGTGGCAGGGAGGGAGGTTCATGTTGTCCAAATCGCCTACATTCCATGCGCTGACTATAATCCGGCGTGAGTCGGGATTGTGCTTGATGGTTTCTACAGCTTCGCTGATTTGGTCGATGAATCCACCTTTATAGTTCGGCCAGGAGCGCCATTGATACCCGTAGATATGTCCCAGGTCACCGTTTTCGTCCGCCCATTCGTTCCAGATGCGTACACCGTTGTCCTGAAGATATTTCACATTGGTGTCTCCTTGGAGGAACCATAGCAGTTCGTATATGATTGATTTCAGATGCAGCTTCTTGGTAGTAAGGCAGGGGAAGCCTTCATCCATGTTGAAACGCATCTGGTGGCCGAATACGCTGATGGTGCCGGTACCCGTACGGTCGCTTTTCTCTACGCCTTCGGTCAGTACGCGGTTCAGCAGGTCTAAATATTGTTTCATGATGTAATGCTCTGTTTTTATCCGAACGCAAAGGTAGGAGAATTAATTATTAATTAATAATTAATAATTAAAAATTAGAGGAAGGGGGTCATCAAGTTTCCCACCCAGCCTACGAATTTCTTCCATCCGGAACGCTTTTTCCAGACTTCGGGAGTGAGTAGCGTACTGTTTTGCACGTCCCGTTCGAACATGGCATTCAGCTCATTGGTGGTCTTGGGGTCGAAGATGAAAGCGTTTGTCTCGTAGTCATAGCGCAGGCTGCGGCTGTTGAGATTGGCAGTACCCACCGTGCAGAAAGTGCTGTCTACCATCATTATCTTGGAATGGTGGAAGCCGCCGTTGAAGAGATATATCTTGGCTCCTTTCTTCATCAGCTTGTGTGCTATGTAGAATGAGGCATCCGGAGTAAAGGCTATGTCCGACACGGCAGGTATCATGATTTCCACTTCAGTACCTTTTTTCAGTGCGTTCTTGATTGCCTTGCGGATTGATTTGGTCGGAACGAAATAAGGATTCACGATTCGGATGCTCTTCTGTGCGGCTTGTATGGAAGCTGCATAGGCATGGCTGATGGAGCGTGGTGTTTCGCGTGGCGTGCGGTCCACGATGGCTATTTCTTCGGCAATACTGTCGGGCAGTTGCTGAGTATCCGGGAAGTAGGCAGGTCCACCTACGTGTTGTCCCGTTTCCCGGTTCCACATGGTCAGGAAGATGCCCTGCAGATAGCGCACGGCATCTCCTTCAAGATGTATGTGCATATCGTGCCATTTACCGATTTTAGGTAATCCGTTGATGTAGTAGTCGGCAATGTTCATGCCGCCGGTATAACCTATCTTTCCGTCAATCACTACTATTTTCCGATGGTCGCGGTGTATGGCATGATTCACCCAGGGAAAAGTGATAGGATCGAACTTAACGATTTCGATGCCTTGGGCGCGGATGGATTTCAGATGGCGTTCTTTCAATGGTTGGTTGTTGGACCAGTTGCCGAAGGCATCGAACATGGCGCGGACTTCAACTCCCTCCTTGACTTTCTCTGCCAGAAGGCTGAACAAGGCATTGGCTATGGAGTCGTTGCGGAAGTTGAAGTATTCCAAATGGATATGATGCCGGGCATGGCGGATATTCTCGAAGAGATCGACGAACTTGTCATGGCCGGTCATCAGCAATTTCACTTCATTGTTATAAGTGACGGGGGCGCCCATTTCCTTCAAGTAATTCATGACAATGGAATCGCTTGTTGCTTGCGCCCCGGCATTCCCAATAGAAAAAACGAATAATATGATGAATAGAATCTTTCTCAAAACTTTCTCCTCTTGGTTAGTTTTATGAGGGGACAAAGATACGATTTATCATTGAAAAACAACTATGCCATAGATGAAATCTTGCGGTAACCGAAATAGAGCAATACCACTCCGGCAATGATTAACGACTTGGGGTCAAGCTCCGAAGCTCCGCTCCGGATGGCAGTATCGAAGGTTTCGCGCAAGGTGTCCAGTATCAGCTGCACTCCGTCGAGGGAGACGAACAGTACGAGGGCCAGAGTAAAGCAGAATGCTGTCCATATCTGCGCCAAGTGGCGGCTACGGTCGGGCAGATGTCGCAGTACGCGGCGGCTGAACCCGTTATCGGCTATTTCCTGCCGGTGTTCGGCAAAGAATGAAGTCAGGAGTTTATCATCATTTTCCATCATAACCATTTTGTTTTAAGTAGGAAGCCATTTTGTCTTTCGCCCGCGAGAGGTGGCTTTTTACCGTTCCCGCCGGACATCCGGTGATACCTGCAATCTTTTCGATGCTTTGGTCTTCCATGTAGAAGAGCGTGATGCAGGTGCGTTCCATTTCCTTCAGTGTGGCCAGGGCACGGTAAATGTCCATGTGCTGTCCCACGTCCTGCTGCAGTGTGCTGCATTGAGCGTCCACTCGGTACGTATCCAAATCGTCTGTTTCCTTCCGGCTGCGAATATAATCATAAAAAACGTTATAGGCAATACGGTAGAGCCAGGTTGAGAAGCTGGACAAATTCTTGAACGAAGCGATGTTTGTATAGGCCTTGATAAACGTATCTTGTGCCAGGTCGTCACTCAACTCGCTGTCGCCGCAGGTCTGGTGCAGGAAGAACCGCCGCACGGGCGACTGGTACTTCTTTACCAACTGGTCGAAGGCCCTGGTGTTGTGAAACACCACGACCTGTGCGACTAACGATATGTCACCCATCTGACTCATTTTTCTTCGTTCTTCTTCTGTTGGCTGTAGAAAATCACCAATTGTCCGAAGCCGGTGAACATGACGAGCAAGCCGATACATCCGAGACCGAATTCTCCGGTAATGGCCCAAAGGAAGATGAACAGGCCGATGCCGACGAATATGTTGTTGATGCCTTTGCTGCGGATATCCGTTGCTGCGGCTTCTTTGAAGAAGTTTTCAGGCAGTTGCTGTCCGCTGGCCAGGGCCTGTTCCGCCAGGCGGTACTTGGCTTTCCGGTTTTTATAGCGGAAGAAGAATACTACGAATATGATGAGTAGCGGCAGTCCGAATACAAAGACGATGGCTGTTACGGCAATCACGGTTTCCGAGGTCTTGCTCCCGAGGTCGAACCCGTTCCAGTCCATACCGCTGCTATGGTGGGTTCTCCATTTTTCCGGAGCATTGCTACTGCCGGCACCGTTTTCATAAGTCATGACACTGAGTGTGTCTGTTACGGTTTCTCCATTGATGACAGTGTCCCTCAATTCGATGACTCTTTTCTTGTTCCCCTGACCGTCGTTCTCTGTTACGGTTCTGTTTGCGCCTTGCACCAGTGTGCAGAACATCATGGCGAGCATTAATCCAAAAATGATACGTTTCATAATCTATGGTCTTTTAATTTGTTTCTTTGTTGGTTAGACGTGTCGTCACCTTTATAAAGTTGCAAAGAGAAGATATTTTTTTTAGAAAACCGGAAATAAGGCGATATTTTTCCGTGAAAATGTCTTATTGTCTTTTTTCCGGAATAACAAGAAGTAGGTATTTGCGACTGTAAATAGAGGTAAATATACAAACCGGGTTGTTTCTTATTGTAAATACTGTTATCTTTGCGCATCTGTTTTTATTGGGAAGTCTTGATGAAGTTGAGGAATATAATGAAGTGTTTCCTCCCTCTGCTGTTCATTGCCTATCTGGGAGGAATTACGCTGTTTACCCACTCGCATGTGGTGAATGGTGTTATCATTGTGCATTCCCATCCATTCAAGGGCCAGCATGAGCATACAGAGGTGCAGTTGGAAACCATTTTCTATCTAGCCTCTTTCGTCTCTTCTTCCCTTCCGTTGCTTCCGGTTGCCGCGACGGTTTTCCTTGTTTTGTTGTGTGTACTGAGCATTCTTACCACGGAATGCATCAAGTGTGTAAAGCTTCGTGGCGGTATTTGCCTGCGTGCTCCCCCTTCTTTTTTTCAAATCCGATAGATTAAGGCAATTCCGTTGTGGGATTGCGTCAACCTCATTGATTAACATATTATTTTAGAAGTACATGAAAAAATATATATTTTTTGTGGTGGGAGCAGTATGTCTGTTACTCTCATCAACCGTTTATGCCGAAGATTTGAAGAGTACCGATGCCAATATTGTCGGTCATGTAATAGAAAAAAGTACAAGGGAACATTTGCCTTATATGACAGTTTCGCTGAAAGGCACCACCATCGGGACCATGACCGATGCCACCGGTCACTATTTCCTAAAGAATCTGCCTGAAGGTGAGTTCACGTTGTCCGTCAGTGCCGTAGGTTATAAGTCGCAGGAGCGCAAAGTCGTTCTGAAACGTGGTAAGACCTTGGAAGAGAACTTTGAGTTGGAAGAAGACATGGTGGCACTGGACGGGGTGGTAGTCACAGCCAACCGCAATGAGACTGCCCGGCGCTTGGCACCCACTTTGGTCAAAGTGGTCACTCCTAAACTGTTTGAGCAGACAAACTCGCATACTTTGTCGCAAGGACTGGCCTTTCAGCCAGGTGTGCGGGTGGAGACCGATTGCCAGAATTGCGGTTATTCACAAGTGCGCATCAACGGGCTGGATGGGAAATATACCCAAATATTGATAGACTCACGTCCCATCTTTTCCTCTCTGGCCGGTGTGTATGGGTTGGAACAGATTCCCGCCAACATGATAGAGCGTGTGGAAGTGGTGCGTGGAGGTGGTTCAGCCTTGTTCGGTTCTTCGGCCATTGCCGGGACGGTGAATATCATTACGAAGGAACCGATTCGCAATTCCGGTTCTTTCTCGCATACCATTTCCAATTTCGACGGTTCCGGCTCGTTCGACAACAACACGACCCTGAATCTTTCCTTGGTTTCTTCGGACAGTAAGATGGGGGCTTATGTGTACGGCCAGAGCAGGCATCGTTCGGCATGGGACTCCAACGGAGACGGTTTTTCCGAATTACCGAAGCTGAAGAACCAGACTGTCGGTCTGAATGCTTACTACCGGACAAGTGCCTATTCCAAGCTGAGCCTTGAATACCATCATATGGAGGAATTCCGCCGTGGTGGAAGTGGCTTCAGCCTTCCCCCTCATATAGCCGAGGATGCCGGATTGAACGGTACCGGGGCGCCCGGACTGGTGGAACAGCTGAAACATTCCATCAACACGGGTGGGCTCAAGTTCACGGCTTTCTCCAAAAACCAGAAACATACGTTCAGTACCTATGCTTCGGCTCAGCACATCGTGCGCAATAGTTATTACAGCGCTTATGGAATGACTACGGACTTTACCGGTGTGCTGGGTGCCCAGTATATTTATCATTTTGACAAGTGTCTGTTTATGCCTGCCGATTTGACCGGAGGCATTGAGTTCAATCACGACAATCTGCATGACAAGGCAACGGACGTACAGAAGTATCGTGATGCTGCTTTGGCCGAAGATCCTACGGCAACGGGTGACCGCTTGCAACAACTGATTGAGAAATATACCCCCGCCCCGTTGAACCAAGTGGTGAATATAGCAAGCGTCTATGCCCAGAATGAGTGGAAGAACGAACAGTGGAGTTTCCTGATTGGCGGGCGCGTAGATAAAAACAGCATCATGGACAAGGCTGTTTTCAGTCCCCGTGCCAATATCCGTTACAATCCTACTCAGGATGTGAATATCCGTTTCAGTTATGCTGAGGGATTCCGTGCTCCACAAGCGTTTGATGAAGATCTGCATATCAGTAATGTGGGTGGAGAGTTGGTTTCCATTGTCCGCGCCAAAGGATTGAAGGAAGAGCGTTCGCGCAGCTTCAATGCTTCGGTAGATTGGTACCACTATTTCGGAGATTTCCAGGCAAACCTACTGGTGGAAGGCTTCTACACGAAACTTTCCGACCCGTTTGTCCTGACGCCTCCGGTGAAAGACCCGGATGGTAGCGCTTATCTGATACAGACCCGTATCAATGGTTCGGGAGCTAAAGTGTATGGCGGCACATTGGAAGGAAAGGTTGCCTATAAGGATAAGGTTCAGTTGCAGGCAGGGCTGACGCTTCAACGAAGTATCTATGACTCTCCCGAAGAATGGAGTGCGGATGAGGAGCACTTGTCGGAGAAAGAACGTTACAGCGACAAGATACTGCGTACTCCCGACGTCTACGGCTACTTTACAGCTACCTATATGCCGGTTAAAGCCTTCTCAATAGCTTTGAACGGCAATTATACCGGGCGGATGTACGTTCCCCATTTGCTTTCGGAGGTGAACGGTGAGGCGGATGTATTGGTAAAGAGTCCGGACTTCTTTGAGCTTGGAACAAAGATAGCTTACGACTTTGATTTTCAAGGGTTCTGTTTGCAGCTCAATGCCGGTGTACAGAATATATTCAATTCTTATCAGAAAGATTTTGATAAAGGAGCGAGCCGCGATTCCGGTTATATCTACGGACCGGGTGCACCGCGTTCCTATTTTGCAGGGGTGAAACTCAGTTTTTAAAAAGAGTATTGAACCGTGCTTTTTGTTTAGCCCCGTAGATTGGTGAAACGTATTTTGCACTATCTTTGCTGCCATAAAACAGTTCAAAGCATGAAGCTACCCTCATCTTTCACCGATTATACACGCGCCCTCTTGGGTGTGGAAGAATATGAAAAGCTGGCTGCCGCCCTGGAAGGGGAGCAGCCGGTCAGTATCCGACTGAATGAAGATAAATTACCGGAATCTTCATTCAGTCTTTTTCGTTCCTCTTTTAGGCATGTCCCTTGGTCTGCTGCCGGATACTATCTGGACAAGCGGCTGACATTCACTTTTGACCCGCTGTTTCATGCAGGCTGCTACTATGTGCAGGAGGCTTCGTCTATGTTTGTGGAGCAGGCTTTGAGGCGGTATGTGGGCGAAGGACCGGTGGTGATGCTTGACCTCTGTGCGGCTCCCGGCGGGAAATCCACGCATGCCCGTAGCGTGTTGCCCGCAGGCAGTCTGCTGGTGGCCAATGAGGTAATCCGCAACCGCTCGCAGGTATTGGCGGAGAATCTTACGAAGTGGGGGCATTCCGGTGTGGTGGTCACTAATAATGACCCGGCAGATTTTTCTTCCTTGACGGACTTCTTCGACGTCATATTGACGGATGTCCCCTGCTCTGGCGAGGGGATGTTCCGTAAAGACCCCGTTGCGGTAAGTGAGTGGAGTGGGGAGAATGTGGAAATCTGCTGGCAGCGCCAGCGTCGCATCGTTACGGATATCTGGCCTTGCTTGAAGTCCGGAGGCATTCTCATCTACAGTACTTGTACCTATAATACAAAGGAAAACGAAGAGAACATCCGTTGGATACGGGATGAATTCGGGGCGGAGGTATTGCCGTTGGAAATTTCTACTGACTGGAATATTACGGGTAATCTATTGTCGGGAGAGGACTTTCCCGCCTATCGTTTCCTGCCCCATCGGACGAAGGGGGAAGGATTCTTTTTGGCAGTTCTCCGCAAACCGGGCGTGAGCGATGGGAATACCTGGGCCGGGCAGGTGAAATCCTGGGAAAAAGGAAGAAAACCTCAAGGAAAAGGAGCGAAAACTCCGGGTGTTTCCAAAGAACAGCTTTCGGCACTGCATGAGTGGTTTGCGGTTCCGGATAATTACGAATTTATCGTCAATGGCAACAACGTCAGCGCTTTCCCTAAAGCGTATCTCTCCGAACTGTCGGCTTTGCGTTCGTCACTCCGTATCGTGCAGGCTGGGGTAGATGTTGCCGAGTTGAAAGGAAAAGACTGGATGCCTGCTCATGGGCTCGCCATGAGTATAGCACTGAATCCGGATGCCTTTGCCCATGAAGAGATAGGCCGCGAGCAGGCCATCAGCTATCTGCGCAAGGAGGCTGTTGTCCTTTCGGAGACTGCTCCGCGCGGCATTGTCTTGCTCACCTACAAACAGATACCTCTAGGATTTGTCAAGAATATAGGTAACCGTGCCAATAATCTTTATCCCCAGGAATGGCGCATACGCAGCGGATATTTGCCGGAAGGGGTGCTGGAATTGGCAACAATAACCGGGTGAAATCAATCACGTTACTGCAAAGCTGCTGTATATATTTTGCAGTAGCACTGCAGAGCTGTTGCAGTGACACTGCAAATATATATGCAGCGCGACTGCAACACATATGCAGTGGTGCTGCAACACATATGCAGTGCGACTGCAAAAAATATGCAGAACTTTGCAGTATAATAATAGAGTAGGAATGTACTATTTTTTATTGTTTCTTCAATGCAGTATTTTGTTTGTTCAAGCATTTTCTATATAGATAACTGTTTTAAAACTAATACTATTTGCTTATGCTTAAAAAAACGATTACTGCCTTAAGCCTACTTTGTATCCTTGCAGCCTGCCAGAGTGACGACAACTCTTCACCACAACCCAAGCCTCGCAAAGACATTGCCTTGACCCGTGCCGAGCAGGAGATGATGGATTTAGGAACGGATTTCGCTTTCCGTTTCTTTAATCAGGTTTGTAAAACTGAGGTGGAAAAGCCCAATCTGTTCATCTCTCCTTTGAGCGCTTCGCTCTGTCTGTCTATGATTGCCAATGGAGCGTTGGGAAACACACTATCTGAGATGACAGATGTCCTGGGCTTTTCGGGCTATTCGTTGGAAGAAATGAACAACTATAATAAGAAGCTGGTGGAGGCGTTGCTCGATTTGGACAATACCACACAGTTGGGAATTGCCAATTCCATCTGGATAAAGAAAGGGTTCGGTGTTCATGACGACTTTGTAAGCGTAAACAAAAAGATGTATGACGCGCAAGTGCAGGAGCTGGATTTTGCCTCTCCCAAGGCTCCGGACATTATAAACGGCTGGTGTGCCGGGAAAACGAATAATTGCATCCCCAAAGTCTTGAATGAGATTCCGGAGACGGCGCGTCTTTATCTGTTGAATGCGCTTTATTTCAAGGGGATTTGGAAGAATCAATTCAAAAAATCGGATACGGCAGAAGAGGCTTTTACGAATGCTGACGGAAGCAAATCGACTGTACACATGATGAATCTTCGTGACGAGAGATTCAACTATGCCGAGAATGAGTATTTCTCAATGGCAGAGTTGCCTTACGGCAATGAGGCTTTCAGTATGGTGGTGCTCTTGCCGGCAGAGGGAAAATCGTTGGATGAGTGCCTGCCGCAGCTGAATGACGAGCGCTGGGGGGAATGGAACAGTAGTTTATCAAGCTCTGCCTTGAACCTTAAGTTACCCCGGTTTGAAATGGAATATGATAAAGAACTCATTGACGATATGATGGTAATGGGAATGCAAGAGGCTTTTACTCCATCGGCCGATTTTTCCGGAATGGCGGATGAGGATTTGTTTATCAGTTTGCTGCAACAGTTCACTTATGTGAAAGTGAATGAAGAGGGGACGGAAGCTGCGGCTGTAACTGTCGGAGGAATGGACGTGGCCGCTCCCGGACCAAGTATGGTAATTCCGTTCTATGTGGACCGTCCTTTCATCTTCCTGATAAAGGAGAAGAGTACGGGAGTTATTCTGTTTATGGGTAAAGTCACAAAACTATAACTACAATATATTGAAATAGAAAGAGCTGTCTGTCAACCGCAGACAGCTCTTTCTATTTATAACCGGCTCTTGTATATCTGTGCCATTGCCTTCTGATACTGGTTTTCCAGTTGCAGGAGGTTTGTCTTGCTTTGATAGACAACCGATATTTCAACGAAGTATTCAATCATACTGATTTGTCCTCCCATAAGTGCTTGTTTCAGTAAAGAAAGGTCTTGCTGTTGATGGAAGGTGCGCTCGTATTCCTCCATGGAAGCGTGCAGGTTCTTGGCCTCTTCATAGAGTTGCCACAAGGCAGAGCTGGCTTGCAGTGCGGCGTTCTCCTTTTGGTAGTCAATGTTGAGCGCTTGTGTCTTGGCTATCTTGACCTTATTGCGGTTTTCGAAAAGCGGGAAAGAGAAGCCTACTACTACACCGTTTAGCGGATGCCCCGATTCGGTATTTCTACGGTAACCCAGTTCCAGTTTGGGCAGCCAGCCTTGCTTGCTTGCCGAAATCTGTTTCCGGGCGGCAGAACTTTCACCCTGCAAGGATTGCAGGGTGGGGTCTGAAGCCAGCAGTTCGTCGGCCAGCGGGTGGAAGTCGGCCGGCAACGGCACTGCCGGGTATTCTGTCAATCCGAGTGTTTGGGCGTCGGGTGTGGTATCGGGTCTGGGACGTCCCGGTGTGAGCGGCTGGTTTCCGTTGAGGACAAGCAGCTCTTTCAGTTTATTGTTAAGTGCCGTCTGGTTCATGCGGGCTTCCGTGCGTACATTCAGCAACTCCAGATTAATCTTGTTGGTTTCCAGTGCATTGGCATCTCCCGTTTCCAAACGCCGGGTGTACATGGCCGACAGTTCCTCCGCATTCTTCAACCGTTCGTCGAGCAGGGCTTGCTGGCGTTGCAGCATGATGATGTCCAAGCATACTTCCTTCGCTTGCAACAATATCTGCTGGCGGAAGGCGGTGGCTTGTGCATCCAGTGCATTTGTCTTGAGTCGGTTCATCTTCCCTCGGGTGGCGTAAAGCGTGGGGAAGTCGAAGCTTTGCGAGATGACCATTTCGCCGACTGTCTCGTCACTGTTCTTGGAGTCCCAAAGGTGGGCGTATGACAGTGTAGGGTCGGGGAGGTTGTTGTTTGTCTTGTTCTCCAGTTTTTGTGAGGAAATGAGGTGGGAGTTAGCCTGCAATTCCTTGTTGTTGGCCTCTATCTGCTGGAGCACGGCATCAATGCCGGACGTTTGTGCGCTCATCCCCGCAAAAGCGAGGATGGCGGCGCTGAATATGAAAAATCTTTTATTCATTGTCTGACGTTTTAGGTTGTTGGTTATGGTGCATCATCAGGTAAACAATCGGAATGATGAAACCGTTCAGGAACGTGGATGTTAAAAGGCCGCCCAAGATAACCTTTGCCATCGGGCTTTGTATCTCGTTGCCCGGCAGGTCGCCACTGAGAGCCAGCGGGATAAGTGCCAGTGCACTGGATAGGGCGGTCATCAGGATTGGATTCAGACGGTCGAGCGAACCGCGGATAACGCTGTCGTAGACGCCATAGCCTTCTTCCTGCTGCAAGTGGTTGTAATGGCTGATGAGCAGCATTCCGTTTCGGGTGGCGATACCGAACAGTGAGATGAAACCGATGATGGCGGGGATACTCACTTCTCCCGTTGTGATGAGCAGGGCGAATACACCGCCTATCAATGCCAGCGGCAGATTGATAAGGATGATGGCACTCTCCTTCACACTGCGGAATTCATGGTAGAGGAGCAGGAATATCACCACGATGGACATGAACGAAGTAAGTGCCAGCGTGCGGCTTGCTGCCTGCTCGCTTTCGAATTGTCCGCCGTATTCGATGTGGTATCCTTCCGGCAGTTTGATTTGTGCGTCTACCTGGGCTTGTATATCATTGACTACACTTCGCAGGTCGCGGTCGGCCACGTTGGCGGAGATGACGATTTTACGCTTTACATTCTCGCGGCTGATGGTGTTCGGACCCATGGCCGAGCGGATTTCCGCTACATAGTTCAGTGGAATTTTCTGTCCGTCGCCCGTATCAATCATCAAGTTGCGTATTTTTTCCATTTCGTCGCGTAGGTTGTCTTTCACGCGTACGGTCAGGTCGAAGCTCTTTCCCTTTTCGTAAACTTGGGAAACGGCTTCACCGGCCAGGCAGACATTGACAAACTCCGAAAATTCGGGCAGTGAAATGCCGTATTTGGCAAGCATTTCCCGTTTGGGTGAAATGACAAGTTGCGGACGCTCAATCTGCTGTTCCACGTTCAGGTCGGCAATACCGGGAATCCCCTGGATGGCACTCTTGATTTCATTGCCCAGAGTGAACATGCGGTTCAGGTCGTCGCCGAACAGTTTGATGGCGATGTTCGCCTTTGTACCGGATAGCATGGCGTCTATACGGTGGCTGATAGGCTGGCCTATTTCCACGTTTGCCCCTACAATGGTACCCAGTTTTTCGCGGACTTCTGCCACGAGCTCGCTGCGCGAGCGGTCTTTCAACTCAAACGGTGCCTCGATCTCAGAGACGTTTACTCCCAGAGCGTGTTCGTCCAGCTCTGCACGTCCCGTTTTACGGGCCACGGTCTGTATTTCGGGGATGGAAAGCAGCAGCTCCTCGGCACGGTGCCCCATCTTGTCGCTTTCTTCCAGGGAAATGCCTGGAAGCGAGGAGATATTGATGGTGAACGAACCTTCATTGAAAGGCGGCAGGAACGAGCGGCCCAGGGTGAAGAAACAGCCGAGCGCTACTACAAATAGTCCGATAGTACCTCCCAGTACCCCTTTCTTATGCCCCAATACGAAAGTCAGTGCAGAACCATACCATTGCTTCATCTTGCGTGCTACGGCAGAATCGCTGTTTTCGTTGTTTTGTTTTTTCGTTTTCTCTTTTCCCAATAGATAGGAGCAAAGTACCGGCGTTACGGTCAGTGCCACAACAGTTGAAGCCGCCAATGCCACAATGAACGCAATACCCAGTGGTACCAACATCCTACCTTCCATACCACTAAGGAAGAACAGTGGTACGAAGCTGACAATGATAATCAGCGTTGAATTGAGGATAGGCATACGCACTTCTTTCGAAGCATTGAACACCACTTCCAGAATAGGAAGTTGCTCGCCGGCAGGTTTCAGTCGGTTTTCGTGCAAACGCTTGTAGACATTCTCCACGTCCACGATGGCATCATCCACCAGCGAACCGATGGCGATAGCCATACCTCCCAGGCTCATGGTATTTATCGTAAAGCCCATATAGTGCAGGGCAAGGATGGAGGCAATCAGTGACAACGGCAGTGTCACCAGCGAGATGACTGTGGTACGTATGTTGGTAAGGAACAGGAAAAGCACGATGACAACGAAAATACCTCCCTCCAACAACGACTTCTGAACGTTTCCGATGGAACTTTCGATGAAACGGCTTTGACGGAAGATGTCTGTGGAAACCTTTACGTCCGCCGGTAGATTCTTCTGCAGGTCTTGCAGGGAAGCTTCCAGTTTGTCTGTAAGCTCCAGCGTGCTTGTGGCGGGTTGCTTGGTGACTGTCAGCAGTACGGCATGCTTACCGCGTTCCGAGGCGGTACCCAGTTTAGGAAGTTTGGCTCCGACTTGAACGTCGGCAATATCTTCCAGCAGGATAGGGGCGCCGGAGACTCCGTTGCTCCGCACCACGGCCTTGGCTATCTGGTCTACCTTGTCGGTAGAAAGTACGCCGCGTACGATATATTCATTGCCATATTCATAGAGCACTCCACCATTGGCATTCAGGTTCATTTCGCGGGTGATGTTCATCACTTCGCTCAATGTTATGCCGTAATGGCGCATCCGTTCCGGGTCCAGCTGCACTTGATATTCCTTGATGTCGCCACCCAGTACGGCAACTTGTGCCACACCGCCCGTAGAGAGCAGGCGGGGACGTATGGTCCAGTCGGCAATGGTACGCAAATCCAGCATAGAGGTCGAATCTGCTGTCAGACCTACAATCAACATCTCGCCCAAAATGGACGATTGTGGGCCTAGTGTCGGCTTGCCTACGTTGGCCGGTAAGGATTCGCTGACGACTGCCAGCTTCTCACTGACAATCTGCCGGGCAAGATAGATATCTGTATCCCAGTCGAATTCTACCCAGACTACAGAAAAACCGTTCGTTGAGGAAGAGCGTACACGGCGCACACCCGTTGCACCGTTTACAGCCGTTTCTACGGGAAAAGTGACCAGTTGTTCCACTTCCTCTGCTGCCATACCGTTTGCTTCGGTCATGATGACCACGGTCGGCGCATTGAGGTCAGGGAACACATCCACTTCCGTATGCATGGCGGTATAAGTACCGCCAATCAGCAACAGCACCGATGCTACCAGCACCAGGATGCGGTTCTGAAGAGAAAAACCAATTATTTTGTTTAACATCTTTCTATTTACTATTTACAATGTACAATGTACAATTGGGCTGCGCAATGTCAGCCGCACTTGCTGTTTTATCTAATATTTCTTGTTTATCTGACTTTACACTCCCATTCGTCACGTAACCCTTATACTGCATAGCGAAATGGTACTTTGTAAATTGTCAAATTGTACATGAGATTAGTGTTCATGGCTATGTGCCGGAATAGCATTCGTTGCCGATGCCAGCTTCACTTGATAGGCTCCTTGGGTTACGACGCGATCGCCTGCTTTTATGCCGGAAAGGATTTGTACACTCTCGCCATTGTCGGCACCCAGGGTGACAAGCTGTTTTTTGTAGCCCTCTTCATCCAGTTGCAGGTAGACAAAGAAGCTGCCTTGTTCCTCGGTCAGCGCACTGTGAGGAAGAGACAACACGTTCTCCATTGGTGAGGATAATAGGAATACTTCTACAAACGAGCCGGGAATAACGTCTCCCTTATTGTCGAATTCAAAAGTTACGGGTACATAATATCCGTTCTCACCCGAAGCCTTTCCATAAGAAAGCATGCGCCCGCCCAGTTCTTTCAATGTATATACCTTATTATTATAAGGAGTACAGAAGTTGGCGGAACCGATGCTGTTCAAGTAAGGATAGTACTTTTCGGATACGTCTGCACGCAGGAAAAGCTTGCGGTTCTGGGTGACGCTTACCAACGGCTGGCCGACGCTGACGTAGTCCCCTTCTTTCACCAACAGATTCTTTACATAACCGCTGATGGGAGAAACAACCGCCTGGCCGCTTGCCGAATGGTTCTTTGCGACTGCCTCGTAACTGATACGGGCATTTTCATAAATCTGTTCAGCTTGCGCGAATTCCTTTTCAGATACGATTTTGTTGCCTACAAGCGCTTTCATACGCTCATATTCCTTTTTGGAAACTTCGTAGGCTATCCGGGCTTTCTGCACCGGGTCTCCGTCGGCCATGTTTTTGGATGACAATACCACCAAAGGAGTACCTTTGCTGACACTCATTCCTTCGATAACTTTTCCCTTGAAGGAAACCACGCCTGCTACTGTAGCTACGGCTACGCTCTCGTCTCCCTGGGCTGCCATCACCTGGCCGCTGGTCTTGATGACTTGATGGAAACTACCCGGTTCAACAGTGCTGACTGCTACGCCGGCAGCTTGCGCCTTTGCTGGTGGCAGGATGATTTCATCGCTTCCTCCGGCATGGTTTTCCTGCTCTTCGTGCTCATGGTTGTGTCCCTCATGTTCGTGGTCATGTCCCTCGTGGTCATGTCCGTCATGATTGTGCTCTTCTGTTTCGTGATTATGTCCTTCGTGGCTGTCTCCGGACTTGCTGTTACAGGAGCCTAAAAGGAATAATCCCAAGACTCCCATGAAAATAACTTTTTTCATGATGATATTTGTTCTTACTTTTTGATTTTGAATACAAAGTTAGGGCATAGGGCGTGCAACCAAATTGCATTGTTCCTTATGCCGGATAGAAATCTGTCCCGGTGATGTTCCGGTAACAGTTAAGCAAGAAGAGACGGAGGGGCACGAAGTCCCGTAGCACATATGATAAATGTGCTATGAAGAGATTCCAGATAGATACACTCCTGCCTGCTTATGTCAAACTCGGGTAGGATGAGTAACTTGGAAAAAGGTTCAATGAGTAGGGTAACTGCCCACAAGGCATCCGGATGTGAACACACATCATTGGAAGAGCTGGGCGTCTGTTGTACAAAGTGGGTTGTCATGCATCCCGTGTCGCAACAGCAGTGCTCGTTGCCCGGGCTATGACGGTGTCCGCAGCAATCGGCGGTGATATCATTCTTCATGCATATCATTCCGTCGGCATGATGATGGTGGGGAATGACGGGTATCACCAGCATTATCAAGCTGATGAAAAAAAGAATATAGGTTATGTACTGTTTCTTTTTCATTCCTCTATCTTTGGACGGATGCAAAGATAGAGGTTAAGGACTTAATTACCAAATAGAAAATGCTAAAAAGGTTTGAATAACATATTCAATCCCTCATTCATGCTGGGGTGGGTGAAAATGAAGTCCCGCAGGAAATGGTAACGCTGTCCCGTTTTCATGATTGATGCTACGGTATTGATTACTTCTGGTGCATCGGCACAAAGTAGGGTACAACCCAGAATCCGTCCGGTATGGATGTCTACAATAGCTTTGAGCATACCGTCTATGCTGTGTAGCGTACGGGCACGTGGAATCATGGCAGCAGGGATACGTGCCACATGTATGGAATAACCGTTCTTCATCGCTTCCTCTTCCGTCAGTCCTATATGTGCCAGCGGTGGGTCGGTGAAAATGGCAAAGGGGATTGGATACCGGTCTTTTGTACTCCTTTTTTTGTTTTCAAAGAGTTGATTACGGATGATACGGAAATCATCGATGGACAAGTAGTCGAACTGTTCGTCTCCTTTTACGTCCCCCAGGGCCCATACGTGTGGGGCTGTAGTCCGTAATTGGTTGTCGACAACGATGGCTCCCCGCTTGTCTGTTTGTATACCCGCTTTTTCCAGATTCAGCTCTGCAGTCATAGGCTTGCGGCCGATGGCTACCAGCAAGGCATCTCCTTTCAGGTAGTAGGGAGTGCCGTTTGCACTGTCCGTATAGGTCAGAGTTATTCCTTCGGCTGTGTCGTACACGGATTGGACACGGGCGTTCAACCGGACATTGATACGCTTTCGGTTCAATGCTTCCAGCATGGAGGCGGCAATGTTGCGGTCCACTTTAGGCAGAAAGCGGTTTCCCGCTTCCAGCAGTGTGACATGGCTTCCAAAGCCTGCATACATAGTGGCAAACTCCAATCCGACAGCACCGCCGCCGATGACGAGCAGGTGTGCGGGCAGTTTGTTCGATTGCAGCAAGGTCTCACTGGTATATACGTACTTGCTCTCCTTGAGTCCGTCGATGGCAGGCAGGATAGGGGTGGACCCGGTGTTGATGAATATCTCTTTTCCCTCAAGAATCGTTTCGTCCTTGCCGGAGACTATACGGATTGTATTTTCGGACAAGAAAGAAGCAGTTCCGTCATAGAGGGTTATATTAGGCTTGTTTTTTACATTTTCATAATTTTTCTCACACAGGAAGGATACAAGCTTGTCTTTCCGCGCCACGGCAAGTGCATACAGTTTGGACTGGTTCTTATAATCGTCATAGTATCTTTTTTCCGCATATTCCGATTCGTGAATCAGAGTTTTGGTAGGGATACATCCTACGTTTACACATGTTCCTCCGTACATCTGAGGGGAACGTTCCACGATGGCTACTTTCCAATTCCGTTCGGCCAGTTCGGCGGCCAATAACTTGCCGCCCTTGCCGAATCCTATTATGATGGCATCATATTGTTTCATTTTAATATCTCTTAGTTAAGTGTTTAGTAAAATGAAAACAATATGTATCGGCCATTTGTTCGGACGCCGGGTTTAGCAGATGCTTATCGTTCCAGTTCGCGGAGGGAGTCCATTTTCTTCTTTTCAAGGAATTCGTAGATGCCGCTCAAGTGCTCTTTCACTTGTTTGTTGCCGAATTCATATACCTTGCTTACCAGTCCGTCCAGGAAGTCACGGTCGTGGCTGACGAGGATAAGGGTACCGTCAAAATCCAGTAACGCTTGCTTCAGGATATCTTTGGTTTTCATGTCCAGATGGTTGGTCGGTTCGTCCAGTATCAGCAGATTCACCGGTTCGAGCAAAAGCTTTATCATGGCGAGGCGCGTGCGCTCTCCACCGGAAAGCACCTTGACCTTCTTCATGGACTCTTCGGGGCCACCGAACATGAAGGCACCCAGCAGGTCGCGTATCTTGTTGCGGATTTCCCCTTTTGCCACATCGTCGATGGTCTGGAATACGGTCAGGTTCTCATCCAACAATGAGGCCTGGTTTTGTGCGAAATATCCAATCTGCACGTTGTGTCCTATCGTGAGGGTGCCTTCATGTTCTATTTCCTTCATGATGCACTTCACTAACGTTGACTTTCCTTCACCGTTCTTACCAACGAAAGCAACCTTGTCTCCCCGTTCTATGGTGAGGTTGGCATTCTTGAAGACCACATGGTCACCGTAACTTTTCCCTACTCCCTCCATGATGACGGGATAATTGCCTGAGCGGGGAGAAGGAGGGAATTTGAGGCGTAACGCTGAAGTGTCTTCTTCATCCACTTCCAGCAGTTCCAGCTTCTCCAGCATTTTTACGCGGCTTTGCACTTGCAGGGTTTTGGAGTAGGTGCCTTTGAACCGTTCGATGAATTCCTTGGTTTCGGCAATGAACTTCTGCTGGTCGTCGTAGGCTTTCTGTTGCTGTTCGCGGCGTTCCTTGCGGAGTTCCAGGTATTTGGAGTAGTTTACTTTGTAATCGTATATCCGTCCCATGGTCACTTCAATGGTACGGGTGGTGATGTTGTCTACGAATTTACGGTCGTGGCTGATGACGATGACAGCCTTTCCATTGCTGATAAGGAAATCTTCCAGCCATTGTATGGATTCTATGTCCAGATGGTTGGTAGGCTCGTCTAGCAACAGCACGTCAGGCTTTTGCAGCAACAGCTTGGCAAGCTCGATGCGCATGCGCCATCCGCCGCTGAAGTCACTGGTCTGGCGGTTGAAGTCTTCGCGTACAAAGCCCAGTCCGAGCAGTGCTTTTTCCACATCCTCCTCGTAATTGGTGGAGTCGATGGCATAGAACTTTTCGCTTAAGGCGGAGACATTCTCGATAAGTTCCATGTAGCTGTCGCTTTCGTAGTCGGTACGCGTTTCCAGTTCCTTGTTGAGGCGCTCTATTTCAGCTTCCATTTCATGCAGGTGGGCAAAGGCTTGCGCCGCTTCCTGGAATACGGTACGTCCGTCTTCCGTCATAAGGTGCTGTGGAAGGTAAGCTATGACACTGTCCTTGGGGGCTGAGATTTTTCCACGGGTAGGTTGTCTTACACCTGCCAGGATTTTCAACAATGTACTTTTCCCCGCTCCATTTTTACCCATCAGGGCGATACGGTCTTTTTCGTTGATAACGAAAGATATGTCACTGAATAAAGTAGTTCCGCCGAATTCTACGGCCAGTCCGTCTATAGAAATCATTATATATTTTTTTAATGAGCTGCAAAGATAGTGCAAATCTATTATTTTTTATATCTTTGCCCCTATATAAACAAAACGCATAGGTCATGGAAATAGAAAAAGTGTCAGGAGATTACCGTCCGCTTATTCTGGTTGCGGAAGATGATGATAGTAACTTTAAACTGATAAAGGCTATTATCGGCAAGAAATGCGAGATACTATGGGCAAAGAATGGTGAGGATATTGTAAATTTGTTCGAAGAGAATCGCGACAAGGCGGAAGCTATTCTGATGGATATAAAAATGCCTATTATGAACGGGCTGGATGCTACGGTGATTATTCGCAAGAAGGATAAGGAACTTCCCATCATCATGCAGACCGCTTACGCCTTTACTGCCGACCGCGAAAAAGCCTTGGAGTGCGGAGCCTCGGAAGTGTTGGTAAAACCCATCACTCTGTCTGCTTTGCGTACATGTCTGAGCCGTTATTTACCTAAATTAGTTTGGTAAGGCTTTACTGATAATAAAAAGGGAACCGGATGACTAAGTAATGAATATATCATCCGGTTTCCTTCTTTTTATTCTTGTGCATTGTCTTTTCTCTCTTCCATCTTCTTTTTTACAAATTCGATTTTGAGATTGGCTTCTTCCATATTCTTCTTTATTTCCGTCATGGATGACAGCAGTTGTGCCAGTTCGTAGACGCTGGCAAGGGCCTGGCGGTCGGCGGCAGTCATGGTGATGGAATAGGGACGTTCCCCTTGATAGTTGACTTTGATATTCTTGTCCTTGTTCAGATAAAGGAACCCCATGACGTTTCCGTCTTCTCCCAGTTTGAAGTCTGCCTTTTCAATCTTTTCACCGAGGTCAGTGGTTTCGTAGCTGTCTTTGGCGGCGGGTGTTTCGGCAAAGCTACCATCGGGAGCAGTGACTTTGACGGCCACATGGTGGATATTATGGGCTCCGCAATAAATGGAAGTCATGCTCATGACTCCGTTTTCGTCTACCTGGAAGCGAAGGAAAGAGCGATGCAGATTTTTTTCTATCACTTGGGAAGGATGAAGGTAATTGCCGATATTCTGGTATTCGGCATCTTTTTCAAAGGTGTATTTCCCTTTGATTGCATCGAAATCCTTTTGCTTGGCTTGAAGCATACTGTCCAGATAGACCAGGCTCTTTTCCTGCTCTTTCAGTTCCACTTCCTGCATCAGGCCGATGCCTGCACGGCGAGTTTCAAACGCTTTGGGATAGAGCATCTTGATGCTGTCAATCAGAATCTTCGCTTCATTGTAGTTGCCGAGTTCAAACGCTTCGCGGGCAGCTTGTAGTTTTTCACCGGCCTTCTTCTCCACATCTTCGCAAGAGAAGAGTGTACAGCATAGGCATGCAAGGAGTATTACTTTTTTCATATTTGTTGTTCTTGGAGTTAGAGTCCACAAAAATAGAAATAATATCTTTATCTTTGCAGCATTTTAATGTGCAAATGTGCTAATAGACCATTAACACATTTGCGTATTCATTACATTAGCGCATTATTTATGATAGATTTGACGGCAGAAGAACTGAAGCAATATTTTAGTGATGATATATTCAAGCGGATATCCGAAACGGCTGATGAATTGGGATTGGAATGTTACGTAGTCGGTGGATATGTACGTGATATTTTCCTGCAACGTCCTTCCAAGGATATTGATGTGGTGGTGGTAGGCAGTGGCATTGCCATGGCCGAGGCGCTGGGTAAGCGTCTGGGGCGTGGGGCGCATGTTTCCGTCTTCAAGAATTTCGGTACGGCACAATTGAAGTACTATGGTACGGAAGTTGAGTTTGTGGGTGCAAGAAAAGAATCGTATACACACGATTCCCGCAAGCCTATTGTAGAGGACGGTACATTGGAGGATGACCAGAACCGCCGTGATTTTACCATCAATGCACTGGCTGTTTGCCTGAACCGGGTGCGTTATGGCGAGTTGGTCGACCCCTTTGGCGGTATTGGAGACTTGAAGGAAAAGACCATCCGGACTCCCCTCGACCCTGATATAACTTTCAGTGATGACCCTTTGCGCATGATGCGCTGTGTCCGTTTTGCCACCCAGCTGGGATTCTATATTGACGATGAGACATTCGATTCTCTGGAGCGTAATCGCGAACGCATCTCCATCATCTCCAAAGAACGCATTGCAGACGAACTGAACAAAATCATCTTGTCACCTATTCCGTCTAAGGGATTCATTGAGCTGGACCGCTGTGGTCTGCTGGAACTGATATTCCCGGAACTTGTTAGGCTGCAAGGCGTGGAGACGCGCAATGGACGCGCCCATAAGGACAATTTCTACCATACGCTCGAAGTACTCGACAACATCAGCAAGAAGACCGACAACCTTTGGCTACGCTGGGCAGCTCTTCTGCATGATATAGCCAAGCCTGCCACCAAGCGTTGGGAACCCCGTGCGGGCTGGACGTTCCATAACCATAATTTCATTGGCGAGAAGATGATACCCGATATTTTCCGCAAGATGAAGCTCCCTATGAATGAGAAGATGAAATATGTGCAGAAAATGGTGAGCCTGCACATGCGTCCCATTGTGATAGCGGATGATGTAGTGACCGACTCGGCAGTGCGTCGTCTCTTGTTTGAGGCAGGTGATGATATAGACGACCTGATGACACTGTGCGAAGCCGACATTACTTCCAAGAATATGGAGCGTAAGAAACGCTTCCTTAATAATTTTCAGTTGGTACGCCAGAAGCTGAAGGATTTGGAGGAACGCGACCGTATCCGTAATTTCCAGCCTCCGGTCAGTGGTGAAGAAATCATGAAGACTTTCGGCCTTTCTCCTTGCCAGCAGGTAGGTGCCTTGAAGAGTGCCATTAAGGATGCCATTTTGGACGGCATCATTCCCAATGAATACGAAGCCGCCCGTGCATTTATGTTGCAACGGGCGGAGAAGATGGGGCTTAAGGAGTTATGAGTTATAAGTTGCATGTTATGTACCATGCGTTATAACTCATAACTTATAACTTATAACTCTTCTTTTTCTACTTGGAACTTGCGGCTTACTTTCATCAGGTTGATGGTGTAGGTCACTACGTTCTGGGCTTCTTGTATCATAGTCAGGTATACCATGCTGACTTTGATGCTGCCGCTCTGGCTTTGGATGCGTTGCAGCTCTTCGCGTTTCAGGTGAGACAACTGTCCGTTGAGGTCGTTGGCTTTGCGAATCTCTGTTTCCAGTTCATCATAATTGTTCGTTTCCAGCTTGTGGCGGCATACTTGTAACAGATAGCAGATGTCTTCGGCTACGTCTGTAAATTCTCCTTTCTGAATGGCATCCAGCGGATTGAAGTTATTGTCTATGTGCTCTAAGCAAGGTTCGCAAAGACGGCCTACGCTGTACACCAGTTCGCTGGCAAAGTCGTTGCCTTGATAGTAATAGAGTCCTTTTTCCAGTACGGTATTGTTGTCGAGACGGCACATGGCAAGTGTTCCGGTACGCTTCATCTGCTTGATGAGTTGTTTTTCGAATTTTACTGAGCCCATGGCACGACGCAGTCCGCGTAGATTCTCGTGTAGGAAGGAAGTGACGGTACGTTCAAAATTCTCTTCTGTGAATTCCATAATCTTCACCAGTTCTTCACGGGTATGCTTGCGGAGCAATTCGATGACTTCATTGTTGTCCGTACTCTTCATCAACTGTTTCAGGGTCTCGTTGCCTTTTTCTTTCTCCTTGCGCTTTTTGTACATCACTTGGCTACGAATCAGCATGAAGACTGCCAGACCAATCAGTGCCAGGATGGCAACCGTACCGCCGAAATGGATAATCAGTGCTACGAAGAAACAGATGGTGAACGCTGCTCCGGCAGTGATGAACCAACCGCCGATAACGCTGAGCACACCCGTAATGCGGAATACCGCCGAATCACGTCCCCAGGCACGGTCGGCAAGCGATGTACCCATGGCTACCATAAAGGTGACGTAAGTGGTGGAAAGGGGAAGTTTCAAGGAAGTTCCCAAGGCGATGAGCAGACCAGCCAATACGAGATTGACGGAGGCGCGAACCAAGTCAAAAGCGGCGCCGTCGGCTATGATGGCTTCATCCTTCTGGAAGCGTGTGTTCATCCACCGCTTGCTGCTTTCGGGCATCGTTTTGGATATTCCGTTAGCCAGAGTCATGCTGAAGCGTACCAGCGTACGGGCTATCGGGGTACTTCCGAAGTTCTCTTCACCGTCATCCTGGCGGGCAAGGTCCACGGAAGTCTTGATAACGTTGTGGGCTTTCTTGGATGTGCAGAGTGCATAAACCATAATGGCGCCTGCACCGATAAGGAAATACCACGGGGTTTTGGCTGCACCGAGGAGTGAGGACATCAGGAATCCGTCGGGGCCGGCGGCCGTACCATTGGCTGTATAGTCAATAAATGAGGAATATCCTGCGAGGGGGACACCGATAAAGTTCACCAAGTCATTGCCGGCAAAGGCAAGAGCGAGGGCGAAAGTACCCATCAGAACCACTACTTTGAAGACATTTATCTTGCACCAATGCAGTATCTGCATCAGTATGGTGAAGAATACAAAGAAACCGGTTATCAGCAATGCGGTATTGTCGTGTATCCATTGCTTGTTTTCAGGGGTCATGAATGAGCTGTCTTTCAGCCCCTTTATCAGCATGAAGTAGATGATGCTGGTGGCAGCTATACCACCGAACAGCGCGATGCTGTATTTCATGTTCTTCTTGTAGTTGAAGGTGAACACGATACGTGCCAGCCACTGTACCAGCATACCGAAGAAGAAGGCAATGGCTACGGATACAAAAATGGCCATGATGACAGACAGTGCCTTGTCTGTATTGATGAGGTCGCCCAGTCCCAATGTATCGCTGTTATAGACCTTGATGAGCGCCAGTGCGAACGTACCTCCCAACAGTTCGAACACCATGGATACAGTGGTGGAGGTAGGCATTCCCATAGTGTTGAAGACATCTAATAGCACGACGTCCGTCAACATGACGGCAAGCAGAATGCACATGATTTCGGCAAAGTAGAAGTGCTCCGGTTGATAGATGCCGTGTCGTGCAATGTCCATCATGCCATTGCTGAGTGCCGCACCGATGAAGACGCCAATGCCTGCAATGAACAGTATGGTTTTGAAAGATGCTGCCTTTGCTCCGACAGCCGACTGAAGAAAATTGACCGCATCATTACTGACACCTACCACGAGGTCGAAAATCGCGAGTACGAACAGAAAGATGACGATACCCAGATAAATTGTTTCCATAGACATGTATTTTATTTCCGGCTGCAAAGGAAAGAGTTTGGTGTTGCAGGGAAATGTCATACATGTTACAGAAGTGTTACAAATGTTTCTGAGATGGCTTGTAAGTGACCATATTAGACTGAAATACTCTATTTAACCAGAAAAAGTAATCATTAATTCTAATCATAAAGTTTAATAATAAAGGGTATGGATGAGCAGATATTTTTAGATTTTAAGTTGAATTTTAATTTGTGTAGCTCAAAGCTAGATAGACCAACTCTTGTTTATGCAGTTGTTTATTTTAGGGGTAAACAATATAAGATTAGTACTGGTGTGAAAGTATATCCAAATCAATGGAACAAACGAAAGCAGATTGCAATGGTTAGTACTGGTTTTACAAAGTTGGATAATCGTAATAATAGCATTGTGAATAGTAAACTTCAAGAGATTTTATATCGTTTTGAGCAAAGTAAATTATACCTTTGTGACAATGTAGAACAGATTGGCTGTTTATATTATATATTGAAACGGTATATTAATCCTAATATGAAAGATAGAAGTGTTAAAATGAAAATAGAAGAAGTTGGTACTGTTATACTTTCTAGATATGCTGAAAAAAAAGGGCGAGGGTATGATGGAGCAGTTAGTAATTTGAAGAAGTATCTAAAAGAGAAAGAAAGAAGTGATACTTTGGAGAATATAAATAAAAAATTATTAGAAGATTACCAAGAATATTTGTGTAGTACTCCAACTAAAGGGAATGTGGTAAGAACGTATAATACAATAAAGGATACGTTGATGAAGCTAAGAACTTTGCTTAAAATGGCACATGAGGATACTAATATTACGTTTGACTATTATAAAAATGAGATTGATAAATTTAAGATTATACAAAGTGAATTGAGTAGGAAAGAAAAGAAGAGCAAACAAGTACCGTTAACGGAAGAGCAAGTAGAGATTTTGTATAAATTAAAGTTATCTGGCATAGAAGAAGAGGTTAGAGATGTGTTTGTGTGTCAATGCTTATTGGGGCAACGCATTGGTGATATGCCTAGATTATTTAGGGGGGATTATACTATAATTGACAATAATACAGTTACTATTCCAGTACAGAAAACCAATGAGGATGCTACTATTTATTTATTCCCAATAGCAAAAGAATTATTGAGTAAATATCGTGAAAGGGGCTTTAGACATTTACAAATTCCAGCAACAGAGGAAGAATGCAAAAAAAGTAGAATGGTAGATGTCCTAAATAGTATAATAAAGAAGATTTGTAAAGATGCAGGCTTTGATAGTGGTGTCACTTATAAAGAGCAAAGGGGAACTGAGAAACTAACTTTGACAAAGAAATTGTATGAATTAATTCATACCCATATTGCAAGGCATACTTTTATAACAATAATGTGTAATATGGGCATTCCTAAAGAGACTGTTATTATTGCAACAGCCCACGAAGACACCAAAATGATAGATGAGGTTTATTTACATCAATCTGCCCAAGACAATGCGATGAAATTAGCTGCTGCCATTGAGGAAAAAGCCAGAGGTAGTATTTTTAATACTGGTGAAACATTTCCAATCAATAAAGTAGAGCATACTATGAATGTTCCAATAGGAATTACTTTTGAAACCTTGCTGGATACTCAATTTTTTGCATCCAGCATCAATAAGGCTGTTGAACTACAATCACAAGTAGGTCACTTGAAAGATGGGAAACTATGTAGCTATGACAATGAAATTGCGTCCCTTATAAGCGAGATAGAAAAGTTCTCCCAATCTTCCACTTCTGATTCTGATGTGGCAAAGCAATATGTGAAACAGTTATCTGTTGGGAAGCTGTCAGACCTGCATGAGTGTTTTAGGGAAATGATTATCAAGTGCATTAAGATTGGTATCAGTAAGGATGCAATTATGCAGTTTATCAATAAGGCTTTGGAAATAGGCTTGTTGGATAATGAAAGATTCATCAATATAAAAGAAATCACTACAGCCTTATTGGATAAAAGAAATCAAGACTGACAAGTTTTTTATGAAATTAGGATTTCTGGTAAGGCTGAACAGCATATTCTCCCCGAACAGCTCCGGTTATGGGGAGAATTTTTGCTTTATTGCCCCCTCAACCCAAATATTCCACAATTTCTACTTGTCGTTTGGTGATGCAGTCGGGACTTTATACCTTTGCACTGTGATTGAAAGTCAGAAATGACCGAGTTCCTCGTCACCCAGATTCACCACTACAAACCTAAATCCACTTCAAATGAAAGAACTGACCTACGCTGACATTCGTAAAATGACACTGGAGCACGGTATCAAGGACACAAGGCTGCACATTGGGCTTTGGGCTTCTGACCGATACATCAAGAAACGAAAAATGATTCAAGGCAAGATGTACATGGTTTACCTGCCGTATCACAAACCGGAGCAGGAATAGTTTTCAAGTTCCAAACTTACTTCCAAGCTATCAGAAGAGGACATATCCTCACTCCATGAAGCTCCCTACACGAAGTTTTAAGAAAGTTGTCAAAGTGTTTTGGCACCTCACCAAAGTGCAGTATCTTTGCAACATCAACATGAGATAAGGGCGGTATCACTGAAACCACTGAATTACCGACTTGAGGCACATCTGAAATCTACTATTTGAATTTACGCCACTCACCACATCAAGATTCATTCTTTATGTATCTAATTTTATGAATTTATGGCAATGAACATGCTATTTGTAAGTTCAAGCTACTTCCTAAGAAACATTCCAGTAGCAATTTTAAACAAGAGAGAGATTATCAAACTCAAAATGCAGCGGTACAAGGACGTAAAGGTTTACCTCTACAGTTTCGTGCTGCCAGACTATATGTCAGATGAATATGTATCAGAGCAACTGGACGCACTTGCATCGCATCAGCTATTTCCGTATTTCATAGTGTCTATAGCTAATACGACCATTTGTAACCCAAGACTTGTCGCCAATACCATGAATGGCATAGTGCACGTAGTCTTATGCTTTGAGCATGAATCCAAAACTACGAATAATTGAATAACATTATGAATGACAAGCAGGAACTTACATTCAAGCAACTACGTGAGCTTGCACTAGCCCACCATGTAAAGGACAGCAAGACTGTTATTGGAATATGGGCTAAGCTGAACGGCTATTCCAAGAGACGCAAGCAGAAAGATAACAAGGTTTACACCGTTTACATCAAGATGAGCAATGATAAATCCAATAAAACTAACAACTATGAGAACGCATAGACTACCAGAATTAATCAAGTACATTGACGTTAGAGGCGTTAACAAATCAATAATTGAATTTAAGGCAAATCTAGACAAACTGAACGACTTCTTTAGTATATTTCCCAAGTGGGGAATTTCTGTAACAATTAAACTGCTTAAAGAGTTAAAGAATGATTCTGAAGCCATGTGTAACAAATATTTCAGTATCATATCAGAAAGAATCTTGAATGAACTTTCTGCACGACCAGACGGTCTGGATATTGAAAGTTACAAGAAAGAGATTCGCCAATTGGAAGCTTGTTTTGATGGTATAAGACATCACATGGAAGATGAGCATTTCGGATTCTTCATTCATGAAGGATTGAACGAGGACATGTTTCATGTCTCAAATAATAAAGTTTATGGAAACCTAAACACAATGTACTTCTATATCAACGAAAATTCACGCTATGCAGAATGTGGAGATGAATCTTTTATTTTAAACAAATTGCAGGACATCTGTCACGAACTGAACGAACTCAGACAGTATGACATTTTGAATGCGTTACCAAAATTGATAAAGGATAGTCCCAACGAGGGATATGTAGTTGACTCAAACGCTTTCGACGAATGTATGGATAAGGTATTGTATAAGAGATGACAATAAAATGTATAAGGGAGGACTGTGCAAACGGTTCTCCCTTTTCGTGTTCATACCCACCAGACATATATCCCCAACTGTATATGTAACCAAGTCCAATACCCTGCCGCCATGCGAGCCAAGAACAGAAGTGATAAATACAGATGTACATCTAGTCTGGAATTTACCTATTCCCTATTTTGAGACTCCAATAAGTATTCCCGATTTTAATACTGGGACACTCCCTAAAATGATACCCTAGTAACATACCTATTATATAACATACCTTATATATGAAAAATGAAGTTCCTACGGAACTACAATTTTCTGGAACGGGAGTTACAGATAATTCCACTAATCAGATGAATGACAACCAACCAATTCTAACGCTAAAGCAGTATGATATGGTATAAACCAGACAACATTATTTTTAAGAACAGAAAGGAAGCCAAGAAGTATTTTGGAACTAATAAATATTACAAGATTGAACGGGAGAAGAAAGATATAATATTTATAGACGACCACAAATCCATAGCTACTGATGGGGGCAATCAGACAGACATTGATAAGTAAGGATATTATCAGTTTAAAGAAGACACTGAACGCTTATATCTACTCCATTATAAAAATGAACAGCAATTATTATAACGGGGTGTCAGAAATCACCTATCCTAAAATAGCTGGACTGTCAGATATATCAGAGGGCATTATAAAGGCACATCTAAGTGAGAAGGATGAGAAGGGGAAGTTTGTTTTTAAGGACAATCCACTATTCCTAGGCTGGGAATATTTCTATGTTAACGGTAAAACCCATATCAGATATAAAATGAATACCAAGCCAGAGAACTATTTCATATTGAGGAATGACTTTATTCTGGATAAGAATCTAACCCCTAAAGAAAAAGACTTCTTGCTAAAGTTCATGGCTATTTGTACTAATAACACACATTACTTAAAAGCAAGCAAACAAGACATTAAAGATAAAATAGGAGTAGGTAAAAACAGCACTGTAATTGACAGCCTCATCAATAAAGGGTATATAGTTCTTATTAATGGATATTATATTGCCAGATGCAAAGACATGCCATTATCCAGAGACTTGGAAAGAGCCAATATCTACCAGACAATAGAGGACTTCTGTATAGGACACGGAGTTATACCACCAGCCTATGACAGAAAGAAAATAAATCTTATTCTTACTAAATACACTACTGTTGGCAAAAGCAACCGTCAAGACTTCAAACAGACACTAATTAAGAAATGCAAGCATATAGAGCAAGGGAATTATCAGTATTTATTAACTGCACTAGGTCTATATAAGAAGGAGATTAAACCATATCCCCAACCAGAAAAATTTGAAATCATATTATAGGGGAAAGCTCCAGACTGGCAGATAAGGTCTGGGGCTTTTTATGCCCTCAATTATAAGTAAATACCTTGTTTATTTCTATCATTCATATTAACAAATCTTGCAACCAAAGATGAAAACTATCAACTTCGGCATATTGACCTACCATGTCTATGTAGTTAATCGCATACGACAAGTCCACTTCATAACCATAAAAATCTATTAAATCTTGTATTAATTCTTCTGGGGTAATCATAATGTTACTTTTTATTCTAAAGAACGATTGTCCATAATCGCTTGAAGCATATTAGAACATTTTTCATATTCTTCTTGATGTTCAATTCTAAATTCGCTACATTCAATGGCTATATTTATCCACATTTCATTACCTCTTAGTTTAAGAAATTTTTCCCATTCTTTAGGCGAGAAGTAGGAATCTGGTAAATTATCAAATTCTTCCATAGATGAGAGAGAATATCCTTTGTGAGCTAAGAACATATCTTGGATAATCCAATTATGAAACATATCGTAATACTCTGTATATTGATTTACTTTTAGTTCATTGCGAGATAAGAAGGTTTTGATTAATGCAGCAGAATCAGAAATCCATTCACCTAAAATCATTCCATCTTCACAGAAACCTCTAGCTAAATCTTCTAATTCAGGTTTTATACATCCAATGTGGTTATTGCGTAAATAAAATAATTTTATTATATCAAGGGATGTGTATTGCTTCTCATCCTTATTTAGTTCCAAGAAACGTTCAATGTACCGTTCAAAGAAATGAGAAGAAAAAATCAGTAACACATTTGTTCCTTTAAGCGGATAAGCTGCCCATGTAGTTCCTCCATACCTAAAAGTAATGTAGGCATGAGGAATTACAACATTAGCATCCTTTTTAGATTGTGCATAAAAGCTGAAGAACCATTTATTATTTTTCTTTGTAATAATCTCTGTATTCCATATCCATGGATAATATGTTTGCTTCAATCTCATTTTATTGAATTTTGGATTAAATTTAGTCCAGCGTGCATGGACTTCCTTGTAATCAGACTGAATTTCCTTTGCCAATTCGGTCAATGTCATTGTTGGTAAAATCATATTAACAAATATTTAGAATTGAGATTAATAATCACACAACCAAACATATTATAGCGAAGATAATGATTATAATTAGAATAATACGCATTTTATTGCTGTTTTCCTTAATATCAGAATTTGTGACTTCCACTTGAGAGCTATTTTGTTTATCCATGCAATTAAATGATACAAACTTCTCGCCAGTGTTTAACCAACTAATTTGGCTTGGTACTAAATTCTTTACTCCTATTGTTGTATTAACAATCTTAAGATTGGCTGATTTAGGATTAATTATATTTTTCATTGGCATTATCCACATTCCAGAACATTCAAAGGCATGATTTAAAGTTACCACAATTAAATAATCTGCATTTTTGCCTATTAGATTGTTTATTCTTCTTGTTTCAGAAGTCCGTCTTTCACTATCATATACTCGCCTTGTTTTGATTTCAAAAGTTAATCCTCCTTGACCTATTGCATCCAGTCCCTTCTCATTCTTATTGCTAGATAATTTTAGGTTCAAACGTTTACAAGCATAATATTCTCCAATATCCCCTACTACTTTACGGCTTCTAATAATCCCTTCTTTTTGTAAATTCAAGTAACTTTGAGCAAAATTTCTGATAGCGACTTGTTCTTTTTGAAGTAATTTTAATCGAGCTATATTCTGAGAAAATGAAAGCACAGAAGAAGCGCCAATAATGTATTCTTCCGTATTAATTTTATTAGAAGGGATTTTTAATATGGATATAGGATTGTAATATATATCAAAATATACAACTACAAGATAGTCAAAATCTTGATATTTTAGATTAGAAATATGATGAGTAAAATTATTGTTAGATATAACTTTAGATTTAATTTGATATTTATAGCCTTTAGGACATACTCCATCGTATGCTTTTGTGGATTTACCAGCTAAACTTAGTTTAAAATACTTGGAGGCAATAAATTCTCCTATTTCTCCAGTAAAGCTATCTGTACGAATTATTCCTAAAGTGAAAAGTTTATCACTGCAATTGGCAAATTCTTTTAATAAAGTTTCTCTAACTGCTGTTTGCTTTTCCATGAATAAAATTTTATTGTTTTATTAATGGCTATAAAGGTAGAAATAAATAAAGTATTAGCAAATTTTGGATTCTTATAATTAGTCCATCTAAATTATTGATGAATTGATTTACTATTGTGTTTATGCCCAACTCAAAAATATAGGTACTTAAAATCACACCCCTCCCCCTTTAGTTCTGGGAAGTGTTTCCATATAAGGTACAGAGCCATATAGGGTGGAATTACTGGCAGTAGAGAAAAATGGCTGGCATGTATATCCATATCTGGTGCATATCTCAAGCACTTCTTTACTGTTACCTTTAACTCCCCTCACCGTATCTTTAGGGGAAATGAACACCAGATGCGAAATCACCTTCCAGTCCCAAACGCTTGAAATTCTGTAACAGCCATTACGGGCAGATACAGATTTATTACAGAGATGCACATGCGTACAAGGCTGGGAGGCTTTTTGTTTCTGGTTATCATTCCCTTTTAATTCAATCATTACTAACCAATAAATTATCGCTTATGGAAGATTTGAAGGCAATTCTGACGGTTGGTGCAATACTCGTTGTACCGTTCATTGCAGCGCCGCAGGCAATGTTTGCCATAGTGCTGTACATTATCATTTATATGGCATTCAGATGGAGAAATTTCTAATTATCAACTTAATAATTTACAGATTATGGAAGCATTACAGATTATGCCAGCCATGGCACAGAGAAGGAACAGCAATTTAGGCGAATTTGCAGAGGATGCAACGGTAGTTGTGGAAGAGATTACAAAGCCCAAGAAGGTGAACCATTTCATTGAGGCTAATTCCGTGGAGGTAAGTTTGGAGCACTTGAAGAATGACTGTGTGATACCAGTATTCAGCAAGGATAATGAACTTACCATTTCACACAACGCATTCATTGAAACGGTCTGGGAAGCTGCCAGTTCATTCTATAGCGGTGAACGGATAGAGCAACCAGACATAAGGTGCAGCCATGTGATAAAAGGGAGACGTCCAGAAGCCATCAACAAGCCCAAGAACCTGCTGACGGAAGCTGACACGACCCAGTATTATGAAAGATGCGCTTTTGCCATAGACATACCATCCATCTATGAGGAAGTGGCTGGGAATAGGCTCAACCTTTCCATTGTGGGGGTACGTGCATTGAATAGGGAGAACCTTGCTACCAAGAAAAGCCCGGAACTGTTCAGACTGGCGGTATCGTTCAAGAATACCGTATGCTGTAACATGTGCGTGTTTACAGACGGATATAAGGATGATATAAAGGTAATGGGCACAAAGGAACTGTTCAAGGCTACATTGGAACTGCTTAATAATTTCAATGCAGCCAAGAATATCCACATGATGCAGAGTTTAGGCGATACCTGCCTAAATGAGCACCAGTTTGTGACCTTACTTGGCAGAATGCGACTTTACCAGTGCTTGCCACAAGGCTATCAGAAGGCTATCCCCAGAATGCTGCTTACTGATACACAGATAAACAGTGTAGCCAAAGCATATATCAATGACGATAACTTTGGCAGTCTTGGCAGTGACCTATCCATGTGGAAGTTCTATAACCTGCTTACTGGCAGCAACAAGAGCAGCTACATAGACAGCTTTCTGGATAGAGCCTACAACGCTACAGAACTGGCAACGGGCATTGCATCCGCTCTGCATGGTGATGAAAGATACAGCTGGTTTCTTTCTTAGCTGTATCTGGAATTATATCCTATTACTGGTTTCTCAAAACTGGAGATTATGCTACGGAATTTATTCTACCTGTTACTGGCTACTTTGGTATTCTTCATTGCAATGGCATTATTCCCATTTATAGCGGTGGGATATATCCTGCTGCTGGGCTACGCCATTATCAAAGGATAGCTTAGTATGGAGGGCATCTATATAATAAGGTATAGGTGCTCTTTTTATTTATAAACCTCTTAAATATTAAAAGATATGGTAACAGAAGACAGTCGCGAATACAAGGCAGCGCAAGAACTTGAAAGAGCCTTGAACGATTATAGTTGGAATCCTAAAAGGTTTGCAGAGAGTACAAGATATTATCACCGTACACTACAGCAAGAACTTATGAGAACCATTGTGGCAATCATTCAAATGGTTGGTGATGAAAGCTATGGTACAGACCTTAGAAATCAAGCCTCACATGAACTTTGTAAAAAGATTATTGAGAGCGGTGCATTGGATGAAGCCTATTTGCCGTTCATATAGGCTTGAACGTAACAAAGGACATCATTAACTTGGTGTCCTTTTTTTATTATATTCACTTCTTTACAAAGTGAATGTTCCTCTGGTTATCAGCAAGTTGGATATTCCAACTTAAAAATGATATTCACTTTTATTCATTTACATACAAAACTGAACATTATGAGTTTAAAATATTCAAGCACTACAGCAGATTATCTGCAATGGAGCGAGGCAATGAACTTGATAAGAAAACTGGCTAAAGATGGAAATTACAGAATTTCCCTTCTTATATCTTTGGGCTGTTTCACTGGCTTAAGAATATCTGACATTCTGGCTTTACACTGGAAGCAGATACTAAATACCAGTGAATTTACAGTGATAGAGAAAAAGACAGATAAGGTAAGAACTATTAGGATAAACACCCAACTTGGGCAGCACATTAAAGAGTGCTATGAACAGATAAAGCCTATAGGGATTAACGCACCTATTTTAGTGAGCCAGAAAGGGACTGTTTTCACTATCCAAAGAATCAATGTGATACTGAAAGAGGTGAAAAAGAAGTATAAATTAAAGGTTAAGAACTTTAGTTGTCATTCACTTAGAAAGACTTTTGGCAGACAAGTTTATAATATGAACAGTGATAATTCAGAGCTTGCCCTAGTAAAACTCATGGAACTGTTCAATCACAGTTCTGTAGCCATTACTAAGAGATACTTGGGATTAAGGCAGGAAGAACTACTAAATACTTATGACTGTCTTAGTTTTTAACACATTATTTTTGTTGTAAATACAATACCTTTCGTTATCTTTGTGGCAATTCTAACAGCCTAATGCGTTGGGAAGTTGGAAGGACATAGTTAACGAAAGGTGTTATTGAAATTATCTTCTTAGATTGAATTCTCGCAAAATTCAGATTAGAGTGAAGATGATAGCAATAGCACCACATCATTTGATATATACCTACCTTATATATCCTATAAGGCTATTAGATATTGTCAAACTGGTGTGGGCTATTGTTTTATCCACTCTAAAGGCAATGCGAGAAGCCCAATCTAAGGATAAAACAGTAAGTTCCCACACCTTTTATTTTAAATAATAGCTTTCCAGAGGGAACAAGGTTAGCATAATTACAGATGGTATGAAAAAAATTGTAATGACCTTTGCTGGCTGTTTATTATTCATCACAGTTTACTCTCAAGTTCCTTTTGTTTCTTATGAAGTTGTACCACAGCCAAGTATTTCTATTCCTAGTACAGAGCCGTTCATGGTTAATACTCCTTCTGTTCCTAATGTAAAAGTAGTAAGTAGTGATATTGTAACAACAAATGCTTTATGTATTCCAGCAGAAGGTGAAAGTTTTACTCTTGGAACTAAAGTGATGATAAGAAAGTTATCTAACGGAATGACTACATTGAAATTGGTTGGAATAAAACAAGGTAAGCAATGGAACAGTTTGGATGAAATCACATTAACATCAATCTCTAATGCTATATCACAAGCTAAATCTAAAGAAGAAAAAGATGCTTGGTTAAATATGTCTGATTTTTCATATTTAGCAATTTTAGGAAAGGACTGCATGTTGTTGTTTAAGTAAATTATAGAAATAATGAAAAGGATTCTAATATTATCTATGCTAATAGTTGTAAGTAGCATATTACATGCGACTGTTTATACTTTTACTACAGATGGCGGTGTTTTAAAACTCAACGACCAAATGAGTACTATTTCATTTAAAGGGATAGTGTACACCATCGTGGATTATAAAGACAATACTCCGGAAATAAATTCGGTATTCTGTAAATCTTCCAATTCAAGGAAAATGTTTTTGTTTGATTTTACTAAGGGGAATATCACGGAATATAACTATATTGAAATTTTTGAATGGAAAGATGTGGCTAAATATAATAAGGCAGACTTGGTAGCTGGATTATATCGTAATATTGACGTTTATATCATTAATAATGACATTAGAGGAGATAAGGTTAATTTATTTAGGCAGTATGCAAATATTGTGATAGAAGGTATAAAAAATGGTACGATAATAATGAATGGTGATGGAACATTTACAGATACAACTGGCAAGTTGTCTAGCTCTGGAACATTTGAAAGGAACTGGCTTGGAAAGATAAAAAACACTCCCAATAATATATTGAATTTAGTAGTAGATTATGTGTTGGATTATATAAAAGGGAGACCCACTTGTAATAGTAATTGGAAGCAGGTTGGCAAACCTTATCTAATTCTTAAAGTTGATAAATCAGAATAATTAGTAAAAACAAATTATAAAACATTAAATCACAATGAGGGCATTTAGATTATTAGCTACTTCATTGGTAGCTGCATTAAGTATTTGGTTGGGTTCTTGTAGTAATAAATCACAAAATTCAGATTCCATAGTTGGTATTTGGAAGGAGTACAGAGCCGATGCGAATGATGACTATGGATTATCCTCTTGGAAATTTAATAGTGATGGAAGTGGACTATTTATAGTTAAAGGAATAACTAATACACAGAAAGTCAGCTTTACTTGGGAAATCACAAACTCTTCTACTGTTACAGTTAATCTGAATGGAGAGGAGTCAACATTAGAATTAAGTAACGGATTGTTGATAGAAAATAGTGCATTGGGAAGTGTAGTCTTTAAAAAACAATAACATGGGAAAGTTAATTGGATATTCATAGGACTTGTCGCTTATTGGAGCGGTGGATGGATTGCCAAAGATATTGTATTGTCTATAATAGAAGACACGACTTTAGGAGATATAACGTTTATGAATGTCTAACTTATTCTGCTATAGCTGCTATTTTTTCTTTAGTAGCTACAAATATTCCTGACATAGGTGCTAATGACGACCCTAAAGGACTTATTTGTTTTTTTGCTATAATGATAGTAACGATATTAATAAAAGAGATGCCTTTATATAATATCGTGAATATAGCTGCTATCATTCTATCAGTAGTTATAAATAAGAATATTAAATAGTAAACTTATGTGGATTTGGATTATTATTATTGCCATTATTATTGGCGCAATATGGGGAGCTTCAAGCTCTCGTGATGGAGAAAGAGGTGCTGGCGCTTTCTCTGGTGCTATTATGGGTGGAATGGGTTGTGGCTACATCTTATTCCAAATATTTATTTGGGGAGTAGGAATTATATTCATACTGTGGCTATTTGGTAAACTATTTGGATAATCTTATGAAGAATTTTATATTCTTGATTTGCGTTACATTGTTTCATATAAATACAATGTCCGCACAAGAACAGAAAGAAATTGCAAGGTTTTATGTAACCCATGCAAGCTATAATGGAAATGATATAACAGAGTGGGCAGTTAATAGAAAGGTGTTCACCGTGTTTTATACCATTAATGATGAACTATATATGGCAAATGTTTCAGATGCTGATGATAACCAGAGTTGGGGTAAAGTTTGGGGATTCAGAAATGAAACAAGAGAAGAAACCGCTAAAGATTATAAAGTTGATATATTCTACTTCAATTGGAATTATTCAAATAGTTATGATTCTAAGAAGGGTACTTGTAAAGTACAATTTCTCAAAATTTACAAACCACAAGGTGTTGTTTCAAAATTGAAATTAATTACAGAAGCTCTTGATGTAACTGAATACATAGGATACATGGAAGGCTCTATTGATTTTTCCAATTATTAAAATCTTCTTAATATGAGAATGGCGTTTTTAGGAATATTTACAATCTTCTGTTTATGGGCTTGCCAACCCAATCAGCATAAAATAAAGTCAAACTCTGCCATAGACAGTACATTACAGACCAGTGCTACTGCCATACTGGAAAGCAAGCTGTCTGAACTTAATGCCCAATCTGGGCAGGTAATTGTTATGGAAGTCCAGAGTGGGCAAATAAAGGCTCTGGTTGGACTTGAAAGGAAAGACAGTGCAGACTACCAACCATGCGAGAACTTCTCTGTACAACAGCCTACTGGCTTGATGCAGGGTGTCTCGCTATTGGCTGCACTGGAGACTGGAAAGGTGAAAATGAGTGATAGGGTGAATGCTGGCAATGGCATTTATGTCTGTAAGGGAGATACAGTTTTCGACCATAACTGGCATAGAGGCGGCTATGGTGAAATTACGGTAAAGCAAGGACTGGCTAGCGGTTCAAACATTGCTACAGTCAAGACTATGGAGAATGCTTTTGGTAACAATGCACAAGCATACTTTGATGTATTGTCAAAAATGAGCTATGGCAAGCCAGACAGTATCAATGGCATTCTGCAACCTTATAGGATTACAGAAAAAAATATCACTTGGAACTGCATAGGATATGGACTGTCTGTTTCTCCTATTCAAGTCCTTACATTCTACAATGCTATCGCCAACAGTGGGAAAATGGTGCAACCTCAACTATACAAGGACAGTGTAGTGATTATCAATCCCCAGATAGCAGATAAGGCTAATATCGACAGCTTGAAACTGGCACTGGCATATAATGTAACAGACGGACTGGGGCAACCTGCCAAGTCAGATAAGACTACCGTAGCAGGAAAACAAGGCACTATCATAGTCTCTACAGATAATGGCAATACGATGTATGCAGTGGAGTTCTGTGGTTACTTCCCTACTGGCAATCCCAAGTATAGTATTATTGTTTCCATTAACAAGACTGGTTTGCTTGCAAGTGGTGGACTGATGGCAGGTGATGTATTTAGAAAGATAGTTAATAACATCATTGAAAAATAATCATTATGATAAACAAAATAGTATATATAGTAATGGATTGCTACTGGGGACCAAGAGAGCCAATAACAATTACAAGTGATAATAAAAATTTAGAAACACTAATAGATAAATTTAGGCAGTTTCCTGTTACAGCAACTGGTTATACTTATGTGGAACTTTATGATGGAGATAACTTGGTAGAAAAACTTACTTCACAATATTTCTTGAATGAGCAAGAGATTGCTATATATAAAGATTTGAAGAATGATATTTGACTGTTTGGGATATTAATAGGATAATAATATCTTTGGGAAGATAGAAGAATAATCTATTACCTTATGTATATTAAAGAAATAACCTAATGAAAGAGATACAGAACTGCATTGAAAATGTTTTAATCTCTGTATTGATAATGTAGAATAGCATGTAAGAATGGTATAAGTATTAAAATGGATGTGGAAACTTTTAAAAAAACATTATCAGATATTGGAGAAAGGTTTATATATGCTACAGTACGAGGACTAAACTGGTTCTTTGCTCAAATGCTAGTATTGTTTGTATTAGGAACTGTTTCATATATTACTGGAATACTGTTTGTTGATGTGGATTCTATGACTTTAAAATGGTATTGTCTATGGATTCTTCTGGCTTCTAGCATGTTTACATTCGTATATACAATAATGTTCAACTGGTTCTATGAGTTTGTACCAATAAAGCATTTCATTAAAAGTTTTTGGATACCTTATTTGATATATATATTGTTTTGGAGTGTTGCTATAGATGATATGCAAGGCAAATTGCTAGCTTATTTAATGCCTTTATATGGTATGTGTTTTGCCTATATCATATGGAAACTGACGAAACGATTTAAGGAATTATCAATAGCATTTTCTCGCATAAAGGAAGTGCTAGGTGAAATAACATTAAGGAAAGCGCTATTTGCCCAAACTCTTGGTGTCTTATTGATAGGATTAATGGAATACTTTAATATTCATCCTATATCTGCTTTGCTTGAAGGAACTGATAAATGGGATTTTACTTCTGAACTTATTTGGATGCTACTGGTTGTGTGTCCTGCAATATATGCCATATATCATAAAGTCAAGAAAGTATGGTTGCCAATATCTATAGCTATGTTTCCTTTCGTTTTGATAGGAGTATTGGCTATGGTTATATTTGTAAAGGACTTTGTTTAATTACAAAAAAATAAATGAGACGTGATATTGTCAAATACTTTACAGATTGGAAAACTGTATATCTCATTTGGATAGTATGCAGTTGGTTGCTTACTAATAAACCGTCACCCAACTATTACGGTTATCTATTTGAGGAATACGAGTTGGCATGGTGGATTATTGGTTGTATTATCACATTGATTGCGGTCTGGCATTTATACAAAAGAAACTGGATGCAGGCAACCTTATTGTTTTTGCTATTTGCAGTGCCTAAGTTCCTTGTGTATATAGGTAATATGGAAATAGTAAGTGAATCCATCTTTGAAGTATTGGGTATATGAAATATCTAAAACAGATAGAATATTCTATACTGGCTGCCATGACATTCAGTTTGATTAGAACGTTTGTTCACAGTCTGATAAGCGAACAGAATAGATACAGTCGTATATACCAAGCAGTTTTTAAAAGACGGTTAGACTATATTGACAACCTTGAAACTTGGATTTGTGCTGCTAGTATGATGATACTTCTTGTACCATTGATTTACAAATTGGTAAATAAGGAATGGAAGGATGCAGGGGTGCTACTGTTATTTTCATTGCTACTTATACCGTGGGTATTTAATACCTACTGCATTAAATAAAAAAATATGGGGGAATTAAAGCAATATGAATGTCCTAAATGCGGCTACACAACACCAATACTGCATTTTGGTTGTGGGTTCAGAGACTATTACGAAGTTTATGTTTGTAAGACTTGTCAAACAATACAGAGTTCTTTGGTTGCAACAGAGGATTGTATGTCTGAGTTTGATGAAGAAAGTGAACTTGATAATGTTAACCTAGTAACAGTCTATGGTGAGGATTACAACAATAAGGAATTGGTAGAATATAGCAAAAGAGAGAAAGCTAAAAAGTGCAATCACTGTTCATCACAAGTTATTTCTGAAATTCCATATCAAATAGAAATAGACTTTCAGAATTTGACAGATATTGATAAGGGATTACCACACATGAAATACTATTTAACTTTAAAAGATATAGTTAAAATGGTAAGAAAAGGCAAGAAGCGAATTATTCATTGTGATGATTGTAACAATGATGTGACTTATAATAGTTTTGTGGATGATTTCAATATCAAATGTGTTCATTGTGGTAGTATTCAATTAGAAGTTTGGGATGAAAAGCATTGTCCTAAATGTGGTGAAAAAATGGTATGGGGTGGAGACTGGGGAAGGAATATACTTGAAGCATTTTGGGATTAATATTAACAGATAAATATCTCATATATCCATTAATAGGAACTACACTAATAGGAGGAATGAATTATGAGAGAGGTAACGATGAATGAATACATAGAGCTTATAGATGAGCTTTGTGCTAAATGTGATTCTGGGGAATAAAGGGAAGAAGGAGGAATGAACTATGATAAGAATGACAAGCAATGATTTTTATAACTTCTTGGAGAAGGTTTTAGAGAGATACGAAGAGTTATCAGAGAAAGTATATTTTATAGGGGAAATAGAAAAAAGTTCTCTATCTTTATAGAGACCAATTAACATGTTTGGATTATGCTCAAATGGTTTAATGAGAAGAAAGCAGAAGTTCTTAAAAGTGAAAAGCCACATGCCATTATTAAATGTGGCATTACCCCTACATACATAAAAGTTCTAAAGGAAAACGAGGTATTTGTATTTGGAAGTAACTTGCAAGGCATACACGGTGGCGGTGCAGCACGAATTGCCAGAGAATGTTTTGGCGCAATCATGGGGCAAGGTGTAGGGCTACAAGGACAGTCTTATGCCATACCTACTATGCAAGGTGGAGTGAAAACAATAAAACCGTATGTTGATGAATTTATAAAGTTTGCTCAAATTCATACAGAATTTCATTTTTTGGTAACAAGGATTGGTTGTGGCATTGCAGGCTTTAGGGATGAAGACATTGCACCGTTGTTTGAGAATGCCATAAATCTATCTAATATAAGTTTGCCAAAAGAATTTGTAGACATTATTACATTTTGATTATTTTTTAAGTGTAGGTGATATATGTTGGCAGTAGTTGATTATATAAATCTTTAATAGCTTTTGCGATGAAAATTATATTTCTGGATTTTGACGGTGTAATGGATACCGCTTATTACGATATGGTTCTTGTTAGTAAAGGCTTGCAAGAGGTTGATGAGTATGGTGTATTATTTGACCCTGCATGTGTTAGGAACTTAGAAACTATAATTAGAAAAACAAAAGCGGATATTGTTGTAACTTCTTCTTGGAAATACCTAATGTCTTATGAAGAGTTTTTAGAAATGTGGAATGCAAGAAATCTACCAGGCTTTATAACAGATACCACACCCAATATTAGTAATCACCGTGGGGATGAGATAGACGCATGGATTAGAGAATGCAAAACAGAATGTGAGTATGTCATTATTGACGACCTTGATGCAAATAATTTCAATGAGCATCATTTACCGCATCTGATAACGGTCAATCCTTATAATGGATTAGACGAAATTGCAGTGAAACAAGCTATTGAGATATTAGGTATGGATGTTAGCTAAATAATAGAGTGTTGAAGTGACAACATTTGATTTTGCCGTATGGCTTAAATGTGAGAATGGAGGTAAATTATGAACATTAAAAGAGTAAATGGAACTGTGTGCTACCAAAAAACAATACTCATACTATATATTAATTTAGTTATCTGATAATTGATACATTTTTTCATATAAAATGGCATAAGTGGAATTATGAAACGTGAATTTAAAAGCGGTGAAGTAGTATTGGAAGTATATGATGCGTCCCTTAGAATTGTAATGGACCATTTACTTCCACCATACGAAGAGAATGGAGAATGTAGCTATACTATTAATATAGCAGGTAACGAGAACTTTGGAGGGGGATTTCCACGTAAGTATGTGGAAAAGCAAGTAGATGAATATCTAGATACAATAAGAGACTTCATTATAGAAGGGTTAATCAGTAAAGGTAACATTAAATAAGAATTAATGTGAATTATGGAAACAAAGACAGCAAGTGAGATATGGGATATTATGGAGGAATTAGGAATTGCAGTAGATAAATCTTTCTTTGAACCTTGTGATTTAACTCCACCCACTTTAGAGGAATTATGTAGAATGTTTGGAGTTAACAGCTTAGAAGAACTTAGAAACATGCCTCCTAGTCCAATGGCTTTTTGATACAAAGAGATAAGCCAGTAATAACTAATAAAACTAATGATTATGTTACTAAAAACACTAAACAAGTTAATAGAGGAGAATAATATAGACCCAGAAGAGTTCGCTAAAGACCCTTATGGTGTTATTGACAGATTAGAAGATGAAGGGTTAAAGTGGCTATTATTAATGGCAATGGAGATACAGGATTAATAACTATAAATCTAAAAAAAATAATGGGAGGAACAAATAATGATAATGACAAATGAAGAGTACAGCGATTTTAGTAGAAATCTGTTTGATAAGTTTGAGGCGGGGGAAATGACAGCAGAGGAAGTATGTGCAGAATTAGATAAGGTAGAAGGCGTTGTATTCTCTGGCCCACCCAGACGTAACTTGCCAGAGAAGACTATTGAGGAGATTGAAGAAATAAAACGAGAATTCAACATTAAATAAGAGTTAGTATGAATGAAATTAATTTGGTTTTACAGAAGTTTCCAAGCATAAACAAGGAAGAATTATTGACACTAATAGATGCCCTACTTTGTTATTTATATAACAAATGCCCGAAGTCTTTAGCTTCTCTTAAAGCTGAAGTTGATAAACGGTGCAGTGATACTGTATTTCCAAACTACTACTTAATGGGGTATAAAGAAATTGTTGAATCAGAAGAGTTCTTTAATTTACTTAGTAAAGTAGAGAAGTACGAGCACCTTAGTGGTAGTCTATTTACTACAGGACTTAAAGTAATTGGAACTGACATTAAATTAAGTGAGTATTCAGATGTCATTCCAGAGAGAGCTGATGGTCCAATAATAGATAATTTCTTTGAAATGTAAATAATTTCACATTATAGATAAAGAACGTAACAAACCTTAAATGAATTAATATGACTAATGAACTAATGCCAAATAAACAACCGGAGTGCTTCACTCCCAATGCTCCAATTAAATACGCAACGGCAGGAGGAAGAGGAGTAATGATAGGTTGCGGAATTATGACAGCCTTATATGTCATAGGTGTAATTATAGGGCTATGCTTGGGCTACGGTTGGAGCAGCCTATTTTTTCCCATACTTCCATTTATCATCATAGGTGTTATGGTGGAATTTCCATGCTGTATATGGAAAGGCTTTAAGAAGTTCTACAATCTGGGATATGATAAGGAACGTAGAATATAGCAAAGTAAAAACAAGACAAATGTAAGGTAGTAAGTGAAATTTCATTTACTGCCTTATTTTTTATAATACAGTGAACTGGAATATTGGATAAATTTGTTTCTTTGCAGCCATTGATTTTAAAAGATAATACCATGAATGAATATGTAGATTATTATAAGGAACACTGTTTGAATGTCCTAAAAGGCAAAGTAAAGACCTCTAAGGGGGAAGTGATTGAGATACAAGGAGAAATTATATTAAATGACATTAGTAATATTGATTATGAACAAGCTGTAGCTTTTGCGCAGTCTATAACAATTGGCGAAGAAGGACAACATTTATCAGAAAATGTGTTCGTACATGATACTATCTTGCGTGTGTTTATAGGGAATTTAAATGCAAGAAAGTTATGGAGATTATCAGTTCTGTTGTATGCTATGGTGACTAAATATCCGGTAGCAAGAATCTCATTATCCCTTATGGACGAGTATCTGAAACTATATCGTATCTTTACCCTTGACCAGAAGAAAGTAGATGTATCAGCTATTGAATTTAAATGTAGCATTGATGGTAAAACAGAAAATATCACTATCAAGAATGAGGAATTAGTAGAAAAAATACTTATCTCATATTTAAATATGCAAGGAGATATTATCACTACAGATAATTTGAAACGGTATGTCGTTGATGAAATTACCTCTATTGATAAGTTGGTTAATGAATCAATTAACAAAAGGACATTGGACTATTTCTTTGCAAAAGAACTAGAACGCTTCTTAACAAGTTATCTGAATGGCAAATTTACGGATAAAGAGAAAGAACTAATCCTACAAATATTATATTTGTTTGGGCGTTATAAAACTACTGCTGAAGATACAGCCAGATATAGGAAACTAATAAGTGATGGGGAGAAATTATTAATAAATAAGCCTTTAGTTACAATAAATGGAATGGTTATGCCTTTTACTATCATATCCAATCCGGAAATAACAAAATTGAGATATGAATGCCTAAAGTACATAAATCGTGTGAAATTTGAGGATGATTCTAACATTCACATATAGCCACTTACAACTCCTTACCTTTGCCACCATAAAAATATGGTGAGCTAGATACCAAAATAAATCCCAAGGGCATGGGTATAATTAATGAACGAGAAAAGTGAATTAGCACTTAAAGTTTTAACACTAGCAGTGCTAGCAAGTAAAGGAATCAAGATAGCTAGGCTATCAGGTAATCGTAACTTTGACGAAAAGGTGGTTAAAGCCAAAATGAAGTCCATGAAGGCAAATGGAATGTTAGTTCCTGCTATCATACTGGATGCAATGAAGGTTATAGAAGCCGGATTGGAAATTGTAGATTTTGAAACGGGAGAAATCATTAGCGCAGCTGATGCAGCCCGGTACGTTGTGTTAGCGGATGCAAACCACCGTTACAAAGCTCATCTAAATCTTCTGGAAGCTAACAAGGACTTAAAAGACGAAGAAAAGTACAAAGGTGAGTTCTATCTTATCTATGCTTTGAATGAAGAAATTACAGTCTCGAGAATGTTTTCAGAAATTAACATTTGTACAAATCCCTGGAAGGGAGGCGACTTTCCTAAGGGGGCTAAAATGGCGTGCAAAGAGGAGCTTCCGCTACTTGATTTTATCGTGAAGCTTACTGAAGAAGGTTATCCATTACCAACTGCCTCAAAATGGGGAACGTTTAAAGCGAGTATTACTAAAGAGATAATGGCAGATGCAATGGCAGGTAAGATAAGTGATAAATTACGGAAAACTAATGGATTGGAAAGAGGTGAGAATTTATTAAAAGCAGCAGCAAAACACCTCTCTAAAGAGGTTCTCAAAAGTCGAACTCTCGTTGATTGGGTTATCAATAAATACGATGAAGCAGACGATGAACAAAAAGTTAGTGTGATTGGCAATCTGGTTGACTTCTTTTCAAGTTTGAGCAAAGAGAAAGCAGAGCAGATAGAGAAAGCCAAAGGACAACGAGGTGGCGATACCAAAGAGACCATTATAAATCGTCTTCTTAACAAATTCTACGAGCAGTTCAAACAATCTTAAAGAACTTCTACTGATGAGTAAAATTAAAAGCCGGTTATCGAGATGATAGCTGGCTTTTTTGTTTATTGTACTTATAACTTTTTCTATCCCTAATAGTAGTTTATTCAATTTTATAAGTTATTTTTGTACAATTCTAGATGGGGTGTTTTAAGCCAAATATTTAATAATATCTCTGTAATTGCTTGTAAAACAGTATATGTTAGAAATGTCATACATGTTACAGAAATGTTACAAATGTTTTGGAATAGAATGGTATTGTGCTAAGAGCGATTGCTCTTATTCTCCCAATAATCATTAATGTTAAGCATTTAAGAGTAACAATATAAGTATAATAGAAGAGTGGATGCTTTTGTGTTTCGTATTTGGTTATTTCTATGTTAAGCAGCCAAATTACTAGTTAATTGTTTGCAGATGTCGAGAATTCTTGCGAATATTGCATACAAGTTGTGTGTAGAATTGATTGTAATTAGAACTTTGATATTAAAAATCAAAGATGTATGTAACTTTTTTAATTCATTTATTAAATAAATGAATTCTACCAACGAGTATAGAAATATGAAAAACCATTTTTGTTTAAACCTATTCTTCTTACTATATTTGTTTTTTTGTGCTGGATGCAAGCAGCATATCTCAGATAGTGCTGCTAAGGCAAATGAGGCATTGTTTACTCAATTAGATAGTCTGATAGATAATTCTGATAAACTTATTTTGCAGAAAGAGGAGCGAATAGAGGCGTTGAAGCATTCACTAAGACAATCTAAGGCATTTGAGAAACAGTATGAACTTAATCAGGCTATTTATCAAGAATATCGCGTGTATGATGCAGATTCGGCTATGAAGTATACTACACAAAGCCTTGATTTAGCACGACAATATCATGATAAGAATCGTGAGATTGAATCTTTATTAGGTATTGGTTTTGTTTATACGGCTAATGGCTTGCTTAGTCAAGCCTCTGAAGTAATGCATTCACTCTGTTCTTCCAGTATGCCTCGCTACTTACGTTCGCGTTATTATGGTCAGATGCGTACTCTCTGCTCGCGGTTGCAACTCTATTCATTAGGTGATGATGCATTACATGAGCATTATGGTCAACTTTATGCGTTATATTCAGATTCAGTATTGCAGACGGCCACTCCTGACGAGCCACGCTACCTTTATAGCCGTGTGTGGAAATATCAAGATGTTCCCGGTGCACAACGTATTGCCATTAGGGATGAGTTGGAAAAGGAAAAACAACGTCTTCTACCTAATAGTCGTAATTATTCTATTTTAGCTTATAACTTGGCTCTACTTTATGAAAAAGAACACAACCATACCAAGTGGCTGGAAAATATGATTCTCTCAGGTATTGCTGATGTATATGCTGTGAATCGTGATATTGGTTCGTTGTATGCATTGGCTTCCTATTTATATGAACAAGGTCAGTTGGACCGAGCCTATCGTTATAGTACTTATTGTTCTGATATCGGTATAACTTTTAAGAGCCGTGTACGACTGCTTCATCAGCAGAAGTTGCAGAGAAGGATACATCAAAGCTACATTGAACGTGATCATATGCAACAGAAGCAGCTAAAGCTATTCCTTTTATTTATTAGTTTTCTCACTATTGTATTGCTGATAGCTCTTTTCTTTTTGAGAAGGCAAACAAGAAGACGTAGGAAAGCTTTGGTTGAGCTACATGTGGCCAATGGTAGATTGAAGAGTCTTAATAGTGAACTGCAAAAGCTCAATTTGGTTCTACGTGACACAAATTATATTAAGGAGGAGTATATTGGTCAGGTATTCAAACTTTGTTCATCCTATATTTGCCGTATGGAGGAGTATCGTAAAAAGTTAAACCGTAAATTAAAGGCTGGGCAACTTGAAGATTTAAAGAAGATGATTAGTTCTACTTCTACCATGAGCGATGAAATGAAGGATTTTTATGAGAAATTTGATTCCATTATTCTACATTTATACCCTGATTTTGTAGAGCACTTCAATAGTTTGCTACGTCCCGAAGAACATATTGAAGTGAAGTCTGGGCGGCTTAATACAGAACTTCGTATTCATGCTTTGATACGAATGGGGGTAACGGATAGTGAGAAGATTGCAGAATTTTTGCACTGTTCACTGCAAACCGTATATAATAATCGTTCTATAACTTTAAATAAATCTTCGCTCAGTAAGGAGGAATTTCTTCGAGCTGTGAAAGAGGTTTGTAAAAAGTAATTTGAAGACTGAGCGTTTCTCTCATTTTTTACCCACATGTATATAGATAATTGCCATTCAATAGCTTAATACTATCGAATGGCAATTATCTATATACATGTTTTTGATTACCGATTTAATTTAAATCACTACTGAAAATCTATTGAGTCTGTCTGTAATTGAAAGATAATCAGTAATATATAACTTTGTGAATTTACCAAATCCTCTACCTGTGAATATAATCGGTTGTTACATTGTCTAATTTTGCTCTCGAGATTTTTTACACACAAGTTCCTATTAACTTAAAAATGTAATTTATGAAAACCAGACAAAAATCGAGAGACGCAAGTGGTATTTTGCTTGTCTGTCTTATGTGGATGCTGTCACTTTCAAGCTCACTTCATGCACAGACATGGAATATTAACGGAAATGTGACAGATGAACAAGGAGAACCGATAATCGGTGCCAATGTAGTGATACAAGGTACGGGTACGGGCACCATTACCGATGTAGAAGGAAACTTTAAACTCGCTTCAGTGACTAAGGGGGCGGTAATGGAGATAAGTTTCATTGGGTATATATCCAAGACATTGCAGGTGAAAGACGCATCATCGTTAAAGATTGTACTGAAAGAAGATAACCAGGCACTGGATGAGGTGGTAGTAGTAGGTTATGGTGTACAGCGCAAAAGTGATCTTACAGGTTCGGTTGCTTCAGTTAACTCGGATGTACTTGAAAGTCGCCCACAAGCTAATTTGATTCAATCTTTGCAAGGAGCAGTTCCAGGATTGAATATTAGTGTGACGGGTAGTAATGCTGAAGGTTCGTCTACTACTACACGTATTCGTGGTAACAACTCCATTACGGCCGATAATAAACCTCTTGTTATTCTTGATGGAATACCTTTTGATGGTCCATGGTCGGAAATCAATCCCAATGATGTAGAGAGTATAGAAGTATTGAAGGATGCCTCTTCAGCAGCCATTTATGGTGCTCGCGGTTCTAACGGTGTAATCCTTATTACTTCTAAGCGCGGTAAGAAAGACAGATTGACGGTATCATACGATACTTATGTTACTATTGACCAGCCTATCAATTTACCTCGTATGATGAATGGCAAAGAATTCTATAAGTATAAATCTGAAGCTTTCAAGGCTACCAATACTACTCCTCCTACAGAAGAGAATCCTGAACCTTGGTTAGATAACTTTACTCCTACTGAATTAGCTATGTATGCTGCCGGTCAGAGTACTGATTGGATGAAGTTGGCAACACAGACCGGTATAAAACAACAGCATAACCTTTCTTTCCGTGGTGGAGCTAACAAAACCAGCTATTTCATTTCATTGAACTATACGGATGTGAAAGGAACTGCGGTAGGCAATGAGTTCAAGCGTTATAATGTACGTTTCAATCTTGATCAGGAGTTTAATAGTTGGTTGAAATTTTCTACTACTACACAGTTAGGTCGCTACGATCGTAGTGGTAGCAGTGCTTCTTTTTGGCGGGCTATAAAACAAGTTCCGTTGGGACGTGCTTATAACGAGGATGGTTCACTTACACTTTCTGCTACTGAGGACTCCTCTTCAGCTTTCAGCATTAATCCGTTGGGATCTCTTAATAATAAGACAAAAGATATTCGTGCAAAGGTTATCACTAATAATGTGCTTGAGGTAAAGTTTCCCTTTATTAAAGGGCTGAGCTATAAATTGAATACAGGCTTCACTTACCAAAACAGCTCCTATAAGAATTATCAAGGTTTGGATACCTACGAAGGAGCTAGTGCTAATGGCGTATTGAATACTGATGACTGGCATTCAGAAGAATGGATTTTGGAGAATATTATTTCTTATCAACGTGAATTTGGCAAACATCGTATATTTTTCACAGGATTATATTCTGCTCAAAGCAAGGAATATGAACAGAATACAATGGAAGGTAAGAATTTTCCCAATGATGTGATGTATTATTACCAGATTTCTAAAGCTGCCACAATGTCTGGTAATTCCAATTATTATAAAGAAAATCATATTTCACAAATGGGGCGTTTGAATTATACTTATGATGATCGTTACTTGTTGACTCTTACTGCTCGTCGTGATGGTTACTCCGCTTTTGGTGAAAGTTCTAAATTCGGCGTTTTTCCTTCAGCCGCTATTGGATGGAATATTTCCAATGAATCTTTTTTTAAAGACAAGCCTATAAGTGAAACCATTAGCAATCTGAAATATCGCTTGTCATGGGGTAAAAATGGCAATGAGGCTATCAGTGCTTATAGTACACTACCTAATCTTTCAACTTACAATTATCTGAATGATGATCATACTGCACAGTTTGGTTTCTATCCGTCGAAGTTAGCTTCGCCCGGTTTAGGTTGGGAAACTACTACATCTATTAATACTGGCTTTGATATTGCACTTTGGAATGGACGTATTCAGAGTTCATTTGATATTTATTGGTCTAAAACCAAAGATTTGCTGCTTTCCCGTTCTATTCCTACCATTAATGGTACTGGCTCTATTACTGAGAATCGTGGACAGACCCGTAATCGTGGTTTTGAATTCCAGATAACTTCTAATAACATTACACATAAGAGTTTTAGCTGGAGCACCTCTTTCAACCTCTCACACTATCGTTCGGAGATTGTAGATGTTGGTTTGTATGATGCTAATGGAAAGCCGGTTGATGATGTGGCTTCCAAGTGGTTTATTGGTGAACCTATCAATGTGAACTATGATTATAAAATTATCGGTGTATGGCAGATTGCTGATCCGTCTAACCCGACAGGGCAGCAAGATCCTAACTATCGTAATTCGTATCCTGGATATGTGAAATACCTTGATGTAGATGGTAACGATATTACAACGGCTGATAAGACTATTATAGGGTCGGCTATTCCTAAAGTAAATATGAGTTTGATGAACACTTTTGAGTACAAAAACTTCACTCTGAGTGTGTTCTTAACGGCTCAGTTAGGACAAACCCATCTGAATGCCTTGTATGATACAAGCCATAATTCATATCGCCAGAACCGCTTTTTGGTGGATTTTTGGACTCCAGAGAATCCTACGAATAGCTATCCGAAAAATAGTTTGAATAGTGATGTGAATCCAGAGGGAGCCAGTTTCTATGAAAAGACAGATTTCTTACGTATTTCCGACGTTACATTGGGTTATAATTTCCCACAACAATGGTTGCGTCGTACTTTCATCAAACGGCTCAATCTTTACATGAACATTAAGAATTTGGCTACAATAACTGGCTGGACAGGTATGGATCCGGAATTTCTCAATGATCAATTGGCTGCTCCTCCAGTACGTTCGTTCACTTTTGGACTAAAGTTAGATATTTGATGAGAGTAATATATCATAAAAAGCTAAAATGAAATTGCACATATGAAAAAAATAACATATTTCAATGTCTTAGTGTTTACAGTATTATTGCTCACTATGGGCGGCTGTAATGAGGATAAGTTTCTTAAGGAAGATCCTCGTGATGCACTTTATCCTGAAAATTTACTTGTAGATTACAATGGATTTAAATCGATGATAACGCCTCTTTATGGTCTTATGCGTGCAGAGTATCGCCGTGCTGATGCAATGGGAGGAAGTATTGCGCTCTGTCTGCATTCTGCCTGGGGTGGAGGGGTAGATAATTCATGGGCCAATAATAGTCATGCGGAAATGAAGTTCCTCTACAATCCCAAAGAGATAACTTACACTGATCTTGCTATTTGGAATAATATTTTCCAGTGGGGATATCGTATCATCAACACTGCCAATATGGTTATCTCAAGAGCTGACAATGATGGCATTAACTGGGGAAGTGGTGCTGATGCTGAAAATCGTAAAAATGAGGTGTTGGCCGAAGCTCGCTTTTTCCGTGCTTGGGCTTACCGTCACCTTACCTATTCATTTGGTGCAGTGCCCCTTTCAACACAAGAAATTACAGGATTGAATTATCGTGATGATTGGGACCGTGCTTCCTTGAGTAGTATTCGCGAAGTGATGGCAGAAGATTTCCAGTTTGCAGTCGATAACCTTCCTTTGCGTACTTCTAATAATAGTAAAGTCTCTGGTGCTGTGGCACGTCACTATTTGGGTGAACTTTATTTGGCAGAAGGTAATGCTGAAAAAGCAGTTTCAGTACTGAAACCATTAGTGGAAAGTGGAGAATATTCCCTTATAAATCAACGCTTTGGTAGTAATGCTTCCAATGATGGATGTCCTTTTATTGACGTATTTTATACTCCTATGTATGCTGATGGAAATACGGAGGTGTTACTGGCTTTCATTAACACAGAAGAGGAGAATAGTGCCTATGGTACTGCAAATGTCTATATGACTACAACTTATAAGAACTATTATGCTAATGATGGCGATTGTAAAAAGACAAACCAGCATAATCCGGACTATATCAATAACGGTGGTGAAGGTTCATTTGCACAAGTCTTTTGGCAAGCTAATGGTGGTAAGGGAGCCGGACGTGTAGTTCCTTCCAGAGGAGCACTTCGTTTGTACAATTATAAAGGAATGGGAGAACAAGATGACCGTGTATCTGCCAATGCTATCGTATGGAGTATTAATGATGTAGATGCTGCCGGCAATGTAACCAAGGTATTTGATTTAGGTGGTACTGCACTTATTGATACTACGGTTAATGCAGCCATGCTAACTTCTACTTCCATTAAAAAATATGATTGGCCTACTACTCGTAAATGGGATTATACTCCACCTATTTTGGCTAATGCAGCTAATGATGGACACTATGCGGACATTGTTTATTTACGTTTGGCAGATACATATTTACTTTATGCAGAGGCTCTTTACAAGAGTAATCAAGTAGGCGAGGCCATTAAATGGATAAATAAAGTACGTAATCGTTCCAATGCTGTAAGTATTACTGAAGATGATCTTAGAATCGGTGGTATGGATTTCATTCTTGATGAACGCAGCCGTGAACTGCTTACGGAGGAAGAACGTCGTCATACATTGGTACGTGTTTGCCAAGAAAATGGTGGTGACGAACGTGATACCAATAACTATTTCAAACGTCGCATGCGTGAACTCAATGAGATAGCTGGTATTGCAGGACGTGGTATGGATGAATATGAAACTCCTGTCCTTTTCCCGCTGCCGCAATCATTCGTTGATGCCAATACTGGTAATCCTTTGGAAAATAATCCGGGGTATTGATAGATAATAGTCAGATATAAATACCGCATATAAACGGCTTTGTATATATCGGTGTTTATATCTGATTTAGATTCATATATTCAAAAGAAAACAAAAACTTAATATCTTGATACATCATGTCCGAATTGGCTTTCATTTTTAGTCTTCTTATGGTAGGGATTACAGCGGTAGGTCTTTATCGTAAGCTCAATCCTCAAGGTCTTTTGATGCTTTCCGGTTTATTAATGCTTACAGCTGCTTTTTTCATGCAAGTGCATTCGGTAGTACCTAGTAAAGCTACGGGAATGGTGGTGTTTGATTTGGTAAGGATGATAGAGGAAGTTTTTCTTTCTAATTTGGCGCGTGCAGGGTTTATGATAATGACAATTGGCGGTTATGTAGCTTTCATGAATAACATAAAGGCTACTAATGCATTGGTCTATATTTCCATGAAGCCATTAGGTCTTTTTCGACGTTATCCTTATTTGGCGGCTACTATAGTTATTCCTATTGGACAATTACTTTTTATTACTACTCCTTCAGCTGCCGGATTAGGATTGTTGCTTGTGGCTTCGGTTTATCCTGTTTTAATTAGTTTGGGAGTAAGCCAACTTACAGCATTGTCAGTCATTGCCGCTGCTACTCTATTTGATCAGGGACCGGGGTCGGCAAATACTGCTATGGCTGCCGAATTGATAGGACAATCCAATGTGGAATATTTCATCACTCATCAACTTCCTTTAGTAATTCCTACTTCCTTGGTTGTAATGGTACTCTTCTATTTCAATAACCGTTATTTTGATAAAAAAGATGCAAAGAAACAGCAGGATGGCATATTGCAGGTGTCAAATGTGACTGCAACCTCATTAGTAGAAAAACCGGATGTTCCATTGGCTTTTGCGCTACTCCCGGTATTACCTTTGGCTCTTCTCATTTTCTTTTCACCTTTTGTGGGACTGTTTCAGCCTACTGTAACATTGGGTACCACTACTGCTATGCTTTTTTCTCTGTTCTTATCATTGGTATTTGTGTTGTTTCATACTCGTAGTGTGCGTACTACTTTTAACGTTTTTGCAAGTTTTTGGAAAGGCATGGGAAATGTGTTTACTTCAGTTGTAACATTGATTGTAGCTTCAGAAGTTTTCTCTAAAGGACTGATTGGTTTGGGATTTATTGATTCATTGGTGGGTTATTCCTCTCATATCGGACTTTCGGGATTAGCTATTGCCGCAATCTTTACTCTCATTATTTTTGGAGCTGCCATGCTGATGGGAAGTGGCAATGCAGCCTTTTTTTCATTTGGTCCTTTATTGCCGGGTATAGCCACTCAGCTTGGTTTGCCGGTTTTTTCATTGATACTTCCTTTGCAGTTGGCGGCAAGCATGGGACGTGCCGCATCTCCTATTGCCGGAGTCATTGTTGCCATTGCCGGGGTAGCCGGTGTGTCATCAGTGGAGTTGGCAAGGCGTAATACATTTCCTTTAATAGGAGGAATTGTTTTCTTGATACTTTATCATCTTATCACTTTCTAAAATTAATCGACAGCTATGTTTACATTGATAAAGAATGCAAATTTATATGCTCCTGCCTATCTTGGTAAAACAGACATTTTGCTATGCGGAGAAAAGATTGCGCATATTTCAAAGACAATTGAACTGAATGAATCATTTTGCCATACTATTGACGTGCAAGGTAAAATTGTTACTCCGGGATTTATAGATCAGCATGTACATATTACTGGTGGAGGAGGGCAACAAGGTTATGCCTCATTAGTCCCCGAGGTGACTATGAGCGAACTGGTGGCATGTGGTACTACTACTGTATTGGGTATGCTTGGTACTGATGGATTTGCCAAAGAACTTACTACGCTTTATGCCAAGGCCAAAGCTATTGACGATGACGGATTGTCGGCTTATATGCTGACAAGTTATTACGGATTGCCTACCAAAACATTGATGAATAGTGTGGCTGACGATCTTATCTTCATAGATAAAGTTATTGGCTGTAAGCTGGCGATGAGTGATGACCGTAGTCCGTTTCCGACAGAGCAAGAGATATTACGTATTATACATCAGGTACGTTTAGGGGGATTTACATCTGGTAAAGGAGGAATTCTCCACATTCATTTGGGAGCACTTCCGGAAGGTATTGAGCCCTTACTCAATATTGCTCGTCACTATCCTACACTGATATCTTATCTGTCTCCTACTCATCTGATACGTACTGAAGCTCTTTTTATGCAGGCTGTAGAATTTGGTAAATTAGGTGGAATGATTGATTTTTCGACTGGTGGCTCAAAGTTTGATACTCCCCATCGTTGTGTGATACGTGCATTGCGAGCTGGTGTCCCCCTTGATCGCATTACTTTTTCTAGTGATGGCCATGGTGGCGTACGCAGAGTGAATCCTGAAACTGGAGAAATAACTTATCGTCCTGCTCCTTTGAATTTAAATTTCAAGGAGGTAGTTGCATTAGTCAATGAGGAGGGGGTACCATTGGAACAGGCGATTACATTGATAACATCCAATCCGGCTCGTAATCTGAAATTACGAGCTAAAGGTATTGTGGCACAAGGAGCAGATGCAGACTTGTGTTTTTTGGCGGAAGATTTGCAGCTTACAGATGTCATTGCCCGTGGTAAATTTGTAATGCAAGATGGTACAATAGTAAAGAAGGGAAGGTACGAATTATGAAGAAGCTGATTATATTTTATATTGGATTCCTCTGTATTTGTTTATCTGCAATAGCGAAACAGACTTTGGAAAGGCCAAGAGGTGAACATTTCTTCACTTATAGTCAATACCCTCCTTTTGCCGATCGCCCGGTAGATGTACATTATTATATACCTTCCCAGGGGAATATTAAACAAATGCCTATTGTATTTGTCTTTGAAGGAGGAGACCGCGGCTATCGTTATCTTTTGGACGGTTGGAAAGAAGAAGCGGAGAGAAAGGGTTTTATGCTTTTTATACCTCACTTTGATTTGAAATCTTATCCTTTGGCAGACTATCAGGAGGTGGGGGTGATGAATGCTGCCCATACAGTAGCTAATGCTCCCGAAAAAATTACACCAGTGTTGGTTGATAAACTATTTGAATATGTGCGTCAATTTACGGGAAGCATGCGCAAAGGATATATGATTTATGGTCATTCTGCTGGTGGGCAATTCGTACAGCGTTTCATGCTTTTTCACGATAGTCCTTATGTGGAAAAAGCTATTATAAGTTCTCCCGGTTGGTATACTTTTCCTGATTTGGCCCAGACATATCCTTATGGTACGGCTGGTATCCCCTATATTTCATCTGAACAGATAAAAAAATACTTGTCAAAACCTATCATACTACAGCTGGCTTTGGGAGATACGATACGTGAGTCTTTTCTACGCAAGACTCCTGAAGCTGAACGACAAGGACGAAACCGTATGGAGCGTGGGCGTAGTTTCTGGCTTTATATTCACCAGTTGGCTGCATCCCGTGGTTGGGAATGCCATTGGCGCAAGATAGAAGAGTGCGGCATCGGGCATGAGGCTGTCCCTATGGGGAAACAAGCTGTGCCATTATTGACGACAGATTCTTTACGGGTACTTTTTATAGGTAACAGCTATACTTTTTTTAATCGTTTGCCATGGCAAGTCCAATCGTTAGCATCCTCATGTGGAAAAAAAATATCAGTGCGCCAGGTTGCTAACCCTGGTTGGTACTTGAGACAGCATGCAGCCAATACGCAAACATTAGAGGCGATTCGTGAAGGAGGATGGGATTATATGGTGATGCAGGAACAGAGCAAGGCACCTACTCGTGAAAAGGAATGGGTAAAGAAGAATGTATTCCATCCTGCGGCGCAGTTAGATAGTTTACGCCGTCTTTATGCCCCAAAAGGAAAAAGTGTCTGTTATATGACATGGGGGCGTAATAATGATACTTATGAAGGAATGCAGCAGCAACTTACGGAAAACTATTTGGAAATGGCTGATGTCCTTGATGCTTATTGTGCTCCTGTGGGTGAGGCATGGAGACGTGTACGTAGAGAGTGTCCAAGTTTGCAGTTGTATAATTCTGATGGCAGCCACCCTAGTCCTGCAGGCAGTTATCTGGCGGCTTGTGTCTTTTATGCAATTTTTTTTGGTGAGCCTTTTAGCAGCGATTATTATGCAGGTCTACCGTCTGAAACGGCTCTTTATTTACAGAGGATAGCACAAGAAGTGGTATTAGCTAATCTTGTGTTATGGAATAGAAATCAGTCGAAGCAACCTGCCGGAGTAACTGCAAGTTTCTATCCTGACCCCAAATTTGACCGTGAGACACCTACTCTAAGTAAACCTTACGGTAGCGGATTGGCATCGGTTGATGAGATAAAGGACTATTTACAACAATTGGTTGTACGTTCTCCGGGTTTGGCATATATGGAGAATATTGGTGTTACCAAACAAGGACGTACCATTCCGGTACTTTATTTGGGTACTCCCGACAAGAAGAAGGTAAGGGTATGGATTCAAGCGGCACTGCATGGTAACGAGCCGGCAGGTGCTGAGGCTGTATGCATGCTTGTCCGTTACTTACTTTGTGAAAAAGAAGGACGTGAATTGCTGAATCATATAGCTGTGGCTTTGGTTCCTATAGCCAATGTTGATGGTTATGCCATTCAGCAACGTCGTTCAGCCGATGGTTACGATTTGAATCGCGATCAGAGCAAATTAGAGGATGCTGTCACTTTGCTGTTGAAGCAGTCCTATCAGCAATGGAATCCGGACGTAGCTCTTGATATTCATGAATATACACCTTTACGTCGTGAGTTTAACTTATTACGTGGAGTGCCGACAGCAAATGCTGCTGATGTACTTTTTTTACCTACAGGACATCTTAATGCGCCTTTAGCTTTACGTACGCTGTCTGAAGAACTTTTTCGTCGTGAGGCAGAGGTCGTTTTAAATAGTGCCGGTTATGCTTCCGGTTTCTACTTTACTCCTCGTGTGGCAGATGGTTCCCTTGTTCTTGTAAAAGGTGCCAAAAGTCCGCAGTCCAGTTCTACTTTTCAAGCATTGACGGGGGCTGTATCGCTTTTTGTCGAAATAAGAGGTATTGGATTGGGACCGGAGTGTTTTGCACGTCGTAGTGAGTGCGGTTTCTTGGTGGCACGGCAAACGTTGGTTACTGCTGCGCAACATCGTGCTTCAATTAAACGTAAGATAGAACAAGCCAGGAAGCGCACCTTGAAAGCTACTGAACCGATATATGTTACTTTCACTTCGGATACTGTACGTCATGTAGTCTCTTTTATCGATTATAAGGCCAATGAACTGTTTAAGACTGAACTGCCAACCCTTGATGCCATGCAGGCAACACCTCAATTGATGCGTACTCGCCCTAAGGCTTATCTGCTCGATGCTCCCTGTACAGAAGCAGTATGTAAGCTTCGAGCGTTGGGTGTACACATTGAGCAAGTTACCCGTGTACAAAAAGCAAAAGTTGAGCGTTACAAAGTAACCCGTCTGTATCGTGCAGAGAAGGAATGGGAGGGGATTCATCCGGTAAATGTAGAAACGGATGTCTATGAAGATAATGTAGAACTTCCAATAGGTAGTTGGTTGGTACCTTTGGCACAACCTTTAGGAAATTTGGTTGCCACGTTGCTTGAACCGGAGTCTGTCTGTGGTTTCGTAAACTTCTGTGTTATTCCGGCTGAGGAAGGAAAGGGACTGTTTGTCAGTAGACTTATAAAATAAGAATTGGATATATAAAATTAAATTCGGTAATGACTATGAAACTAAAAAAAACGCTACAGATTATACTTGCTTTATGTTTAGGCCTATGGATGATTTCATGCCAGCAGGAACATATCAAGTTGACCTCTCCAAATGGAAAACTTTCTTTAGAGTTTACACTTGATGAAGAAGGTGCTCCCCGATATTGTTTAAGACATGCGGGGAAGAATATTTTACTTCCTTCACGTCTGGGATTGGTTTTGAGGGATGCGCCAGATCTTTTGACTGGTTTCGTTCTAAAAGAGGTTAAGCATGATTCGCATAATGATGTGTGGCAACCAGTATGGGGGGAAGAGGCTGAAATTGTAAATCATTATAATGAATTGAGGGTATGCCTCAAGGAAGAAACATCGTTGGAGCGGGAACTGAATATTATTTTTCGTCTTTTTGATGATGGGATGGGATTCCGGTATGAGTTCCCGCGCCAGCAACAGCTACAAGAGTTTCTTATTGATGACGAAGTGACTGAATTCGTTTTTCCTGCAGATTATGATGCTTGGAGTATTCCAGTGAAAGGAGTTCGTTTTTACGAGGCCTTATTTGAGAAAAAAACTCTTAGTAAGATGGGATGGGTAAGCACTCCGGTGACGATTGAGACAACAGATAGCCTTTATTTGGCTATTCATGAAGCAAATCTTACAGATTATGCTGCCATGAACTTGAAGCCGGTTGAACAACTTGAAGATAATAAAACGGTTACATTACGTGCGGCTCTTACACCTTGGAGTACAGGTGAGAAAGTACGTGTTACCGATACCCGTGTATCTCCTTGGCGTACAATGATAGTGGCTGAATCTGCCGGTGATTTGCTTCTTTCCCGTCTCATGTTAAATCTTAATGAACCTTGTCGTATAACCGATACTTCCTGGATACAACCTATGCGCTATATTGGAATTTGGTGGACTTATCACATGAAGCATAACACCTGGCATGCCGGTCCCCATCATGGGGCCACAACAGAGAATACAATGCGTCACATCGATTTTGCTGCTGCCAATAACCTGGGAGGTGTACTGGTGGAAGGGTGGAATGAAGACTGGGCTACTTGGAAGTTTAGTTTCACAAAACCTTATACCGATTTTGATATACAACGTATTACTGATTATGGGCGTAGCAAAGGAGTAGCTTTGATAGGACATCATGAAACTGGCGGTAATGTTTCCAATTATGAAAATCAGATGGAAGATGGTTTCAAGTTCTATGAGAAATATGGTGTGCATCAAGTAAAAACGGGTTATGTGGGCGATTTGCTTGATGGGAAAGAATATCATAGCAGTCAGTTTGGTGTACTTCATTATCGCAAGGTAATAGAGGCTGCTGCCCGTCACCGTATCTGTATTGATAATCATGAACCGGTGATTCCTACAGGTTTGCAGCGTACTTTTCCTAATCTGATGACACAAGAGGGAGTACGTGGACAAGAATGGGACGCTTGGGATGTAGATGGTGGAAATCCTCCCTCTCATACCGTAATATTGCCTTTCACTCGTGGGTTGGCAGGCCCGATGGACTTTACACCGGTGACGTTTCGGTTTGTTAACGATGTAATGCCACAGACACGTGTACATACCACACTGGCCAAACAATTGGCGCTGTTTGTGGTGCTCTATTCACCGTTACAAATGGCTTCGGATGAAATAGAGAATTACGAGGCTAATCCGGAACCTTTTAATTTTATAGTATCTTGTCCTACAGATTGGAGCAGAACAGTGGTGCCGGAAGCATGCATTGGCAGTTATGTTACTATTGCCCGTTGTGATAAAGGAGAGGGATGCTGGTATATAGGCAGTATCACGGGAGATGAGGAACGAACGGCTAATATCAGTCTGTCTTTTCTCGATACAGATAAAAGATATCTGGCTACTATTTATCGTGATGCTCCTGAGGCCGATTATGAGACATGTCCTGCTGCTATACTTATAGAAGAGCGCGAAGTGACTTATAGTGATACCCTCACCATTCGGCAAGCACGTAGTGGAGGAACTGCCGTACGTCTGTGTCCTATAAAAGACAGTTGAGCCGGAGGTATATTGGGGCAGAGTTGTTTATATTTTCTCTCTCAAGTATTCGTAAAAGCTATATTGCGACCGTACCTTCTCCTTTTGCGGTCGCGACGACTTCCAGCGGTTTCGCAACCGGTCGTCCACAAAGCAGGCTTTCCGTTTGTCCGACAGTTGTATGGATAGCATATCGATGAGCTCTTGCTTCAAGTCCGGGTCCAGAATGGGGGTGACGGCTTCGATACGGCGGTACAAGTTACGCCGCATCCAGTCCGGCGAGCCGAGGAAGAGCTTGGGTGCGCCGCCGTTGCCGAAGTACCACACACGGGCATGTTCCAGAAAGGTATCCACGATGCGTGTCACGCGGATGTTGTGGCTGTACTCCTGCCCGGGGATGAGGCAGCAGATGCCGCGGACAATGAGGTCTATCTCTACACCGGCTTGCGAGGCTTCGTAGAGGCGGTCTATCATGGCGGGGTCTTGCAGGGCATTCATTTTTAGGATAATCCGTCCTTGCTTGCCTTGCCGGGTCAGTTCTATTTCGTGATTGATGAGGCGGTTCAGTTCAGGAATCAGGTTGAAGCGGGCCACAAGCAGGCGGTGGAACACTGGATTTTCCTTTCCCTGCAGAGTACGGAACAAGTTGTGCAGGTCGTTTACAATCACCGGGTTGCAGGTGAATAGTCCGCTGTCCGCATAGAGGGTGGCGGTCTTTTCGTTGAAGTTGCCGGTGCTGATGTAGGCGTAGCTTGTCAGTTTGCGCCCTTCCTTGTCGCGGCGTAGCACGAGGGCTACTTTGGCATGTACCTTTAGTCCTGGTATGCTGAAAATGATGTTGATGCCGGCGGCTTTCATCATCTCGGCGGTGGCGAGGTTGTTTTCTTCGTCGAAGCGGGCTTTCAGTTCCACAAAGACGGTGACTTTCTTTCCGTTCTGTGCGGCGGCTATTAGGGTGTTGATGACGGTGGAGTTCTCTGCCACGCGATACTGGGTCACCATGATTTCACGCACGGTGGGTTCGTGGACGGCTTCATATAGAAAATGGATGAAGTGGTCGAAGGAGTGGTAGGGATAATGCAGCAGCAGGTCCTTCTTCTCCACATAGCGGAAGATGGATTCGCGTTCGTCCAGGCAGGTCAGCTTCATGGGCTGGGGTTTCTTGATGGGACGTACGCTTTGGTTGGGATTAGGCAGATGCCGCAAATCCTCCATGTTGAGGTGCTTGTCTCCCGGCACCAGCTCCCGGCGGTCTATGCGGTAGGCATCTACCAGAAAGTCGAGGAAGTCCTGGGGCATGGCGCGGTCGTATACAAAACGGCACACGGCGCCTATCTTGCGTTTCTTTACCTTCTTCTTCACCTGCTCGATGATTTCGGAGGTATTGGCGGCATCGTCTATCAGAATATCCGCATCGCGTGAAATCTTGATGCAATAACTGCTGTCCACTTCATAACCGGGGAAGATGGTATCCAGATTGGCCTTGATGATGTCTTCAATGAACATCAGATAATAGTCTTTCCCCACCTTAGGCAGCTGGATGAAGCGCGGCACTTTGCTGTACGGCAGTTTCATCACGAAATATTGGATGCGGTTTGGAGAACCGACGGGAGCTCCTTTCAGATGAAGCCGTACGGCCAGATAGAGACGGTTGTCGCGCAGGAATGAAATCACCTTGTCCTTGCTTACGGGTACCGGGGCCAGATAGGGGAATATCTCTTCGCGGAAGAAGTTGCGCACGAAGTCGTTATGAAACGGTTCCACGTTGCGGCTCTGATAGAATATGATGTGGTGTTTCCGTAGGGCGGGCAGTATCTTCTGTTCGTAGATGCGGATACGGTCTTCCAGTTGGCGGTTGACTTCCCGGTTGATTTCATCTACCAGCTCGGCGGCGGACTGCACAGTCTCTTCATCGCTTTGCGAGGCTCCGGTGGCTATGGCTTTATGGTCGGCCACGCGTATCTTGTAGAATTCTTCCAGATTGGAGGAGTATATGGAAATGAAGTTGATGCGTTCGTATAGCGGCAGTGTATCGTCTTCGGCTTCCAGCAGCACGCGGTAGTTGAAAGACAGCCAGCTGATATCACGTTTGAAATATCTGTTTTCCATAGTTTAATGTGCTAAAGTGATTAATGTGCCAATGTGCTAATGAAGAGAAGTTCGCGGATGGTGCGCAGCCAATTAGCATATTGGCACATTATCACATTAGCATATTGATTTCTTTCCCAAATATAATTACCTTTGTTTTAATAAACAAAGGAAAAATGACAAAAGTTGGTTTATTATCGGATACGCATGGCTACTGGGATGAAAAGTACCTGCAATATTTTGAAGACTGTGACGAGATATGGCACGCCGGCGATATCGGTTCGCTGGAAGTGGCACAGAAGCTGGCGGCTTTCCGTCCCTTCCGTGCCGTGTATGGCAATATTGACGGGCAGGAGATACGGCAGCTCTATCCGCAGATTCTCCGTTTTACGGTGGATGGGGCAGAGGTGCTGATGAAACATATCGGCGGTTATCCCGGCAACTACGACCCTTCCATCAAGGGCAGCATTCTGGTGCGTCCCCCAAAGCTGTTCATCAGCGGGCACTCGCATATACTGAAGGTGAAGTATGACAAGACGTTGGATGTACTCCACATCAATCCGGGCGCTGCGGGCATTCAAGGTTTCCATAAGGTGCGTACGATGGTACGCTTTGCGGTTGATGGGGGAACGTTTAAAGATTTGGAGGTGATAGAACTTGCTGACCGATGATGTAGTTTGTTTATTTACAATGGATTGTATTTACCGATTGTTTACGCTATAGTGTAAAAGCCGTTACATGCTAATGTAAAGGTCGTTACGCTATTGGGTAAAGGTCGTTACACTATTTGGTAAAGGTCGTTACACGCTGAGGTAAAGACCGTTTCATCAAGGGGTGACGGCCGTTACGCACTGAAGTAAGCAAAACAATGTACCGGAGTAAGCAAAGCAATGAAGTAAAAAGATGAAACCAAGCCTTCACTTAATCGAATTTTTCCATTATCTTTGTGCCCGAATAGCAAGTAGAGCCGTGGGGCATCGTCCTCCTTCTTATTTTATTCTCCATTTTGAAGTATCACCGAAAAAGAACTGAAATATGAAAGGAATTATTCTTGCAGGTGGCAGTGCCACTCGTCTCTATCCGTTGTCCAAGGCTATCTCCAAGCAGATAATGCCCGTCTACGACAAGCCGATGATATACTACCCGCTCTCTACACTGATGTTGGCGGGAATTCGCGAAGTGCTTATTATCTCTACTCCACGTGACTTACCCATGTTCCGCGAACTGCTGGGAACCGGCGAAGAACTCGGCATGTCCTTTTCCTATAAGATACAAGAGAATCCCAACGGATTGGCACAAGCCTTTGTGCTGGGTGCAGAGTTCTTGGACGGCGGACCGGGCTGCCTCATCCTGGGCGACAACATGTTCTACGGTCAAGGCTTCTCCGCCATGCTGAAGCGTGCCGCTTCCATAGACAAGGGTGCCTGCATCTTCGGTTATTACGTCAAGGACCCCCGTGCCTACGGTGTAGTGGAGTTTGATGCCAACGGCAAAGCCGTCTCGCTGGAAGAAAAGCCTGCCAACCCTAAAAGCAACTATGCCGTCCCCGGACTGTACTTCTACGACTCCACCGTGACAGAGAAAGCTGCCTCCTTGAAGCCCTCTGCCCGCGGCGAATACGAAATTACCGACCTCAACCGTCTCTATCTGGACGAGGGCACGCTGAAAGTGGAGCTTTTCGGTCGCGGTTTTGCCTGGCTCGACACCGGCAACTGCGACAGCCTGCTGGAAGCCAGCAATTTTGTCGCCACCATCCAGAACCGTCAAGGCTTCCGCGTGAGCTGTATCGAAGAGATTGCCTGGCGCAAGGGCTGGATAGATGTAGACCGCCTGTATCGCTTGGGTGAACAGCTTGGCAAGACCGAATATGGCAAATACCTGATGGAACTGGCTGAATCGAAGCGATGAACTCTTTGTTCCCCAAAAAGAGAAGGAGAATAGTTCTCCTATAAAGGCCCGCTGACTTTAATTTTTAATTTATAATTTTTAATTCTCATGAAGACTTATCTCGTAACCGGTGCCGCCGGTTTTATCGGCGCCAACTATATTAAATATATCCTGGCAAAACATAATGATATTAAAGTGGTGATACTGGATGCCTTGACCTACGCAGGCAATCTGGGCACCATTGCCAATGACATTGACGATGAACGTTGCTTTTTTGTAAAAGGTGACATCTGCGACCGCGTGCTTGCCGACGAACTGTTTGCCAAGTATAAATTCGATTACGTAGTGAATTTTGCTGCCGAGAGCCACGTAGACCGTAGCATAGAGAATCCCCAGCTTTTCCTGATGACCAACATCCTGGGTACACAAAACCTGCTCGACGCCGCCCGCCGTGCCTGGGTCACGGGCAAGGACGAGTCCGGTTATCCCACTTGGCGCAAAGGCGTTCGTTACCATCAAGTGTCTACCGACGAAGTTTACGGCTCACTTGGTGCCGAAGGCTACTTCACAGAGCAAACCCCGCTCTGCCCGCACAGCCCTTACAGCGCCAGCAAGACGAGTGCCGATATGGTAGTGATGGCCTATCACGACACCTATAAGATGCCCGTCACTATCACCCGCTGTTCCAACAACTACGGTCCTTATCACTTCCCCGAAAAGCTGATTCCGCTTATCATCAAGAATATTCTCGAAGGCAAGAACCTCCCCGTCTATGGCGACGGCAGTAACGTGCGTGACTGGCTCTACGTGGAAGACCACTGCAAAGCTATCGACCTGGTTGTCCGCGAGGGTGTGGAAGGCGAAGTCTACAACGTAGGCGGTCACAACGAAAAGACCAATCTTGAAATCGTGAAGCTGACTATTGCCACCGTCCGCCGCTTGATGGAGGAAGAACCCCGTTACCGTGCAGTGCTGAAGAAACAAGTAAAAGCCGCCGACGGCACGATTGACATCAGCTGGATAAACGAAGACCTTATCACCTTCGTCAAAGACCGCCTAGGTCACGACCAGCGTTATGCCATCGACCCCACAAAGATTACCAATGCCCTGGGCTGGTATCCGGAGACGAAGTTCGAGGTCGGCATCGTCAAGACCATTGAATGGTACCTGAACAACCAGCCGTGGGTGGAAGAAGTGACCAGCGGTGATTATCAGAAGTATTACGAACAGATGTATGGAGGTAGAGGTTAAGGTTTAGGGATTAGGGTCTAACCGCTAATCCTTAACCTCTAACCTCTCAATTCAGCGCCACCGCTAACAGTAATCCTAAGAACAGCATATTGCGCGACGTCTCGCCCAGTATGCTGTTCAGCTTTTTACCGCTACCTATCTGTATCATTTTGCGCCACGTCAGTGCGTGCATATAGAGATAGACGCAGGGAGCCCAGATAAATTCCAGCGGAGTCAGCTTGCCCGTGTAGACAAACCAGAAGCAGAGCAGCACGGCGGCGATGCCCAGTGCCAGATACATATTCTCACCGAACTTCTTGCCGTAGCGTACCACCAGCGTACACTTGCCGCTCACGGCATCCTGCTCGCGGTCGCGATAGTTGTTCACCATCAGCAAGGTGTCTATGGCGAGGCCACTGACGAGCGACAGCACCACCACATCCATATTCAGCGTATAGGCCTGCACGTAGTAGGTGCCGCATACGGGCACGAAGCCGAAGAACACCAGCACCAGTACGTCGCCCCAGCCCCGATAGGAGAGCAGCGTGGTATAGAGGAAAGCAAACAGTATGCACACCACGCCCAGCACCACCAGTTCCCAGCCTCCGTGGGGCAGCTGCCCCCAGACGGTGAACAGCACTGCCAGCCCTGCCAGGCACGACAGTGTCAGTGCGATGCCGATGCCGGTTTTCATGGCTGCCGGCGTAATCCAACCTTCGGCGCAGGCGCGCTGCGGCCCCAGCCGGTCTTCCCGACGGTCGGTCCCTTTCTGGAAGTCGAAGAGGTCGTTGATAAAGTTGGCGGCAATCTGCATGCCGCAGGCAAAGAGGGCGCACAGCAGGGCGGGTGCGGTCTTGAACTGTCCGTCGCTGAAGGCAAGGGCACTGCCCAGCAATACCGGGATGATGGCTCCCGTCAACGTCTTGGGGCGGGCGGCGAGAAACCATGCGTAGGGTGAATTCTGTTTAATCTCGTTCATCGTAGTTCCAATTTAGTTCGGCATCTGCCAGCAAAAATACTGAAAATCCCTATATTTGTACCCACTTATGATGAAGAAGTTAGTCTACATATCCATTCTTTCTCTGCTGCTCTTGTCTTCCTGCCGTTCCAAGCGGATGATTACCGTGTCGTTGCCGCAGCCAGTCATGCAGGCAGACAGCACGCAGCTTGGCGATACTATCGGGTTGCCTGCCCGCCTTTCGCCGATGTTCACCTTTGACCAGTCTGATTTGCGTAATGTCCGCCGCCAGCCGGCGAAGGGCGAGGTAAAGAAACAGCAGATAAAGAAAACGGCACCGGTACAAAAGGTAATTGTGCAGCGAGGTACAAGAATCACATCGAAAACCACCCACGTAGGCTCGGCCTATAAGGGCGTCAGCCGCATTAAGACGTACGACTTCACGCATCGCGACGTGCCTGCCGCCTTCGAGGGCTTCCGCATCGCCTTTGTCTCCGACCTGCACTACAAAAGCCTGCTGAAGGAGGAGGGATTGAAGGACCTGGTCCGCCTGCTCATAGACCAGAAGGCCGACGTGCTGCTGATTGGCGGTGACTTTCACGAAGGCTGCCAGTACGTGCCGCCCGTCATGGCTGCCCTGGCGCAAGTGAAGACGCCGTTGGGCACCTATGCCGTGCTTGGCAACAATGACTACGAGGCTTGCTATGACGACATCGTGCGCGAAATGAGGCATTATGGCATGCATCTGCTGGAGCATAAGGTGGACACCCTGCGGCGTGGCGGTGAGCGGATTCTTGTGGCGGGCGTGCGCAATCCTTTCGACTTGGGCAAGAACGGCACATCGCCCACACTCGGCCTTTCGCCCGACGATTTCGTAATCCTGCTGACGCATACGCCAGACTATGCCGAGGACGTCCCGGTGACAAACTCCGATCTCATCCTGGCCGGACACACGCATGGCGGGCAGGTGACGCTGTTCGGGCTTTATGCACCGATAGTCCCCTCGCACTACGGGCAGCGGTTCCTCTCCGGGCTGAAGTACAACTCAAAGAACATCCCGATGATTGTCACCAACGGCATCGGCACTTCGCAGAAGGCCATCCGCATGTTTGCCCCCGCAGAGGTGGTGATGATTGTGCTGCACCGGCTGACGGACTGATTTATTCTTCGGGCATCAGCACCACTCCCAGTTTCTTCTTGCCATCCATCTTTACCACCATCGGCTGGCGGAAATGTACATGCCGCAGGTACTTCGTCTCGTGTATGGCAGGCTGTGCATTCAGGAATTCCTGGTTGTATACGCCGTCATTCATAAAGGCGTTGATGGTAAAGTATCCCACTCCAAAGGAGGTCAGGTTCTGGAAGAAGTGGGTTCCCTGGCTGGGGTCTACCCGGTAGTTGGTCAGTCCGGCTTCCACTATCACGCGGGCAGCGCTGATGTGCGGCCACTTCACGGGGATGCCGAGCCAGGTGTCACTGCTACCCCAGCGTCCGGGACCTACAAGGACATAGTTGCGGCCTTCGTCCAGGAACTGCTGGTTCAGCTTCTCTATCTCCCAGGCAATCTCCTGGTTGTGGGAGGCACTATAGTCGTCTGTCTTCACATAGATAATGTCATGTATCTCGTTCATGATGCCATGTCCCAATGAGTTGTTGGAACGGAGCAGTACCTGGTCGTCCGGAATGGCGGTAAGGTCTTCATCCAGCATCTCCTTGGTGTCGACTATCGGGCGGATTTGCAGCAGGTAGAAGGTGCCGGTTTTGTCCTTCTCGCGGCTCATGGTGGCGGCAAACTCTATCTCTACGGGACGGCGCATCTCCTGCTCTCCGTATTTCAAAGCCAGTTGCAGGATGCGTGGCAGGGGGAATACGTCGTGTTGCAGGATGTTGGCAAAGGTGATGACTTTGCGTCCGCCGGGATAAAGCCCGTCGCGGATAATCTGGTCGTAAGGGTCGTAGGTGGAGGCTATGTAGTTCAGTGCTCCGTCCTTTTCCGCTTCTTTGACGTGCAGTTTCAGCAGGTTGAAGCCGTCGTCGATGGAGAAGTCGTGACCGGCATTGCGCAGGTCGAGGGCATAGAAGCGGGTCTGAGTCTCTTTGAGGGCAATCTCCATTTCGCTGGTTTGCAGCACCTGGTTGGGGTGATAGGGCGAGAAGCGGAGCGTCATGCCACCGTCCACGATGTATTTACCTAAACCGAGCGCCAGATTGACGATACCTTCTTCTGCCTTCTCGTCGCCGATGGGGTAGTAGTTGAGCGAACGTGCCACGCCGGACATGCTGGGGTAGTAGCGGTCACCATACTGGTTGCCCACTACCTCTTGCAGGATGACAGCCATCTTTTCCTGGTCGATAACGTTGCTCGTTGCCTGCATGTATGCCTTCGAGTCGCGGAAGTAGACCGAAGCATATACTCCCTTGATGGCATCGCTCAGCATGCGCAGCATCTCGTACTTGTCGTCCAGATAGGGAATCATGTAGGTGTTGTAGATGCCGGCGAAGGGTTGGTAGTGCGAGTCTTCCAACAACGAGGACGAACGGATGGCAAGCGGCGACTTCACCACGTCGAAGAAGGTGAAGAAGTCCTCCACCAGGCGGTCGGGCAGCTTTGCTTTGAGGAAGTAGCGCAGGATGACGTCATCGTCGGCATCGGACAAGGCTATCTGATACAGATTGTTGGTATCCATAAACTCGTCGAACACATCGGTACAGAGCACGATGGTCTTGGGGATGGCGACACGGGCATTCTCAAACTCTTCGAACTCGGGGTGATGCTTCACCAGGTTGTCGATGAAAGCCAGTCCGCGCCCCTTGCCTCCCAGCGAACCGTCGCCAATACGGGCAAAGTTGGAGTATCGGTCAAAGCGGTCGCGCCTGAAGACTGCCACTACTCCCTGGTTTTTCATCTTGCGGTATTTCACGATAGCCTCGAAGATAATTTTACGGTGGGCATCCACGTCTTGCAAGCTATTCCAGGTGATGGGCCGCAGGAACTCTGCCACGGGAAACATGGCACGTGAGTAGAGCCAGCGGCTGACGTGGTTGCGGCTGATGTGGTAAAGGAATGATTCTGCCGGAACAGCAAAAAGAATGTTCTGCAGCTCTTTGAGATTCTTTACGCGGGCAATCTCTTCCAGCGTGTCCGGGTTGCGGAAGATAAAGTCGCCGAAGCCGAAATTGTCTGATACAATACGGCGCAGGTCCACATCCATCTTTTTGGAATTCTTGTCGATGAAGGCGGCATCGTATTTGGCTGCATACGCTACGTTGTCCGATTCGCTGGACTGTATGATAAGGGGTACAAACGGGTCTTCCTTGCGGATGGCGGCACAGAGCTTGATACCGGCCAGTCCGTCCTTCTCGCCCCGTTCTACGCGGGGGAAGCGTACGTCGGTGATGACACCTAATATATTATTCTTATATTTTTGGTAGATGCCAAAGGCTTCTTCATAGGTACGTGCCAGTACAATTTTGGGACGTCCCCTCATGCGCAGTGTGCGCTGGTGGGCATTCAGTGCTTCAGTAGAGAATTCCTGGCTCTGCTTCAATACGAATTTATACAGATTGGGCAGGATGGAGGAGTAAAAGCGGATGCCGTCTTCCACCAGCAGGATGAGCTGCACACCCACTTCGTTGACGTCGTGCTCCAGGTTCATCTTGTCCTCTATCAGCTTGATGATGGAAACCAGCAAGTCGGTGTTTCCCAGCCAGCAGAACACATACTCAAAGGGACTGAGGTCTTCATTGGCAATACGCTTGGTGATGCCGTGGCTGAAAGGGGTAAGTATCACCATCGGAATCTGTTCATACAGGTTTTTGATGTATCGTGCCACGTCGAAGCTGTCGTTGTCTCCCGTGCCCGGCATGCAGATGATGAGGTCGAAAGAGATGGAGGACAGCTGTGTCAGCGCCTCCTCGCAAGTGGAAACCTGCGTGAAACGGGGAGGGTAGCGCAAGGAGAGCGAAGTGTATTCATTGAATATCTTTTCGTCGATGCGGCCGTCATCTTCCAGCATGAAAGCATCGTAAGGATTGGCTATCAGAAGGACGTTGAAAATGCGCCGTGTCATGAGGTTGGCAAACTGTGTGTCCTTGAAATAGAGCTGGTTTAATTTGAACTTACTGAGCATGGCTTCTCATGATTTGTTGGTTTCGGAAGGCAAAAGTAATAGAAATCGAACCTATTCGGATAGTTTTTCGACCGTTTTTTTTATATTTATGCGTAATATTGCATCCGAAAAACAATATATGACCTATGTCTGCTCCATATCCGTTTCCATATAAATCCGTTGCATGTACATTTCTGCTGTTATGGGTGTTCGTTTTTTTGTCCGCTGACTTGTTTGCCGGTTCATTCCGCACCTTGGGTATCAAGGAGGGATTGGGCAGTCGGCAAGTATTCCAGATAAACAAGGATTCAGCCGGATTTGTCTGGGTGTATACTCATGTCGGGATAGATCGTTATGACGGGAATGAAATCAAGCATTACAAGCTGGACGGAATGGTTGATTCCAGGGACAATATCCAGTCTTCCACTACCATGATGTGTGATAAGGAGGGTATTGTCTGGGTTGCATTGAAGAATGGAAAAATCTATGCATACAACAAACTGACGGACTCTTTCCAATTGCGTGTGGACTTGGCCGATTACCTGCCTTCTCCGGTATTGTATAATATGCTGTTTGATGACGAAAACCGTTTGTGGTTGTGTATGTCGAAGCGGCTTTATTCTTGGGAAGAAAGTGCAGGACTGTCTTTTGCCGGATTGAAGGGGCAATCTGTCCGTTGCATGGTCCAAATGGAAGATGAAGTGTTTTTTGCAGGCACCGACAAGGGTGTCTTCCGGCTGAAGAAGGCAGGAGCGGCAGGTTCTTCGTCTTTTGAGACGAGGCCGGTTGACCTGCATACAGAGATGCATGTGGAATCGCTCTATGTCTTCGGAGCGAAGCTGTTCATCGGTACCTTTTCAAACGGCGTATTTGTGCTTGACGGTCCCGAAGGGCAAATACATTCCTTGAATGACCGGATTCCTCATGTGCCTATCCGTTCGTTTGTAAGGACAAAGGATAATTTGCTGCTGGTGGGAGCCGACGGTGCAGGTGTTTTTTGCATGGATGTCGCTACCGGAGAACTTTTGAACCATTATATGAATAACGGGGATGATGACAAAAGCTTGAGTGGTAATACGGTATCCGATATTTGTGTGGATGAATCCGGAGTTGTATGGATTGGCACTTCTACGAATGGCATCAGCTATCTGGATCCGGAGATGCCGGATGTCTATAGAATCAGGCACGAACGCAATAATGATAATTCCCTGAAGTCGGACCATGTAAATGTGATGTTTCAGGACTCGGAGGGAGATTATTGGTATGGTACAAACAACGGCGTCAGCCTCTATCAACCTCGGTCACGCAAATGGACCCACTATCTGGACGGTACGGAATATAGTGGCAAAGTGGTATTGGCGCTTGCCGAAGACTCCGGGGGAAACATCTGGGTAGGTGGCTATGGTATCGGTGTCTATTGTATTCATAAACAGACCGGACGGGTACAGAAGAAAGAGAAAAGAAATGCACATCCGGAGAAGGGAATGGCCACCGACTATGTTTATGCCATTTATGCGGAAGGGGATTATGTCTGGTTCGGTGGTATTGAAGGAGAGTTTACCCGTTACGATATACGGACGGATACTTATACATATTACCCGATTGATTGCATAGGTGACATAAAGCCGGGTAAGGGGGGCTCATTACTGATTGCCGGTTGCAGCGGGTTGGCCGTCTTTGATAAGAAGTCGGGAGACACGCAGTGGCATCAGACGTTTGGAGACATCTCTCTGCATTATCCTATCCGTTGCCTGATGCAGTCCTCATCCGGTGATATTTGGCTGGCGACAGACGGGGAAGGCCTTATACGTGTTGGTCCGGATGGGAAAGAGGTGCATGCATATACCGTAGATGACAATCTGGTTTCCAATTCCATCAATAGTCTGCTGGAGGATAACGAAGGGCGTATCTGGTTCAGTACGGAGAAGGAATTGTATTGCTTGGATTGTTCCCGGGATATTATCATCAGTGCCAATGATTTTTTGGATGTCAGCTGGGGATATTACAATCCGAATGCTGCCCTTAAGTTGAAGAATGGATGTCTTGCTTTCGGCACCGCAGAAGGGGTTCTTTCCTTTCTCCCGTCTTTGGACTTGGGGACTCATGCACCCGTTGAGCTGATTCTGACAGACTTTAAACTGCTTTATGAATCGGTCAAAGCGGGAATGAAAGGCTCTCTTTTGCAAACGAATATCAATGATACCCGGAAAATAGATTTGAAGTATAATCAAAACTCCTTCTCTATTTCCTTCTCTGCCATCAACTTTGCAGTCCCGCATCGTATCAGGTATGAGTATAGGCTCGAAAATCACAATGAAGAGTGGGAACACTCCAATTCAGTGCGGAACGTGAGCTATATGAATCTCTCGTCCGGTAAGTATGTATTCCGCTTGCGGGCATTTGATAAGTACACCGGGCAGCAGGTGGGAGAAAGAAGTCTGGACATTGTCATTCATAACCCTTACTGGGTTTCGTGGTGGGCGCTGCTCCTCTATTTCATCTTGTTGTCTGTCTTTGTCTGCATGTTTGTGCAGTATAGGAGGCATAAGGTGAACGAAGGGCGTATAAGGGACAAGATACGTTCCTTTATCAGTATAGCCCATGATATCCGTACACCGGTTACTTTAATAAAGGCTCCGCTGAGCGAGCTCGAAGCGCAGGAGGGACTTCCGGAGCAGGGTAAGAAAACCGTTGCGGTGGCAATGAAGAATGTGGAAAAACTGATGGGAATGATTACTCAACTGCTTGAGTTGCAGAAAACGGAACTGCATGCCGAGGAGTGTCTGAAGGTTTCTCCATACAACATTAAGGCTTATCTGGAGGAAAAGATGGCGGAGTTTCATTTAGCTGCCATGCAGAAGAGCGTCGGGATAGAGTTGGAGGTGGAGCCGGATATGCCCAAGGTTTGGATTGACCGGGAGAAGATGGATCATATCATAGACAATCTGCTCTCCAATGCCTTGAAGTATACAGAGAAGGGAGTCATCCATATACTGGTGAAGACTGCAAGAAAGAAATGGACTATTGAAGTGAAGGATACGGGCATCGGCATTCCGAAAGAGGAGCAGGGCAATATCTTCCACGAATATTATAGAGCCCAGAATGCCATGAACTTTGAGGAAACCGGTTCGGGCATCGGTCTGATGATTACGCGCCGCATTGTGAAACAGCATCACGGCACCATCTCTTTCAGTAGCGTGGAAGGACAGGGAACTACGTTTACGGTAACTTTCCCGCAGAGGATAAAGGCGAGCGTGGCGGTGGAAGCGAAGGCTGACGGCCGGGAAGAAGCTCAGGCCGCTACCGGGGCTGTGCATGAAGAAACGGAACGTGCCGGGAAGAATGTCCTTCTTCTGGCGGAGGACGATGCGGATATGAGGGAGTATCTGGTGGACAGCTTGTCTTCCGAATATAAGGTAGTTGCCGTGCCCGACGGCGGAAAGGCATTGGAGACGGCAAGGGAAATCAATCCTGATATCATTGTCTCGGACATTGTGATGCCGGTACTGGAAGGTGATGAATTGTGCCGGATTCTGAAGTCATCGGTAGATACAAGCCATATACCTATTATATTACTGACCGCACTGAGTGAGAGGGAAAATATCATCTTCGGACTGGAGGCCGGTGCCAATGACTACATCATCAAGCCTTTCGACTTGTCTGTGCTGAAAGTGCGTATCAGGAATATTCTTCAGAATAGGCAGCATTTGCGCGAAACCGTGTTGGCGATGGATGCGCAGCCCGAAGAGACAGACTATACCAGCCAGTTGGACAAGGAGTTCCTGGACAAGGTTATGAAAGTGATTGAGGAGGAGTTGTCCGATTCGGAATTCTCCATCAATGACTTCTGCCGGATGCTGGGCATGAGCCGCACTTCTGTCTACAATAAAATAAAGACGCTGACCGGGCAGGGACCGAATGACTTCATCCGCATTGTCCGTTTGAACAAGGCAAAAGAGCTGCTGGTTTCCCGGAAATATTCGATAGGGGAAGTGGCGAATATGGTCGGATTTTCTGACCCGAAATATTTTAGTACATGCTTCAAAAAGCAGTTTGGCACCAGTCCCAGCAAAATTTAGAGCCATGAAGACTGCTTTTGAACCACCGCTGACAAGTATTAAACCTTTTTTGTCAGAGAATAAACCCTTGTCTCCCTGATAGTGCGTAATATTGTGGACAGTAAACAATATAAAAAAACATATATAAAAATGGAAACATATTTGGGTCTTGATTTAGGGGGGACAAAGTTGCTGATTGGCGAAATGGACAGCCGTGGCAACATTTTGAGGTATAAGAAATATGACTCCGGTTACTTCAATCAGCAGGCTGCGCTGGAAATCATCAAGTCTTCGCTTGATGATTATATCCGCACTGTGGGCTGGTATGACCAGAAGCCGGTAGCGATGGGCGTTGGCCTGATAGGGCGTGTAGACCCCAACGAAGGTGTTTGGTTGCAGATTGACCCGAGCAGGACACAGCGGATTGAGTTGGCAAAGGAACTGTCGGATATATATGGTATGCCTTGCCATATAGATAATGATGTGAAGAGCGCTACAAGAGCCGAACGCGTCTGGGGATTCGGACAAATTTCCAAAAACTTTATTTACGTAAATGTAGGCACAGGCATTGCCGTAGGTACGGTGATAAATGGCAGACAAATCCGTGGCAGTCATTTTAATGCCGGTGAGGTGGGACACTTACGTGTAGGCGTGAACATAGGCATCAAATGCGGTTGCGGACGAATGGACTGTGTGGAGGCGATTGCTGCCGGCATAGGCTTTGACAATTGTGCCCGTCTGCTCCGCAATCAGTATGAAACCAGCCTGCATATTCCGGCAGAAAAAGGAGAACGGGTGATTGTGAGTGAGGTGTTTGCACTCAGTCAGAAAGGTGACCCTCTTTGTACGGTACTGGTGGAGAATGCAGCTGAGGCGCTTGCCAATCTTATCATGAATCTGGTACGTGTGATTGACCCGGACACGGTGGTGTTGGGTGGTGGTATTGTAGCCGACGGATATATGCACGAGAAGATTCTGGAGAAACTTCATCCTACGACCATGCGTTTTGTCAGCAACGGGGTTGTCATTACGAAACTGAATCCCGGATTTATCGGGCTTCTGGGGGCCGGTGCGGTGGCGATGAATATGTGATTAGGAATTAATGATTAAGAATATGAAAATAACAATAACAAAGAATGAAAAGGAGTTTGACTGCACGGCTGCATGGCGCATCATCGGGCAGATGTTGAATGAACCGGAGAGTGTGATAGGACTTTCGACGGGACGTACTACCGGCAATCTTCATCGGTTGGTGGGAGAAATCTATACTAAATATCCGTTTAAGGTGGATACCGTTACTTTCTTCGGATTGGATGAGGTAATGAATGTGCCGCGCGAATATGCCGGAGCATGCTACACGATGCTGAAAACGGAGTTGATGGATACATTGGGCATCAAGGAAGAGAATTTTTTGATGCTGCCTACCATTTCTGGTGATTTTGAACAGTCATGCAGGGATTTCCAGCAGGAAATTGCGAACCGTGGCGGTATTGATTTGCTGATTTTAGGGTTGGGTGAGAACGGACACCTGGGATTCAACCAGCCGGAATCTCCCTTTGGCGGTGAAGCATGGGTGACCCGGATGAATGTGGAACTGGAAGAACGCATCCGTAGAGAAACGGGTACTCCTCCCGATAAAGAGTTGGGAGGGGCTACTTTGGGAATAAAGAACATTATGCAGGCACGCCGGATTGTACTGGTTGCCAAAGGGACTAATAAAGCGGATATTGTCAAGCGGATGCTTGAAGGGCCTGTGACAACAGATGTTCCTGCTTCCATCCTTCAGCTTCATCCCAACTGTGAATTTCTGCTGGATGAGGCGGCGGCAAGCATGCTTAACTGCTAAGTCGCCTTGCAGGCGGCTGATAACTAATTATTTGAATTAATAATCAAAATACTATGACACAACAAGAAAAACAAATAAACTATATGGGGCCATTCATCACGATGGTGTTCTTGTTCTTTATTGTAGGTTTCCTTACGACTGCCAATACTCAGTTTCAGGGTCCTCTGAAAGAAACTTTTCTTTCGGAAGTGGGCGGGTTGAAAAATACTTTTGCTACTTTGATTACTTTCTCCTGGTTCCTTGCTTATCCGGTTTGTGGAGGGGTAGGCTCGTCGTGGATTAGCAAATACGGATATAAAGGAACATTGATGCGTGGATTGCTGGTGATGATTGTGGGGCTTGGTTTGTTCTTTGCCTCTTCCTATTTCACAGTACACTTTCCTGAAGCGAATTGGCATGCAGGAAATAATGTTATCCCTGGAGGGTTCTTGATTTTCTTACTGGGTTCTTTCGTGGTAGGGGCTTCGGCCACCATTCTGCAAGTGGTTATAAATCCTTATCTGACGGCTTGCCATGTCAAGGGTACCCAGTCCATTCAGCGTTTGGCTATAGGTGGTTCCGCCAATTCTGTGGGAACTACGCTTGCTCCTTATTTCGTGACCGGTGTCGTGTTCGGCGGTCTGTCTATGGAGGACATTCAGATTGACCAGCTGATGGTTCCGTTCCTGGCATTGATGGCTGTTATTTCTTTGATTGTATTGTTGTTGATGAAATTGTCTTTGCCCGATATCCAAGGAACCAGGGTAGAGAAGGGAGAAAAGCTGGAAAAAAGTGTATGGTCCTTCCGTCATCTGACATTGGGCGTGGTGGCTATCTTCTTTTATGTAGGAGTGGAAGTCTGTATCGGGGCCAATATCAATCTGTATGCCATCGAGATGGATTATGCTTCTCCGGCACTGATGGCTACGCTCTATTGGGGTGGTATGCTTGTGGGCCGCCTGGTGGGGAGCAGCCTGAGCAGGATTTCTCCCCGCGTGCAGTTGACGGTTACTACGGTATCGGCAGGACTACTCGCCCTACTGGCCATTCTTCTGAATAATCCGTGGCTGCTCACGGCAGTAGGTCTGTTCCATTCCATCATGTGGGGAGCTATCTTTACTTTGTCCGTTGCCCATTTGGGAAAATACACTTCGGTGGCTTCGGGTGTGTTCATGATCGGAGTGGTGGGCGGTGCCATATTGCCCTTGGTGCAAGGAGTGCTTGCCGATGTTCTTGGAGGCTGGAGATGGTCATGGTTCATCGTTCTTTTTGGAGAAACGTTTATGCTGTATTATGCATTGATAGGTTCACGGGTCCGTCAGACCTGCGATAATTTGTAATTAAAGATAGTACTTATGAAAAAAATTAAAATGATGATGGCTGCTGCTTTGGGCGTATTGGTTTCATGCGGTAGCGTTAAGTCGGGAGAAGAGGCCATTGCGGCTTCCCGCGAATCAAAGGTTGTGGTTGCTTATGTCACTTCGTGGAGTGAGGTGATGCCCGACCCGCAGTACATGACGCATATCAACTATGCGTTCGGTCATGTAAACGAGAGCTTTAACGGTGTCAAGATTGATAATGAGGAACGTTTGAGACAGATTGTTGATTTGAGGAAACAGAAGCCGGAGCTGAAAGTGCTGCTTTCCATCGGCGGCTGGGGAAGCGGACGTTTCAGTGAGATGGCTGCCAATGATGAATATCGCCGTGCTTTTGCCGCGGACTGTGACCGTGTGGTGAAGGAGTTCGCTTTGGATGGCATTGACATCGATTGGGAATATCCCACCAGCTCTATGGCAAATATATCCTCGTCACCGGACGATACGGAGAATTTTACACTTCTGATGCAGGATATCAGAGCTGCCATCGGCAATGAAAAGGAACTGACACTTGCCACCGTAGCTTCTGCCCGTTACATTGACTTCAAGGCTATCTTGCCTTCCGTCGATTTTGTGAATATCATGGCTTATGACATGGCTTCTGCTCCCAAGCACCATTCGGCGCTTTATCCGTCAGGACATAGCGGTGACATTACTTCGGACGGTGCCGTTACTGCACACTTGAAAGCGGGCGTACCGCCTTCCAAGCTGGTGATGGGTATGCCCTTCTATGGTCGTGGAGGTGACGGTTATCCCAGCTTCCAAGACTATAATAAGGTAGGGAATACGGATACCCAATATACTGAAAAGTGGGATGAGGTGGCTCAAGTGCCTTATCTGGCCGATAAGAATGATACGTTGGTATTTGGTTTTGAGAATCCCCGTTCACTTGCCATCAAGTGTCAGTATATTCTGGATAAAGATTTGCTGGGAGGCATGTATTGGGATTATAGCGGAGACAATGAGCAGGGTGATTTGCGCCGTACGGTAGCAGAAAACCTATTGGGCAAGCCGCACAAGGCGAAGGTACTGGTGTTGACGGAACGTGGCGGACAGCACGGAGGATTTACGGATGCCGGTTTGAGGTGGTTAGCGGCCGAAGGTGCAAAGGGGAATTTCAGTATTACCGAGATAAACAATGCCAGGAACATAACGGAGGCTTACTTGTCGCAGTTCAGCCTGGTTATTCAATTGGATTTCCCGCCTTATACTTGGCCGAAGGAAGCGGAAGATGCGTTCGTCAAGTATATAGAAGAAGGCCGTGGCGGCTGGATCGGTTTCCATCATGCTACTTTGCTGGGCGAGTTTGACGGTTATCCCATGTGGCAATGGTTCTCTGATTTCATGGGTGGTGTACGTTTCAAGAACTACATAGCTCCGCTGGCCAACGGTACGCTGATTGTGGAAGATAAACAGCATCCGGTAATGAAGGATGTTCCGGCCTCTTTCGTGGTGCCCGATGACGAGTGGTATACTTATGACAAGAGCCCGCGCCCCAATGTACATGTACTGGCCAATGTAGACGAATCGAGCTACACGCCTGCATCGGACATCAAGATGGGCGATCATCCGGTGGTTTGGGTCAATGAAAGCAAAAAGGCACGCAATGTTTATTTCCAGATAGGGCATAGCAGCAAATTGTACGAAACGGAAGGGTTTACGACCATGTTCAGAAATGCCATTAACTGGACTTTAGAAAGGTAATCTTCTTTATAATCAATGGATTTGGAAGAAAACGGGTACGTACAGAAACGTATCCGTTTTTTTATGGGTTTAAACTTTATCACTTTAAGTTTAAAATAAAACGTTTTTTATGGATGTGTTAGTAAATGAACTCCTTATGAGAAATATTCAACTTCCATTTCTTGTTTAGTACGTAATTTCGCTTATCGAAGTATTGGAATTTGTATCAATACAATATGAATAACTTCCTATTTTATAAACTAATACTATTATCATGAAAAGAAAAAGAGTCCTTTTGCTGCTTTGCATTCTCAATTGCACTTTGCAGCTCTTCGCACAACAAATTAATGTGCAGGGTGTCGTTTATGACCCTTCCGGAGAAACGGTTCCGGGTGCTAATGTCAGTATGAAAAGTAATCCGGCTGTGGGTACTGTGACGGACATTGATGGGAATTTCAGCCTGAAAGCTTCTGTGGGTGATGTGTTGGTCTTCACTTTTATCGGTTATGAGCCTATTGAGTATAAACTGACTGCTGCAGATACAAATCTGAAAGTCCGTTTTACTGATTCTTCTGAGTTGCTGGACGAGGTAGTTGTAGTAGGCTATGGTGTACAAAAGAAGAGTGTACTTTCGTCTGCTGTGAGCCGTGTTACCAGTGAAGAGTTGGATAAAGGTAATCCTACAAATATTCAGAATGCCTTGAAAGGTAAAGTTTCCGGTGTACAGATTATCTCTAATTCAGGTCAGCCCGGTGCGGAATCAAAGATTCGTATTCGGGGTACCGGTACGGTCAACAACTCCGATCCGCTTTATATAGTAGACGGCATGCCGTCTGAAAGTGGTATCAGTCATTTGAATCCTTCTGATATTGAGTCTATTGAAGTGCTGAAAGACGCAGCTTCTGCCGCTATTTACGGAGCCCGTGGTGCTAACGGTGTTGTGCTGATAACTACGAAGAAGGGTACTAAAGGAAAGGCTACTTTGAACTATGAATTTACGTATGGTATTCAGAATCCTTCCAAGAAGGTGGATTTGCTGGGTAGTGCGGATTATCAGATGTTGATGAATGAAATGGCTGCCAATGCAGGTAAGGACCCTTATTTCCCGACTGTTTCCAGCGTCAATACCGACTGGCAAAAGGAACTGCAGAACAAGAATGCTCCTATTATGAACCACAAGGTTTCGTTGAGTGGCGGTACGGACAACTCTACCTATTATGCTTCTTTCGGTTATGTAAAGCAAGAAGGTATTTATGCTAAAGGACATGCTGATTATGAACGCTACAATGTACGCTTGAATTACAATAATGTATTACTGGACACGAAATCACGAAATTGGTTGAATAAGATTAGTTTTGGTGCAATTGCAAGCTATTCCAAGTCAATCCAGACTGGTAATACTATTGGCAATAGTGAAGCAGCAGGCTTGATTACTTCCATGAATATGTTGCCTCCTACCGAGCCGGTTTATCAGACTGACCCTGCTATACTGGAGCAATATGCCGTAACTTATCCAAATCATGTCATTGCTCCCAACGGCCTGGCATACAATATCATCGAGATGCGTGAAATAACCAATCCGCTGGCAGCCATGCAGGTCAGTCATAACCAGAGGACTATGCCTCAGAATTTCGGTGCGAACTTTAACCTTGATGTCGACTTGTTGCCAGGCTTGAAGTTCAAGACTACCTATGGTGCGGAATGGGTGTTCAATTCCATTAAGAATGTAACTCCGGTCTACGAGCTAAATGCTACCAGTAAGAATGCCACTTCCAAGGTAGAGGATAAGAAAAGGGAGTCTTCCTATTGGCAGTGGGAAAATGTACTGTCGTATACAAAGTCTTTCGGCCGTCATAATATAGGTGCACTGTTCGGTACAAGTATGTCTTCCTACCATTACTCCAATTTGGAAGCGGAAGATTATAATCTGCTGGTGGTGGATATAGACAAGGGATATATAGACACGGCCACAGCGCCCGAAGAACAGTCCAAAGTATGGGGTGGGGCGGAAGATCACCGCATTGCATCCATATTCGGACGTATCAATTATAATTATGATGAAAAGTATTTGTTCGAAGCGGTAGTGAGACGGGACGGTTCGTCAAACTTCAGTCGCGAGCACCAATATGCTACATTCCCTTCGGTTTCTTTGGGTTGGGTGTTGACTCGTGAGAAGTTCATGGAGAACAGACCTTCCTGGTTGGATTTTGCCAAGATACGTCTAAGCTGGGGACAGAATGGTAACGAACGTATTGGCTCCTTTGCCTATACAAGTATGATGAGTCAGGGTAAGAATGCAGTCATAAATGGAAAGGTATATACGGGCATGCTGCCCAGTGGCTATGCCAATGCCGATTTGAAATGGGAGACCTCCGAACAGACCGACTTGGGTATTGACTTGCGTTTCTTCAACAGTGCATTGACATTCTCTGCCGACTATTTCGTGAAGAAGACGAAGGACATGCTGCTTTCCATGCCGATTCCTCTTTATACCAGTTATGGCAGTATGACGGTCAATTCGGGTACAGTGAAGAACGAAGGTATCGAGTTCGAAGCGTCCTATCGCTTTAAGGTGGGTGAAGTGAATCTGGGTATCAATGGAAATGCTTCTTATGTGAAGAATACCGTAACAGACCAGGGCCCCGACCGTGTCGGTCTCAATAATATCGGCGGTGGTATGGGCGGCCAGGTCAGTTGGAGAGAGAACGGGCGTCCGTACGGCTTCTTCTACGGTTACTTGCATGATGGTATTTTCCAGAATCAGCAGGAGATAGATAGCTATACCTACGTAGATTCTAACGGAAAGACTCAGTTGATACAACCGAATGCCAAGCCCGGAGATATCCGTTTTAAAGATTTGGACGGTAAAAATGGTCTTAATGGCGATGACCGTACTATGATAGGTAAGCCGAATCCCGACTGGACATATGGATTTACGCTCTCTGCCGATTGGAAGGGGCTGGATTTCAGTGCATTCTTTCAAGGAAGTATCGGAAACGATATTTATAAACTGTACAGACGTTCCAACGTGACTTTTGGTAACTACGACAAATCCTGGTTGAACCGTTGGCACGGTGAAGGAACTTCCAATTGGGTACCACGTGTGATAGATGGTGACAACAATAACTATCAGGTTTCAAACTTTTTTGTGGAAGATGGTTCGTATATGCGTTTGAAAGTGTTGCAGATTGGCTATAGTCTGCCCGGACAGATGTTGCAGCGTGTCGGCGTCAAGGGGCTGCGTTTCTTTGTGCAGGGCGAAAATCTGTTTACAATTACCAACTACAGCGGTTATGATCCTGAAGTGGGAACACGTGATGGATTTGACGGGGGAACATATCCGCAAGCACGTACTTATACTATCGGTGCGAATATTACATTTTGATTAACCTAAAAATTAGATACAATGAATAAGATATTAAAGGTATTGGCTTTGGGTGCGATGGCTTTGTCGACCACAGCTTGTTCAGATTTTCTGGAAGTGAATCCGAGAACTCAGGTGTCGGAAACCGAATTCTATAAGACGGAAGACGATATGATGAAGGGCTTGTATGCCGTGATGAATGAAATGCAGACCCGTATGCCGGAGGTTTGGTCTTACTCTTCTTTGCTGGGTGATGAGTCCGAAACCGGCGGTGGTATCGGTGAGGGGTCTTACAAGACGAAATGGGATACTTTTACCTATGACGCGACTTCTTGTTTCGGTGCATGGGGATATGGTTCTTGGTGGAATGAGTGGGATTTTGGCTTGTTCAATGGAGTCATTGCTGCCAATCTGTTGATTGACAAATTGGCCGGATGCAACCTCAGTGCAGACTTTGTCAATTCCATTTCTGCCGAAGCGCGCTTTTACCGTGCCATTTTCTATTACCATCTGTTTATGGGGTATGAGCAATTCCCGCTTATCAAACATTATCTGGCAGCCAGTGAAATGTATAGCGTTGCCAAAGGAACCCGTGAAGAAATTTATGAGTTTATGATGGGTGACTTGGATGACGAAGTGACTAAGTATCTGCCCCAGCGCAGTGCTACACAGCAGGGACGCGTTTGCCGGGATGCTGCCAAGCTGCTTCGTGCCAAAATTATTTTGTTCCATCGTGATGAGACTAAATATCAGGTGGCATTGAATGACATGAAAGAAATAATCACCAGTGGAAGATACCGGTTGAACCCTGATTATCAAAACTTATGGGTGAAAGACGGAGAATGGTGTGCGGAATCTATCTTTGAGGTATGTTATGCCGGCAATAACTCCGGTGAAGGGTTTGGGCTTGCACGTTCTTTGGGCGGTCGTAACATTGTTGACCCGAGAAGTGCCGAGCAGGGCGGCTTGGGCGAAGGTTATGGGCAGAATACCATGCCGAGTACTGTTTACAACATGTTTAAGGAAGGTGATACGCGCCGTGAGGGAACAGTCATTGTCTATGCGGACGAGGCTAAAAAAGTGGCAGAAATGGTGGCCAAAGGTGAACTACCGGCAGGAAGTGCTTTCCAAGTCAGTGACCAGCAGGAAAATTACGAGGGTCTGGGGCACTATAAGATTCATCCGAGAAAGGAGACGACGTCTACGGTGAATCCTACGGATAACTATTATAACTCTTGGCGTATTTACCGTTATGCCGATGTTTTGCTGCTGGCTGTGGAGCTTGATGTACGTATCAACGGAACTGCCAGTGCTGATGCGCAAGGTTGGTTCGACCAGGTCAGAGACCGCGCTTTCAAAGACAAAGAGCATCGTATCAACTTGGCGGGAAAGAGCAAGCAGGAGTTGTTGGATATTCTTTTTGAAGAACGTGGGTATGAGTTTATGGATGAAATGCAGCGTTGGTTTGACATTCTGCGTTTCGATAAAGGAACAGAGATTTTAGGTAACAAAGGTTGGACGGAGAAGTTTAGGTACTTCCCGATTGACCAGTCGGAAATGGATAGAGCTAAAGGTGGCTTGACACAGAACCCTGGCTGGTTATAAGTTTAGATTGGTTTTCTTTCTGAAGAGTCCCCGGTATTTCCTTTTGAAATACTGGGGATTTTTATGTGTAGGCAGTGGCGGTATCTCTCACTAAAGTTTATTTCGGCAAAACATCTGTCATGCTGTCACGCGAAGAGATTATTCTTTTGATTATAAGTTAATTAAAATGTGATGGATACCTGTGATAGATAAAAAACATTACAACCATCCATCACGCTTTCCAATTTTTGTAAAAGATGGTATGCATACTTGTTTCGTGGGTCGTTGAAATAGTTATAATCTTAGTTCTCAGCATGAAACTTTTAGTTTCAAGACTAAATACGAAAAGTTTCGACAAGTAAGACTATTGGTTTCAACAAGCAAAACCAAAAGTTTCTTTCGATAAAACCATTCGTTTCAAAGGTTAAAACTCTTGGTTTCGACTATAGGAAACTATCATTCCAACTTGTCGGGACCAGCAAGGGTATCTATATGAAACAACCGAAACAGATACCTTTTCCTTCGAAAAGTATCTGTTTCGGCATAAAAGTGTTGTATTTTGGAGAAGATTTGAAGAATACTATCCTATTTTATTCTTTTGATTACTGTTATGGGAGTTGTTTCATTTGAGGAACGGGTCACCGTTCTTGTCTTTGCTCACTACCCAGCGGAAAGCATTAACCAATAGCAGGTTCTGTGTACCGTCGATAAACTCTTCGTCACCATGTCCCATATTTAGGTAAATCATTCTGTAATTCTTGTTGGACCATACGATGGGGAAGTCGCCAAAATTCACTACATCCTTGATACCCAGTGGATAGTTCTTGGGAGATAGGGACAAGAGTACCTCTACGTCCTTGTTCTGGCGGGGGCTGGGAGTCCATTGGTACCATTCGCTGGCGGGAGCCACGAATGATGCAGGCAGATTCTTGGTAACGGGATGTTCTTCGTTGTCGACTTCGACCAATACCGGCTGGGGAGGCCAGTTGTTGCAATAGAACACCCCACCACCAAGAAACTTAACGAACCAGGGCCAATGCGTGTTTTTGTCGTTGTAGGCAGCTGCGTGGAAACCTACCCAACCGCCTCCGTTTTCCATGTATTGCTCAAAAGCATCGCGTTCGGCCTTGGTGTTGGGGGATGTGTTAAGCATGATAATGACATTGTATTCTTTCAGTTTCTCGTATGGGTATTTTGAAAAATCGGTAGTAATATCCAGAATAAAGCCGTCACCGTAATTGAGCTTCTTGAAGAAAGTGGTTGCTTGTTCTGCAAATTGTACGTGTGCTTCTTCCGCATGTTGCGTGTAATAAATCAAGGCCTTGAAGCGAGGAGCTTTGGCATAGTTTGCCGGATAACCTTCGGGGACTTGTGCGTACGTCAGCAGGGTGCAAGCCGTAAACAATAAAATAAGCAGATGTTTCATAATTTGTAATTTATAAGTATTAATTCTTCATTATCTAATATTCCGCAATCAGAGACAGCCATTTGCCTGCCGAGGTAACCCATACCTCTTTATAACAGGCATTGTTGGTTTGCGGCCAATAGGGGACATCGTCGTTGCCCAGGGTACGGATACCGACGGGCATCTCTCCTGTCATTTCTCCCGAAGAGAAGGTGTTCAGTTGCGGATAGTTGTGTCCTTCTCCATAAATCAAGGATTGTCCGAAAGGATTCTTGCCTACGGTCCAGTACAACTGTTCCAGACCGATGTTGAGCAGTTCCTTGTCCTTCAGGAAGTTTCCGCAGATGGCGGCGGACTTTCCGTTGGAAAGATGGATGGCGGTATTGCCGTTGAAAATGTTGAACCACACGGGGAAACGTTTCATGTAGTGCTCTTTGTCCAGTTGTACTCCTCGTTTAATCTGTTCCGTGTACAGTTCCTTGGCATTGGCAGGGGGAAACAGATGGAGGGCGTAGAAGTTGGTGGTATCCTTATATTCCTCTGCATGGTAAACACCGCTTGGAATCATACCGTAGGGATGGGTATACTTCATCATTCCTTTCAGATACTCTCCATATAGTTGTATGGAATTCACCCATTTAGGATAATCGGGGTGCTCCTTCTGGGTTTCGCAAAGCATCACCATGGCCTGCATATAGACCTGCTCGCGCGACTGGTGTATGTAATGTACGATGGATTTGCGGGATTTGTCCCGGTAGAAGAATCCGCGTGTCCCGTCTTTGTCTTTCAGCGGTTCCGTGCGCTGGCAGTCGAGGGTGTAGCGGATGTATTCGGCGGCGATGTCCGCATAAGAAGGTTTTCCGGTCAGCTTGTATAATTGGCTTGCCGACCAGGAGATGGTAGCCATATACTGACTTTTCGAAGTGTTGTAACTGTGTTCGTAAGGCTGGACGAACTGGTCGAAGCCATCTTTTTTGAACTTCTCCATAGCAAAAGCGAAATCTTCTTCGGCCACGCGCAATAGGTATTCCTGCAGCATCGGGTCGTTGTCCAGCGTCATGGAGGCGTAAGCTTCGTATCCGGCATAGAGAAAGTTGTCAAATGCCATGTTCTGTACACGTACGGAAGATATGTCGTCCAATGTATTGAACACACCGTCTTGCCAGATAAGCAATCCCATGCTGCTGGCGCGGTAACCATCGCCGTAGCGGTTCTTTAGGATGAACTCTACTCCCCATTCCGCCTCTTCACGCAGGCGGGCGGCGAGGGTTGGGTTGATATTTCTTTGTTTATTATAGGCTTCGAGCAGAGCAAAGGTCACGTCTCCCGTCTGCAAGGTTTGCTGGGACAAGTCTCCTGCATCGTGCCATCCGCCGGAGTAGGAGATGCTGCGTCCGTCATGTCGGGACATGAGGTCTACGTGGCAGGTGGAATGCTTGCCGGGAACCGGATGTCCACAGCGCTGGCAGAAGATGAAGTTCAGCACTTTCCATTGTGAATCTTCCCAAAGTCTTTCTCCAATCCGGAAGGTGGGAGTTAGCGATGTTCCGACCTTCAGCTGATACTCTCCGGGATTATTGAAGGAGGTGAAATCAATAAGGCCAAATTCTCCGAGAGTGGTTTTCTCTTTTCGGATGTCTCCTTCGTAAGCTATTTCTCCGGTTGGGGTAAGCAGTTGGAAGCGCTTTCCGGCGTCTATGGTGAGGTTTGTGTTGATGAGGGCGGTTTTGGGGTGGTTGACGGCATAGCCGGTTGTCGAGTAGGAGATTTTTCCATCGGCAGGTATCCATCCGCTGACTTTCTCAGGGGCTTTCACCGTTTGCAGTTGTAGATTGTCCAGGTAGTAGATAGCTGAATCTCCTGTAGTCCGGTCTTTGCCTTTGAGGGCTGTGCTGAAGGTGATGGATATCACCTTGTCGCGCTGATACTCGTCTATTTCGAGGAAGCATTGGTTCCACTCCTTATTAATAAGGTTAATGAGGTGTGAACCCGAAGGCTGATTATATCCTTTCTTGGCAGGAGTATCTGCATTGCGAAACGTGAGGTTCATGTTGACGATGCGCGCGCCGTCGCAATCGGGATAGATGGAGAATACGATGCGGTTGTACTTCTCCAGATTGGCGCCGTCTAGATGATAGGTAACACTGCTGTTTCCGTAGGTGGCATAGTCTGGGTCGGAAGGAGAGCCGGTCGCCCTTTTCCCGGTGAATGTGGGGAATTGCAGTTTGATGCTGCCTTTGCCGGAAACGGTCTTTTCCGTACTGAAGGACATGCTTCCTGCGCCGGAATGACTCCATCCCTCTGTACCTGCCGAGCGGGTGAGAGGAGCGCTTTGCAAGACCTCCTTTTTCCATCCGTTGGTTTCGAAAGAGTTTTCAATATCCAGGGGGAGGGGTTGATGTATCAGTCCGCTTTCGTGGAGTTGTCGTTCCAGTTTGGGGTCTTGGGTCAGACGTGTCTGACCGTATGCGGCAATACTGCCGAGAGATAAAAGGTATAAAAATAATAATGTCTTTCTCATGTTGATGTCAACCTTTGGTTTCGGTTGCAATGTTAGCCATTATTAGGCAGAAGGAGGTTTGAAAACTGCCATAAAAGCTTTAAAAGCTATCCGAAGTAGAGGAAATATGAATTTCGGTAGATGTATAATCCCTATGATGTACGACTTATAATGCCAAAGAAAATACTAAAATCGTATTTTCATAACAGAAGAAAATTGTAACTTTGCGAAGTTATGTCACAATGTTAACCTATGATGCGTATCTTGATTTTAATAATAATGCTGTTGCCATGTTCGCTTGGTATGTATGCATCTGCAATAGATAGCCTTTTGTCTGTTCTGGATAAGACTATCGTGATGCGTAGACAATACGAGGAAGAAAAAGAACGGTATATTTCTTTGATAAAGGATGAGTTGAAGCAAGGGAGGCTTACTGACATGGAGCGTTATCTGATACAAAATCGTCTTTTTGCCGAATATAATTCTTATATTAGTGATTCTGCATTACATTATATAAATGAAAATATTCTTATTGCCACACGGCTAAATAATAGGCAATGGATAAATAGTTCTATATTAAATAAAGTACATATTCTAAATACTTCGGGCCTTTTTGTTGAAGCAATGGAATTGCTGAAATCGCTTCCTCGTAACACGTTGGAGGGTGAAAATATAGTGGACTATTATGTATGTTTTGAAAACCTATATCTCTATCAGGCAGAGTACGCCACTGATCGGAACTACGTGAACAATTATCTTCGGATAGCAAATTTGTATAGGGATTCTATAATCAGCCTAGTACCGGAAGATACTTATAGATATGTAGTCGTGCATGCACCTCAGCTCATTGACCAGGGAAAAAGTCAGGAGGCTATATGTTTATTGAAGAATTTTTTACCTCGGTTGAAATCCAATACGCGTGAGTATGCAGTAGCTACTTCAATTCTGGCTTTTGCTTATCATGTCGTGGGGAACAAGCAGAAAGAAATGGAAGCACGTATTAGCAGTGCCATTGCTGACATTAGGGCAGTGGTGAAAGAAAATTATTCTTTGTGCGCATTAGCGGAATTACTTTATGGAATGGGCGATTTGGAACGTGCTAATCACTATATCAAGATTAGTATGGAAGATGCTAATTATTATACTACTCGGTTGCGTAGTTCGCAGAATTCCAAGATGCTTCCGCTCATAGATCGTGCTTATCAGCAAGAAAAGGAAATACAGCAACAGCGGCAGAGAATGTTTATTACAGGCATATGTATCCTTTCTGTTTTCCTTCTATTGACAGTACTGTGTGTGCTATGGCAAATGAAAAAATTGTCTTATGCCCGTAAAAAAGTTGTTGCTGCCAATTCCCAATTGAGTATATTGAATAGTGAATTGAAGAAGCTGAACAAGTCTCAACATGAGGCTAATGAACGATTATTGCATACTAATCAGACTCTTACGGAAGCCAATCATATTAAGGAAGAGTATTTGGGACGTTTCCTCAGTTTAAGTTCCTCTTATATAAGTAAGATGGAAGAATATCGCCGCATATTGAACAAGCAGGCTGCTGCCGGTAAACTTGAGGAGTTATATCGTACATTGAAGTCCGACCGTTTCATAAATCAAGAGTTGAAAGAGTTCTATCACAATTTCGATGTATCTTTTCTTAAGATATTCCCTAACTTTGTAGAAGAATTTAATCGTTTGTTGCCAGTTGAAGAACAATTGCATCCTAAAAATGAAGAATTGCTTGTTACCGAACTGCGCATATTTGCACTGATTCGTTTAGGTATTACAGACAGTGCGCGTATTGCAGAATTTTTGCGTTATTCCATAACTACCATCTATACTTATCGTTCCAAGCTAAAAAACAAGTCTCTTTGTAAAGAGGACTTTGAAGAACGAGTGATGAAAATAACTTCTTTTTGATTTTATCCTCCTTTTGAGGCTTTCTTCTGCCTTAAAAAGTTTAGAAATGATTTAGAAATTAGTAGCAATAGCATTTTTGTAATGCGTTGTATTATAGTTGATTGCCTGTTGCAGGACTTTAGATTTTTATCTCAGCCCAAATCGTGCGTTTGTTTTGATAATACATTTGCATCAATCTATTTATTGTTTAACTAATTTCTAATAAGATGAAAAAGAAAAGTCTAAAGAGATGCCTTAAAAAGCGCATGATCCTTTTACTGGGTTTTCTTATGATGACTGGTGTTGCTGTTGCGCAACAACTTCAGGTACAAGGAAAGGTGACCGATGCAACGGGTGAAGGTCTTATCGGTGCAAGTGTATTGGTAAAGGGTACAACTTCGGGGGTGATAACTGACATTGACGGTAACTATGTGTTATTGAATGTCAATCCTGATGCAATACTTATTTTTTCTTATGTAGGTTACCAAACGCAGGAACTGAACGTATCCGGTAGAAACAAGATTGATGTTGTCTTGCATGATGACCAGCAGGTGTTGGAAGAAGTTGTAGTAGTGGGTTACGGTTCATTGAGTAAAAAAGAAGTTTCCAGTTCCATTGTACAAGTGGATAAGAAAAATTTTAATTTGGGGGCTATGAATAACCCGATGGAAATGGTATCGGGAAAAGTCGCGGGCTTGAATGTCAATACGCAGGCAGCTGCCAATCCTAACTCCAGTTCTTCATTACAAGTACGTGGTGCAACATCTGTTTCTGCAAGTAATAGTCCTTTGATTGTCATAGATGGTGTGGCAGGTGGCGATATCCGTAACATCGCTGCACAGGATATTGAATCTATTACGGTATTGAAAGATGCGGGTTCAGCTGCTATTTACGGAACGCGAGGTGCTAATGGTGTGATTTTAGTTACAACGAAACGTGGCTCGGGTGAAGCTGGAAAAACGGTAGTCACATATGACAGTTACATCGCTTTTAATGTAGCCAAGCCCTCTCCGGATATTCTGTCGGCTGATGAATTCCGTCGTTCGAGACGAGGTACAGACTATGGAGCCGACACTGACTGGTATGGACTGATTACTCGTGATGTAGCATACGACACAAACCAATATATATCTATTGATGGTAGCACAAAGAATGGTTTCTATGGTGCTTCCTTCAATTACAAAAGTGCCAATGGACTTGACATCGTGAGTGGTCGTGAAGAATTTGGAGGTCGTTTTTCTATGGAACAGCGTGTACTGGAGAATCGCTTACAATTCAACGGTTCGTTGAGTGCACGTCGTGTAAATGAAACCTGGGGAAATGATGGTTTCTTCGATAGGGCACTCACAATGAATCCTACAATGCCGGTATATAATGCAGACGGTTCGTATTATCAGCCTACTTCTCCTACGGGTGCAACCAATCCGGTTGCGGAGCTTGCTTTGAGAGATAACAACGGCCAGCGTATGTATTTGTTGGGTACGGCTGAGGCTAAACTGAATATTTTGCAGACAGAAAAGCATTTGTTGAATACAACATTAAGTTACTCATTGCATTACAATGACATGAAGCAACAATATTATGCTTCGTCTGCCGGTTCGGAGTCCTATTGGAATGGTTATAAAGGACGTGCGGAAATGAAGTATCAGAAATGGTACACCAATCGATTGGAGTGGTTGGGAAATTATGCACTGAACTTGGGCGACCACAATATTAAGGCTGTAGTGGGCTATACTTATGAGAAGTCTATCTGGGAACAGATTGGTGGTAGTAACAACGACTTCTCTTTTGATAATACGAAATATTGGGATTTGGGCAGTGGCTCTTATCTGAAGGATGGTTTGGCAAGTTTATATAGCGGTCGCTCTGAATCGACACTTATTGGCTTCTTTGGTCGGTTGAACTATAATTGGAAGGATATGCTTTTTGCATCGGCTTCGTTGCGCTATGAAGGCTCTTCCAAATTTGGTGCTAACCAAAAGTGGGGGTACTTCCCAGCAGCTTCTTTGGCTTGGGAAATGATGGAGATGGGCTTTATGAAGAATACCCGGAAAGTGTTGACCAGTTTGAAACCGCGTGTTTCTTTCGGAATTACCGGTCGTTCGGATTTTGATGCTTATAAATCACTTTCTACTTACAATACCAATGGTAGTTATCTCTTTGACGGGCGTTGGGTAACGGGCTATGCTCCCTCTAGTAATGCTAATCCGGATTTGGCTTGGGAAAAGAGCGTTGCGATTAATCTGGGTGTTGATTTTGTTCTATGGAATCGTTTACGTGGTTCAGTGGAGTATTTTGACCGTAGTTCTAAAGACTTGCTTTATACGTACACGGCACCTCAACCGCCTTTTGTCTATTCCACTATTTTGGTTAACGTTGGAACAACGAAAAATACCGGTATAGAAGTATCTTTGGATGGTGACATCCTTACTAAAACAGCAGTGAAGTGGACGAGCGGAATCAATTATTCTTATGGGAAGACTAAGTTGACCAAACTTTCTAACGATATTTACAAGGCATCTTATCTCGACCTTTACTTAAAACCGGGTACTGGCTCCAGCGAATATTTCTTCCGTGTGCAGGAAGGGGGAGAGATAGGGCAGTTCTACGGTTATGAATATGCAGGTGTTGACGAAAATGGCAATATGCTTATTTTGAATGATAAAGATGAGCAAATACCGATTTCTCAGGCTGATGCCAAGTATAAACGTTATATTGGCAATGGTGCTCCCAAGCACTTCTTGTCTTGGAGTAACAACCTGACTTGGAGAAATTTTGATTTGAGTGTATTCTTCCGCGGTACATTCGGTTTTGATGTATTCAATATGCGTAAATATGGTATGGGGCTTCAGGGATGTGGTACAGATAATGTTCTTCGCTCTGCGTATCTGGAAGATAAGAATATCCGTACCGGTGGTGGAGTAATATCTTCCTATTTCCTGGAGGATGGTAGCTTCATAAAACTGGAAAATGTAACCTTGGGATATAATTTTACTCCTAAGAACCGTAAGTTACTGGATAATATGCGCATATATCTGTCTGCCAAGAATCTGTTTACCTTGACCGGATATTCTGGTAATGACCCTTCAATTATAGACGTGAATGGTATCCAGCCGGGAGTAGATAGTAATAGTGCTTATCCTACAGCAACTCAATTGAGTTTAGGTGTGACTCTTCGCTTCAAATAAATGAGAAACAAATTATTAAAAATATGAAAGATATGAAATATATAAAATGTCGTTGGTTATTGGCGATGATTATGTCATGTTCACTTTTCTCTTGTACTAATTTGGACGAGGAAGTGTTCGATCGTGTGGATGCCGGAATTTATTATCAAGATGAGACGAGTGTTCAGGGGGCAGTGGCAGCCATCTATTCGAAAGCTGCATATAGTTATTTGGAATACTTCTGGTATTTGCAGGAGTTTTCTGCCGACCAGGTGGCATGGCGCAGTTGGAACGGTGGACTTTGGGGATGGGATGAGGCATTGAAGTTTGCTTTGTCTTCACATACCTGGACGTCAGAATCAACCATTATTCGCCAAACTTGGGAGAATGCGTGGACCACTATTGGGCTTTGCAATACGCTTATTACAGATTTGCAGGCAATCAGCCCCGCATCTATACGCATGACTGAGGATGCTTTGAATAGTTATATTGCCGAAGTACGTACCCTGCGTGCTTGGGCATACTACAATATCTTTGAGATTTGGGGTGGAGCACTTCCCTTGAACATTTCTTCGGGTGCGGAAATCCCTGGTTCTGCAGATACTGATTTTGATAAGGGGTGCAAGATTATCTACGATTTTATCAGTCAGGAATTAGATGAGTCAGTTACAGATCTTATGAAAGAAGATGGTTCTGGAAAGACTCGCAACCGCATGAACCAAGCTGCCAATCGTATGATTAAGATGCGCTTGTTGCTGAATTCTGAGGTGTTTATCAAACAAAACAGTTATAATGAGTGTGCCACTCTTTGCCAAAAAATTCTGAATGGCGATTATGGTACTTACAGCATTACCGATGACTATCGTGATATTTATTCGATAAACAATGTAGAATGTCCGGAAGTTGTAATGGCATTGGCGATGGAAGTCGGTCAGGTCAATACCGGTTGGATGCGTAACATGCCTTTCATGCCTTACAATTGTTGGGATTACTTTGGAGGTACATACAGCCAGAGCGGATGGAATTGTGTATGCTTGGCACCTTCATGGGATAATTCTGGAAATGTACAGCCGTATGGTGGTACTGACAATCCTAAGAGCTTTCTTACCGACTACGGTGATAAGTTAGGAGCAGTTTATGAACGTTTCCACGATAAAGATATCCGTAAGCAGAACTATGTGTATAATGAAACAACAGGAAACTATCAAGGCATTTTTTTGAAAGGGGCTATTAAAGCCAACTATGGTAAGGGTGCGGCTTTGAAAGCAGATGCCGACCGTGACGGTCAGGATTTGGTTTATGTGGATCAAGTGGGTACATTCCTTAATTTAGGACGTAATCTGGAGACTGTCATGTCACCTCGCTGGGGTGAAACGAATTCAGGTGTCCGTTTGGTAAGATATCCGGTTTATCCGGAGAGTGCAGGCATTGATTTCCAAAACATCGATGAGGTGGAATTCCGTTTGAGTGAAGTGGTCTATACTCTTGCTGAATGTAAAATGCGTGCAGGTGATACAGAAGGTGCTAAAGAGCTGGTATATAGAGTTAAAACACGCTATTTTACAGATAAATCAGCTCTCGAACAGCCCGGTCCTGGTTTTACATCCTTTGATATGGATTGGATGTTGAGTGAATGGGGACTTGAATTCTTGGGAGAGGGGCGGCGTCGTCGTACAGACTTGCGTCGTTTCGATAAGTTTACGCAAGGGCAATGGTGGTTCTTTGGCCGTGCCACGGACGACGGTTTAAGCTATCCGGCTAAACGTGACCGCAAATACGAGTGGTATCCCTTGCCCCAGTCTGCCCTTATGGTAAATCCGGGACTGGTACAGAATCCTAATTATTAATCATCCTATAATAATAGTAACAATGAAAAAATATATATGTAATCCGCTATGGCTTTTGTTGCTTTTTGTAGCTTTCATCAGTAGTTGTGACAAGGAGGAAATTGTGTTTGACCATGAGTTGCCGCAATTTGAACTTCGTAGCGATGCTATTTTGCTGGAGGTGATTATGCCCCAAGGAACTGGTGCCGATGAAATAATTTATATTGCAGGCGATTTCAATGGAGGTCAGGATGCTGCTTCCGGAGACCTTAAGTGGCAGATGGAGAAAGCTGCAAACAATGATGTTAAATGGGGCATATACCTCTATCCGGAAGATTTTGTTAATGGAAAGACACTTGCCGATGGCTTTTATTTCGTTTCTAAGACACAAGGTATAGAGCGTACTTTGCAGAATGAGGATGCTTTACATCAAATTTCGGCTAAGGTAGGTACTCGCACTGATATAACGGTAACCCGCTGGAATGCTTATTTTGAGGAGCCGGAAGACCCAAGTGAAGTGACCCATGACGGTTATGCTGTGTTCGTGATGGACAATACAGGTTGGGATGTACTGTCACTTTATGCGTGGGGAAATGATTTGCCGGAACTTTTTGGAGGTTGGCCCGGTATTTCACCTACTGGTAGCGTTGAGATAAAAGGAATTACCTATAAATACTTCGATACAGGTGAAGCAAATAAGGGATTGGTTTACAATTTGATATTTAACGATAATGGAGTAGGTTCACAATTTGATGGACCACAGAACTTTACTCTTGACCGTGACATATATTTGGAAATCACAGAAAGCGGTTGGACGGAAATAGATCCGGATGCAGTGGTCATCCATGATGGTTATACCATTTTTATTGAAGACCAGTCCGGATGGGCAGAAACAACCATATACGCGTGGGGAAATGATATACCGGAACTCTTTGGCAGTTGGCCAGGAATATTACCAACCGGTAGTGTTGAGATAAAAGGTGTCACGTATAATTATTACGATACAGGTGAAGCAAATAAGGGATTGACTTACAATCTGATAATGAATAATAACAATGGAGGCTCACAATTTGACCTCGCAGCAGTGACGCTTGATCGAGATTATTATTTCCGTATTACGGACATAGCTGGTGAGGAGATTGACCCTAACAATCCGGACGGAGACTCTGAACCGGAATCTGAAGCGGCTTTTGTTTCTAATCAGAATAATTTCTTGAAATGAGTTTTGTATAGTAATGAAGATGTTAAATGACCTATTGGTGGAATGAGATTGGGGATAGGATATCTCTTTTCAATCTTGCGGATATATGTCCCAAGGCTTGGTTTTTCTATCCCAAGTCTTGGGATAGAAAAACCAAGCCTTGGGAAGAAGTTATCTCTTAGCTCTTTTGTTTTTTAGTATTGGCTTCCGGGATTTTTAGTATTAAGGCTTAGTATCTTTTCTGCCAATGCCCATTACTGGAGAGTTTGGATGCTCCTTTTGCAGATATCAGTTCCGCCAATGAGTATAAGTATAGATAAAAAGTAGAAATATGAAAAAAGTAATAATTGCGACACTGCTCTTTACGATGCTACATTCTTGTATGGGGTGTAGTGATAGTCAGAGTGACATGGAACCGATTCCCGTCCCACAGGAAGAATACATGGCTTCGGATATGGTGATTTATGAGGCAAATCCCCGCATTTTTGCCGAAGAAAATGCGTTCTCTGCCATCAAAGCAGAGCTTGACCGTATTCAAAGCCTGGGGACTACCGTGCTTTGGCTGATGCCTGTAAATGAGCCGGGAGTACTGAAAAGTGTGAATTCACCTTATTGTATAAAGGATTATAAAAAGCTGAATACACGTTACGGAACAAAAAAAGACTTGAAAGAACTGGTAGATGCTGCCCATGCCAAAGGAATGAAAGTGATTCTTGACTGGGTTGCCAACCATACTTCGTGGGACAATGCTTGGGTGACTGAGCATCCGGATTGGTATACACAGGATGCAAATGGCAATGTGGTACAACCTCAAGAACAGCCTTGGGCGGATGTTGCTGACTTGAATTTTGACAACGAAACCATGCAGCAAGCCATGATTGATGCCATGAAGTATTGGGTAACAGAAATTGGTATTGATGGATACCGTTGTGATTATGCCGAGGGGGTACCAGATGCTTTCTGGAAGAAAGCAATCGCCGAGCTCCGTACACTTGACAATAATTTGCTGATGCTTGCCGAAGGCGGAAAAACGTCTTTAATGAACAATGGTTTCAATCTGCTCTACGGCTGGAACTTCCATAGTAAACTGAAAGACTATTATGCCGGTAAATGCTCACTTACTGACCTTTATGCTATGAATACTTCCGAATTGGAGGGAATGCCGAAGGGTACGTTACGGTTACGCTATTCTACTAATCATGACCAGGCAAGTGAGGCATCACCGATAGAATGTTATGGCGGTGAGCGTGGTGCCATGTCTGCTTTTGTATTAACGACTATGCTCGAGGGGATACCTCTTATTTATAGTTCGCAGGAAGTAGCCTATCCGCGGTCACTTAACTTTTTCAATTACGGAGTTATAGACTTGAAGTCCAATGAAGTCTTTGCGCAAGAGATGGCAGAAATCATCAGAGCCTATAAAGCTACGAGCAGTGTACGTGGTGGTGAACTGGAAGTTTATACTACCGGAGATGTCGCTTCATTTTATCGGGCAGCAGGCAGTCATGGCATGTTGGTCATGGTGAATACCGCCAATGAGTCTGTACAAGTGAAAGTACCTATGGAGCATGCTGGCAAGACCATGACCGATGTGATTGCCGGTGTGGATGTGGAGTTGCCTACAGTAATGACGATGGAGCCTTATCAATATTTTATATATCAACAATAACGGATGTATATGAAACATGTATTATTAACAGTTGTATTTCTGGGAATTGCTTGTGTGGCGATGGCACACGAATTGTTATCTCCCAATGGGAATCTGAAACTCAATGTTGTGCTTGATTCCGAGGGGGGGCCGGTCTATAGCTTATATTACAAAGGAGAGCCGGTTGTAGAACCTTCTGCCTTGGGAATACTTATGGAAGAAGCGGATTTGTCAAATGGCTTCCGGATTCTTGATGCAACAAATTCTACTTTTGATGAAACTTGGATGCCTGTATGGGGAGAGTATGAAAAAGTCCGTAACCATTACAATGAACTTACTGTCACTTTCTCACAACCGGCAAAGCACGACCGTACGATGATTGTACGTTTTCGATTGTTTGACGATGGACTCGGATTCCGTTATGAGTTGCCGGAGCAGAAAACCATGAATTATCTGACGGTAAAAGACGAACTGACTGAATTCAATCTGACCGGTAATCATACACTCTATTGCATTCCCGGTGATTATGATACGAATGAGTTTGCCTATACTACTGCGGCCATTTCCGAAGTGCGCGAAGCTATGGAACGTAATCTACGTAAAAAAGGATATGAAGCTAAAGCGACTTCATTCACAGTACAAACACCCCTTATGATAAAGACTACCGAAGGACTTTATATCAATATTCATGAAGCTGCCTTGGTAGATTATTCTGCCATGTTGCTGAATGTGGATGATAAAGAGTTTAACTTTTCTGCTCATCTTACTCCCGATAAATTAGGAAAGAAAGGATATCTGCAATTACCGTTGCATACCCCGTGGCGTACAATTATGGTTAGTGACGATGCACGTAGCATCCTTGCTTCTCAGTTGATTCTTAATCTGAATGAACCTTGTAAGCTGGAAGATACTTCTTGGATTAAGCCACAGAAATTTATCGGTGTCTGGTGGGAGATGTTTACTGGTGGAGGAGGTACATGGGCATATAGCGACTATTATAAGGCTAAACCCGGCATAACCGACTATTCAAAGTTAACTCCTAATGGACATCATCCGGCCAATACTGAACATGTGAAAGAGTACATAGACTTTGCGGCGGAGAATGGTATTGATGCGGTATTGGTTGAGGGTTGGAATGAAGGTTGGGAAGATTGGGCATCCTATCGTAAGGATCGTCAGTTCCTTTTTGACAAACCTTATCCGGACTTTGATGTTGCGGTACTACATGCCTATGCCAAATCAAAGGGGGTAAAGATTATCATGCATCATGAGACGGCTGCTAATGCTGCCGATTATGAGCGGCAGCTGGATGTAGCCTTTCAATTTATGGTAGATAATGGCTATAATTCTGTAAAGACAGGATATGTGGGCTCAATCATTCCCCGTAGTGAATATCATTCCTCACAATGGATGAACAATCATTATATACATGTGGTGAAGCGTGCTGCTGATTATAAGATTATGGTAGATAGTCACGAGGCTGTTCGTCCCACCGGCTTGTGTCGGACCTGGCCCAACTGGGTAGCGCAAGAATCTGCCCGTGGTGGTGAGTTTGAATCTATGGGGGGCAATGATCCGGATCATACTTGTATCTTGCCGTTTACTCGGTTGAAGGGTGGTCCGATGGATTACACTCCTGGTATTTTCCAGACAAAACTTTCGTATTATAATAGTTCGAAACCTAAAGGTCAGGCGGGTACTACATTGGTAAAACAATTGGCTCTATATGTAACGATGCCCTCTCCGTTACAGATGGCAGCAGACCTGCCGGATAATTATCGCCGTTTTCCCGATGCGTTTCAATTTATTAAGGATGTAGCGGTGGATTGGAGCAATTCTTGGTATTTGGAAGCCGAACCGGGTGATTATATCACAGTGGCTCGTCAAGCCAAAGGAAAACAAGAGTGGTATGTAGGTGCTATTACCGACGAACATCCTCGTACGGCAACTATTCCTTTCTCTTTCTTACCCGAAGGAAGGAAATATATTGTTACCGTTTATGCAGATGGTCGGGATGCAGACTGGAAAGATAATCCGCAGAGCTATGACATCCGTCGTGGCATAGTAACGTCAAAGAGTGTGCTGCGTCAACCTTTGGCAAGTAGTGGAGGGGTGGCTATCAGTGTTCGAGAAGCAACAAAAGAAGAGGTAAAAGGATTGAAGAAATTATGAAGCTTGTCCGTACATAGTAATTATTATGTTGCGGATTTAATACAAGCATTTAAGAATTAAAGTTAGCAATTGGAAAGGCATAGTCCGTGAGGATTGTGTCTTTTTTCGTAAATTATTCGTCATTTCTTATTTTCTTTATTATAATTTTTCTATATTTATGCCGTTATGGCGAATTGTTGACAGAATAGGAAAAGAATAGACCATTTAGGTATGAATAGAGAATGCCGGGGATTTGACATTTTATCATTCTTTAATCAAAATATAACCGTAAAATTTAGCTGTTTTGAAAAGTTTTCTTATATTTGCGGTGTTATTCATTGACATTTTGTTTGAATAGCGTAAAGTCAACAAGGTAATAACCTTTAAAACGTAATATTATGAATATCGAACGTATCATGGCCTCTTTAGAGGCAAAGCACCCCGGCGAGTCTGAGTATCTTCAAGCCGTAAAGGAAGTTCTTCTTTCCATCGAAGATATCTATAATCAACATCCCGAGTTCGAGAAAGCGAAAATTATAGAACGTCTGGTTGAACCTGACCGTATCTTTACTTTCCGCGTAACGTGGGTGGATGATAAAGGTGAAGTTCAGACGAACCTTGGTTATCGTGTGCAGTTCAACAATGCCATTGGCCCGTACAAAGGCGGTATTCGTTTCCATGCTTCCGTAAATCTTTCTATCCTCAAATTCCTGGGATTTGAGCAGACTTTCAAGAATGCTTTGACTACATTGCCTATGGGCGGTGGTAAGGGTGGTTCCGACTTCTCTCCGCGCGGAAAGAGCGATGCTGAAATCATGCGTTTCTGTCAAGCCTTCATGCTGGAATTGTGGCGTCACCTCGGTCCGGATATGGATGTTCCTGCCGGTGATATCGGTGTAGGCGGTCGCGAAGTGGGCTATATGTTCGGTATGTATAAGAAGTTGACTCGCGAATTTACGGGCACATTTACCGGTAAAGGATTGGAATTTGGCGGTTCGCTGATTCGTCCTGAAGCAACAGGATTTGGTGGCTTGTATTTCGTAAACCAAATGTTACAGACAAAAGGCATTGACATCAAGGGCAAGACCGTGGCTATCTCCGGTTTTGGAAATGTGGCTTGGGGTGCTGCTACCAAGGCTACCGAATTGGGTGCCAAGGTGGTTACCATCTCCGGTCCCGACGGTTACATTTACGACCCGAACGGTATCAGTGGCGAAAAGATAGATTATATGCTGGAACTCCGGTCATCGGGCAACGATATCGTAGCACCGTATGCCGACGAATTCCCCGGCTCTACTTTCGTGGCAGGCAAACGCCCGTGGGAAGTGAAAGCGGACATCGCTCTGCCTTGCGCTACCCAGAACGAGCTGAACGGCGAAGATGCACAACACCTCATTGACAACAAGGTGACATGTGTAGGAGAAATCTCCAATATGGGATGTACGCCCGAAGCTATTGATCTTTTCATTGAAAATAAGATTATGTATGCACCGGGCAAGGCTGTCAATGCAGGTGGTGTGGCTACCAGCGGACTGGAAATGTCGCAGAACGCCATGCACCTCAGCTGGAGTGCAGCCGAAGTGGATGAAAAACTCCACGCCATCATGCACGGAATTCATGCTCAATGCGTAAAATATGGGACAGAACCTGATGGCTACATCAACTACGTGAAGGGAGCGAATATCGCCGGCTTCATGAAGGTGGCTCATGCCATGATGGGTCAGGGAATTATCTAAGAGAGAAACTTTGTTTAGTTGTATTTGTATTTGTGGTTTGTGCTGCTCTACGCCTGTGAAGGTATCGGGCAGTACTTTTTTTATTCTCAATTAAAAAAGTTGTATCTTTGTATCCGAGAAACCATAAATGACAAAGAGATGTTACTACCTGAATTGAAACTGAGACGTGATAAAATACGCTCTCTCATGGCTCAACAAGAGATTGATGCCGCTCTTATCGCTTGCAATGTAAACTTAATCTATACGTACGGACGTGTCGTCAGCGGTTACTTGTATCTGCCGTTGAATGCTCCCGCCCGTTTATTCATCAAACGTCCTAACAATATTGAAGGGGAACATATTCGTCCTATCCGTAAACCGGAACAACTGCCTGACTTACTAAAGGAATGTGGTTTGCCCATACCTGCGAGGTTGATGCTGGAGGGGGATGAGTTGTCTTTTACGGAATATAACCGTTTGGCTGCGTGTTTCCCTGAAACGGAGGTGCTTCCTTGTGGTACGGCACTTATCCGGAAGGCCCGAAGTGTCAAGACTGAAATAGAGATTGAGATGTTCCGTCGTTCCGGCATTGCACATGCTAAAGCTTACGAACAAATACCCTCGGTTTATAGACCAGGAATGACAGACCGCCAATTATCCATCGAAATAGAGCGCCTGATGCGTCTGGAAGGTTGTCTGGGTATTTTCCGTACCTTCGGACAAAGTATGGAGATTTTTATGGGAAGTCTGCTGGCAGGAGACAATGCCACTGCGCCTGCCCCCTATGATTTTGCTCTGGGAGGCGAAGGACTTGACCCGTCACTGCCTATCAGTGTGAACGGTGCACTGTTGCAACCCGGCCAGAGCTTTATGGTTGATATGGGGGGTAACTTCTATGGCTATATGGGAGACATGAGCCGTGTATTCTCTATCGGAAAGTTGCCGGAAAAGGCATATGTTGCCCATCAGGTTTGCCTGGACATACAAGAGGCTGTTGTAGAAAAAGCGAAACCGGGTGCTGTTTGTGAGGACCTTTACAATCTCGCTATCGATATTGTCACCAAAGCGGGCTTTGCCGACAACTTTATGGGAGCCACTCAAAAGGCCAAGTTTATCGGTCATGGCATCGGTTTGGAAATCAATGAAATGCCGGTATTGGCTCCGCGTATGAAGCAGGAGTTGGAGCCGGGTATGGTCTTTGCATTGGAGCCGAAAATTGTTTTGCCGGGCATTGGTCCCGTTGGTATCGAAAACTCTTGGGTTATAACAGCGGAAGGAGTGGAGAAACTGACGTTGTGTAAGGAAGAGATTGTGGAACTTTGAAAATTGATAATGGATAATGGAAAATTGCCATGCGGTTTCAATAAATACGCTGCACTGTTTGTTTTTCCATTATCCATTTTCCATTATTTCACCCTTCTGTTAAGCTGATTATTCGCTTTCGAAGGTTTGGATTTACCAATCCGTTTTCCGGTTGGCTTGGCCTTGTTGCTTCGTTTGGGCTTTATGCCGGAATGGTTACTCGCCTTCATAATATTCACATAAGTAGTAGCGGGCTATAAAGTCCCAATATTGATGCAGTGTTTCTTTTCCTTTCAGGAAGGGAAGTTCCACATCGGGTAGAATTCCTTTGGTCATTCCGTATTTCAGCAGGTCGAACGGACACTCTCCAGGTTGGCAGAACATCTTGTAACCCTCTGCAGCAGCGCGTTTGGCATCGTACATCGGGTTATGTTCTTCACAGAAATAGGCGGCCACGTTGTGGGCTACGAGCATACCTTTGGCGTTGGCATAAATCACGAACTCTTTTTTGTATTCCAGGTCGGGCAATAATGCGGACCGTTTGTTTTCCCATCCCAAGACATTGACAAAGAAAGTGCAAAGCTCCTTGTAATCGGTGAAGTATAGCAGCGGTTTCCCCTGGCTGTATTCCAGACAGTGGGCGGCATCTTTGCTCAGTTTGGTTTCCGGAGTGACTTCCGGCAGCGGAGTAATGGGTATATCCAGTAAATCAAGTCCCATTACCCAAAGGAAGGAAGATTCTCCCTTGCTGATGGGAGCTTCTTCGAAACGTGCATCCATCAGTTCATAGGCGCTTTGGCTTAATGCAAGCAGGTCTTTGTCATAAGGACTGAACAAGGTGTATTCCTTGTCAAAAATACTAAATTGTGATTTCAATGTCCACAGTACGAATGCAATGTCTTCCTGATTTATTTCATCGGGCGTATAATTGTCACCCAGTGGATAGAACGGCAGGTAAGTTCCGTATACTCCTTGAAAGGCTTCGGAGAAAAGTTTCCAGCCTCCGCTTTGGGCAATGGCATCTTGAAAGTACATGCCGAGGGAGATGGCTGCGTCAATTTGGGTACGCAGGTCTTCCTTGTTGAACAAGGGAGAGGTCTTGACGAGGGGCAGGATGCTTGTGGCAAAGTCGAGGTACCATTTGTCCGTTGGCAGTACGTGGGTGCGTTCATTGGCCCCCAACCAATATTGCATGTTGATTGTTGTCATGATTTGTTTGTTTTAGATAAATATTATAGTCTTTTTAATGCCAATTTGATGACTTGTTCCACCGGTGCGCTTGGTTCTTCCTTCAAAATGGCAAGCACTACTTTTTGTGAGGGGGCTTGTGCAAAGCCCAGCATGGTAAGGGCGGCTACGGCTTCTTCTTGTACTTGTGCGTTGGCTGCCGATACCAGTGTACCTATGGTCCCTGCGTTGCCGGCTACAACGCTGCCGGTCTTGATTTTGTCTTTTAAATCCACAATTATCCGTTGGGCTGTTTTCAGCCCGATACCCTTGACTGTTTTCAGTAGAGTGGCGTTTTCCGTGCTGATGACATTTATCAGTTCGGATGGCGAGAGTGCCGAGAGAATCATGCGAGCTGTATTTCCGCCGATGCCTGAAACGGAGATGAGCAACAGGAATAGTTCGCGTTCCTGCTTGTCAGCGAACCCGTAGAGGACATAGGCGTCTTCACGGATAGCTTCGTATATATATAGTTTGCATTCTTTCTTGCCCTGGATGGCGGCATACGTATTCAATGAAATATTGACGCCGTATCCCAGTCCGTTGCAGTCTATTATTGCGGTTGCCGGACTTAGTTCGGCAATTCCGCCTCTGATGTATTCTATCATAATTCTTTTGCTTGTTGGCCCCAAATGTGCCTTGCGTACATATCATCTGCGAATGTATGAATTATTATTGGACTTTCACTCACTAAAAAAAGAAAAAACTGTGTAAAACAGCAGTGAGTTCTGCCGGTATAATAAATTAAAATGCTTACTTTTGCGCCGATAAAGTAGAAAACTGATAAATAAACTCATAAAAAGAATGAAAAAAGTAAGAGCAGCCATTGTTGGCTATGGCAATATCGGGCACTATGTGTTCGAAGCCCTGCAAGCAGCTCCCGATTTCGAAATTGCCGGTGTAGTGCGCCGTGCCGGAGCTGAAAACTGTCCTGCGGAACTGGGTGCATATCCCGTTGTGAAGAATATCAAGGAACTGAAAGACGTGGATGTTGCTATCCTTTGTACGCCTACCCGCAAAGTGGAAGAGTATGCAAAGGAGATCCTTGCTTTAGGCATTCATACTGTGGACAGTTTCGATATCCATACGGGTATCACTGCCTTGCGCCGCACACTGGATGCAGAGGCTAAAAAGCATAATACGGTATCCATCATTTCTGCCGGCTGGGACCCGGGTAGTGACTCCATTGTCCGCACCATGCTGGAAGCCATTGCTCCGAAAGGCATTACCTATACTAATTTTGGTCCGGGCATGAGCATGGGACATACCGTGGCTGTAAAGGCCATCGAAGGTGTGAAAGCCGCCCTTTCCATGACTATTCCTACAGGAACCGGCATTCACCGTCGTATGGTGTACATCGAGTTGAAGGATGGCTACGAATTTGACAAGGTGACTGCAGCCATCAAAGCCGACCCGTACTTTGTGAATGACGAAACACATGTAAAATTGGTTCCGAGTGTGGATGCACTGCTCGATATGGGTCATGGGGTAAACCTGACCCGTAAAGGTGTGTCTGGCAAGACGCAGAACCAGCTATTTGAGTTCAACATGCGTATCAACAATCCTGCCCTCACGGCACAAGTGCTGGTATGTGTGGCGCGTGCCGCTATGCGTCAGCAGCCTGGTTGCTATACAATGGTTGAAGTTCCGGTAATAGACCTGCTTCCGGGCGACCGCGAAGAGTGGATCGGCCATTTGGTATAAGACACAAAAAAAACAGATGATGTGTTTGGTTCAAACGCATCGTCTGCTTGCCCCGAATACATCATCTGTTTGATGCAAACGCATCATCCGTTCTACCGCGAATGGATGATGCGTTTTTTTATGTCTTGTTCTTTAAAAGAAATACCTCAGTATATCATTGAAGTTTGCCCAAATCAGCAAACCGAACAAGAGGAACATGCCCACCATCTGCGCACGTTCCATAAACTTGTCGCTGGGCTTGCGGCGTGCAATGATTTCGTAAATGAGGAATAACACGTGTCCACCGTCCAGTGCAGGGATGGGCAGAATATTCATAAAGGCAAGGATGATGGAGAGGAATGCCGTCATGTACCAGAACTGGTGCCAGTCCCACGTGGCGGGGAAAATACTGCCGATGGTTCCGAAACCTCCGAGTTGCTTGGCTCCTTCCTTGGAGAAAAGATATTTCATCTGGCCTACGTAGCCTTTCAGAGTCTTTACCCCCAAAGATACGCCGGCAGGGAAAGAGGAAAGGAAACTGTATTCCTTGCGGACAACGGGCAGCAGTTTGTCGGTTGCCGTACGTGCTGCTACGCCTATTTCATAGTCGGCATTGGTCATCATGCTCAAGGTGTCTGTCACACCGTTACGGACGTATGTCAAGGTTACCTCATGGGATGCATTGGCTTTCTTGCGCTTCAGCATCTCTTCTTTGAAGTCGTAGTAGGCTATTGACTTTCCATCCAAGTGGGTGATGCTGTCACCTACTTGCAGACCGGCGGAAGCGGCAGGGTATCCTACAATCAGGCTGTCGACTACATAAGGGAAACGGAAACTGGCGAAACGCACGCTGTCTGCCAGCAAGCGGTTCATCATGTCTTCGGGGATGTAGACTGAAGCAGCTTCCCCGTCACGCAATACGCTTACCTGGCGGGCATCGACAATACTGGTCAGCAGGTCGCCGTCATAGCGTTCGAATGGTACCCCGTCGGCAGATATTAGGATATCGCCGTCGCGGAAGCCTATGGCTTTGGCTGTTTCGTTAAAATCCATACCCAATGGGGCTTTTTGTACTGGTATATATTCGTCGCCCCAAGTAAAGAGTATCATGGAATAGATGAACAATGCGAGCAGGAAGTTGAACAATACACCGCCTACCATAATTAGCAGGCGCTGCCATGCTGGCTTGGCACGGAACTCCCATGGCTGCATGGGTTGCTTCATCTGTTCGGTATCCATAGATTCGTCTATCATACCTGCTATTTTTACATAACCACCTAAGGGTAGCCACCCGATACCGTATTCCGTGTCACTGTGTTTGGGCTTGAACTTGAATAATGTGAACCAAGGGTCAAAGAATAAGCAGAACTTTTCTACCCGCGTCTTGAACAGACGCGCAAAAAGGAAGTGCCCCCCCTCATGAACAATAACGAGCAACGAGAGGCTCATAATGAGTTGCAGGGCACGAATCAAGAATGTTTCCATCTAATTATTTGCTGTTTTACGATTTTTATAATTTTCGCAAAGGTACGTTTTCTTATTTAACGTATCAAATGAGTAGATGTTTTTTATAATTCTTTTCATTCCGGTGTATCTATCAAATCAGCTCTTCTGCTATCCGTCGGGCTTCGGCATCCGTAGCCACATAGTCTTCATAGGTGGGCTTCTGTAAGTAGGATACGCGCGACATGGTCTTTTCTATTACTTCACTCATGCCAAGGAACGAAATTTTGTCCTGCAGGAAGGCAGCTACCACCACTTCATTGGCGGCATTGACAATGCAAGGCATATTGCCTGCACGATGTAGCGCTTCGTAGGCCAGGGCGAGGTTACGGAAACGGGTGGTGTCCGGTTGCTCGAACGTCAGTTCCGTGCACAGCTTGAAGTCCAGGCGCGGGAAAGAGGCTTTCAACCGGTCGGGATAGGAGAAGGCATATTGGATGGGCAGGCGCATGTCCGGCATTCCCAGTTGTGCTTTCACGGCACCGTCCTCAAACTGTACCATGGAGTGGATGACGGATTGCGGGTGTACCACGACTTCTATCTGGTCGGGACGTACACCGAACAGCCATTTGGCTTCGATTACCTCGAACCCTTTGTTCATCATGGAAGCAGAGTCTATCGTGATTTTGGCGCCCATGTCCCAGTTGGGGTGTTTCAGTGCTTGCGCTTTGGTGACGGTTGTTAGTTGCTCCATAGTGCAGGTGCGGAACGGACCTCCGGAGGCAGTCAGTATCACTTTTTCTATTTGGTTGCCTATCTCACCGGCCAGGCACTGGAAAACGGCGGAGTGCTCGGAGTCGACGGGTAGGATGGGGACACCGCTGAAGCGTGCCAGGTCATTGATGAGCTCTCCCGCCACCACCAGCGTCTCTTTGTTGGCAAGGGCTATCGGCTTACGGGCTCGGATGGCATTCATGGTGGGCTTCAGTCCTGCATATCCCACCATGGCGGTCAATACCATATCAATGGGATTTTCGGTCACAATCTGGCAGAGGGCATCTGCGCCGGCATATACCTTGATAGGTAGGTCGGCAAGCGCTTCTTTCAGTTGCGTGTATTTCGATTCGTTGGCTATTACCACTGCCTCAGGCTTGAATCTGCGTGCCTGGGCTATGAGTTCCTCTACGCGGTTATTGGCGGTCAATACGTATGCTTCGTACTGGTCGGGATGTTCTTCGATGACCTGCAACGCTTGTGTACCGATGGAACCGGTAGAACCGAGTATGGCAATCTGTTTCATTTACTATTATGCTATTTACAATTTACTATTTGGAGACTAAAATACGATGTAAAGCTCGGGATTTGCGGCCCTGCCCTTATGCCACAGCTCGAAGTGAAGGTGGGGACCGGTGGACAGCTCGCCGGTGTTTCCTACCAGTGCGATGGCTTCACCCCCTTTCACCGCATCTCCTTCCCGTTTCAGCAGAGAGCCGCAATGCTTGTAGACTGACACGAAGTCCTGGTTGTGCTGTATTTCTATCAGATAACCCGTCTCGGCAGTGTAGGTACTCAGTATGACGGTACCGTCTAAGGTGGCCAATACGCTTTCGCCCGGATTGGCGGCAATATCCGTGCCGAAGTGTTTTGTTTCGGCATTGAAGGGAGATGAAATCATGCCGCGTGTGGGGCGGTAGAAAATCAGTCCGTCTATTTCGGGGCGAGCGGTGATGCTCGTCAGGTTGTACTTTTCTGTCTCCTCGTACTGTTTGCGGAATTCGGCTTCCCGTTGTGTACGTTCCATGAGCGAATCTTCGCGCAGGTGGGTCAACGAGTCGATGGAATGTATGGTATCTGCCTTTATCTTGCCCTGGAAGATGTCCTGGATATTCATGATATAGAGGTTCTGTCTGTTCACCAGTTGCTGGAGGGAATCTACGCGCAAGGCATTCTCCACTACCTGGGCACGGATTTCACTGTTCATATATCCCGGCAGGTAGTTGCGCAGCGGGGTGAAGGCTACGATCAGGGAGGCGATGAGAAACAATACGAACAGCACGGAGAGCAATACGGACAGTCCGTTCAGCTTGGATACGCGCAACGTGATGATATCCTCAAGGGTATTCTCGTTCGTAATCGTCAGTCTGTACTTGAACTTGATGTTACTCCAAAATGCTTTTCTTCGTTTCTTTTTCATACCTCTTCTGTTTCGTCCAAAGCTATCAAACCTTCCGGCAGGTCTACGGTGATGACTTTGTGCTTCTGGTCAATGTCTATGATAAACTCTTCTTGTGCCGGCACCAGCAGTTCTTCTCCCTGATAATCTACCACAAACAGTGTGTTGATGGTCGATGTGTCCACGTCCGTCACTTCTCCCAGCGTGCCGTGATGTACTTCCTCCATACGAAAACCGACGAAGAAGTCCCAACTCAGTTCACCTGGTCCTGCCTCTTCTGCATGCTTTACGGGGAAGTAGACCTCAATATTAGTGAACATGCGGGCGCGTTCTGCCGTGTCCACGCCTTCCAGTTTGACAAGGGCGGTGGTGTCGGAGCGGAAACGGTATTCTTCCAAGAAGAAAGGCACCAGTATACCATCCAGCAGGCAGATTAGGTATTCGGCTTCCACCCGGTCGAAGATGTCATCCGTAAAAGTGAACGATAGTTCTCCGTGAATGCCGTGGGGCTTGTTGAATATACCTATCTTATATACTTCTTCTCTCTTTATCATCTTATTCTATTCTTGTTATTCTTGCTCCGAGCGCATTCAGTCGCCCTTCGATGTTCTGATACCCACGGTCTATCTGCTCTATGTTGTGGATGCGGCTGATGCCGTCCGCACTCATGGCAGCTATCAGCAGGGCGATGCCCGCACGGATATCGGGCGAGGTCATGTTGCCGCCACGTAGTTTAAAGCCGTGGTCGTGACCGATGACAACGGCGCGGTGCGGGTCGCAGAGGATAATTTGCGCTCCCATATCTATCAGCTTGTCCACAAAGAACAAACGGCTTTCGAACATTTTCTGATGAATGAGTACACTGCCTTTTGCCTGGGTGGCAACCACCAGCAGCACACTGAGCAAGTCTGGTGTCAGTCCGGGCCAGGGTGCGTCGGCAATGGTCATGATGGAGCCGTCGATAAAGGACTCTATCTGGTACGTCTCTTGTGCGGGCACGTAAATGTCGTCTTCCCACTGCTCCATCTTGATGCCGAGTCGACGGAAACTGTCGGGGATAATTCCCAAGTTCTCGTAGGAGACATTCTTGATGGTCAGTTCGCTACGGGTCATGGCTGCCATGCCAATGAAACTGCCCACTTCAATCATGTCGGGGAGGATGGTATGCTCGGTTCCGTGCAGCTCGTCTACTCCTTCGATAGTCAGGAGGTTGGAGGCGATGCCTTCTATCTTAGCTCCCATCCGGTTCAGCATTCTGCAAAGTTGCTGCACGTAGGGTTCGCAGGCGGCGTTGTAGATGGTGGTCTTGCCTTTGGCAAGGACGGCTGCCATTACGATATTGGCAGTTCCCGTAACAGATGCCTCGTCGAGTAGCATATAACTGCCATGCAGTTGTTTGGCTGAGATTTCGTAGATGCCACGCTCCTCATTATAGACAAAGTCGGCTCCTAAATTCTGGATACCGATAAAGTGTGTATCCAGACGGCGGCGTCCTATCTTGTCTCCGCCCGGCTTGGAAATCATGGCCTTGCCGAAACGTGCCACCATCGGCCCCACCAGCATGACGGAACCGCGCAGGCTGGAACATTTTTTCAGGAACGCGTCACTTTCCAGATAGGCGAAATCAATGTTGGCAGCTTGAAAGCTGTAAGTGTCAATGCCTTTTTTAGATACGCTGACTCCCATATCCCGCATCAATTGGATAAGGTTGTTGACGTCCAGTATGTCCGGGATATTGTGCACAGTCACCTCTTCGGCAGTGAGCAATGTGGCGCAGATAATTTGCAACACCTCGTTTTTTGCTCCTTGGGGGTAAATGTCACCGGAAAGTCTGTGTCCTCCTTCGATTACAAATGATGCCATGAAATTAGTGATTAGGGGTTGGTGATTAGTGATTAGTGGTCTGCATGGTGATGCCGCATGGCATTAATCACTAACCACTAATCATTCAATTTTAGTATTTCCGTTTATTGTTCCGGTTGTTGTTCCGGTTATTCTGGTTGTTCACTTTCGGACGGTAGTTCTGGTCAATACGTTCGGCCATGAGACGGACGATACTGTCTGTCATTTGCAGTTTTCCGTCAGAGAGTTCGGTGAGGTCATCTGAAATCTTACGGTCATCGACGGTATCTTTGTTCCATGCCATGTAGTCTTTCTTCATGTGGTTACAAATGAGCGCTATCAAGTTCTGCTTCTCTTCTCCTTCCGGAAATTCGATGGCTTTCTTTATCAGTACTTCCAGTGTACGGCCATAGTGGCGGTAGCGGATTTTGGTACTGGGGTAGGGGATGCTCTCCGGCTTGGTATTCAGATTGTCCTTGCGGATAATTTCGTACGGATAATCTATATCCAATTGGAAGTTGGCCATGATGGCAAGGTGGTCCCATAGCTTATGTTTGAAGTCGGGCACATCGCGCAGATGGGGAAACATGTTTCCCATGATGTTGATGATTGTGTTTGCGCAACGCTGGCGTTCTGCACGGTCTTCGATTGTCAGCGCGTGGTCTACCATATTCTGGATGCTGCGACCATATTCGGGTAGGGGCATCCGTTTTTGTTGAGTGTTATATTGCATCTTTAATTAGTGATTAATGTTCAACGATTAGTGATTAGGGTTTAGCGATTAGTGGTTAGTGATTAATGGGCTACGTAGTGATACCGCATGGTATTCATCCCTAATCCCTAATCGCTAAACCCTAAATAAGTTTCTTTGGCGTGCCGGCTACGAATTCCTTCAAATAGAAGGGTTCGAAATAGGCCACATCCTTGAAATCTTGTTCGGCTATTGCCTTTTCTGCCAACGGGAACATCATGCCGGCAAGCGGGCGGATGCCGTCGATGAAGTGTGCATTGGGATGCGTGATTTTCTCTTTGCATTTGGCTGCACCGTCACCGAAGAAATAGACGGGATGTTGCTCTAAAAATTCCAGGTAGGAGTTTTCGTCCACAATATCGGCTGCAATGTCGCGCACCGATTTCAAGGCACGGTTGTAGATGGCAGCATAGACTTCCATACGGCGGGCGTCAATCATCGGGCAGAGTAATGCGTCGTCGGGCAACTCATCGTGGTAGAGCAATACCGGTACACACTGAACTTTCAGGGTTTCCAGCCCGATAAGTGGCAGGTTACGTCCATAGCAGACACCTTTTGCCATTGACACGCCGATACGCAACCCGGTATACGAACCAGGGCCGCAGCTCACGGCGACTGCATCCAACGGCATGGCATGGCTATCGGCAAAGGATAGCGCCTCGTCCACAAAGACTCCCAATGAAACGGCGTGTGAAGGGCCATTCAGGTCCTCTTTCTTGAAAACGTTCTGTCCGTCCTCGCTCACGGCTACGGAGCAGGCAGAAGTGGACGTTTCAATATGCAAGATACATGACATAACTTTTATTCTTGATTTTATTGTGGCAAATTTACGTGATTATTTTCACTAATTAAAATAATCGTGTAATTTTGCGCAAAACTATAACATTATGATACAATCCATGACAGGCTACGGCAAAGCAACCGTCGAACTGCCTGATAAGAAAATCAACGTTGAAATAAAGTCGCTCAATAGTAAGGCAATGGACCTATCTGCCCGCATTGCTCCGCTTTATCGTGAGAAGGAGATGGAAATCCGTAATGAAATATCACGGAAACTGGAGCGCGGAAAGGTGGATTTCAGCCTTTGGATAGAAAAGAAAGAGAGTGCGGAAAGCGTCACTCCCATCAACCAGACATTGGTGGAGGGATATTACAAGCAGATTTGTGCTATATCAGAAAATCTAGGAATACCTGTGCCGGATGCGACGGACTGGTTTGCCACGTTACTCCGTATGCCGGATGTGATGACTAAGAATGATACGCAGGAACTGAGTGAGGAGGAATGGGCTGTGGTTTATTCGGCTGTGGAAAAGGCTGTTGGTGCGCTGGTGGACTTCCGTAAGCAGGAAGGAGCTGCCCTTGAAAAGAAGTTCCGTGAGAAGATCTCCAACATCTCCCATCTGTTGGAGACTATCGCTCCCTATGAGAAAGAGCGTGTAGCCAAAGTGAAGGAACGTATTACAGATGCACTGGAAAAGACCTTAAGTGTGGATTATGACAAGAACCGCCTGGAGCAGGAACTCATCTACTACATCGAAAAGCTGGATGTGAACGAAGAGAAACAGCGTCTTGGCAATCATCTGAAATATTTTATCAATACGCTGGAAACCGGAACCGGACAAGGCAAGAAGTTAGGGTTCATCGCCCAGGAGATGGGACGCGAAATCAATACCTTGGGCAGTAAGTCCAATCATGCGGAGATGCAGAAGATTGTCGTTCAGATGAAAGATGAATTGGAGCAAATCAAGGAACAAGTATTGAACGTCATGTAGTATCAAATAGTAAATCGTCAAATCGTAAATAATTCGATGGCAAAACTTATCATATTTTCAGCCCCTTCGGGCTCTGGCAAGTCAACGATTATCAACTATCTGCTGACTCAAAATCTGAACTTGGCATTCTCCATCTCAGCGACCAGCCGCCCGCCCCGCGGAACGGAGAAAGATGGAGTGGAGTATTTCTTTCTGACTCCTGACGAGTTCCGTCGTCGCATAGCCAATGATGAATTCCTGGAGTATGAAGAGGTATATCAGGACCGTTTTTACGGAACACTGAAGGAGCAGGTGGAAAAGCAATTGGCTGCCGGACAGAATGTAGTGTTCGATGTGGATGTAGTGGGTGGTTGCAATATCAAGAAATTCTATGGTGAGCGTGCTTTGTCTGTTTTCATTCAGCCACCTTCAGTGGAGGAATTGCGCAAACGCTTGGTGGGGCGCGGAACAGATGCTCCCGAAGTGATAGAGAGCCGCGTGGCGAAAGCCGAATACGAACTGGGCTTTGCACCGAAGTTCGATACCGTGATTGTGAACGATGACCTGGAGACAGCCAAAGCGGAAGCATTGAAAGTAATCTCTCAATTCTTGAACGAATGAAACAACGTGGAGGAGTGTACAACCAGTTGGCACCGAGGAGGAAGAATAGCCCGAAGCTGAACAAGGCATTGCTAATTATTAATAGCGTTCTGTTCGTCTGCTCCCTTGTTGTGGGTGTATTGTATATACATCATGGCGAGCCTCGTTCCAGTATTTCAATGTTTCTTATCTCTGTAGTGACGATTTTCAATGCTTGGGCTGCCTGGCGTGCGTTGCAAAGACGTCCTTTGTAAGGTTGTATATGAATAAGAATAAATGAATATAGGAATCTTCAGCGGCTCGTTCAACCCGATACACATCGGACATTTGGCCCTCGCCAACTATCTTTGCGAATACGGGGACCTGGACGAAGTGTGGTTTATGGTCACCCCCCACAATCCGCTGAAGGAAGAAAACGAACTGATGGATGACAAGTTACGTTTGAAGCTGGTGCAGCTAGCCACTGAGGGTTATCCCAAGTTTCGCGCTTCCGATTTTGAATTCCATCTGCCTCGGCCTTCTTATACTGTTCATACGTTGGACGCACTGAAACGGACTTATCCCCAACACACTTTCCATCTTGTCATTGGTTCGGACAACTGGAGGCTGTTCCACCGTTGGTACGAGTCGGAACGCATTATTGCCGAAAATCATCTTCTGGTTTATCCCCGTCCCGGCTATCCGGTAGAGGCCACCTTTTTACCGCAGAATGTGCGGACAGTTTCTTCTCCGGTATTCGAAATCAGCTCCACTTTTATCCGTCGGGCCATAGAGGAGGGAAAAGACGTACGCTACTTCCTGCATCCGGCTGTGTGCGATGAACTCAAACGGATGCAGAATGAATCTTTAAACTGAAATAAATGTCTGTATTTGTACGTGTTTTCATATTTATTTCTTATTTTTGAACGTATCAACCTTGAATGCATGGAAGAGTTTTCTTAATACATAGATATTCCTTAATTTAATAATCCGCTTATGAGAAAAGAACTACTGTTACTGGGAGCATTCGGTATGCTGACGACAGCGACGCTTTGTGCGCAAGAGTTTCATTTGCAACCTACTCCCCAAGAATATATTACGCAAAAAGATTCTGTTGATATTCCCCGACAATACCAGATCCTTTCCGACAATTCCGTGCAGGACGGACCTGCGTTGCCTTTACTCCGTTCATTGATGCCGGAAGAGGTGCTTGGCGCTTCTTTCCGTGTATATATAGGAGTGAAAGGAGATAAGATTATTAAGAAATACCAACATCGGATTCCACGCAAATCCGAAGGTTATTTCCTGAAAATAGAAAAAGACTGCATCGTCATAGCCGGTGCTGACGAACGGGGAGCGTACTATGGTGTACAGACTCTTGCGCAGTTGCTTGCTTTGGACAAGCTGCCTTTGGCTGAAGTGACAGACTATCCCGATGTTCCCTATCGGGGTGTGGTAGAAGGGTTTTACGGTGCTCCCTGGAGTCAGGAGGCGCGTATACGCCAGCTTGATTTTTATGGTCGGAACAAAATGAATGTCTATATCTATGGACCGAAAGACGATCCTTATCACCGGACTCCCAACTGGCGCAAGCCTTATCCTGCTCGAGAAGGAGAAGAGTTGAAAGTATTGGTGAATAGGGCGAAGGAGAACAATGTCATTTTCTATTGGGCCATTCATCCGGGCCAGGATATTCGCTGGAATGAAGAAGACCGCTCGTTATTGTTGCAGAAGTTCGAAAGCATGTACCAGTTGGGTGTGCGTGGTTTTGCCGTTTTCTTTGATGATATTTCGGGTGAGGGGACAAAGGCGGACAAGCAGGCTGAACTGTTGAACTATATTGACGACCATTTTGTAAAAGTCAAGCGGGATGTTGCACCATTGATATTGTGTCCCACAGAGTACAACAAGTCATGGACCGATGTGGAGGGAGGCTATCTCACTACGCTTGGTGATAAGTTGAACGAGGGTATCAAGGTGATGTGGACCGGTGATATGGTAGTTGCTACTATAGATAAGTCTACGCTGGACTTCGTCAATCCGCTGCTGAAACGTAAGGCGTACATTTGGTGGAATTTCCCCGTTTCGGATTATGTACAAGACCATTTGCTGCTAGGGCCGGTTTATGGAAACGGGCTTGATATAAAAGATGATATGTCTGCTTTTGTTTCCAATCCGATGGAACATGCCGAGGCTTCCAAAATCTCTCTGTACAGTGTAGCTGATTATACTTGGAATATGGAGAATTATGATAGTGAAACTTCTTGGAAACATGCAGTCAGAGACCTTATGCCACTTCATGCCGAATATTTGGAAATCTTCGCTGCTCATAATTCCGACCCGGGACAGAATGGACATCGCTTCCGTCGTGAAGAGTCCGTTGCCATTCAGCCTGCTCTCTCTGCCTTGTTGAAAGCCTATCAAGAGAAAAACGAGATAGATGAAGATGCCTATCGGCAGGTAGCTGAGGAATGCCGGAAGATAATCGTTGCCGCTGATGGATTGCTTGCGTCGGGAAATGAGAATCGTCCGTTGATAACTGAAATAAGGCCTTGGCTCATTCAGTTCAAACAAGTGGGAGAGTATGGTGCGGAGGTGCTGAACATGATACGCCTGCGCCAGCAGAAGGATGCATTTATAGATAGCTACGAACACGCCCGCGCCCTGCTGGTGCTGATGGGTGAGACGGATGCCCAATATAAAGCGGGCATAAAGAGCGGCAGCCTGCATCTGATGCCTACTTTCAATGCTTTGTTCGAAGCGGCGACAACGGGCTATAATGCAGCGTTCCATGCCGGGCTTGATACAAAGGCTGTTTATTCTCCCTACACGTTGAAGAGCGACGTGAATCAGTTGGCTTCGCTTCCTATTCAGCAGAAGGGAAAGGTGAATACAATTATTCCGTCCAATGAAGTCATCAACTGGCAGGCAGGCGGTGTGCTGACCATTTCGATGGATTATGCCCGCCAGTTGAATTCGGTACTTATTGATTTGGGAGATGCGGAGGTTGCTGATTCGAAGTTTAAACTGGAAGTAACTTCGGATGGCACAAACTGGCAGGCGGTGGATTTGAAGCCGGGATACAGAACGCAGGTGAAGGCATCTCTCAAGGATTTGAGCGTTGCGAAGATGAGGCTGGTGAATGTATCCGACACAGAGCAGAAGGTGTATTTCAAAATGTTCCGTTTTACGGAGAATTGATATGGTTCCTGATTCTTAAAATAGAGTTACGCGCCTGGGACGATGCTCCCCGTTGTTCTTAAGATCGGAATGACGGGGAGCACTTTTTTAGGAAGTTATTCAAGGCATTTGTCCAAGTCGCGGATGATTTGCTCTTTATCCATATTTTGTCCGATGAATACTATCTTCAGCATGCGGTCGCCGTATTGTTCGTCCCAGTCTCTTAGCAATCCCGGTTCTTGGCGCATCAGTTCTATCATGTCTTCTTCGGGAGCGGTGGCATACCATTGTCCGGCTTCAGTTATTTTCTTCTGTATACCTGCTTGTTCAAAGAGGAAGGACATGTCGCGGTTGTGGCTGAAGTAGCAGACACCCTTGGCGCGGATAACGCTGCGGGGCCATTTGGTAACGACATAGTGGTCGAACTTATGAATGTCGAATGCAGGACGGCGGTAGTAGACAAATGTGCCAATACCGTATTCTTCTACTTCACCTCCTTCGTGATGGTGGTGATGACATTTCTCGTGATGATGTTCGCTTTCATGATGATGTTCATCTTCGTGATGGTAATGCGCCTCTTTTTCCTCCTCTTCGCTTACTTGTTGCTCTATGCCACGAATCCATCCGGCGGAAGTTGCGGCACGTTCAAAGTTAAAGAGGTGGGTATGGATAATCTTATCCAGGTCTACATCTGCATAGTTGCACTCTATAATTTGGGCACCGGGTTGCAAGGTGTGGATAATCTGCCTGATACGTTTTAATTCCTCGGGCTGTACTTCTGCTGCTTTGTTCAGCAGGATAATATTGCAGAACTCAATCTGCTGAATGATGAGGTTTTCTATATCTTCCTCATCAATGCCTTTGCGTGTCAAATCATCTCCGCAAGAAAATTCACTTTGCAGACGTAAGGCGTCCACCACGGTGGTAATGCAGTCTAAGCGGCAAATACCGTATTTAGTATACGCTCCTCCCATATGAGGAATGGAGCAGAGTGTTTGGGCAATAGGCTCCGGTTCACAGATGCCACTCGCTTCAATCACGATGTAGTCGAAGCGTTGCATCTTCATGATTTCGAACATCTGCTCTATCAAGTCTGTCTTCAGCGTACAGCAGATACAGCCATTCTGCAGAGCTACCAGGCTGTCGTCTTTCTTTCCCACCACGCCACCTTTCTGTATAAGGTCTGCATCAATGTTCACTTCGCCTATGTCATTGACGATAACGGCAAACTTAATGCCACGTTTATTAGAAAGGATGTGATTTACCAACGTCGTTTTGCCACTACCCAGATAACCGGTCAACAGCAGTACGGGGATTTCTATTGTATTCATAATCGTTTGGTTTGCTTCAATGATAATGGTCTTCTTTTATTAACTTCCGCAAAGTTATCTGATTTATGTGATAATGGATTGAAAAAAACAAAATTTTGTTTCTTCTATATTATTAAACAGAAAAAAGGTGAAAAGCTTTGAGCCCCTCACCTTTCTTCTGTTGTAGTTGTACTATGACTTTAGTTCTTACAGAATCCCTTGCGCCATCATCGCCTTTGCCACCTTCATAAATCCGGCCACATTGGCACCCTTCACGTAATTTACATAACCGTCGGCTTCCGTACCATATTGTACGCAAGCTTCGTGAATATTCTTCATGATACTCTTCAGTTTCTCGTCTACCTCTTCTGCACTCCAGCTCAATTTGATGGAATTCTGAGTCATTTCAAGACCGGATACTGATACACCGCCGGCATTGGCTGCCTTACCCGGAGCATACAGAATCTTTGCATCTTGGAATACGCGGATTGCTTCAGGGGTAGAAGGCATGTTTGCACCTTCGGACACAGCCATGACACCATTAGCAATTAGTTTTTTTGCATCATCTCCGTTTATTTCATTTTGAGTTGCAGAAGGCAAGGCGATGTCTGCTTTTTCACCCCAAGGACGTGCACCTTCCACATATTTCACACCCGGATATTGTTCAGCATATTCGCGGATACGTCCACGATAGAGGTTTTTCAGCTCCATGATGTAATCCAACTTTTCGCGGTCAATGCCGTCCGGATCGTATACATAACCGTCAGAATCAGACATGGTCAATACCTTACCACCCAATTCCAATACTTTCTCGGCCGTATATTGAGCTACGTTACCGGAACCGGAAATCAGACAAGTTTTGCCTTTCAAGTCAGTACCCTTAGTCTTTAACATTTCCATCAGGAAGTAGATGTTACCGTAGCCGGTAGCTTCCGGACGAATCAGCGAACCGCCGAACTCACGGCCCTTACCGGTGAAAGTACCCGTAAATTCATGAGCCAGCTTCTTATACATACCGAACATGAAACCTACTTCGCGACCACCTACACCGATATCACCGGCAGGTACGTCTGTTTCAGGACCGATATGACGCCACAACTCCAGCATGAAAGCCTGAACGAAACGCATAACCTCAGCATTCGACTTGCCGCGCGGAGAGAAGTCCGAACCGCCTTTACCGCCACCCATAGGCAGAGTTGTCAATGAGTTTTTAAATGTCTGCTCGAAAGCAAGGAATTTCAGGATGCTCAGGTTTACAGAAGAGTGGAAACGAACACCGCCTTTATATGGGCCGATAGCGTTGTTGTGCTGCACACGATAGCCCATGTTGGTTTGTACGTTACCTTTATCGTCTACCCAAGTAACACGGAATTGGTAAACGCGATCGGGGATGCAAAGACGTTCAATCAGATTGGCTTTGTCAAACTCCGGATGCTTGTTATACTCTTCTTCAATCGTAGAAAGAACTTCTTCTACTGCTTGATGATACTCCGGTTCGTTGGGGAACCGTCTTTTCAGGTCTTCTAATACCTTAGCTGCATTCATAATCTATTTCTTTTATTGGTTGCTACTATATGTTACCTAAAACAATTCGATTTTCGATTTGTTTCCTTTTCCTCTCATTGCGGTTGCAAAAGTACACATAAAAATGAAACGAGCAAACATTTTATAAAGAAAATGCGGTATAAAACAACAATTTTATTGTTTTATACCGCAAAATGGAATAAAAAGATATTATTTATCCTCTTTTTAGAGACTTTATGACGGGAATAAACACTAAAGCCGCCGAAATGGCAAGCGTTAGGATAATTGGACCGTCAATTCGTTCGACAGATATCAAAACAATGTAGCAAAGTGCTGCCCAAAGCAGCACAATGCAAACTATTTGGAATTTTGATAACGGTCGTCTCATTTGACTGCCTTCTTTTTGTCTACGATAGCATCGATAACTGCTACTGCAGTGATGTTAACGATATCGCGCACAGAGCTTTCAAAATCGGTAAAGTGGATAGGCTTGTTCAATCCCATTTGGATAGGACCAATCAGTTCGGCATCTGTATCCATGGCCTGCAACAGTTTGTAAGCAGAGTTTGCAGAACTCAAGTTCGGGAAAATCAGTGTGTTTACGTCTTTTCCTTTCAGGCGTGTAAACGGGTACTTGGCATCACGCATTTCGCGGTTCATGGCGAAATTCACCTGCATTTCTCCGTCAATGGCAAGGTCAGGATAGTTTTGTTGCATATAATCCACTGCTTCGTGTACACTTACCGGGCTACCTTCCTTATCCGCACCGAAGTTGGAGTAACTCAACATGGCCATTACCGGTGTATGATTGAAGAAGCGGACGGTATATTCCGACAGCTTGGCAATATCGATTAGCGTTTCGGCATTGGGATGACGGTTAATCAGCGTATCGGCCAGGAAGTATGTACCTTTTTTGGAGTTCAGGATATGCATGGTGCCGAAATGCTTGTATTCCGGACGGATGCCGATGACTTCCTTGGCAACCTTGATGGTATTGCTGTATTTGGTGTAAAGACCTGTGATGAAAGCGTCTGCTTCACCCGTTTCCACCATCATCATACCAAAGTAGTTACGTTCGAACATTTTGTCATTGGCTTCTTCGTAAGTGACGCCTTCGCGGGCACGTTTTTCGGATAGAATGCGGGCATAGCGTTCACGGCGCGGCGCTTCATCCGGATGACGCAGATTTACTATCTCAATACCTTCAAGGCTAAGGTCTAGTTCTTTTGCCAGCTTCTCGATAGCTTCGTCGTTGCCCAATATAATAGGATGACAGATACCTTCAGCCTTGGCTTCCACAGCAGCTTTCAGCATATTGGGGTGGATGCCTTCGGCAAATACCACACGTTGCGGGTTGCGGCGGGCGGTGTCGTAGAGTTGGCGGGTCAGTTTGCTTTCGTAACCCATCAGCTCGCGCAGTTGCAGGCGGTAGGCATCCCAGTCTTCGATGTCTTTGCGGGCTACACCGCTTTCCATGGCGGCTTTGGCCACAGCGCAGGACACTTCGGTGATGAGGCGCGGGTCAACCGGTTTCGGGATGAAGTATTCGGGACCGAAGGTGAAGTTGTTTACATGGTATGCTTCATTCACAACATCGGGCACGGGCTGCTTGGCAAGGTTGGCAATGGCGTGTACGGCAGCAATTTTCATGGCTTCGTTGATGGCTTTTGCCTGCGTGTCGAGGGCACCGCGGAAGATGTAGGGGAAACCGATTACATTATTAATCTGGTTAGGATAGTCGGAACGACCGGTAGACATCAGTACGTCCGGACGTGCCGCCATGGCGTCTTCGTAAGAGATTTCCGGAGTAGGGTTGGCAAGGGCAAACACGATGGGATGGTCTGCCATGCTGCGAACCATGTCCTGGGTCAACACATTACCTTTTGACAGTCCGAGGAATACATCGGCGCCTTTGATGGCTTCTGCCAGAGTATGTACATCGCGACGGTCGGTGGCAAAGTAACGTTTCTGCTCGGTCAGATTCTCGCGGTCGCTGGTGATGACTCCCTTACTGTCCAGCATTAGGATATTTTCACGGCGTGCGCCGAGCGCTTCATACAGTTTGGTGCATGAGGTGGCGGAAGCCCCGGCACCGTTTACGACGATTTTCACTTCCTCTATCTTCTTGCCTGCCACTTCCAGGGCGTTCAGCAATCCTGCGCTGGAGATGATGGCGGTGCCGTGCTGGTCGTCGTGCATCACGGGGATGTCCAATTCCTCTTTCAGGCGGCGTTCTATTTCGAAACATTCGGGTGCTTTGATGTCTTCCAAGTTGATACCTCCGAATGTTGGGGCAATAGCCTTGACAGCTTCGATGAACTTGTCGGGGTCTTTTTCATTTACTTCGATGTCGAATACGTCGATACCTGCATAAATTTTGAACAACAGACCTTTACCCTCCATGACGGGTTTGCCGCTGAGGGCGCCAATATCGCCCAGGCCGAGCACGGCGGTTCCGTTGGAGATGACAGCTACCAGATTGCCTTTTGCTGTATATTTATATGCATCTTGCGGGTTTTTCTCAATTTCGAGGCACGGTTCTGCAACGCCCGGAGAGTAGGCGAGAGAAAGATCGGTTTGTGTACTGTAAGGCTTGGTGGGTACTACTTCAATCTTACCCGGTTTGCCTTGCGAATGGTAGAGCAAGGCTGCTTCTTTGGTTATTTTAGCCATGGTAGAATAGTTAAATTGGTTATAATTTGGCTGCAAATGTAGGTATAAAAGTTCTAAATTGTAGCTCGCTGTCAATAAAATCTATTACTTTTATCAGTTAATTAGCTTAAAATGCTTATTTTTGGCATCAGATTTTAGAAATTACCCTCATTTATTAACTTAACACATGAGTTGCATGAGAATTTTGAAACTTCCTCTGGCAGGATTATTATTTTGTGTAATGGCACTATTTGCTGGATGTAAAACGAGTAATGAACCTAAGGCACCGGTTGCTCTGACCTGGGAAATGGGTGCAAGTGACATCGAACCCGGATATTATGAGAATACCTTTATTCTCAAGAATATCTCTCAAAAACCTCTAAAAAAGAACTGGACGATTTACTATTCACAGCTTCCCCGAGGGGTGAAGCAGGAAGGAGCCTCTGAAGTGAAGGTAGAGGTAGTGAACGGTAATTTTTTCAAAATGTATCCGACAGACGAATTTGCTCCGCTGGCTCCCGGTGATTCCATGCGGATCACTTTCCTTTGTACTTACAAGCTGGACCGGAACTCCCATGTACCGGAAGGAACTTATTGGGTGGAGACTGTGGATGGTAAAGAGGGCAGTCCGTTGCCCGTGGCTTTGAAGGCGCTGCCGCTTCCTTCTCCCGAGTCAATGAGCGGCTATCCGGATGCGACTAAGATTTATGAATCCAATCTTCGCTTGGCTGGTGCTCCTGCTTTGGTGCAGTCAGACATTCTTCCGTCTGTAAAGAAAGTGGTAGCCATTGAAGGCGATAATGTCGTATTGGAAGGTAAGGTAGCTTTGGCATTTCCGGAGAACTTTGCCGGTGAAGCCAAGTTGCTGAAAGAGAAACTGACTGGTTTGTATGGTTTGGAAGTTGTCGGAAATGCTTCCGTGAAGATTGTGCTGGAAGAACTGCTTGATAGGAAGGAGGCCGTAAATGATGAATATTATACTATCAATATAGGTGACAACCTGATAAAAATCAGTGCTGCCACTCCTCATGGCATTTTTAATGGTACACAGACACTTTTGTCAATGTTGAAGGGCAAGCAGACACCTTATTTGCTGGAGGCAGTCTCCATTCGGGATTATCCGGACTTGGCATATCGTGGACAAATGATAGATATTGCCCGTAATTTCACCGCTCCGGAGAACTTGAAGAAACTGGTGGATATTTTTGCATCTTATAAATTGAATGTCCTGCATTTCCATTTTTGTGATGATGAAGCCTGGCGTTTGGAGATTCCCGGTTTGGAGGAACTGACTGCTGTGGGTAGCCGTCGCGGGCATACCACTGACGAAAGCCAGTGCCTCTACCCATGTTATGACGGTGGCTATGACCCTGATGCAAAGACTGTAGGCAATGGATATTATAGCCGCGAGGAATTTATTGATTTGCTGAAGTATGCTGCCGAAAGACATGTCCGCATTGTTCCGGAAATAGAATCTCCGGGGCATGCCCGCGCTGCCATTGTCTCCATGAAGGCACGCTATAACAAATATTTTGAAACTGATCCGGGGAAAGCTACAGAATATATGTTGAGTGAACCGGAAGATACTTCACGTTATGTTTCTGTACAATATTATACGGACAATGTGATGAATGTCGCCTTGCCTTCTACTTACCGTTTTATGGAGAAGGTGATTCAGGAACTTAATGCGATGTATCAGGAAGCCGGTCTTTCACTGTACACAGTGCATTTGGGTGGTGACGAAGTGCCTCGCGGCGTGTGGATGGGCTCTCCGAAATGCCAGGAACTGATGAAGGAAAAAGGCATGACGAAAGCTCATGATTTGTCGGAGTATTTCATTACGCAAATGGCGGATGTGATGCAGAAGAACGGACTGAAATTCAGTGGTTGGCAGGAAGTTGCTTTGGGGCATACCGAAGAGGCTCATCAACAGTTGAGGGGCCAGGCTGCCGGTGTGTATTGCTGGAATACTGTACCGGGCTCTGATGAAGTGGTTTATCAGACAGCCAATAACGGTTACCCGGTCATCCTTTGCAACGTGGGCAATTTCTATATGGATATGGCTTACAATGGTCATCCGGACGAGCGTGGACTCGATTGGGGAGGTTATGTGGATGAGTCTGTCTCTTTCTCTATGCTTCCTTTCAGCATTTATCGTTCGCTGCGTGTGGATATGGCAGGCAATCCCATTGATTTGAATAATGCGGAAAAGGGGAAGACTGCTTTGACAGAGATAGGCAAGAAGCATATTATGGGTGTACAAGGGCAATTGTTTGCCGAAACTATCCGTAGTTTTGATGGCGTGGAATATCTTCTCTTCCCGAAAATCTTAGGGCTGGCAGAACGTGGCTGGAATGCTCATCCGGTATGGGAAAACCTGTCCGGCGTGCGGGAGCAGCAGGCTTTCAATCAGGCTTTGGCACTTTATTATGAGAAAATCAGCAAGAGTGAAATGCCTTATTGGGCAAAGAATGGGATTAACTTCCGCTTGCCTCAGCCGGGATTATTGGTAAAAGATGGAAATCTGTATGCTAATGTGGCCATTGATGGTGCTGAAGTACGTTACACAACTGATGGTTCGGAACCTACTGCCCAGTCAACCTTATGGAAAGAACCGGTGAAGTGTGGTTCCCTGGTAGTGAAAGCAAAGACCTTCTACCAAGGCAAGGAAAGTTTGACGATTATATTGAATGTTGAGTAATAGAGAATATTGAAATGAAAAGGGAGTGCATTGTCCGAAAATGCACTCCCTTTTGTTTATTCCTTTAGGCGTTCAGCGCTTGTTCGATGTCGGCAATAATATCCTCTGCATTCTCTATACCTACCGAGAAGCGAATCAGGTCGGGGCGTACACCTGCCTCCATCAGCTGCTCGTCTGTCAACTGGCGGTGTGTATGGCTGGCTGGGTGCAGCACGCAAGTACGTGCATCGGCCACATGAGTCACGATGGCCGCCAGTTTCAGTGAATCCATAAACTTGATAGACTCTTCCCGTCCGCCCTTCAAGCCGAAGGTGACAACGCCGCAAGAGCCGTTCGGCATGTACTTCTGTGCCTGCTCGTAGTATTTGTCGCCCGGCAGACCACAATAATTCACCCAAGCCACTTTATCGTTCTGGGCAAGATACTCGGCTACCGCTTGTGCATTCTTGCAATGTTGGGGCATACGCAGGTGCAGTGTTTCCAGACCCAGGTTCAGTAGGAATGCGTTTTGTGGAGACTGGATGCTGCCCAGGTCGCGCATCAGTTGGGCTGTAGCCTTGGTGATGTAAGCCATTTTGCCGAAGGCTTTCGTATAAGTCAGTCCGTGGTAAGACTCGTCCGGTGTGCACAGTCCGGGGAATTTGTCGGCGTGTGCATCCCAATCGAAGTTACCGCTGTCTACAATGGCTCCACCTACGCTGGTGGCATGTCCGTCCATGTATTTGGTGGTAGAGTGTACTACGATGTCGGCACCCCACTCAAACGGACGGCAGTTGATGGGGGTAGGGAAGGTGTTGTCCACAATCAAGGGCACGCCGTGGCTGTGGGCAATGCGGGCAAACTTCTCTATATCGAGCACTTCGAGCGTAGGGTTGGAGATGGTTTCGCCGAATAGGGCCTTGGTATTGGGGCGGAAAGCAGCGGAAATTTCTTCCTCGCTGGCATCCGGGTTGACGAAAGTGACGTCGATGCCCAATTTCTTCAAAGTTACTCCGAAGAGGTTGAATGTTCCGCCATAGATGGTAGAGGAGCAAACAAAATGGTCTCCTGCCTGGCAGATATTGAAAATGGCATAGAAGTTGGCTGCTTGTCCGCTGGATGTCAGCATAGCGGCCACACCACCTTCGAGGGCGGCAATCTTGGCGGCTACTGCATCGTTCGTAGGGTTCTGCAGGCGGGTATAGAAATAGCCGCTGTCTTCAAGGTCGAACAAGCGTGCCATCTGTTCGCTGGTATCATATTTGAAAGTTGTACTTTGATAGATGGGGAGTACACGGGGCTCGCCCTTTTTAGGAGTCCATCCGGCTTGTACGCACAGCGTCTCCGGCTTGAATTGCTTTGCCATAATGTTATCTGTTTTAAAAGTTTCTTATCTATTATCGCGTAAGTTGTCGCAAAAGTAGGGAAAAAATTATAATTTTGTGCTTAAGTATGGTAAAATGCTATAAATTAGCGGCTGGAAATTTGTAGCGAACCGAATAAATGATGAATAATTGGAATATGAAACGCATATTTTGTTTACTGACCATCCTCTTTTGTACTTTGTTTGCTTTTAATGCTTCGGCTCAGGAAGAGCGGGATAGTCCGAGACGTGGAGAAGGAATCTCTGTTTTCCTGGAACGTAACAAGCGCCCGGGGAGAGCCTATTATAAGGAGTTTTTGGAGCTGAACAAGAAACTTCTTAAAGGGAAGGAGGAATTGCGGCTGGGAGTGAAGTATGTACTGCCCCCATTATCAAAGCCGGTTGGCAATGGGAAGAAGACAATCAATGAACCTTTGTTCGGGAAAGCGCTTGCCAGTGTAAAAGTGACATCCAACCGTTTGCAGGGCGCTTGTTTTTATGTAGTGAGCGGGCATGGAGGCCCCGACCCCGGAGCTATCGGCAGAATCGGCAAAATAGAACTGCATGAAGATGAGTATGCGTATGATGTGGCTTTGCGCCTTGCCCGTAACTTGATGCAAGAGGGGGCGGAAGTCCGTATCATTATCCAGGATGCTAAAGACGGAATCCGTGATGACAAGTACCTTTCCAACAGCAAACGTGAGACGTGCATGGGAGCTCCCATACCCTTGAACCAAGTGGCACGTCTCCGGCAACGTTGCGCCAAAATCAATGAGTTTTACAAGAAGGACCGCAAGAACTATAAATATTGCCGTGCCATTTTTCTTCATGTGGACAGTCGCAGTAAGAGCCATCAGACCGATGTGTTCTTTTACCACTCTAAAAGCAAGCCCGACAGCAAGCGTCTGGCTAAGACCATGAAGAAAACTTTCGAATCGAAATATGACAAGCACCAGCCCAACCGTGGGTTTACCGGAACTGTCAGCGCACGCAATCTTTATGTGTTAGCCAATACTTCTCCCGCTTCCGTATTCGTGGAATTGGGAAATATCCAGAACACTTTTGACCAGCGCCGTTTTGTAATCAGTTCGAACCGCCAGGCCTTGGCCAAGTGGATGATGGAGGGTTTCATCACGGATTATAAAAAGGCGAAATAAGGACAATCAACTCTCACTCTCCTTTTTCTTTTCGTGTACCACCACGACTGTAACGGCCGTTATTATCAGCGCCATGCCGATGGCGCTGGCCGGTGTGAAGCTTTCATTGAATATCAGGCAACCGATAACTACGGCTGTCAGAGGTTCCAAGGCCCCGAAAATGGAAGTCAGTGTAGGCCCTATGTATTTAATGGCTTTTACCAGGGTGATGTTGGATATAGCTGTTGCCGGCAGCGCCAGTCCGAGAATATTCAGCCATGTGTAGGTATCATTGGCCAGCCGGATGCCTCCGGTCAGACATCCTCCTATAATAAAGAACAAGGCTCCCAACCCCATTACGTAGCATGTCAATGCAGTGGAGGGAATCTGCACGGCACGGCTCTTCCTTACTCCTACGATATATCCTCCATAAAAGAATACGGACAGGCCGGCAGCAATCAGCCCGATGGTCGTGTTTCCTCCTTCAAAGTCTATTTTGCCGGATGACAAAAGTCCAGCTCCGCTTAGTGACACCAACACGGCAAACAGAATGGCGAATGACCTCTTTTCTCCGAAAAAGCCCATCATGGCCAGTGCCACGGCCAGCGGATACATGAAATGAATGGTGGATGCCACTCCGCTGGCTATGTTCTGATAGGCGATGACCAGACTGAAGGAGGTAGCTGCCCGGAGCAGGCTGAGGATGAACACCGTTCCCCAGTCTTTCCTGCTGATGCGGAATGTCTCGCCCAGCATAATGCCGAAAACGACCAAGGCAAGTGAAGCTATTCCCCATCGGTAGGCCAATACTTCGAAAGAGGAGAAGCCCGCAAGGAGTAATGAAATGGTGAAGAAAGGAGCCAGCCCGAAGGTGGCAGAGGAGAGAGCCGCATATATAAACCCTTTTATGGAGACATTTTGCATTTTTTATCTTGATTTTAATGGAGATTTTAAAATTATCTGTTTGCGTCAATTGCTTGATTCGCATTGCGTCGTGCAAAATTAATGAATAAAAACAAGCATACAGACAAGGGAGTGTCCCTTTTTTACAATACAGTATAGATATGGGTATCTAATATAGTATCGACCGGCTTGCCTGATATTTATTCGTTCCATCATGAGGTAAAAATCATTCCACCGCGGAGTAAAAATCGTTCCACCATGGTGGAACGATTTTTACTCCATGGAGGAACGAATACTTGTTCGCTGTCCGGTTCCTAAACTCTTCCGGGGAGAAAGTCTGATGGCTCCGGCAGAACAGCTTGCCTACTCTACCGGAATATAGATTTCTGTCAACAGTTCCTCCGGCGCCGTATCTGCGGGGTTGTTCAGGTAACGTTCCGCACTGGACTCATCCCGTAAGCTACATTCCATTTCGGGGATATATTTCCCGTAGATGGTATCGTATACGGCCTGCAGATGTTCGTATGGACCTTTGTATAGGAATATGGCATAGCGGCCTGCAGCGAGCTGTTTAAATCCTATGTCTCCTTTGGCCGTTGCAAATGAGGGTAGGACCATACATACATCGGTACGCAGCTTTTCAGGGGGTGTCACTTTGGGGTCATCGTGATAGATGCAGTAGGGCATCACTTCTCCCATAGGCAGTTTTTCTTCCTGGATGAACTGGCAAAGGCGCGTCCATGCGCTGCAATAGTCGTTCAGTTTATAGTCGCCAAAGAGGCGGATGTAAATCACATTGCGGGCAGGAACTTCTTTGATTTCGTGTTTCAGTTCCAGTTCCGGACGAATAATGGCTGGTTTCATAATTACAAAGTTTTTATTGTTACGATACTCTAATGGTGAAATGCCGTATAACTGCTTGAATACTTTTGACAGTGACGAGGGCGAAGAGTAGCCTATACGGTAGGCTATGTCCGCTATCGGCATGTCCGAGTAACGAAGCAACCGGGCAGCGGCTTCGGTACGCGTCCGGACAATGAACGTACCGACGGGTTCACCCAGAAAAGCTTTCATGATGCGGTGGAAGTAGAAGGGAGAGAAATGGGAAATCCTGGCCAAAGATTTCAGGTCAATTTCTTCTCCGAGGTGCAGATTTATATAATCCACTACTGCGTTCACACACTTTTGGTATTCCTCCTGGGTTGTCTTTTTCTGCTGCATGGCTCTATTGGGCTTTTTCATGTTGCAAAAATAGGAGGAAAAGAAATAGGTTACTTGTCCGATGTTGCTATAAATGCAATATCTTTAAATAAGATAAGCTATATCCCGGCACAACTTTTTCGTGCAAGCATGAAAGTTTTGCATTCGATTTGCAATATCTTTGCATTTCAGATGAAAAAACAAATGCTTGCAGATGACCGAGGAGATTAAAAGACAACTTTGGGAGTGGGCGGCGGCCTATCATTGCGCCGGCTTCATTCAGAACGATCCCATACAGTTTCCACATCGCTATGAACGGAGGCAGGATATTGAAATCAGTGGGCTGCTGACTGCTATCATGAGTTTCGGCAACCGTAAGCAGATATTGAAAAAGGCTGATGAGTTGCATAGGTTGATGGGGGTATCGCCTCATCAATACGTATTATCTTGCCAATGGAAGAAAGACTTCCCTGCTACGGACAGAAGCAGTTTTTACCGGATGCTTTCTTATGCCGACTTTCATTCCTATTTCAGACGTTTGCATGCTGCTTATTCTGCTTTTGACAGTCTGGAGGATGCCTTATGTACGTATGCAGGTAATCCGATGGAAAGGTTATGCGCATTTTTGGAAGTCTCGGCAAAGAGCCCCCAGAAGAAACTGAACATGTTTCTGCGCTGGATGATAAGGAAAGGTCCGGAAGTGGATTTTGGTATTTGGGAGAGATTTGATTGCAGGGACCTGATTGTGCCTTTGGACACGCATGTCTGCCGTGTGGCCTATGCTTTGGGACTCACCGAGACAGAAACATTTTCTTTGAAGAATGCCCGCCGGATTACTGAAGCTCTGGCAGAGGCCTTTCCGGACGACCCGTGCCTGGGGGACTTTGCTTTGTTTGGAAGCGGAGTTAGCGGAGTATTGTAGCGTGTTACCAGTCTATTTCTTGTATCCCTCTGCTCCGTAAGAAATCGTTGGCTTTACTGAAGTGCCTGCAACCGAAGAATCCGTATTCGGCAGAACGTGGGGACGGATGGACGGTAGTCAGAATCAAGTGTCTGCTGCTATTGATTAAAGCGGCTTTCTCTTTGGCGTACGCTCCCCAAAGCATGAATACAAGATTCTCCCGTTCATCACTCAGTTTCTTGATAACAGCGTCTGTGAAGGTTTCCCATCCCATGTTCCGGTGCGAGCCGGTTTCGTGGGCACGTACTGTGAGGACGGAATTCATAGGAAACACGCCTTGCGCTACCCAACGGTCCAGATTTCCGGAAGTCGGAATGGGCTTTCCCAAGTCCTGATGTATTTCCTTGAATATGTTTGCCAGAGAACCGGGAATGGCTATTCCTTTCGGTACGGAAAAGCAGACTCCATAATACTGACCGGGATTAGGATAAGGGTCTTGTCCGAGTATGACGACTTTCACTTTCTCGAACGGGCAAGAGTTGAAGACGTGGAAAATTTGATGGCCGGGAGGTAGCACGTTGGCATGTCCATACTCACTTTTTACAAATGCTACCAGCTTCTCAAAATAAGGTTTGTCAAACTCCTCTTGTAGGCGTTTTCTCCAGCTTTCTTCTATTTTTACGTTCATAAGAGTCTTGCAGTTACATATGAATAGGAAACGATGTTGCAAAAATACAAATAATCCGGATGAGGCAGATGCATTTACGAGTATAAAGAATGTTTTAATTATCGTATGAAACGATAGTTATTTTGAGTAAGTTTATTACTTTTGTGGTGCAATGCCGGACACTAAGCATAGAGTCGCCATTGCTGAGGTTGAACTGATTGGTAAAATAAAGGAATGGAAAATTTTCATCGTATGGATGCTTGTCCGGTACGGGATGTACTGAGCAGGTTGGGAGACAAATGGACAATGCTTGTGCTGGTCACACTGAAAGCGAATGGAACGATGCGTTTTTGCGATATACAGAAAACCATAGGGGATATTTCCCAGCGGATGCTGACGGTTACATTGCGCTCATTGGAGACGGACGGGCTGATTGTTAGGAAAGTCTATGCGGAAGTTCCTCCCCGTGTGGAGTATAACCTTACAGAAATCGGATGTAGCCTGATGCCGCATATTGAATCTTTGGTAGGATGGGCATTGGAGCATATGAATGATATTTTGAATCGGCGCAGTCTGCAGAACTGATGGGTCGATATGCAAAGAGGGTGTGTCGAAACTGGTATTCACCACAGATTACACAGATTTGCACAGATAAGCATCTTTGATTATCAGTAGATTAAGCTCATTCTGTGTTAATCCGTGTAATCTGTGGTGAATTTTGACACACCCCTTCAGAAGTTTCCAAGTGCTTGTTTTATTTCTTAGCATCGGCAAAATTGTGAACCTTGTTTTTCAGATTGTCAGCTTTCTCTGCGGCCTCATGGGCCTCATGGGCCATCTTGTCTGCTACTTTGGTGCCAACGTGCAATGCTTCTTCTTCAGCAGTGTTGATGAACTCCTTGGCTTCGCCACTTGCTTTGTGGATGGCACGGCATATGGCATCTTCCAGCTTTTTAGCTTTCTCCGTACGGGAGAAGTGGTAGGCCAATGCACCGGCAACCGAACCTATTCCCAGTCCAATCCAGAAATTAGAATCTTTACATTTCATAATCAAGTCAGTTTTTAATAGTTAAAGTTAGAATCAATTCTGATGAGACAACATACTTGCCAAAGATTGGTTCATCCGGCGGGAAAGGAATTAATAACAATTTACTTTTGTTGGTGGAGATATTTATTCTGCTTAAATTTGCGATGCACTTAAAATTTATACAAGTATGATTAGATTAAATGTTTTTATTCAGGTAAGTGCGGAGAACCGTGCCGCAGTATTGGAATCTGCCAAAGAACTGGTTGCATATTCCTTGAAGGACAATGGATGCATTGCTTATGATGTGTTTGAGAGCGCCACTCGCAGCGATGTTCTTATGATTTGTGAAACATGGAAAGATGCAGAGTCATTGTCTGCCCATGAAAAAGCAGACCATTTTGTGGCCCTGGTGCCCAAAATCCAGGGGCTGGCTGCCATGAAGTTGGAAAAATTCGAGTTCTGAATCAGTAATTTGAGGTAGTAAGGGGTTGTGTGATCATGCGTAAATAAGTATATTTGTGCATTCTTAATATACATATTTATGCTGATTACCCTTATTATCCTTGTTCTCTCCGCTGCCTTTTTTGTAGCAGGCAAAGTCCGTTCGGACATTGTGGCGCTTTGTGCGCTGATTGGTTTATTGATATTTCAGATTCTTACTCCTGAAGAGGCCCTTTCCGGCTTCTCCAACTCGGTGGTGATTATGATGGTGGGCTTGTTCGTTGTGGGCGGCGCCATTTTTCAGACCGGGCTGGCTAAAATGATAAGTTCGCGCATTTTAAAGCTGGCGGGCAAGAGCGAACTGAAACTCTTCTTGCTGGTGATGCTGGTTACCTCTGCCATTGGTGCTTTTGTGAGCAATACGGGAACGGTGGCTTTGATGCTGCCTATCGTGGTGAGCTTGGCACTGAGTGCCGGAATGAATCCTAGCCGTCTATTGATGCCTTTGGCTTTTGCCAGCAGCATGGGCGGTATGATGACACTTATCGGTACGCCTCCTAACTTGGTCATTCAGAATACATTGACGGGAGCGGGCTTTGAACCGCTGTCTTTCTTCTCCTTTTTGCCGGTGGGCATTGTGTGCGTGATAGTGGGAACTTTGGTTTTAATGCCTCTGACCAAATGGTTTCTCTCCAAGAAAGGTAAAAAGAATGACGGAACATTGTCGGGCAAATCATTGGACCAACTGGTACAGGAGTACGGACTTTCCAGCAACCTGTTCCGTTTGAGGGCTGTCAATGACTCCCGTCTGATAGGAAAAACCATCATAGACCTGGATGTACGCCGCAAGTATGGTCTGAATATCATTGAAGTACGGCGTGTAGACTCTTCCCAACATAGATTCCTGAAAACTATTACCCAGAAATTGGCATCACCCGATACGACTATTTGGGTGGGCGACGTGCTTTATATTACGGGAGAGGTATCGAACGTAAATCGTTTTGCTGAAGACTTTTTAATGGAAATGCTCGACGGGCATACCACTGAAGAAGCCTCCAAAGCCGACAAGTCCCTTGACTTTTATGATATTGGAATTGCCGAAATCGTGTTGATGCCTTCTTCCAATATCGTGAACCGGACGGTGAAGGAAGCAGGGTTCCGTGATAAATTTAATGTAAATGTATTGGGCATCCGTCGTAAGAAGGAATATATATTACGTGAATTGGGACGTGAGCGTATGCATAGTGGCGATGTTTTGCTGGTGCAGGGTGCGTGGCAGGACATCGCACGGATAAGCAGGGAAGATTCCGATTGGGTGGTATTGGGGCAGCCTTTGGCAGAAGCCGCCAAAGTGACGCTGGATTATAAAGCGCCCATAGCTGCCGCTATCATGGTGCTGATGGTTGCCATGATGGTCTTCGACTTTATTCCCGTGGCCCCGGTGACAGCGGTGATGATTGCCGGCTTGCTGATGGTGCTGACGGGATGTTTCAGGAATGTGGAAGCCGCCTATAAAACGATAAACTGGGAAACAATTGTACTCTTTGCAGCCATGCTCCCCATGTCTCTTGCACTCGAAAAAACCGGTGCCTCGGAATATATATCCAACAGTCTTGTGAGCGGATTGGGCAGTTATGGTCCTATTGTGTTGATGGCAGGTATCTATTTCACCACTTCATTGATGACCATGTTCATCAGCAATACGGTGACGGCAGTGCTGATGGCCCCTATTGCTCTTCAAAGTGCGATTCAGATTGGAGTAAGTCCCGTTCCGTTCTTGTTTGCCGTGACGGTTGCGGCAAGCATGTGTTTCGCTTCTCCGTTCTCTACACCGCCCAATGCACTGGTGATGCCGGCAGGACAATATACATTCATGGATTATATAAAAGTGGGGCTCCCGTTGCAGATTATTATGGGAGTGGTGATGGTATTTGTGTTGCCGTTGCTGTTTCCTTTTTAGATATATTCTTATTAATTGGAAAAAACACACTTATTGGTTGAGTGTAAAGAGGAGATTGTACGTATTAAAAGGAAAAAAGATAGATACTATGAAAAAGATTCTTTTATTAATGGCAATTTTCTTTTCTGTATTATTGCAGGCACAGCTCAACACTCTGTCTATGAATCTTCCCCAAGGGCATCCGCGTTATCTGACTGATGCCGGTGGAAAAGAGACTACTTTGAAGTTGATAAGTAATGAACCGTGGGCGGAAGAAGTGTTCGGAAAGCTGAAAAGCAAGACGGATGTTTATGTCCGGTTGACAGAAGCACAGCCGGAATGGTTGCTTTCGCGACTTGCCATGTATTGGGAATCGCATGCCACGGATGTATATGTAAAAGGTGAAACCTTTGATTATGCCGGTGGAGAAAAAGCTCCAGTTCCAACCGTACGCTATACGGGGACACGAGGGACCTTTGCTACACACAGTCGTCCGAAGTTGGAAGATGTCGTTCCTTACGATGACGCCGGTGGCAATGTTACGTTTTGCAACAACTCTTTGCCGGGACGCCCCATGGAAAGTGTGCACCCTTCCAAAACCGGTCGTAACATAGAAAGCCTGAACCGTGAAATTATGGGCATTGCCCGTGATGCAGCTTTCCTTTACTGGCTGACGGATGATGAGAAATATGCAAAATTGGCAGCCGGAGTTTTTGATACCTACATGCAGGGCATCTATTATCGGAATGTCCCCGTTGACCTGAATCATGGGCACCAGCAAACTTTGGTGGGCATGACTTCTTTCGAGGTAATCCACGAAGATATTCTTAAAGATATAGTTCCTCTTTATGATTTTCTTTACGGCTATTTACATAGCAATTATGCCGATAAACTGGAAATCTATGCCGGAGCTTTCAAGAAATGGGCAGAGAATATCATAGCAAACGGAGTGCCTCATAACAACTGGAACCTGATGCAGGCGCGTTATGTCATGGACATTGGCATGATTTTGGAAGATAATAGATGTTATGCCGACGGTAAGGGGCGTGAGTACTACATTGATTATGTGCTCAACCGTTCCAGTATCCGTCAATGGAGCCTGAAGAAACTGGCGGATTATGGCTATGACTCAAATACCGGTATTTGGGCGGAGTGTCCCGGTTACAGTGGTGTTGTACTTAATGACTATGCCAACTTCACCAATCTGTTCGACCGTAATTTGGGATATGATTTGACTCTGGATTTGCCGGTTATTCCGAAAGCAGTAGCCGCTACTCCCCAATATCTGTTCCCCAACCGGATGATGTGCGGATTTGGTGATACCCATCCCGGTTATTTGAATACTTCTCCAATAATCCGCATGATAGAGAATGCCCAGGTCAATGGCAAGAAAGAGCAGGAGGATTATTTCACGGCTTTGTTGAAGTGCTTGAAGCCAGATATGGGTGAGGCGAATGGGAAACGGAATGCCCGTGTCTCCATCAATTCTTTTTTTGACGATAAACCATTGGTGCTGAATCCTGATATTAAGGCTGGTAAGATAGAAGATTATGTATCACCGTTGTTCTATGCTCCGAATGTGTCATGGTTGGTGCAGCGCAACGGGATGCATCCACGCCACAGCCTTATGGTATCGCTGAATGGCAGTGAAGGCAATCACATGCACGCCAACGGAATCTCTATGGAGCTTTATGGCAAAGGCTATGTTTTGGGTCCCGATGCCGGTATCGGCTTGTATCTGTATAGCGGATTGGATTACTTGGAATATTATTCCCAGTTTCCCAGTCATAATACGGTTTGTGTAGACGGTATATCGAGCTATCCGGTAATGAAGAGTAACCATGCTTTCCGTGTGAACTCTTGCTTTCCGGCACCGGTATCAAAGAAAGGAGAATTTTATCCGATTACATATAGTGAAGTTTACTTCCGCGAACCGGAGAGTTGTGCCGACCAGACCCGTCTGACGAGCATCGTCACCACGGGACCGGAAACCGGTTACTATGTTGACATATTCCGTAGCCGTAAAGTGCAGGGTGGAGACAAAATGCATGATTATTTTTATCACAATCTTGGGCAGACGCTTTCACTGACCGGTACAGACGGTACCGATTTGGGGTTACAGCCTACCGAAGAACTCTCTTTTGCCGGCGCACATTTGTATGCCTATTCTTATATCTACAACAAGAAAGCAGTGCAGACGGCTAAGGATGTAAAGGCCTCTTTCACTATCGACATGAAAGACGGAGATGATATTTCCATGAACTTGTGGATGAAAGGGGAAAAAGACCGTAAAGTCTTTACCGCTTTGTCTCCCATGACTGAAGGTTATAGCCGTACTCCGGGGATGCCCTACAATATCAAGGAACAGCCTACCCTGACATTTGTTGCCAGACAGTCAGGAGAGGCATGGAGCCGTCCGTTTGTGGCAATCTATGAGCCGTCTTCGGTAAACGAACCGGGACAGATTGAGTCTGTCACTTTTCCGGAGGTGGAATGTAAGGACAAAGGGAGCCATGTCGCAGTTTGCGTTGAACAGAGGAATGGTCGTAAGGATTGTATTTTATCCTCAGACAACGCGTCGCACCTTTGCGGCATGGGGGATATGAAGGCAAAAGCTGTTTATGCTTTATGCGGAAACAAGGCGGGAAAAGAAACTACATTGTTTTTGGGAAACGGTACTTTGCTGCAAACTCCTCGGGTTACTATAAAATCTGAAAAACCTGCAAATGTTTTGTTGGAACATCAACTGGATGGGTGGTATTATGAAGCCTCTGCCGATTGTACGATTACAATAAAGGGACAGACATACAAAGCTAAGGCTACAAAAGGATTGGAATATTTGGGAAGATAGTTATATCATTCCCTCTATTTTTAAGCTTGAGGTAGCTATACAGTTGATGTTTTTCGTTATATTTGCACCATAGAGTAAAGACTACAGTGTAATGAAAAACATAATAAAATACATTTTTCTTTTTCACTTGTTAATGTTCTGTGCATGGGCCTATCCAAGCACGTATACCTTACGTGGCTTGTCGGTATCCGACGGACTGTCTGATTTGCTGGTCAATGCCATTTATAAAGACTCTTTGGGATTTGTCTGGATAGGTACGGGTAATTCTTTGGAGCGTTTTGACGGAAGCCATATCAAACACTATCCGATAACCGGTTCCAATGAGAAATTGAAACGTGTCAATGTTATTGCCGAAATGGAAGATAACCAATTGTGGATGGGGAATGGCATGGGATTGTGGCGTTTGAACAAAGAATTGGATGCTTTGGAACTTATTGTCCCCGATATGATAAATTGTGCAGTCCACTCTTTGCTTCATGATGGAAAAGGGACACTCTATATCGGTAGTGCGAAAGGGCTCTTTTTATACAAGAAAGGAAACTTGGAGCAAATATTACTGGATAAAAATGCCCTTTCTGCTTCGAATGTTGTAACCGGACTTTCATTGGATGAGCAGGGCATGCTATGGATGGCAACCGAGAAGGGACTGTATTCGTTACGATTGTCCGACAGAAAAGTGAAAGCCTATCATAATGTAAAAGACGGCAAGCATGTGTGTGCTTTTAACAATATCACCCGTATCGGTTCTACCATTTATCTGGGTACTATGGACCAAGGGATTATTTCCTTTGACACCCGTTCCGGAGAATTTGAGCATTTTGTGGAGGTGGGGTGCAACATCATCTCTTCCCTTTCCAGCGACGGCAAAAATATGTTGTATGTAGGAACGGATGGCAATGGAGTGCATTTCATAGCCACAGACCGGCGGAAGGTGGTCCGTACCATGCGGCATGAGACGGGTGACAATGAAAGCTTGCGTTCCAATTCCGTTTATTCGCTTTTGGTAGACCGGAACGGAATGATTTGGATAGGGTTCTACCAGTTGGGACTTGATTATACTTTATATCAAAGTGATTTGTTTACTACTTATGCTTTCCCTCCTTATTTCAATTCCAGAGACATGCCTATCCGTGCCCTTGCCATCAATGGGCATGAAAAGCTGGTAGGTTCGCGTGACGGCTTATTCTATATTGATGAGAAAAGGAATCGTTTCAAAAGTTTCCAGTCGCCCGAAATGCGCTCCGGCATGATATTCTGTATTTTATTTTATGAAGGAGAATATTATGTAGGAACTTACGGCGGAGGAATGTACATCTTCAATCCGGAAAGGTTGACCATACGTGACTTTGCACCTGACGGTGAACAGCAACCTTTTGTAAAAGGACATATCTTCTGTATCAAGCAGGATGCGGAAGGAAATTTATGGATAGGAACTTCTCAAGGCGTTTATTGTTATAAAGACGGCAGGTAGGTGGCTCACTATACCAGTTCCAATTCCAGGCTTCCTGAAGGCAATGTCTACGAAATCTATTTTGACTCTACCCGTAAAGGATGGATTTGTACGGAAAATGGCGTATGTATCTGGGACCCTTCTTCTGAAAAGCTTCGTACGGATATATTTCCTGAGGGATTTATCCATAAGGAGAAAATCAGGGTCGTTTATGAGGACTCCGGGCATAATCTTTATTTTTTTCCGGACAAAGGCTCTCTGTTCATATCCGATTTGTCTATGAACAGCTTCCGGCGTTTGCATCCCGGTACTCCTTTGGAGGGGCGAGACGGGATGTTCATTATAGAAGATCGTAAAAAATGGCTGTGGATGGGGACGAGTGACGGCTTATTCCATTATGACAAGAATGACAATTTTATCCCTTATAACTTTGTAGACGGTATTCCGAGTTCCATTTTTACCCTATGCCCGCCGGTTTGTGACGCGGAAGGGAATCTCTGGTTTGGAAATTCTAAAGGATTGGTCTCTTTGGATGTTGCTCACATGAATCAGAAGAAGCATGATTTTTATCCGGTCAAGGTAACTGATGTGCATATCAATGGCAAGCCGTCTACTTATCCGATGGTCACCGTTGGAAGTGGTATTTCGAGAATCGGGTTGGAGCCTTCGGAGAAAAATGTCACTTTCTGTTTTTCCGACTTTTCCTATACTTCTCCTGCTTTTATGTCCTATGAATACCAGTTGGAGGGTAGGGATGACGGTTGGATAGCAATTACAGGGCGTTCGGAAGTGACCTATTATGATTTGCCTTCCGGTTCTTATGTGTTTAAGGTGCGCCGTATGGGGGAACCGGATTCGGAAACCCTGCTGCAGGTGGAAATCGCTTCTGTTTTCAGTGGTTGGCTTGCTTGGGGGATTGTTGTAGCAGTACTGTTGGCCGGTGGAGGCTATTATTTCTTCGGGCGTGGAAAAAGACAAGCCCCTGAGCAGGTACAGGTCGTGAAAGAAGAACAATCTGTTGCGGTGGAGACAAAATCTGCATCCGAAGAAAAGTATAAAAGCGTAAAGGTCAGCTCGGAAGAGTGCAGGCGGCTGACGGATAAGCTGGAAAAAATCATGCATAAAGACAAGCTTTATAAGCATTCTGATTTGAAGATAGCCGATTTGGCTGCTGCCATTGATACGTCTGCCCATACGCTTTCTTATCTTTTCAATCAATACTTGGAACGCAATTATTATGATTATATCAACGATTACCGCATTGCCGAGTTTAAACGTTTAGTCAATACGGAAGAGTATTCCAAATATACGCTGAGTGCCCTTGCCGAACTTTGTGGCTTCAGTTCCCGCGCTTCTTTCTTCCGTTATTTCAAGAAAGCTACGGGAATTACTCCGAATGAATATATCCGAAGCATAGGAGGGAACAACGAATAGTCTCAAATTATTAATTGATACTGTGAGTCTCATATTCTTAAGTCGCTATATATTAGTGACTTTCTTTGTTTTTAGTCTAACCGTATTAGTTGAGATTTGTATGCCCTTCAGAAGTGTTGTTTTTATTGAAATAGAAACTATTTTTGCATTGTTCAATCGAACGGAAAACATGAATCGTAATCTAATTTATTATGGAAAACTGCATGATGACATCCCCCCAATTGATAGCCGATTCTTATGAGCGTTATCATTTTTCGGTTTACCTGTATATATATAATAAGGTGAATAATAAGGAAGAGGCGGAAGATCTTTCCCAAGATGTATTTGTCCGTCTGATGGACTATAAACGAATGCTCCGTCCCGATACTGTCAAGTTTTTCATTTATACCATTTCGCGTAATTTGGTGAACGACTATTTGCGTCGCTATTATAAGAAACAAGAGATTACCTCTTATATGTATGATAGGACGGAGGTTAGTCATAATGAGGTGGAGTCTTGTGTGGTAGCCGATGATTTATTGGCTTGCGAGAAACGGCGGGTAGAATTTCTTCCGTCGCAGCGTCGTAAGATTTATGTCATGAACCGTTTTGAAGACAAGTCTGTCACAGATATTTCGGAAGAATTGAATCTTTCGCGCCGCACGGTGGAGAACCATCTTTTCATCAGCCGTAAAGAGGTACGCGAATACTTGAAGCAATGTATCTAATTAGGTATTGATAATAATATAGTGTTAATTTTAAATTTATAAATTTATGAAGAATGAATTTCTAAAGTTCTCATCGAGAAGAATTTTATTCTCAGCGGCAATGGTATCAGCTTTGTTGGCGGGGAGTCCGCAGATGGCATTTGCCGAAGCGAACGATGTTCAGGCTGTTATGCAGACGAGTGTAGTTAAAGGTAGGATTCTTGACTCTACTGGTGAACCGATTATTGGTGCAAGTATTATAGAAAAAGGTACTACCAATGGAACAATTACTGATATTGATGGAAACTTTTCATTGAGCGTTTCTTCATCTAAAGCTATTTTAGTTGTTTCTTATTTAGGTTATAAATCTGTGGAATTATCAGCTTCAGATAAAAAATTAAATGAGATAGTGTTGAAAGAAGATACAGAAATGCTTGATGAAGTTGTTGTAGTGGGTTATGGCGCAGTTAAGAAATCTGATTTGACGGGTGCCGTAGCTTCTGTTTCTACAAAAGAATTGACGGCTGCTGGTATCTCCAGTGCGGCTGGTGCTATGCAAGGCGTAGTGCCTGGTGTCAATATTCAACGCTCATCTAATAAGCCTGGTAGTGGGTATAATATCTTGATTCGTGGTTTGAATACAGTTAGTGGTAGTACCAAACCATTGATTGTAATTGATGGTGTTCCTGGTGCTGAATTGGAAAACATCAATCCTGATGACATTGAAAAGATTGATATATTGAAGGATGCCTCTTCTACAGCTATTTATGGTTCCAGAGCTACGAATGGAGTTGTAATCGTGACTACCAAAAGAGGAAAAGCCGGAGCTCCTAAAGTCAGTTATGATGGTTCCGTTGGATTTAAAAATTATATGAATGCTCCCGATATGATGGATGGACAGCAATATGTCCAACTTGCACGGGAATACTCTCGAGCTACTAAAGGTAACGGAGAATATGTTTCGGATGATAAAATATTTTCAGCATCAGAATTGGTTGCTATTGAAAATAATAATTATATGGATTGGTTTGATGCTCTTACTTCTACTGCGTGGATGAACAGTCATACACTTTCAGTTTCTGGAGGAACAGAGAAATCATCCTATGTGGCGTCTGCGGGTTATCATAATGAAGATGGTTGTCTTCAACCTCAGTTTTATAAGCGATATAATCTGCGTGCTGCCGTTGACGTAACGCCTAATGATTACTTTAAGTTCGGGGTAAGCCTTTATGGAACTTTTTCTGACCAAGAAACTGGTAATGAAGATGGTTTGCAGACTATTTATCGTTTACGTCCTACTTATCATCCTACTAATCTTGTGACAGGTGAGCAGGAATTCAAATATGGTAGCGGACAGTTCAATCCTTTTGTAACTCAGAAAAACCAATCATGGAGATATAAGAAATATGATGTTCTGAGTAATTTATTTGTAGAGTTTAATCCTATTAAGAATTTGGCGTTACGCTCTACATTTTCTCCCGATCTTCAATTTATTGACTATGGTATGTATGCAGGTGCTTATACTAAGCGTAATCAAGGTTCACAAGCTACTGCATGGTATGAGAAAACTACCATTTTGAATTGGGTTTGGGATAATATGGTTACTTATAATTTTGATTTGATGAAGGACCATCATTTTGATTTGACAGGTGTTTATTCAATGACCGAATATCAGAATGAATTTATGCGTGGTGACGGTGCCGGTCTTTCTTATAATTCTTTATGGTATGCTTTGCAAAATGGTGCAAAAACGAATAAGACTCAATCTAAGTACACTAAAACATCATTGATGTCGTATTTGGCACGTTTGAACTACAATTATAAAGGCAAGTATTATGTGACTGCAAGTATGCGTTATGACGGTTCTTCCAAATTGGCTGAAGGACATAAATGGGGAGGTTTCTTCGCTGGTGCATTGGCTTGGAGAATCACTGAAGAAGAATTTATGAAAGATATTGATTGGCTGAATAACTTGAAATTGCGTGTAAGTTTCGGTCAGTCTGGTAATGATAATGTAGGTGCTTATCAGACACAAGGTTCTATCAGTGGCGCTCAGTACTATTCTTTTGGAACGAATGATGTAATTGGTTACGTGCCTAACAATTTGCGTAATATGGAATTAGGTTGGGAGAGAACAACAGAATATAATATCGGTGTTGATTTTGGTTTCTTGAACAACCGTATATCAGGTTCTTTTGAGTACTATAACCGTTTGACAGAAGATTTGATTATGAACAAAACTCTTCCCATTACTCTTGGTTATTCTTCAGTAAAGGCTAATGTTGGTTCTGTTCGTAATAAAGGTTTTGAATTTGTATTGAATACGGAAAATATCCGTACAGAAGACTTTTCATGGAGAACTTCATTCAATATAGCTTATAATAATAATAAGATTGAAAAGCTGCAATATATAGAAGATCTGACTTCAAGAGGTAAGTCATTCGAAGGAATGAAGGGTGATTATAGCAATCTTTGGGTGGTAGGACAACCTATTGACATCAACTATAATTTGATGACTATTGGCGTATGGCAGTTGGACGAAGCAGAAGAGGCTGCTAAATATGGATGTAAACCTGGCCAATATAAAGTACTGGATCTAGATAAAAATGGTAAAATAGATGATGCTGACCGCGTAATTGATGGTAAGCGCACCCCGGATTGGACCGGTGGTATGGTTAATACTTTTAATTATAAGAATTTTGATTTATCGGTAGGTACTTCTTTCCAATTGGGCGGTCGTATGCGTAATCAATTCTATGTGTCTTATGCACTTGAGAACAATAATATGAACTTAAATAATATGGTGAAAGATTATTGGACCCCAGAGAATCCTACTAATGAATCGGCTCAACCCGGTAATATGGGAACTTATCGTAGCAAAGCAGGTTCGTGGGGAAATCAGAAGTCGGACGTTTCACATACAATGTCATCATCAGATTTCTTTAAAATAACTCATGTTAGTTTGGGATATACATTTGATAAGAAATTGATTTCTAAATCATTCTTGACCAATTTGAGATTGTATTGTACGGTTCAAAATCCGATGATTATTTGTGCTGATAATGTTATTGTTCCCGAACAGTTACCTACAAATGTATCTAGCACAGACCTTATGACACGCAATGTGATGTTTGGAGTGAATGTTTCTTTTTAACAAATCGAAATTAAAGAAAGAATAAAATGAAAACTAAGAATATAATTAAAAAGGGCTTATTGCTTATTTCCGTAGCTACTTTCGCAAGTTGTTCGTCTTTTCTTGAAGAAGAAAATTGGACTAGTCAGTCAGCTGAAGACTATTACAAAACAGCCAAAGGTTATGAATCATTAGTTAATGGTGCGTATGCCTCTTTGAAGTCTGTATATAATAATTATAGTTACCATAAACTTACTCAATTGGGTACTGATATTGGCACACAGCCTAACGGTACTGTTACTAGCGACTTGAATCAGTATGTAGTGACTTATGATAAATCAAACGGAACTGTATATGAGCAGTGGTCTAAACTTTATGTAGCATTAAAAGATGTAAATGCTGCTATCGGCCGTGCTACAAATGTGACTCTTAAAACAGAAGACCCTATTGAAGGAATTGATCCGAATCAACGTGACTTGAGGGTGGCAGAAGTCAAATTTCTTCGTGCGCTTTATTTGTTTGAAATTGTGAAGAATTGGGGGCAAGCTCCTTTGGTACTGGAAGAAGCTCAATCAACAGCAACAACTTCTAAACTGAACAGTGGCGCGGAATTTTATACTCAGATTCTGAAAGACTTGCAAGATGTGTTATCTTCTTCATTGCCCGAAAAACAAGGAGCTTCCGATTTTGGACGTGCTTCAAAAGCAGCAGCTCGCCATTTGCGTGCTTTGGTTTATTTGACTCGTGGATATCAGGACTATGCAGATGTGAATGACTTTAAAAATGCATATGATGATGCGATGTATGTAATTGAAAAGACGGGGCATAGTTTACTTGAAGACTATGCTATGGTTCACCGTCAGTCTAATGAGGCTAATGATGAGGTTATTTTTGCTGTAAACTATAACAATAGTACAAATAATAATAATAATCAACAGAGTACTTATTATCTATTCTCTTACCGTGAAGGTTGGGAAGGTTTGGCCAAATCAAATTTCTACGCCAATGACTACGGAGATGTGATGCCCTCAAAGTATCTTTATACCTCTTTCGATTGGAAAAAAGACCGTCGTGCGGAAGTTACTTTTATGAGTCCGCTTAATGGAGATCCTGCTACTTCGGTGGATGGACGTACTTATGGACGTAATGCCTTTATGAATACTACTCAGCTAGGGTCTTCAAGTACAGGTGTTGCCGATACGGTGATTCATTTTCCTGTACCTACAGAAGAAGGCTTTAGAGTGTATTCAAAAGCTGAGCAAGATGCGGCAAATGCTGCTTCTCCGATGAAGTTTATTTATAATTATCCTTCCGGTTCTTACAAAGATTGCTCTGAAGATGATTACTTTATTACCGGTTTGCAAGGCAATAGTTCAACCACTCGTGCTTGGTTGCCGGTATATAAGTTCAAGGATGCAGGTACTCTTTATGGCGAAAGTGGTGGTAGCCAGTATGGAAGTCGTGACATCGTGTTGTTTCGATTGGCTGAAACTTACTTGATTGCAGCCGAAGCAGCTGTAATGAAAAAAGACAATGTGAATGCTTTGCTTTGTATCAATGCGGTTCGTGAGCGTGCAATGCATAATGCGAAGGAACAAGGTTTGGCTAAATATGAAGGTACAGTCACTATTGATGACGTATTGGATGAAAGAGCACTTGAATTATTTGGTGAAGCACCTCGTTGGAATGATTTGACTCGAACTGGTAAGTTGGCCGAAAGAGTTTTAGAGTATAACTGGGACGTAACCCATATTACAGGTGGTTTAATCCAAACTCAATTAAGTGCAGCCACCAATGCCAAATATAGTCTTCGTCCTATTCCGGTGAATTGGCTGAATACCCTATCTAACGGACAAGAATTGGGAAACAACCCTGGATGGGAATAATAGTAAATTGAAACTATAAATTAATAGGGCTTGCCAGTTTGTTATTTGCAATAAATTGTGCAAGCTCTTTGTTCTTTTAATCTTAAAAGAGTATTTGTTATGGATATATATGAAAAACTACTTAAATGTGCAAGCGTTTTAGTGATGCTATGTTCGATATTTTCTGCTGCTGCCCGAAACTTTATTCATCCCGGTTTGCTTCATTCTCAAGACGATTTAAAACGTATTACTCGACTTGTGAAAGAGAATTCCTATCCGGCTATGGGTTCGTATGATTTATTGAGAAAAGTGCCGGGTGCATCCTTTGAGTATGAAATGAAGGGGCCGTTTGAGAATATCAGTCGTGCCGGAAAATATGGATACACCAAAGCTCCTTGTGAAAGCGATTGTAATGCGGCTTATTATAATGCTCTGATGTGGAACATTACCGGTGATGTACGTCATGCCGATAAAGCTATGGAAATTCTTCGAGGATATGCATCCACATTACAGAAAATATATGGACCTGATGATCCTCTTTGTGCAGGTCTTCAGGGATTCATGCTTATAAATGCAGCTGAAATAATGCGTTACACTTATCAAGATAATCAATATGTGAAAGGTTGGAGCGAAGCTGATACAAAGAGTATAGAAGGTATGTTCCGTAATGTATTTCTTCCAGTACTTACCACTTTTGTTCAAGCCAAACCTTATGCAAATGGTAATTGGGGAGGATCGGTTAACAAAATGGTGATGGCAATTGGTATTTTCTGTAATGATGAACCTCTTTACAATCAGGCTGTAGACTTCTTTTATAATAGTCGGGATAATGGAAGTTTGCCTAATTACATTGCAGAAACTGGCCAATTGCAAGAATCGGGACGTGATCAAGCTCACTGTATGCTTGGAGTAGGTGTTTTGGCTGAATTGGCAGAATGCGCTTGGAAACAAGGGGATAATCTTTATGCGGCTTTAGATAATCGTATTATGAAAGGATATGAATATCTTTCTAAAGTTAACTTGGGCTATACGGATGTTCCTTTTGAAGTTTGGAAAGATGCTACAGGTAAATATTGTAACTGGCAAAATATGGGAGAAGCAGAATTGGGCAAATTCAGGGCTGTTTTTGAAATTGCATATAATCATTATGTGGAACGAAGGGGAATTGCAATGCCTTATACGGAAAAGGTGCTAAAGCGTATTCGCCCTGAAGGCATAGGATGGACGTGTGATAATCCGGGTTTTGGAACATTACTCTTTTACTTAGGAAAAAACGAACCGGTTCCTCTTGAAGGGCAAATTTCAGAACAACTTAAATATGGCTGGAAAGGGTGGCAAATTGCAGCACCTGATTTAGAGCCTGTCGGCAATGAATTCTTATTGGTGAACAAAGGTATCTCAATGCAGAAAAACCGGATACACTATAATCCTTCAGAATTCCCTTATATAAAAGTGACATTCAGCCATAAACCCGAAGAGGTTAAAGATGGATGGCTTCGGTTGAGCTATAGCGTACAGAGTGCTCCTGAATTTTGGACTTTTTATGAGAAGGATGCGGTGAAAGTGGATGGTAATACTTATTGGTTTGCTGTGAAAGACGCACGTTCCAATAATGGAACATTATTTGGTACACGTGACAGGCATATTTCGTTGTTGCTCGATTTTGGAGACATAAAGGCTGTCGGTGTTGAAAGTATCGTTTCCGAGAGTCATTTATAAATGTGTGTGACGGATAGGTGTGGAGCTAAACAAAATAACAATATTGTAATTAGAATTGATATGAAGAAGAGATTAACACTGACGTTTTGGGGTATGTTGGTTGCGTTTTCTGTTATGGCAGAAGCGGTGAAGGTTACATCGCCCGACGGCGAATATGAGTTTACGGTGAGCGATGACGGACAATTGAGCTATTCGCTTTTCTATCAACAGAAAGAGGTGATAGAACCTTCTCGGTTAGGAATCGAATGGAACGAAAATTGGTATGATGGAATCCGAATAGTCACTTCGCGTAACAGCCGGATAGATAAGAATTGGAAACCTGTCTACGGTGAACGTGCCGTTGTGAAGGAATTATATAATGCTTGCGAGATAGAGTTGGCTAAAACTGGTTCGCGGAAGAGAATGGTGCTGGATGTGCGAGCTTATAACGAAGGCGTTGCATTCCGTTATCGTTTTGTAGGAGGTGAATATTTGAAGATTGAAAATGAGTTTACCCAATTTACACTTCCTAAAGGCACTCTTGCTTGGCATACCGAACGGGCACAGACCCCTTATAATCTTTTGCCACTCGAAGGGTGGGAAAATGAGTCGGATCGTCCGTTGATGCTTCAATTGCCAGAAGGCCAATATGCTTGTCTTGCCGAGGCTCAGGTCGTGGATTATGTGCGTACCAAATTTAAACTTTCGGATGAGAAACCTTATACTTTGCTTACTTCAATGTATGGAATAGTGGAGGATATAGCTCCATATCATACGCCTTGGAGAATTGTGATGTGCGCTTCCCGGCCAGGAGATATTCTCGCTAACAATGACTTGTTGCTTAATCTGAATCCTGATTGTAAAATCGCTGATACATCCTGGATTAAACCGGGGAAGGTAATGCGGGAGGTTACACTTACCACTGAAGGTGGTAAGGCTTTAGTGGATTTTGCAGTGAAGCGCCGCTTGCAGTATATTCATTTTGATGCAGGTTGGTATGGTTTTGAATATGACAAGTCTTCTGATGCTACTACCGTAACGCTCGACCCACGGCGCAATGAGCAGATTGATGCGCTTAATCTGCAAGAAGTGATTAGTTATGCCAAGTCGAAAGGAATAGGTGTTATCCTTTATGTAAATCAACGTGCTCTTCAACAACAACTGGACGAGATACTTCCTCTTTACAAATCATGGGGTATAGCGGGTATTAAGTTCGGTTTTGTACAGGTCGGCTCTCAAATATGGACAAGGTGGATGCACGAAGCGGTGAAGAAATGTGCGCAATATGGCCTTATGGTGGACATTCATGATGAATATCGTCCAACGGGTTTTAGTCGTACTTATCCCAATCTGATGACCCAAGAAGGTATTCGAGGAAATGAAGAATTCCCTGATGCGACTCATAATACCATTCTTCCCTTTACGCGTTTTGTTGCAGGTGCCGCAGACTATACTATCTGTTATTATCGTCAGGACTTCGGGCGTTTGCATACGGATAAAGATAGTTATGGGGTACCTCGTTCTCGTACTATTCAAACAACTCCTGCTCATCAGTTGGCTCTTTCTGTAATCTATTACAGCCCTCTTCAGTATATGTATTGGTATGATAAACCCTCTGATTCACAAGATGAACCTGAATTGAAATTCTTTGATGATGTTTATACTACTTGGGATGATACGCAGGTGCTTCAAGGTAAGATAGGCGAATTCGTTACCATAGCTCGCCGCAAAGGTGAAGAGTGGTTTGTTGGTGCCATAACCAATAATGATGCTCGCGAACAGGAGATTAGTCTCGATTTTTTGCCGCAAGGAAAGTCTTATATAGCTGAGATTTATACAGATGGAGATAAATCAGTAAAAACCCGTACTCGTGTGCGATGTCAGCGGTATCTTGTGAATGCCCAGTCGGTGCTTCGTTTCTCTCTTCGTGCTTCCGGTGGTGCCGCTATTCGGTTGGTGCTTGATACAGGTGATAACCGAAATGTTCGCAACTATAGGAAGCAGAAATTATAAAGATTTAATTTTTAAAATCCAGTATGATGAAATGTGATAAGAAGAAGTGTTTATTGGCTTTAGTATTTCTGTCATCATTGTTAATGTCGTTAAAGGTTTATTCTAATGAGCCCGAAACAAATTGGAAGTATGTAGAACTGGTAAATCCATTCGTGGACAGCCATCGTTCTCGTTGGTTCTTTTTTAGTTCTGCTTGTCGCCCATTTGGTATGGTCAGTCTGAGTCCTGATACAGATACGGAACATTCATGGGGATCGGGTTATATGTATGGCTCTAAGTATATACGATGTTTTAGCCATATTCATAATTGGCAGATGTCCGGTGTTGCTGTAATGCCTACGGTTGGTCCATTTAAAGGGCATTTGGGCATGGACTCCTATCAGTCTGAATTTACTCATGAGGGTGAGATTGCCAAACCTGGGTTTCATAAGGTGAAACTTACAAATTATGATGTGACTGCTGAATTAACGTCGACAATGCGGGTAGGCTTCCATCGTTATACGTTCCCCCAAAGCGATTCGAGCTATGTCCTTTTTGATACTGGCGCTTTTTTGGCTCACAGTCCTACCGCTTATTCGGAAGTCTGGAAGATTAGTGATACGGAAATAGCTGGTTGGGAAATAATGGAGCGTACAGGGCGTCGTCCTAAGGATACACCTGTCTATTTTTATGCACAGTTGAGCAAGCCGGTGGAGCAGATAGTGACTTGGCGTGAAGGGAAAATAGTGCCTAATACCAAACCTGAGCGAATTTCAGGAAAGAATGTGGGATTGGCTGTGAAGTTTCGTACCAAGGCCAATGAAAAAGTACTACTGAAGGTTGCCATTTCATACGTTAGTGTAGAGCAGGCTCGTAAGAATCTTTATGCGGAACTGGAATCATGGAATTTTGAAGAGGTAAAACATGCTTCGTTTGATGAGTGGAATACTTGGCTTGGTAAGATAGAGGTGGAGGGCGGTAGCCGTGAGCAACAGATAAAGTTCTATACAGATCTTTGGCACGCATTATTGGGACGTAAGGTAGTGAGTGATGTTGATGGGTGTTATCTTGACCAAACGTCTGACTTTCCCCGTATTTGCCGTATTCCTTTGTCTGCAAGTGGTAAACCTCTCTACAATCATCATAATTTTGATGCGTGGTGGGGGAGCCATTGGTCGCTTGATATTCTTTGGTCTATGGCTTATCCGCATCTGATGGATGATTTTTGCAATACAATGTTGGATATGTATCGTAATGGGGGACTTATTCCTCGCGGACCTTCGGGGGGGAATTATACCTATGTAATGATAGGCGATCCTGCTGTGTCTTTCTTTGCAACTGCTTATAACAAAGGTATTCGTAATTATGATGCTGATTTGGCCTATGAAGGGCTACGCAAGAATGCATTTCCTGGAGGTATTCGTGACCATGCCGGTTACGAACATAGTAAGGATGCTCATTCAGGTGGAATGGAATATTATATTAAAATGGGATATGTGCCTGATGGACGTGCGAATGTGGTAGGTATGCATACTACAGGTGCATCTATGACCTTGGAGTACGCATATCAAGACTGGTGTCTTGCCCAAATGGCCAAGGCAATGGGCAAGCAAGCTGATTATGAATTGTTCTTTGAACGCTCAAAAAACTATAAAAACCTTTGGAATAAAGCTTCTGGATTCATGCAACCTAAAGGGACGAATGGAGAATGGTTACCTAATTTCGATCCACTTGAGTTGACGGAGAAAGGTGGTTTTTGTGAAAGTAATTCGGCTATATATTCTCATTATGTTCCTCACGATATGCAAGGTTTAATAGAACTTTATGGTGGTCATAAGAAATATGCCGAACGTTTGAATGAGAACTTTATAAAGAGTGAGCCTTATGGTTTTTTCCGTTCAAAAGATACCAAACCAGGTAATTGGACTGATTACGGTAACCAACCAGGCACGGGCATGGCCCATCTTTTCAATCATGCTCGGGCACCATGGCTGACACAAAAATGGGTGCGTAAGGTCAAAGCGGCTTATGCTGATGTTACCCCGTATGGTGGGTATCGCGATGATGAAGACCAAGGGCAAATGGGAGCTTTGGGCGTTTTAATGGCGATGGGACTGTTTGAAGTGGACGGAGGCTGCGCTGTAAAGCCTTATTATGAGATAACCTCTCCTATATTTGATAAAGTGACCATACATCTTGACAATAGGTACTATCCGGGAAAGACTTTCCAAATTGTAACTACGGGCAATTCCGACAAAAATATGTATATCCAACGGGCTACGTTTGATGGAAAACCCTGGGATAGGTGTTGGTTCTATCATGAAGATTTTGCTAACGGTGGTGTTCTTGAATTGCATTTGGGTGATAAGCCTAATAAGCAATGGGGAATCGGTAGATTGCCGCAGGATGATTAAAATACGGAGGTTGGTCAAAGTTGACACAACCTCCGTATAGCTTTTTCTTAATTTGAATAAATTAAAGATTTATTCAATGTGCTTCTTTACAAACTGTACGTGTTTCCAAAGTTATTCATTTGTGTTCCCAATCGGAACCGTCTAAAATGCCACGACCGCAAATCGTAATATTATCACCGGTTGTGTGCTCTTATTCCCGATTGATTATGGAACCTCCTGCCATATTTTGTCTGTTGCTATTTATCTCAATCCGGATGTTCCTATTGTACAATCTCAAATTCTCCTTTCAAACGGATGTCTTTTGATGAAGAACCAATCATGACTTTGAACACGCCCGGCTCAACGGTGAAATTCATTTGTTTGTCCCATATCCCCAGCTCTTGTGGTGTGAGTTCGAAATGTACGGTATGCGATGCTCCCGGTTTTAGAGTGATGCGTTCGAATCCTCTCAGCACTTGTGTATAGGTGGTTACGCTGCTGACTTCATCGCGCAAGTAAAGCTGTACCACTTCATCTCCTTCGCGCTGACCGATGTTCTTGATGGTGCAACTGATGGAAATGTTGCCTTGTACTCCTTGTTTGGATGGAGATATTGCAAGGTCACCATATTGGAAAGCAGTATAGCTTAGTCCATGACCGAAGGGGTAGAGCGCACCATAGACAGAAGTCTCGGAGCTTTCATCAGAACCGGGCTTGAAAGGAAAAGCAAAGGGTATCTGCCCAACGGATTTAGGGAAGGTCACGGCGAGGCGTCCTCCGGGGTTGTAGTCACCAAACAGTGCTTCGGCTATGGCTTGTCCTCCGAATTCACCAGGAAACCAGGCATGGATGATGGCAGGAACATGGGTAGCGGCGAAGTTGATGGATGAGGCGCGTCCGTCAATCATTACCAATACCACTGGTTTGCCTAATTGGCAGATTTTTTTGAGTAATTCTTCCTGTCTGCCGGGCAAGTCCAATGAAGTGCGTGACCTGTCTTCTCTTACGGTAAGTTCGTTTCCTCCTAATACCATTACGGTAACTTCCGCTCCCTTTGCCGCCTCTATGGCTTCTTCCATCATTTGCGCTTCTTGGGCAGCCTTGGGAAATTCAAGGACTTCGCTTTCGGGGAAGTGGGGGTCGATGATGTCGCATCCTTTCTTATAAACAACGTCTGCTTGGGGAAGCATCTTTTTGATACCTTCGTAAATGGTGGTAATGTGTGCGTTGGCTGGGCCATATCGGCAGATTAGCTGTTGTCGCTCGTCGGCATTTGGACCGATGACGGCTACTGAGCGTATCGACTTGGAAAGTGGAAGTGTCTGGTGTTCGTTTTTGAGGAGTACTAACGATTGGCGTGCGGCTTCCAGCGCAAGTTGTTGATGTTCGGGACTGTGTACTATTTGTCCGGCTCTCTTTTCGTCGCCACGATAAGGGTTGTCGAAAAGTCCGAGCCAGAACTTCACGCGTAGAATCTCGGCAACACGTTGGTTGAGTGTTTCTTGGGAGATTTTTCCTTTCTTTACGGCACTGCGCAGCGGAAGGATGAAGTCGGCAGGTGGTGTGAAATGGGTGCGGATGTTGAGTCCGGCATTAACGGCTTGCGCTACGGCATCTTCATATCCGTTGGCCACTTGATGTTTGGTGGAGATAAATTCTACGGCCTCACTGTCGGAAACCACATAGCCCTTGAATCCCCATTCTTGTCGAAGAATTTCGGTGAGGAAATGATAACTGCCCGTGATGGGTTCGCCGTCATAGTCGTTGTACGAACTCATTACTCCCAGCGCACCGGCTTCGTGGAAGGCCACTCTAAAAGGATCGAGATAGAGTGTGCGCATTTCTCGGGGAGCTACGTGGGGGTCAGTACGTGTTTTTCCGTCACGTCCGCCTACCGGTATGCTATAGACGGCAAAATGTTTTGGGGTAGAGACCAGCTTGTTTTTTTGTAGGCTCAGAATCATTTGCTTTCCCATTTGTCCTGCATGATAGGGATCTTCGCCATAGGTTTCTACGCATCGTCCCCACCGGGGATCTTGTGCGATGTCGAGGATGGGGGAGTATATGTTGGTATATCCCAGTACGGAGGCTTCACGGGCTTCAGCTTCGCCTATTTGGGCTATTAATTCTTTGTTCCATGTGGCTCCTTGTCCGCATTGGGCAGGAAAGTAGGTCGCCCGGTCATGGCATAGCCCCCGGATGCCTTCGTTGGTGAAATCTACCGGGATTCCCAGCCGTGTATTTTCTACGAACCAGCGTTGAATGGCGTGCTTCGTCTTCACGTGGTGTGCATAGGGGAAAGAGTATGCAGACTTGAAGCTGCCAAGCCCATTGTGCTCTTCATCAATATTCCCGATGCCATCTTTCCATACTTCGTTTTTCCAGTTATCACTTGGAAGGGCGTCATTGAGTACGCGGCCTGAACCATACAGTGTAGCCATCTGGCAACTTTTTTCTTCGAGAGTCATTTGCGAGAGCAGGTTTTGCACCCTTGCTTCAAGTGGGGCGTAGCTGTCTTCGTAGATGTCCTTCACGCCATTTTTGTTAAAGTCAATCCATCCTTTGTGATAGATGTTTTTGACGGTTGACTTGTCCTTCTCGTAATCGAGTATCGAGTTGTTCCACAACTGCTGGCTGCAAATCATGGATACAAGGACGGTTGTTAGGTATCTATTCATACTGATAAAACAATTGGTTGATGTTTTTTGATAATATACGTATCAAGCAGGACTGTTACCTAAACCGGATGGTTAATTTGCCGGGGCGATTGAGTATTTTTACTTTTTGGTTCGTAATTTCTTATATGCTTATAAATTATATCATTAATAAACTTGTTACTTACTAATTATGCAAAAACATTTTAGATTGAGGAATGCGTTATTTGCAGGATTACTGCTTGCCGCATTTGGGTGTTCTTCCCATACCCATCCTACCACTGATTTTAATGTGGATTCTGCTATTGCTTACTGTAGCTGTCAGGCTATAAAAACTCTTGAAACGCTTCCTGATGTAGATTCGATTCCCAATACGATTGATAAAGGACAGAAAAAATGGCAGTATGCTCATGTAGGTTCTTGGACATGTGGCTTTTGGCCGGGTACATTATGGTATCTTTACGAAGCGACTCAGGATACGGTATGGTTGCATGCAGCTGAAAATGTTACTCGTATTCTGTTGCCGGAAGCTTATCGTAAGGCTCGTTCGCATGATTCGGGATTTATTATGATGCCAAGTGTGGGTAATGCTTATCGTCTTACGGGCGATACTATGTACGCTCAAGCACTTCATCATGCGGCAGATTCGTTGGCCGAACTCTATAACCCCAAAGTGGGTACCATATTATCTTGGCCGGGTATGGTCAAAAAGATGAATTGGCCTCATAACACCATTATTGACAATATGATGAATCTTGAATTGCTTTTTTGGTCGGCCAAGAACGGTGGTAACAAATGGCTGTATGATGTAGCCGTAAAACATGCGGAAACAACCATGAAATATCATTTCCGTACGGACCATTCGTGCTATCATGTTGCGGTTTACGATACACTGGACGGTCATTTTATTAAAGGCGTCACTCATCAAGGATTGGCTGATAGTACAATGTGGGCTCGTGGTCAGGCCTGGGCCATCTATGGTTATACGATGGTTTACCGTGAAACTCGTGATGTACGTTTTCTTGAAGTAGCTTGCCAATCGGCCGATGCTTATCTTCGTCGTTTGCCTGAAGATATGGTACCATATTGGGATTTTGATGCGCCAATGTCACCATTGCTCCCTCCTAAAGACGCATCTGCTGCTGCTGTTACGGCTTCGGCGTTGATTGAACTTTCGGGCTATGTAAATGATGAGATAAAATCACGCCATTATCTTGATGCAGCTATAGCTATGTTGGAGAATCTCTCCTCATCGGCTTATCAGTCGGGTACGGTTAATACAGCTTTTTTACTTCATTCTGTAGGCCATATGCCTCGTGGACGTGAGATTGATGCTTCGATTATGTATGCAGATTATTATTATATAGAAGCACTTTTACGGCTTCGTACCGTAAATAAAGGCGGATGACTTGCTACTGCGTCCCCTTCATGCCCCATTGTCAAAGTCAGGAAATATTCTAATGTCGTTTTGATAAATGATGTGTTAATAGGGCAAACATGTGTGGCAGAGCCGTAGAAAGGAGAATTACAATGAGCAAGAAAGATAGAGACATAGCCCTCTTCGTGGCATTCTGCATTGAAGAATACGGAGCGGCTAAAGGAATGATGGACGATCAGGTACTTTTTTAGCAAAGGCTCACTATAGTGAGCCTTTGCTAAATATAAGGAGTGAACAGAAGAAACATATACGGCTCTTTCATTTAAGGGAGTTAAAGGGTGTTAGAAGCCGATAGTATAGCTATACATCAACAGAACTATCGGCTTTTAACTCCTAAGCTTGCAGGGTGATAACTCCTTCTAACTCCCGATAACTCCCTTAAATGAAAAAGCCATGAGAAACATGGGAGATGTTTGTGAATATAATAAGTAAAATTCCTACCTTTGTCTTTATAACCATTGATTTTCTCCATAGCCATGTTAGAAGATTACAGAAGATACCCGATAGGAATACAGAACTTTGAACAGTTGCGCAACAACGACTGTGTGTATGTAGACAAGACGGAACTGGTTTATAGACTGACACATACCGACCGGGTCTATTTCCTCAGCCGTCCCCGCCGTTTCGGCAAGAGCCTCTCGTGTCTACGCTCGAAGCCTACTTCCAAGGAAAGAAAGACCTTTTCGGAGGGTTGGCTATGGAGCGCTGGGAGAAGGATTGGGAAAGCTATCTGGTGTTGCACATCGATTTCAGCCTAACAAAATACATGGAACTGACCGACCTTACGGGGCAGCTTAATCTCTTCCTGCACCGGTGGGAAAAGATTTATGGAAAGGATGAAGCGGAAAAGACCGCTTCCGAGCGTCTGCAAGGCATCATTCTGAGAGCTTCCGAGCAGATCGGCAAGCAGGTTGTCGTGCTGATTGACGAGTACGATGCCCCCTTGTTGGACAGCAATTCCGACACCGCCTTGCAGCAACAGCTCCGCAACGAGATGCGGAAGTTCTTCAGCCCCCCTCAAGAGGTTGGGGCAGTATCTTCGCTTTCTCTTCATCACCGGCATCAGCAAGTTCAGCCAACTGAGCATCTTCAGCGAACTGAATAATCTGAAGAACATCAGCATGCACGATGATTTCAGTGCACTCTGCGGCATCACCGAGCAAGAATTGCTCACAGACTTGAAACCGGACATCGAGCGAATGGCCAAGGCAAACAATGGGACTTATGAGGAAGCTTGCGCTCACTTGAAACGGCAGTACGACGGCTATCATTTCAGTAAGAATTGTGCCGACATCTATAATCCGTTCAGCTTGTTCAACGCTTTCGATGCAAAGGAGTACAAGAACTTCTGGTTCTCTACGGGCACTCCTACCTTTCTGATTGATATATTGCAACGCACGGATTTCGACGTGCAGAGCCTGGACGGACTTACGGCTACCGATGAACAGTTCGATGCGCCTACCGACCACATTGTCGACCCTATTCCGGTACTTTATCAGAGTGGCTACCTGACAATAAAGGGGTATGACCCTGCTTTCCGTCTTTACCGGCTGGCCTATTCCAACGGCGAAGTGCGTTATGGTTTCACGGAGTCCTTGCTTCCTGCACTCAACAAGCACATCATTTGGTAAATGTCACCCCTTCCACATGTTCGCCAATGAAGAAGCGTGCCATGTCTCCCATCTTGTACCATTTCGGTTTGCCCGGCATGTCGTCGTAAATAGCTTCTCCGTTGATTCTGAGATTCTCGAAGCGGATGTTCTTCACTTTCCGTTCTTCGTTGTAGCCGGCAATGATGGACAGTTCGGCGTTCTCTCCGTTGTAGGTGATGTCCTTGAAGAGCACGTTCTCAATCCCTCTGCCCGGAGCCGCACAATATTTCTTGTTAAAGAAGATGCGTAGGTTGACAAGTTGGCCTTGACGGAAATCTTCTATGCGGATATTCTCGAAACGCACGTTGCGGACCAGGTTGTTGTCTCCTATGTTGATGGCCATACAGCCTTGATAGTCTATCTGCTTTTCTTTATGGTCGAGGATGTCGATATTGATATAGTTCAGGTTCTCCATTACTTCTTGACCTTCGGCATCGCCGTGCAGTCCGATGAAGATGGGATGGGCCACGTCCGCCCAGAGGGTGGAATTCTGCATGGTGATGTTCTTGCATCCGCCTTTGAAGCCCATACGGGTGGCATAAACAGTGGTACAGTCGTCCGAGTTTCTGCAAAATACGCCATCGAACAGTACATTGTTGCTGGCAAACACGTTCATCCCGTCGCCCCATCCATAGGAGCTGATGGCCTTTACGTTGCGTATCGTCACGCTGTCTGAGCCACCGGTGGGGCATTGGGTGGTAATCAAGCCTTCTACCCGGATGTTTTTGGAGTTGATGATGCTGACTCCTGCTCCACGTCCTTCGGGATGTACTTCTCCCCGGCCGAAGATAGTTACATTTTCAGCATTCTTTGCTCGTATGCACCCTCTGACGATGGCTCCTCCGGAAATGTATACGGTTTTGCCTGAAGGTACATCCAGCGTGTCGCCCGGTAATTGGTGTATGCCCGGACCGAAATAAATCAAGTTGCGGTTCTTTTTTAATTTCTTCGGGTTCATACCCGGTTTCAGAGGATTGTTCCGGTCTATCGGATTGGCGAAGAGGTGCAGGTTGTGGAAGATGTCGCCGTTCACTTCTATCGATAAGTTGCGGGGAGAGTTTAGCTTGAAAGTGAGCGTGTTGCGGCTGACCTGCGGAGTGATGCCGTAGGATAGGGGACGTATGCGGGCTGTCTCTATCTCTTCCTTATGGGCGGTGACCGATACTTCCACTTCACCGTTGAAGTCGAAATAGCTCATGGAGGCCAGCTCTACATGGTGCCGGGCCTCTTTTACTTCGTCCACTTTGACGGGATAGGTGGCTATTGCTTGCCACTCTCCACCCGGTTGGCGCACTTTGACGGTGAAGTCGTTCTTCAATTCCGTCCCCTGAGGAGCGGGATAGGTGATTAACAGGTTTTGTGCGTCGATAGTCTGAACGAATCCGAGCAATAAGCCGGAGATAAAGATTAGTTTTCTTAGTTTCATTGGTAATAGAATTATGTTGCTTTAAGTAGAAATACGTTTTGTACGGGATATTCACTTAGTAGGGCTAATGATATTTGTGCAAATTAAGTGCTTTTCGGCTTTCAATCGTATATTTGTGTAGAAAACGATGGAACTTATGAAACAGATTTGCAAATTAGTAGTGATGTTATTGTTGACCTTTACCGCAGGAGTACAGGCACAATTGGTGACCTATCCTGAAAGTTTAAATCCGGGCATACCCCATAATGACGACTACACGGTACGTGTACGTATCCCCGGCGGTGAGTGGAAAGACTTGTTTGAATACAACGTACAGGTAGATATGGACAACGTGCAGAAGGCTTCCATGGTGCAATTTGATATGGGAAGTGTTGTAGAGGTAATGGTGAAGAAGAACAATGGCAGCGTGCGCGAAGTGACCATACGCCCTTTGAGTAAAGGTATTGAATACAAGCAGGTACAAAACGCCATTCTTTTCACTCTGGAAAAGCCACAGTATCTCTCTTTTGAGTTTGATGGCGACCGGTTGCACAATCTGCATCTCTTTGCCAACCCTTTGGAAACAGAAAAATATGATAAAGAGGCAAAAGGCATCATGTATTTCAGTCCGGGAGTCCACCGCCCTAAAGACTTACCTAATAATCAAATCCGTATCCCCGGTAATACCATCGTATATCTGGCACCGGGAGCGGTAGTCAAAGCGAAACTTCTGGTAGATAAAGCAGAAAATGTCCGGATTATCGGACGAGGCATCTTGGACCATCCGATACGGGGCATTGAAGTGACTGACTCAAAGAATGTGCTGATAGATGGAATTACCGTAGTGAACCCAGAACATTATACCATATTCGGAGGCGGTTCAACGGGAATCACCATCAAAAATCTGAAATCATTCAGTTGCAAAGGTTGGAGTGACGGCATAGACATGATGTGTTGCTGCCAAGTGCTTGTTGACAATGTCTTCATGCGCAATTCGGACGACTGCATCGCTCTGTACAATCACCGCTGGAACTGGTGGGGAGGTTCGTCCGACATCACCGTGCAGAACTCCATTCTTTGGGCAGATGTGGCGCATCCCATCAATGTAGGCGGCCATGGCGACCCCGATTCACCTACGGGAGAAGTAATAGAAAATCTGACTTTCCGCCACATCGACATTCTGGAACATGACGAGGATGATCCGATTTATCAAGGTTGCATGACAGTGGATTGCGGTGACAAGAATCAGGTCCGTAATGTCCTTTTCGAAGACATCCGGGTAGAGAATATTCAGGAAGGACGGCTGTTCTATGTAAAAGTACGCTTCAACGAGAAATATGATAAACAGCCGGGAAGCGGCATTGACGGCATTACTTTCAGGAACATTACGTACACAGGCGTAGGAGAGAATCCATCGTTGATACAAGGACTGGACAAAGAACGAACCGTGCAAAACGTGACGTTTGAAAATGTAGTAATCAATGGAGAACGGATGAAGGACTTGAAAGGAGTAGTAACCAATGAGTTTATAAAAGGAATTAAAATAAAGTGAACCATAAGAACCATGAATAGATATAGACTGCTTTTTTCAATAATCCTCTTGCTTTGCTTCTCTCCCTGCCTGCGGGCAGGAGAGTGGCAATGGTCTGTGACTCTTGACGGATTCGTCTCCAACGAAACGAATCGGAATCCTACGGCTTTCTTGTGGATACCCGCCGACTGTATGCGGGTGAAAACAATTCTTGTAGGACAACACAATATGAGCGAAGAAACTCTTTTTGACAATCCCCTTTTCCGCGAGAAGATGCAGAAGCTGGGAATCGGTTTTGTATGGATAACACCCGGCATCGACCAGCAATGGGATGTATCGAAAGGCACACAACGGATATTCGAGAAAATGATGGCCGACCTGGCAGACGTCAGCGGATATAGCGAACTGAAAAATGTCCCTATCGTGCCCATAGGCCATTCGGCCATGGCTACTTATCCCTGGAACTTTGCCGCATGGAATGCGGAACGCACCTTGGCCGTCATTTCCCTGCACGGCGATGCTCCGCGTACGAACTTGACCGGCTACGGGCGTGAGAATCTGGAATGGGGACGTACCCGTAATATCAACGGGATACCCGGACTGATGATTGAAGGAGAATATGAATGGTGGGAAGCCCGGGTAAATCCGGCACAGGCTTTCCGCATGATGTATCCTGAAAGTTGCATTTCGTTTCTGTGTGATGCAGGACGGGGACATTTTGATGTGGCAGATGAAACAGCCGCATACATCGCTCTGTTTCTGGAAAAGGCTGTCAGCCTGCGATTGACGGATGAAGTGACGAAAGACGGTAAAGTAAAACTGAATCCGATAAACCCGACCAAAGGCTGGCTGGCAGAACGCTGGCATCCCAATCAGAAGAAACGAGCCAAAGCTGCTTTCTACTCACAATATAAAGGCGATGTGCATGACGCCTTCTGGTATTTTGACCGTGAAATGGCAGAAGCGACTGAAGCACGGTATGTGCAAAGTCGCGGTAAGGAAGAACAGTATCTGGGATTTGAACAAAGCGGCAGTCTGCTGGCATACGACAAGAAACAGCATGTACGTGTACAGCCTCGCTTCAATCCGAAAGCCGATGGAATTACTTTCCATCTGAAAGCCGTATGTACGGATTCCCTGAGAACGAAACTGTCTGACGAACACGCAGATGCAACGCCGACAATCAGTCGCATCTGCGGACCGGTAGAAAAGGTAAATGACACGACATTTAAGGTATCTTTCTATCGGATGGGTATGGATAACCCACGCCGCACCGGTGATATATGCCTGCTGGCAAGCCAGACAGGAGACCGGAGGTATAAAAGTGCCGTTCAGGAAGTCAGTATCCGCATCCCCTACCGGAATACGGCAGGAGAAAGGCAGCATATACTGTTTCCGGGACTGCCCGATGTGGAAACAGGAAGCGGGTCTCTATCTTTAAAAGCCACAAGTGATTGCGGACTGCCGGTCTCTTACTACATCAAAGAAGGTCCGGCCGAGATAGAAGGAGACCAAATTGTATTCACTCCTATTCCTCCTCGCAGCAAATTTCCGGTAAAAGTGACGGTAGTTGCCTGGCAATACGGCGTTGCAGGTAAGGTGCAGACGGCCGAGCCGGTGGAACGTAGTTTTTATATAAAGAAAGAATTAATAAAAAGGTTATGAGAAATAAGAGTTTAATCCTAATGACAATTTGTGCGGCTCTATCAACCGGTCTTTCCGCCCAATCCGTTTATCCCGGACAGCATGCCGGAAAAATGAAAAAAGTGACGACCGCACCGATGCAGGTAGAAAGTTTCGACTTAAAGGACGTGCGTTTATTGCCAAGCCGCTTTCGCGACAATATGATGCGTGATTCCGCTTGGATGACTTCCATAGCAACCAATCGTTTGCTGCACGGTTTCCGCAACAATGCCGGAGTATTTGCCGGGCGTGAAGGCGGATATATGACCGTAAAGAAACTGGGTGGTTGGGAATCGCTGGACTGTGAACTGCGCGGACACACAACAGGGCATTTACTATCAGCCTATGCGCTCATGTACGCATCTACCGGAAGTGAAATATTCAAGTTGAAGGGCGACAGCCTTGTTACAGGTCTGGCAGAGGTACAGGCGGCTTTGGGAAACGGATATCTCAGTGCATATCCGGAAGAATTGATTAATCGGAACATACGTGGGACAAGTGTATGGGCACCCTGGTATACACTGCACAAACTCTTCTCCGGATTGATTGACCAATACCTCTATGCAGATAACAAACCGGCATTGGAAGTTGTGACCCGCATGGGCGACTGGGCTTATAATAAACTTAAACCACTGGATGAAGCCACCCGGAAAAGGATGATACGGAATGAGTTCGGCGGTGTGAACGAATCTTTTTATAATCTTTATGCCATCACCGGCGACGAGCGTTATCAATGGCTTGCCGAATTCTTCTATCACAATGATGTGATAGATCCGCTGAAAGAACAACGCGATGATTTAGGTACCAAGCACACGAATACCTTTATTCCAAAAGTTCTTGCCGAAGCACGCAACTACGAGCTGACGCAGGATAACGACAGTCGGAAACTGACAGATTTCTTTTGGCATACCATGATAGACCACCATACCTTTGCACCGGGATGCAGTAGTGATAAAGAGCATTATTTCGATCCACAACAATTATCCAAACATCTGACCGGATATACCGGTGAGACTTGTTGTACGTACAATATGCTGAAACTAAGCCGTCACCTGTTCTGCTGGACGGGAGATGCCAAAGTTGCCGATTACTACGAACGTGCACTCTATAATCATATTCTTGGACAACAAGATCCTGAAACGGGAATGGTATCCTATTTCTTGCCCTTACTCTCCGGCTCTCACAAAGTTTATAGTACCCGGGAGAATTCCTTTTGGTGTTGTGTAGGCAGTGGTTTTGAAAGTCATGCCAAATACGGAGAAGCTATCTATTGTCACAATGAAAAAGGAATTTACGTGAATCTCTTTATTCCGTCAGAAGTAAACTGGAAAGCAAAAGGAATAACTCTGCGTCAGGAAACAGGTTTCCCAGCAGAAGAAAACACTACATTGACCATCCAAACAGACAAACCTGTCACCACTACGATTTATCTGCGCTATCCCTCATGGAGTGAAGGCGTGAAAGTAAACGTCAACGGGAAAAAAGTATCGGTAAAGCAGAAACCGGGATCATACATTGCTGTAACCCGCCAGTGGAAAGACGGTGATCGCATTGAAGCCAATTATCCGATGAGCCTGCAGCTGGAAACCACTTCTGATAATCCTCAAAAGGGAGCTCTGCTATACGGACCGCTGGTATTGGCCGGCGAATTGGGAACAGAAGGTATGCAAACTCCGGCACCATTCTCTGATCCGGCATTATACAATGATTATTATACTTACGATTATCATATCCCGGCAGGATTGAATACGACATTGCAAGTAGACTTAAAACATCCGGAACGCAACCTGCAACGTACAGGTAAAGGACTGGAATTCAAAAATGCGGAAGGTACTATATTGAAACCTCTGTACGATGTGCACCATCAACGTTATGTTATATATTGGGATTTAAAAACAAAGTAGATGAAAAAGAATCTTCTTACAGTTTCTCTTTGGGGAATTTATCTTTTATTTCTGTCATGCCGCCCTGCCAGTAATAGGCAGGCGGTTTATAATTTTGCACCACTCGATTCCATTATTACCGGTTGGATAGACAAAGAGTATTATCCCGGTGCAGCCATTTGCGTAGTTAGAGATGACAGCATTATCTTTTGGAAAAACTATAAAGAATTCACTCCCGATACCAAAGTCTATGTAGCCTCTGCCGGAAAATGGGTGGCAGCTGCAGTCATCGGAGCGGTAGTAGACCGTACCGATTTGGATTGGAATGATAATGTAAAGAAATGGATTCCTGAATTTAAAAACGACGTAAAAGGAATGATTACTTTACGTCAGTTGCTTTCGCACACATCAGGCGTTCGCCCTTACCTGCCGGAACCACGCGTAGACAATTACAATCAGCTGGATTCGGCAGTCATGGAGATTCTTCCACTTGACACGGTTTTCACTCCCGGCACTCGTTTTGAATATGGCGGACTTGCCATGCAGATAGCCGGCCGGATGGCAGAAAAAGCGATGAATAAAGAATTTGAGGAATTATTCCAGAAATTAATTGCCCGACCTTTAGGAATGAAAAGCTCTCACTTCACGCCCGTGAATACGGATGGCGGACACGCTCCCATGCTGGGTGGAGGTCTCTGTACCACTTTGCACGACTACATGCGTTTTCTTGATATGATCTACCACAATGGCGTATTTGAAGAAAAGCAAATACTGAAACCCGAAACCATACATGAAATGCAGGCAGACCAGGTGGGAAATGCGGAAGTTCACCCGGGTGAATACGTAGAACGTGCACTGAAAAAATATCATACCGGTATATACGGTTTGGGAGAATGGAGGGAACTCATTGATGAAGCAACAGGAGAAGCCTATCAGATCAGTTCACCGGGTTGGGCCGGCGCCTATCCATGGATCAATAAACAGGGCCGGGTATATGGATTCTTCATAGCCCATGTACAGGGAAGTTCACAAAAGGAAGATGGTTTCTCGTCATTTTATGGAAGTCCCGTCATTTCACAAACTGTCTCGAACATTATTTCCCTAAAAAGATAGAATACATTGAGTATCCCCATATCTTAAATCGTATTTATATAAAAACAATAAATACGAGGATATGAAGACTATCGGCTCAACAATTATTATGTTAGCTCTCGCTTCTTCCCTTTTTGCGGACAATGGCAAGGAACTGAAGCTGGCATCTCCTGACGGAACACATGAAATAGTATTTTACCAAAAGCAGGTTTCACCTGCGGTAAACGAACTTTGTTATCGGGTAGATTACAAATCACAACCCGTAGTCAATGAGTCGCGTGCCGGGTTGGAACTGGACAACCGGATATGGGAAATGGCTTTGGGAGTTCGAAATCTGAAACAGCCTGCCTGCTGGATGGACAATCTGGAAGTGGACTCCGTGACTTACCAGCCCGAAACAAACCTCACCTGGCAGCCGCTTTACGGTGAGCGTAGCAGTGTACGCGATCATTACCGGGCCGGCACCCTTTGTCTCTCCAAGAAAGACAACTCCGGTTATCGGCTCAATATAGAGGTACGTGCCTATAATGAAGGAGTGGCTTTCCGCTATTTCTTCCCGGAACATCCGAAGGCTATCTTTCATAAAGTAGTAGGTGATCTCACAGAATACGCCTTACCGGCAGGCACAAAAGCATGGACTGAACAATGGGCACAGGCTTTCTTCGAACGCCTGAATATCGATGATATCAAACATCCGGTGGAACGTGCCCTTACGTTTGAACTCCCGAATGGCAAATGGGCCGCACTGGCAGATGCGGATGTAGACGACTGGTGCCTGACCAAATACCTCGTCTCCACCGATAAGAAGAACACGTTGACTTCTGTAATGTATAGCCCCGTAGATGTGGTGACCTATTATGCCACTCCTTGGAAGATAGTCATGGCAGCCGACAAACCGGGTGAATTGCTGGAACACAATGATATCATCCAGAATCTGAATCCGCCGTGCGAAATTGCCGATGCTGCCGCATGGGTGAAACCGGGCAAGATTATGCGCGAAACGACTATCACCACCGAAGGGGCTATTGCTACCATCGACTTCTGTGCAGCACATCATATTCCGTATATGCTTTTCGACTGGCAATGGTATATGCCCTGTACTTCACATGACGGGGATGCTACAAAAGTGGTTGACAAACTGGATATGCCCCGCGTAGTAGCATACGGTAAGGAGAAAGGAGTTGGCATCTGGGTGTACGTCAACCAGCATGCACTCATGAAACAAATGCGTGAACTCTTCCCATTGCTACGCCAATGGGGAATTGTCGGAGTGAAATCCGGTTTCGTACAATACGCCAGCCATCGCTGGGCTACCTGGTTGCACGACATGGTCCGCTTGGCAGCAGAGAACCATCTGCTGATGAATATCCATGATGAGTATCGCCCTTCAGGCTTCAGTCGTACTTATCCGAATTTATTGACTCAGGAAGGTATTTGCGGAAACGAAGAGTTTCCCGATGCAACTCATAATGTCACGCTTCCCTTCACTCGCATGATAAACGGTGCAGCCGACTATACGATCTGTTATTTCGACAAACGGCTGAAAACGACTCATGCCCACCAACTGGCAGCATCGCTCGTGTTCTACAGTCCGCTGCAAACTATCTTCTGGTATGACAAACCGTCGTTCTATCACGGAGAACCGGAAATGGAATGGTTTGAGAACTTGCAAACTGTATTCGACGATACGAAAGTATTGGATGGCGCTCCCGGCAAAAACATAACGATGGCCCGTCGTAAAGGGCAGGAATGGTTCTTGGGGGCGATGACCAATAATGAAGGTTCCGAAGAAGAAATTCCTTTGGATTTCTTGGATAAGAATAAAGTCTATCTTGCTTCTGTCTATACCGATGGCGGCGAAAAGGTGAAGACACGCACGCAGGTGGAATGCAGTTATTTATTGGTGGATGCTTCCATGACGATGAAGTTTGACCTGAAGCCCAGTGGCGGTGCTGCGGTTCGTTTTGTACCGGTGGAGGCGAAAGAGGCGAAGGGATTGAAAAAATATAAAGGAAAAATATTATAAAGGTTTAGGTGTAATTCTCCCTTTGAACGTAATAGATGATGGATTATTCAAAGAAGGTATTGTTATGGTAAAGATGTTTTTTATACTGTTTGGAGTACTTGCATTTTGTCAGGCTGTATGTGGACAGTCCGTTTCCAAAGTTTGGGTTGCCGACCGGAAGGATGGGACGTATATGAATCCTGTTCTGCATGCCGACTATTCCGATCCGGATGTGTGTGCGGTGGGAGATGATTTTTATATGACCGCTTCCAGCTTTAATTGTACTCCGGGGTTGCCCATTCTCCATTCCAAGGATTTGGTGAATTGGAAACTGGTAAACTACGCGTTGAAAACTATCGAACCGGAAGAATTCTATAACAAGCCTCAGCATGGAAAGGGCGTGTGGGCTCCTTCCATACGTTACCATAACGGTGAGTTCTATATTTATTGGGGAGATCCGGATTTCGGCATTTTTATGGTGAAGGCTAAAGACCCGCAAGGTGAATGGGATAAACCGGTATTGGTAAAGGCCGGAAAAGGCATGATAGACCCTACGCCTTTGTGGGATGAAGACGGGAAGGTCTATCTGGTTCATGCGTGGGCCGGAAGCCGTGCAGCTTTCAACAGTGTCGTCACGGTATGCGAAATGAATCCGGAAGGAACCAAAGTCATCAGCGAACCGGTGTTGGTATTTGATGGCAATGACGGGGTGAACCATACGGTGGAAGGCCCCAAATTCTACAAACGCAATGGGTATTATTATATATTGGCCCCTGCCGGTGGGGTGGTTACCGGTTGGCAACTGGCACTCCGTTCAAAGAATGTTTATGGCCCTTACGAAGTGAAGAGGGTGATGGCGCAAGGAAGTACGGACATCAACGGCCCGCATCAGGGCGCTTGGGTAGAGACGAATTCCGGTGAATCCTGGTTTGTACATTTTCAGGATAAAGCAATGTATGGGCGGGTCATTCATCTTAATCCGGTGAAGTGGACGGAGGGTTGGCCTGTCATTGGTGAAGATAAGGACGGTGACGGTTGCGGAGAACCGGTAAGACGGTATCGGAAACCGAATGTCGGGAAGACATATCCGGTAGAGACTCCGGCAGAGAGTGATGAGTTCAATTCCCGCCGGTTGGGGCTGCAATGGGAATGGCATGCCAATTATCAGGATGCTTTTGGTTTTACTTCCGATTTGGGGTATATGCGTATCTATGGGCATGTGCTGTCCGAGGACTTCGTGAATTTCTGGGAAGTGCCGAATCTGTTGTTGCAAAAGTTTCCGGCAGAAGAGTTTGCTGCCACGACCAAGTTGAAGGTGGTGGCTAAAGCTGACGGACAGCAATCCGGATTGATTGTGATGGGATGGGACTATTGTTACATTGGAGTGGAGAAGCAAGGCGACAGATTCGTGCTGAAGCAGGTGGTCTGCAAAGATGCCGAGCAACAAAATAAGGAAACTTCTACCCGTTTGATGGAATTGCCGGTAAGCCGGAAGCTTGAAGCCGGACTGTTCCCCAATTATGAACGGGACATCTATTTGCGGGTAAAGGTAGGTAAGAATGGGGTCTGCCATTTCCATTATAGTTTGGATGGAAAGAAATATCAACCGGCCGGTGAACCGTTTACTGCACGTCAAGGCAAGTGGATTGGCGCTAAAGTCGGTTTGTTCAGTACGGCTCCGTTCGGTAAAGATAGAGGTTGGGTTGATGCTGACTGGTTTCGCATAGAAAAATAAAAAGATAAGATAAATGAAAACAAAAACACTATTGGCAGGCTTGGGACTATGTTTGCTTGCTGCTTGTTCAATTTCAAAAGAGGAGTTGATTGTTGATAAGGAACTGGATTATTGTAATCGTCAGGTGCATCGTACTTTGGACATCATGCGTGGAAAGGGAGGTAAGATTGACTATACGATGATGCCTCGTAATATCTTGGATGGCCAGTACGACTGGAATTATCGCAAGGCTACGAAAGATGAATGGTGCAGCGGCTTCTGGCCGGGTATTTTGTGGTATGATTACGAGTACACCGGTGATGAAAAGATTAAAGAGGAAGCGGAGAAATTCACAGCTTCTCTGAAATTCCTTTCCGAAATCCCGGCTTTCGACCATGATTTGGGCTTTTTGGTCTTTTGCAGTTATGGAAACGGGTACCGGTTGACCCATAATCCCGAATACAAGCAGGTGATTCTGAATACGGCAGATTCATTGGCTACCTTGTTCAATCCCCGTGTAGGCACTATCCTTTCGTGGCCGCGCAATGTGGAGATGTTCGGTGGGCATAATACGATTATGGATAACCTGATTAATCTGGAGATGCTGTTCTGGGCAGCCAAGAATGGTGGTAATCCATATTTGGCAGATATAGCCGTCTCTCATGCCGATAAGACCATGAAGTACCAGTTCCGTCCGGATTATACTTCCTGCCATGTAGCAGTTTACGATACGTTGACGGGAGATTTTATCCGGGGATGTACCCATCAGGGGTATGCGGACAATTCAATGTGGGCCCGTGGGCAGGCTTGGGGAATTTATGGATATACTACGGTCTATCGTGAAACAAAAGATGTCCGTTATCTGGATTTTGTGCAAAAGGTGACGGATGTATATCTCAAGAATTTGCCGGAAGATTATGTGCCGTACTGGGATTTTAATGACCCTGCCATTCCGGATGCTCCACGTGATGCATCGGCTGCCGCAGTAGTAGCTTCCGCATTATTGGAGCTTTCTACTTATCTGCCTGGTGAAAAGGGGAGGGAGTACAAGGGTGCTGCCATAAAGATGTTGAAAAGTCTTAGTTCGGATAAATATCAGAGTAGAAAGAGCAAACCTTCTTTCTTGTTGCACTCTACCGGACACTGGCCTGCCAAGTCGGAGATTGATGCCTCTATCATCTATGCTGATTACTACTATATGGAGGCATTGTTGAGGCTGAAAAAGCTGGATGAAAAGGAAAACGGATAAAGTTTGTTTCGAGTGTTGGGATAGGAGCAATACCCTGATTTTCGGGACTTATCTATCTGTTTTCCGATGAGCCTGGCTTTATCTTCTTAACCTGATGAGGTTACTGACTTTCCGTTGTATTGCCAGTACGTTCAGCAGTGATACTGCCAGAAACAGCAGACCGCTGGTCAATATGCATGGAAGCAGTGAACCGCTCTCCAATTGCGGGAAGAGGTTTTGGACTACTTCTATATAGTAACTGCGTACCCATGCCACGCTACCGATGGCGAGTAGCAGTACCAGTACATTCAGCCCTACTGTCAGTATATAATAAGGCGTGGCTACCCGCGTCGGGCTATATCCTATCAGCAGCAGGTTTTCCAGTTTTACCGTATTCTTTTGGAGAAGCAGGAAGATGCTCAGCATCAGGATGTAGAATGACAGAATGCTGATGAACAGTCCTACTCCCATGACAATAGCTGTAATGAGGCGCAGGAAATAAGTTGTCTTTCCGGCATCCAGATTGTTGCCTTCGGTTTCGTAATTCTTTTGCTGGAAATAGTCGGTGATGGCTGTGTCGGTAGGATTCTTCACTTCCACAATAAGTCGGGACGGTTCAGCTTCTTTTTCCGGTGCAAAATTCTTGTTGGCCCAGTCCATGAAGGATTGGGGAACGAGAATGGTATTCAGCCGGTTGGAGAATCCTACAATGTTGCCTTTATATTGTTCCACACGTCCGTTGCCCCGCATCATGATATCCATCTGTACCAGACTCATCAAACCTTCGGAGAGTTTCGGCAGACTCCGGCTTTGTGCAAAGCCAAAGTTATAGAGGTTCAGATAATTGCGCGGAACGATGATGGGAATTATCCGGGTATCTTCATCAAAATGCCATTTGTCCAGACTGACATCCACATATTCGTCGGGTACAGACTCGAAAAACATCTCCGTTGACAGACGGATACCGGCTTCCTGCATACCGAGTCCGGCAGAAACCTTGAACAGGGAAGGAGTGAACGCGCCTACCCCCTTAGTAAAAGGTTGGGCTTTCAGGTCCTTTATCTCATCTTTGGAGAAGGTATTGCTTTTCCCGGCAAAGCTGCCCAAAGTACTGATTTTCTTGGTAGCAATGATATAATCCTTCTTCATGAAACTGTCCCCTTCCGTAAAAACGGGAAGGACATCACGATAGAATTGTACGCTCAGCAATACAATCATCATGCCGAAGAGATTGGCGAGGAAAAAGCCTGCCAACTGTCCGACACTGATGTGCTGGCGGAGAAGTTTCCAAACAAGTCGGTTCATATTAGCCACATTTATAATTGATAAATTTCATCATAATCCAATTCCAGATGTTTGCCGATGGAAGTCACTATGATTCCCGCTCCTTGGCGGCTGGCTTCTTCTGTCAGCAGCCTGCCCATGATTGTTCCGTTCTCGTCATCCAGATGGCTGATGGGTTCGTCCAGGAAGATGAAGTCGAAAGGCTGGCAGAGGCTGCGGATAAAGGCGACTCTTTGTTGCTGGCCGAAAGATAGCTTCCCGGCTTTTTCGTTTACCTTGTCGGCAATGCCGATTGCCTCGAATAGGGTAAGGACTTCTTTCCTTTTTTTGAAATTGGTAAGCCGGTTCTTCAGTTGTATGTTCTCGATGGCGGTAAGTTCGGGAAAGATACGCAACTCCTGAAAAAGAATGCTGAGGGAGTGTTTGCGTATATCTATCCAGTCATTGACGGAGAGTGAACGGATATTGCGTTCATCAAAGTTGATGATTCCCTGATAATCGTTGCGGTAGCCGTAAACATAGCTGCAAAGCGATGATTTTCCGGTGCCCGAAGCGGCTTCTATGAGATAACGTTTCCCTTTGTGGAACGTAATGTCCCGATGCCATACGTCTGAGGTAATGGCATCACGGTCGGCAAACACTTGAGGTAGTGTTTGCCGTAGGTGAATCCTATTCATGAGTGGTATTAATCCTTAATCTCTAATCCTTAATCCTTAAATTACATTCCTGCAAACTGCTTGATAAAGTCCACAATCTGTTTCAGTGCATTAACATTCTTGTTCTTCAGCTGCAGGGTGACGGTTGCCTTGTCCTCGTTGCCGACAGCTTCCAGATACGAGATATTGCCGAGCAGCGAGTAATAGGTGCTATACTCTTGTCCGCCAAATCCAGCTAGCATTTTTACAACGGGCAGGTCAAGTACGGCTTCCGCATTGATGACAAAGGCTGTGCGCTTGCCTTTCAGACTGGAAGCGAAGTCAGTCTCTTTGGCAGACGGGTCGGCGGTCTTACAGGCATTCTTATACAGCAGTTCGTCATTGGTGGCGTACATCTGTTTGTCTCGTATGCCGAAGAATATGTTGATAGCGCGTGATTTATAGACATATTCATTCTCATTCAATTTCACGATGTCTTCGCCGCGTTTCAGTCCCAGTTCGGACTTTTTCTCATAAAGGGCTTTCAAGGGAGCGTCGTTCTTTACGCTGGCATAGGCCAGGAAAGAAGGATTGCTGTTCATGGTTACATTGATAAGGCCTATGGTCAGGTCGTTGTGGAAAGCACTGAACAAGTCTTTTACTTCAGCGGCTTTGGTAATGGAGAAATCGTTGCGGAACTGCTCATTCTCTTGTAGCACATTGTAGAACTCTTCTCCATTGATACCTATGCTGAATAGCGCCAGGGTAGATTTTGGGAAATACTTCAAGAACGTGTTTTCGATGGGACAAGTACTTTTGATTTGCTTTTCGAAAAGTGCTTTCAATTCTGTGTTCTCGGTATAGCTCTCTACTTTCAGTTCTATTTTCCCTTTTTCGAAGGAGAGACTTCCCAGCATCTTCAAGTCTTTCAGGTCGATATTGTGGGATATTCCGTAATTCAGCGGATTGGCGTATGCACTCAGCAGGCTGGAAGGAGAGATGAGCATATTGATGTCTCCATCCTGCTTTTGCATTTTCTTGAAAGCGGTGTTACTGTTGATGCTGTTTTCTCCGGTCTGTTTCAGCAAGGCGGGAATTCCTTCTTTGACTTTTTCCAGTTGCGATGTGCCGGTGTAGTTCACCACCATAAGCGTGGTAGGAGTGAAAGCGAGCAATGCCCGCTTGTTGATTTGTGCAAAACTGTAACCGTCCGCTTCTGCCACATGGCTGATTATCTGTTCTTTCTCCGTAACTTCCAGAAGCTTCAGCAAATCATCCTCACTTTGAACCTTGGCTACCATGGTGGTGTAGGGGAACGAGGGAGCGTTGAAGACATAAATCGGCGCATTGACGTCCACTCCCGATTTGGCAGGGTCTTTCAGTACAGCCTCCAATTGTTGGAAAGTAGCTGCATTCATATCGCTTTTCAAGGCATCTGTCAGCTTTTGCAGTGCTTCTTTAGTCTCTTTATCTTTGGTACCGGCCTTGTCTGCCAATGATTTTAAATTGACAGCGATGACTTGCGAGGCATCGGAAGGAATAACGTTGGTGTATTCTGGCTTTTTGGACGAACAAGCGCTTATCAGCACGATGAGCATTGCCAGTACTGAGAAGTGGAAGAATAGGTTCTTTTTCATATAGTTTTTGTTTTAGTGAGTATCATTGATTCTGTAAATTGAGGATGTGGCAGGCAACCAGTGCCGCCGTCTCTGTACGCAACCTTGATTTTCCCAAGCTGATGGGGATAAAACCGTTTTCCGTCGCCTTCCGGACTTCCTCTTCGCTGAAGTCTCCTTCGGGCCCGATTAATACCAGCGCATCTTCTCCGGGATGTACGATGTCTTTCAAAAGCTGTTTCTCACCTTCATAACAGTGTGCGATGAATTTCTGACCCGGAAAAGGCTGTGTGATGAACTTGTTGAAGTCTGTCATTTCATTCAGTTGGGGCAGGCGTGCCTTGAGCGACTGCTTGATGGCGGAAACCAGAATTTTGGAGATGCGCTCCGTCTTGATGACTTTCCGTTCCGAGAAACGGCAGTTCAGGAATGTCAGTTCATCAAACCCTATTTCCGTCGCTTTCTCGGCAAACCACTCTGTACGGTCCATGTTCTTGGTAGGTGCCATGGCAATGTGCAGATGACCTTTCCACAAGGGGGCTTGCGGAAGGGTTTCCAGAATATTCACCAGGCAGCGTTTGTTGGTAGCCGTACTGATTTCGGCGCGATAGAAGCAGCCCTTTCCGTCTGTCAGCATAACCTCGTCGCCTGCTTGCAGGCGTAAGACCCGTACGGCATGTGCTGCTTCCTCTTCGGGCAGTTCTGCGTGGGTCTGTATGTCGGGAGTATAGAATACGTGCATGTTACAAATTGTTTTTGAGTTGATTGATTTGGTCTCTTATCTGTGCGGCTCGTTCGTAATCCTCTTCTTCGATTGCTTTCTGCAGGGCTGTTTTCAATATGCCTATTGTGTCTTCCTGCAACAGTTCGTCTTTGTCCGGCTCGCTGCCTCCCATAGGGTCGGTGGTGCTTTCGCCGGTTTTCAGACATTCTGTTTCGAGAATCTCTTCGTAGACAAAGATAGGAGCATTCATGCGCAATGCTAGGGCGACGGCATCGCTGGTACGGGCATCAATCCGGAGAATAGTCTCTTCGGCTTTCATGTAAAGGTAGGAGTAGAATACTCCGTTGTCTACTTTATAGATAAGAATACGCATCAGTTTTACACCCAGTACCTCAAGAACGGAAGCAAATAGGTTATGGGTCAGCGGACGGGGCGGTACAATACCTTTCATCTCGATGACCATAGCTTGTGCTTCGGTGGCACCTATAATAATCGGAAGCTGGCGTTTGCCACCCACTTCACCCAGTACCAGGGCATAGGCACCCGCTTGCGCCTGGCTGTTGGAAATGTTTAGTACTTGTAGTTCTATCTTTTTCTTATTCATACCTATTAAATCAACCTGACTCTCAATCAGTTTTTCTCTATTTTTTCCGGATTATGTTTATAGCGGAACACCATTCCAAATAGCAGACCAATGACTAAAGCATATCCTGCAAAGATAAGCCATACCGGTGTCCAGTCGCGGCTTACCAGTCCTCCGCCTTCGGCATATACCGAGAAGGCATCCACCACGGCTCCGCTGGCATAACCTCCGATGATGGCTCCCACACCGTTCGTCATCATGAAGAACAAGCCTTGTGCGCTGGCACGGATACTGGGATGTGCCTCCATTTCTGTAAACAGCGAGCCCGATACATTGAAAAAGTCAAATGCCATGCCGTAGACAATCATCGAGAGAATGAGCATCCAGAGTCCGCTTCCCGGGTCTCCGAGGGCAAAGAGCCCGAAACGGAATACCCATGCAAACATACTTATTAACATAACACGCTTGATTCCGAAATGTTTCAGGAAGAAGGGGATGGCAAGGATAAACAGCGTCTCACTCATTTGCGAGATGGAGAGCAGGATGACGGAGTGTTTTACACCGAACGAATCTGCATATTCGGGTATGGAAGCAAACGAACCCAGGAAAAGGTCGCCGTATGTGTTTGTTATTTGAAGGGCGGCTCCCAGCAGCATGGAGAACAAGAAGAAGATAGCCATCTTCTTGCGCTTGAACAGCACCAGTGCGTCCAGTCCGAAAGCGGAGAGCATCGTTTTTCCTTCGCTGCGCATGGGGGGGCAGGCTGGCAAGGTGAAAGCATAAAGTCCCAGCATGGCTGCCGATATGGCTGCCACATAGAGCTGTGCCGAACTTGCCTTGAACCCGGTGAGGTCCACAGCCCACATGGCACAGATAAAGCCTACCGTTCCCCATACACGGATGGGAGGGAAGTCTTTTATCAAATCCATCTTATATTTTTCCAATGCATTGTAGGATACGGTGTTAGCCAGAGATAGTGTAGGCATGTAAACAAGCATGTTGAGCAGCATGGCCCAGTACATGTGGTTGTATGTGGTGGCAGTTGAAGCATAAATCAGAGCACCGGCACCGATGAGGTGGAGTATGCCATAAAGGCGTTCGGCGTTTATCCATTTGTCGGCGATGATACCGGTCAGTCCGGGCATTATCAGTGAGGCTATACCCATGGTTGCAAAGATTGCTCCGATTTGTCCGCCTTCAAAATGTAACGTACCGCCCATGTAACCACCTAATGAAATCAGCCATGCTCCCCAAACGAAGAATTGCAGGAATTGCATGGCAGTGAGTCGGAATTTGATGCTCATAATATTAGCTTTTTATGTTTTGAATTATGTAATAGATGCAAATGTACAATGAGACTAGGAGAAAAACAAGTTCTGTACGGCTTTTTCTTCAACGAAAGAGATTAATGAGGGATGGGTTTTGGGAAGGAATGTATTATAAAAAAAGAAGGGTATCTATCCCAGACACCCAATCTTTATTAACCTTAAATCTAATACCATGAAAAACACAGTGCAAATATACACGGTTTATGTTATATAACATGCTGTTTTGGCGTATTTCTGCTTTTTATTAACTCTATTTAAGAAAAGCAGGCTAACAAAGCCTGCTTTTTCCTTTATTCTACATATAGAACCAGTCCTTTCAGGTATTCCCCTTCCGGATGATAGATGCTGACCGGGTGGTCGGCAGGTTGCGTCAATTGGTGCAGGATGCGTACGCTGCGGCCGGACATGGCAGCGGCTGTGAACACGGCGGTGCGGAAGTTTTCTTTGCTGACGGCTTGCGAACACGAGAATGTGAAGAGGATGCCGCCGGGCTTGATTTTCTCGAAAGCCTTGACGTTCAGTTTGCGGTAGCCTTGCAGGGCATTGCGCAGGGCATCGCGGTGCTTGGCAAAAGCAGGAGGGTCAAGAACTATCAGGTCGTATTGGTCGCCCATGCGGTCAAGGTATTTGAAGGCATCTTCTGCATAGGCGGCATGGCGGGTGTCACCCGGGAAGTTCAGTTCGATGTTCTTGTTGGTCAAGTCGATGGCTTTGGCGGAACTGTCCACGGAATGCACCAGTTTGGCGTCTCCACGCATAGCATATACGGAGAAGCCGCCGGTATAGCAGAACATATTCAGTACGCTGCGGCCTTTGGCATAGCGTTCCAGTAGCGAACGGTTCTCGCGTTGGTCTACGAAGAAACCGGTTTTTTGGCCTTTCAGCCAGTCGATGTGGAACTTCAGGCCGTACTCCATGGCTACATTGTCCGTGCTGCCGCCTTTCAAGAAACCATTCTCCGGATAGAGGTCGGCCTTGAAGGGAAGGGTCGTCTCCGATTTGTAATAGATATTGTCAATCTGGCTGCCCATCACTTCGGTAAGGGCATCGGCAATGGCCATGCGGTCGAGGTGCATGCCGGCAGAATGTGCCTGCATCACTGCGGTACGGGCATAAATGTCGATAACCAGCCCCGGCAGGTTGTCTCCCTCCCCGTGCACCAGGCGATAGGTGTTGTTTGTCGGGTTTCCGGCTATGCCGATACTGCGGCGCATGTCGTATGCTATGCTGAGTTTACGTTTCCAGAAGTCCGCATTGATTTCTTCTTCTTGACGGAAGGTCAGTACGCGTACGGCGATACTGCCAATCTGAAAATGCCCTTTGGCTATGAATTCCTTTTTGGACGTGTAGATTTCAACAACTTCCCCTTCTTCGGGCTCTCCGTCGAAATGTGCGATGGCGCCGGAAAACACCCACGGGTGAAAACGCTTTAATGACTCCTCTTTATTGGGTTTAAGGTATACTTTGTACATATATATAATGTGATTAATGTGGTAATGTGATAATGTGCATCACATTACCACATTATTATTGGCTTCTATCTCAAAATCTCCTGTCCGTTTCAGTTCTTGCAGCTTGTTGTAGATGTTGAGGCATGCCCAGGCATCGGTGGCGGCATACAGTTTCTGCGGTTCGGTCAAGGTTTCGGCTTCCCAGTTGGAAAGGCGCTGGCTTTTCGAAATCTTTTCCCCGAAGAGGATGGCGTATATCTTCTGCAGGCTTTTGTCCTGGATGCCGAAAGCGCGGACATATTCCTGCAATTCGATGCAGGCATGCTGTTCGAAGGGCGCGCGTTTGTGCAGCATCATGAAGTCATCCCGCAAGGAAAGGCCTACTTTCGTTACGCTTGGGTTTTCCAGCAATGTGATAACCGGCAGAGTCAGTCCCGTCAGGTTGAGGCGGAACAGAAAGCAATGTTCCTCTGAGGAAATCTGTAGCAGGGCCACCTTGTGTATCTGTCCTTTTGTGAACGATGGACGGGTTTCGCTGTCTATGCCCAGCAACGGGCAGGACTTCAGATAGGCGACTGCCTTTTCCGCTTCCCATGGTGTCTGTACGACATGTATCTGTCCCGGAAAAGCGGCTTTGGGCAGGTCTTTCAAGATTTCTTTATCTATTGTTCTTTTGATAACCATAATTTAAAATTCAAAGTCAGCGGTTTCTTCCTCTTCATCCTCGCCTTGCGCATACTTCACCTCGTGTAGGGCACGCAGGGTGTTGACAAGCTTCTGTCCCCAATGGAGGCGGAAGTTTTCCTGGCAGATGGCAAGCGAATCGTTCATCGTTTCGTTGAAACCCAGTTGGAATACGAAGATAAAGTCCTTGATGTCCTGGTATATGTCGGCCAAGTCTTCGGAAATGTTCCTGGTGATGGGCTGGTCACTATACTTCATGTCGGATACGAATACGTCCAGGTAGTCGTCTTTCTCGGCCAGGATATTGGCGAGGTTCATGCGGAGTACCTCATAGGTCTCTTCGGTGACGAATGTTTCCGGCGCCTCGTCTCCTATGGTTTCGCACTCGGGCAGCATGGAGGCCTTCAGGTAGAGCAGCGGAAGTATTTTTAAGGAGGTATCGACGAACGCGGAACGTTTCACCCCTTCCGCTTGTTCCAGAAACTTGCAAAACTCGGCGGCTACGGTCACAAACTCTACGGCATTCCGGTCGAATATCACTTGACTTTCTTTTTTCATATCTTCTTGATTTGAAACGCAAAGATAGCGCAAACCGAAAGTAGAAGCAAATTAATTGGCAGGATTATTCTTTTTTCACTACATGATATTCTGTTCCTCTTGTCTTCCGGCGGCTGCTGATGCCCAGTTTGTGGAGTGCACGTCCGAACAGAGCCACTTTATTGATGGACAGTCGGTCTTTGGTCTTGGTTTGCAAGAAGGAGAGAATCTCCATAGGGGTCATCCAGTCTCCTTCCTCTTCATTTTCGGCGGGATGGAAGTGGCAGAGGAAGAGCTGTTCCAACGGTGTGGGCTGTTCAAACTCCCGGTTGGTCTGTTTCAAGATGGCTTCGTCGGAATCGTCCAGCCAGTAGCGTTCACCTTTGGCTATGGCATCCATGGCTTGTGCGTAGAGTTGCCGGTAGTTGATGGTGACATTGGTATGGATGGGGCCGGTGACTTCGATGCAGATGAAACGGCGGCTGCCGCTGGGGTCTGTCAGCAGGTCTTTCTGGTTGCTGGTGGCTATAAAGGAGGCGTAGCGTCTTATTTCCTGGATGGCGGTGCCGTAAGGCTTGCGCAGGTTTGCCACGGGTTTCTGCAGCAGATGCTTTAGAAAACCTTGCTGATTGACGCTGATTTGGTCGAATTCGTCGATGTTTATCAGGAAAAAGCGGCCGAGGCTCCGCTCTGCGTCCTGCTTGCTTTTGAAGTCGATACTGTCGGTATATCCGAAGCGCAGTTCGGGTGGCAGCAAGATGCGGCAGAAGGTACTTTTACGATAGCCTTGGGCTCCGACCAGTAGGGGAGACGTGTTGTTTCCATGCTGGCGGTCGATGTTTTGCCAGTGCGCCGTCATGCTGAGAAACCAGCGGTAGAAGAGTTCCCGCCAGTACGGATTGTTGCAGGGGACGAGGTCGGCCAATGCGCGGATACGGTCCTTGCCGTCCCAATGTCCGGTGCTGTTCAGATATTCTTCGATGGGGTTGTACAAGGGAATGGCGTCCGAGTTGAGGTAGCGTGCCACATCTCTGTCCCATACGCTGATTCCTTCTTTCAGGGCATTCTGTCCGATACTGCTTCTTACCCGCTGGTCGGCAGGGCGGAAATGGAAGTGTATGGAGTCCCGTTGGCGGAATTCCAATTCTCCCAGCACGGTGTTCCAGCGGAACTCATAGCGTCTGTTCATGAATTCTTCCAGGCGGAAGGCGGTGATTTGGTCGCGGGTCATGCTGCTGCGGGTGCCGAAGCCTTTGCATTCGCGGTAGAGGTTGTGCAGGGTCATGCGCACCAGTTGTTCATCCGCTTCGCGGTAGTAGTGCATCATGACTTGACGTACTGCCTCTTCTTCGGGAATGCCGGCTTTGTAGCAATGCCCGGCAAGCAGGTAGAGCAGGGGGCGAAGGTCATCGCCCCGTTTCCAGTTTTCCAGCTCTTCGAAGGTACGGTTCAGGGCGGCTTCGAAGAGGATGGAGAAGGTTTGGGAGGCCGGATAGCCGGGGGCAATGCGCATCAGCGGGTTTGCTTCGGTCTGTTTCCGTTGGCCGAAGGTGGGCTCGTCGGGCACGGACAAAGGCTGTTCCAGACAGAAAGGGACGGCAGACGGATTGTAATAGGGACGGTCATCGAGCGTCATGCGGCAGCTTTGCTCCACGGCAGGTTCTTTCAGTGTGATGGGGTAGGGGAGCAGGGGCTGGTAACAGTTTACGGCGAGCCGGTAGGCAGCGGTATGAAACAGCCTGATTTTTTCTTCCTGCCTGGGGCGCGAACCGTCGGGAGTGGCAAACAGTACCCATATTTTTACGCTTCGTCCGCTACTTCCGCAAAAGGCGGCAAAAGTTTGCGGCAGCAGGGCCGCCTGGCGCTTTACTTGCTCCACTTCCACGGCATTGGCCAGGTGGTTGACTTCAATCTGTACCAGTCCGTTGTAGGTTTTCAGGTATCTTTCCCCCTCTTTGCTGTGGGCATATTCTGCGGCAGGGCAGATGCGTGGCAGTTTGTCTATGCAGGGGTAGTGTCCGTTGCTTCCGGTGATGTGGGGAATGAGGCTGCGCAAGGCGGATATGTGTCCGGCTTTGTTCTCGGTTTTCATCTTCTCCATCAAGGTGTCGCTGGGGCATGTGCTGAATGTCTCTTTGCCGGTTTCACGAGCGGTGCGTATAAGGGTAAGTTTCATGGATTGCTTGCTGTATTAAAGTCCGCAAAGCTACTGAAAAATGACGGGACAGCCGAGGAAAAGTGGAATTATGATGAAACTTCTCATACTTATTTTTTATTCCGGCTGTACGTCGTAATCCGACTGGTTTTTCACGCCGACAATGTCTTGCTTCCTCACCTCGGTTGTTAATATGTGCTGCAACTGTTGTGAGGTCAGCGTCTCGGTGGGAGAGAACTCAGCCGACTTCATATAGCTTAAAATGGCATTGCGCAGCTGACCTCCTTCCGGAGTGTGGCGAATTGCTTCGAGGTTGCTCATACAAACCAATACCTTACCGTTGTCTACGGCAAATTCGAACAGCAAGCCTAACTTGTGGTTCCGTTCCACATTGTCTACTACTTGGATAAGCGGCTTGTATTCGTGGCGTGTAGCGTTCAGAATAAAGGGACGGGCATGGCGTACGATGCTCCACCATTGCCAGTTGCTATGGCACTCGGTGGGGAACTGCCGGAACAAGGGATGTTTCTCGTCCATCAGCAAGGAGAGGGTGCCCGGCGAAACTTCGCGGCCGGCGTTTTCCGAAATGCTTTTGAACATGGCATAGTTCCAGTAGTCAGGAGTAAAAAGTCCGCCTACACTCTGTTCTTCAATGGCTTTGTGGTCGGGTATAAGCAGTATCTTCCCTCCTTGGCTCAGTCTCTTTCGCGCCTCGTCATCCAAGGACTGACAGATGAAGATGTCCGCTTCGCTTTCCGGTGTCCGGTCGGGGTATACCCATAAGTTATAATAGTTATGATAATTCCCGGTGGTCAGTGTCAGTCGCAATTGGGCAGGCTTGTCTATTTCGGTAAGGGTGCTTTTCAACTCGCCCACCTGCATTGCTTTTCCTTGCTCTACATGGGCGGGGACTTTGCCTTCGCGAACAAAAGTTACGCTGTCACTCAGGCTTTCCAGACGCCAGCATAATGCATCAGACCATGGTTGCTCTTCGTAATTTGTCAGGGCGAGGCCTATGTTCAGCTCTTCTTTGTTGCTGTAACAGTAGGTGTCCATAAGCGCCAGCGGTACCACCGGAGCACAAAAGCCGCGGAATGTTTCGGGAGTGACAATGCCTTTGCTGTCCATGAAAGCATCCAGAATGCCTACCAGTGCCGAGCCTTGTCCGGGAAAGTCTTGAAGGTCGAGCATCTGGAATCCGCCTAAACCGGCAGTGCGCAGGCCGTATTCAATATCAGCCTTGTAGCATTCGACGGCAAACCGGCCGGTGGCCTGATGGAATGCGTCAATCTGGTTCTGCAGTCCATTTTCATTGAGCCGGTCACGGAATATCTCCAAGTTATATGGATGCAATACGCCGGTGTATTTCTCCAACTCCTTGTAGTCGGGATAAATTTGGAACTGTCCGGTTTCGTGACTGATGACCGGTCGGGGAGATTTCGCTATGGCAGCAGTATAATCCGCACGGGTATTGGGACGGGTGTTGTTCAAGATACCTCCCTTTTCGGCATCGACAAAGGCAAACGAACTGCGTACGTGCGTTGTATAGCCTTCGCCTCCTCCTACCCGGCAGGTTGTCAGATAATCTTCACCGTCTATGGCACCTCCCCAACCCAGGAAGTTGTTGGAACCGAACGAATAGAGATGGCGGTTGTCATGTTTTCTGAATCCGTCCAGCCAATTGCGCATCAGGTCAACGTCGCCACCCAACTCGTTGCCCAGTCCCAACATGGTGAATGAGGGGTGATTGCCCATGTAGTCGAGGGTCATATAGGCTTCGTTCAGCAAGAAGTCATTCAGGCGATGGTTGTCCGGTGAAATGCTTCCCCATAAAGGCAACTCGGCCTGGAAATAGATACCCTCGATGTCGGCAGCGGCAAAAGCGGCGCGGGGCGGGGTGTAGGAATGGCAACGGTAGTAGTTGATGCCATAACTCTTGGCTGTCTGAAAAACTTTTCGCCAGGACTTTACATCCATCGGCGCATATCCGGTAAGTGGGAATACGCAAGCGTCGTGTTTGCCGCGCAAGAAGGTCTTGAAGCCGTTTATGGTGAACTGAGTACCTTCGGTGGCAAAGTCGCGCATACCGAAATCTGTTATTATATTGTCTTTACCCTCGTTTGTGGCAAGGGTCACGTTCAGTGCATAAAGTGTGGGGTGGAATTCGCTCCATGTCTGCATCCGGTTGCCCATGTCGAGCGTCAGTTCTATTTTATTTTCACCTTTGCTCAAGCCGACTTGTTTTTCCATGTCCGGTAACTGGTGTTCTTGTTGGGTGTTCCACGTCTTGGCAGAAAGGGTCACTACGCCCGATTGCTCCGAATCGCTGTATATGTTTACATGGATGCGGGCCTTTTTCTCCTTTACAGACGGGTAGACTTGTACCTGCTTGAGATAGGTGTGTGGGGCCGCTTCAATGTAGAAGTCGCCCAGAATGCCGTTCCAGTTGGTTTGTGTGCCGTCGGTCCAGGCATGCGAGCTTTGGATTTCGGCTGGTACGGAGCTGGGGGAATTGTCAATGCGTATCTTTATATGGTGGCTGCCGGGTGCCAAGGCCGGCAGGCTATAGCAGTGAGGTGCATAGATATGTCCCAACGTGCCGACGCTGTCCCCGTCTATCCAGAGAGTACTGGGCTTTGTACGTTCCATGAAGAGTATCAGGCGTTTCCCTTCCATCTGTACGGGAATTTCAACATCTTTTTCATATTCTACGATGCCGGAGTAGGGATAAGTCCGTGTCAACTGGGAGGTTACATTGGTGGGATGCCTGCCGTCTCCCAACTTGTTTTCATCCGTCGTACCGGGCAATGTGCAGTTCCCTAATGAACTGTTCCAATTTCCTGATAAATCGATTCGTTCTCTTATTGTCTGGAATTCTTTTTTGTCTGTACATGATGCCAGACATGCCAATAAGCATAATACAATGAAATTTCTCATAAACTACCTGTTTTTCATGGCCGGTGATTGATTGACCGGTTGCAAATATAGGGCATTGCTCCCGTCTCTCTGTATACAAAATGTTTCCAATTATGTGACGGGATGTTTTTTTATTGCTATCTTCATGCTTGATATTAGTGTTGTTGAGTGTTCGTCATTATAACCAATCTTTTCACCATACGTCGTTACTCTATTGATTTTTCCGTGTGCTGCAACCGGTAAAAGTTTTTCTGTCTTTCAATCTTGTTCTGCAGTTCCTCTTCGGTGGGCATATAAAGCATGCATTTGGATACTGTTACTAAATTGGAAAAACGGCAATTTGTGTAGGCGTAAATCTTGGAAAAGTGGCATAAATTCTTTATATTTGCAATGGAAAAGAGGCATAGTGTGATTATTGCATTTAATAATCGAATAAACAAGAATAGGTTATGATAAAAAGAAAGATAGATGATTACATTCGCAATTACTACGAAACTAACCGTAACGCCCTGCTTATTACTGGAGCACGACAAATAGGTAAGACATATTCCATTCGTCAGTTCGGTAAGACGTTTAAAAGTTTCATTGAAGTCAATTTCGTCGAGATGCCCGAAGCGGTGGATTTGTTCAAGGGAGCAAAGAGCAGCGGTGATATTCTGCTCCGTCTATCGGCAATCACCTCCGTGCCGCTCATCAAGGGTGAAACGCTCGTCTTTTTCGACGAAGTACAGCAATGTCCCGATATTGTTACGGCAATTAAGTTTCTGGTGGATGACGGTTCGTATCGTTACATCTTGAGCGGTTCGTTGCTGGGCGTAGAATTGAAAGACCTGCGCTCGGAACCGGTTGGCTACATGGGTGTAAAGGATATGTTCCCACTCGATTTCGAGGAGTTTATTTCGTGTGTGGGTATAAATGACGCCGTTATCGGGGCATTGCATGAGGCATGGCGGAATCGCACTGCCGTCGATGAGTTTGTCCACGGCAAAATTATGGAGCTGTTCCGGCTCTATCTTGTTGTGGGCGGTATGCCTGCGGTCGTGAGCAAATATCTCGAGAGTAACAATCTGCAAGAGGTGATGACTGTGCAGCAGGATATCATTCGTCTGTACAAACGTGACATCGCCCAGTATGATCCTAATAACAAACTCTACATCGAGGAGATTTTTAATCTTATTCCCCCTGAGCTAAACGCTAAAAACAAACGCTTCATACTGAAACGATTGAATGAGCACGCAAAGTTCGACCGGGTCGAGAACAGTTTTTTATGGCTGACGAACGCGGGCGTGGCGCTACCCGTCTATAATGTGGAGGAGCCGAAAATGCCGCTCCTGCTTGCACGTTCACGCAATCTGTTCAAACTCTTCCAAAGTGATATCGGACTGCTGGCCAGCCAATATGCCGAGGGCATTCAGATGCGGATTATAAAAGGTGATAAGGACATCAATTTCGGTTCAATTTACGAGAATGCCGTAGCGCAGGAGTTGGTGGCTCACGGCATTGTTCCCTACTATTACAACAACAAGAAGCGCGGTGAATTGGATTTTGTTATTGAGCTTGAGGGTAAGGTACTGCCTATTGAGGTAAAATCAGGTAAAGATTACGAGACACACCGCGCTTTGTCCAACATCATGGATTGCGAGGAATACGACTTCTCCGAAGCAGTTGTGTTCAACAACGGTAATCTGCGCGTCGCAGGTAAGATTATCTATGCCCCGATCTATATGGCGATGTTCTTCGAGAAAAGCAATGTTGCTCCGACTTTTTATAAAGTGGATTTATCGGGACTGTAAAGTGTTCTATTCGGAAAATAATGCTTGCTATTGAAAAAGATTAGCATTCCTTTGCCAAGCCCCCTGCTTTTCATTATCTTTGCCTCTGTAGTTTGTAGTTGCGCACAGTCGTGGAATGTCTTTCTCATAGTTGTGAAGAAGGTGTATCACAAATATGAAGAAGGTGAACCACAGCTGTGCGCATCTTTTGTTGATAAGCTTTCAGCAGAAGGAAGAACGCTTCTTTGCGTAAGGAAGACCTATGCTCTGCCTAATGAAAGCCGGTACTTTGCATGAGCGAAACCTGCAGACAGCAACAGAAATGAATCTAAAAATGGAGGAAAGAATATGGCAATTTTATTTGATTGGTACGAAAACCCGAAAACGAAGGATAAACAAGGGGAAGAACTGACCCTGCATCCCCGGATTAAACTGAACGGCTCCACGACGACCGATGAGCTGCGCAGGCATATACAAGAATACTGCTCGCTGACCGAGACGGATGTACTGGCGGTACTCGATGCTTTGTCGCATTTTGTGGGACGCGAGCTGGGGGAGGGCAGGCAGGTACATTTGGACGGCATCGGTTACTTTGTTCCCACGCTGACCTGCACGGAACCGGTGACACTGGAGACAAAGCGGAAAAGTACTAAGGTGAAGTTGAAAAACATCACTTTCAGACCGGACAAGGCGCTGCGCAGTGAGATAGGAGTATTGAAGGTAAAGCCGCTGAAATTGCGGAATCTCACGAAAAAGAGGCTGACGGATGATGAGGTGAAGCAAAAAGTGGTGAACTATCTACGTAAGAATGAGTTCATCACCCGCAGTGTTGTACAGTCGATTTGCGGCATGACCCGCACGACTGCGACGCGGCAGATTCGTCGTCTTTGTGAGGAGAATGTGTTGGTGAACAAAGGGTTGCAGAAACAGCCGATTTATTTTTTGAAGGAAAAAGAGTAGGTTGATGCGTATAGGGCTTGCATGGATTGCGTCATGTAAGCAAAATCTGCCTGCATGCTTGCATGAGGTCTGCTTGCATGGCGCAATCTGTTGTAAATTAGTGCGCTATGTCATTTCATGCAAGCATGTAAGTAAAACATGCGATAAAACTGCAGTTGTAGATTAGGAATACCTATAATCGGCAGACGAGAAATTAAAGAATGAAAACAACGCGGCAGAAGGATAGTTTTTATTATTTTTGCAATCAATTCTCAATAGTTATTTAAAAAATATGGCAAAGAAAAATTCAACAGCTAAAGATACGGAGCTGTCACTCTCGTTTTTTGGGAAAGTGGCAGCGTTATTTAGAAGTGAAACTGTTCATTTCGTTATCGGCTTGGTACTGGTAATCTTTTCGGTTTATTTGTTGCTCGCCTTTTCGTCGTTCTTTTTCACGGGAGCGGCAGACCAGAGCATCATTGACGGAGGCAGTGCGCAGGAGCTGATTTCCACCAATAATGGGGTGAAGAACTACGCCGGTAGCCGCGGTGCGCAGTTGGCCAGCTATCTGATAAATGATTGTTTCGGCGTATCGTCTTTCCTGATTCTCGTGTTCCTGGCTGTGGCGGGATTGAAGCTGATGCGGGTGCGTGTGGTGCGCTTGTGGAAGTGGTTCATCGGCTGTTCGTTGATGCTGGTGTGGTTCTCGGTATTTTTCGGTTTTGTGTTTGTAGACCAGTACAAGGACTCTTTCCTCTATCTGGGCGGTATGCACGGATACAATGTCAGCAACTGGCTTGTGTCTCAAGTCGGTGTGCCGGGAGTATGGCTGCTATTGTTGGTAACTGCCATCTGCTTCCTCATCTATCTGAGTGCACGGACTGTCATCTGGTTGCGCAGATTGTTTAGTCTCAGCTTCTTGAAGCGTAAGGAGAAGGCGGAAAGTGTGCAGGGTGAAACGCCGGAAGAGTTCAAGACCTCTTGGGGTGCAAAGGAAAAGACTACTGCTCCGACACCGGAAGCTGCGGAGCCGGAAAAGGTTCTTGAAAAGGAGGAGGAGGTTGCCACAGAGGAAGAAGAGGACGAACCGCTGAATGAAATCACCCTTGACTTGGGTGGAAGTGATGGAAAGGTAAAGCCAGCCAAGTCTGCGGATGAGGATGTTACCATGACTTTTGAGACTCCTGCACCGGAGCCGGTACCCCCTTTTCGGGAACAGCCGGTAGAGAAGGAGCCGGCATTCCAGGTTGAAAAGGCCGAAGAGGAGGAGTATGTGGGAACGGAGAAGGAGCCGTACAATCCCCGTCTGGATTTGGAAAACTATCATTACCCCACAATAGACTTGATGAAGCATTACGATGACAATGGTCCGACCATTGACATGGTAGAGCAGAACGCGAACAAGGATAAGATTATCAATACTCTGCGTAGTTTCGGTATAGAAATCAGTACCATTAAGGCGACGGTAGGTCCTACGGTGACACTGTATGAAATCACTCCCGAGCAGGGCGTCCGCATTTCGAAGATACGCGGTCTGGAAGATGATATTGCCCTCAGCCTTTCGGCGCTCGGCATCCGTATCATCGCTCCCATTCCAGGAAAGGGTACGATTGGTATCGAAGTGCCCAACTCCAATCCGAAGATTGTATCCGGTCAGAGCATTATCGGCAGCAAGAAGTTCCAGGAGTCTACTTACGACTTGCCCATCGCACTGGGTAAGACGATTACGAATGAAGTGTTTATGGTGGATTTGTGCAAGATGCCGCACGTGCTCGTTGCCGGTGCTACCGGTCAGGGTAAGTCCGTGGGGTTGAATGCCATCATCACTTCCTTATTATATAAGAAGCATCCGGCAGAGCTGAAGTTTGTGCTGGTAGACCCCAAAAAAGTAGAATTCAGCATCTACTCCGTGATTGAGCATCACTTCCTCGCGAAATTACCCGACGGGGAAGATGCCATCATTACGGACGTCACGAAGGTGGTGCAGACTTTGAACTCCATCTGTGTGGAGATGGATACTCGCTATGACTTGCTGAAAGCTGCCCATGTGCGCAATATCAAGGAGTATAACGAGAAGTTCATCAACCGTCGTCTGAATCCGGAAAAGGGGCATAAGTTCATGCCTTACATCGTAGTCGTTATCGACGAGTTCGGTGACTTGATTATGACAGCCGGTAAGGATGTGGAACTGCCCATCGCACGTATCGCCCAGTTGGCGCGTGCCGTGGGTATACATATGATTATCGCTACACAGCGACCGACAACAAACATCATTACGGGTACGATTAAGGCCAACTTCCCGGCGCGTATCGCCTTCCGTGTATCGGCAATGGTCGATTCGCGTACCATCCTCGACCGTCCGGGAGCCAACCAGCTGATAGGCCGCGGTGATATGTTATTCCTGCAGGGAGCTGACCCGGTGCGTGTGCAGTGTGCCTTTATCGATACGCCCGAAGTGGCGGAGATTACGAAGTTTATCGCCCGCCAGCAGAGTTACCCCACTGCTTTCTATCTGCCCGAATATGTGGATGAAAATGCAGGAGGTGATTTGGGGGATGTGGATATGGGACGTCTCGATCCTTTGTTCGAGGATGCAGCCCGTCTCGTTGTTATTCACCAGCAGGGTTCCACATCGCTCATTCAGCGTAAGTTTGCCATCGGTTATAATCGTGCCGGCCGCATCATGGACCAGTTGGAGAAAGCGGGGATTGTGGGACCGGCGCAAGGTAGTAAGGCGCGTGAGGTGTTCTGTATAGATGAGAGCGACCTGGAAATGCGGTTAAACAATTTGCAATAAGGAATGGTTATTTATAGAATGATGAAACTTGATAAGCTTTTACTTGGTGTGCTATTGCTGTTGTTTGCTGTGCCGATGTCGGCACAACAACCGGATGCCAAGAATATATTGGAGCGTACAGCCGAAGCCTTTCGGAAAGCGGGAGGGGTGAAGCTGGCGTTTACCGTGAACGAACAACAAGGCTCTTATGCGGGAGTTCTCTATCTGGAAGGTGAGAAGTTTGTGGTTGAGACCGAGGGAATGAAGACTTGGTTTGACGGACATACGCAGTGGAGCTATGTGGCTTCGGCAGATGAGGTGAATGTATCGGAACCTACGCAGGAGGAATTGCAGACTCTTAATCCGTATGCCTGGTTGTCCCTCTACAAGCAGGGATACAGATTGAAGTTGGGCAGTGTCGGTGGTGAGCGGGACAAATCTGTTTATTATGTCATCATGACTGCTGCCGACAAGAGGAAAGACCCTGAAAGTGTCTATCTGTTTGTGACAAAGGATACGTATCGTCTGCATCAAGTGCACTTGGCGCCACGGGGAAGTAAGTATATGACTACTATCCTTATTGATAGCTACCAGACCGGACAATCCTATCCGGATAGTTTCTTTGTCTTTGACAAAAAAGCCTATCCCACAGCTGAAGTCATCGACATGCGCTAAATAGTAAATTGTAAATAGTCAAATAGTAAATAATATAATGATGGAAACAGAAAAAGTAAAATGTCTGATTATCGGTTCGGGTCCTGCCGGCTATACTGCCGCTATTTATGCAGGCCGTGCCAATCTTTCACCGGTGCTTTATGCAGGATTGCAGCCCGGTGGCCAGTTGACAACCACTACTGATGTGGAGAATTTCCCCGGTTATCCCCAAGGTATCGGAGGTCCGGAATTAATGGAAGACTTGCGGAAGCAAGCCGAACGTTTTGGTGCAGATTTGCGTTATGGAGTCGCTACTGCTGCCAATCTTGCTGAAGCACCTTACAAGATTACGATTGATGACGAAAAGATGATTGAGGCTGAAACGCTGATTATTGCTACAGGTGCCGCTGCGAAGTATCTGGGGCTGGAGGATGAAAAGAAATATGCGGGAATGGGTGTCAGCGCTTGTGCCACTTGTGACGGTTTCTTCTACCGCAAGAAAACGGTAGCTGTTGTAGGGGGTGGAGATACTGCCTGCGAGGAAGCTGTTTACCTTGCCGGACTGGCTGCCAAGGTTTATCTGATTGTCCGCAAACCTTATCTTCGCGCTTCCAAGATTATGCAGGAGCGTGTGATGAAGCATGACAAGATTGAAGTACTGTTCGAACATAATGCCGTAGGCTTGTTTGGAGAGAACGGTGTGGAAGGTGTACATTTGGTACAGCGTATGGGTGAACCTGATGAGAAGCGCTATGATGTAGCTATTGACGGTTTCTTCCTGGCTATCGGCCATAAACCCAACTCAGATATTTTCAAACCTTATGTAGATACGGACGAAGTAGGTTATATCGTCACCGAGCCGGGAACACCGCGTACGAAAGTGCCGGGCGTATTCGCCGCCGGAGACGTTGCTGATTCTCACTATCGTCAAGCCATCACCGCTGCCGGAACTGGTTGCCAGGCAGCCATTGAAGCGGAAAGATATTTGTCTGCGAAAGGACTGATTTAGTGATTAGGGGTTAGGATGGTAACAATGTGTTTTTATTATGCTAACCCCTAATCGCTTATCCCTTGTCACTTATTCCTTATCCTATCTTGCTGATTTTCTTCAGCTTTTCTTCGTCTATGATTTTGATTTTACGTCCGTCGATGGTGATTAACCGTTCTGTGGCAAACTGTGACAACGTACGTATGGCGTTGGAAGTGGTCATGTTTGACAAATTGGCCAGATCTTCACGCGAGAGATAGATACTCAAGGTGGAGCCGTCTTCCTCCAAACCATAACTTTCTTTGAGGAACAGCAGGGATTCTGCGAGTCTTCCGCGGATATGTTTCTGCGTCAGGTTTACGGTACGTTCATCGGCAATGCCCAAGTCAACGGACAATTGCTTGATGAAGAACATGGCAAGGTCGTTGTTTTGTGTGAGCAGAGTCATCAAGGCAGTCATGGGGATTTGGCAAACAAGAGACGGCTCGAATGCAGATGCTGCCGTGACATAGTCTGTTTTTGCAAAGTAAGGGCGGTAACCGAAATATTCGACAGGTTTAATCATACGGATAATCTGGCTTCTACCACCGACTCCGTCTTTATAGATTTTGACCTTTCCACTCAGCAGACACATCAAATGCGTAGGTGTCTCGCCTTCGCAATGGATGACTTCGTTTTTTTTGTAGTTCTGGAGTGTGAAGTGGTTGGCGAGGAATTCCCGCTGTTCGTCATTCAAGGGAGACCATATATCTGCAATCAACTCCGGAACATTAATATCAGACAAGTTTACTTTTACCATAACTGCTGCAAAACTGTGTTATACAGCACAAATGTAAAAAGAAAAAATTAAATATTGCACAAATATGACAAAAAGATGTCGTAGGGGGGGAGATAAAGGAAAATCTATATATTTACGATTAGACGATTTACGATTGAAGTTTGTATTGTTAAACAACTGCTCATTAGCAGGTGGGTTTATGATTGTATGAGTAACTCCAACCGTAAACCGTCAAATCGTAAATCGTAGTAACTTAATTGTTTATCGTAGTATCTCTATCCCCCTCCCTGCGGGGGAGGGGTTAGGGGAGAGGCCTACTTAGTGAACAGCAACTCCCTATACTTCGGAAGCGGCCAGATTTCATCATCAATTTCCATCTCAAGGTGGTCGATGTGGTCACGGATACTTTCCAGATAAGGGCGTACGGTTTCTTCGTAAGCGAAGGCCTTGTCTTTGTAGTTATCCATGTGGTTGGCTACTTTGCGGGCTTCGGTCATTTCGCGTACTTGTACCTTGATGGCTGTTACGCGCTTGGAAATTTCGCGTACAAGCTCTTTCCGGTCGGCACTGAGGACTTCGTATTCTTCGGGAGAGAAGGTCTCGCGCAGGCCACGGAGATTTTCCAGCAGACGGTTTTGGTAGATAACGGCAGTCGGTACGATGTGGTTGATGGCAAGGTCGCCCAGCACACGGCTTTCTATCTGTACCTTCATGGTGTATTTCTCCAGTTCTACTTCCAAGCGGCAGGCAAGCTCCGTTTCGTTGAAGATACGTTCGCCGATGAGTACGGAACGGGACTGGTTATCCATGTAGTGCATCAAGGCTTCGGGAACGTGGCAGATGTTGGTCAGCCCACGGCGGGCGGCTTCCTGCTTCCATTGTTCGGAGTAGCCGTCACCCTCAAAGCGGATAGGCTCGGAGGCGATGATGGTCTCTTTCATAATGCGGAAGATGGCTTCATCCTTGCCGACTCCTTCTTCCATCAGTTTGTCGATGGATACTTTGAACTCGTTCAGCTGATTGGCCATAGCCGCATTGATGGCAATCATGGCGGCGGCGCAGTTGGCAGATGAACCTGCGGCACGGAACTCAAAGCGGTTGCCGGTGAAGGCGAATGGAGAAGTACGGTTACGGTCGGTGGTATCCAGTAATATTTCGGGAATACGTCCGATGCCTAATTTCAGTGTTGTCTTTTCTTCCGATGTCATCTTGCTGCTGCTTATCTGGCGGGCTATCTCGTCGAGGATGGAAGACAGCTGTTTGCCCAGGAAGATGGACAGAATGGCGGGAGGCGCTTCATTGGCTCCCAGACGGTGGCTGTTTCCGGCACTCATGATGGAGGCGCGCAGCAAGTTCTGGTTTTTGTATACCATCATCAGTACGTTTACCAGGAAGGTAAGGAACAGCATGTTCCCTTTCGGATTCTTGCCCGGTGCAAACAAATTGATACCCGTATCGGTGCAAAGCGACCAGTTGTTGTGCTTGCCGGAGCCGTTCACGCCGTTGTAGGGTTTTTCGTGAAGCAGTACGGCGAAGTGATGCTTGCGTGCGATGCGTTTCATCAGATCCATCACAAGCTGGTTGTGGTCGTTGGCAAGGTTGGCATTCTCAAAGATAGGCGCCAGCTCAAACTGGTTGGGAGCTACTTCGTTATGGCGGGTCTTGACCGGGATACCCAGTTTGTGACATTCGATTTCCAGTTCTTTCATAAAAGCTGTGACACGTGGGGGGATGGAGCCGAAATAGTGGTCCTCCAGCTGCTGGTCTTTGGCCGAGGAGTGTCCCATCAGGGTACGTCCGGTCAGACAAAGGTCCGGGCGGGCATTGTACAGTGCCGAGTCGACGAGGAAATATTCTTGTTCCCAGCCTAAATTGGTATAAACGCGTGTGATATTCTTGTCGAACAACTGGCATACGTCTGTCGCTGCTTTGTCTACGGCTGCCAAGGCTTTGAGCAATGGAGTCTTGTAGTCGAGCGCTTCGCCGGTATAAGAGATGAAGATAGTGGGGATGCAAAGTGTGGTATCTACCACAAAGGCAGGTGAGGAAACATCCCAAGCAGTATATCCTCGTGCTTCGAATGTGTTTCTGATACCCCCGTTGGGGAAAGAGGATGCATCCGGTTCCTGCTGGATGAGCAGTTTGCCGGAAAAACGTTCAATCACTTCCGTTCCTTCTCCGAATTCGATGAAGCCGTCATGTTTCTCGGCTGTTCCGTCCGTCAGAGGCTGGAACCAGTGCGTGTAGTGGGTGACGTTGAGGGACTTTGCCCAACTTTTCATGCCGTTGGCAATCAGGTCTGCCATTTCGCGGTTGATGGGAGTGCCTTTTTCAATGGCGTCGGTTACGGCTTTGTAGGCTTCACGGGGCAGGTATTCCTGCATTTTCTTACGGTCGAAGACATGGCTGCCGTAGTAGTCGGACAGTTTGTTTGAAGGGGTGGTCACTTCAAGAGGTTGCCGATTGGCAAGTTCTTGCAAAGCAAAAAATCGCATTTTTGACATATAAGTCTCTCCTTTTATTGGTTGTTGGGCGCAAAAATACATGTTTTTTCTGAACTACCCCCTCTTTTTTAGGGGGTATTCTCGAAAATATTAGTGTTTTTTGAGAATAGACCCCCTGAAAAAGCCTGCTTGTTATGGAAAAACGACCCAAAGCTTGCGTTTGTTACATGCCATGATTAGTAATCTTTCCGCATCACGATTAGTAATCTTAGTGCGTCGTGATTAGTAATTTTCATGTGTCACAATTACGAATCATTCTGTACATGACACTTGTGGCACCCTTTTTATAACAATTAATATAGGTTCGTATTTATCTCGCACAAACTATGTGTGCTTGTGTATTATTGTCTCTCGCGCGTAACATATGTTTTATAATAAAGGGTGTCACAAGTGTCATTCCCGCTTCTTTATGGAACATGTTTTTGCATTACACAAATTCTTCCGTATATTTGTCCCGATTCTATAAGGAGAAATTGCGGTTGAAACGTTTGTTGTTTATATGGATTTGGATTTGCTTCTTGTTTTCTTTTGTACAGAAGGCAGGGGCGGAGCGTGTATCTTATCCGGTTGACAAACATGTGAGTTCGGCAGACTCCATCATGGAGAAAGTCATCTTCTTTGCCCCCCTTTATGAACGTATTATTGAAAGTTACAAGGCTGAGCTTTACATAAAGGGCTGGGTGAATATCCGTAAGAAGAATCATATTCTCCGCTACATCCCTTCCATGTTCCGGCCCAAGAAAGGGGTGCGGGAATATATGATGGAAACTTATAGCGATTTGCATTTTACTGCTCCCGACATCTATGACCAGAAGGTAAAGGCAAGTGTCGGTACTGCTTCCGAGTTTTGGGAAATGGACGGACGGCTGCCGGAATATTTTCACATCAACATCTATTCTTCTACCTTATTATATGACAAACTACTCTCTCCTTTAGCACCCAATGCCAAAAAATATTATACCTATCGGATTGATACGGTGATGGGGGAACGGCATGCCCTTCAGTATAAAATCCGTTTTATGCCAAAAAGCAAAAGCTTTCAGCTGGTGGGCGGTTATCTGATTGTGAGTGATAACGTGTGGAGTGTACGCGAGATGCGTTTTTCCGGACGTAATGAGATGGTGCGGTTCAATAATCTGGTGAAGATGGGTAATGTGGGCGATTCGGACGAATTTCTTCCGTTGCAGTATGATGTGGATGCAACGTTTCGTTTTTTGGGAAATGTGGTAGATGGCACTTATGAAGCTGTACTCGATTATAAGAACATCATTCAGAAAACTTCTGGCAGTGATATACGGAGGTCGGTGAAGAAAAGTAAATATGACTTGTCCGATTCATACACGTTGCGTACTGATACGAATGCTTATCTACGTGATACTGCTTACTTTAAAACTTTGCGTCCCATTCCTTTGACTCCGCATGAGGAGACACTGTATCAGGATTTCTTCTTGCGTCGGGATACGCTCGCCCGGAAAAAGAAACCGGTGAATAAGAACTTGGAGTTTTGGGGGCAGATTGGAGATGCATTGATCAGTCGCTATACGGTAGACCTTGATAAATTGGGGAGTGTGCGCTGTTCACCGCTAATCAATCCTTTTCTTTTGAGCTATAGCGGCAAGCATGGAATTTCGTATCGGCAGGAGTTCAAGTACAACCGTATTTTTACCGGTGATCGCCTGCTGCGCATTGTTCCCCGGATAGGTTATAATTTTAAGGAAAAAGAGTTTTACTGGAGGGTGAGGTCCGATTTTGATTATTGGCCCCGTAAGCGTGCAGCATTGCATCTGGAGTTTGGTAACGGTAACCGGATTTACAGCAGTGATGTGCTGGACGACCTGAAAGCCATCCCCGACAGTATTTTTGACTTCAACCAGATACACTTGGATTATTTCAAGGATTTGTATCTGAATCTGCGTCATAGCTGGGAAATAGTAAACGGTCTGTCGCTGGAAGTGGGTGTATCCATGCACAGACGTACGGAAGTGAACCGCTCCCGGTTTGAACTGAACTACCCGAGCATGCCGCCTACCAAGTCGGCCACCCGTGTCGGTTCCGGAGGTTCATCCTTCTTTCCGAATTTTGACCCGAATATCCTGAACAAGTTCCGCCATACCTATAATAGTTTTGCTCCCCGCGTCCGCCTCACCTGGACTCCGGGACAATACTATTATATGAATGGCGACCGTAAAGTAAATCTTCATTCCAAGTATCCTTCCATCTCAGTAGATTGGGAGCGGGGACTCAGTGGAGTGTTGCAGAGCAGTGGTTCGTACGAGCGTGTAGAGATTGATTTGCAGCATCAGGTTTCTTTGGGCTTGATGCGTGATATTTATTGGCGTTTTGGTTGGGGAGAGTTTACCAATCAGAAGGAACTGTACTTTGTGGACTTTGCCAATTTGCGGCGTTCCAATCTTCCTATGGGTTGGAGTGATGATATTGGCGGGGTGTTCCAGTTGCTGGACGGCCGCTGGTATAACTCTTCCCGTAAATATATCCGCGGACACCTTACCTATGAAGCGCCTTTCCTCCTGCTCCGCCATCTGATGAAATATACCCAATATGTATTGAATGAACGTCTGTATCTGAATGCATTGGTGGTTCCTCACTTGAAACCTTATCTGGAAGTAGGGTATGGTATTGGTACACATATATTTGACTTTGGCTTGTTTGCCAGCTTTGCAAACTGGAAGTATCAGGAAATAGGTTGCAAATTTACCTTCGAACTGTTTAACAGATAGCAATGTGGTAATGTGATTAATGTGCCAATGTGTCAATGACCAGGGCGTGATGGCGTAGCATAAACATAGCGCAGCCAATTAGCCAATTAGCATATTGGCACATTATCACATTAATCAATTGTCAATTATTGATTCTTTTGTAACTTTGCTGCAAATTACTTGGAGCTATGGGTATAGTAATAGGAATAGATGTGGGTGGAAGTACCACGAAAATCGTTGGAATCAATGGAGAACAGATACAGTCTCCAATGTTTATTACGGCTACCGACCCGGTGACTTCCTTATTCGGAGCATTCGGTAAGTATATTTATGACAATGGTATACAGCTGGCCGATGTGGAGCAGGTGATGCTGACGGGAGTGGGAAGCGCATTTGTCAACAGCCCTCTATATGGACTGCCTACTCGCAAAACGGATGAGTTTATTGCCAATGGTTTGGGAGCCAGACATGCAACGGATATAGACCAACTGATTGTAGTCAGCATGGGTACCGGCACTTCTTTTGTGAAAATAGACGGAGACAAGGTGCAGCATATTGGTGGCTTGGGGATTGGTGGAGGTACCTTGCAGGGATTATCGAGGTTGCTGTTGAAAACTCATGATATTCATCAGGTGTCCGAGTTGGCTGAGAAAGGGGATGTAACTCGTGTCAACTTGCAGATAGGTGATATTTGCAACACTGCTTTGCCTGACTTGCCGGTGAGTGCTACCGCCTCTCTTTTCGGAAAAGCGGATAGCAATGCTTCTCAAGAAGATATTGCCTGCGGTATAATTTATACGGTACTTCAAACCATTGGAGGAGCTGCTGTACTGTCAGCTTTGAACAGTCCTATCAAGGATTTCGTTCTGATAGGAAATCTCACCCAACTGCCCCAGTGCCGGGAGGTGTTTTCTAAAATGGAAGCCATCTATCATGTACATTTTCATATACCGCCCTATGCTGAATATAGAACAGCAATAGGAGCGGCATTGGCATACGTAAAAGAAAGGCAAGGGTAGTGGTTACTTCTTGCCTGCCTTCTTCATATAGCTGTTTATCAAGGTACATGCGGGAGCGGCCACCGTACCATGGTCAAATCCCTCCATCTGATAGAGGGTGGTTTTTTGTCCCAATGCTTTGAGGAGGGCATACAAATGAGCGTTTTCCTCATAGCGTGCCAGCATTTCCAACTCTTTGTCGCCAGTGATAAGTATCATGGGTGAAGCGTCTTTTCTTACGTTATTGGAAGGAGCATATTTATCTATAATCGGAGTGTCGGAAGGCAGCCCGCGTTCTTTGCGGATGGTATAATGAGTGGTGGTCTGTCCGCTGATGGGGAAAGCGCCTGCCAGGCTGTTGGCATCAATATTCCACTTTGCCAGGTAACTCTTGTCCAGATTGAGCATCAGACAGAGATAACCACCGGCTGAATGACCGGCTATGTATATTTTGTCTTTATCTCCTCCGAATTCTTCTATATTCTCGAAAGTCCAAGCAACGGCCTCTGCGGCATCTTCCGTGTAGGCAGGATTTTGGGCACGCGGGCTGAGTCGGTAGTTTACGGCTATCACGGCGTAGCCTTGCTCCAGGAACTCCTTCGGAAAATGTTTTTCTCCGGCTTCCAGTCCTCCGCCGTGGAACCAGATAAGGGTGGCAAATCCTTTTTTATCAGTAGGATAATGGAGGTCGAGCTTGCAACGCTCCAGCTTATAACTGTCTTTTTCGCCGGGATGAAGATAGGAAATGTTCTTTTGCGTACGGTAGTTGTTGTCCGTTGTCTGATTTTGGCTATAACATAACAATGTATAGCAAATGATGGAAATGCATGCGATTATCTTTTTCATGATAAATTATTGAGATTATGTATAAATGAAACGATGCAAAGGTAACATTTTTTTTATTCTTTAATTGATTATTCCACTGCTGTTTTGAATGCTTTTTGTTTTGTAGTTCAAGAAAATACTTCTATCTTTGCGCCCGATTTACAATGAGTCAACATAAAGTCTCACTTAATTAACGAGTTAAACAATTTATTTATTAATGGAAAATTTAAAGAATGTAGCTCCTATTGAAGACTTCAACTGGGATGCTTATGAGAACGGCGAATCAGTAGCCAGTGCAAGCCACGATGAACTGGAAAAGGCGTATGACAATACGTTGAACAAGGTTAACGACCGCGAGGTAGTTGATGGAACCGTAATCGCAATGAACAAGCGTGAAGTAGTTGTGAACATCGGTTACAAATCAGACGGTATCATTCCGATGAGTGAATTCCGTTACAATCCTGAGCTGAAGGTTGGTGATACTGTTGAGGTATACATCGAAAATCAGGAAGACAAGAAAGGACAGCTCGTTCTGTCTCACCGTAAAGCTCGTGCTACCCGTTCTTGGGATCGCGTAAACGCAGCTTTGGAAAACGAAGAAATTATCAAGGGTTACATCAAGTGCCGCACAAAGGGTGGTATGATTGTAGACGTATTCGGCATCGAAGCTTTCTTGCCGGGTTCTCAAATCGACGTGAAGCCTATCCGCGACTACGATGTATTCGTTGGCAAAACTATGGAATTCAAGGTTGTTAAGATTAACCAGGAATTCAAGAATGTGGTTGTTTCCCACAAGGCTCTTATCGAAGCCGAACTGGAACAACAGAAGAAGGAAATCATCGGTAAACTCGAAAAAGGACAAGTTCTCGAAGGTACCGTTAAGAATATCACTTCCTATGGTGTATTTATCGACTTGGGTGGCGTAGACGGTTTGATTCACATCACAGACCTTTCTTGGGGCCGTGTCAGCGATCCGAAAGAAGTGGTTGAACTCGACCAGAAACTCAACGTCGTTATCCTTGACTTCGATGATGAGAAGAAGCGTATCGCTCTCGGCTTGAAGCAACTCACTCCGCATCCTTGGGATGCACTGGATGCTAACCTGAAGGTTGGCGACCACGTGAAGGGTAAAGTTGTAGTTATGGCTGACTACGGTGCATTCATCGAAATCGCTCCGGGTGTTGAAGGTCTGATTCATGTATCTGAAATGTCTTGGTCACAACACTTGCGTTCTGCACAAGACTTCATGAAGGTAGGTGACGAAGTAGAGGCAGTAGTCCTGACTTTGGACCGCGAAGAACGTAAGATGTCTTTGGGTATCAAGCAGCTGAAGTCTGATCCTTGGGAAACTATCGAAGAGAAGTATCCTATCGGCAGCAAGCACACTGCAAAAGTTCGTAACTTCACTAACTTCGGTGTATTTGTTGAAATCGAAGAAGGTGTTGACGGCTTGATTCATATTTCTGACTTGTCTTGGACGAAGAAGGTTAAACATCCGTCTGAATTTACTCAGATTGGTGCTGACATCGACGTACAGGTATTGGAAATCGACAAGGAAAACCGCCGCTTGAGCCTCGGTCACAAGCAACTTGAAGAAAATCCCTGGGATGTATTCGAAACTGTATTTACAGTAGGTTCTGTACACGAAGGTACTATCATCGAAATGCTGGATAAGGGTGCTGTAGTTGCTCTGCCTTATGGTGTAGAAGGCTTCGCTACTCCGAAGCACCTCGTTAAGGAAGACGGATCACAAGCTCAGTTGGACGAGAAACTGGAGTTCAAGGTAATCGAGTTCAACAAGGACGCTAAACGTATCATCCTTTCTCACAGCCGTATCTTCGAAGATGCTGCAAAGGCAGAAGAAAGAGCTGAAAAGAAGGCTGCTACCAAGAAGTCAACCGGTAAGAGAGAAGACGTTGCTCCTGCTATCCAAAACCAGGCTGCATCTACTACTCTGGGTGACATTGATGCTTTGGCTGCCTTGAAGGAACAGATGGAAGCTGGAAAGAAATAATTACTCCGTTCTATAAATGAAGGAAGGGTACTTGCGCAAACAAGTGCCCTTCTTTTTTATGATTTGTCAATAGAATTTTATGGAATTAAGGATGGTTTTTCCATAAATGTTTATCTTTGCAGGGTGGTTACTTTTGCAATCATAGAAATATTCAATAATTTAATTTTCATTTATTATGAAAAACATGTTCAAAAATGCAGGGAAGATGGTGTTGTTCACTTGCCTGTCGCTGATGTTACTAACCGCATGCGGCCAGAAGTCTAAACTCAAGCTGGCTATCGCAGCTGCCAACAAACAATGTCCCATGGATATGGGAGCTTCCGGCGAAATATTCAGTATTACTTTTGATGGGGCGGATGTGGTATATGTACTGCTTATGAATGAAAGTTTCCTCAATATAGACGCTTTGAAAGAGAATCCTGATGCAATGAAGTCTGCTGTGACTGTTATGTTCGGTAATCCACAAGGGTCCATTAAAGAGATGCTGGATTTGGTTGTCGGTACTGATTCCGGTATAAAGTTCATATATAAAGGAAAGACATCCGGTAACGAAGTGGAATGTTATCTGACTACTCAGGACTTGAAAGATATATTGAATGGTGGTGGTGCATCTGCCGACAGCAGTGACGAGAAGAAACTGGAAGAGCAAGTGAAGATGACCAACGTATCGTGCCCGATGCAGGTGGATGAAGCCACTATGCTCAATAAACTGACAATCGAGTCGGATAAGGTGCTTTATCATTATACGATTGACGAATCTGTAGTACAGATGTCTGCTTTGAAGGAAAATGCCGAACAGATGAAGGCAAATGTGAAGAACTCTTTGAACTCCTCCGATCCAGCCTTGCACATGTTCTTGGAAGTATGTGTGAAGTGTGATAAAGGGGTGGGCTATCTGTATAAAGGGAATAAATCCGGAGAAACTTTTGAAATATCCTTTGGAGTTTCAGAGATAAAGGCTCTTCTATAAATCAAGGAGTAGAAATCAGTTCGGAAGGTTTGGAATGGAAAAATTTGAGTTACATATTCTTGGTTGTGGTTCCGCTTTACCCACAACGCGTCATTTCCCTACGTCTCAAATTGTGAACGTGCGCGACAAGTTGTTTATGATTGATTGTGGGGAAGGGGCGCAGTTGCAGTTCCGTAAATCACATCTGAAGTTTTCACGTTTGAATCATATTTTTATCTCTCACTTGCATGGAGACCATTGTTTTGGCTTATTAGGACTGATTTCTACACTTAACCTTTTAGGACGTACAGCAGAGTTGCATATCCATTCTCCCAAAGGGCTGGAAACATTACTGACACCTATGCTGGATTTTTTTAATAGGCAGATGACGTACAAGGTCCTTTTCCATGAGTTTGATACGAAAGAACCGATGCTGATTTATGAAGACCGTTCGTTGACGGTTACTACCATTCCTTTGCGTCATCGTATGCCGTGTTGTGGTTTTTTGTTTGCAGAAAAGCGGCGTCCTAACCATATTATCCGTGAAATGGTCGATTTCTACCAAGTGCCGGTATACGAATTGAATCGTATAAAGAATGGGGCCGATTACGTGACACCGGAGGGAAAAACTGTTTCCAACAACTTGTTGACCCGTCCTTCTGCTCCGTCCCGCAGTTATGCTTATTGCTCGGATACCATCTATCTTCCTTCTATCGTGGAGCAGATAAAAGGGGTTGATTTACTTTTTCATGAGGCGACATTTGCGAATGAGGATGCGCCACGTGCCAAAGAAACATTTCATACAACTGCTGCACAAGCGGCTGAAATAGCCAGGAAGGCTGAAGTGAAGAAGTTGTTGATAGGACATTTTTCGGCACGATACGAAGATGAAAATATCTTGCTTCAAGAAGCATCCGCTATTTTTCCGGATACTCAGCTTGCCAAAGAAACACTTTGTGTATCGGTATGAATTAAACTTTTCGTATCTTTGGCAGTCTAAAACAACAAATGCGAATAGAAATTTATGACCCATTCCTATAATGAACGCGAAGTGTTGGCTCTTCTACAAGAAGAAAGCACACAAAAGCGGGGATTTGAGATGATTGTTACCCAATATAGCGAGCAGTTGTATTGGCAGATTCGTCGTATGGTCCTCTCTCATGAAGATGCCAATGATTTACTTCAGAATACTTTCATTAAAGCATGGATTAATATAGATTATTTCAGGGCAGAGGCTAAACTCTCTACCTGGCTCTATCGCATAGCCTTGAATGAATGCCTCACTTTTCTGAACAAACAACGGGCTGCTTCCACAGTCTCTTTGGATGACCCCGAGGCAGATGCACTTCAAAAGCTTGAAAGTGATCCTTACTTCTCCGGTGATAAAGCAGAGATGGCTTTGCAAAAAGCCTTGCTTGCCTTGCCGGAAAAACAACGTATGGTGTTTAATCTGAAGTATTACCAGGAAATGAAATACGAAGAGATGTCCGATATATTTGGTACTTCCGTAGGTGCCTTGAAGGCTTCCTATCACCATGCCGTGAAGAAAATAGAAAAGTTTTTGGGTGAGGAGTATTAAACCTTTGCCACAAAACAATGTCTAATTAAACAGAAAGGAGAAAGCTTATGAAAGAAGAAGATAAAATACAGAAAAAGATAGGGACGGAAAATCCTTTCCGCGTTCCTGAAGGCTACTTTGAGAATCTTACTTCAGAGGTAATGAACCGGCTTCCCGAAAAAGAGAAACTCATTGCTGTGCAGACAGAGCCTACAATGTGGCAGAAGGTAAGGCCTTGGTTGTATATGACCGCCATGTTTATAGGTGCGGCATTGATTATCCGTGTAGCTTCTTCGGAGCATACTCCATCTGTAGAGCGTATGGCTGCTGATGATACGGAAACAGAAATGGAATATATTAATATGGCTGTAGAGAATTCCATGCTGGATGATTATTCATTGTATGTTTATTTGGCAGACTCTGATGCAGAATAAGGTAACAACACTCAACTATTTAAAAATGAAGAAACTAATTGTTTTATTGGTTATGATATGTGGCATTATGCCTCTGCTTTGGGCTAGCGATGGATGTGACCAGCATCTGTCACCTGAAGAGTTTCGTGCCAAACAAAAAGCGTTTATAACGGAGAAAGCCGGACTGACGAGTGAGGAGGCAGCCAAGTTCTTCCCATTGTATTTTGAATTGCAGGACCGGAAAAAGCAGCTAAATGACGAGGCTTGGAAGTTGCTTCGACAAGGGAAAGATGAAAAAACAACCGAAGCCCAGTATGAGGAAATTATGGAAGGTGTATATGATGCCCGTATCGCTTCTGACCGGTTGGACAAGACCTACTTTGATAAGTTCAAGAAAATATTGCCTTGTAAAAAGATTTATCTGGTGCAAAGGGCTGAAATGCGTTTCCACCGTGAATTGCTGAAAGGCATGCATAAAAAGGGGGATGCTCCTCCACGAAAAACACAAGGGAAAAGATGAATAGTGAATGAATACAAATAAGGAAGGTTGCCACAATGATGTGAGCAACCTTCTTTTTTAAATGATAGATACCTTGTTTTAGCCTTGCTAAACCTCTACTTTAGTTCCCTAAACCTTTACTTTAGCCAGCTAAACCTGACCTTTAGAAGAATCATCTTGTTTCCCTTCTTTTTCCAGTACTTTCGCTTCGTTCCATAGCTTATCCATCTCCTCCAGCGTCATGTCATGGAGGTTTTTGCCCTCCTTGATGCTGTGCGCTTCTACATAGTTGAAGCGGTTGATGAACTTCTGGTTGGTCTGTTCCAGCGCATTGTCCGGATTGATTTTGTAGAGGCGGGCAGCGTTGATGAGGCTGAACATGACATCGCCGAATTCAGCTTCAGCTTTTTCCTTATCCATGTGGTCGACTTCTGTCTGGAACTCCCGGATTTCTTCTTTTACCTTATCCCACACCTGTTCGCGTTCTTCCCAGTCGAATCCTACATTGCGTGCCTTGTCCTGGATGCGGTAGGCCTTGATGAGCGAGGGTAGGGCAGCGGGTACACCGCTCAGCACTGTTTTGTTCCCATCTTTTTCCTTCAATTTTAGCTGTTCCCAGTTTTCAGAAACCTGGCCTGCGGTTTCGGCCTTTACATCGCCGAAGACATGGGGATGGCGGAAAATAAGTTTCTCACAAAGACGGTCGCATACGTCTTTCATATCGAAATCACCGGTTTCGGAGCCTATCTTTGCATAAAAAGCCACATGCAGCAGCACATCGCCCAGCTCTTTGCAGATGTCACTCTTGTCATCGCGTATCAGGGCGTCACAAAGTTCATAAGTCTCTTCGATGGTATTGGGGCGCAGGCTTTCGTTGGTCTGCTTGCGGTCCCAGGGACATTTCTCGCGCAGCTCGTCGAGTATGTCGAGGAAGCGGCCGAAGGCTTCCATCTGTTCTTTTCTTGTATGCATGATTTTGAAATTTAGTTTTTCCATTCTTCGTATGAGATAAGCAAGCCTATTACTTCCGAATAGTTCTTGCGTCCGCTTTGAATCTTGTTTCCTTTAAGGTACAAGTCGTAGATAAAGTTCTGGATGTCTCCGATGAGCGGACTGTATTTCTCCATCCAGTATTTCTGGTTCTTTTGGGCCAGTTCTATGATTTCAGGACGTATCCGGTTGAAAAGTTCTGCGTATTCTTCTTCGCTCATCAGTCGGCGGGCATTGCCCAGCACATGTGGGAGTACGGAGAAATACCCACTGAAACGAATCTCTTTCACCTGCGAACGGGTGCAGACCTGGTAAGCGTAGAAGTTGGCTTCTGCCTCGCTGGTGATGCCTAAAAAGTGTGCCAGCTCGTGGGCATAAGTAGCAGGATATTGTGGTGGAAGCAAATCGCCGTTCAGCGTGAATTCGCAGAAGAAAGGTCCCATGCTTCCCGTAACACCGACCATGGAAATGAACGGAGTGAAAAGCATGGTCTTCACGCGCGGAGAGGAGTGGGGAGGGCGATGTATCCCCAGCGTATCGCTGATTTGGTTGTATCCGTGTACGCTTTCCCGGCAGACCAATGGTTCGTCAATGGAGGTGACATCTGTATAGGAAGCATTCAGCTTGTCTATATAGTTGTCTACAAATGACTGAAAGATTTCGGGAGTATAGGCAGTATAAGGAATGTTTGTCCTGCCATAGAAATCTTTCTGTGAGTAGTTCAGTCCCCATGCCAGATAGAACCATGCATATATCCACAGCAAGTATTCCATTTCGTTCAGCAGAATCTGTTTCCACTTTTTCTTTTGGATATAGCGTGCCCTGATTGGATTGAAAAGAAGTCCGAGTACACTGAGGAAAATAAACAAGTCGCCTATGGCAAAAGGCATGAGTTTTGAAAAGGAGGACAAGAAATGGGAAATCACCGGATATACAGACTGTGCATATACTTCTCCCAATATTGGAATGAGCTGCGTTGCCCATACAACAGACAGTAATACGATTAATACGACATACCGGATTTTCAATTTGTCTCTCATTTTTATTTTCAACCTACCATTAAGAGGACTATCGACCTCTAACTCCTAAGCCCGGAGGGCGATAACTCCCTTTAACTCCTACTAACTCCTGACTCATTTTGTAGGGACAAAAATATATATTTAAATTTTAATTCATTAATTTTGCGCCCGTTATTCGCAATAAATTAATTATAGAGATATAAAAACATGGAATTAGCAAGTAAGTACAATCCCGCTGACGTGGAGGGAAAGTGGTACCAGTATTGGTTGGACCACAAATTATTCAGTTCGAAACCCGATGGTCGTGAGCCTTACACCGTCGTCATCCCGCCCCCCAACGTCACCGGTGTGTTGCACATGGGACACATGCTTAATAATACCATACAAGATATTCTGGTACGCCGTGCCCGCATGGAAGGCAAGAATGCCTGCTGGGTGCCGGGAACCGACCATGCATCCATTGCTACCGAGGCCAAGGTGGTGAACAAACTTGCCGCACAAGGCATCAAGAAGACAGACCTTACCCGCGACGAGTTCTTGAAGCATGCCTGGGAATGGACTGACGAACATGGCGGCATCATCTTGAAGCAGCTCCGCAAGCTGGGTGCTTCTTGCGATTGGGATCGTACAGCTTTTACTATGGATGAGAAACGCAGTGAAAGCGTGCTCAAGGTTTTTGTTGACTTGTATAACAAAGGTCTGATTTATCGTGGTGTCCGCATGGTGAACTGGGACCCTAAGGCACTGACCGCACTTAGTGACGAGGAAGTAATCTACAAAGAAGAGCACAGCAAGCTGTACTATCTGAAGTATATGGTAGAAGGTGACCCCGAAGGACGTTATGCAGTGGTTGCTACCACCCGCCCTGAAACCATCATGGGAGATACAGCCATGTGCATCAATCCGAATGACCCCAAGAATACCTGGTTGAAGGGTAAGAAGGTGATTGTTCCGTTGGTAGGACGTGTTATTCCGGTTATCGAGGACGATTACGTAGATATAGAGTTCGGTACCGGTTGTCTGAAGGTAACTCCTGCCCACGATGTGAACGACTACATGCTGGGTGAGAAGTACAATCTGCCGAGCATCGACATCTTCAATGATAACGGAACGCTTAGTGAAGCTGCCGGCCTGTATATCGGTATGGACCGTTTCGATGTGCGCGAGCAGATTGAGAAGGACCTGGCTGCTGCCGGTCTGTTGGAGAAAGTGGAAGCCTATACCAACAAGGTAGGTTTCTCCGAACGTACCAACGTGCCCATCGAACCGAAACTTTCCATGCAGTGGTTCTTGAAGATGCAGCACTTTGCCGACATGGCTTTGCCGCCGGTGATGAATGATGAGTTGAAGTTCTATCCTGCCAAATATAAGAATACGTACAAGAACTGGTTGGAAAATATCAAGGACTGGTGTATCAGCCGCCAGTTATGGTGGGGGCATCGCATTCCTGCTTATTTTTTGCCGGAAGGTGGTTATGTAGTGGCTGCCACTCCCGAAGAAGCCTTGGCATTGGCAAAAGAGAAAACGGGTAATGCAGACCTTAAACTGGAAGACCTTCGTCAGGATGAGGACTGCCTGGATACTTGGTTCTCCTCCTGGTTGTGGCCCATCTCTTTGTTTGACGGTATCAACAATCCGGGTAACGAGGAGATAAACTACTATTATCCTACCAGCGACTTGGTGACCGGTCCGGACATTATCTTCTTCTGGGTAGCCCGTATGATTATGGCAGGCTATGAGTACGAAGGCAAGATGCCGTTCAAGAACGTTTACTTTACGGGTATTGTCCGTGACAAGCTGGGACGTAAGATGTCCAAGTCGTTGGGTAATTCTCCCGACCCGCTGGATTTGATTGAGAAATACGGTGCCGACGGTGTACGTATGGGCATGATGCTTTCAGCTCCTGCCGGAAACGACATCCTCTTTGACGATGCACTGTGTGAGCAAGGACGTAACTTCAATAATAAGATATGGAACGCTTTCCGTCTGATTAAAGGTTGGGAAGTCAGTGCGGAAGTTCCGGTACCGGAAGCTTCAGAACTGGCAATACGCTGGTTTGAGGCCAAGCAGAATGAAGTGGCTGCCGAAGTGGCTGATTTGTTCAGCAAGTACCGTTTGAGTGAAGCGCTGATGGCTGTTTACAAACTGTTCTGGGACGAATTCTCTTCCTGGTATCTGGAAATGATTAAACCGGCATACGGCCAGCCCATCAACCGGAAAGTGTATGAAGCAACTATCGGTTTCTTTGATAACTTGTTGCATCTGCTCCATCCGTTCATGCCATTTATTACAGAGGAGTTGTGGCAGCATCTTTGCGACCGTACAGACGGTGAGAGCTTGATGGTAAGCCCGTTGTCAATGTCGGCATTGGTAGATGAGGATATCATCCGGGAGTTTGAAGTGGTGAAAGAGGTTATCAGCAATATCCGTTCCATCCGTTTGCAGAAGAACATCGCCCAAAAAGAGGCACTTGAGTTGCAGGTTATCGGTGAGAATCCGGTTGTGGCGTTCAACGCGGTTGTTACGAAAATGTGTAACCTTTCGTCCATCAATGTGGTGGAGAACAAGGCCGACGGTGCTGCTTCCTTCATGGTAGGTACTACGGAATATGCCGTACCTTTGGGTAACATGATTGACGTGGAAGCCGAGATAGCCCGTATGGAGGCCGAACTGAAGCATAAGGAAGGATTCTTGCAGGGTGTGCTGAAGAAACTGGGTAACGAGAAGTTTGTGAATAATGCTCCTGCCGCCGTTCTTGAGATGGAACGCAAGAAGCAGGCAGATGCTGAAAGTATCATCAAATCTCTCAAGGAAAGTATTGCAGCATTGAAAAAGGCATAACTGTCCGTCACATAAAAACAGAGAAAAAGCTCCGGAACCTTCAACTCCGGAGCTTTTTTTAGCGGTATAATGAACTGTTTATTTGAACAGTTCTGCTACACACCACATTAGGCGTGCGGTGGTGTGTGTCCAGATTTCCTTGTAAGTGCAGTTATTTTGCATCGGGAAGTAGGGTTCGTCCTCATTTTCGAATGTTTCGATTCCTACGGGTACAGCTCCCACCACATCTCCGGCATAGGCTCCGTAAAGTGGCGGGTAGTCATATCCGTCTCCATAAACGGTACTCATGGCAAACGGGTTGTAGCCCAATATATACTCTACCTGGCGGGTTGCAATATCCCTTAACGCTTTGTCGTTGAATAGGCGTGCAAGAATAAAGGCAGCTTTGGCTTTGCCCATGACAACAGCGTGGAATCCCCTGAACTGATAGGCGACGGGGAAACGGCGCAGATAGAAATCCTTCGAGAGAGGGATGCCGTTGCGCACTTGTGCATTGTATTCTTCCAGGCTGGGAAGCCCTACCTGCTCTCCTTCGTGGTACAGATTCTTATAATCGGTATTATCCACCTCGTATACGGCGCTTGGCAGTATGCCGTACGGCTCAATCAGTTGTGAAATCCCGCGTAGATAGTCTGCATAGGCTTCACAGGATGCCTTCCACAACGGGACGTCCGGATGGGTAGGGGCATCTGTCAGTAGCATCGAGAGTCCTTCGGCCATCAAGTGCTCTTGGCTTTGGTGATAATAGGCCAGAATACGTTTTTTCCGGGAAGATTCATAGAAGAAACCTCGTAGGGGGATTTTCCAGTCGGTACGCTTTTCCAACTGTTGGCCCGCCATGACGGTACGTGCCAGCCGGGTTGCCCAGTCCAGATAGTAAACATCTTGTGTAAGGCGGTACAAACGCATGGCTGTGACGGTGGCAAGGGCATAAAGTTCGGTTTCGTTCTGTTCCGTCCTTTGCGTATCCAGCAGGTCGATGGCGAATTGGAAGTCCTCAATGGCACTGTTCCGGCACCACCGTGCAAACACTGGGTCTTTCTTTTCAAAATGAGGGGCGGCGAGTGCGCAACTGGAAGCGGCTTTCAGATTGTCCGTAGGCGTATTTCGTGCTTCTGTCTGCATGTCGTCTTTGTCGCCACGGATATTCTTTGTCCAAATGCCGATAATCAGTCCGCCCAGTCGGTAGCCGTCACCGAAGCGGGTACGCAGAATCCAGTTCACTCCCCAGCGTGCCTCTTCCAACAGGCGTTCGTAGAAGATACTGTCTTTGCCTTGTACGGCACCGGCCATTTCGAGGAGGGCGATGCACGATTCGGCTGTATTTCCCGTTCCTTGAGTCAGGTCGGCTGCATCGTGCCATCCTCCGGCAATGTTCATGCTCCGTCCGTCGGGATGATAGGCGAATACATCCTGATGGCATTCCTGATGAATGCCGGGCTGGTCGAAACCGCAACGTTCGGAAAAGAAGAAGTTCAGCGTGTGCCAGGCGGTAGACAGGTAGGCATCATTTCCGATGGGGAAAGGCTTTGATTGTACATCACCGATGGAGAGGAAGTATTGTCCGGGCGTATTGAAACTGCTGAAGTCCAGCACAAGAAATCCTTTGTCCTGCTTCTTGTCTTGATTCAGAGGACTGGCCTTACCTTGATAAACGGTTTGTCCCGTGGCGGCATCGTGTAGGCTGAAAGTCCTTTCCGGTACGTGCTGCACCAAAGCCTGCTTGCGTGCTCCCGGCTTGTATCCGCTGTGGCAGTAGGCCATTGCATCTTTTCGCAGGTCGAATCCCCGGCTGTTTTCCGCTTCTACCTTTTCGATGCGCATGTCATCTATGTATAGGCTCATGTGTTCGCTGGCTCCTGCAGGAGCACCTGCCAGCATGATGTTTACCGAAAAGCCGGTGACACAATCACGGTATAGGTCCGGTATTTCCCATATGATGTGCTGCCATTTGTTGGGATAGACAGTCTCGAAGTGTTGTCCTTCAAAGCGTCCGGGAGTCGGCATGATTTTCTCCCCTTCATTGTATAGGGTGAATCCGGCAAAGGTCAGATAAACGCCCGGTGCATCCACATATACCCAAACGGAAAAGCGGTTGTATTCCCGCAAGTCTTCCCGGTCGAGGGGACGGATAATCTCCGGGGTGGCGTAATTCCGGTTTGTTGGATTCTTCTTGCCCAGGGAGGCAGGAGTGTCCAGGCGGACACTTCCTTTGCCTGAGACAGTGACTTTACGGTCTACATGTATGGTTCCGGGTCCGGTGTGGCGCAGAGCGCCGAAATCTTCGGCCAGAGGGAGTACCCTGCTTTTCAATACCTCTTTCTTTTCCCACCGCGTCAGTCCGGCGTGTGCGGGATTGGCTTTCATTATGCGGTGCACATGATTGCTTTGCTGTAATTGTTTCTCCAGTTCCGTATCGGGTTTCCACGGAGCTTGTGCTTGTGCCTGCATGCAGCAGCATGCCAGCAGCAGTGTTCGGATGATGTATTTCATGGTATTCAGTGTTTGGTTTTAGGGTAAGCATGAAAAGGAGCCTTGAACTCCGGACGTAATGTATAAGTATCCTTCAGTGGGAAATCTGCGGGAACTTCTTGGGTGACGGCGCCGGTGGCAGCCCATTCGCATCCCCGGAGTAAAGTCACCTGGAAACCGGTGCAGCGCATGGAGTAAGTCATGTTCGGGTCGTTGCCGCAGTGCCCCAGGAGGTCGACGAATATGCGCCCTTTCCCGTAGCTTACTGTCCACATCAACGGTTCATGCCGTCCGCGTTCGTAGGCGGTTGCCAATATTTCCATGTTTCTTACCGGACCGCGTAGGCGGGTATATATCTCGTCCTTGAAGTGTTTCCATTGAGGAGGCAATCCTTGCAGGATAGGATGATGGGGGGCGCGGTGTTCTATGACGGTTTCGTGCTGCAAGCCGTGGTAGCCGGCATACCCCGGAGAGTAGTCGTAGACGTATTGTCCGTCTTTCCAGTACAGATACGGACCGTCCTTTTCGTTGCGTCCGTCCCAGGCCCCCATGCCTATTATCTCGTTGTATTCTTTCCAGTCGGCCATCGGGACGACGGAAGAATGTATCACTACCACACCGCCTCCATCGGCAACGTATTTCTCGAAATTCTTGCGTACGGGCTCTGTCCATGTAGCTCCGCCGTAGTTGATGACGATTAAATCATATTGGTGGAAATCGGGTTTGAAGGTGGCGATGTCTCCACCAAAGTCGGGTGTAAAGGCAAAGTCCACTTTAAACATTCCGCTGTTTTCCAATATCTGCTTCATGGCTTCGCAGGCGCCTTGCCAGTAATGGCTGCCGTCCTGCCCGGCTATCATCATGGTTTTGATTACTTTCTTTTGCTGTGCGTGTGTGTGCGAGGCAGCTCCTATATAAATAAGGAGTACCAGGATAAGTGTCAGTCTTGTTTTCATTTTCCGGAAGATTTAAAGTTTTTGCCAGTAGGGTTCCATTCTATACGGTCGTAGCAGCGTGTGGTGCGCAGATTGTAACCTTGTTCGTCTACGCTGAACTTTCCGTCTTTGAAGTAGGATATGTAGAGCTCGGAGATGCCGTCCTTGTTGCGGTCTTCTACAAGGAGATTGTACTTGTCGGTGACATAAATCTCGTCGGAAATGTATTGTACTTCTTTGGTATAGTTGTCTACGATTGCATAGTAGGCCTTGAAAAGGTCGAAAGTGGGGTAGTGTCCGTTGTCACGTCCGAAAAGCATTACTTCTTCAAGGGCATCGTCCCCGTCCATATTGGCAAATACGGATTGCTGAAAGGAAAATCCCGGTTTTTGTACTTGTGGAGGAATATTGTCCCATCCTTCCTGATGGGCTGTCACTGAAAATTGCGCTTGTGCATGGATGACGTACACCAGCGCCGACAATAGGATAATCAGTTTTCTCATTGCGTGCATTTTGAGGTTATGATAATAATAGGGTTACTTCTTGCTTATATGACCGGTGGCCCGGAGTTTTCCCTAACTTTTTTTAGAATAATTAATGAATACGGGATGTATAGGGACTTAGTGCCTCTCCCATCAGGACTGAACCGGTCTGACCCGTATACTGAGAGGTCATAACATCCGCATCCTTTCCATTAAAACACCCGGATGTTTTTGGGTAATACACCCGGATGTTTTTGGGTAATACATCCGGGTATTTTGGGTGAAAACATCCCCATGTATTGGGGTAAAACATTCGGATGTTTTGACCTCTCAGTCCTATACTCTTTAGGGCTAAGTCCCGGTGTGTAGCCGGCACGGTATAGGGGACGTTCTGCTTGTGTATGGTCTTAATGCGAGGTGAGCAGGTGCATCAATATCAGTGGCAGATAATCTTTCAGCTTGACCCTTAATATCTTCAAAGCCTGCTGAATGCGGTAGTCTACCGTTTTGGGGGAAACGTTGAGTAGTTCGGCAGCTTCCTTGTAACTCAGATTCTGGAAACGATGCATGACGAAAGCTTCCCTATAAGTAGGCGGCAGTTCGTTGATGGCCCTTTGTATATGCTTGCTTAATTCGTTGATTTGATAGATATCCACCTCCTGCAGCATGGCGAACATTCGTTCATAGTAAGCGGTGTCTGCCCGTTGCTTCACTTCATTTTGGGCAATCCGGGTCATGCAACGATGGTAGACAGCCTTGAACAGATATTGCTTGAGCGAATATTCGATAACGGGTCTTTCGCGGTTTTCCCAAAGCCATAGCATGACGTCCTGAACAATCTCTTCTGCATCTTCCAACCGGACAAAACGATAGCAGTAGGTGCAGAGCACTGAATAGTACTTTTGAAATAACACATCAAAAGCACTTCTATCTCCTTTTTGTATGGCGGATAATAAAGATGTATCTTCTAATGGTATGTTTCTCATAGGGTGGGGGTTCATTATTGTTGGGCAAAAATAGCTTTTTTTCCCATTATAATTTAAGTATATAAAATATTTTTAGTTTTTTGTTTAGGAGTTCTTTTCACCCGTTTGTCTTTAGATTAAAGCTAGCAATAAAAATTATGGTAAAAAGAGAGGGAATGGAGAACCTGCTTCTCAGGTATTATGAAGGAGAGACAACGGAGGATGAAACTGCTCTGGTAGAGGAGTGGCTGGAAGCATCGGAAGAGAACCGCAGGACAGCCCGCCAGGTTCAGACACTCGGCCTGGCGGCGGACATGGCGCAGATTTCATCCAGGCTGGATGTAAAGAAGGCCTTGGAGGATGTACATTGTAAGATGAAACAGAAAAAGGTCAATAGGTATCAGGTATTATTTAGAGGGATGCAACGGGCGGCCGCCATTTTATTCATCCCTTTGATGGTATCGTGGTCTATCCTTTATTGGGACAAGGATAAAGAAGAGATACATATGATGGAAGTCAGGACAAATCCGGGAATGACTACTTCTGTCGAATTGCCGGATGGAACGGAAGTCGTTCTGAATTCGTCGTCGTCGTTGCGCTATCCTTCCCGGTTTGCCGATGATAAAAGGGAAGTGAAGTTGGTGGGTGAAGCATTCTTTTCTGTCGCAAAAGATGAAAAGAAGTTCATTGTCGGCACGCTGAACAATTCCGAGATAGTGGTACATGGAACGGAGTTCAACGTAGAGGCTTACAAAGGGAGCAGGACGGTACAGACCACTTTGGTTTCGGGTAAAGTCAGTTTCTCCTATGTGAATAACGGCAGGAGGAATAATGTAATGATGATACCGGGGCAAAAGGTTATTTATGATATAGTGCGGGAAAAGGTCGTTGTGAAAGAAGTCAATGTAGACGTGGAAACATGTTGGAAGGACGGACGCTTGATTTTCAGGAACACTCCGTTTGAAGATATATTGAAGAGTTTGAGCAAAAGATATAATGTGGAATTCATTCTGAAAAAGGCTTCATTGAAGCAGAATTCCTTTACGGCTACATTTACCAAACAACGTTTGGAGCGAATATTGGAGCACTTCCGAATCTCCTCGAATATTCATTTCAAGTTTGTTGAAGATGGTGATGTGAATGCCGAGAGACAGGTAATAGAAGTTTATTAACCCTTTAAAAAGTAGTATGATGAAACACAAGTCCGTTTAGAAAAACATGCAGGAAAATGTTGGCGCATTTTCCTGCATGAAACACAGTAACTTTTAAATATCTGTTTGGCGACAGATAAAGTAACTTTATTTTTTCACTAGAAATCAATACAAAATTATGAAAAAACACTATTGTATCCAATCATTTAGGGCAAAAAGTGTCCTGATGAGATGCATGAAAAAAATTCCTCTTGCTATGAGATGCACATTATTTATGTTGTTTTGTTTGGTTGGTATGACTTTTGCCAATGAAGGTTATGCTCAAAAGACAATGGTAAACATTGCTCTTGAAGACAAGACCGTTGATGAAGTACTGACAGAATTGGAACAGGGTACTGAATTCGTTTTCTTCTACAACAACAAGCAGATTGACGTTAAGCGCCGTGTATCGGTCCGGGCAAATAACAAAACCATATTCAAGGTTCTGAACGATGTGTTCAAAGGAACCAATATAGGCTATAAGGTATTGGACCGTAATATAATCCTTTATGATAAAGCTATAGGAGCTGATGGGATACAGGCAACCTTGCAGGCTGCGACAGTGAAAGGTTCTGTGGTCGATGCAACCGGTGAACCGGTGATTGGTGCCAGTATCTTGGTGCAGGGAACTACCAACGGTGTCATAACAGACATTGACGGTAATTTCATTCTGACCAATGTGGGCTCTGATGCTACTCTTATAATAAGCTATGTAGGTTATAAGACGCAAAACATAAAGGTTGCAGGCCGAAATTCGTTCAAGATAGTTTTGGTAGAAGATGCTGAGATATTGGATGAAGTGGTTGTTGTAGGATATGGTGTACAGAAGAAAGAATCACTGACCGGTGCCATTGCAGCCATTGGTGCTGATGAAATAGCTACGACCAAGACCGAGAATCTGATTAGCAATATTCAAGGTAAGATGCCGGGGTTATTGATTCGTCAGAAAACCGGAGAGCCGGGAACTTTCGACAATATGGTGAGCATTCGCGGTTATGGTGACCCGTTGGTGGTAATTGATGGTATCACACGTGAAGGTACTGAAGAACTTGCACAGCTGAATTCTGAGGATATAGAAAGTATCTCTATTTTGAAAGATGCTTCTGCCGCTATTTATGGTATGAATGCGGCTAATGGCGTAATCATTGTTACTACCAAAAAAGGTGTAGCCGAAAAGACCAGAGTATCTTACTCAGCATTGTTCGGTATGAAGAATGCCACGGGTATGGAAGAAACGGTAGATGCTTATACTTATCGCATGTTGGCCAATGAAAGGGCACGTAATGACCAGGCTGCCCCTGAATACACTGACGATATTCTGGAACTGTATAGAACCGGGGCTAAGGGTTATACAGACAATAACTGGATTGACATGTTTATGAATAAACTGGCGTTCCAGCAATCGCATACTGTTTCTGTGAGAGGCGGAACGGATAAGGTAAAATATTATGTGAGCTTCGGCTATAATGGCGATAATGGTTTGCTGAAGAGTGGTATCCAATACTATCATAGATATAATCTGAGAAGTAACCTGACTGCAGAGCTTACGAAAGGGCTGAAACTGAATGTGAATCTGTCCGGGCGTTGGGATGAAACCCAAAGGCCGAGAGAGGATTTTATGTGGACTTTTAAGACTTTGATGGTTAATGACCGTGGTATCGGTACTCATACGATTAATAATCCCAATCATTTGTCTGCAATCGGTCCTGAAAACAAGAATCCTTTTGCGTTGGTTGATCCGGATATAGACGGTTATCGCAAGAACAGAGGCCTGACGTATTCTGCCGATGTGGAATTGAATTGGCAAGTTCCTTTTGTAAAAGGGTTGGCATTGAGTCTTTTGGGGTCATTTGACGGTAACAATCGTAACAACTCTTCTTTAAATCGTTCTTATCCGTTGTATGATTATTATACAGATGCGCCTGCCGGTACGGGAGGTAGTACTGATGCTTATTCCAATACGATGAGAATATATCAGAAGATTTATGGTAGGTTGCAGGCTAATTATATGCGTTCTTTCAATCAGCACAATTTGAATGTGACAGCTGTGGCAGAGTTGAACAGTACACGACGCGATGAATTATCCGGTTCCCGGCAATATTCAGAGTTATTTACTAATGATATTTTGAATCAGGCAAGTCCGGGTACAGCTACCAATTCAGGGTATCGTAGTTTTGGCCGTTTGGCAGCCTATCTGATGCGTGCGAACTATGATTATGCCGGTAAATACTTGTTGGAGGTAGTAGGACGTTATGATGGTTCTTATCGTTATGCTCCTTCTAAGCGTTGGACGTTCTTCCCGTCGGTAAGTGCCGGATGGCGACTTTCGGAAGAAAGTTTCATCAAGGACAATTTGCCGTTCATTACTAATTTGAAAATCAGGGGTTCTTTTGGGCAAAGTGGATATGATGCCGGTGATCCTTTCCAATATGTATCTGCTTATAATTCGGCTTCCAATGGTTATGTTTTTGATGGTGCCAGCCAGATTATGGGTATGGTAGCTCCTGGTGTAGTGACTGACCGGCTTTCTTGGGTTACATCTTCTATTTCCAATGTAGGTCTGGACTTTGACTTATGGAATGGTAAGTTGAGTGGTACTATCGAGTGGTTCAATCGTAAGAATGAAGGCATTTTGGCCGACCGTGCACAATCTGCTCCTGATACATTTGGTGCAAGTTTCCCGAAGGAAAATCTGAATTCTAACCGGAACCGGGGGTTTGAGATTGAATTGGGACACAGAGGACAAATCGGTAAGGACTTCTCATATTCAGTAAGTGCTAATTTTACGTATGCACGTGAAAGAAGTCTGCATGTGGAACATGCCGAATATACCAGTTCTATGGATAGATGGCTGAATGGAAAGGAAAACCGCAACAGTAATGTGATGTGGTTGTATAAATATGATGGCCAATATACTTCTTTGGAACAGTATGAAACGGCTCCTTTGATTGGTGGAAACTTGGGTAACTCTAAGATGCTTCCGGGTAGTTACAGATTGCTTGACTTGAATGGTGATGGCAGGATTAACAGCAGTGACCGTGTTCCGGAGTTTTGGGCAACCGGTGCAAATCCTCCTATCCAGTATGGGTTGACTTTGGCGGCTTCTTATAAGAATTTTGATCTCAATATGCTGTTTCAAGGAGCTTCCGGTTACTCCATCGGATATGCTAATGATGATGTTTGGGGATATGGTGGCAAGACAAATAAATCTTATTTAATTGCGAAGTATGTAGATCGTTGGCATCCTGCAAATATAACAGATGATCCGTATAATCCTGCCACACAATGGGTAGCCGGTTATTATCCGGCATTACGCCACAATTTCTCCAATACTTCGGATAATGGTAGTAGATGGAATTATGGTATTTCCGTTTGGCTTCCGCAAGCTACTTATCTCCGTTTGAAGAGTATGGAGATCGGTTACAATCTGCCAAAATCATTTATGAAAAGAATCGGGTTGAACAGTGCCCGTATCTTTGTCAATGGTTCAAATCTGCTTACGTTCTGTAACAAGGCTTTGAAGGATGCTGACCCCGAACGTGAGGAAAGGGATTGGGGAGCCAACCTGGCATATCCGTTGATGAGAACTTATAACTTTGGGTTAAACATAAACTTTTAATTCTGAAATACCATGAAAAAAAATATTTTATCGATATTCTCATTATGTGCATTGATGGGATTGTCCGGTTGTAATGCCTTCTTGGAACTTGAACCGCTGGATAAAGTGTCCCCCGAGCAGTTATTGGAGACAGAAGGTGGTGTAAAGGCACTATTGGCAAACATATATACCATGATTCCTATGGAAGATTTTAATTATCGTCCGAACAATGGTTTTAATCAACGCGGTTATGATGGTGTGAATGAAACTACTAATTTGGCATTTCTCACCGACGAAGCTACCCGTAGTGACGGAGGAGTGGGTATAGGTTATGAAGGATTCAATTATTGGCCCTATGGAGATATTCGTCAAGTGAATATTTTTATGCAAAATGTAGAAAAAGCCAAAGAAGCAGGAACAATTTCTGTTGCAGATGCGGATCGTATGACTGGTGAAGCCCATTTTGCACGTGCTTATATGTATTATGGGCTTGTAAAAAGATATGGCGGCGTTCCTCTGATTGACAAAGTGCAGGACGATGATTATGCCGATGGTGGACCGGGTGCTGTGGCAGTTCCCCGCAGTACAGAGTTGGATACTTGGAAATTTGTATTGAATGAGTGTACCCTTGCTGCTGCTACCTTGCCCGATGCGACTTCTGGTTCGGATTTGTATCGCGTAACCAAGTGGGCAGCTTATGCGTTGAAGTCAAGAGTTGCACTTCATGCAGCTTCTGTAGCCAAGTATTGGAATCTGGCACCTTTGGCTGGTGAGGCTGTCACTCAGAAACTGGTGGGTGGAATGACTTCTGCCGATGCCGATGCATTCTATAAAGAATGTATTGAAGCATCTAAGTTCCTTATAGAGAATTCCGGTAAATCTCTTTATAAGCCTGCTCCGGCTACTGTTAAGGAGGCTGCATCAAACTTCCAGGCCTTGTTCTTGAATGACCAGAATGAAGAGGTCATTTTCAGTAAAGCGTATCTTAATGGAACAACCAATACTAATCAAGGACATAGCTATGCTCAGTTTAATATCCTTCCTCAAGTCAATCCGGGCGCTCTGAAATATGGACGTTTCAATCCGATGTTGGAAATCGTTGATTTGTTTGAAGATTATACGGATGACGGCACGGGAAAAAGTGCAAAGATTGTAACTCGTACGGATGGGAATGAAGATGCTTATATCCCTAATTTCCATAATATGAATAATGCTTCTGTAGTGAACACCTTGATGTCGGTACCTTTTGTTAAATATAACGATTTGTATGAACCGTTTGCCAACAAGGATGCACGTCTGTTGGCAAGTGTGGTTGTGCCGGGTTCATCTTATGCCGGCACTGAGATTATTATCCAGGGCGGATTTATTAAGGACAATAATAGCTATGTGGCTTATTCAAACGAGTCTACTCAGAAAAATGGAACAACATATTATGCTTTAGGAGCCGAAGGTGAAACCATGTTCTCTGGATTTAATAATGTGAACAGTGGTGAGGATGCTAATTGGACTGCTACAGGTTTTGGAGTTCGTAAGTATATGCCCGAGGGCGAGAGCATGTCTCCCGACCGTCTTTCGTCCACTACCTCTTATATTGATATGCGTTTGGCAGAAGTCTACCTGAATTATGCTGAGGCTGTTGTGGAAAATGGTAGTGGATTTGGCGATAAGGAATTGGCTGAGAACTATTTGAATGCTTTGCGACGTAGAGCCGGACATACCGACCGGATATCTTTGACATTAGAGAGTGTTTTGAAGGAACGTCGTGTGGAGATGGCGTTTGAAGGAAAGCGTTTTTGGGATATGAATCGTCGTAGGGAATTCCATACTGAGTTCAGCAATAATAGAATTCGTAAAGCTTTGGTGCCGATGCTTGACTTGCGTGGTGCAGAGCCTAAATATGTCTTTGCAAGGGTGAACTACTTTGGTGACGAAACAAGAGGAGGGCGTACTTTCCAGAACATCAACTACTATAGGGGCATACCTAATATTGCCACGAATGGTTTAGTTCAGAATCCAGGTCATTAATTTGAATAATATTAAGTAGAAAGTTATGAAAAAGATATTGTTATTTGTGTCATGCTTCTTATTTGCATTGACATCTTGTGAAATTGATAATTATGAGGGACCGGATGCTTCCATACATGGTTCTATCCTTGACGAACAGACAGGTGAACTTGTAGGTTCCGATATGGAAAACGGTAATGCAATTAAAGTGAGGGAGCATGGATTTACTAATGCTACGGATCAAACCTGGTATATCACAAATACCGGAGAATATCGTAACAATATGGTTTTTGCTGCCACTTATGATGTTCGTTTTGAAAATGGGAATTTTTATCCATTTGAAGTGAAGGATTTTGTTGTTAAGTCAGGGGATAATGTGTATGATTTCAAGGTTATTCCTTATATTCGCGTCAAAAGTCCAAAAGTAGAAAAGAATGGCAATGTAATTACTGCTACATTCTCGTTGGAAGCTGGTAAACAAGAAGTGAAATTGAAAGAGATTCAGTTGTTTGCTTTTTCAGATATGTGGGTAGGTAACAATGTGAAATTGACGTTGAATGGAGGGACTGATAAGCAAGTGTTTAGTCCGAGTACTGCTATAAATAGCGCTGATATTTATACATTGTCCATCGATCTGGGACAAAATGCTGATGTCTTGAAATACAGCAAGAATTATTATTTCCGTATTGGCGCTCTGGCTGATGTTTCGGGTGTGGGCACTGTACGGCATAATTATGCGCCGGTAGTAGTTATAAAATTGTAAATTATAGCAGAGGGAGACGTTCTGCTTGACGGCAGAACGTCTTTTTTTATCCATACATTAAAAATAAGACCATGAAGAAATTGAACACGATTATTTTAATTTTGCTGGGGATGATATGTACTCAGTTGTATGCTGTACAATTGAATTCGATTTATCCTCTAAAACCCAATGACTCCGAAGCTTTTTATTTCACTCCCGAGAACTATCCTATAAAGGCGGATGGAAAGATGGATGTATCGGATGCTTTGCAGGCAGCGATTAATCAAGTGAAGAAAGAAAAGAATTTCGGAATCCTTTTTATCCCTGAAGGTAAATATAAAATCAGCAAGACCATTTATATTCCTACGGCTATTCGTTTGATTGGCTATGGAAAGAATCGCCCGGAATTTATTCTGGCTAAGAATTCTCCGGGTTTTCAGGAGGAAGTAGCTGATGATAAAGGAAAAGCTAAATACATGTTCTGGTTTACGGGAGCCGTTGTCAAGGAAGGTGAGAAACCCCGTGATGCCGGTGCCAGTACGTTCTACAGTGCCATGTCGAATATCAACTTGCGCATAGAAGATGGTAATCCGCATGCAGTGGCGCTACGCACACACTTTGCCCAACACAGTTTTATCAGTTATGTGGCCGTATACATAGGTAAAGGCAAGGCTGGTCTGTTCGATGTGGGCAATGAGTTGGAAAACGTTGCTTTTTACGGGGGAGATTATGGCATTTATACGACAAAAGCTTCTCCCGGATGGCCGGTAATGATGGTCGACTCTTATTTTGAGGGACAACGTGTAGCTGCTCTTCGTTGTCAGGAGTCCGGTTTGGCAATGGTGAATCTGTATGCCAAGAATGTTCCGGCTGTATTTGATATTGACCCTAATTATTGCGACAAGTTATTTTTGGAAAACAGCTATTTTGAAAATGTAAGTGGTCCGGCAGTGGTGATTACCAACGAGAACAACAGCAACAATCAGATAACCTTTCGCAATGTATATTGTAAGAATGTACCGACCTTGGCGAAATATACCCGTAGCAATACGGCCACCCATGTTTCTCATAAAATCTATAAGGTAAAGTCATACGACCACGGCTTGCAGATGGATGACATGGTGGATATGCCGGAATATGAAACGTTGGTTGATATTGAACCGATACAGAAGATGCCGGTTGCCCAACTGATGGACATCCCTGCACTGCCTGCAATGGCAACATGGGTAAATCTGCGCGAATTCGGTGCAAAGGGAGATGGGGAAACGGATGATACGAAGGCCATCCAGGAGGCTATTGACAAGTACGATAATATCTATGTGCCCCAGGGCTGGTATCGCATTACCGAAACTTTGAAGATGAAGCCCGATACCAAGTTGATAGGCCTGCATCCTTTTGGCACTCAGTTCCGGCTGGACGAAAGTACTGCTGCATTCAGTGGTTTTGGCGGTCCGAAAGCGATGGTGGAATCTTCGGAAGGCGGTGCAAATATGCTGATGGGCATTGGTATCAATACCGGCGGTTATAACTATCGTGCTGTAGGTGTGAAGTGGATGGCAAATGCAGATTCTTATATGAATGACGTGAAGTTTGTAGGCGGGCATGGCGGTTTATGGAAACCTAAACCGGGTGTTGAGGAACCACGTGGCCGGTGGAACAGACCGGCTCGTATCAGTTCTCCCGATAATCCGGTAGCGGCTTCGGGCATGGATCTTGCTTGGGACAACCAGTATTGGAGTCTGTGGGTGACCAACAACGGTGGTGGCACCTTTAAAGATATCTGGACAGCAAGCACATATGCCACCAATGGTTTCTATGCCAACAATACTTCTACTCCGGGGCGTATCTATGCCATGTCCATCGAGCATCATGTAAGAAATGAAGTACGTTTCAGCAAGGTGTCCAACTGGAAGGTGTATTGCATGCAAACCGAGGAAGAGAGCCGCGAAAGTACCGATTGCCAACCGATAGAGATGGACGACTGCAAAGATGTGACCTTTGCAAACTTGTATATGTTCCGCGTTATCCGTGTCAATGAACCGTATCACAGTTCTGTACGTATCCGCAATTGCGAGAACATCGCATTTCTGAACCTGCATAACTATTCTCAGATTAAATATACGAATAACATTGCAGTGTTCGATGTCAACAAAGACATTGACATCCGCCCGTGGGAACTTTCTCGCTTGATTGTAACCGGAAAAGAACCTCATCAGCAATCGTTAGGCAATGAAATAGGTAAGGTGAACCAATTGGCTTCCGATTTGGAATTTGCCGAAGGCATTGCGCGCGACAGTAAAGGTAACATTTACTTCTGCGACCATCGGATGCGTCGTATCTTTAAGTGGTCGGTAGAGACAAACAGCTTGTCGCTGCTGGCAGATTTCCCGTGGAAACCCTCCAACCTGGCTTTTGATTCAGAAGATAATCTATTGGTATTGTTCAGATATGATGCGCAGCCGGGATATCTGATTAATGGTAAGCCGGAGGAAATGCCGGTAATGCCTGATACAAAAGGTACTTCTTTCAGCGGATATGGTAATTCCGCATATACAATGAGAGTCTACTCCATTGACCCGGAAAATCCGGAAGAGACCATCAAACTGTTGCCGCGTGTTCCGATGGGTCAAGTGAAGAACGTGTATAAGGCTCTTTATCCTTCTAACCGTTGGAGAGACTTCCACGATTTCAATGCGGTGTCGGTCTATGTTCCTGAAATGTGCTTCCTGGCACCGGATGGAAAAACTATCATTCCTCATTATTTCGACTTGTCACGTAGTTCTTCCCTGCTGGAAGCCTATCCGGGAAAGCCTTTCTATACCTCTGATGAATATGACCGCAGAATGGTGAAGATGGATGTGGCCAATGACGGCACGCTCTCCAACTTGAGCTATTTTGTGGAGCAGGGCGAATTTGGTTCTGCTGTAGATAAGGAAGGGAACTTGTATGTGGCTGACGGAGAAATATATGTATTTGATAAGGATGGCAAGAAGAAAGGGATGATTCGTGTTCCCGAACGTCCGTCCACATTACAGTTTGGCGGTAAGGATGGCAATACATTGTTTGTCACAGGCCGTTCCAAGTTCTTTGGTGTACGTATTAAATAAGGAAAATCCATATTAAAACAATCTGTGTAATGAGAAATTATCAAATAATGAGATACCTGCTGATAGTCTGTTGGATTATCGGTAATATGCCGTCCGGGTGGGCGGCAGAGGGTGGTTCCACCTATACGCAAAGACCGGACGATCCGGAAGCATTCTACTTTACCCCGGAGAATTACGGCTTCAAGGCTGATGGAAAGTCCGACGTGACCGATGCACTTCAAGAGGCAATCAATCAGGTGAAGCGCGAAAAGAACTTTGGGATACTGTTTCTGCCGGAAGGAAATTATCGTATTAGCAAGACGATTCAAATTCCCTCATCCATTCGGCTGATTGGTTATGGGAAGAAACGGCCGGTGATTTATTTGGGAGCCGATACACCCGGTTTCCAGACTACTCAAAATTATATGATATGGTTTACGGGAGGGCTGGCACAAGAGGGCAGGAAGCCTTCGGATGCCGGTGCAGGTACTTTCTATAGTGCGGTGTCCAATGTGGATTTCCGTATAGACAAAGGTAATCCTCAAGCCGTCGCCATTCGTGCGCATTTTGCCCAGCATGGATTTATCAATCATTGCGACATTCGGATTGGTTCGGGGAAAGCCGGCATGTATGATGTTGGCAATGAACTGGAAGACGTCAGGTTTTATGGCGGTGAATATGGGATAATTTCCTCCAGGACTTCTCCGGGATGGCCTATGATGATGGTCGATACTTACTTTGAGGGGCAGAGAAAGGCGGCTGTCTATTCAAAAGAGGTGGGGTTTGCCATCGTCAATATGCATGTGAAGAATACGCCCGTTGCCTTTGAAATGGCAGAGAATCTGGCAGACCGTCTTCATGTGGAGAATTCGTTGTGGGAGAATATTTCGGAAGCCGGTGTCAGGGTAAGCGTAGAGGGAAATACTTTTTCGCAATTGAATCTGGTGAATGTGGATTGCAGGAATGTTCCCGTACTGGTGGATTATGCTCAAAGTGGAAAGAAAGTTGCCGGAAAAGCAAAAATGTACAGAGTCAAGGAGTTTACTTACGGTCTGGTGTATCAGGATTTGAATGATGCTTCTTCTTTCAGGGAAATATGTGAAATAGAGCCGGTGGCAAAACTGCCGGTTACACTTGGCAAGGACCTTCCGGTTCTTCCGGCAGTGGAGACATGGGTCAATATCCGCGACTTAGGGGCAAAAGGTGATGGCGAGACTGATGATACGGAAGCTTTTGAGAAAGCTGTCTCTTTGCATAAAAACATCTATGTGCCCCAGGGTTGGTATCGTCTGACGAGAACGTTGAAGCTGTCTCCCGGTACTAAGCTGATTGGGCTGCATCCTTTTGGGACTCAATTTCTGTTGAAGGAAAGCGAGCCTGCATTCAGTGGTTTCGGCATGCCTGTGCCTTTGGTTGAATCTTCCGAAGGTGGCGACGACATGCTGAATGGCATAGGTATTAATACCGGTGCGTATAATTACCGTGCTGTTGGCTGTAAATGGATGGCGGGTGAGCGCTCGTACTTGAATGATGTGAAGTTTGTAGGCGGGCACGGTACCTTGCGCAAACCGGCTCCGAATGCTTCCGGACAGTCGTCTTACCGCAGGGGCGAGCGTCGAATTAGTTCTCCGTCTTCTCCGGTCATGGAGACCGGTAAGGATATGGCTTGGGACAACCAGTATTGGAGTTTGTGGATTACAAACAATGGTGGCGGGACAATTAAGGATGTTTGGACAGCCAGTACGTATGCTGCCAGTGGGCTTTATATTAGCGAAACGAAGACTCCGGGACGTATTTATGCCATGTCTTTGGAGCATCATGTCCGTACTGAAGCCCGTTTCCATAATGTGGCCAACTGGAAAATTTATGCTTTCCAGTTTGAGGAAGAAGGTCGTGAAGGGCCTGATTGTTATATGGCAGAAATGTCCAATTGTCAAAATATCGAAATGGTAAATGTGTGGATGTATCGCGTTATCCGTGCCTTTATGCCGAAGAGGATAGGTTTCCGCATATGGGATTGCAAGAATATCACTTTCCGTAATATGCACAATTATACGCAGATATTGCCAGTCATAGAGTTTCCTATATATGATATGAATAAGAAGTTGCCCGTTTATTCGTGGGACTTTGCCCGTCTCACTGTTTCGGGTAGCGAGAAGAACCTTCGCCCTTCCTGCACGGTCATGGACAAGCCTGTGAAGCTGGCTACCGGTTTTGAACTGGCCTCCGGAGCTACTACCGACAGTAAAGGAAATATCTACTTCTGTGAAAACCGTCTGAAGAAAATCTATAGATGGTCGGCAGACACGGAGCAGATTACTTTGATAGCCGATTATCCCTGGAAGCCTTTTACATTGGCTACTGATACGCAAGACAATCTGCTGGTTATTTTCCGCTATGACCCTCAGCCGGGTTATCTGGTGAACGGCAAGCAGGAAACGGCAGTGCGCTTGCCGGATGATAATCCGATGTACAGTGGTTGGGGTAACAGTGGCTGGAGTGCTTGGGGGTATTCTTTTAATCCGGATAACGTGGATGCTACGATGAAGCCTATGCCACGTGTCGTTACAGCCGGTATGAAGAATATACAGAAAGTCATTCACCCTTCCAGTCGTTGGAGAGGTGACTTTGACAAGGTGGTTGCCAGTATGCCTGAGTATAGTTTTGTCGCTCCGGATGGCGTGACAATTATTCCGGATACCTATGATTTGGGACGTTCTTGTGCTTTGACTGTTACAGTTCCCGGTCAGTCAGAACCGGTTTATATTGTAAATGAGATGAATAAAACGACAGTACAACTTTCCGTTGGTGGGGATGGCCGTTTGACAGAACAAGGAATAATATGTCCTTATGGCCAATACAGTAATGTGACCGATGCTGACGGAAATGTCTATGTTGCTGATGGTGAAATATTTGTCTATGACAAATATGGTAAAGAGCAGAGACGTATTCAGATAGAAGAACGCCCGATTTCCTTGGCAATTGGTGGAAGGCAGAAGGATATGCTTTTTGTTACCACCTCAAGTTCTTTCTATGGAATTAAGATACGTTAGGTATTGTATAGGTAAAAAAGAATTAGCCCCTGCGGTCGTTTTATATCGCAGGGGCTAATTTATTATAAGAAGGTCTCTTTTCCTTATAGGCTGATTGTTTGGAATATTATTTTTCCAGCAGCTCTTTCAGAAAAGAATCCAGTTCCTCATCCAATCCTTTCAGTAGCTCTTCATTGACCAATAGAGTATCATCATCCATCAGCAACAGTTCTGCTATTGTTTCTCTATCATCATCCACCAGTACAAAAGAGAATGGTTTCAGAATAGTCAGCTTGTCGAACTTTCCTTCATTTTTCATGTTGCAGAGCAGTGAGGACAAGATACGCTCTACATTTTCGTAGAAATCATCCCCCTCGTATGTCATCCATTCTTCAATGGAAGTATTGGCAAGCTCTTCATCTTCATCATCAAAGATAGACAGTTCGCCCGAATTCTGATTCGGTTGCAGATGAATGTCTGTAACGATAGTCTGTTCGCAACCGCAGGTGTATTTGCCGATTGCTTTTTTAAGAGTGTCCTCCAAGAGTGCTAATGACGATTGACTGAGCTTCATAATAACTTTCTTTTCTTAATGGTTGTTCAAAGGTATAAAAAAAACGGTTATCTCTGCATCATTTGACTAAAAATCATCATCAAATCTGTTCATTTGCATGTTCAGGCGTGCCATTCCCTCTTTTCGTTTCTCCAATTCGTCTACATACATGCTGATAAAGATATAATAGGAGATGGTTCCATTATGTATTTCGCCTGTCTCTTTTTTGTCTGTCTTGCTTTTCTCACGGGCAAGGGTTTGCGCTTTTAATGCCCATTCCAAGGCAGTATCTATGCTGTCTTGCATTTCGTAGCCCAAAGCGGTGTTATAGGCTGCATACATTTTCTGTTTTCCTTTTTTTGTTTCGTAGGTCTGCTTCCAGAGCTCTACTGCTTTACTCCAATTTTCTTCTTTGGCATATACGGCTGCGTCACGCATATTTACAGAACCACCACTGAAGAGATAGCGGTTACTGGTTTTCCAATAGGGGAGTAGATGTCTTACCGGAACCGTTCCTGCAAATTCAGATGCTTGCTTCACCATGTCTTCTTCGCTGATGAGGCGGGAACGTACTGACGCTTCACCATTTCCTGCCTCTTCCCAGAAAATACTGTCATTGCTGTTGACGGTCACCATAGGACCTTTGCGGTTAGGTAAATATATTCTGACGGTAGGATATACCTTTACATCCACTGTGCCGAGGAACACACCCCAGTCGGGCATATAACTTATCTTGCGATTGGAACGCATTTGTATGTTTTCCAGGGCTATCAGGAAATCTACGTCCAAATTCTGTGTAAGTTCCAGTACTTCATCTCTCGATAATGTGCTTTCGCGGGGATTGATGTCTTTACTCCGGAGGGCAGAGTCGCATATCACAACCTCTTCAAAGTAGTTTTCGTTGGCAAGGGCCTCTGCAAGGGATTCGGTTGTTATTGCGGCGTCTCCATTGTAGTAGTTGGTGAGGCGTGCCACCTCATTCTCGCTTTTTTTCTGTTCTTCCTCAGTGATGATGAGTTTGTTGTCCGGTACGTTTGGCATGTTGTTGACAACAGCCACACGTTTCAGTGTTGCCGGGAAACTGACTTCTGCCGGAAGCATATAATCAATGGACAGTTGTTCTACACTCTGGCAGCTGCCTAACAGCAGAGACCCCATCAATAACAGACAATAGTGATATTTGGTCATAGTCTTTGGTTTTGTTCTTTGGAGCAAAAGTACTCTTTTAGCTGAATATTCAAAAGCTGGAACGAATAAAAAATGTGATAATGTGGTAGGAGAAAAAGTGATAGGGTGATAAAAGATACCTGACGGTATCATCTTATCACCCTATCGCCTTATCATTTTATAGCTTTGCTTTATGCATTCCGTCCGTGGCAGTTTTTGTATTTCTTACCGCTTCCGCAAGGACAAGGATCATTGCGTCCTACGGTCTTCTCGGCACGGATAGGTTCGCGTCTTGGTTGTTCACGTGTATCTTGTGCCGCAGCGGCCTGCTGGTTCGGGTCATTCAAATCAACCTTCTGTTCGCGATACTTGCTCATATCCTGGCGTTGTTCCGGAGCAGCCTGGCGCACCTCTACTTGGCGGGGAGCCTGGGGAGCCTCAGGGGCTTCAGCCGGAGCCTCTTGTACCGGGATTTGTCCACGCATTAAGATAGAGATAGTCTGATTATTAATCTTATTCACCATGGCATCAAACAAGTTCACAGATTCCAGCTTGTAAATCAGCAGCGGGTCTTTCTGCTCGTAACTTGCATTCTGCACGGAGTGTTTCAGCTCGTCCAGCTCGCGCAGGTTTTCTTTCCATGCTTCGTCGATGACGTGCAGCAAGATGGATTTCTCGAATGACTTCACCACCTCCTTACATTCTGTCTCATAAGCTCTCTTCAGGTTGCAGGAGATGTTGTACATACGTTTTCCGTCTGTGATGGGGATAAGTATGTTTTCGTACATGTGTCCCTGCGTTTCGTATACTTGTTTGATGACCGGATAGGCTATCTGTGCCATACGTTCTGTCTTGCGTTTGAAGAGTTCCATGGCAGCGTCAAAAGTTCTGTCTGCCAGTTTTTCTTTCTTCTCATTACGGAATTCCTCTTCGGTGAAAGGTACTTCCATGGCAAGTGTCTGGAGCACATCCATCTTGCAGTTTTCGTAGTCGGGCGCTTCAATGGCATTGGCACAACGGTCCCAAATCATGTTCACGATATCCATGCCGATACGTTCGCCCATCAAAGCGTGGCGGCGTTTGGTGTAGACTACTGTACGTTGCTTGTTCATCACGTCGTCATATTCCAACAGACGCTTACGGATGCCGAAGTTGTTTTCCTCAACTTTCTTTTGCGCACGTTCAATGGATTTGGAAATCATGCCGTGTTCAATCATTTCACCTTCTTTGAAACCCAGTTTGTCCATTACACTGGCAATGCGGTCACTGGAGAACAAACGCATCAGGTCATCTTCCAAAGATACGAAGAATACAGAAGAACCCGGGTCGCCTTGACGTCCTGCACGACCACGTAACTGACGGTCCACACGGCGTGATTCGTGGCGTTCTGTACCGATGATGGCAAGACCGCCTGCAGCTTTCACTTCCGGACTCAGCTTGATGTCGGTACCACGGCCGGCCATATTGGTAGCGATGGTTACAGCACATTTCAAACCGGCAGTAGCCACAATATCCGCTTCCTTCTGATGCAGTTTGGCATTCAATACACTATGTTCAATCTTACGCATGGTAAGCATTTTGCTCAACATTTCAGAGATTTCAACAGAAGTGGTACCCACCAGTACGGGGCGTCCTGCTGCCACCATTTTTTCTATCTCTTCGATGACTGCTTTATATTTTTCACGTTTTGTCTTGTAAACGCGGTCATTCATGTCATTACGGGCAATGGGGCGGTTAGTCGGAATAACCACTACATCCAGTTTGTAGATGTCCCACAACTCGCCGGCTTCTGTTTCTGCCGTACCGGTCATACCGGATAGTTTGTGGTACATACGGAAATAGTTCTGTAATGTAATGGTGGCAAAAGTCTGGGTGGCAGCTTCTACTTTCACGCCTTCTTTGGCTTCGATGGCTTGGTGCAAACCGTCAGAATAACGACGTCCTTCCATGATACGTCCCGTCTGCTCATCCACAATCTTCACTTGGCCGTCAATTACCACATATTCGTCATCTTTCTCGAACATGGTGTATGCCTTCAACAGTTGGTTGATGGTATGCACACGTTCGCTTTTGATGGCATAGTTGGTCATCAGGGCATCCTTCTTTTCAAGGCGCTGTTCGTCTGTCAGCTCTGTTTCGTTTTCCAAGGCAGAGAGTTGCGCTGTGATATCGGGGAGTACGAAGAAAGTGGGGTCCTCTACATTGCTACTAATCAAGTCTACGCCCTTGTCCGTCAAATCCACGCTGTTCATTTTCTCTTCGATAACGAAGTACAGCGGGTCAGTCACCTCGTGCATGCGCTTGTTGTTCTGCTCCATGTAGATTTCTTCGGTCTTCAGCATACCGGCCTTGATGCCTTGTTCGCTGAGGAACTTGATGAGTGCCTTGTTCTTGGGCAGGCACTTGTGACTGCGGTACAAAGCGAGGAAGCCTTCTTCCTGGTCTTTCTTATCGTTTGATGCAATCAGGCGCTTGGCATCGGCCAGGTATTGGGTAGCCAGTTTTTTCTGAGCTTCTACCAGACGTTCCACTTGCGGGCGGAGCTGTTCGAAGAGTTGGTCATCGCCTTTGGGAACCGGTCCGGAGATAATCAGCGGAGTACGGGCATCATCAATCAATACTGAGTCCACCTCATCGACAATGGCATAATTATGTTGGCGTTGTACCAGGTCTTTGGGGCTGATAGCCATGTTGTCACGCAGGTAGTCGAAACCGAATTCATTGTTTGTACCGAACGTGATATCTGCCAGATAAGCTTTGCGACGGGCATCAGAGTTGGGCTGGTGCTTGTCGATGCAATCTACACTCAAACCGTGGAACATGTAAAGAGGACCCATCCATTCGGAGTCACGTTTTGCCAGATAGTCGTTCACTGTTACCACGTGCACGCCGTTACCAGTCAGGGCATTGAGGAATACCGGTAGGGTAGCTACCAATGTCTTACCTTCACCGGTTGCCATTTCGGCAATCTTACCTTTATGTAGAACCACACCACCGAATAGCTGTACATCATAATGTACCATGTTCCATACAGTATCGTTACCACCTGCTATCCAATGGTTCTGGTAGATGGCTTTATCGCCTTCGATGCGTACAAAGTCTTTAGTGGCAGCCAGTTGGCGGTCAAAATCGGTAGCTGTAACCACTATTTCTTCATTTTCAGAGAATCGTTTGGCTGTTTCCTTTACAATAGAGAAAGCGGTGGGTAATACTTCGTCCAGCGCTTTTTCATAAATCTCCAATATCTCTTTCTCGATTTTGTCGATTTGGTTGAAGAGGTCTTCGCGTTTTTCCAGTTCGGTATCTTCAACGCTGGCTTTCAGTTCTTCCACTTTGGCGCGTTGTTCGGCTGCCGAATCGTGGATGTAGGCTTTCAGTTCTTCTGTCTTGGCGCGTAGGGCGTCGTTGTCGAGTTTGGCTACTTCCGGGTAAGCGGCTTTGATTTTCTCCACCCACGGTTGTATTTCTTTCATGTCGCGTGTGGATTTGTTGCCGAAAATCGAGCTTAAAAATTCATTAAATCCCATTATATATTTGTTTTTATTATTATTGCTGAGTTAGTTGAGCGTGCAAAGTTACTGATTTCTATACAGATTATCCAGATTTGCACAGATTATTTTAGAATCAAAAGTCAAGGGGAGATGCTGTACTTGCATTAGGGGCGCGGATGCGCATTACACTTGCCAAGGTAGGGGCAATGCGGTCAATACTGATGGGGGTACGGATGGTTTCAGCCTTCATTCCTCCTCCCAATAAAATGAGGGGAGCAGGAATATCGGCCGTACGTACTACACGGTTATCAGTACTATTTTCCTGCATGATAGTCCAGCCCGGGAGTATTTCAATGAGCAAATCGCCAGAGCGCTTGCGATGAAAACTATTGCGTATACGTTCTATTTGCGGTGACCAGGGGCCCAAAAGCAGGCGATGAGCTGAATATACTTCGCTCACGCCACTAAACTGAACCAGAAATTCGGCAGATTTTTCTTGAATTTCAGTCAGGCTCAACTGCTTGTTCTCAATAAGTTTATGGTTGAGATAGATTTGTTGGTCATAATAAGCTTCCACATATTGTCCCTCGCCATAGGATGCCATGAGGTACATGTTTAGCAGGGCGGCACAGCGGTTCAGGTAGAATTCACCACCCGGTATCCGGTATACGCCCGGGTCGGCTGCTTCCGGGTCGGCATAGCCGGTGGAGGTGATGCAGAAAAGTACGTTGTGGAGCCCAACTTTACGTTCTATGAGCTCTAATAAGGAAGCTATACTACGGTCCAGTCGCACGTAGGTGTCTTGCATTTCCATGGCACATTCCTGCGTACTTCGGTGGTTATAATTTCCTGCGTAGTAAGTCAGCGATAATAGGTCGGGCACGTCATCTTGTCCGATAGTGCTCTTATTCAGCAGCTCTTCGGTCAGCAGGTTGACTTCCTCATTGATGAAAGGGCTGGTTATCAAGCGGCGGAACTTGTTTGTCCGTTCACCATCCAGCTTGTATTTGAATGGCTCGTTGCGCCATTCGGGCAGAAATGTATAGTTGGTAAAAGGAAGTGCAGGTGTCCATACCATATCCTTGATACGGTAGTCAGGAGATTTCCGGTCGTTGTATTGGCTCAGCCACCACGGAAATTCATTATAATAAGTCGTACTGCACCATTTTCCGGTATTGTTATTAAGCCAGAAAGCACCGTTCCCCGCGTGCCCGGCACCCAATATGGCGGCATCGCGGAAAGGCGCGATGGCATAGACCAGACCTTTGTTGCGGGTAGCTATTTTCAGCTCGTCGGCAATAGTAGAGGTCAGTAATTGGGAGGGGGAAGTGCTTTCGTCGGTATAGTTGCCCATGAAGTTGGGGTCTTCTACACAGTTTATGGGGCGTAGTGTACCTGCATCCAGCCACTGCTCTGCAATGATGCCGTTCATGGACGGTGTTGTCCCGGTATAGATGGCGGCAATGGCCGAGGCTCGGTCCGTTCCGCAAAAAGGAAATTCTGCTTGACGGAATACTTTACCTTCACGCAGTAAGCGCTTAAACCCCTTTTCTCCGTATAAGGACGAAAATGCTTCCATATAGTCTGTACGCAACTGGTCAATGGTCAATGTTACCACCAGCTTTGGGGAGGCAGGCAGCGGTTGGGCTTGCAGACCACTGAATGTAAGTGCGAGTATGGAAGTTATCAGTCCTTTTTTCATTACCTTCGTTTGTATGTTAGAATGAGGTTGCTTGCAGAACGTATTAGCAAACACAGTGCCAAAGGTAATACTGCTGGCGGAATTCTCTGCGGAATTATTGTCCAAAGCCCTATAAAAAGTGTTAAAACTGCAAAATTAACCAGCATATAGCGGCTTATTTCCCTTTTTCGTACCCTGGATAGCATGAATGGAAGGCAGAAAAGGTGAAATGGATGGAATACAAATAATATATAATTGGGACTTACTGCCGGATGCTGTGAGAATAGTGCTAAAAATGCCAGTATACATCCGGCCATTCCGGCAATCAAAAAGAGTATGAGGTCTATGCCCCAGAGAGTTTTCCCTCTTCGTATGCCGTAAATGCTGATGCCTGCTACAAGTATCAGTAATAGCGAAGCCGACTGCATCGGTGTGATGCCTCCGCTGACGAAGTCGGCTGGTGTTTTACCCGTTATTACGATTTTTTCTTCTTTAGCAACCAGTGGCCGTGTTTGTCCTTCTTTGTCCACAATCTGCGCTTTATTGAAATACTCCTGCATGTAGAAGGGGACGAACATTGCCAGCCGCCGGTTGATGGGCTCGTCTGCTTTGCTGCCCATGCATAGGTCCATGCCGAAACGTGACCACAAATGGCCTTCACTGTATTTATGCAGCAAATCCCTGAAAGAGATTCCCGTACTGTTAGCAGTCATATTGTCAGCGTATTGCAGAGTGCCGTTGATGGCACGCTCTATCTGGTCCCGCGGGCGGGTGGCACAATTGTCGTAGAAAAAATTGTAGCGGTATACTCGGTTTTCAGGGCGGTAGTTCTCTGTCAATAGTGCTATCAGGCGTTCTTTTTCCTCTTCTGTTAGATTTAACGTTTGTTGCCAGACATCGCGTCCCAGATAGTTGTATTCGGCGGCGAAATGCTCATAATCGGTTACTCCAAGTTGATAATCCGTTTCTCCCAAGGCAAAACGGAAGATGAAGTTAGGGGCGTTGAAGTTGAACATGCCGTAATTGAAGACGGCGTCAATGCCACGTGTATAGTTCTCGTACCGTATGGCAGTGTGTCCGAATAGGGAATAAATCTCTCCTCCTGCAGCGCAAGTCAGTAGGCTGACGCGTACGGAGTCTGTTGCAGCAGTCTTTTGCTGTTGTGTCACCTGGGCATTTGCTGAAGGCAAACAGAAGAAAAAGATTACTATATATATATGTATAAGTAGGCTTCGTTTCATGCTGCAAACTTACGGAAAAAACTAATATTATCCCAATTTGTGATTAGGAACTAAAGCGGTTATTCGCGTTATTCCGGTCATCTGTGTCCGAAGAATCTTTTTTAATTATGAACTTGATACAATTCTTAATTCGCATTATTGGTTGTTTTGAATCAACTGTCGAGTACGAGTGGTAGATATTTTCTATTTACAAACGATACGGGTGCAAGAAATAGTGGTATATTGAACCTGATTCAGTCGTATACTGAATGCCATTCAATCGTATACTGAATAGGGCTCAGTCGTATACTGAATGTAGCGCATTTAGTTGTATTGATAATCAGGTGGTTGTGGTATGATGTTGCGGCTTTAATAAATCTCAACAGAATGTAAAAGTGGCATTGTGGTTGTTTGGTGTGGATGTGAATAAGAATTCTTGTGCAGTTGTTCTTCTAATAAAGAGATGGTTTCTGCTGAATTTCAATATTAATGTTATATCTTTGCGCCGCTAAATTTATGCAATACGGTGAATCTCATTATTGATATAGGAAATACAATCGCCAAGATGGCGGTGTTTGATGGTGGACGTATCGTGGAGGTGGTGTATGACTCCAATCTGACGTTGGAACGGTTGCCTGAAGTATGCCGTACATATACGATTGAAAAAGCGATAGTGGCTACTGTCATTGATTTGAGTAGAGAGGTGTTGTCGCAACTGGAAGGTATGGCTGTCCCTATTCTGTGGCTCAATGAAAAGACTTCTCTTCCGGTAGAAAACCTCTATGAAACTCCCCGGACGCTGGGGTATGATCGTATGGCGGCGGTGGTAGGAGCCAATGAGCAATTTCCTGGCAGGGATATACTGGTGATTGATGCCGGTACCTGTATCACTTATGAGTTTGTTGATGCTGCTGCCCGCTATCATGGCGGGAATATCTCTCCCGGTCTGCAGATGCGTTTCAAGGCGCTTCATCAGTTTACCGGACGGCTTCCAATGGTGGCTCTTGAGGGGCGGATGGTGCCCATGGGGAAGGATACCGATACAGCTATCCGTGCCGGAGTACTGAAGGGTATTGAATATGAAATTTTAGGTTACGTTACGGCTATGAAGCATAAATATCCTGAACTTTTGGTTTTTTTAACGGGCGGGGATGATTTTTCTTTTGATACAAACTTAAAAAGTATCATCTTTGCAGACAGATTTTTAGTGTTGAAAGGATTAAATAGAATTTTAAACTATAATAATGACAGGCTATAGACAAACACTGTTAGTGCTCTTGCTCACGATATTATCAGGAGCGGCAGTCGCTCAAAATAATACAAATTCTCCCTATACACGATATGGATATGGACAGTTGTCTGAACAAGGCTCTAGTAACAGCAGGGCGATGGGTGGTATTGCCTATGGTTTACGAGACAAGTACCAGACTAACTTCGCTAATCCAGCATCCTATACGGCGGTAGATTCGTTGACTTTTATCTTTGATGGAGCAGTCTCTCTACAGAATACAAACCTCAGTAACGGTACTCTGAAACGAAATGCCAAGAATTCCAGTTTTGATTATATCACGATGCAGTTTCGTGCAAGTAAATGGGCTGCCATAAGCTTGGGATTGTTGCCTTATTCAAATGTGGGATACAGCATGGGAGAGTACCGGGAAGATACGGAATTCCCAGACAAATCTACGACGGTAAGCTATTCGGGAGAAGGAGGTCTGCATCAGCTTTATTTAGGTGCAGGCTTTAAAATAATTAAAAATCTTTCTGTCGGTGCGAATTTTTCGTATCTTTGGGGAGATATAACAAGAACCGCTGCGGAAACCTTTCCGTCCAGTTCAAGTGTATTTCCTATTACAATACAGTCTAATGTGGCTGTAAAGAGTTATAAGTTGGATTTTGGAGCGCAGTACACCCACCAGTTTGGGAAAAAGCATGTTGCAACGTTGGGAGTCGTCTTTTCTCCGGGACATGATTTGAATAACGATGCGTACGAAGTTACGCAGACTGGTAATAGTAATACGGGAGCTACATCGGCAACGAGGGACACTATTGTTACTTGCGGCATTCCGACAACATTTGGTGCAGGTGTGACGTATGTGTACGACAATCGTCTGACGGTAGGAGCGGATGTGATGTTCCAGAATTGGAGCAAAGTGAGCTATATGAACAATGACGAGGCGTTTTGCGATCGTGGAAGAATATCCGTTGGTGCAGAGTATCTGCCGAATCCTATGGGAAGAAGTTATTTGTCTCATGTGAAGTATCGTTTGGGAGCTTATTATTCCAAACCTTATTATAAGATAGACGGTGTACGTGCCGCTGATGAATATGGTGTTACTGCCGGTTTTGGATTACCCATACCGAGAACCCGTTCCGTATTGAGCCTTTCTGCGCAATATGTGCGAACCAAAGGAACCCAGGCAGCGTTCTTGAACGAAAATACATTGCGCATTTGTATCGGAGTAACCTTTAACGAACGCTGGTTCTTCAAGCGTAAAGTGGATTAATGGAAATTGAATAGACAAAAAATATAACAACTAAAATTTAAATACAATGAAAATTAAGATGCTTGTGGCTGTCTTGCTCCTTTCGGGTGGAGTGACCAGCACTTTCGCACAGACTGAAAATTGTAATTCGAACAGTAGTATCTCTCATGAAGCAGTGAGAGCTGGTAACTTTAAGGATGCATACGCTCCTTGTATGGCTGTATTGAAGGATTGTCCTACACTGCGGTATTACACATTTACAGATGCTCAGAAGATTTTAGTAGGTTTCTTGAGTCAGATTAAGGATAGAAATTCTGCTGATTACAAGAAGTATTTTGATGAGTTGATGGATGTATATGATTTGAGAATGAAGTACATTCCTGAATTCATTAGTAAGGGAATGAAGGGCGTGCCGAGTGTAGCTGATGCCTTGGGCGCTAAAGCTGTGGATTATCTTCAGTTTGCTCCTACTCCGGACCTTAATACAGCTTACAATTGGCTGAAAGAATCTGTTCAAGCTGAAAAGGGTGGTTCCAAAGGTGCGGTTTTGCACTATTTTCTGGATGTCTCTATGCAGAAGGTAAAGGCAGATGACAATCATACTGACCAGTTCTTCCAAGACTATATCGATGCTTCCAAGTATGCGGACGATGCTATCGCAGCTGAGACCAAAGAGGCAAAGAAGGCAAACCTGCAAGCTATCAAGGATAATCTGGTAGCTATGTTCATCCAGAGTGGTGTGGCTGATTGTGAATCTTTGCAGAATATCTATGGCCCTAAGGTAGAAGAAAATAAGACAGACTCTACTTTCTTGAAGAAAGCATTGAATATTTTGAAGTTGATGAAGTGTAACGAAAGTGAAGTTTATTTCAAGGCTTCTGAATATATGTATCAAATTGACCCGACTGCCGATGCTGCTGTAGGTGTGGCATACATGTACTATAAGAAAGGCGACTATGACAATGCCGTGAAATATTTTGACGAAGCATTGGCTAAGGAAACCGATAATGACAAGAAAGCTGAAATGGCATATGCTACTGCTGCTGCCTTGATGCAGGCAAAGAAACTGTCACAGGCGAGAGCATACTGCCAGAAGGCTATCAGTTTTAAGGAAAACTATGGCGAGCCTTATATCCTTTTGGCACAAATGTATGGTTCTAATCCTAATTGGACTGACGAGCCTGCTCTGAATAAGTGTACTTACTTTGTAGTAATTGACAAGTTGCAGAGAGCCAAAGCTGTGGACCCTTCGGTTACAGAACGTGCTAACGAATTGATTGGTACTTATTCCCGCCACACTCCCCAGGCTAAAGACCTCTTTATGTTGGGTTACAAAGCTGGTGACCGTATCACTATCGGCGGATGGATAGGTGAATCTACAACTATCAGATAAAATCATGTTGCTACAACCCATCAACGTTGTTTATCATAAAAATGCGAGCATAACCATTGTCCTTGGGGCAATGGTTATGCTTCTTTTATTTTCTTCATGTTCCGGGAAGAAGAAGGAGCTGGGAGATGCCATTACCGAGCGTGACTCTATGGCAGTGATGGATACCCGCGGGGTGACTACACTGGTGTCTGACTCGGGTGTAACACGTTATCGCATCAATACGGAAGAGTGGCTGGTCTTTGACCGGAAAAATCCTCCTTACTGGGCTTTTGAAAAGGGGGTCTATTTGGAGAAGTTCGACTCTATCTTCCAAGTGGAGGCGAGTATCAAGGCTGATACAGCCTACTTCTTTAATAAGGAGGAGTTATGGAAACTGATGGGGAATGTGCATATACAGAATTTGAAAGGTGAGCAGTTTGATACAGAGCTGCTGTATTGGGACCAGCGGGCACAAAGAATTTATTCGGATGAGTTTATCCGTATCGAGCAGCCTGACCGTATTATTACGGGACATGGCTTTGAATCCAATCAGCAAATGACTGTTTACACGATTCGCAAGCCGGAGGGCATCTTCTATGTTGACGAGGAGACTGCCGCAGCAGACAGCTTGCAGACTGATACCATAAATTGATAAGATGGATACCGTTATTTTTTTATTGATAACCATGGCTTTTTCCGCTTTCTTTTCAGGAATGGAGATTGCCTTTGTTTCCGTAGATAAACTGCGCTTTGAGATGGAAAGGAAGTCAGGCGTCACTTCCAATATCATTTCCTATTTCCTTCGCAATCCGAATAACTTCATCTCGACCATGCTGGTGGGTAATAACATTGCACTTGTCATTTACGGTATCTTGATGGCACAAATCATAGAGGTGAATCTTCTTGCCGGAATTATTTCCAATCATTTTGTAATGGTGTTGGTGCAGACTGTAATTTCCACTCTTATTATTTTGGTAACCGGTGAGTTCTTGCCGAAGACTTTGTTTAAAATCAATCCCAATCTGATGCTGAGGGTATGTGCCATTCCTTTATTCATATGTTATGTCATTCTGTTTCCTGTTTCAAAGTTTGCATCGGGATTGTCGTATCTGTTCCTTCGGATATTTGGGATGAAAGTAAACAAGGAGGCGTCGGCCAAGGCTTTTGGCAAAGTGGATTTGGATTACTTCATCCAGTCGAGCATAGAGAATGCGGAAAGTGAAGAAGAACTGGATGCAGAGGTAAAGATATTCCAAAATGCGCTTGACTTTTCGAATATAAAGATACGCGACTGTATTGTACCGCGTACAGAGGTGGTAGCTGTAGATCTGACCACTACATTGGAAGAATTGAAATGTCTTTTTGTGGAGTCGGGTATTTCCAAAATCATAGTATATGATGGAAATATAGATAATGTGGTGGGATATATTCACTCGTCGGAGATGTTCAGGAATCCGGTGGACTGGAGGAATAACGTGAAGGAAGTGCCTATTGTACCCGAAACGATGTCGGCCCACAAACTGATGAAACTGTTCATGCAACAGAAAAAAACGATTGCTGTAGTGGTGGACGAATTCGGTGGTACGGCGGGTATCGTCTCTTTGGAGGATTTGGTGGAAGAAATTTTCGGCGATATTGAGGATGAGCATGATAATACGTCCTATGTATGTAAGCAGCTGGGTGAACGTGAATATGTGCTTTCGGCCCGTCTGGAAATAGAAAAGGTAAATGAGACTTTCGGGCTCGACCTGCCGGAATCGGATGATTATCTGACAGTGGGCGGTCTGATTCTGAACCGTTATCAAAGTTTCCCGAAGCTGCATGAAGTGATTGAAGTGGATAATTATCAGTTTAAAATAATCAAGGTAACAGCCACTAAAATTGAGTTGGTAAGACTGAAAGTCATTGAATAATTTCATTTAGGCATAATTTTTTAAAGAATAAATGGATGCGTATTAGCATTTTTTGTATCTTCGTGCGCTAAAATGAACGTGTTAGGAAAATAATAATAAACAAATAAATCATATTAACTAAAATGGCAACATTACAAAACATTCGGTCTAAAGGACCTTTATTGGTGATTGTTATTGGTTTGGCGCTGTTTGCTTTCATCGCAGGTGACGCGTGGAAAGTGCTTCAGCCACACCAGTCACAAGACGTAGGTGAAGTGAACGGGGAATCAATTTCCGCTCAGGATTTTCAAGCATTGGTAGAAGAATATACAGAAGTCATCAAGTTCTCCAGTGGCAACAGTGCATTGAGCGATGAGCAGACAAACCAAATCAAAGATGAAGTATGGAGAACATACGTCAATAATAAGCTGATTGAAAAGGAAGCAAAGAAACTCGGTCTGGTTGTATCGAAGGCTGAGATTCAGGCTATCATTAATGCCGGTGTGCATCCGATGCTGCAACAGACTCCGTTCCGTAATCCTCAGACCGGTGCGTTTGATAAGGATATGTTGAAGAAGTTCTTGGTGGACTATTCAAAAATGAATAAGGCACAGATGCCTTCACAATATGCAGAATACTATGAATCCATGTACAAGTTCTGGTCTTTCCTTGAAAAGTCCCTTATCCAGGCACGTCTTCAGGAAAAGTATCAGGCTTTGATTACAAAATCTCTTTTCTCCAACCCGGTAGAAGCTCAGGACGCTTTTGATGCAAGAGTAGAGCAGTCAGACCTGCTGCTTGCTGCAGTTCCCTATTCCTCTATCGTTGACTCTACCATCGTTATCAAGGATTCTGATTTGAAGGCTGCATACGACAAGAAGAAAGAACAGTTCAAGCAATATGTGGAAACTCGCAATATCAAGTTCATTGATGTGCAAGTTACTGCAAGTGCAGAAGACAGAGCTGCTCTCCAGAAGGAAATGGAAGAATACACCGAACAACTTACTGCCAATCCTTCTGACTATACTACCTTCATCCGTTCTACCGGTTCCGAAGCTCCTTATACAGACTTGTTCTACACTACTAAGTCTCTGCCTGCTGATGTGACAGCCCGTTTGGATTCTGTTGCGGTGGGTGGTGTATTCGGACCTTATTATAACGTATCGGACAATACTCTTAACTCTTTCAAGAAATTGGCTACTGCTGCTATGCCGGACTCTATCGAGTTCCGTCAGATTCAGGTAGCTGCCGAAGATGCTGAAAAGACGAAGACTTTAGCCGACAGCATCTACAATGCTATTAAGGGTGGTGCCAGCTTTGCTGAAATTGCGAAGAAGTACGGTCAGACCGGTGAGCCTACCTGGATTTCTTCTGCTAACTACGAAGGCGCACAGATTGACGGTGACAACTTGAAATACATTACCGCTGTCACAACTTTGGGACAGAACGAACTGACCAATCTGGCGTTGGGACAAGCAAATGTCATTTTGCAAGTAACCAACAAGAAGGCTGTCAAGGATAAATATAAGGTAGCCGTTATCAAGCGTCCGGTAGAATTCAGCAAGGAAACTTACAGCAAGGCATACAATGAATTCAGCCAGTTTATCGCCGCAAACAATACTTTAGAGAAAATGATTGCCAATGCGGAAGATGCCGGTTATAAGTTGCTGGATAGAGCCGACTTGTACAGCTCTGAACATGGTATCGGTGGTATCAGAGGAACCAAAGATGCTTTGAAATGGGCGTTTGAGGCAAAAGCCGGTGAAGTTTCCGGTTTGTACGAATGTGGCGAGAGCGACCGTATGCTGGTAGTAGGTGTTGCAAGTATTGTTCCTGAAGGTTATCGCCCACTGGCTTTGGTAAAGGACCAGTTGAAAGCTGAAATTCTCCGTGACAAGAAAGCAGAGAAGATTATGGCTGATATGAAGGCTGCCAATGCAACTTCGTTCGAGCAGTACAAGAATATGGCAAATGCTGTCAGTGATTCTGTAAAGCACGTTACTTTCTCTGCTCCTGCCTATATCCCGGCATTGCGTAGCAGCGAACCTTTGGTAGGCGCATACGCTTCTATTGCCGAAGTGAACAAGCTGAGTGCTCCTATCAAGGGTAACGGTGGTGTATTCGTTCTGCAACCTTATGCAAAAGAGAAGCTGAACGAAACATTCAACAAGGAAACTGAAGAGGCTAACTTGGCTAACATGCATGCACGTATGGCAAGCCAGTTCATCAGTGACTTGTATCTGAAAGCCAACGTAAAAGACCAACGTTATTTATTCTTCTAAGAATAGAAAACCCATATTGAAAAGCCGTCCGGTACTTCCGGGCGGCTTTTTCATTGTCTGTACATTTCATTTTCTACACTCTCCGTTGTCTTTGTGCAACTTTATTCCTACCTTTGCATTCTTGAAAGAGTTTTGTTTTAATGAAAAACGATATGCAGAAACGACCTCTATTGGGCTTGACGCTCTCTGAATTGCAGAATGTGGTGAAGAATCTGGGAATGCCCGGTTTCTCTGCCAAGCAGATAGCTTCCTGGCTGTATGACAAGAAGGTGACTTCTATAGACGAAATGAGCAATCTTTCGTTGAAGCATCGGGAATTGCTGAAAGAAATCTATGAGGTAGGTGCCGAAGCGCCGGTAGATGCCATGCGCTCTGTAGACGGTACGGTGAAATACTTGTACCGGGCAGGCGAGGGGCATTTCGTGGAAGCTGTCTATATACCCGACGAAGACCGGGCTACGCTTTGTGTCTCCTCTCAGGTGGGCTGTAAGATGAATTGCAAGTTCTGTATGACCGGCAAACAAGGTTTTACTGCCAATCTGACATCCAACCAGATTATTAATCAAATTAATTCGTTGCCCGAAAGGGACAAGCTTACCAATGTGGTAATGATGGGCATGGGTGAACCACTTGATAATCTGGACGAGGTATTGAAAGCGCTGGAAATAATGACCGCCTCTTATGGGTATGCGTGGAGTCCCAAGCGTGTTACACTTTCTTCTGTGGGATTGAAGAAGGGATTGCAGCGTTTTATTGAGGAATCGGACTGCCATCTGGCTATCAGCCTTCATTCGCCGATACCTTTGCAACGCCGCGAGCTGATGCCGGCAGAGAAGGCCTTCTCCATCACGGAGATTGTGGAATTGTTAAGAAACTATGATTTTAGCAAACAGCGCAGACTATCTTTTGAATATATTGTTTTCAAAGGAGTGAATGACTCGTTACCGTATGCAAAGGAACTTCTGAAGCTGCTACGCGGGCTGGACTGCCGGATTAACCTGATTCGTTTTCATGCCATACCTGGAGTGAATCTTGAAGGGGCTGATATGGAAATCATGACTGCGTTCCGTGATTATCTGACTTCGCACGGTCTGTTTACCACTATACGGTCATCACGTGGAGAGGATATATTTGCCGCTTGTGGCATGTTGTCCACTGCCAAGCAGGAGGAGAATAAAGAAGAATTAATATAAATTATTAACTTAGGTAGGGAGGATATTACGCATTCTTCGTAGCTTTGTGAAAAACTAAAATGATAGAGATATGAGAAAGCACTTGTTTTATTTGAGTATGGTTCTCGTACTGACGCTTTTTTCCGCTTGCGGTGGTGGTAAAAAGGGTGTGTTTACTCCGACCTCCAGCGGTCGTGCGTATGAAGTTCTGGTAGTGGTGGAGCCCGGCTTGTGGGAACGTCCTGCCGGTAGGGCGCTTTTCGATGTGCTTGATTCTGATGTTCCGGGGCTTCCCCAGTCAGAACGTTCATTCCGAATCATGTATACTGCCCCTTCCAATTATGATGCCACTTTAAAACTGATTCGCAATATCATTATTGTCGATGTGAACAAGGACCTCTATACCCAGCCTAAATTCAAGTATGCAAGGAATGTATATGCTGCTCCTCAGTCTATTCTTACTATTCAGGCGCCGGACGAGGCTTCGTTCGAGAAATTTGTGGAGGAGAATAGGCGGGTAATCATCGATTTCTTTACTCATGCGGAAATGAATCGTCAGATTTCAGTATTGAAGGACAAGCATAGCGACTATATAGCAACGAAGGTGAAAAGCCAGTTCGATTGCGATGTATGGGTGCCGGGCGAACTGACATCTACCAAGGAGGGTGAGAACTTCTTCTGGGCAGGTACGAATGCAGCTACCGGCGACCAGAACTTTGTAATCTACTCTTATCCTTATACGGATAAGGATACGTTTACTAAAGAATATTTTGTTCATAAACGCGATTCCGTGATGAAGGCTAACATCCCTGGTGCCCGTGAAGGCATGTATATGTCGACGGATTCTCTGATGACCGATGTACGCCCCATCAGTGTGCAGGGAGACTATGCATTGGAGGCCCGCGGCTTGTGGCGCATAAAGGGTGACTTCATGGGCGGTCCGTTCGTATCGCATGTACGTTTGGACAAAGCCAATCAGCGTATTATCGTATCTGAAATATTTATTTATTCACCTGATAAAATGAAACGTAATCTGGTACGTCAGATGGAGGCTTCGCTCTATACCTTGAAACTGCCTGGCAGCAAGCAGGAAGGTGCGGAAATTCCGGTAGGCGTAACCGCAAAAGATACTACTAATAATAAGTAATAAAAATGGAAGACAACAAAATAAGAGTCGGCATTACACAAGGCGACATTAATGGTGTAGGGTATGAAGTGATTTTAAAGACGTTTGCAGACCCGGTGATGCTGGAATTGTGCACGCCGATTATCTACGGTTCGCCTAAAGTGGCAGCTTATCATCGTAAATCATTGGACTTGCCTACCAATTTCAGTATCGTCAACTCTGCCTCCGAAGCGGTTCCCAATCGCTTGAGTGTAGTGAATTGCACGGATGATGAAGTAAAGGTTGAGTTCTCTAAACCTGACGTTGAAGCTGGTAAAGCTGCACTTGGTGCACTGGAAAAAGCCATTGAGGAATATAAGGAGGGAATGATAGACGTGATTGTCACAGCTCCCATCAACAAGCATACCATCCAGTCGGAGGAGTTTGCCTTCCCCGGACATACGGAGTATATAGAGCAAAAATTAGGAGATGGCGAGAAGGCCCTTATGATTCTGATGAAAGATGACTTCCGGGTAGCATTGGTGACCGGACATATTCCCGTTAAAGAGATAGCCGGAAGCATCACCAAAGAACTGGTACAAGAGAAACTGAAGATATTCAACCGCTCCTTGAAGCAGGATTTTGCTATCAGCGCACCGCGTATTGCAGTGCTTTCGCTGAATCCGCATGCAGGAGACGGCGGATTGCTGGGAACTGAAGAGCAGGAGATTATCATTCCGGCCATCAACGAAATGGCTGCTAAGGGTATGCTTTGCTATGGTCCTTATCCGGCAGACGGGTTTATGGGCTCAGATAACTTTACCCATTTTGATGGTATCCTGGCCATGTATCACGACCAGGGGCTGGCACCGTTCAAGGCATTGGCTATGGACGAGGGCGTGAACTATACTGCCGGCTTGCCGGTGATACGCACTTCGCCTGCTCATGGCACGGCCTACGATATTGCCGGGAAAGGAATTGCCTCTGAAGATTCATTCCGGCAGGCTATCTATGTGGCAATAGATGTGTTCCGTAACCGCCAGCGTGAGAAAGAGGCGCATGCAAATCCGCTGCGCAAGCAATATTACGAGAAACGTGACGATAGCGACAAACTGAAACTCGATAGTGTAGAAGAAGATTTGTAGAATGACAAAAGCGGAAATACAACAAGTAAAATTACGTTTCGGCATCATCGGCAACAACGAAGCGCTGATGCGTGCCATTGATATCGCTATCCAGGTAGCGCCTACCGACTTGTCTGTACTGATTACCGGAGAGAGTGGTGTGGGAAAGGAGAGTTTTCCGCAGATAATACACCAGTACAGCCGGCGTAAGCATGGACAGTACATCGCCGTGAACTGTGGAGCCATTCCTGAAGGGACGATTGACTCGGAACTGTTCGGTCATGAGAAGGGCGCGTTTACCGGGGCTATTGGTGAACGGAAGGGGTATTTCGGTGAGGCCAACGGTGGAACAATCTTCCTTGATGAAGTCGGCGAATTGCCTTTGCCTACCCAGGCACGCTTGTTGCGTGTGCTCGAGAGCGGTGAATTCATCAAAGTAGGTTCTTCTAAGGTGGAAAAGACCGATGTGCGTATTGTTGCCGCTACCAATGTAAACTTGACACAAGCCATTGCTGACGGACGTTTTCGTGAAGACTTGTATTACCGTTTGAACACAGTTCCTATTCAGGTCCCTCCATTGCGCGAACGCGGTGAAGACGTGGTGCTGCTGTTCCGAAAGTTTGCTTCGGACTTTGCAGAAAAGTACCGTATGCCTGCCATTCAGCTGACGGAAGACGGCAAGCAAGTGTTGCTGGGCTACTCATGGCCGGGTAATGTGCGCCAGTTGAAGAATATCACCGAGCAGATATCCATCATTGAGACCAATCGTGAAATCAATGCATCCATACTGAAGGGCTATCTGCCTGAGCAGAACAATATGCAGCGCCTGCCTGCCTTGTTTGGAGTGAAGGAGGACAAGAGCTTCGGGAGTGAACGGGAAATTCTCTACCAGGTTCTGTTTGATATGCGCCAGGATGTAACGGACTTGAAAAAGCTGGTGCATGAGATTATGGCTGAAAGGGGAACGGTAGCCAATCCGGCGGTTGCCACATCGGCCTACTATACGCCGGCTACTCCGGCGGTGGTACCTCCGGTAACATCCAGTGTCCCCACCATTATACATCCTTCGGTAAAGCCGGTTACTCCGGTGGACGATGATTTCCAGGATACGGAAGAATATGTGGAGGAGTCACTCTCCCTGGATGAAGTGGAGAAAGAAATGATACGTAAGGCGCTTGAAAAACATCACGGCAAGCGTAAGAGTGCGGCTCAGGATTTGAATATCTCTGAGCGTACGTTATACAGAAAGATAAAAGAATATGGATTGGATTAAAAAAGCGGCATTTGCTTCCTTGTTGGTAAGCTTGTTATTTCTGGTGAATTCATGTAGTATGAAGTTGGGACTTGCTCCGATAAGCTCTATCGACTATACAAAGGTAAAAACGATTTCCATTGCCGATTTCCAGAACCGGGCAGAGTATGTATATGCACCGCTGGCAACAGAATTTAACCAGAAAATGAAGGATATGTTCATTCAGCAGACTCGCCTGCAACTGGTGAATTCCGGAGGAGACCTGGAAATAGACGGAGAAATAACCGGCTACAATCAATATAATGAATCGGTGGATGCCAGCGGCTACTCTTCGAAGGTGAAGGTGACGCTGACTGTCAACGTGCGCTACACCAATAACACGAACCATGAGGAGGACTTTGAACAGCAGTTCTCGGCTTTCCAGACCTATGATTCCTCAAAATTGCTGACCGAAGTGCAGGACCAGCTGATAACCTTGATGGTGAAAGACATTGCCGAACAGATTTTCAATGCAACTGTAGCTAACTGGTAAACTCATGACGCCTACCCATTTGCAACAATGGATTCAGCATCCCGAGACGCTGAATAGGGATACTTTGTACGAGCTTCGCACATTGGTGGCACGCTATCCTTATTTCCAGTCGCTCCGTTTGCTCTATCTGAAAAACCTCTATCTGCTGCACGACATCAACTTTGGCGCGGAGTTGCGCAAGGCTGTGTTGTATGTGGCAGACCGTCGTGTGCTGTTTTACTTTATAGAGGGTGACCGCTATACTTTGAAATCCCGGAAGGTCTCGTCGCTGTTTTCCGGCGATTTGGAGAAAGAGCCGAGTGTGGACCGTACCCTTTCCTTGATTGACGCATTTCTGGCTACTGTTCCCGAAGAGCATTCACAGCATACGGAGCTGGATTATGCGGTGGATTATACGGCCTATTTAATGCAGGAAGAACCCGGTGTGGATGCAGAAGATGAGTCGGAAGTGCCTAAACTGCGCGGGCATGAATTGATAGATGACTTTATCCAAAAGAGTGAGTCTTCGGATGCCTCGGATACGAGAAGGGAGTTTCTTGTAGAGAAGGAGGAAGAGACTGAAGAAGAGGAAGAACCCTCAGTATCGCCGGTAACGGAAGAGTTGGACGATAGCTGTTTTACGGAAACTTTAGCCAAAATCTATATAAAACAGCACCGATATGACAAGGCGCTTGAAATTATTAAAAAATTAAGTTTGAATTATCCAAAAAAAAATGCTTACTTTGCAGACCAAATCAGATTTTTGGAGAAATTGATTATTAACGCTAAATCAAAATAACAAAATGTATTTATTATTAGTTATCTTAATGCTGATTGCATCTGTGCTGATGTGCTTCATTGTATTGATTCAAAATTCTAAAGGAGGTGGTCTGGCATCAGGCTTTTCATCATCCAACCAAATTATGGGTGTGCGCAAGACTACGGACTTTTTGGAAAAAGCAACCTGGACTCTGGCAGCTGTCATGGTAGTCTTCAGTATTGTTTCTGCTTACACTATTCCTTCTTCCACAGGCAAGGGCGGTGATGTGATTCTGGAACAGGCGCAACAAGAAGAAAAAACTAATCCTTATAACATGCCCGTAGGTACAGAAGCTCCGCAATCGGAGGCCCCTGCAGCTACAACTCCGGCTGAAACTCCTGCTCCTGCAGCAGAAGCCCCTGCAGCAGAATAAGATAAGGATATTGCGGATGACTCCCGCTTGGAAAAATAAGAGAAAGGTTGATACTGAAAAGGTGTCAGCCTTTTTTCGTTTTGATGAAGTATTTATTTACCTTTGTCAGCAATTTATGCAATCTGATTAATAAATTGAAATCCAAATAGTACAATGACAGAACAACTCAAACTTAAATTGAATGATTCCAAGGCTACCCGTTGGGGGGCATTGGTGATTGTTGCCTTCACGATGATGGCAGCTTATTATGTAAACGACGTGGTAGCACCGTTGAAGACAATGTTGGAAACGGACTTGGCTTGGTCGAGTACCGATTTCGGATTCTTTACCGGTGGTTATAGTTTTCTGAATGTTTTTTTCCTGATGTTGATTTGGGGAGGATTAATCCTCGACCGCTTTGGTATCCGTTTCACCGGAAAGCTGGCAACTATCCTGATGGTAGGTGGTACAGCACTTGAATACTATGCAATGACGGGACTTGCCGGTGCCGACGCGACTTTATTCGGAATCAATGAAATATTTGGCTATAAAACGGGTGTGTTTGTTGCTTTTGCCGGTTATTCCATTTTTGGAGTAGGAGCGGAGGTCGCCGGTATTACAGTTTCCAAAATCATAGCCAAGTGGTTTAAGGGGAAAGAGCTTGCCACGGCTATGGGGGTACAAGTCGCTTTAGCACGTATCGGTTCGCAAGCCGGTTATGCCGTAGCCATTCCTTTGGCCCGCGCTTTCGGTATTTCCACACCGGTGTTGTTGGGTTTGGTTCTGTTGTTGGGTGGTATGATTGCTTTCTTCATCTTTGCAGTGATGGACAAGAAGCTGGACAAACAGATGGAAGCTGCTGCCATTGCTGCCGGTACGGAAGATGAGGAAGAGAAGTTCTCTTTTAAGGATGTGAAGAATATTCTGGTCAATCCCGGTTTCTGGCTGATAGCATTGCTGTGTGTATTGTTCTACTCTTGTGTATTCCCATTCCAGAAGTTTGCTTCCGAGTTGATGATTATCAAATACGGTATCAATGAGAATGTGGCCGGTACATTTGCCGGACTTCCGGCATTGGGAGCGCTGATTCTGACTCCGGTCTTTGGTGGTTTCATTGACAAGCGGGGCAAGTCCGCATCTATCATGCTGCTGGGCTCGGCCATGCTGATATGTGTGCATTTCATTTATGCTATTCCCGATATAAACTATTGGCTGGTAGCTATTGTGCTGATGATAATTTTGGGTATCGCTTTCTCGCTGGTACCTTCTGCCATGTGGCCGGCTGTGGCCAAGATATTCCCGGTAAGCCAGTTGGGTACGGCATACGCATTGATTTTCTTTATCCAGAATATCGGTCTTTGGGGTATTCCTACATTGATAGGGTGGGTGCTTGATGCCTATTGTATATCCGGCAAGAAACCAGATGGAACGAATATGTATGACTATACGGTGCCTATGTGCATTTTTACCGGTATTGCCTGCTTGTCCCTTATAGTGGCCCTACTGCTGAAGAAGGCAGACAAGAAGTATGGTTATAAGCTGGAAGAGCCTAATATTCAGAAATAATAGGAAAAGCGGATACCGTATGATGGAAATACCCGAAGGAAAAGTAAGTCTGTTGGACGCTGTTCCGGTCCGCTGTGGACATATAACAACCGAATGGGAAGGTGAGTGCGCCGTACTCGCCTACCCACGGTTTAAATACGAATGGATGCGTCGTTTTTTATTGCCGAAGGGGATGTCTCCTGACATCCATGTGAGGCTGGAAGAACACGGTACAGCTGTCTGGAATCTGATAGATGGACATCGTACCGTGCGCGAAATCATCTCTCTACTTGCCAGGCACTTTGGGGAGGAAGAGAATTATATTCCCCGGGTCACCGCCTACGTAATGCAGTTGCGTAAGGATGGATTTATCCAGTTGACAATCCGGAATTAGAATTCCTTTATTCCCTATCCACTTTTATCAATCCTCCCGTTGCCGTATCAAACAGCACTTTGATGGTAGAATTCTTGTTGAACAGTACCGGTGCGAGGTATTCTACGGTGCCGAATTGGGTAATGGGAAGTTGGTCGTCAAACAATTTCTTATTGTTATACATCAATGTCACTTGTGCCTTGCCCGGAAGGTTATAGGCTACACCGTCCACTTTCTTTTTGCCTTCCTCGGTGGCAGATACATCGGGACTTTTGAGGTCGGTGACGCTGATATAATACGGTTCACCGGCAAGGTCATTATTGGCCACCACTCCCAGCTTTCGGGAAAAACGGAAAGCCACCTCATCTTTCATCTCTTTAGGCGTCAGCCGGATGGTGAATGTCTTGGGTTCTTTCTTTATTTTGCCCGAGAACATTTCCGTCATAGCCGTTTCCTGCTGGTTCAGATTGTCAAGCATCAGCTTGAGTTGGGCGCCGTCCTTGGGCATATTGTCTGCTTCGCCGCGCAGGAGGGCATTCTTGCTTTCGCGGATGCTGTATATTTCCTTGGCCACCAGCTCGGCCATCTTGGCACTGGAGTTGGACATCAGTATTTCTTCCGTCAGAAAACTGCGTGGGTCAATGTTGCTTTCGGTGGCTTTGGCTTCGGGCGTCTTGGCAGCAGGCTTGCCGCTGAACGGAATGTTGATGGAGCGGACAATTCCGTCTTCGGTAAGCTCCATAAGGGGTGCTACGGTCTTGTCTTTCATCTTCACGAAATAGACGTTGTCCTTATCCGGTACACCGGCTATGCGGGTTTCTATCTTATCCAGTGTCCAGAACTCCTCGGGTTCGGCAGACACGTTGTTGAGACGCAGATAGCGGTCGGCATATCTGCAAAATTCTCCGGGAGTGTAAGTATGTTTGGTGGCTTGCAATACGATTTCTATTTCTGTTTTGGGCAACATATAAGTCACTCCGTAGTCTTTGCCACGCATCACACCGGTGGTTACGTCTGTTTGCGCCATGGCAGTGATAGACAAGAACAGAGCTGAGAGCATCAATATATTCTTCTTCATAATGTACATTCGTTTAGACTGATTTAGCTAAGGGACAAAGTTAATGAAGTTATCTTTGCTAAATATTGCTTTATAAATTATTAACAGAGCTGACGAACTGTACGCAAACCGGCATGTCGACTACAATGTCCTGATGAGTATCTTCCAAGAGTCCGGTAACTTCGTTTCGTTTGTATACCTGAATGACATTGCTGTCGCGGCAGGCGGCAAGCAAGTATTTACCGTTGGGCGTGATGTTGAAGTTGCGGGGATGGATGCCGGTGGGCTGATAACCTACCTTTGCCAAGGTCCCATTTTCGGGATTCACGGCAAAGATGGCGATGCCGTCTTCTTTCAGACGGTTGCTGGCGTAGAGGTATTTCCCATCCGGACTGAGGTGGATGTCTGCACTTCCACGGGCGGCTACGGTGTCGGCTGTGATAGTCTGTATCTGTTCCAGGCAGCCGTCGTCGTAACTGAAGGCAATGACCTTACCGGACAGTTCGGTGATGAGATAGGCAAACTTCCCGTTAGGGCTGAATGTCAGATGGCGCGGGCCGGAATCCGCTTCAATGTCAACGGCTTCCAGAGAAGCATGAGGAATAGGGTCGTCGGGGTGCATCACAAAGCGCAGGATGCGGTCGGCACTGAAGTCGGTGGCGAAGATATACTTTCCGTCCGGTGAAAAGACCGTGCAATGGATGTGGGGAGTGGCTTGCCGTATGGCGTCGGGACCGGTGGCAGAGCCTTGAAAGAGCGTGTCTGCAGGAGCCAAAGTACCGTCTTTCTGTAAAGGAAAGACGGACATGGTTCCACCGCTGTAGTTGGCAGTCAACACTTCCCGGCCATTGGTGGCCACGTAGCAGGGGTCGGCGCCGAAGGTGGGAACGGTGTTCAGCAGGCGCAGTTCTCCCGTTTCCCGGTCTAAGGAAAGGGAGCTGAGGGCTGCTGTGCTGTCGTTCATTTCACTGACGGCATAGACAAATTCGCCATCTCCCGAGGGGACGAGGTAGGAGGGATTGGGCAATGCCGCTGAACTGAGCGGAACGGCTGTTCCCGTCTCCTGATTAAAGCGGAAGGTATAGATACCCTTGCTTGAGCCATTCGTGTAAGTACCTATTAGCATGGCGAGTTCGTCCTGGTCACCGTTAGTGCCCTTTGGAGAAGAGCCACATGCTGTCAAACCTAATCCGAGCATACAGAAAAGAAGTGTTTTCATTAATTTAATGTGTTAATGTGCCAATATGCTAATGTGCTAATTGGCTGCGCTGTATATGCTGCATGGTCATTGGTACATTAGCATATTGGCACATTAGCACATTAAAATTTAACTTCGGCAATACTGACGCGGTCATCGTTCAGCACGATGCGGAGGTCGCTGGCGGTAGTGCCTTTGAACGGATAGGAAATCAGTTTGCCGTATTCGCTGACGGTGCCCGAATATACGGTGAGGAACTGTCCGCCACCGCCCGAGAGCTGGATTTCGAAGGTTGCCGGCAGGTTGTTGTCACGTGTAAAGGCAATGGCAACTTTATCTACCTTGGCTCCGTTCTTCAAGGCAAAGGTAATATAATCTCCCTTATTTCCTTGCCATGCGGTATTGATTTTTTCGTCGAGCACGTTTTCGGCATCCTCTGGGTTGGTGCTGGCACTCACACGCTTTGCTGGTTTTTGGGCTTCAATGGCTTTGGCACGGGTCTGGTAGTCTTCTACGGTCAGCGTTCCGTTCAGGCGGATGTCTTCGGAAGAGGCGCCGGCCATGAGTACGAAGTCGCCGGGTTCCACCACCCATTTCATGTCGGCGTCCAGAAGCTCCAGGTGCTTGCGGTCGATGGTGAAGGACAGCTCCTGGGCTTCGCCCGGTTCGAGGTGGATGCGCTGGAAGCCTGCAAGATTCTTTTCGTAGGTGGTGATGCTGCTCAGTACGTCGCGGATATAGAGCTGCACTACTTCATCTCCGGCACGTTTGCCGGTGTTGGTCACCTTCAGGCGGACGGTGGCAGACTCGTTCGGGGTGATGACTCGGGGGGTGATGTCGAGGTCGGAGTACTCGAAGGTGGTGTAGCTCAAGCCGTAACCGAAGGGGTAGAGTGCTCCGTTGATGCGTGACATGTTGCCCGTAGGTCCCGGATTCTTACCGCCGTCTATCTGTGAAGAAGGTTTGCAGGGGAAGTTGAAGGGGATTTGCCCTACGGTCTTGGGGAAGGTCACCGTCAGCTTTCCACCGGGGTTGTAGTCGCCGAAGAGGATGTCGGCCAGGGCTGTTCCGCCTTTGGAGCCGGGATACCAGGCTTCGAGGATAGCGGGGACGAACTTGTCTGCCCAGTTGATGGAGAGCGGGCGTCCGTTGATGAGTATCAGTACGACGGGCTTGCCCGTGGCTTGTATGGCTTGAAGCAGTTGCAACTGCCGGCCGGGCAGGTCGAGGCTGGTGCGCGATTTGTTTTCGCCGCAGGTGCGTTGTCCGCCGCCCAATACTACGACGGCAACATCAGCTTGGCGGGCATTTTCTACGGCTTTGTCTATCTCGGCTTGCTCGTCGTCGGTCAGAGGATAGTCTATGATTTCACTTTCGGGCCAGTGGGCATCCACTAGGTCGCAGCCTTTGGTGTAGAGCACCTCTGCCTTGCTTTTTGTCTTTTCTTGAATGCCTTCCAGTACAGTGGTCACTTCTACGGCAAGTGGGCCGTAATGGGTCAGCGCGTAGCCTTCTTCATTGGCATTGGGACCACAGACGGCAATCTTCTTGGTGGAGTTGATGTCTAAGGGCAACAGCTCATCGGCATTCTTCAGCAGAACGACGGACTCGTGGGATGCCTGCAAGGCGATGGCTTCGTTCTCTTCTTTTTCCACTTCACGGTCGGCACCGGCAAGGTCTGTCTGGTAGGGGGCATCGAACAGACCAATGAGGAACTTTACCCGGAGGATGTCGCGCACACGGTCGTTAATGACTTCTTCGCTCAGCCCGCCTTCCTTCACCAGTTCGCGGAGGGGAAGGACGAAGGAGTCGGGCGAGCGGAAGGTACAGCGTACGTTCAGCCCGGCTTCCACGCTTTGGCGGACGGCTTCTTTCATGTCTTTGGCGGTGCCGTGCTTGGTGTAGAGGTATTCTACGGCGTCACTGTCGGATACGACGTAGCCACGGAATCCCATTTCGCCACGCAGGCGGGTGGTGAGCCAGTAGTAGCTGCCCTGCACGGGGATGCCGTCGTAATCGTTGTACGAACTCATTACGCCCAGCATGCCAGCTTCCCGGATGACGCGTTTGAAGGGGTAGATGTGTATGTTCTCCACTTCGCGCGGCGACATTTGCGGGTCCACGCGTGCCATGCCTTCGCGGGCGCCTTTGTTGTTACTGTAAGCGGCAAAGTGCTTGCCGGTGGCGGCCACTTGGTGGTTGTGCTGCAAGCCGCGCACCATTTCGATGCCCAGTTCGGCTACGAGGTAGGGAGATTCGCCGTAAACTTCTTCGTAGCGTCCCCAGCGCTGGTCGCGTCCTACGTCGAGGATGGGGGCGTAGACGTTGGTGTAGCCCAGCATGCGGGCTTCGCGTCCGGTGATGAGTCCTACTTGGCGAATCAGTTCACGGTTCCAGGTATGTCCCAGTCCCAGTTGGGTGGGGAAGTTGGTGGCGCGGTAGCTTTCCACGCCGCGTATGCCTTCGTTGGTAAAGTCTACGGGGATGCCGAGACGGGTATCTTCCACAAAGAACCGTTGCACCTCGTTCAGTGCCCAGGCGTGGCGCGAGGCGGGCCAGACGTAGGCATTGTCCGAGGGAGGCAGCCCCCATTGCTGGAAGCCGTTCAGGTGTTCGTCGATGGCGCCGATGCCGTCTTTCCAGAGCAGCTCTTTCCATTCGGGGGTGGGGAGGTCGTCTTTCAGTACGCGTTTGTAGCCGTAGAGGGTGACCATTTGGCAGGTCTTTTCGTCCAGCGTCATCTGTTGCAGCAGGTTTTCGATGCGTGCTTCGAGCGGGGCGGAGGGGTCTTCGTACACGTCTTTCACTCCGTTTTTGTTGAAGTCTATCCAACCTTTGCGGTACATTTCACTTTTCACCGGCTTGTAGGTTGCCGGTGTTTTGGCAGGCTTTTGTGCGCAGAGCAGTGTGCTTCCTCCAAGCAGCAGGGTTAGGGCAATAAGGTTCTTCATGATATGTTCTAAAAATCTCTTGGTTATTATTGTTTCTTTTGTTGACAAAAATACGGCTAATGTGTGAAATAAAGGGATAAAATAGTCCGAAGTATCGGCTTTTATTGTCCGAAGGGTCTTCCTCTTACTAAAAATATCCTCCAAGACGCTACCGGGGAATTCAAATCATTATTAGACGAAACATATCATTCACTTTTAAAAAGAAAGAACACTATAATAACCTGAAAAGTAGATGCAATCGCGGTGTATACAAGTATTACGGCTACATCTGTTAAACGAGGGTGTATTTATATAATAGGAATCTGTTGGCGGAATTGTTGCTTGTACGGAAGAACTTTCTTTTCAACCTTGGGATGTCTAAACCAAACCTTGGTTTAGACATCTCAAGGCTGGGTATGGAAAAACCAAAGTTTGGGATAGATTGCTTCCTTAATTCTTTCCGGTTTTTCAGTTAACTTCAGAGACTTTTTCCGTTAACTTCCCATCTCTTTTGTGCAAATATCCATTACAGAAGATAGATATTCCCTCTTGCAGGGGGTAATTCCGTCAACGGATACTGGCTTTGGTAGCTGTTTGAACATTGATGACAATGGGGTGCACATATTCTATGTATGGAAGATTATTGTTTTTATCACGAAAAGTCAGTATTAGCTAATATTTGTAAATATATGGTGATTGCTAATAAAAGAATATGTATCTTTGGGCCAAAGAAAGCGGTAGAGGATGAAAAATAAAGTAGCATTTATCCCTTTTTCACCCTCCCTACTTAGCAATGAGTTACGCAATCTTTTAAATTTCAGACCGTTACAAAGTCATGGGGTTGACTGGATTTGACAGCGGGCAGAAATGGTAAGTAAGCATGCAGTGCGTCGTTGATTTGCACTTTAATCTCAGTCCTCAAAATTTTATCTGGCGAAACTCGTTACGCTCTCGCTGCTTAATCGAAGTATAGTAGATTGAAGCTTAATCCCGGCACCAGGTGCTGGGACGTGACATCACTCGGAAGCTGTTGCTCCGAAGCATTCCGATAAAGTGGTGCAGTCAAATCGGGGATAGTTCGTGTCAGCCTCGTGGCGCGGGTGAAAATTTAGAGGATAAGGCAACGGTTGATGGCTTTGGTTCTGCCGCTGCACGAAAATTTAGGCAAAGATAAGCATGTAGAAAGCTTATGATTTCCTCGTTTGGACGAGGGTTCGATTCCCTCCAGCTCCACGGATATAGTAAAAAGAAGTTTGTAAGTCCTTGAATTCCAGTAATTCAGGGGCTTTTTCTTTTCTTCTACTCCCCCTACCTTTTATATTCATTTAGAAAATAGTTGTAGTAAATGTGCTACAATTCAAAATTAATATCTACTTTTGTCTGTTCAAAAACCAATAACTATTAGAAGTGGGGGCAACACTTTAAATTCTGCAACAGATTTATGAAAATTCACGAAGGAAAATGTACAGAGAAGATTTTGAAAGAACGTGAACGGATTGGTAGTCGGTTAGCCATTCTTCGCAAGAAGAGAAATATGACCCAAGAGGAATTGGCTAATCTTTGTGGTGTTAATCGTGTTAATATAGCCAAGATAGAGAAAGGGGCTTATAATGTGAGCATTGATATACTATCTAAGGTAACATCCGCTCTTGGTTTTGTGATAGATATAAAAGTGGATAGCTCTGTTTGTCCGACTCATTTCTCTCAACGTAAACCTGTAAAGCTGGTAATAGGGAAAGACTATTATGTCAGTTTTGGCAATAACGAAGCCCATAGATGTAAGCTGGTTGATATTCCGGAGATGTACCAAGGTCAAAGAATTAAAATCGAAACTCCGACCCCGAGAGGGTCTATCACCCACATATTATTTGCCGATGAAATAGGAACGACACCTGACGAGGCTGTAATGAACCAAGTAACGATGTAAAAACATTAAAAGGGAGGAAGTGCAAGTTCCTCTTTTATTGAAATCCCCCTCGCTACAACCATCTGCAGCGAGGGGGATTTTTTAGTTTATGAGGGTTTCTACACCCACTCTTTCATCAGAGCTATTCAAAAAATTAATGATTTCTTCTGAATATATAATCTTAAATTGATGGTTCGGAATCAATTCTAAAGCTGGGAAATCAGTAGTGATTAACAGTTTTAGTCCCTTTCTTTAATATGTAAAAGCAACTTGTACAAAAGAAGTTTCTTATATACGGGATAGCAGCAATAACTCCGTTGAGCCTTCGTGGGGACAAGCCGAATTTGATTTTATAATGTGGGTTTATAAGGTACAGTCTCCGGTCAATGATTTGATAGTTGGCTTGCCGGACGATGCGATTGAACAGTTCGATGGTGCATCCGGTGCTCTTTATATCCAGTAGCTCCGTAATTGCGTGTTCCTGCTCACCGCATAGTCTTAATATCCATCTGTATAAAGTGCGGGGAAGGAGGTGGAGAAAAGGGAAATGTGAAACAATGTGGCTGTGTGCTATCTGCTGGTGGCCTCCGAATGGCATTTGCCAGGCGGGAAATCCTACAAATACAGCTCCGTCGGCAGACAAATGTTTTTGTAGGCCGGAGAGGAACCGTTCTTTGTCTCTGATATGCTCTATCACATCGTGTAGAAGAATCAGGGGAAAATTCGTAGCCTTGTCCTCAAGCTGGAAAATGTCGGTGGCAATGAACTGTCCCTGCTGATGCCTTTGGGTGAAGAAGGTCCTGGCTTGCTCTATTCGCATGGCATCAATGTCTACGCCCATCACCCGGCAACCGGCTTTGGCAAAGGGGAGCAGATTGCCTCCCTCTCCACAGCCCACTTCCAGCACTTTATCGGGGATGTGTCCGATGACTTCCTTTATGTAGGGGATATAATAGTTCTTGCTGGTCTGTGACTGTTCACCAAAGTAGCTTTCCCGGTCGGTATGTCGTTTCTGCATGTTCTTTGTTCCTTCTTGAGTTTGATTATCCATATAAATAGATAATCAGTCGGGTAAAAGACTGCGTGGCGCATCGTTTTTTTACCAGGAAATGCGGAGACCTACCGGGAGGGTGAATGTGAACGGATGTTCCTTTCGGATGGTGCGCAGTTGGCTGCCGTCGGGGATGTAATAGTTTATAGTCGGCTCCAGATAGATGCCTGCCTGGGGTGTGAGGCGATATTGTATGCCTATACTTGTGTTGACCGACCACTGCCAGGGAGCACTTACCGGCTGGCTGTCGAGCTTGTGTGGAATACTGTCCGTGACATGGAAGCTTTGGAGTGTCCCTTTTATGGGGATATCCACCTGCATGCCTGCCGTGGCATAACTGGAGAAACGTTTGTAATGCCAGAAACGGTAGGAAAGCCGGAGAGGAATGCCGATATAATGCAACTTCTGGTTGTCTTGAATGCGGAATGCTTCGCCGGTAGTGAACTCCGACCTGAGAAGCGTATATTGCAATCCGGTTTCCAGACTCCAACGCTCATTCAATTTCTTGCTGAGAGAGAGTCCCACGACGATGGGGGCATGATGTTGCTGGTTCTCAACAATCCTGCCGCTGTTATTCTGGGCAATCTGCATGAGTCCGATGGAATCTTTTCCCAGAGTACCCTGCTGATAGCGGGTGTACAGATAAGAATAATACTCTTCCCACGTGCTGACTTGTTGAGGGAAGTCACTTGAAATGCCGTCGGTATGTGGAGTGGCAATCAGCTTATATAAGTTCTGTGCCAGTTGCGGTCCGAGTGAACCTGCCAGCATCAACTTCCATTTTCCGGATTTCTTCTTGCGGGTTGGCGGCATCAGGGAAGGGGAGAAGACGAAAGCCATCTGTCGGTTGGTGATGGTCTGTCCGGTGAATGGAGAAGGTATGGGATATTTGTGGATACTATCTTTCATTGTGGGTATGGCAAGGGGCCATTCTGTGGAAACTGGAACGGGAGGGATGATTCGTTCCCTTTTGTTCAGATTTTCTTTGGTATAGCATTGTTCGTCGGTTCGAGGAGTATCGGTTTTCTTTGTTTGTTGCGTACTCCCGGCTTGCCTGGAAGAAACTTTGGACAAACGGTTTTCCCTGATACTCTTTTTCTCTCTGTACAGATAGTCATATAGCGTTGGAAAGAGAAGCAATGCTGTCAAAACAATGAATACACGGTATCCTGCCAGCATCTTTTTAAGTAAAATTTTCGCCCGGAACAATTGGGAGGAAGAGGAGTGTGGCGCTATACCCAGTAAATCTCCGATTTCTTTGTGGGACAATCCTTCCAGTACTGCCAGTTTAAATACCTTGCAGTAGCCCTCCGGAAGGCTCTCCACTATATCCAGCATCTTATCGTACGAAATGAAATCCGGACAAAAAGGATTTTCAGCAGGCTCTTCCTCTTCCGGAATATCTGTCAATGGGATGGTGGGGTTGGCATTGGCATGGTTAAGGTATTGCAGTGCCAGGTTTCTCATAATCTTTTTCATCCAGTATTCCAGTTTCTCCGGGTTGCGCAGCGAATGAATGGAAGTGAATATGATGACAAAACCGTCGTGAAGAAGATCTTGGGCTATCGTTGGGTCGGGAATATAGCGTAGGCATACTTTCAGCATTTTCTCTGAATAGTTTGCGTAGAGCAGGCTCAAGGCCTGCCCGTTTCCCTTCTGGCATAAAGTGACAAGAGCTTTTGTATCCATGTGTTTGTCTCAATGTTATTTCTTAAGGATAGAGAAGAACATGAATGACTGCATGGATTTTTATTTTTTAACTAAGCCCCCCGGTTGGCTTCTGCTGCACAGTCCGGACAAATGCCTTTCAGTACATAGTTGATGCTGTTCAGTGTAAATCCTTGAGGCAGCTTCACCACCGGAGTGGGAATGTTGGTGAAGCAGAAGGTTTTGTTGCATTTCTCGCAATGGAAATGGGTGTGCAGGTCGCTTACGTCGCAAGAGCAACTGTCGCTGCACACGGCATACTTGAAGGAACCCGTCCCGTCATCTATACTGTGTATCAGATGATGGGAGAGGAATAGGGTAAGGGTACGGAAGATGGTGGATTTGTCCACCGTATCCAGCATGGTTTCAAGGTCGAGCAATGAGACGGAACGGCCTGCCTGCATCATGGTGCGCAATACCAGGATGCGGATGGCAGTGGGCTGTATGTCCCTTTTGGCCAATAGGTCCAAATATTTCTTTTCTTCCATTTTTTCTATTTAATAAGTTTTTGTATGCGTATGGCGTTCACTATCGCAATGAGGGCGACGCCTACGTCGGCAAAGACAGCTTCCCAAAGTGTAGCGATTCCACCGGCACCGAGGATGAGGACAAGCAGCTTCACTCCGAAAGCCAGCGAGATGTTCTGCCAGACAATCCGGCGGGTTTGCCTGCCCGCATGAATGGCGGTGGCCACTCTCGAAGGCTGGTCTGTCTGTATCACTACATCGGCGGTTTCGATGGCGGCATCGCTGCCAAGTCCGCCCATGGCGATGCCCACATGACTAAGGGCAAGAACCGGGGCATCATTGATGCCGTCGCCCACAAAGGCTATTCGGTTGGCAGGGTTGCTGCGGAGTGCCTCGATGTGCTTCACCTTTCCGTCCGGCAGCAGGTCTCCGTATGCCTGGGTGATGCCTAGCTTTTCTGCAAAGTTAGTAACAATGGCTTGTTTGTCTCCCGATAATATCTGAATATTATTGATATTTAAAGCTTTTAATTCTTTGACGGCGTTGACGGCATCTTCCTTCAATGTGTCTGATAGCAACAGATAACCGGCATATTTTGTTCCGATAGCGCAGGCCACAATCGTATCGACAATTGATGACAATTCATCGGGATATTCTATCCCGAACTTAGTCAGCAGGCGGGTGTTGCCCACCAGGACACGCGTTCCATCCATAGTGGCTTGCAGTCCGTGGCCGGCAATCTCCGTAACGTCCGTTGTGGCAATCAGCTCTATATCTCTTTGTTTGGCATAGCTTATGATGGCTTTGGCTATGGGGTGCGTACTGTTTCGCTCTGCCGAGGCGGCAAGCTGTATCAACTTCTCTTCCGTAACTCCCGGTTGTGCCTGGCAGGATTGTACATCGAAGGTACCTTTGGTCAGCGTACCCGTCTTGTCGAATACCACCGTGTTGACTTGGGTGATGGCATCAAGGTAGTTGCCACCTTTGAAGAGGACACCCAGGCGGGAGGCGGCGCCGATTCCTCCGAAGTAGCCTAACGGAATGCTTACGACGAGGGCGCACGGGCAGGAGATAACCAGAAAGACCAATGCCCTGTATAGCCAGTCATTGAAGATGAACGAGAATTGTGCATCTGCCAGCGAATAGAGGAAGGGGAGCAGTACAATCAATGCCGCCAGTCCGGTGACGGCGGGCGTATAGATACGGGCAAACTTACGGATGAAAAGTTCTGCCGGCGCTTTGCGCTCGGAGGCATTCTGCACCAGTTCCAATATACGGGAAAGAGCACTTTTCTCGAAGGGTTTGGTGACTTGGATGCGTACGACTTTGTCGGTCGCAATCATTCCGGCAAGCACTTCCCCGCCCTGGCGGATGTTGCGGGGAACACTTTCTCCCGTCAGTGCGGAGGTGTTGAAGGCGGCAACTTCGTCCAGCATCGTTCCGTCCAGGGGGACGCGCTCTCCGGCTTTTACTTCGATGGTTTCGCCTACCTGCACACGTTGGGGAGCTTCGACAAGTGTACTGCCGTTTCTGATGACCGTTGCCGTTTCGGGACGTACGTCGAGCAGGGCGCTGATGTTACGCTTGGCTTTGTCTACGGCTTTGTCCTGAAAGAGCTCTCCCAAGGAGTAGAAGAGCATGACGGCAACGCCTTCGGGATATTCGCCTATATAGAAGGCGCCGAGGGTGGCGATGGACATAAGGGTGAATTCGCTGAACACGTCCTTTTGCAGGATGCTTTCCCAGGCTTCCCTCATCACCGGGAGGCCTACGGGGAGATAGGCAAGCAAGTACCATATAAAAGGTACATACTCTCCCTTGAAGAAGGTGGTGTCAGTAGCATTCAGGATGAGCCCTCCGAAGAGCAATAGGGCGGAGAGGATGATTCTCCAATAATCTTTCAGCAGACTGTTTCTTTTTTCTTGTATCGCTGTATGTCCGTGTGTGCAGCAGCATTTGCAACTCATATTGTTTCCTCCTATTTTCTATTTTCTGCAGCAAAGGTAGCGGAAAGGAGATGCAACTTGGTTGCAAAGTGAAAATTCCCGGACTGTCCGGGCTGTCTTAGATTTCCAGCATCCGCTTCTCCCGTTCCAGGTCTTTCTCGTTCAGCAGGGGAGAGGGGACGGAGCAGGTTTTGATGAAGTCGCCCGGCTGGCAGGTGTAGTTGTAGTAGGGGCGTTGCTCGTCGGTCAGCTGGTCTTGGGGGATGAGCTGGCCTTTCAGTTCCAGGAAGTCGTCCATGGAGGTGCTGTCCGAGTGTTTGATGAAGAGGATGCGGCGGGCTATGGGGTTGCGGTTGTAGTCCAGACAGAGGTAGAGCCCTTTGAGCAGGTGGGGAAAGTCGTACATGGGCAGTTGCAGGTAGATGGTGGACAAGGCCAGTTGGGGCGCCTCGCGTTCGTTGAAGAAGATATAGGCATTCTGGTGGTTGTTGAAGACAGCAGTGCCGAAGTGGGTGGTGTTGTAGGCGCTCATGTGCACCACTTTGACGTGGTCGTTGCTGTCGGCAGGGGTTATCAGGTAAGGCTCTACCTTTAAGGCATTGGAGGAGGAAGAGAGGCTGTAACTGATGTAGATGCCGCTGTAATTGTACACTTCCTGCGCCGAGTGGAGCATCTCATGAAGTTTATTAATAATGGAAATTCATTTTTGCTGTCAGCACCCGCCTCTATCTTTGCCGCCGAAATCAAGAACGAACTTAAACGACACACTATGTTCAACGGTGAGAAAAAACAGATAATACAGAGCAAGAGACTGGCTGATGCCTTGTTCATCCTTTGGGCGGGTGGAGCGGCTTTGCTCTCCTATTCACTGGTCTATGCGCTGCGCAAGCCGTTTACGGCTGCGGGCTTCGACGGGCTCGACTTCTTCGGGATGGATTACAAGACGGCAACCAGCATCGTGCAGATTTCCGGCTATTTTATTTCCAAGCTGATTGGCATCAAGGTAATTTCGGAACTGAAGAAGGAGAACCGTCTGAAGTTCATCATCCTCTCGGTGGCGGTGGCCGAGCTTTCGCTGGTGCTGTTCGGAGCGTTGCCCCGGCCGCTGAATGTCTTTGCGCTGTTCTTCAACGGGCTTTCGTTGGGATGCATGTGGGGAGTGATTTTCAGTTTCCTCGAGGGGCGGCGGGTGACGGACCTGCTGGCGAGCCTAATGGGGCTGAGCATTGCCATCAGTTCGGGCACGGCAAAGTCCGTCGGGCTGTTTGTGATGGAGCATCTCCACATCAGTGAGTTCTGGATGCCTGCCTTTATCGGTGCCTTTGCCTTCCCGCTGCTGTCGTTGCTGGGCTGGCTGATGACGAGAATGCCGCAACCTACCGCGGCAGACCGGGCACTGCGCTCGGAACGGGTGACGCTGGACGGCAGGGCGCGTGCGGACCTCTTCAAGAGCTTCATGCCGGTATTGCTGATGCTGTTTGCGGCAAACTTGTTCATCACCGTCTTGCAGGACATCAAGGAGGACTTCCTGGTGAAGATTCTGGATGTGGAGGCGGCGGGGCTGTCGTCGTGGGCATTTGCCAAGGTAGATGCGGTGGTGACACTGATTATCTTGTTGCTTTTCGGACTGATGTCCGCGGTGAGGAGTAATATAAAGGTGCTGTGCCTGCTGCTGGTGCTTGTGACGTGCGGCACAGCGACCTTGGGATTCGTGGCCTTCAATTACGATGGGTTGCAACTGCCACCCATGACGTGGCTGTTCCTCCAGAGTTTGTCGCTCTATACTGTTTACCTCAGCTTCCAGACGTTGTTCTTCGAGCGTTTCATCGCCTGCTTCCGCATCAAGGGGAATGTGGGGTTCTTTATTGTCACACTCGATTTTATCGGGTATACCGGTACGGTGGTGGTATTGGTATTCAAAGAATTCTTCAATCCGGACATCAACTGGCTGGATTTCTATAACCTGATGTCGGGCTATGCCGGCATTGTGTGCAGCGTGGCTTTCCTATGCTCGGCTGTCTACCTGGTGCAGCGCTATCGCAAGGAGAATGCTTCGGGACCGTTGGGCTCTTCCCTTTTCCGTTTGCGCCGTTGGTCCCGGCCGGGCAATTCCTTGCTTCTTGAGACTGAATAATAATATATCGTATGAAAAGAATTGAATGTATCATTATGGACTGGGCAGGAACTGCCGTCGATTACGGTTGCTTTGCTCCCGTCGCCGCCTTTGTCGAGAGCTTTCGGGCCATCGGCGTTCCCGTCACTGCTGCCGAAACACGTGCGCACATGGGGCTGACCAAAGTAGAAGAAATCCGTGCGCTGTTCGATATAGAGCGTGTCCGTGCGGAATTTGAACGGAAATTCGGCCGTCCCGCCGGTGAGGAAGACGTGCAGGCACGTTATGCCGAATTCCAACGGGTGTTGTTTGCCTCGCTCGAAGATTATACCGACCCTATTCCCGGTGTGGTGGAAACGATTTCCGCACTGCGTGCGCAAGGTATCCGCATTGGCTCCACCACCGGCTATACCCGCTCTATGATGGATGTTGTGCTGCCTGCCGCCACAGCCAAAGGCTATGCGGTAGATAATTGCGTCACTCCCGACGGGTTGCCTGCAGGCCGTCCTGCTCCCTACATGATATATAAGAATATGGCAGACTTCGCCATCCCCTCCGTAGATTGTGTGTTGAAGTATGGCGACACCATCGCCGACATCAAGGAGGGTATCAATGCCAAAGCATGGACCGTCGGCGTAGTCCTCGGCAGTAACGAACTGGGACTGACACAAGAGGAAGTCTCCTCCTTGCCTGCCGATGAGCTCGAAGCCCGTAAGGCCGATGTCCGCCGCCGCATGCTTGCCGCCGGTGCCCACTATGTGGTCGATACCATTGCCGAGCTCCCCGCAGTCATCGCCGAGATAAACCGTAAACTTGAGATTTTGTAACCCTTATAAACGTATAAACTTAAAAACTCAATGCATATGAAACCCTACATTCTCCTTACCCCCGGCCCCCTTACTACCTCACAAACCGTCAAGGAAGCCATGCTGACCGACTGGTGTACCTGGGACGAAGACTACAACCTCCACATTGTGGAAGAAATCCGCAAGTCCCTCGTCTCCCTCGCCACCCAGCATACCGGCGACTATACTTCCATCCTCCTGCAAGGCAGCGGCACGTATTGTGTGGAAGCCGTCATCGGTAGCGTCATCAAGCCTGGCGACAAACTCCTCATACTGAGCAACGGCGCCTACGGCGACCGCATGGGCAACATCGCCGAGTATCACGGCATCTCGTACGACATGCTTGCTTTTGACGAAACAGAGCAAGTCTCCGTCAGCTACGTCGACGACTATCTTTCGCACAATGCCGAAATCACCCACGTTGCCGTGGTGCATTGCGAAACCACTACCGGCGTGCTCAATCCCCTCAAGGAGATAGCCCACCTCGTCAAGATGCACGGCAAGAAACTGATTGTAGACGCCATGAGCAGCTTCGGCGGTGTTCCCCTCGATGTACACGAACTGGGCATAGACTTCCTCATCAGCAGTGCCAACAAGTGCATCCAGGGCGTTCCGGGATTTGGCTTCATCATCGCCCGCTGTTCCGAGCTGTTGCACTGCAAGGGCGTCTCCAAGTCACTCTCTCTCGACATTTACGACCAATGGGAAGCCATGGAGAAAGGACATGGCAAATGGCGTTTTACTTCTCCCACACACGTGGTCCGCGCCTTCAAGCAAGCCATGGACGAACTGGCAGAGGAGGGCGGTGTGGAGGCCCGTCACAACAGATATTGCGAGAACCACCGCGTGCTGGTGGACGGCATGCGTTCCCTCGGTTTCCAAACGTTGCTGCCGGACGAGATTCAATCGCCCGTTATTACTTCTTTCCTCTATCCTTATGCCGATTTCAACTTCAAAACTTTCTACACACAACTGAAAGAACGTGGATTTGTCATCTATCCGGGAAAGATTTCGCAAGCCGACACTTTCCGTATCGGCAATATCGGAGATGTTCATCCCGAAGATTTCCGGCAGCTGATAGAGATAATTCGCGAGTGTAAATACTAAGCTCCGAATCTGCATAGATTTAATCGTTCCATCGTGGAGGAAAAATCGTTCCACCATGGTGGAACGATTTTTTCCTAGTGGTGGAATAATATTTTCCCCATGATGGAACGATTTGTCCTTCGCCTTCCTTCTCCTTAAGCTTCCCTATTAAATTTGACCTTCGTCAAGTCTGTAAACGCTATCTTTTCGTATTTTTGCACCCAATTTCGGAGGTATTAGATTTATGGCAACATCCAGAGAAATGACGGAAGGACGGGCTCTTCCGTTGATTTTCAACTTTACTTTGCCTTTACTGCTCGGCAATCTGCTGCAACAGACCTATTCATTGGTGGATGCAGCCATCGTGGGGCGCTTTCTGGGTATCAACGCCTTGGCTTCAGTCGGGGCAAGCACTTCGGTCGTTTTTCTTATTCTGGGATTCTGCAATGGCTGTTGCGGAGGTTTCGGCATTCCCGTGGCGCAAAAGTTCGGTGCGCGGGATTATGTCACGATGCGCCGTTATGTGGCTGTCAGCCTGCAGCTGGCTGCGGTGATGTCTGTTGTCATTGCCGTGGTTACCAGCTTTTACTGTGCAGACATTCTGCACATGATGAGTACGCCGGAGAACATATTCACGGGAGCCTATTATTACCTGCTTGTCACGTTTATCGGGGTTCCCTTTACTTTCTTCTATAATCTGCTGTCCAGTATTATCCGTGCATTGGGTGACAGCAAGACGCCGTTTTGGTTTCTACTTCTCTCTACGGTACTGAATATCCTGCTCGATTTGTTCTGCATTCTGGTACTGGGTTGGGGAGTGGCAGGAGCTGCCATCGCTACCGTATTTTCACAAGGCGTCTCGGCCATATTGTGCTACATCTATATGATGCGTCGTTTCGACATTCTGAAGACAACGCCAGCCGAGCGGAAATTCGACGGTGCTTTGGCACGCACACTGATGTACATCGGCGTACCCATGGGACTGCAATTTTCCATTACTGCCATTGGCAGCATTATGCTGCAAAGCGCCAATAATGCTTTGGGTACGGCTTGTGTGGCTGCATTCACGGCAGCCATGCGTATCAAGATGTTTTTCATGTGTCCTTTCGAGAGTCTGGGCATGGCAATGGCCACCTATAGCGGGCAAAACTACGGTGCGGGCAAGCCGGAACGTATCTGGATGGGAGTCAAGGCAAGCACCCTGATGATGATTGTTTATTGGGCGTTCACTTTCTGTGTACTGATGTTCGGTGCCAGGACTTTTGCCCTGTTCTTTGTAGATGCCTCTGAGTTGGAGATTTTAAAGAATACGGAGTTGTTCCTGCACATTTCCGTTTCCTTTTTCCCGGTTTTGGGACTGCTCTGCATCCTGCGATACACTATCCAGGGGGTGGGATATACCAATCTTGCCATGCTTTCCGGTGTCTCGGAAATGATTGCCCGGATACTGGTCAGCCTGCTGGCTGTTCCGGCTTTCGGCTATCTGGCCGTGTGTTTTGGTGACCCTACTGCATGGATTTTTGCAGATGCCTTTTTAATACCAGCCTTCATTTATGTCTATCGGCGGATACTTCGGATGAAGAAAAATTAGTGTATCTTTGTATCGGGGAGTTGAAAGAAGAATGACCGGACGAAAAATTATACACATCGATATGGACGCATTCTACGCCTCCGTAGAACAGCGTGATAACCCTGCATTGCGGGGCAAGCCCATTGCCGTGGGCCATGCGGAGGAGCGGGGAGTGGTGGCGGCAGCCAGTTACGAGGCACGGCGTTTCGGGGTGCGTTCTGCCATGTCGTCACTGAAGGCAAAGCGGCTGTGCCCCCAACTTATCTTTATCCCGGGACGGATGGAAGTCTACAAATCCGTTTCCCGCCAGATACACGAAATCTTTCATGAATATACGGATGTCATCGAGCCCATTTCGCTGGACGAGGCTTTTCTGGATGTGACGGAGAATAAACCGGGCATTCCATTGGCTGTAGACATCGCGAAGGAGATAAAGCGGAAGATGCGGGAGAGGTTGAATCTGGTGGCTTCTGCCGGCATATCCTATAATAAGTTTCTTGCCAAGATAGCCTCGGACTACCGCAAGCCGGACGGGCTTTGCACCATACATCCTGCCCAGGCACTGGACTTTGTTGCCCGGCTGCCCATTGAAAGTTTCTGGGGAGTGGGACCGGTAACGGCGAAGAAGATGCACACTTTGGGGATTCACAACGGGGAACAGCTGCGTATGCAGTCTTTGGAGATGCTGACCCGCGAATTTGGCAAAGTGGGGACAGTCTATTATGATTTTGCCCGTGGCATCGATATCCGTCCGGTAGAGGCTGTCCGCATCCGCAAGTCTGTGGGTTGCGAACATACGTTGGAGAAGGACATCAGCAAGCGTTCATCCGTCATTATAGAGCTGTACCATGCGGCAGTGGAGCTGGTGGGGCGACTGGAGCACGCCAATTTCCGCGGGAATACGCTGACGCTGAAAATCAAGTTTCATGATTTTAGCCAGATTACCCGCAGTATGACCCAAGCAAAGGAGCTGGTTGCCCTTGACGTGATTCTGCCTTTGGCAAAGCAATTGCTGCAGGAAGTGGATTATGAACATCATCCTATCCGTTTGATTGGGCTTTCCGTTTCCAACCCCCGTGAAGAGGGGGAGGAGAAAGGAGTCTGGGAACAGCTGAGTTTTGAATTTAGTGACTGGGAGACGGAACATTCAAATAAATAATGCTATATTTGTGTTCAGTATCAAAAAAAGGAAAGCTATGGGCTGTTTTATGAATATTTTGTGGTTGATGTTTGGAGGTATCATCACTGCTGTGGAGTATCTTATTGCAAGTTTATTGATGATGTTCACCATTATTGGCATCCCTTTCGGTATGCAGACCTTGAAAATGGCAAGCCTTGCCTTGTGGCCTTTCGGCAAAGAGGTTCGTAGCGGGGAACGTTCCAACGGTTGCCTCTATGTGCTGATGAATATTCTTTGGATATTCTTGGGCGGCATTTGGATTTGCCTTTCGCACTTGGGATTCGGGTTATTGCTGTGCATCACCATTATAGGCATTCCTTTCGGTATCCAACACTTTAAGCTGGCAGGGCTGGCATTGACTCCTTTCGGGAAGGATATTGTTGCGGCTTGAGCGATTGTGCTGTATCGTTTTTTTATAAATATATGTAAGTATAATTGATGGTGGAGGATGAATGGTGCTTTAATCTTATTGTAATGTGCTTCTGCTTGCATGCTAAATGTTTAGCTTTGTGTTTAGCATCCGATTATGGCTCTATTTTTTGTTTTTATTTGAATTATATATAATAATAATTTTATTTTTAAAAGTGAAATGTTATATTTGTGATTATCCTCACCTATAACACTTCACATATATGCGAAAAACACACCTTTACACGCTACTATGCGTCCTATGTTTTCCATCTTTGGTTTGTGCACAACAAGCCGTTTTTGATGAATTCAGAAAAGCGGCAGGAGATTATGCTGCTCTTTACTCCGGTAAGGCAGAGGAAAATTATAACCAGCAGAAGTATCTTAACCATCCCTATTGGAATACGGATGAATTTCGCGAGGGGGCTGTCTGTTATGGCAGATGGCTTTACTCGGATTTGCAGCTCCGTTATGATACCTATAAAAAGAGTCTGATTGTGGTTACTCCGGAGAAACGGATAACCTTGCAGGTAGATATGCGGAAAGTGGATTATTTTGTCATAGAAGGACAGAAGTTTGTACCGCAGGGTGACTGTTTCGCTGCGTTGCTATATGATAGTCCGCAAATGTGCCTGACACAGTATATCGTATCCACAATGGAGTCTCAGGTGAAGAAAAACGATCTTTATTACAGCCGGTTCAAGAAAAAGAGCTATTTCAGTCTTCGCAGTGGCGGAACCGATTATGTGATAACTTCCCGTTCGGGTTTCTTGAAACTTTTTCCTACATACAAGAAGCAGTTGAAGGCTTATTGCCGGAAAGAGCGGCTGGACTTCAAGGAAGATGGCGGTGTCCGGGCAATGACCCGGTTAACGGAATATATTGATTCCTTAATTCATGGAAAATAATATGAAAGCACATAATCTTAAATATACAGTAGCCTTTTTCCTCCTATTGTCGCCTTTCGGCATGTTTGCACAGCAACAGATGGCTATGGACAGCATTTCCATATTCGAATTGATGGATGCAGTAGAAAAGGGCACGTCTTGCCGTATTTATACAACGATAACGGTTCCTTTTAAAGTGAAGCGGGCAGAGGTGAAGAACCCCACTGCCGAGTACTTGAGAGAGGCTTTGGCAGCTACTATCTATAAGGTGACGGTTTATGGTGACAGAATATTTGTCTTGCCGGAGGTTTTTCTGGCCACCTCGCTGCCACCGGTATTGATGGGGGAAAAGTTGGAGACGGATGAGGAACTATTGCCTTCATACATTCCTATTGTGAAGTCTTCTTCAGAAAACAAGGTCTATGAGATAGGAAACAAGTATAAGCCTGCCCCCGGAGATATGATAACTTTGACCGGAAGAGTTTCTGACTTTAAGACCGGCCAGAATCTGGATGGTATCAACATCATTCATCGAGAGCCGTGGGTAGCTACGACGACCAACCGTCAGGGGGAATTTACCATTGACCTGCCTGCAGGCTATAATATTCTTGAAATCAGTGGGATGAATATCAAAGTGACCCATCGGCAATTTATGCTTTATGGTGAAGGCATTGTCCATATCGAGTTGGAAGAGGAAGACCATATGCTGGATGAGGTGCTTATTGTTTCGGGGCGTATACAGAACGTGAAAAGTGTGCAGTTGGGAATGGAGAAGCTGCAGCCTGCCCTGCTGAAAAACATTCCTACGGCTATGGGTGAGGTGGATGTGCTGAAGATGATACAGACACTTCCCGGCATCAAGACAGTGGGGGAGGCATCAAGCGGTTACAATGTGCGTGGGAGTGCCGCTGACCAGAACCTGCTTCTTTTCAATAACGGAACGATTTATAACCCCAATCATCTTTTCGGTTTTTTCACGGCTTTTAATTCGGACATGATAAAGGATGCGGAACTTTATAAGAGCAGTATCCCCAGCCAGTATGGCGGGCGTATCGCTTCCGTACTGAACATCACCAGCAAGGAGGCGAACAAGGAAAAGTTTACCGGTTCTGCAGGTATCGGGCTTGTGACCAGTAAGTTGAATCTCGAGATTCCCATCATTAAGGAAAAGACTTCCCTTCTGCTGAGTGGACGTACGACCTATTCGGACTGGATAATGAAGACATTGCCCAACAAAAGCGGGTATCGTGATGGGAAAGCCGGTTTCTATGATTTGGGGACTGTCTTCTCGCATACGGTGAACGAGCGCAACAAGCTGAATGTCTATGGCTATTATAGTCACGACCGTTTTGCCTTTAATGACAATGAGAAGTATGCCTACAACAATATGAATTTCTCGGCAAACTGGAGGACCGTCTTTGCAGAAAAGCTGACCGGAAACTTCTCTTTCGGTTATGACCACTACGATTACCGAAATGATGAAACGGTGGAGGAAGCGTCTGCCGCACGGCTGTCTTTTGCCATTAACCAATGGTTTGGAAAAGCGGACTTTCTTTATCAAGCCGGCAATAGCCATGCGGTGAACTTCGGTTTGATGAGCCAGCTGTATAATGTGAATTCCGGGACCTACGAGCCGGTGGGGCCTAATTCGCTGGTAAGATATGATGAACTGCAAAAGGATAAAGCACTGGAAAGTGCCGTTTATATAGGGGATGAATGGGATATAACTTCCAGGCTCTCCATCAATGCGGGTATACGCTATTCCATGCTCAATGCTTTGGGACCGCGCACTTACTATACATATCAGGAAGGTATACTGCCCTCCATGTCTTCGGTGGCGGATTCTATCACGGCGGGGAATGGAAAGGTCATCAAGACCTATCACGGACCGGAATTCAGAGTGTCGGCACGTTATGCCTTTACAGATGATTTTTCCGTAAAGGCCGGTTTCAATACGATGAGGCAGTATATCCATAAGGTATCGAATACTGCCGTTATGTCTCCTACAGATACCTGGAAGCTGAGCGACCCCAATATCAAGCCTCAACGTGGCTGGCAGGTGGCGGCAGGCGCCTACTATAATACGCCGGGGCAACTTCTGGAATTATCTGTAGAAGGATATTACAAAAAGCTGATTGATTATCTGGATTATCGCAGTTCCGCCCAAATCCTGATGAACCACCATCTGGAGACGGATGTCATCAATACGGAGGGATATGCTTACGGCGTGGAATTCCAGGTGAAAAAACCGGCTGGAAAACTGAACGGGTGGATGAGCTATACTTATTCGCGCACTTTCTTGCGTCAGAATGATCCGCGCATAGCCCGTCCCATCAATGGTGGAGAATGGTATCCGACCGAGTATGACAAGCCGCATGACTTCAAGCTTGTAGGCAATTACAAGTTTACCCGCCGTTACAGCATGTCTTTCAATATGGATTACAGTACGGGCCGTCCCACCACAATTCCTGCCGGGCAATACTACGACCAGGGTTTGAAGAAAATGCAGGTTTACTATACCGACCGTAACAGTTATCGTGTTCCCGACTATTTCCGTATGGATTTGTCGTTCAATATTGAACCCAGTCACCACCTGACATTGTTGACCCACAGTTCCCTTTCTTTCGGTATCTATAACCTGACCGGAAGGAAGAATGTGTACTCTGTCTATTTTGTGTCCGAGGAGGGTAGGATTCAAGGATACAAGATGTCCATATTCGGTGCTCCCATTCCTTTTGTTACTTATAATATTAAATTCTGAAAGGGTATGAAGAATAAAGTATATTGGGTGATATGTATATGTCCGTTATGGTTGTTCCTTAGTAATTGTGTGGATAAGTTCAATGCCCACTTGCCGGAAAGTAGTATCGGCCTTCTCATAGTTGAAGGTAGTATAATATCGGATAGTGCTGTCGTGTTTTCTTTGAGCCGTTCCTTTTCCTTGGATGTGGAAGGGGTTCCTCCTGATTTCAATAAGGTGGATGCTGAAGTTTGTGTAACCGGTGAGGATGGCTCCAGTTTTAGGGGTGTTGCGTTGGGTAATGGAAAGTACCGGGTTGCTGTCGGAACATTGCATAGGGATGTTCGCTATAGCTTGAAGATTGTCTATGAGGGAGATACTTATATTTCCGAACCTCAATATCCGATAGGGACGGAAAGCATAGACGATGTCACTTACGAACAGCAAGGGGAGTATGGTGATGTCAGCATCCGTTTCTCCATGCAAAGCAAAGATGCTGCATGTTATTTCTGGAATTATGAAGAAGATTGGGAGGTTAGAGCAGTATACAATCCTATGTGTGCTTATGATCCCGATACAGACAAGGTTGTTGATTATGATGCCAGACCATACTCACGCGGATGGTGTCACAGTGAATCGTCCGAGATAATAATAGGTAATATGGAAATAAACAAGGATAATCGTGTAAAGGATAAGTGTCTCTATTCCATTGAAGCAGATGATATTCGTTTTTCTTGTTGTTACAGTACTATAGTGAAACAACGTAAGATTTCGAAGAGTGAATATAAATATTATCAGGAGAAAATAAAGCTTAATGAGGAGATGGGTGGGTTGTTTGTTCCCCAGCCTTCGGAATTGCCGTCGAACATTAGATGTGAAAGTTCAGATAAACAGGCTATTGGATATGTTGGTGTCAGTTTGAATGTGGCGGAATATCGTATTTTCATTTCTACAGATGATATACAATATAGGCTTCCTGAGGGGTATTGTCAGGGAGCGAAAGGGCTGAAAGAAGAGTATACATTTTTAGATTTATACTTGATGGGGTATACCATTGCATATCCGGACCCGGACCCACGTACGGGATTCAAAGGTTATGCATGGGTTTCTGGAGGTTGTACAGACGTACGCTATTTAGGTGCCAGCTTGGAAAAGCCTTCCTTCTGGCCAGTTGAAATCAATCTGTTTTAATAAGAAAAAGCGATGAATAATGCAAAATATATAGTAACATGGATATGCTTGTTGTGGCTCACTATTGGCAGTTGTGTGGATAAATTCAATGCGCACTTGCCGGAGAGTAGTACGAGGGTGCTTATAGTTGAAGGTAACATCATATCAGATAGTACAGTTGTTTTTTCCTTGAGCTGTTCCTTTCCTTTGAATGTAGAAGGAATTCCTCAGGATTATAACAAGATAGATGCAGAAGTCAGTGTAGTAGGAAGTGATGGTTCTTGTTTTAATGGCACTTCTTTGGGAGATGGAAAATACCAAGTTGTAATTGGCTCTTTGAATAAAGATGCCAGCTATAGTCTGAAAATTGTGTATGAAGGGGATATTTATACTTCGGAGCCTCAATATCCATTGGAGACAGAAACAATAAATGACGTTACCTACGAGCAACCGGAAAAATACGGTGACATCTCTATCCGCTTTTCTATGCGGAGTGAAGATGGCGGATGTTATTTCTGGAGTTACGAGGAAGATTGGGAAGTGAGGGCAGTATATAATCCCAAGTTCCGTTATGACCCTACCACTGATGAGGTGGTTGATTTTGATGCTACACCATATGCACGGGGATGGTGTCATGATAAGTCGGCTAAAATCATAGTAGGTAATATAGGAACAAATAAGGATACTCAATTGAAGGATAAGTGGCTCTATTCTATAAAGGCGGATAATAACCGTGTTTTTCATCATTATAGCACTTTGGTGAAACAGCGTAAGATTTCGAGGGGCGAGTACGAATATTATCAGGAGAAAATAAAAATCAATGAAGAAATGGGTGGATTGTTTATTCCTCAGCCTTCAGAACTTCCTACGAATATTATTTGCAACAATTCAGGCAAAAATGTAGTTGGTTATGTGGGAGTTAGCATGAATGTGGCAAAATATCGTATTTTCATTTCTGCCGATGATATATATTATAGGTTTCCTGACGGTTATTGCCAAGAATTTAGAGGTTGGGCAGATTCGTACATGGATTTATATGTGATGGGATATGCTATTGCTTATCCATTGATGGTAGGTTATGCATGGGTTTCCGGAGGTTGTACAGACGTACGCTATTTAGGTGCCAGCTTGAAAAAGCCTTCCTTCTGGCCGGATGAAATGAATTAATATTGAAATGATATGAAGAGAGTGATATTTTGTATTATAGGTTGGGTTCTTGTATTGGGATTACACGCTCAAATTGTTGAGAATATGCGTATTTATACAGACAAGGACTGCTATGTGGCTGGAGAAGATTTGTGGATAAAAGTTTGTGTGACGGATTCCTTGTCTCGTGGAAGCGTATTAAGCAAAGTAGCTTATGTAGAGATAAGTGACACGAAGCTGGTATACGCACAAGGTAAAATCGACTTGCAGAACGGGAATGGATGGGGACGTATCAGACTTCCGCAAGTCATGCATACCGGAGCTTACCAACTGACGGCATATACGCGTTATATGAGGAACTATCCTATGGCTTGTTTCCCAAAGAAGTATATAGCCTTGCTTAATACTGTTCAGACAACAGAGGAGGATAATGTGGAACTTTTCACGGATTCCATTACCGTTTCACAAGCTTCCGGCAATCAGCTTTCCGGAGCGGACTTATGGACAGATAAATCGGTCTATGGGAACCGGAGTAAAGTAGCCTTGACATTACCCAATCTGCCTGCTGATGTCAAGGAGCTTACTTTGTCCGTAGTACGAAAAGACTATGTGCTAAAGGGGTTTCCAATATCAGCCGACGGGCAGAAGAACTATACAAGTGTTCCGGAACGGTCATTTGCTGCAGAGTGTGAAGGGCATATTGTAACCGGCAGGCTGATGGGAGCGCCTGCTGACAATGTAAATGCACGTCTGGCATGTGTGGGCAAGGATATTCGTGTCTTTGGCGGACAGCCTAAGGCTGACGCTATTTATGCTTTTTATACGACCGGAATAACGGATATGCAGGAGATTGTATTAACTGCATTACCGGAGGAGGAAAGTCCCTGCCGATTGGAGCTTATTTCTCCTTTTGTCGGGGTGTTGGCAGAAAAACTTCCTAAAGTCTGTGTGTCATTTCGGAAAGAAGACTTGATAGAGCGTGGTTTCAGCGCGCAATTACATTCTCTTTTGCCGGTAGATTCTTCGTATAGCGAGAGTATATTGCAACAACTTTATGATTTTGTTCCCGCTTCCACTTATAATCTGGATGAGTATGTTCGTTTCAGGACTGTGAGGGATGTTTTTGTGGAATTTGTCAAGGGAATACGTATCAGTCAGCTGGAAGGTAAAGATGTCATCCGGATACTGCAACCGGATATAAGGAGATTCAGTAATATGAAAACACTGGTGTTGTTAGACGGGATTCCGTTTGATGACCATGAAACCATTCTGAACTATGATGCCCGTTTGATACACTATATACATCGTTATACTGGCAAATATACTTTTGGCGGGGAGTTGTATGATGGAATTGTTTCGTTTATAACCCATCGGGGAACATTGCCTGATATACGTTTGGATAAGAATTCACAGATGTTTTCTTATGAATTTCCACAAAAGAGAATCGCATTTGTTGCTCCATCATACAATTCAGAGAAACAAGCCGGTTCCCGCTTACCGGATTTTCGACATACACTTTATTGGAATCCGGAGATAACTCCCGCTATGAGTACACTCAACTTTTATACTTCGGATATGAACGGAATATATATAATTACCCTACAAGGAATTTCGGTTGACGGTAGGGAGATAAGGATGCAAAGCGAGTTTGTAGTTGGTGCTAACCATTAGTATAGATGGATAAAAAAGGGGCAGGGAACTGAAAAGTTCCCTGCCCTTCATTCATTGTATTTAAAGGTGTTTTTTTACATGGTTACGAGGGACTGCTTTGCAAGCAGCTTTTGTAGTTTACCGTTCAGTGTTTGACACATTGTTCCATTACCCATTGCTTGATAGCGTTTGATTTGGTATTGTAACATAAAAATTTCATTTGCATTCTTTTTCATAATTCTCATCTTTTTGTGCTCTCCGCGTTTCGGAAAGCGGGTTTTTACATCTTTTCTTTTATCTTATAACGTTGCAAAGATACGAAATGTTTGCGAGAAATGTGTTTTATAACATAAAAAAACAGCCATTCATCCTTTATTTTCTTTAGAAATACTAGATTTTGCAATCTATATATGACAAATATGTTACGCAAGTTTCGCAAACTCTTCCTTGTTTTATACCTTTGTAAAAAGGAATATTTTAGTATGGAGAATATTGTCAGAACAATAAGAGCTTATTATCCGGTTTCAGATGAAGCATTGGCAGCATTGACACATGGTTTTGAAAAGCAAGTGTTTCCTGCCAAAACACTTATTATCCGTGCAGGACAATTTGATAGGCAAGTCCACTTCATAGAGAAGGGAATGACACGCTCGTACACCTTGCACGATGGAAAAGAAATAACGACATGGTTCTCTATGGAAGGTGATGTAGCTTGTGGCTCGTGGGATTTATATAGGAACAAAGCAGGCTTTGAATACGTGGAAACATTGGAAGAAACACTGGTCTATTCTATTTCCATTGAAACGCTTAATGAGTTGTATAAGTCAGATATAGATATTGCAAATTGGATGAGGGTGTTACAACAGGAAAATTTTCTTCGCTTACAAGATATTCATATATCTCGCCTCAACTTGTCTGCGTATGAGCGTTATGAAAAATTAATGAGTGAGTGTCCGGCCCTTTTTCATAGAGTGACTTTGGGACATATCGCTTCTTTCCTTGGCATTACACAACAATCATTGAGTCGTATTAGGGCAAAGGGGTATTTTTTAACATAGGATAAATTCCTATACATTAGAGTTTTGTATTTTTGTCCGCAAAAACAGAATACGTATGAAAACAGAATATGAAAAGTGCATGGCTGGCGAACCTTTTATAGGAAGTAGGGATCCGAAAATAGTGGAGATGATTTTGCGTACAAAACGTCTCCTGGCACAGTTCAATGCCACAGATTATGCCGATAGCAAGCGCAGGAGGGAGTTGTTGTGTGAGATGTTGGGACATGTAGGCAAGAATGTGCATGTGGATATTGACTTCCATTGTGAATGTGGCAAGCATATTTTTATGGGCGACAAGGTAATTGTCAACATGAATTGTACCTTTGTGGACAACAATCGTATTGACATAGGTAGCAACGTCCTGATAGCCTCTAATGTACAGATATATACGGCAACCCATTCTACCAAAGTAGATGAACGTATGGTGCAGGACTGTCCGGAAGGACAAGAAATCTGCCGTACGTATGCCTTACCTGTACGAATAGAGGATGGAGTATGGATTGGTGGAGGGGTTGTCATTTTGCCTGGTGTCACCATCGGGAGGAACAGCGTTATCGGGGCGGGGAGTGTGGTTACCCGTTCTATTCCTGCGAATTGTGTGGCAGTGGGAAATCCTTGTCGTGTGATAAAACAGATTGATAATATAGTATCTGTATGAGCATGTGTTGAGTAAATGTATTATCTTTGCATATATTACCATGTAAACAAGAGAGACTATATACTTATGGGGAAATTGGCGGAACTTTGGCGGAGTCCTTATCCTACGTTTTATCAACGCTGGAAGGCAGTAGTGATACCTTCGGCCATTATTTTTCTGATATTATATATACTTCAGCCGTTCGGTATTTCCCGGATAAAGGGAAGTGTGTTTGGGGTGGTTGCCGGTTCTGCATTGATTGCGGCAGGTGCTTCGGGAGTTTTCACCTATTTGCTTCCGGCATTATTTCCTGCTTATTACAAGGAGCAGAACTGGACATTGGGTAAGCATGTGTTGAATTTGCTGCTGATGTTGTTGCTGATAGCAGTGGGGATTTGGGCCTATCAATCATGGTTGATGGGAATGTGGTTGGACAAGCGGTTGTTCTTTCTGGCTTTGTCTTGGGTAATGGTGCTGGCACCTTTTCCTACCATATTTTTTCTGATGTGGAACCGCAATTTGCAACTGACCCGCAATCTGAAAGAAGCTATGGAGATGAACGGTCACCTTTCAAGGAGAATATCCCCGGAAGTTGGGATAGCGAGCTTGGAAGACAAGGTGTTTTCCTCGGAAGAAGCGTTGGTGTTTGCCGGTGGCACCAAAGAAATGCTGGAAGTAAAGGCCGGAGATTTCCTTTATGCAGAGGCAAAGGGGAATTACGTAAAAGTAGGTTACCGTTCAGATTCGGATAAAGAAAAGAAAATTACATGGAGATTGTTGCGTGCCACCATGAAGCAGGCAGAGGAAGCTGTCTCTGCTTGCCCTTTTATTATCCGTTGCCATAGGGCCTTTCTTGTAAACATCCGGATGGTGGTGAAAGTAGATGGAAACTCTCAGGGATATAAGCTGAATCTGGAGGGTTGCGAAGAAGAGGTTCCGGTTTCACGCGCATACGCCAAAGAGGTGAAAGCATTGATTGAAAACCGGACAAAGAGTTAGTCACTCGTCACAGAAATACGTTGTTCGTCACAAAGAGTTTGTTGGTTGTCACATATCCGGGCTGTCTGTCCCGGATATTTTTTTGTCTTATACCCTTCCTTTATGTTTGCGGCAGGAAACACAACGAATGTAAAGATATGAAACGGGAAACAGTCTTTGGGATATTGGGCGTATTACTTTATACACAGCCTTCCGTAGCGCAGAAATCAGTGACCGATACAGTACGTCTGAATTTTAATATAGACAGTGTCGCTTTGGAAGAAGTAGTGGTAAAAGGAGCCAGAACTCCTGCTGCCAACAGCCGTTGGAGCGATATGCATCCGGTGGAACTGGTCACGGTGGGCGGTGCGAACGGTGATTTATACAAGGCATTGCAGACTTTGCCCGGTACGCAAGTGCAGGGTGAAACCGGTGAATTGCTGGTACGTGGTGGAGGCAGTTACGAGACGCAGACTTTTATTGATGGAATGCATGTACTGAATCCCTATACTTCGAACGGAATAAATACCCCTGCTCGCAGCCGTTACTCTACATTTATGTTCAGTGGGGTAAACCTTGCTTCGGGAGGCGCTTCACAAGAATATGGAGAAGCGCTTTCGGCAGTCTTGCCATTGGAAACAAAAGATTACAGCAAGGTCGATAAAGTCGGAGTGAACGCTTCCGTTGTCGGTGTTGGTGGAGGGGGCACAAAGACTTTTGACAGAGGATCCTTGTCTGTTGACTTGAATTATCAGAACCTGGGTTTGTATGACAAGGTTTATTCGGGCAGGAGGGATTTCGAGGAGCCTTACCGGATGTTTTCCGGAGCTGTCCAGTTCCGTTATACTCCTGATGAAAGAGTGGTATGGAAGGTTTACGCACAATACGACCGGACGGACTTTTCCACTTACGAAGGGGATAACCGCAGATTGTTCGGGCTGGGTGAAGACAATATCTATGTAAATGCAACCTTTCGCAGGCATACTTCCGGAGAGTGGAGTTGGTTTGCAGGGGCGGCCTATTCTTACTATAACCGGAGAATCGGAGGAGCAGTTGTTTCGGGTGATAACTGGCTGGAACGTCAGCAAGAGACGCATCTGAAGGCTAAAGTTTCCAAACGGCTGTCATCGGTATTCCGTCTGGATATGGGGATAGAGAGCTATATCCGCAATTACAGGAATCATTATCTGTTGTGCGGGACGGATGACAGCAATCGCATGTCGCCTACCATTGGTGCGGGTTTCTTTTCGATGGCTTATTATCCGATGGAACAATTGAAGATGGAGTTTTCTTTTCGCACGGAATACACTTCTCCGAACCGTAAGATGAATTTCTCTCCCCGGCTGGCGGCGAACTATTATTGGGGAAACATGATGCTGTCGGGGATTGTAGGGCGATACACACAGTTGCCCGAGAACAACTGTCTGGTGCGTCGGCCGCAGTTGATGTCGGAAGTATGTATGCAGTACAATTTGGGCATTCAGTACGACTATGAAGGGCGTTTCTGTAAAGCTGAACTTTATTATAAGGATTATGACCGTCTGGCATTGGAGGAAACGGATGCCGATACGAAAGCTGTATTCTTGACCTCCAACGGTTATGGACACAGCAAAGGCATAGACTTGTTCTTCCGTGATAGAGCGTCCTTCAAGAATCTGGAATACCAGTTATCCTATACCTATAATATAGCCAAACGTAAATATCGGGAGTATCCGGAACTGACTACTCCTCAGTATGCCACACGGCATAATGCAGCCTGGGTGGTGAAGTATTCCTTGCCCCGCCTGCATTCCATTGTCAGCGTGACCGACCGTTTCAGTAGCGGACGTCCTTATCATAACCCCATGCTGCCGGGTCTGATGAACGATGAAGTGAAGCCTTATAACAGTCTGGATTTGGGTGTGACCTTCCTGGCAAGCAAGAAGGTAATCATCCATGCTTCCGCCAGCAATATCCTTTGCCGGAAGAATGAGTTCGGTAAGGTGGATAACAAGGCTGTCCTGGCTTCCAGCGACCATTTTTTCTATGTAGGAGTATATGTGACTTTAGGCAAGAAGGCCGCCTACGATGTATCCAATTTTTAGACAATAACCCTTTTAAAATAAACAAAGATGAAAGCAATGATTATTTTTTTAGTATTTGTAATGCAAAGTACCGCCCAGCTGCTCTTTGCCCAGAACCTGACTATTGAAGTGTGTGACATTGAAAAGGTGGAGGGGCATCTCTATGTCGCCATCTACAATTCGGAAGAAACATTCATGAAGAAACCCTTGACCGCCTTCCGGATAGATGTGAAAGATACGTCGCTCTCCATTCCTTGCCAGGGGTTACCTGCGGGTACGTATGCCATTTCGCTGTTTCAAGACGAGAACGGAAACGGGAAACTGGATACTGCCGTTTTCGGCATTCCTACAGAGAAGTACGGGTTCAGCAATGATGCTCAAGGCGTTATGGGCCCGCCGTCTTATGACAAATGCAGCTTCACTTTTTCCGGAGACACGACTTTGGTGATACATCTGAAGTAGGGTGATTATGTAAGTAAAAACGGGAATTAATTTTCTTTTGCGGACGATTTACACTATTTTTGTGGCTCAACCTTAATAATTGCATTATGAAACGAGTTGCACGACTTCTGGGATTTCTCGGACTGGTATGTTTGCTTGCCTCTTGCGGCAAACGTTCTTTCATTACAGACACTTCTTACCGTCAACGTGTGGAGCAGGACTTCAATCAAAAAAAAGAAAGGTTGCCGCAGGGCGATTTGTTTGCCATATTCGATATGGACTTGACGTCGTACGAACGCGAAGCTTTGGAGTTCCTTTATGCCTATATGCCTTTGGCAGACATTGCCGATTATTCCGGAGAATTTCATCTGATGAATGTGCGAGCCTCCCAAAAGGCTGCCGATGAGATGCCTTGGGGAAAAGTTATTCCTGAGGATTTGTTTCGTCATTTTGTACTTCCGGTGCGGGTCAACAATGAGCATCTGGACAGTGCACGGGTAGTGTTTTACGAAGAACTGAAGAATCGTGTCAAGTCTCTGTCCCTCTATGACGCCATTCTGGAGGTGAACCACTGGTGCCACGAGAAGGCTATCTATACTCCCTCCGATGCCCGTACCAGTTCGCCTTTGGCAACGGTACGCACGGCATACGGGCGTTGTGGCGAGGAATCTACCTTGCTGGTTGCCGCCTTGCGTTCGGTGGGTATCCCTGCCCGTCAGGTCTACACACCCCGGTGGGCGCATACCGACGACAATCATGCGTGGGTAGAAGCATGGGCAGACGGGAAATGGTATTTTCTTGGAGCCTGCGAACCCGAACCGGTACTCAACCTTGGTTGGTTCAATGCTCCGGCCAGTCGCGGTATGCTGATGCATACCAAGGTCTTCGGACGTTATGAAGGAGCGGAGGAAGTGATGTCTGTCACTCCTACTTATACGGAAATCAATGTAATCGGTAACTATGCACCGACGGCTAAGGCCACAGTTACGGTCATGGACGGACATGGAAATCCGGTGTCTGATGCTTGTGTGGAGTTCAAGCTCTATAATTATGCGGAGTTCTATACTGTAGCCCGGAAGCAGACCGATGCAGAGGGAAAGGCTTTTTTGACGGCCGGTAAGGGTGACATGCTGGTATGGGCTTCCAAAGACGGAAAATTCGGCTATGCCAAACTGTCTTTCGGTAAGGACCATGAACTGGTTGTGAAGATGGATAAGACTGCCGGCGACGGCCATGCGGTAGATTTTGAACTTGTGCCGCCCCCCGAAAATGCGGAGTTGCCGGCGGTTACGCCCGAACAGCGTGCGGCGAATGACCGCCGCATGGTCCATGAAGATTCCATCCGCAACGCTTATGTGTCTATGTTCATGACGGATGAGACGGCGCGTTATTTTGCCCGGCAGTACAAGCTCGACGAAGATGCCGTTTCACGGATACTGGTCGCTTCCAGAGGAAACCATCGGGTCATTGCCGACTTCATGGCACGGTTGCGCTCTGAAAAGTCCAAAAGAGGAGGTCTGGACCTGCTCCAACGGATTTCGGCAAAAGACCTCCGCGACGTTACACTGGAAGTTCTGATGGACCACATGCAATCCCGTATGTGCAAGAATGCCGACCATTTCCGCAGATATGTGCGCAATCCACGCGTAAGCAACGAGATACTGACCCCCTATAAAGGATTTTTCAAGAAAGCCGTCTCAAAGGAAGATGCTGAGGCATACAAGGCAGAACCGATGAAACTGGTGGCATGGGTGGCCCAAAATATCCGGGTAGACAATGACTGTAATTTGGGAGGGGCTCCCATTTCTCCGGAAGGGGTCTGGAAGGCCCGTGTGGCTGATGCCCATAGTCGTGACATTTTCTTCGTCTCCATGGCACGCAGCATGGCAATCCCTGCCCGTATCAACGGAGTGACCGGCAAAGTACAGTTGATAGGGGATGATGGTGCGATGGATGTGGACTTGAACCATCATCCGGAAGAGCCGGTCTTTATGGCAGAAGGAATTGCTTCGAAGGGAAAGTTGGTGGCTTCCTATAAGCCTATCCGTTCGTTGGATAACCCGAAATACTATTCTCATTTCACTCTTTCCAAACAGACCCCGCAGGGCAGTTTGCAATTGCTTTCCTATGACGAAGGCGATGCAGATATGGGCGGCGGTACTACATGGAGCAATCTGTTGAAGGAAGGAACAGCTCTGGAGGCCGGAGATTATGTTTTGGTGACCGGTACACGCCTTGCCAGCGGTGCGGTACTTTCTAAAACCACCTTTTTCAATATTCTGCCGGAGAAGACAACGGAAATTGAATTGGTGATGCGCGAGAGCGAGGATGAGGTGCAGGTTATCGGGAACTTTAATTCGGAGTCTCTCTTCACTCCGCTGCCGGACGCCGGCTCCGCAGCCCGGCAGAGTCTGCTGCAGGCTTGTGGGCGCGGTTACTTTGTCGTAGGCATTCTGGGTGTCAATCAAGAGCCAACCAATCATGCGTTGCGCGACATCGCTTCATTCAAGGCTGATTTGGAGAAGTGGGGGCGTAAGATGGTGTTGCTGTTCCCTAATGAGGCCAAAGCCGGCAAGTTCGTCCGCGAGTCATTCCCCGATTTGCCCTCTACCATTATTTATGGTATAGATACGGACGGTATCGCTGCGCAGATTGCAGAAAGCATGAAGTTGAAGCACAAAGAGAGCCTGCCGATATTCATCATAGCCGATACTTTCAATCGGGTGGTCATTGTATCGCAAGGATACACCATCGGACTGGGAGAACAACTGATGAAGACAATAAAGGGGTTATAGGGCTTTCTGCCATGAATTGTAAATAGTAATCGTCAAATAGTAAATCATCCGATGCCTGTTATCGAAATATCATCTTTGACCCATCCCGGTGTGGAGATATTCAGTACCCTTACCGAAGCCCAGTTGCGCAACCGCTTTGAGCCGGACAAAGGGCTGTTTATAGCTGAGAGTCCTAAGGTTATCAAGGTGGCTCTGGATGCCGGCTACGAGCCTTTGGCCTTTTTGTGTGAGCACAAGCACATCTATGGGGATGCTGCTGAAATCATTGAGCGTTGTGGCGATATACCCGTCTACACAAGCGGTAGGGAATTGCTTGCCGAGCTGACCGGCTACGTTTTGACGCGTGGTGTTCTTTGTGCCATGCGCCGTCCGGTTCCGAAGAGTATGGAGGACGTCTGCCGGGGAGCCCGGCGTATTGTGGTTATCGACGGGGTGGTGGATACCACCAATATTGGGGCCATCTTCCGTTCGGCGGCAGCTCTTGGCATGGATGCTGTGCTGTTGACGCGTAATTCCTGCGATCCTCTGAACCGTCGTGCGGTCCGGGTTTCAATGGGAACGGTTTTTCTTGTGCCGTGGACGTGGATGGACGGTCCTCTGGATACGCTCGGTGAGTTGGGTTTCCGTACGGCGGCCATGGCGCTTACGGACAATTCCATTTCCATAGACAATCCCGTTTTGAAGACCGAGCCCCGGTTGGCTATTGTGATGGGTACTGAGGGAGATGGTCTTTCGCACGAAGCGATTGCGGGAGCCGACTATGTGGTTCGTATCCCCATGGCGCACGGTGTAGATTCGCTGAACGTGGCGGCCGCAGCGGCTGTTGCTTTCTGGCAACTTCGCGTTTAGAAGTGATAACTCAAAAAAGCATATATTATGTTGGCATATACTTATATTGAACACGGAAAGTTCGGATTGCTTGAGAAACCGATACCGGTATTGGAAGATGCACGTGATGCTATTGTGCGGGTGACACTGGGTAGCATATGCACCAGTGACTTGCATATAAAGCATGGAAGTGTACCGCGCGCCGTACCCGGAATTACGGTAGGACACGAAATGGTGGGCATCGTAGAGCAGGTGGGTGCCGAAGTTGAGTCGGTAAAGCCCGGCGACCGTGTGACTGTGAATGTGGAGACTTTTTGTGGTAAATGTTTCTTTTGTCGTCACGGATATGTGAACAACTGTACCGACACCAATGGCGGTTGGGCTTTGGGGTGCCGTATCGATGGCGGCCAGGCGGAATATGTACGTGTGCCTTATGCCGACCAGGGACTGAACCGTATTCCCGATACGGTAAGCGACGAGCAGGCGCTCTTGGTAGGCGATGTGTTGGCCACCGGCTTCTGGGCTGCCCGTATCTCCGAAATAACCGAGGAAGACACTGTACTCATCATCGGTGCCGGGCCGACGGGTATTTGTACCCTGCTTTGTTCCATGCTGAAGAAGCCCCGTCGCATTATTGTCTGCGAGCAGTCGGCCGAAAGAATCCGTTTTGTCCGCGAGCATTATCCGGAGGTGCTGGTCATTGGGCCGGAAAACTGCAAAGACTTTGTGAGGAAGCATAGCGACCATGGTGGGGCAGATGTCGTACTTGAAGTTGCCGGCACGGAAGATACTTTCCGCTTGGCATGGGAGTGTGCCCGTCCCAATGCCATTGTCACCATTGTGGCGCTTTATGACCAGCCTCAGTTATTGCCCTTGCCGGAGATGTATGGCAAGAATCTTGTCTTCAAGACCGGTGGTGTGGATGGGTGCGATTGTGCCGAGATACTGCGCCTGATAGCGGCGGGACAGATAGATACCACACCGCTTATCACACATCGTTTCTCGTTGGAGGAAATTGACGAAGCCTACCGTATTTTTGAGAATAGGCTGGAGGGGGTGATAAAGGTGGCGATTGTGGGTAGATAGAAAAAGAGGATAGCCAATGAAGGCTATCCTCTTTTTCTATGTAATTATTTACTTGCTACTTACTTGCTCAAAGCCTGAGCCACGTCAACCGCACAAGCCACTGTACATCCTACCATCGGGTTGTTACCGATACCCAGGAATCCCATCATTTCTACGTGGGCAGGAACTGATGAAGAACCAGCGAACTGAGCGTCTGAGTGCATACGACCCATGGTGTCCGTCATGCCGTAAGAAGCAGCGACACAGCATCACTGTAAGTCTTTGCAATCTGTTATTAATCAGTGCTATAATAGCAATGGGTAAACTCCTTGTTAGTAAATAAAAGAACGAATTATCAAAAAGGGCTGCATCATGGGCAAATGCCTATGCGTTACCCTTTAGATGAGAGTACTCCTAATGGAGTTAAGACCGTAATCTAATCTGCGTGTCAATGAAGTATAAATCTCCGTCTATGCCATAAAGCACATTATTGGGAACTGCATCAAACACTTCATAGTCCGAATTGTGGTATTCGTCGTAATAGTCCATTTCAAAGCCTAATGCTTGCATATAGGCAGCTATCTCGTCTTCCGTAGCTTCTCGTTCAGCTAATATATAAGGTTGTACGAGGACTGCGCAAAATTCTTGCTGACTGTTATAAGCGAAGCCTATCATTTGATAAGGCACATTGCCAAAGAACTTGTTATGTGCAGCAATGCGGATGAAGAAGTTCTCTAAATCATCCCCTGCGTACTCAAAGTTGTTTAATTTTACAACAGACACATTACCATCATGGAACACTTCATTCTCACCACCTCTATCCATATAAGTAATGTTGAGGTGTGATAAGTCAATCCATAGACCATTGTCATTGGTAAACTTTATCAGTTCTTCTGTTTGTCTTCTCTTATAGCCCTCTGTTGATTCAGTTTCTCCTGCTGCTTCCTTACTTCTTCTGGCGATGCAGGTCGCTTGCTCCAAGAGGCTATTGATTGACGAGTGCGTTCTATCCATTCTTTGTGAAATTCGTTGATGTATTCCATAATTTGTTTGATTATGAGTTTAAGACAAAGGTAATCATTCCTCTTTTAATAGCAATGCTTTGGTTGTTATATTCTTGCGAATGGGATGTTGTGGAACATTCTATAAAAGAGAAGCAGCATAAGAGTTCCCTCAAATGCTGCTCACTTTTAGTATGAACTATAATTTTTTTATTCCACTCTCTGATAAGAGTACTTCTGACCTGTGGGTGTAACTCCGTCTGCTTCCAATTCCTGTACTGATAAGGTCATAGAATTAAGTAACAGAATATCACTTATAATCCAATCTTCTTCATCACTGTACATTTCATAGAGCTTGTTACCGTCTATCTTGTACTTGCCCACTTCCTTGTAAGAGCTATCTTCTGTACTTGTGTATTCAAATGTACCATCATTCTTATAAGTAACATGGGTAGTAATAGCATCACCACTTGTCTTCTTCCATTTACCTATAATAAGAAGAGAATTATAATCATCTTCTCCTTGTACTTCTCCATTCTCAATATTAACATTTAATGTGACCTCTTTCTTTGTGCCATCATAATATGTAATATTTACTTTGTATTTCCATATGTCAGAAGATTTGTCCGTAATGGAATAAGACAATTTAGCTTTAGCTTCATAATCAAAAGGCAAGTTGATATATCTTTGTTCTCCCCACATATTTTGAGCTGTCCTATAATTAATTCGTGCAACTCTTAATTGGTAAGAGCCATGAAAATTATCTATATCTAATTCCGCTCCTATGGCTTCTTCTGCTGACACTTGTTCAAATCGGTATTGAAAAGAACCATAACCGTTTGTAGCAATTCTACTCCCGTACATATTTATATCATTATCATCATATTCTCCATATTTGATAGTATAAACAGTATCACCTGCAAGCGTATATAAACAGTCATGAATGAAGCAGAACTCATTATCGTACCAATTAGGAATGAAAGTTCTTACTCTCCAAGAATCCATAGGTAAGATGTTCGCCATTTTGGATTGTCCTCCATTGACAAACAATGCCCTTGTGAATGGCGATGTTCCTCCATAGAAATCAAGCAATGTTATAAAGTCCTTATTGGACTTTAGATGATATTTCCCATGAGATAATCCAATAGCTTTGACTCTTACCTCTTCATATTCTCCATAACCCTTATGTATTTGATAGATGGTATCAGTCTTGACATTATCTGTCCAATCAAAGACCTTAGTCTTAGTAGCATATTGGAATAGATTTATCATTAGATAACCTTTAGCTGTAATTCCTGTAAATTCGATAGTATCACCTTTGTCTTCGAATCGTTTACAGGTTATATTCTCATAATCATTAATGTACTGCGAGTATGTCTTTTCTAAATCAGATGAACCATTATTCCCATTGGGGTCAAAGATGTGAATTGGCTCCTTTTCTAATTCATCATCGCCACAGGAACTAACTCCCATGCTTAATGCAACCAATAGTGAGGTTGCCAATAATCTAAATGTTTTCATTATTCTGTATGTTTAAGTTCTTAAAATTCATCATCATTTGTGGTTGCTGTTCTATATGTAACTGTTAATGTACCACTGAAATTTATTCCAATTTCATCTTGGGAATTATTAAGAGTAACATTTAGGGTTATAGAGTTAGAATTTGTATCTCTCCATATAGCATTACCGTCAGAAGAAACTGTTGGATTACCATATTTAGAACATAAAGTGTTCCCTAAGCCGTTAAATGCCTGTGTGAACTTATTCGTAATTTGGTTCTGCTTGGATTTGGCTTCATTCAGAATGGTAGTCCTGTCTTTAAAAGGATTATCTACTACAGATGCATCATCAAACAATGTAAATGTAGCTTCTACAAGTTTTTCATTTTTATAGGTGATAACTAAGTCGTTGAATTTGGTATCAATGAATGTAACATTTTTCAAATGGATGCAAGGATGTTTCCATTCTACATTAGGGTATCTTTTCTTTAGTTTGTCTATGGCTACATAAGGCTTATCTTCTAACTTGATTCCTAAGAACCCTGTAATTTCACTTTGAGCATTGATATAAGTGCTTATAAACAGCATAGATAAGAACAGTAACAATCTGTACCTCATAATTAAAATATTATGCTCCCTGTTCCCTATGGATAAGCTGTTAAAATAAAAGAGGTGTGGGAACTATATTTGTCTTATCCTGTGATGGGGCTTCTCGCATTGCCTTGACTGTGGATAAAACAATAGCAACCCACACCAATTTGACAATATCTAAGCCTTACAAACATAAGGTAGGTATATATCAATGATGGGGTGCTATTGCTATCATCTTCACAGTCAGTTGAAACTTTGCGAGAATTTCATCACAAAGATAATTTCAATAACACCTTTCGTTAAATATGTCCTTCCAACTCCCTATCTTATTAGTTCATTGGAATTGGTGCAAAGGTAACAAAAGGTTTTAAATTAATAAGCATGAAGTGTGGATTAATAGTAATTATTGTGTTACTAAACAGAGAATTAATGGAGTATTTAAGCAGAATTGCATCTGAACTTTCTAAATCCATGTGGGTATCAAATTCACTTCTTCCCATGTAAGGACTAAATTCTGAATATTCTTATCCACCTTGAATTATCATCTTTAAGTCTGCATATTGTTGGATATTCAAGAAGTGCTACCTGCGACATGATTAATAAGAGTTGAGATAGTTATAAACTCTGTAAACTTATGGAATTGACTTACTTCTATAAGGCTGAAATGCCAAATCTAAAGAAGCAGACTTTAGATGTATCTAAGCTCAATATTTCATGGATTTGGGACAGAACCATTCAGACCACTATAAAGATGTATCTTAATAATCCTGTCCCAATTCATTAGAAGTTCAAACAGTCATAAGTCTGTAAGATTTCTTCCTGCCTTAATCCCAAGTATCTTTTAGTAATGGCAACAGAACTATGGTTGAACAGTTCCATGAGCTTTACTAATGCCAACTCTGCGTTATCACTGTTCATGTTATAGACCTGCCTACCAAATGTCTTTCTAAGAGAATGGCAGCTAAAGTTCTTAATCTTTAATCTGTACTTCTTCTTCACCTCTTTAAGAATGATATTGATTCTCTGTACTGTGAAGATAGTGCCTTTCTGACTGATAAGAATTGGCGCATTGATTCCAACAGGATTTATATGCTCGTAGCATTCCTTAATATGTTGCTGTAATTGTGGGTTCAGTCTGATAGTTCTTACTTTGCTTGTCTTCTTCTCAATTACTGTAAACTCGTCAGTACCTAATATCTGCTTCCACCTTAAAGATAGAATATCAGATATTCTTAATCCTGTGAAGCATCCCAAAGCTATAAGAAGTGAGATTTTATAATTCTCGTCTTTGGCTAACTTCCTTATGAGGTTCATTGCATCAGACCAAACAAGATAGTCTGCCGTTGTGCTTGAATATTTAAGTGACATAATGTTCTGTTTTATAATGAAATGAATAGAAGTGAATATTAATTCTGAGTTGGATTTACTAACTCATTGATTACTAAAGGAACATTCACTAATAGTAGAAGTGAATATGATAAGGACACCCAACTTAGAAATTGAGTGCCCTCTACCTTATTATAATTCTCCCTCGTCAGCAAAACTGTAATATCCTGTATCTGTTAATATGAGGTGGTCTAAAACTGTAATTCTCATAAGTCTTGCAGCTTCCTTGACCTGTTTAGTAATCTCCATATCCTGCCTGCTTGGTTTCAGATTACCGCTTGGATGATTATGTGCAAGGATAATGGCTACTGAATTGGTGAGTAATGCAGCTTGTAGAATTACTCTTACATCTACGGTTGTGTCTGTTATTCCTCCCTCTGATATAAGAATGTAGCCTAAAACTTGGTTGGATTGGTTAAGAAACAGTACTTTGAAGTATTCCTTGTAACAGATTGTACCCACCTTATAGGTAGGAAGCAAGTATTTATAAGCATCCTCTGAACAAGTTACTTGATGCAGACTTTTAAATTTTGGTTTGTAGGACAGTTCCACTTCACCCACAGTATAATCTATATCCATAATGTACAATGTTTAATAAGTTGGTAGAAATAAAGAAAGGACACCAACTTAATGATGTCCCTTCCTCTCTCAATCAACAATCCACTCAGCCCAAGAACCAAGCGTATTCACTATCTCCTAATTTGGCACGTTGTATGCCTTGTACAAACTCTGTGCAGTTAAGATTCCTCTCCAAGAAGTTATCAATGTAACTTGACTTTACAGAACCATTGAGCAGGTTTAAGAGCTGCCAGCCTGTAATGCTGTCCCCTGTACTCTTGAAATTCACATCAGAAACGAATGCTCTACAAGCTGCATTAATTTGACTGTCTCCCAACAATAGACGAGGTAAGCGTTTCTGTTGGTTGGGTGTAAGAGCTTGATATAATCTCATCCTGCCTATTATCTGGCAGAACTCACTCGTTGAGATTGACATCTGCCCAAGTGTCCTTAACAGATGCAGGTCTTTGGATGGGTTGTAAGCATGGAACAGATTCAATGCTGCTGCATATAGTTCCTGTACGCTTAGGACTTCTATCTTATCCTGCAAGCCGTCAGTAGTAAGCATTAAATTTGAGCACACACGATTACGAAAGCCTATGAAGATTTTAAATCTCTCAACAGACTTCTTACTGTATAGGTTAATCTCGTTATATGCTCTCACTCCACCAATGGATAACGCTAAACGATTACCGTATTCATCATGTACAATGGATGGAATTTCAAAACAGAAACACATTCTCTGATAGAACAAAGTTTTCTCTTCGTCTGTCAATTCAGATGCTTTCTTACCTAATGCACTTGGTATTCTGCCATTGATAGGGTGTGAGATTCTAATCTCTGGTATATCAAACTGTTCTCCATGAAAGTAATCCTTAGCTGCATCCACTACTGCACCTATAAAGGATTGGTGACTAATGGTTTCTTCCATTGATGCAAAACTTGGAATGATGCAGTCTTGTTGTAGATGCTGCAAGGTTACTTCCTGCGTATTGGCTTCAATGAAATGGTTTACTCTCTTGGGTGCTGTTACTTCTTCCACAATAATTGCTTCTTCTGCAAACTCACCCATGTTTAATGATTCTCTACGCTGTGCCATAGCAGGCATAATTACTAAATCTCTCATAATGAAATTGAATTAAATGGTTATTGATTGAATGGATTTAACAAGAACAAACCTAAAACACAAGTGAATTTCTTCGCTTGCATCTTAGGCTGTCCTATGTCTTTCCCTAAAGATTCTTTCAAAGGAAATGAGGAGCATTAGTAAATTATTGGCAGGCTGTGGCAATAGTGCATCGTGCCTGCTCTTGGATTAATAAGAATGCTTATTCCTGTCAGCTATCAGACTGCATTTCTAAAGCATTCTTTTTATTTAAGAGCCATGAGGGGGGATAAAATAGTAGTATGGTTGTCCGCTTATATTATATTCTTCTTTTGTAATTAGCGAATTTCCATTTATAATGGCATGAAGGGCACTCTGTATGTGTATCGTCAAACTCTGTTCCACATTTGGGACAGAACAATATGTGTTGGTCTTTATGTCCTTTCCCTAATCTGTTATTTATCCATTGGGGAATAGCTCTGTCTGAGGAAAGGTATTTATTAGCCATTCTTTCAAAAAAGTCATTAGAGCAACAGGTTAAACAGTCTGGGCAAATGCACAATCCATTGGGACACCTTTTACTTTCTCTGGAGTCAATAATCCCGTCTTTGCAATTAAAGCAATGGTTAATATAAATTTCATGATGGTATTCCTTACATTGTGTATTTCCACAATGGTAATATGTGTATTCATTGGAGTCATTTCCTGTACTACGTTTGACAGGGAATAAAATATGACCGCATTCTTTGCATTGGAGTCTATCTACGACTTTCTGGGCTTTAAGCATTACGTCAACGAATTTATTATATTCTCCATCTGCAATGAAACCGCATCCCTTATCCTCTGTGATATTATGCCCTAAGATGTTAAGCATATCTGTTAGCTTATAATCCTGCCATGATTGTTTATATTCAATAGCCGTTCTAAAACATGGTTGATGTTTACACCAGACAAAACTTTTATTGGTAATATGATGTCTCTTGTCAGATAAATTCCCGTAGCAAATATCGGTAGGTCTGGGTAAGTTGCTTTTAAGGTTCTTGTAAATGTCTCTCCAATCTATGTAAAATGGTGGATGGGTTTCACCTGTGTTTTGGATGTAAAAGCCCTTTATGATTCTATTGATAAGTTCCTTGTTCTGAACAGGAATAACCCATTCATCCTTACAGTTGCTTTCAGTCCATTCGTTTAGAATATTGATGATATTAGCCTTTATTTCCTCCTTATTAGAGAACGCATCAATGGATGGGCTTAAAGTGAATCTTGCCTTGTTTATGGTTAGAAGTTCTGGCATAAGGCATTGACTTATTTCATCTGTGCCTTTCATGTTCCAAGTATTGGCTGGATATTTTTTTAGTAAAAGCAACAAAAGCTTAGGTAAATCGTCTATGCAGTTATTCAATTCATCAATTAGATATGCTACATAGTCAATATCGTCATAAGATAAGTTCTTTAGATTTCTTATCCTGCTGATAGCTGTAGTTGTACGTTCTCTAAAATTATCTAAAGCCAATGTGCTATTAGGAGTCATTTGGTATTCAACAAGAAGAAAACCATTAAACTTAGGATTTATCCGTAACCCACCATTACAGGTGTCAAATAACCGTTTAGCATCCAAGTTAATATTTACCTTTTGATTTCCAGACTGTTGTATGGCTATGTCAATAACACTATTAAGAGTTAGAAATGTCTTTTTAGCTGTATAATTTTTAATGGCATCTATGAGTATTTCCAATGAGGGATTTACTTCTGTTTTAAAACCGAATAATGCGGTTTGATAGTCAGCCAATAGTTTGCGCTTGGAGTTTAATAAGGTTTCCAAGAAGCCTATGTTTATTGAGTAATTCTTATTCCTATGTTCTTCAAATAGCTTTCTTATTATAAGTGTTCTGATATTCATTCCTAAATAGTAGAAGTATTTCTCAATAACGCTTATATCTACCATTCTATGCAAATCATTAAGCCATAGCATTAGTTGAATGATTTCATTGTGTGCTTTAGATGTAATATGCTCTAAATGATAGTCTGATTTCTCTTTCTTCCATTGCTGAATTCTGTTGAATATAAGTCTGAATTGATTGAAAATTCCTAATCCCCTATAAATAAGGGAATCGCCAATGAAGTCCATTGCATCAGTGAGTAATTGCGGCTCTACCACTTTAAAGTCATAGCCAAATTCATTCAAGATAGGCAAGATAAGCTCTTGGCTATTAAGAGATGCAAATGAGATGTATTTGTATAAGTCTTTTATGAACCATTCCTGTATGGTAGGGTAGTCAGTTATCTGTTTGTGAATAGCTTTCTTAAATGCTTCTGGCTGGAATTTGGATGTGTTGATTGCATATAGTATTCTTAAAATGTATAAGTAGTAAAACTTATCTGCAATCTTATCATGGAATATATATTCTTGAAACAAGACATTCCAATCTTGTTCACTGTAGCTAAATAATCTGAACCGTTGAGTTTGTATATTATAAAATCCTGTGGCAGTTTTCCCTTTAGATTTTAACATAACTTCTGGCAAGTGTTTTACTTGTAATCCCTTATCAGTAGCCCAATAACCTTCTTGGGTCTTGTGATTAAGAAGCTCAAAGTGTATGTAGCAGAGTTGTTCCATGAATATTCTTTTTATGTATCTACAAATGTAGGGCTAAATAAAGAAAAAACAAATTGATTCTCTAACATCTATTCTCTTAATATGCTTCTTGCTATTAAAGAATTTGGGCATTAGGTGCTTGTCAAGTGGATTTAAGGTTGGCTGGGGATTATTCGTACCATCTCTTAATATATTAATAAACAGTACGAAAAATCCTGTTTGCCTGTTATTTGGACTTGAAAGCTATCTTAACCACGTTTTTTGAGTTGGTTGGATTCCACTCCTTGCGCTGTTTGGCTATGTTGTTGTCTAATAATAGTTCATTGGGAGTAAGCTCTATCCCTTTGGGTATATATCTTAACAGACCTGCACTATATAATTCCAGATTGTAACTCTCTACATTCTTCTTACCCATTCCCAATTTGTCAGCCAACTTATTAGGAGTAAGCAGTATCTTGTTGTTCTCTGCTATTAATAGGAGCTTGATATAATATCCTTTCACTTTAATATTCAAATCCACTGTCATAAAGAGGTAGGACAGTGTTATGAAGTTGGGATGTTCAATGGGTGGAATGCAGTAAATGCTCCTCATTACAAATTCTATAAGAGGATGGTTGATAGCTTCCCTATATCTCTTTCTAATCAGCACTGCCTCTATATCCTTATTGAAGTTCTTTAATGCGTCCTCTTTCTCTCCAGTTCGTTTGGCTAAGTCTTTGATTCTCCATCTGACCTTATAATAGTCGTTTCTATATAAGGACAGACAGAAGAACCTGTACAAATTGGGTGGATTGAGTTTATCTACAATAGACTTGTTAATGGTAGCATAATCCTGCCTAATGTTACTTGTCCTGTTTTGCAGGTGTTTTAATTGTATCTTCATATTCATTAGTAGCTGATTGAATATTATTGGTAAACATTAAATCTTTCTTCTCTCGTTCCATCCTGTAATAGTAGGCAGTTCCAAAGTATATCTTGGCTTCCTTTCTGTTGTGAAACTTCTTTCCTGTTGGCAGATGAATTATCATATCAGTTTAAATATCAGTGAATTAATAAGCCAACTTCTGCAATGAGATATAATAGGTAGCAACCTTTCCATTCTTCTTTCTCCTTGTCTTTAGATAGTTATTAAGATTAGCCCACAATCCAATGTGAACCTTGTTATCTTTTACTCCCTGTTTAAGAGCCTTAGCCCTTATCTGCTCATAAGTAAATTCTTCCATTTTGATATTCTGAATAGTTTGTAAGTCCGTCAATCTGTGTGGTGGGATTATCTGTCTGTGGTACTATAAAGATAGTAATTTCACGAGTGGGGAACTAATGATAAGACCACAATTCAGAAGTATTGAGTAGGCAGGGAAACCTCTCACATTTCCCTGCTTTTTGTCAATCTTCCTTGTTATGTTCAAAACATAGGACTAAGTGTATAATTCCATTCTCATTCTTGAAAGCTATTCTTGGATTATCAACTTCCTTATATGTAATGGAAGTTATAATAATGGGGAACAGTTCATTCGCATTATAAAGTTTGAGGCTATTTGCAATATATTCATTAGAACTATATTCTGGAAGAATGAAACTGAACAAGTAGAGCTTGACATCATTGTATTGCTGCATTTTAGCTCTTAGTATTTCTTGCTTAGCAATTATTGCTTCGTAGATAGTGCTTAAATATGAACTGGATTGTATGATATATGGATTCATTGTTTTATTATTTAGTTGGTTAAGAATTAAGCCCACCTGTCACATGGGCTTTGCTATTGGTGGCTTATGCTTCCAGAGCTTCTTTCAATATCTTAATGAAATCATTCTCTGATTTGACCTCTTTCCACTTATCCTCTTTGTAGTTCTTGTATTTCAGATTGTCAAGAGCTTTAAATGCCTGTTCTTCACTTGTTGATATGGCATGGCTGTTGAAACCTTTGATGAAGTAACGTTTGGTAATGAAAGAGACATCCATCTTAGCCGCCTTACATAGGTTGATGAATTTGTTCCCTCTTTCAATGTCAACCTTTGCATCTTTGGGGAATGTAAACCCTTCTCCTTGCAGTACATTGTTTACCTGTTTGTCAGATAGACTTTTACCTGTGTAAATCAGCATAGCAGTGGTTGGATTGAACCCTTCGTTTAGCAATTTTGCTACATTTTGGAACAGTTCATCATTAGAAGTCAAAGAAGCTACAACCAATCTGTCTTTTTTATCCCAACTGGTGCCTACATTATTAATATCGACCAAGTATTCACCAATATTCTCAATATCCCTAACGTGAACATTTGGAATCAAATTCTGATATTTCCCTGTTGCAATCAGTTTGGCGAATGCCGTACTTCTATGCTGTCCGTCAAGGATAACGAAGTAGTCTTTGGCTTCTTCCTTAGTTAGTTCCTTTCCATTGATGTCCGTTACAGTATAACCTGCTTCAATCAGTTTGGATGCTTCCATTACGATAATGGGGAAAGCCTTGTCATATTTATTGGCAGCTATCAAGGCTATAAAGCCATCCACTTTCTTAGAGTTTACAGGTCTGTTGTTCTTTACAAATGCTATCTTCTTCTGTTGTTCCGTTCTTGCACCTGTTTCTTCATCTACTACAGAGAATGTGAAAGAACTGTTGACAGCTTTCTCCTTAGATATTCTTTCAAACTCCTTTGCCTGTTCCATTTGGGTTTTGGCTTCATCAACGACTTTCTGCTGTGCTGCTATTACAGCTTCGTTTCTGTTACTTTTTATAAGGCGGTTCAATTCTTTCTCTTCTTGCTCAAAGACTTTAGTCAGTTCTTCTATGTTACCCATAATTGTGTTGTTTGATTCTACACTATTGTTTACCATCTCTACTGCATTTACATTTAATGTTGTCATATTCGTTTATTTTTAATTGTTATTAAAATGTTCAGTGCAACCCTCAAACCTATGTACACTTGGCTTTCTGATTACGCTGCAAAACTACTTGCTTCTGGGCTGATTAAAAGAGAGAAATTAATGGGTGGTTTTACTTCTCTTCTTAATTGTCAGCTCGTCCGTTATCGTTTTGACGCTGCAAAGATGGGATATAATGGCAGGATTAAAAGAGAGAAAAAAAGTCCTGCTCTTATGTACCCTCTTAATGGTACGGAGCAGGACTGTATTAATTATCAGAAGTTTATTAGAAGTATATGCTGTTCGCAGTATCAATTCTCTTGTCTTTATATTGCTTGATGTAACCTTTTAGAACATCTTCATCCTCTGAGAATTTACTATGTTTGGATAGCTTGGTGAAGTAGATAAGCCTTGATATGAGCAATGTTTTACTAAGTGATATGGTGCTTCCTTTCTTCTGTCTGACATTAAACTGCTTGTTATATGGCTCTAAATTGAAGAAGTCATTGAACATCTTATAGAACAGCCATATCTGAACGGATTCCTTTTCTTCTGCGTGGGTGCTTATGCTGACTTGTTGGCTCTGCATCCAAGGGTGTTCCTCTATCTCTTTTAGGTTGTTGGCAATGGTAGTAGCCAAATATCCTATGGCATTGGCATTATCAATTACTATCTGATGCTTGCCTTCAATCTTTACAGAGATAGTAATAGGCTTTTTAAAACTCACTCCAAATTGGTTAATCTCCTTATGGTTGTCAGCTATGGCTTTAGCGAATTTGGTGAGCTGTTCTATTCCAATGCCTGTAGCTTTCATTCCATCCAAGCACGTTCCACAAGTATAGTCAAAGATGAACAGAAGTAGAAACCAGAACTTATCTATATCAACTCCCAAACCTTTCAATGTATTCTGTATGTCCTCATTGGCTATATAATCTTCGTATGTGAAGTTGCCATATAGTTCATTCTGATTGTATCTCCTTATGAATAGGGGTAAGGCAGTAGTGCCACAGACGTATCTTTCTCCTGTGGCAGGGTCTATATCTACGTCTGGAACATATTTAACGGCTATGGCTTCCATGTATTCCAAACGGGTGTCAATGCTTATGTAATCTTCCTTTAGCTTCTCCATAATTGTTAGTTTAGGACAAAGTTAAAAAATAATCCTCACCTGCATTGCTACAAGTGAGGAATTTGTGGATAGGATATGCTTTAGTAATCAGAAGCTCCTGTAAACGTATCCATGAGTTTATCCATCTGCTCACCTATGCACTTGTCTATTAGCTTTGCATAGTGGGCAGTCATTCGTGTATTGGTATGTCCTAACATCTTAGAAACAACTTCCAGAGATATGTTATTGGCTAAAGTAACTGTACTTGCAAATGTATGCCTACTTGTGTGGAAGCAAATTCGTTTATTAATTCCACAAAGTATAGCTATATCCTTTAGATATTTGTTGATGTCCGCAGGGTCTTGAATAGGGAGTAATTTCTCTCCACCTTTGTACTTATCCAATATCAGTTTGGCGATGGGGAGTAGGGGAATGCGTGATAGAACCCCTGTCTTAACCCTACGTTTCTTAATCCATATTCTGCCAGTGTTATCTTTCTCAAAGTGTTCTGGTGTCAAGGTCTTAATGTCAATGTAGCTAAGCCCTGTGAAGCACCCAAAGAGAAACATATCTTTAGCTCGTTCCAATCTTGGTAGGGGAGTATCAAAGTTGATAATCTTCCTCAATTCTTCTTCATCCAAGAAATCCACTTCTACGGGTTCGCGTTCTACTTTATAAGCATTTACAGGATTGTAGGATATATAAGAGTTGGCGACAGCTAAATTTAGCAACTTCTTTAAGAACTTTAAATGTTTGGTGCAGGAGTTTTGTCCCATCTTCTTCTCTCCTAAAAGGAAAGCATGGAATCCTTGAATGAAGCCCAAGTTTATCTCTCTTAAATATAAGTCCTTACGCTCATATTTCTTCAGAATAAACTCTTTGAATAATCTGCCTGTATATTCAAACACCCAATAAGTGGCAGGGGCAACAGTTTTACCTACCATTGCTTTGCGCTCTGTATTATGTTCGTTCAGAACATCCAATAAAGTCTTCTCGTTCAGAGCTTCCACCTTATCTGTGATAGCTTCTTTTAATAGTTCAGCAGTGATAAGATAACCCTTTTGGAGTAGCTCAATTTCTTTTTGATATATCTTATTCCGTAGTTGAATCAGATAACCGTTGATTAGCTGCGCTTCTTCACTCTTGCCTTTTACAGCTTGCTTCTCTTTGTTCCAGTCAGCAGCAGGTACGTGTTTACCTGTACTAAAGTAGATTCTCTTTCCGTTAGTGGTGATTGAAACCTCAATAGGTGATAGACCTTTCTTGTTTTGCTTACTTTCTCTTAATGAAAAGTAAACCATTGTACAATGTTTCTCCATTTTAAATTAAATGTTATATGGAGTGTATCGCATTGTATTATAGTTGATTATGCCAATTCTTGCAGCCGTTTTTTAAGAATGGCAAATTCGGCTGCAAATCGGCTGCAAAAGTAACCTGTTTATGGCTTGATTTGAGGGGTAATTGGCTACTCTTTACATGAGTTGTTTGGACTTAAATAAAGCAGGATTTATCTTGTTATCTCCTTACTGATTCACCATTCATTCACTCCAAATAATGAGTGATGCAAGGTGCTTCAATCTGTTATCTAAGTCAAGTTACCACAAATAAAAAACTCCTGCAACCACAAGGATTACAGGAGTTTATCTGTATTAAGTAACTTAAATTACTTGCTCAAAGCAGTAGCCACGTCAACCGCACAAGCCACTGTACATCCTACCATCGGGTTGTTACCGATACCCAGGAAGCCCATCATTTCCACGTGAGCAGGAACTGATGAAGAACCAGCGAATTGAGCGTCTGAGTGCATACGACCCATAGTGTCCGTCATACCGTAAGAAGCCGGTCCGGCAGCCATGTTGTCCGGGTGCAGAGTACGACCAGTACCACCACCGGATGCCACTGAGAAGTACGGCTTGCCAGCCAATACGCGTTCTTTCTTATAAGTACCTGCAACCGGGTGTTGAAAGCGGGTCGGATTCGTAGAGTTACCAGTGATGGATACATCCACGCCTTCTTTCCACATGATAGCCACACCTTCGCGAACATCGTCTGCACCGTAGCATTTTACTTTGGCACGGGGACCGTCGCTGTATGCGATTTCACGAACTACTTTCAGTTCACCTGTATAGTAATCGAATTGAGTCTGAACGTATGTAAAGCCGTTGATACGAGAGATAATCTGTGCAGCGTCCTTGCCGAGACCGTTCAGGATGCAACGCAGAGGTTCTTTACGTACCTTGTCAGCTTTAGCGGCAATCTTGATAGCACCTTCGGCAGCAGCGAATGACTCGTGACCTGCCAAGAAAGCGAAACATTTGGTTTCTTCACGCAGCAACATGGCTGCCAAGTTACCATGACCGATACCAACCTTGCGGTCGTCAGCTACAGAACCCGGAATACAAAATGCCTGCAGACCGATACCGATAGCTTCAGCAGCTTCAGCAGCGTTCTTGCAGCCCTTCTTAATGGCGATGGCGCAACCTACAACGTATGCCCATTTTGCATTTTCGAAACAGATGGGCTGAGTTTCTTCACAAGTCTTATAAGGATCGAGACCATGAGCTTCGCAGATAGCATTGGCTTCTTCGATGTCTTTGATACCGTTTGCGTTCAATGCAGCAAGAATCTGCTTGATACGACGGTCTTGGCTTTCAAATTTTACTTCTCTAATCATATGTCTTTCCTCCTTATATTATTCGTGACGTGGGTCAATGTGTTTAACTGCACCTTGCTCTTCAGTGAAGCGGCCGTATGTACCGGTAACTTTCTTCAATGCTTCATTGGCGTCTGTACCTTTCTTGATTTCATCCATAAACTTGCCCAGATGAACAAATTCGTAACCGCAGATTTCGTCGTTCTTGTCCAAAGCGATAGTCTTGATGTAACCTTCTGCCATTTCCAAGTAACGAGAACCCTTAGCCAACGTTCCGTATAATGTGCCTACCTGGCTGCGCAGACCTTTGCCCAAGTCTTCCAAGCCAGCTCCAATCATCAAACCGCCTTCAGAGAAAGCAGACTGAGTACGACCGTAAACAATTTGCAGGAAGAGTTCGCGCATAGCTGTGTTGATAGCGTCGCAAACGAGGTCAGTATTCAATGCTTCGAGGATAGTCTTTCCCGGGAGGATTTCTGATGCCATAGCAGCAGAATGAGTCATACCGGAGCAACCGATAGTCTCAACCAAAGCTTCCTGGATAACGCCTTCCTTTACATTGAGGGTTAATTTACATGCACCTTGCTGAGGAGCACACCAGCCAATACCGTGTGTCAGACCAGAGATGTCAACAATTTCTTTAGCTTTTACCCATTTACCTTCTTCGGGAATAGGAGCCGGTCCGTGGTTAGGACCTTTCTTCACAACACACATGTGTTCCACTTCGTGTGAATAAGTCATAATTAGCTCTTTTTTTAAGTGATATAATTAAAAAAAACGTAGTCCACTTTTATTAGTCGGGTGCAAAGTTAGTTGTTTTCCCCGTTTCTGCCAACTGTTCAATTTGACTTTTTTATTAAAAAGAAGTAATAAGAAGCTGAATTTCTGCGGAATGTAAAGTGGAGTTTGCAGTTGACTGTTTTTTCTCGTCTCTGATAGGATTTGTGAATCAATAGGGTATGTGCTTGTCAATCAGGAAGTAATTTTGCCAACCCCTTGCTTGCGTCTTGGCAAACTTTTGCCATGCCTATGGCAAAGTTTTGCCAACACGGTGGCAAAGTCTTGCCAATGGTAAGGCAAAATCCTGCCAACTGGTTGGCAAGGCGAAGAAAATAAAGGGGAGTCCGTGTTTGACTATGACTGCAAAGTCTTACCTTTGTGGCACAATTAAATAAAATACAAACTATGATAGAAGTTACAGATGTGGCATTGCGCCAGGCTGCCGGCGAAGGGATGGATACATTTATCGGCGTATTCACCGATGCTTATAAGAAAGAAATAGGCGGAGAAATGACTGCCGGGACGATGCCTTTGCTTACCGGTGAACAGCATTCATTGTTGGCCTATCAGATATTCCGTGATGAAGTGATGGAAGGGGGCTTCTGCCAACTGATTCAAAATGGTTATGGCGGTTATATTTTCGACAATCCGTTTGCCAAAGTGATGCGTTTGTGGGGAGTGGGCGATTTGAGCAAGTTGGTTTATGCTGCCAAGAAAATATACGATAGCCATCGTGACGACTTGGAACGCGAACGCACAGACGAGGAATTTATGGCAATGTACGAGCAATATGAGGCTTTCGATGAACTGGAAGATGAATTTTTGGAAAAAGAGGAGGAATATACAGCTTTGGTTGCCGGCTATGTGGATGAGCATTTGGAGCTGTTTGCCAAGATTGTGTGATAGAGAGTAACGAGGAAAGGCATATTAGCCTATACCCATTCTTGCCTTTCGGTATTGGAGAGATGTGCTATCTGAAAGCTAAAATATGCGAGCTATGAATGCCGGGATGAAAAATGGAATTAATTTATTGATGATTCTTGTATTGTTTATCTCATGTGTACAAGAAAAAGAGGACAATAATGTCTTAAGACGTGTGGAAGCGTGTATGGAATTATTTCCTGATAGTGCCTTGTCGCTTCTGAGTCAAATTGAATGTCCCGAATGTATGAGAGGACAACAGAGAGCAGATTATGCTTTGCTTTTAACGCAGGCTTTGGATAAAAACTATTTGGATAATTTGCAGTCAGACTCATTGATAATGATAGCGGTAGAATATTATAAACAGGAAGGTGATAAATTGAAGGCAGGGAAGGCTTACTTTTATTATGGAAAAGTGATGTTGTTAAAGGAGCGCTTCTCAGATGCTATGCAGGCTTATCTGGAAGCATCGAGTCTCTTGGAAGAAACTAGGGATTATAAAGTACAAGGGATGGTCTGGGAATATATAGGGTATTTGAACTCGGTTCAAGGATTGTATGAAAATTCTATAGACAATTTTAAACATTCTATCAGGTACTATGAACTGGCGAGTGACAGACGTCGTATTTTATATGGTTATAGGAATATGGCAAGAGGCTATTTTTCGGTACATCATAATGATAGTGCAGGTTGGTATGCTGAAAAAGGGCTTGTGTTGAGTGACACTGTTAGTGGTATGAAGGCATCTTTTCTACATTTATTAGGACTTATTGCCAATAATGAAAAACGATATCCACAAGCAATAGAGTATTTTTCAAATGCAATGGAAGTTTGTGATAATTTAAATGATAAATATCGTTATAGTTTGTCTTTGGGACGTGTTTATTCTGAAGTAGGTCAAAAGAAAAAAGCTGAAGATTGTTTTGTTTCTTGTATCAATGCAACTAATATTTTTGTGTCTTCGGGTGCATATTACTATTTGGCTGATATGCATAAAAAAGATGGTAATTATTTGAAAGCGTTTTTGTATAAAGAGAAGTCTGATTCATTATTAGAGGTGACTCGTAATGCTGAACTGCAAAAGCAGTTGTTGGATTTGCAGAATAAGTATGAAAATGATAAGCTTATTTTGGAAAATAAACAGATAAGGCTGGAAAATGAGAAACAGACTTATTTTTATTTGTTTTTATTTGTATTCATATTAGGGTTGGGCATCATCGCTTTCTTTCTGGTTAGGAAAAGGTATCGAACAAAATTGTTGCGTAATGTCGAGATTATTGGAAATAATAATGCAATTATTAATAGATATGCTTGTAGAATTGCAGAATTGGAGAATGTGAGCTTACAAGAACGTCAGGCTAAACAAGAGGAAATAGGAATCCTGAATAGAAAAATCCTTTGTTTAATAGCAGAAAATAAGCGAGTATGTGAGAATTCGAGTGTTGACGCCTTGTTTGTATTAGAGGAATTGAAGCAAGGAAATTTGATTATTAGTAATATGACTATTGCTGAACGGCAACATATATTTGACTTTTTGGATTTGGTTCATGCGAATTTTATTACTCGACTTAAACAAGAGTTTGATTTAACAAAAAATGAATTATTGTTGGCTGCGTTGCTGAAAGTGGGATTCTCTAACAAGCAATTAATGATTGTTTTTGATTGTGAAATGAAATCCATATATAAAAACAGACAAAGACTAAAAGCAGATTTAGGACTTACTAAGAATGATTCTTTAGAGCAAATGGTAATGATGTATTGAGAAAAAAACGTTTTTTTGTCCTATATGTTTCTTTGTAGTGTGTTGATATATAATTTATTACCTACCCTATTTTTGTCCGCATAGTTATTGCTGAATTATTGTTGAATAGTCCCTAATTTTGTATAAATAAAAAATGAAAGACTATGAAACTGAAAATTATCTTATCTGTATTGTTGTTATTTTCTTTATTAAAGGTCGATGCTAATCCTTTGGTCGACATAAGTATTACTTCTGGAAAAGAAGAAGTCTTTTTGCATTCAAATGATATTCCTTTTGAAATTCTGACTACGGGAAAAGAAGATGGAAGCCGTTCCGTTATACCATTAGTGCCATTTGTTGTATTCGTTGAAGATTCTAATTATTCCGTGGAATTGGATTTTATGGAAGGAATCGGGGTAGTGGAAATTGCCATTTCCCAAAATGGTTCTGTGATTTATTCTTCTTCCGAGAATATTCTATCTCCCCTTCGGAAATATTTGCAACTTCCTTTCGGAGTATCAGGGGAGTATTGTATAGAAATTAAAGGAGATAATGGGGCATATGCATATGGCTGTTTTGAATTATGATATATTGTTAACTAAAAAATGTAATGCTTATGAAAAAGATTAGTTTATTGTTGGTAGGAGTGTTAGCTCTATTTTCTTGTGAGCAAGAGGAATTGGATAACTTTGTGGAAAGTAGTGGTGTGGGGCAGGTGATGACAAGGGCGATAGGTTCTAGTGCGGATTTTGATCCGATAAGTGAGCTTGCCGAAATTCCAGTGAATATTTTGAATATTGGAAACTCTAAACAAAAGTATCTTACTTGTAAAGAGAAAGGTACTGAAATTTGTTTAACAGATAAAGATGATGGATCTTTGAGGCAGAGATGGTATCTGAAGTATGGAAGAACTATTGTTGTTGCTGGGGGAAATAATAGAGTGACATCCGATACATATGGAGTTGTTACTCCTAATAACTATTTATCTTCAGAAATACCTGATAATCTTCGTTTGAGTTATTGGAATAAATCAACTTTTGATTCACCTTTGGCTGGACCTGGCTTAAGCTTTAATTGTTTGGCTGATGCTAATTGTATGATATATACGATGTATGGAAACTTTAATACTGGTTTGTCTTCTTATTATTTGCAATCAGAATCTTCAACGTCTTCCTCTGTAAAGTTTAAAACGAATAATTCCTCAAGCCTCGCTTTATGGGAAATAGTTCCTGTTGGTGAATATGAACTTGTTGGTTTAGAGTATGTACGGACTACGGTTGACAGCTTTGAACCTACAGAAGTGATTTGTGACCATGATGAATATACAAATGAACATTTAAGCGTTGATACATGGAACTATTCTTTATCTACAAGCTATACAGAAAAATCTGATTTTTCAAAAACAGAAGGAGTAAGTGTCACTATTTCAGGAGGATTGAACGTGGGTATACCTAATGTGGTAGGAGATGATTCTTCGCTTGGAGTAAATGTTTCTGTACAGCAGCAGACAAATAAATCTTGGACTTATGGTACAAGTGATAGTAAAACGGTAACAAAAACGAGAACTGGACAAATCCCGATTCAACCAGGTGAAACTGTAAAACTTGATGCGGTGTTAGTCATGTACAAAGGTAGTTTGACTTACGTTGCTACATTAAGGAAAATAGGGGATACTAAAACGTTTAGAGTTAAAGGAAAATGGAGTGGAGACTGCTTTTCTTCTTTTGAAGCTAGAACATATAATCCAACAACAGGGAAATTGGTAGGAGAATATGTTTTAGAATAATGTGATTATCTAAATTATGGTTGTTTATAAATGTTAAATAAATATTGGGGCTTGCAGTATTTAGATTAATCTTTCATTTAATCTTAAAAACAATGAAAAAACGAGGAGAGTACTATATTACTCAATTCTTTTATCTAAATTTGCAAACTCTAATATTTATAGGAAAGATGAAACAATTAAAATTCTTGATGGTTGCCTTGACATTGTTGATGGGCATTTCGTTTACTTCGTGTCTGAATTCAGATGACGGAGAGTATGATGACATTTATGGCATGGTTTTAGTGAATAACTATATGGGATTACTCTCTTTTGAAGATGCTGCGGGTAACACTTATCAACCTACACCGGCTTCTGTTACTCAATTTGAGGCAAATTCAAGTTTGAAGATTTCAGATTCTCGAATGGGAATCATCTTAGGAAAGAGCATAGAACCTGAGACGAATGAAAAATCTAAAACTACCAACTTCACTTTGAAGAATTTTCAGCCTATTTCTTTTGCAAACGCTGTCGTATCAATGACAGCAGAAAGCTTGGTTGTTGATGCGCCGGAAACAGCACCGGTGATAACTTTGAAATTGGAAAATGGGTCAGTTCAGCCATTTTTGTATAACAAGGATATACTTGTAACTCCTATAGCTTGGAGACTGCAAAATGACAACGATAAGTTTAAGATGCATAAATTTGCTTTAGCTTGTGTACTGGATGAAATTGAAGCAGGGGCCACAGACCTTGTTTTCTATCTGCGTCATGATAAGGGTGCTGATGATAAGACAGATGTTTATTATTCTAATTGGTATGGGTATGATATAAAAAATGCTTTAGAAAGGTTTAAAGAAAAAGCAGGAAATCTTCCTACTAAATTAGTTATTAAGTCGCATGAAAGTGGAAATAATAGCAATACAGAAATACCGGAAAACTATACGGAATATACTGTAGAATACAAAATTGCGTCTACTAATCAATAAATTGATATTGAATTACAAAGATTTATTTCATATAGCAATACTACTGATTTCCTCTCCGGCTCGTGCCTGGGAGGAAATTAGTTTAGAGGATAGACGAAAAGTATTTACTACTTTTGTCTATCCTATGATTGGTTTATGCGGGTTGTCCGTTTTCATCGGCTCTTTGATGAAGATGGGATGGGACGGGCCGCAAAGCTTTCAATATGCCATGACACAATGCTGTGCGGTGGCTGTATCCTTGTTTGGAGGATATTTTTTGGCAGCCTATCTCATCAATGGGTTGCGTGTCCGCATGTTTATGCTGGACAGTGATATTCCTTTGGCGCAACAGTTTGCAGGTTATGCACTGGTAGTGGTGTTCATGCTGAGGATTGTTATCGGCATATTGCCTGATTTCGGCATTATGGCTCTGTTGCTCCAATTCTATATCGTGTATGTTGTGTGGGAAGGAAGCAAAAAGGTGATGCAGATAGCGGAAAAAGACCGTTTGCGTTTCACCATTCTTTCTTCTATTTTGTTAATAGCTTGTCCGGTGGCCATTGAATGGATATTCAATAAGCTGACGGTAGTGCTAAACTGATAAATGTTATGAAACAAGCTCCTGTAAATATAAAGAATAAGCGTGCTACGTTCGATTACGAACTGACGGACACCTATACGGCTGGCATTGTGCTTACGGGCACAGAAATCAAGTCCATCCGGTTGGGGAAAGCAAGCTTAGTCGATACGTTCTGTTACTTTGCCAACGGCGAATTGTGGGTGAAGAACATGCATGTGGCCGAATACTTCTATGGTTCGTACAACAATCACAATGCACGCAGGGAGCGCAAGCTTTTGTTGAATAAGAAGGAACTTGAAAAACTGATGCGCGGCACGAAAGATCCGGGTTTCACCATTGTTCCCGTGCGCTTGTTTATCAATGAAAAAGGGCTGGCCAAACTTGTGGTGGCACTTGCCAAAGGTAAGAAGCAATATGATAAGCGCGAATCACTGAAGGAAAAAGATGACAAACGCGATATGGCGCGTATGTTTAAAAGATAATATGAGTAAACTTGGTAGTTTGGTGCGTGAGCGCATCCTTATTTTGGATGGTGCAATGGGCACCATGATACAGCAATACAACTTGACAGAGGGAGATTTTCGGGGTGAACGCTTCTCGCAGATTCCCGGACAGATGAAAGGTAACAATGACCTGCTTTGTCTGACACGCCCCGATGTGATACAAGACATTCACCGCAAGTATCTGGCGGCAGGTGCAGATATTATCGAAACAAATACATTCAGTTCCACCCGCGTCAGTATGGCCGATTATCATGTGCAGGACTATGTGCGTGAGATGAATCTTGCCGCAGTGCGCCTGGCACGCAAAGTGGCAGATGAGTTTACTTCTCTTACTCCCGACAAACCCCGTTTTGTGGCAGGCTCCGTAGGACCGACGAACAAGACCTGCTCCATGAGTCCCGATGTGAACAATCCGGCCTTTCGTGCCTTGAGCTACGATGAACTTGCCGATGCCTACCGTGAGCAGATGGAAGCGTTGCTCGAAGGGGGTGTGGATGCTTTGCTGGTAGAAACTATTTTTGATACGCTGAATGCCAAGGCTGCTATTTTTGCCGTAGGGCAGGCGATGGAAACTGTAGGAGTTCATGTACCCTTGATGCTCTCTGTGACCGTTTCCGATGTTGGAGGGCGTACGCTGTCGGGGCAGACTTTGGAAGCCTTTCTCGCTTCTGTGCAGCATGCCGATATATTCTCTGTCGGCTTGAACTGCTCCTTTGGCGCCCGTCAGCTGAAACCTTTCCTGGAGCAGCTTGCTGCCCGTGCACCTTATTACATCAGCGCTTATCCCAATGCCGGATTGCCCAACAGTCTGGGTACATACGACCAGACTCCTGCCGATATGGCGCATGAAGTAAAAGAGTATATCCATGAGGGCTTGGTGAATATTATCGGTGGCTGTTGCGGAACGACAGATGCCTACATTGCCGAGTACTCCTCGCTGATTGCCGGTGCAACGCCCCATCAGCCGGTTCCCAGACCGGAAAATCTTTGGCTCTCCGGGCTTGAACTTCTGGAAGTGAAGCCGGAAAACAACTTCGTGAATGTGGGTGAACGCTGCAATGTGGCAGGTTCGCGCAAATTCCTGCGTCTGATTAATGAAAAGAAATACGACGAGGCGCTCAGCATCGCTCGCCGGCAGGTGGAAGACGGTGCGCAGGTCATCGACATCAATATGGATGACGGACTGCTGGATGCCCGGACAGAGATGACGACTTTCCTCCATCTGATAGCTTCGGAACCGGAGATTGCCCGTGTTCCCGTCATGATAGACTCCTCTAAGTGGGAAGTGATTGTGGCCGGATTGAAATGCTTGCAAGGCAAGTCCATCGTCAACTCCATCTCCTTGAAGGAGGGGGAAGATAAATTCCTGGAGCATGCGCGTACCATAAAGCAATATGGTGCGGCGACCGTGGTGATGGCTTTTGATGAAAAAGGGCAGGCAGACACGTACGAACGTAAGATTGAGGTCTGCGAACGGGTATACCGTCTTTTGGTGGACAAGATAGGTTTCAATCCCCATGATATAATTTTCGACCCGAATGTACTTGCCGTGGCAACCGGTATGGACGAGCACAACAATTATGCTGTAGACTTTATCCGTGCCACCGGATGGATACGCAAGAATCTGCCCGGTGCGCATGTCAGTGGAGGAGTGAGTAACCTTTCCTTCTCTTTCCGCGGCAATAATTACATTCGCGAGGCGATGCATGCCGTATTCCTTTACTATGCCATCCGCGAGGGCATGGATATGGGTATCGTCAATCCGGCTGCCTCCGTTCTTTACACCGATATTCCCGCTGATATATTGGAGCGCATAGAGGATGTGGTCTTGAACCGTCGTCCCGATGCTGCCGAGCGTCTGATAGAAACTGCCGAACGCTTGAAAGCGGAAGCGGAGGCGGCGAAAACTTCCGGAGGAGAGCGGCAGGCTGCCGCCCATTCCCAGCTTGCCTGGAGAGAGGGGACTCCTGTGGAAGAACGGTTGAAGTACGCCTTGACAAAGGGTATCGGCGATTATCTGGAAGAAGACCTTGCCGAAGCGTTGAAGCTGTATCCCAAAGCTGTTTCTATCATTGAAGGTCCGTTGATGGCAGGCATGAATCATGTCGGCGACTTGTTTGGGGCAGGCAAGATGTTCCTGCCGCAAGTAGTGAAGACGGCGCGCACCATGAAGAGGGCGGTTGCCATCCTCCAGCCCGTAATCGAGTCGGAGAAAGAAGAAGGTGCGACTGCTGCCGGGAAGGTACTACTGGCTACGGTGAAAGGTGATGTGCACGACATTGGCAAAAATATAGTCTCGGTAGTAATGGCCTGCAACGGGTACGATATAGTGGACCTTGGCGTCATGGTGCCTGCCGAAACCATTGTACAGCATGCCATAGAGGAAAAGGTAGACATGATAGGATTGAGTGGCTTGATAACCCCTTCGCTGGATGAAATGGTGCATGTAGCCATTGAGCTGGAAAAGGCAGGTCTGGACGTTCCTCTGCTGATAGGTGGTGCCACGACTTCACCGCTTCACACAGCTCTGAAAATTGCTCCGGTCTATCATGCTCCCGTAATCCATCTGAAGGACGCTTCACAGAATGCTACAGTAGCAGCCAAGCTGATGAATCCTAAGACAAAGGAGGAGCTGGAAGAAGAACTGCATGAGAAGTATCGGCAGTTGTGCGAAAAGAACCGGGAGAAACAAGTGACAACCGTTTCCCTGGAAGAAGCGAGAAAGAACAAACTGAATCTGTTTTAAATAGGAAGGAAAATAAGGATTAGGGATTAATCCTTAATCCCTATTTTTTTATCTTTTTCTTGTATTGCTCGAAGCGTGACGTAATATCCCTTACGAAGTTATAAGTTTCGATGCCACGGAAATAGCCGTTTTTGCAGACGGGGTCGGTGAAGTATTCCTCATTGCTTTTTAGCAGAATGAAGTTTTCTACATTATCACGCCAGACATATTTGTTTTTGCCGTATTTTTCGGCCAGTGCCATGGCATCCAGCACATGGCCGATACCGGAATTATAAGATGCCAGCACAAAGTTGATGCGTTCTTCCTGGGGTATCTTGGAAAAACTTTTGGCTGTGGCGCCTATGTATTTCACGGCAGCCTTTATGCTCTCTTCAGGGTTCTGTTCCTTTCCTTCGGGTAGCCCCATAGCCCTGGCTGTGGCAGGCATCAGTTGCATCAGCCCCCTGGCACCCGCCCAAGATACGGCAGTGGAGTCGAAGTTGGATTCTGTATACGCCAGAGACGCCAGCAGACGCCAGTCCCAGTCTATTTCGGGAGCATATTTCTTGAACAAATCATCGTAATGGGAAATTTTTCCTTCGCGCAGGGAGAGGATAGGAGAGTGGGGAATGGCCTTGCCGATTTCAAAATATCGTTTCATACTTGCTGTATAGGCAGGTGAAGTCATATTCTCCTCATGCCATTTGTTGGCGGTGGCTGCCAGTTGCGGACAGTCTTTCCGGACTGCCCACGATGCACGCTGGTCAAAGCTGATGGAGAGTCCGATATTTAGGTTGGGGTAATAGGTGGTATTAAGCTGTGCCACATCATTGTCTGCTACGGTATAGGGGATTTTTCCTTGTGCCACCTGGGTGATGAGGTCTTCTGCACTGATACTGTCGTTGGTCACTTTATGGATGTGGATACCTCCTCCGAGCTCTTCGTCCAGATTGACCAGCCGTTCATAATATTTTCCGGGCTTCACATATACATCTTTCCCGATGAGTTCCGTCACGTCTTTCAGTGGTTTGGTGCGTCCGCCGTTACGTTGCACGATGACTTGGTGCGTGATGACCTCCTCACCGCAATATATCAGGCTGTCTTTCCATTCTTTAGTGATAGGCAGGTTGTAGGCAATGAGGTCTCCCTTGCCTGCCAATAACTTCTCTATGAGTTCGTGCACGTTCCGGGCTACCTCTATTCTTAGCTTTACTCCCAGGCTCTTGGCAAACTGTTCGCTTAGCTCATACTGGAATCCCATGTCCTGGCCACGGTAGATGAAGTAGGAAGTGGAACTGTACAGTGTCAATACGACCAGTTCTCCGCTGTCCTTTATCTGTTGCAGGTCATCCGCTTCTTCTTTTTCGGCAGGATGTCCTCCACGGCATCCTGCGATGCAGCACAACAACAACAGCAAGATAATTGGGACGGGAGAATTGATAATGGATGATTTATGTCTGGCGAAAGAAAACAGGCTGTTCATATCTCATAGGGTTTAGTGCGTTCTTAATCCTCCATTATCAATTCTCCATTACAAATTAACTCCCCAAGTGCTTCTTGATGTACATGGTCAATATATCAATGGCCACCTGGTTGTTTCCGCCTTCCGGCACAATGAGGTCGGCGTATCGTTTGCAGGGCTCTATGAATTGCTGGTGCATGGGTTTCAGTATACGTGTATAGCGTTCCATAACGGCTTCGGCCGTACGTCCGCGTTCCACTACATCGCGCTGGATTACACGAATTAGGCGTTCGTCGGGGTCAGCGTCTACAAATATCTTGAGGTCCATCATGCTTCGCAGTTTCTTGTCGCACAAGGCAAGGATACCTTCTATGATGATGACTTCCCGGGGCTCGATATGGATGGTTTCGGGCTGCCGGGTACACGTCAGGTATGAGTAGGTGGGCTGTTCTATGCTTCTTCCTTCGCGCAGCATGGCGACATGCCTGGAAAGAAGGCTCCACTCGAAAGCGTCGGGGTGGTCGAAGTTGATGTTCTGCCGTTCTTCCACGGGCACATGGCTGCTGTCCTTGTAGTAAGAGTCTTGTGGCAACAATACCACTTCACCAGCCGGTAGGCTTTCGATAATTTTACGTACGACGGTGGTCTTTCCCGAGCCGGTTCCGCCTGCAATTCCTATTATTAACATCCGTTTAAGTGTATATTTGAAACAAAACCAGTATTTTTGCAGTTGTTAAAACAGCCGCTTAGGCTGACAAATATAGTGATAAATCATTTAAATGGCAAAGTTATGGTAAAGCACATTGTATTATTTAAGTTAAAAGATGAGGCACCGGCTGACGAAAAGTTGGCTGCGATGAACAGTTTCAAGGCAGCTATCGAAGCGCTTCCGGCTAAAATATCCGTTATCCGCAAGATTGAAGTCGGATTGAACATCAATCCTGCCGAGGCTTGGAACATCGCTCTTTACAGTGAGTTCGATACGTTGGATGACGTGAAATACTATGCTACCCATCCCGACCATGTAGCTGCCGGCAAGCTTATCGCTGCTGTGAAAGAGAGCCGTGCCTGCGTGGACTACGAGATAATTGAAAATTAAAAATTAAATCAGAGAACATGAAGAAATTACTGTTCCCTTTCGTTCTGTTGCTCTTCGCTGTGGCGGTGCAGGCACAGATACAAGACCCCGTCAAGTTCAATTCCGAACTGAAGATTTTGGCTGCCGATGAAGCGGAGGTCGTTTTTACGGCTGCTATTGACAAGGGCTGGCATGTCTATTCCACCGACTTGGGCGATGGAGGGCCTATCTCGGCGACTTTCAATGTGGAGAAAATCTCCGGAGCGGAAGTGGTGGGTAAACTGAAGCCCGTAGGCAAGGAAATCTCTACTTTCGATAAGTTGTTCGAAATGAAGGTGCGCTATTTTGAGAATACGGCGCAATTTGTGCAGAAGCTGAAGTTGACGGGTGGCGCTTATCAGATAGAAGGCTATCTGGAATATGGCGCTTGCAACGATGAAAACTGCCTGCCGCCCACACAAGTTCCTTTCAAGTTCTCCGGCAAGGCAGAAGGGGCTGCCAAAGAAGCTGCCGCCGCTGCCGCTGAAACGAAAGCCGAAGAACAGCCCGCAAAGCAGGAGACTGTCTCCGGCACGGCTCCCGTGGCTGCCATCGGCGGTGCGGACGGGCCGACGGAAATCAAGGTGGCGGACAAGGTGGACCTATGGAAGCCGGTCATCAGTGAACTGAATTCTTTGGGCGAAACCACTTCGCAGGAAGACATGTCCTGGATTTATATTTTCATTACGGGATTTGCCGGTGGACTGCTGGCGCTCTTCACCCCCTGTGTATGGCCCATCATCCCGATGACGGTCAGCTTCTTTCTGAAACGCAGCAAGGACAAGAAGAAGGGCATCCGCGATGCGTGGACGTATGGCGCTTCCATCGTGGTGATTTATGTGACGCTCGGACTGGCAATCACGCTTGTTTTCGGAGCCAGCGCACTGAACGCACTCTCTACGAATGCAGTATTCAATATCCTTTTCTGCCTGATGCTGGTGGTGTTTGCGGCTTCCTTCTTCGGAGCGTTCGAGATAACGTTGCCCTCCAAGTGGAGTACGGCTGTAGACAGCAAGGCCGAGGCGACAAGCGGTTTGCTCAGTATCTTCCTGATGGCATTTACCTTGTCGCTGGTATCTTTCTCCTGCACGGGACCCATTATCGGATTCCTGCTGGTGCAGGTTTCCACGACGGGCAGCGTGGTGGCTCCCGCCATCGGCATGCTGGGCTTTGCCATAGCTTTGGCATTGCCTTTCACGCTGTTTGCCCTGTTCCCGTCCTGGCTGAAGTCCATGCCCAAGTCCGGTGGATGGATGAACATCATCAAGGTGACGCTCGGCTTCCTGGAGCTGGCCTTTGCCCTGAAATTCCTTTCGGTGGCCGATTTGGCTTACGGCTGGCGCATCCTCGACCGTGAGACGTTCCTCGCCTTGTGGATTGTGCTTTTTGCGCTGCTTGGTTTCTACTTGTTGGGCAAAATCAAGTTCCCGCACGATGATGACGATTCAAAGGTTAGTGTACCCCGTTTCTTTATGGCGTTGGCCTCACTGGCATTTGCGGTGTATATGGTTCCCGGTTTGTGGGGAGCTCCGTTGAAAGCTGTCAGTGCCTTTGCGCCGCCCATGCAGACGCAAGACTTCAATCTTTACAATAATGAAGTGCATGCCAAGTTCGATGATTACGACCTCGGTATGGAGTATGCCCGTCAGCATGGCAAGCCCGTGATGCTCGACTTCACCGGTTATGGTTGCGTGAACTGCCGTAAGATGGAGCTTGCCGTATGGACAAACCCGAAGGTGAGTGACATTATCAACAACGACTATGTGCTTATCACGCTCTACGTGGACAACAAGACCCCGCTTCCTTCTCCCGTGAAGATTGTGGAGAACGGCACGGAACGCACGCTGCGCACCGTAGGCGACAAATGGAGCTATCTGCAGCGTGTCAAGTTCGGCGCCAATGCGCAGCCCTTCTACGTGCTGATTGACAACGAAGGCAAGCCGCTCAACAAGTCCTACTCCTACGACGAGGATATACCTAAGTATATCGAGTTCCTGCAGACCGGACTGGAGAATTATAAGAAAGAGAAATAAATAGAATTGGAAAAAGGATGCTTGTAAAAAGGCATCCTTTTTTCACTAAATCCCCTTTTTGTATGAAACACATTATAGACATTGATGCTTGGGAACGCCGGGATAACTACGGCTTTTTCCGCAGTTTTGTAAATTCCTGGTATTCCGTCACCACAGAGATTGACTGCACGGAAGCCAGTGCTTCAGCCCGGGCTGCAAAGCGCTCCTTTTTCCTTTATTATCTGTATGCTGTGGTGCGTTCGGCCAATGAAGTCGATGAACTCCGTTACCGTACCGACAAGGAAGGCCGGGTTGTTTTTCACGACCGGGTGGACATCATTTCTCCGATAGCCGTTCCTGGGAAAACATTCTATACCGTGCGCATTCCCTATTACGAAGACTTTGAACGTTTCTATGCCGAAGCCTACGCCTTGATAACAAACATGCCCGAGGACGGTGACCCTTATGGAGCCGAAAAGATTCTTGCCGAGCAAGGCGATTACGATGTGGTCCATCTGAGTGCGGTTCCCAAAATGTATTTCACCTCGATAACCTATACACTTGCCGAAGCAGGCAACGGTTGCAGTTATCCGTTGATGACTGCCGGCAAGGCCGTATCTCGTGAAGGCCGTCTGGTATTTCCTCTTTCCATTTATGTGAACCATGCTTTTGTCGACGGTTCTCATTTGACCTCCTTCTTCGGAAAGGTGGAGGAGTATTTGAAAGAGATTTCACATAAATGAATCACCCCAAATAAATAATCTATGAAACGCTTATAAGGGTGTTTTTTCATGCTACAAATATATATGATGCCATACATATATGGCAACTTTGAGTTGTTTTTTGTATCTCGGTTTCTGTTTTTTAAGTATCATTGAAAAATCGGAAATGTGCAGACAAGATTTGTAGTATTACAGAATTGTTACAGAATTTATCCTTACCTTTGACACTTTAACAGAATAAGCGTATGGTAAGTAATATATCTTCATGCACGAAAGTACTTGTTTTGCCGATAGTTCTATGGGTTGTTTCGTCTTTTTCCCTGCGGGCGCAGGAGAAGGATTTTGCCACTTGGGCGAATGCCGGTTTCGAATATAAGTTGAAGCCGGCATTTACTGTTTCCGGTGGACTGGAGTGGCGTACAAAGGATGATTTGGGAAAGACAGACCGGTGGGGGCTGAAGGTGGGGGGGAGCTATAAGCTGTTGCCTTTTCTGAAGCTTGGAGCTGGGTATGAGACGCATTACCGCAATCGGGGGGCAGATGGCTGGAAGTTCCGGCACCGCTACCGTTTGGAAGGCACTCTGTCTGCCCGTGTGCAAAGGGTGAAACTGTCCTTGCGTGAGCGCTTTCAGCATACGTTCGATGGGCATAGAGATGAGTTCCGCTTGCGCTCGCGTGCGAAGTTTGCCTATGACATTCCGAAGTGCAAGCTGGAACCGTATGCTTCGGCCGAGATGTATAATGGTTTGAATAAGACAGAGCACTTCGGAGTAAAGCGGATGCGCTATCGTGGGGGTATTACGTTGCCCTTGTCCGAGCGCTGGGAGGTGGACATCTTCTATTGCAGGCAATGGGAGAAGGATAAGCGGAAGGATATAGTAGGGGTGGAGTGTGTTTATAGCTTTTGAGGGGAGATGAGGGCTGAAAGCCTTTTTTTACTTTTTGTTCTTCCGGTACTCCTTTTTCAGATAAAAGTTGAATCCGGCATATATTTGGAGGGTGCCGAACCCGTTGTTTAGGGAGAAACTGTTTTTGTAGTAGTCGTATGTCCGTCCTACGAATGAAGTACCCACGAAATATTTGCTGTTGTTGTATACCACACCTGCACGCAGAATGAAGTCGATATTGAAATTCTTGTACCAGTCGTCCGCTTCCCGCTCTTCTGTCTTCTCTATGCGTGATGTCTTGTAGGCGACAGCCGGATTGAACGACAGGCATGCGAGGCAGTTGCGGGCGAACACCCAATTGTAGGCATAGCCGGCGTTGAGGCTGATGTTCGTGTATTTGATATGTTTCACCTTCATACCCGGGTTCATGGTTTCCTGAATGATTTCGGGCAGCTTGGTATAGTCGAAGTTTAGATTGTGGGTGGATACGGAGAATCCGGCAATGAAAGAACCTGCATTGCGGCGCTGGTTGGTGGACTGGCTGAAGGCGGCTGGATAGGAGAAACGCCGATTGTTGAAAATGTAATACAGATTCAATCCCTTCATCTTTACTTTCAATCCGTTGAAGTCTTCGGAATAATTGGAGGGAATCTCGTCGGAAAAGCCGGATACCTTGTGTATCTTGTAGTCGTTTCCGGTGCTACGGTAGAAAATGTCCACTCCCAGTTTGGAACTGTAAAGGCTGAGGTCAAACTCCGTGCCGCGCTTTTTCTTGCTTTTCTTTCCGTAGAGCCAGTCCGTGTCGACAGCCCATCCCAGGAATATCCAACGCCATCCGAAGTAAGCGCCTATCTTGTTGTGAGGGTTGGGCGAGAAACGGAGCCGCTGGTCGTCATTGCCCACAGAGTAGTATTCGTAATTGGTGAAATGGTCGAGCATCAGGGCGTAATTGTATCGGTTGGGACTGATATAGGTAGTGTCGAAGTCGCTGAAATCAAGGAATCTCTTCAGTACTTTTCCGAAGGTGTTCTTATGTACGACGCTGTCGCACGTGGCAGAACCGTTCTCCTCGTTTTGTGCAAACAATGAGAACGTAAATAATATCCATAAGCAGAAAAAGGCCCCTCTTTGCATCTTGTTGTTCACTTCCATTTATACAAAGCTAAATAAAATAACCGTTTTTAAACAGCATCCCGCTAATTTTCTTTAGAAAAAGGCATCAATAATTTGTAGTTCTCAATCGGAATGACTAATATTGAACGTTTTATTGAGAGAATTTATGAATCAGAATCAGATAAAGAAGAATACGATATGAAGAAGATTATCAATCCGTGGAAAGATATGGAGGGGTACAACTGTTTCGGTTGCTCTCCCGACAATGAAGCCGGTGTGAGAATGGAGTTTTATGAGGACGGTGACGAGGTGGTGAGCATTTGGAAGCCGCGTCCGGAGTATCAGGGATGGCTGAATACGTTGCATGGAGGCATCCAGTCCGTATTGCTGGATGAAATCTGCGGTTGGGTAGTGTTCCGCAAGCTGCAGACTGGCGGAGTGACATCGAAAATGGAGACCCGGTTCCGCAAATCCATATCGACCAACGACACGCATGTGGTGCTGCGGGCTTCACTCCGGGAGCAAAAGCGGAATATCGCCATCATAGAAGCGCGTCTGTACAATAGCATGGGAGAACTTTGTACGGAAGCTACCTGCACTTACTTCACCTTCCCGAAAGAGAAAGCGGAAACGGAAATGCATTTCCATAGCTGCGAAGTGGAGCAGGAGGAAATATTGCCGTTGATTTGATTGCTTCACCACAGATTACACAGATTTGCACAGATTATTTTTATTTCAATCTGTGCAAATCTGTGTAATCTGTGGTGAAGCAAGATGAATTTGAAAGAAGAAATAAACTTTTTGTGATAAATCTTTTGGAGTTTCAAACTTTTAGTTTACTTTTGTCGCATTAAAACAAAAAAATATGAAGAATATCGTTGCACATCATCACCATCATCATCCTGACGAATAACTCGGTGGGCGTATGAGTGTATATGTACAACAAATGACATAAATGACGAGGCTTGCCGAATAGTGGTAAGCCTCGTTTTGTTTTCTGTCATCTCATTCAAAATAGTAAATAGTAAATAGTAAATAGCCTTATGTTAAGAATTGCAGTACAAGCTAAAGGTCGTCTTTATGACGAGACCATGTCATTTTTGGGAGAATCGGATATTAAGTTGAGTGCCATGAAGCGTTCGTTGTTGGTGCAGTCGTCAAACTTTCCTCTTGAAGTGTTGTTTTTGAGGGATGACGACATTCCGCAGTCTGTGGCTACCGGAGTGGCTGATATAGGCATTGTGGGTGAGAATGAATTTGTTGAGAAGAATGAGGATGCGGAGATAATCAAGCGTCTGGGATTCAGCAAGTGCCGTCTGTCTCTTGCCATGCCGAAGGATATTGAGTATCCGGGGGTGAAGTGGTTTCACGGAAAGAAGATTGCGACATCTTATCCGGGTATCCTTTCCGGCTTTTTGAAAGAGAATGGGGTGAATGCGGAGATACACGTCATTACGGGGTCGGTAGAAGTGGCGCCGGGCATCGGTCTGGCAGATGCCATTTTCGATATTGTAAGTTCCGGTTCTACGCTGGTGAGCAACCGCCTGAAGGAAGTAGAGGTTGTGATGAAGTCCGAAGCGCTACTGATTGGCAACAAGAACATGAGCGAGGAAAAGCAAGAGATATTGAAGGAGCTGTTGTTCCGTATGGATGCCGTGAAGACAGCCGAAGATAAGAAATATGTGCTGATGAATGCCCCGAAAGAGAAACTGGATGAGATTGTCTCTGTACTTCCGGGCATGAAGAGCCCCACGGTGATGCCTTTGGCACAAGAAGGCTGGTGCTCGGTACATACCGTACTCGACGAGAAGTGTTTCTGGGAGATAATCGGAAAGCTGAAAGCATTGGGGGCGGAAGGCATTCTGGTGCTGCCGATTGAGAAAATGATAATTTAAAGCCTCGAGGATGTGTCAAAAGTATATAAACGCTTTCTTTATGTTACGACATTAGGTGCGAATTACGCGAAATAGCGCGGATTCGGTAAAATAAATCCGTGAAATCCGCGTAATCAGCGCCTAAAAGAAAGTCTTCAGAGAGTTTTGACACACCTCCAATAATATCATGGTTTATGCATAAATCTTTAAAAACATGTCATTATGATATTGATTAGTAATCCCGATAAATCCCAGTGGCAAGAGATTCTGAAACGTCCGGTGATGAATACGGAGAATCTGTTTGATACGGTGCGGAGTGTTATTGACCGTGTGAAGGAGGAGGGAGACCGTGCTGTGCTGGATTATGAAGAAAAATTTGATAAAGTGGTGTTGGCCTCGCTGGCAGTGTCGGAAGAGGAACAGCAGGAAGCGGAAAACCTGGTGAGTGAAGACTTGAAAGCAGCTATTCGCCTGGCAAAGCAGAACATCGAGACTTTCCACGCCGCACAACGCTTTGAGGGCAAGAAAGTGCAGACTCAGCCGGGGGTGACCTGCTGGCAGAAAGCGGTTGCCATAGAAAAGGTGGGATTGTATATCCCCGGAGGAACGGCTCCGCTGTTTTCTACGGTACTGATGCTGGCCGTTCCCGCCAGGATTGCCGGATGCAAGGAGATTGTTCTCTGCACCCCTCCGGGACGTGACGGAAAGGTACATCCCGCTGTGTTGTTTGCCGCAAAAGTGGCAGGTGTCAACCGGATTTTCAAAGCTGGCGGCATACAAGCCATTGCCGCTATGGCATACGGAACGGAAAGTGTGCCTAAGGTTTACAAGATATTCGGTCCGGGAAATCAGTATGTCACGGCTGCCAAACAGCTTGTGAGCTTGCGTGATGTGGCGATAGATATGCCGGCAGGACCTTCGGAAGTAGAAGTTTTGGCTGACGAAACAGCTAATCCGATTTTTGTCGCCGCCGACTTGTTGAGCCAGGCAGAACACGGAGTGGACAGTCAGGCTATATTAATTACGACCTCTGTCGAATTGCAACAAGCTGTAAAGGTGGAAGTGGAACGCCAACTGGCCTTACTGCCACGTAAAGAGATTGCCGAAAAGTCTCTTGCCAATAGCAAACTGATTGTAGTGGACAGCATGACAGAAGCCATTGAATTGACCAACGCGTATGCTCCCGAACATCTTATCATAGAAACCGAGGATTATCTTTCCGTGGCAGAACGTATCGTGAATGCCGGTTCTGTATTCTTGGGTTCTCTTACTCCGGAGAGTGCGGGAGATTATGCTTCGGGCACAAACCATACCTTGCCGACAAACGGCTATGCCAAAGCATACAGCGGTGTCAGCCTCGACAGCTTTATCCGCAAGATAACTTTCCAGGAGATAAAGCCGGAAGGATTGAATATCATTGGCCCTGCCATCGAGCTGATGGCTGCCAATGAACAGCTGGATGCGCATAAGAATGCCGTGAGCGTGAGACTGGGGCAGTTGGAAAATGAAAATTGAAAGTTGAAAATTGAGAGTTGATGGCTTAAAGTAATTTTAATCGTAAAATCGTAAATTGTCAAATCGTAAATAACATGGTGAAAACATTACAAGAACTTACCCGTCCGAATATCTGGCGTCTGAAGCCTTATTCTTCAGCACGAGATGAATATAATGGTGCTGCGGCATCCGTTTTTCTCGATGCAAACGAGAATCCTTATAACATGCCGCACAACCGTTATCCCGACCCCATGCAGCGGGAGCTAAAGACAGAATTGTCTAAAATTAAAAAGGTGAGTCTCGATTCCATCTTCTTAGGGAATGGCAGTGATGAAGCTATCGATTTGGTGTTCCGTGCTTTTTGTGAACCCCGTGTGGACAATGTAGTGGCCATCGACCCTACCTACGGCATGTATCAAGTCTGTGCTGACGTTAATGATGTGGAGTACCGCAAGGTGCTGCTCGATGAGGATTTCCAGTTCTCTGCCGACAAGCTTCTGGCTGCTGCGGATGAGCATACCAAACTGATTTTTATCTGCTCTCCCAACAATCCTACCGGCAATGACCTGCTCCGTAGCGAGATTGAAACGCTGATTCGCCAGTTTGATGGGTTGGTGATACTGGATGAGGCATACAATGACTTCTCCGAGGCACCTTCCTTCCTCGAAAATTTGAATCAATATCCGAATCTCATTGTACTGCAAACCTTTTCCAAAGCATGGGGATGTGCTGCCATCCGTCTGGGTATGGCATTTGCTTCACCGGAGATTATCGGCATCCTCAATAAAATAAAATATCCCTATAATGTGAACCAGTTGACACAGAAGCAGGCAGTGGAAATGCTTCACCGCTATTATGAAATAGAACGTTGGGTGAAGACCCTGAAAGAAGAGCGGGAGAACCTGGAAGCCGAGTTTGCCGCACTGCCATGCACGGTGAAGATGTTCCCCTCCCATGCTAATTTCTTCCTGGCCCGTGTGACGGATGCTGTGAAGATTTACAATTATCTGGTAGGCAAGGGTATCATTGTCCGCAATCGTAACTCCGTGTCACTTTGTGGAAATTGCTTGCGGGTGACGGTAGGAACGAGAGGAGAAAATGAAAAGTTGATTGAAGCGTTGAAAGTATTTACGATTTGAGCATTTACCATTTATGAAGAAGAAAGTACTTTTTATAGACCGTGACGGGACTTTAGTCATTGAGCCGCCCATTGATTATCAGCTGGACTCCCTGGAGAAGCTGGAGTTCTATCCGAAAGTGATGCGTAATCTTGGCTTCATCCGCAGTAAGCTGGATTTTGATTTTGTGATGGTGACCAATCAAGACGGGCTCGGTACAGCTTCCTTTCCGGAAGATACCTTTTGGCCGGCACACAATCTGATGATGAAGACATTGGAAGGCGAAGGTATCACCTTCGACGACATCTACATAGACCGCAGCATGCCCAACGACAATGCACCGACCCGCAAGCCACGTACCGGAATGCTTACCAAATACCTCGATAATCCGGACTACGATTTGTCCCACAGTTTCGTCATTGGTGACCGGCCTACGGATGTGGAACTGGCAAAGAATCTGGGCTGCCGCGCCATTCTTCTGCAAGATGACACGGCGTCATTGAAACCCGTTTCCGAAGGTGGTGGTACCGCTTGTGACGGACTTGAAGATTACTGCGCCCTCGCCACCAAGGATTGGGATAAGGTTGCCGAATTCCTCTTTGCCGGTGAGCGTACGGCGGAAGTACGTCGCACTACCAAAGAGACAGATATATACGTATCCTTGAATTTGGATGGCGACGGGCATTGTGATATCGCGACCGGACTGGGATTCTTCGACCACATGTTGGAGCAGATAGGCAAGCACGGCGGCATGGACCTCACCATCCGTGTGAAAGGTGACCTTGAAGTGGACGAGCATCACACTATCGAAGATACCGCCCTTGCCCTGGGCGACTGTCTTTATCAGGCCTTAGGAAGCAAGCGGGGCATTGAACGCTACGGCTATGCCCTTCCTATGGACGATTGTCTTTGCCAAGTGTGCCTCGACTTCGGCGGACGCCCGTGGCTGGTATGGGATGCCGAGTTCAAGCGCGAGACGGTAGGAGATATGCCTACGGAAATGTTCCTGCATTTCTTCAAGTCCTTGAGCGATGCTGCCCGGATGAATCTTAATGTAAAAGCCGAAGGACAGAACGAACATCATAAGATAGAGGGCATCTTCAAGGCGTTGGCACGTGCGCTGAAGATGGCGGTGAAGAGGGATATTTATCACTTTGAACTGCCAAGCTCGAAAGGAGTGTTGTAGAATCGTACAGACAACTGCTGCAAAGTTACTGCATACCTTTTGCAGTGCTGCTGCAAAGCAGTTGCAGTGACGCTGCAAGGCTTTTGCAGAGCCACTGCAGATGTATTGCAGAGCTACTGCAAATGCATTGCAAAGTTTTGCAGTTGTATATCTCTGATTAATAGATAAGTAGTGTTATGTCACATTTAGCCCCTTTGATAGCTGATTTAGCTCTGATATTGATTTGTGCGGGGATTATGACCCTGCTTTTTAAGAAGTTGAAGCAACCGCTGGTATTAGGATATGTAGTTGCAGGATTCCTTGCCAGCCCTCACATGGCCTATACACCGTCAGTGATGGACACGGCTAATATACAGACCTGGGCGGATATAGGTGTTATCTTCCTGTTGTTTGCACTGGGATTGGAATTCAGCTTCAAGAAGATTGTGAAGGTGGGAGGGGCAGCGATTATTGCTGCGTGTACCATCATCTTTTGTATGATATTGTTGGGTGTGACGGTAGGTACCGGTTTCGGCTGGAAACGGATGGACTGTATCTTTCTGGGCGGTATGATTGCCATGTCATCCACCACTATTATCTATAAGGCGTTTGATGATTTGGGGATGCGCAAGAAACAGTTCACGGGGCTGGTACTCAGTGTGCTTATTCTGGAGGATATTCTTGCCATCGTATTGATGGTGATGCTCTCCACGATGGCAGTCAGCCATAACTTCGAGGGTACGGAGATGCTGGAGAGCATTGCCAAATTGCTGTTCTTCCTGATACTTTGGTTTGTAGTGGGTATTTACCTCATCCCCGGATTGCTGAAGCGGTGCCGGAAGCTGATGAGCGAGGAAACCTTGCTGATAGTCTCTCTCGGGCTCTGTTTCGGCATGGTGGTGATGGCTGCACATACGGGGTTCTCGGCTGCTTTCGGTGCCTTCATCATGGGTTCCATTCTTGCCGAAACGGTAGAGGCGGAGAGTATAGAGCGGCTGGTAAAGCCGGTCAAGGACTTGTTTGGTGCCATCTTCTTTGTATCGGTCGGCATGATGGTAGACCCAGCCATGATTGTGGAGTATGCGGGACCTATTGTCGTGATTACTTTAGCGGTTATCCTCGGGCAATCCCTTTTCGGGACGCTGGGTGTGCTGCTGGCGGGGCAACCGCTGAAGACAGCCATGCAGTGCGGTTTCAGCCTGACGCAAATCGGTGAGTTTGCCTTTATTATAGCTTCGCTGGGCGTGTCGCTGCATGTCACCAGCCATTTCTTGTATCCTATTGTGGTGGCGGTGTCTGTCATCACTACTTTCCTTACTCCTTATATGATTCGTTTGGCAGACCCCGCTTCCAATCTTGTGGACACGCATTTGCCGGAAAAATGGAGAAAGTTCTTGACCCGCTATGCTTCAGGTTCGCAGACCATGAACCATGAAAGTCTGTGGAAGAAACTGATATTTGCACTGGTCAGGATTACGGTTGTATATTCCATCATTTGTGTGGCGGTGATAGCTTTGGCGTTCCGTTTTCTGGTGCCTTTCGTGCACGACAGTCTGCCCGGGGTATGGGGCTCTTTGTTGGCTGCCTTTATCATCATTCTGTGTATAGCTCCGTTTCTGCGTGCTATCATGATTAAAAAGAATCATTCGGAGGAGTTCGTGACTTTATGGAAGGATAACCGTGGAAACCGGGCGCCGTTGGTGGCTACCATTGTACTGCGTTTGCTGCTGGGTGTTTCGTTTGTCATGTTCGTTATAGCCGGTTTATTCAAGATGTCTGTGGGACTGGTATTTGGAGTGGCGGTATTGCTGGTGACTTTAATGATACTCTCCCGCCAGTTGAAGAAGCAGTCCATCATGATAGAGAGGACATTCTTCCAGAATCTGCGGTACCGCGACATGCGTGCCGAGTATATGGGAGAGAAGAAACCGGAGTATGCGGGGCGTCTGCTGTCACGCGACCTGCACCTGACGGATTTTGAGATTCCCGGTGAGTCGGAATGGGCAGGCAGGACATTGGCGGAGCTGAATTTTGGAAAGAAATACGGTATCCATGTGGTCTCTATCCTTCGGGGTAAGAAACGGATTAATATTCCCGGAGCGTCTGTCCGCCTTTTCCCGCAGGACAAGATACAAGTAATTGCCACGGATGAGGAATTGAACATCTTCGGCCAGGAGATGGATAAGGTGTCTGCCATGAATGCGGATGTGATAGAGAAGAGTGAGATGATTCTACGCCAGTTCTGTGTGGACGGGCAGTCTCCTTTCCTGAACAAGACCTTGAAAGAAGCAGGGATACGCGAGAAATATCACTGCCTGATTGCCGGTGTGGAGCGGGGGGGGGAGACCTTGCATGCTCCCGACCCGCATGAACCTTTTGTGGAGGGAGATGTGGTATGGATTGTAGGCGAGAGTGCTGATGTGTACAAGCTGGTCGGCCGGAAATGTGAAGGTTTCGACATGGGGTAAGGTCTACCCCATGAACGCTAATCAGAGTTTGTTCAGTATTTTGTCCATTACCCAGTTAGTCAAGGTGGCGCTTTCGCCGTCACAGCCGCAGACTGACTTGCCCAGCAGGTGGTCTACCACTGCCTGTATAAGCGGTTGCTGGACGTAGGTGGGATTTTCGACAATGATTTCCTCACGCCCTCTTTCTGTGTGCAGCGCAATGGGGTCATAGGTGAATACGGAGAAACAAATCATACCTTTGTCTCCAATGATTTCTATACGGTCTTCGCGGGCGGATTCGTGGGCGACGAAACACCAGGAGCCGCTACCTACTAGTCCGCTGTCAAACTGGAAACATGCGCTTAGGGTGTCCTCGGCAGGATATAGTCTGCCACGGTTGCTCTTGTAGCCGCTGGCTTCGAGGATACATCCGAAGATTTCCTGCAGCAAGTCTATCTGGTGGGGCGCAAGGTCATAGAAGTATCCTCCGCCGGCAATGTCCGGTTGCACGCGCCACGGTAGGTTTTCCTTGTTATGGTCGAGGTCGCGGGGAGGCTGGGCAAAGCGGATTTGAATGTTGATTATGTTGCCGATGTGTCCCTCCTCTACCAGTGACTTTACCTTCAGGAAGTAGGGCAGATAGCGGCGGTAATACGCAACAAAACATGGAACACCCGTTTCTTTGGAAATGCGGTTGATGCGGCAGCACTCTTCGTAGGTAACGGCCATCGGCTTCTCTATGTAGACCGGTTTACCTGCCTTCATGGACATGATGGCGTACGTAGCATGTGAAGAAGGAGGAGTGGCAATGTACACGGCGTTCACCTCTTCGTCGTCAATCAGCTCCTGGGCATCGTCGTACCATTTAGGAATCCCTCTTTCCTTGGCGTAGGTCTTGGCCTTGTCACCATTTCGGCTCATGACGGCCACTACTTCGGAGTTCTCTATTTTCTGAAATGCCGGTCCGCTTTTGTATTTGGTCACTTCTCCGCAACCGATGAATCCCCATTTAATTATTCTCTCGCTCATAATCTTTCCCTTATTTTTACTCTTCCTCAAAATCGAATTCAAAGTCGAAATCATCCAGAAATTCCGGTTCTGTAAATTCTTCCAGACTCCGGCGGTCTTTTTTCGTTGGTCGTCCGGTACCTTTGGCACGGTTGACGAAACCGCTGACACGGCTCATCTCCAGCAGTTCATACTGTTCCGGAGTCGTTACATTCTCCATCATTTCGGCCACTAACTTTGCGCCGACACGCTTTTCGATGGGTTGCAGAACTTTGAAGGAATAGGTGACGGGGGGCTTGCGCACCTGGATGACGTCTCCCGGTTTCACCGTACGGGCAGCCTTTGCCAGTGCGCCATTAATGCTGATGCGTCCTTTTTTGCAGGCTTCGGCGGCTATGGTACGCGTCTTGAAGATGCGCACGGCCCACATCCATTTGTCAATTCTGGCTTCGTTCATTTCTTGTTATATTGATTCATGGTGATATCTATTCCCGCCAGGCAGAAACTTTTGATGATTTCTCCGGCTGTTTCCAATCTCTCGCCCATTGTTTTCCAATCTTCATCGGTAAAATGTCCCAGCACATAGTCAATCTGCCCACCACGGGGAAAGTCATTGCCGATGCCGAAACGCAGGCGTGCATAATTCTGGGTGCCCAGCGTTGCTGCAATATGCTTAAGGCCGTTATGTCCCGCATCGCTTCCTTTACCTTTCAGGCGCAGTGTGCCGAAAGGCAGTGCCAGGTCATCTACCACTACCAACACATTCTCCAATGGAATGTTTTCCTTTTGCATCCAGTAGCGTACGGCGTTGCCACTGAGGTTCATAAAGGTGGAAGGCTTCAGCAGTAACAGTTGGCGTCCCTTGACTGACAGCGTTGCGGTGAAACCATAACGTCCGTCGGTAAAAGTGGCACCCGCTGCTTTGGCCAGAGCATCTACTGCCATGAATCCGATGTTATGGCGGGTTTCGTGATATTCGGGGCCGATATTGCCCAATCCTACAATTAAATATTTCATAGTCAGTGCTTCCTGTTTATGAGGGTGTTAAAACTGGTATTCACCACAGATTACACAGATTTGCACAGATAGACATCTTTGATTATCGGTACATTAAATTCATTCTGTGTTAATCTGTGTAATCTGTGGTGAATTATACACTCTCGTGAGCCGTAAAAAGAACGCGGATTATCGCAACTTTCCGCGGAAATCAGTATGAAATCTGCGTTGGCTGCGTTAATCCGCGTTCCCGAATATTTAGTCTTTCTTGGAAAGAATCGATTAGTTGCCTGCAGCAGCAGCGGCACCTCTTGCAGCACGAGTCAGCTTAACGGCGCATACAACAGCTTCTTTGGCATTCAGCAATTCCAATCCTTCGTATTGCAATTCGCCAACTTTAACAGTCTTACCAAGTCCCAAGTGGGCAACGTTGATAGTCAGTCTTTCAGGAATTACGTTATACAAAGCTCTTACTTTCAGCTTACGCATCTGGAGTACCAGCTTACCACCGGCCTTAACACCTTCTGCCAAACCTTCCATCTGTACCGGAACTTCCATAACGATAGGCTTAGCCTCGTCGATTTGATAGAAGTCAACGTGCAGGATAGTATCCTTTACGGGGTGGAATTGGATATCTTTCATGATAGCGTTTACTTTCTTGCCATCAATCACCAAGTCAACTACGTAGATGTGCGGAGTGTAAACCAAGTTGCGCAGACCCTCTGCAGGTACAGTGAAGTGAACATTTTCACCTGCACCATAAAGTACGCAAGGTACACCGTTGTTTTTACGAATAGCTTTCAAAGCTCTTGCTTGTTCCGAAGAACGTTCTGCAATAGTTCTTGCAGTTCCTTTTACTTCAATTGATTTCATTTCTAAAAAATTTGTGTTACTCTAAATTAAGTAAATTTTTTGCTTAATTCACCATCACACGATGTGGCTTGCCACACGATGTTGCAAAAAAGCGGTGCAAAAGTACAGCTTCTTTTTGAATTATCAAAAGGTTATAACTTAAAATTCAATGTCTATCTTGATTTCTCCATCTAGAGGAGAAGCTTTTTCTTCTTGCGGCACTTCTTCTTTGGGTGTTTCGGGAGTTTCAGCCTCGTCGTCAGCGATATGTCTTGTATAACAACCCTGCTGTTCCTGGATGAAGCCGATAGCCTGCTGGAGTCCGTTCATGAACTTTTCAAAATCTTCTTTGTATAGAAAGATTTTGTGCTTTTCGAAACTTACCTGAGAGTCGTCACCCTCGCCCATCACGATTTTCTTGCTTTCCGTAATGGCGAGAAACATTTCGTCTTTTCTGTTTTTCTTGACGTCTAAATAGTAGATGCGCTTACCTGCTTTGATGGATTGGGAGAATACAATCTCCTTGTCGTTCATGTCCGCTGCGTTTTTCTTCTTAAAGTCTTCCATATTATAATAGGTCTCAATTTTGATATTATCACCTTAAAACTTGTATCTCGTAGCTTTTAGCTCTTTATCGGGCTCAAAATTGACGATTTTTTTTAAACTGTCAAAAGAAAAAGACCGGATAATCAATATCTGCATTAAAAAATGTGATTTATTTATGTAAACTCATTAAAAATGCCTACTTTTGCACCTTGTTAAAACACTAGTATTTACTTTAGAATTATGATCAACAGAGTTCTTATTCGTCTTAAGATTATACAGATTGTATATGCTTATTATCAGAATGGCAGTAAAAATTTAGACTCAGCGGAGAAAGAATTGTTCTTTAGCCTTTCAAAGGCATACGACCTCTACAACTACCTGCTGATGCTGATGATAGCTTTGACGAACTACGCACAAAAACGCATTGATGCGGCAAAAGCTAAGCTGGCTCCCACTGCCGAGGAGCTGTATCCCAACATGAAATTTGTGGAAAACAAGTTCATAGCCCAGTTGGAAGTGAACAAACAATTGACGGAATTCATTGCCAACCAAAAACGCACGTGGGCCAATGATGAAGACTTCGTCAAGGGATTGTATGAGAAAATTGTGGAATCAGATATATACAAGGAATATATGGCTTCATCGGACAATTCTTACGAATACGACCGTGAATTGTGGAGAAAGCTGTATAAGACTTTTGTCTTCAACAACGAAGCCTTGGACAATGTGCTCGAAGACCAGAGCCTCTACTGGAATGACGACAAGGAGATTGTGGATACTTTCGTGCTGAAAACCATCAAGCGCTTTGAAGAGAAGAATGGTGCCAACCAGGAGCTTTTACCGGAGTTCAAGGATGAGGAAGACCAGGAATTTGCACGCCGTTTGTTCCGCCGTGCCATCTTGAACTGTGACTATTACCGTCACCTCATCAGCGAGAATACGCGTAATTGGGACTTGGACCGTGTAGCCTTTATGGATGTTGTAATCATGCAGTGTGCCTTGGCCGAAATATTAAGTTTCCCGAACATTCCGGTGAGTGTTTCGTTGAATGAATATGTCGATATTGCCAAAGTTTACAGCACGGCCAAAAGTGGCAGCTTCGTGAACGGTACATTGGATGGAATAGTTAATCAATTAAAAAAAGAAGGTAAGTTAACGAAAAACTAATACCTTTGTTTAATAATAGAAACCAAAACTGAGTATTTATGAACTTAATGACTGTATTCTTCCTGCAGGCTCCCGCTGCAGGCCCTGCCGGTGGTGGTAGCATGATGTGGATTATGCTGATAGCCATGTTCGTTATCATGTATTTCTTTATGATTCGTCCTCAAAACAAGAAGCAAAAGGAAATAGCAAACTTCCGTAAATCGCTTCAAGTGAATCAGAAAGTAATCACAGCTGGTGGTATCCATGGTGTTATCAAGGAAATCAACGACAATGATGTGGTGCTTGAAATCGCTTCTAACGTTAAGATTCGTATAGATAAGAATTCTATTTTTGCTGCAGCTGCTGATGCGAACAGCAGTCAGGCATCTAAATAATAGAAATGTGAGCCTATGTTTGAACGTAGGAACATACAACGTACATATCTGAAGATATCAAGAGAAGTGAAGGACTTTCTGCTTAGCGATAAAAGCAGGGAGTTCTTCATTTTTTTGTTTTTCTTCTTTGTAGCCGGTGGCTTCTGGCTCTTGCAGACCTTGAACAACGACTATGAGGCAGACTTCTCTATACCGGTGCGGCTGAAGGGAGTGCCCAATAATGTGGTGATTACCTCTGAACCTGCTTCAGAACTCCGTATCAAGGTAAAGGATAAGGGAACGGTACTGCTCAACTATATGTTGGGAAAGAGCTTTTATCCCGTTATTCTCGATTATGCCGATTATAAGGGCGTGGATAATCAAGTAAGGATATATCCCTCGCAGTTTGAAAAGAAAGTGCTGAACCAGCTGAATGCCTCTACCCGCCTGCTTTCCATGAAGCCGGATACATTGGAGTACATCTATTCGACGGGAGCCTCCAAACTGGTGCCGGTGAAGCTGCGCGGCACGCTGAGTGCCGGACGTGAGTATTATCTTTCGGATACGATATTCAGTCCCGATTCCGTATTGGTGTATGCGCCGCAAGGCGTGCTGGATACGATTGCTGTTGCCTATACGCAACCGGTGAAGCTGGAAGATATATCGGATACCTTGAGGCAGCAAGTCCCCCTGCGTATCCAGAAAGGTGTGAAGTTTGTGCCTTCTTCCATTGAGATGATGCTTCCGGTGGATATTTATACGGAAAAGACAGTGGAGGTGCCGTTGCGTGGCGTTAACTTTCCTGCCGACAAGGTGCTGCGCGCTTTCCCTTCCAAGGTGCAGGTCACGTTTCAGGTTGGTCTGAGTCATTTCAGGCAGATTAACGCTGATGATTTTCATATTTACGTGTCCTATGAGGAACTGCTCCGTCTGGGTTCCGACAAGTATACGGTAAAGATTAAGAATCTGCCGAAAGGGGTGAGCCAGGTACGCTTCAATCCGGCACAAGTGGATTTTCTGATAGAGCAAGTTTCTCTTGATTATGGCGATTAAGATAGGTATAACCGGTGGTATCGGTAGCGGAAAGAGTATGGTATCCCGGCTGTTGGAAGTGCTGGGTGTTCCCGTCTATATCTCGGACTTGGAAACGAAAAAGCTGATGGCATCCGATTCATTGATCCGCGAGGAATTGTCAGCCTTGCTTGGTGCGGAAGTGTATGCCGGTGGCACGCTGAACAAGCCTTTGTTGGTGTCTTATCTTTTCGGCAGTCCGGAGCATGCCAAAGAAATCAACGGTATTGTGCATCCTCGTGTAAAGGAGGATTTCAGGCGGTGGACACAATGCCGCGCCGCTTTTCCCATTGTCGGTATAGAATCGGCCATTCTGGTCGAAGCGGGGTTTGCGGGTGAGGTGGATGCTATCGTTATGGTCTATGCGCCCGAAGAGGTGCGCATTTCACGTGCCGTCCGGCGGGATGCTTCCTCGCGCGAATTGATAGAAAAGCGTATCCGTAGCCAGATGGATGACGAAGAAAAGCGTAAATATGCAGATTTTGTCATTGTAAATGATGGCGAAACCCCATTGATTCCGCAAGTTTTAGAGCTAATCGGTTCGCTATCTGAAAAAATGCACTATCTGTTACGAAAATAGGCATCTCCTTAACAATAAAAATAAGCAAGCTTATTTTGTATTGTCTTCGGCTTACATTATCTTTGCCCCCCGAAAAAAATAACTACTAATCATCAAAACAGAATATATTATGTTGAAGACTATTTTGTCCATTTCCGGTAAACCGGGATTGTATAAGCTTGTTTCTCAGGGAAAAAATATGTTGATTGTAGAGTCGCTTGCAGACAAGAAGCGTTTCCCTGCCTATGGTAATGAGAAGATTATTTCTTTGGGCGATATCGCCATGTATACAGATACGGAAGATGTTCCTTTGAAGGAAGTGTTTCTTTCCATGAAGAAAAAGGAAAATGGTGCTGCCGTAGTGCTGGATTTGAAGAAAGCTACTGCCGACGACTTGCGTGCTTACCTGGCAGAGGTATTGCCTACCTTCGATCGCGACCGCGTATATCCGTCCGACATCAAGAAATTGATTGTTTGGTATAATTTGCTGGTGGCAAGCGGTATGACGGATTTTGAAGAGACTCCTGCGGCAGAAACGAAGGAGGAAAGCAAGGCCGAGTAATCGGAGAAGGATTGAAATACAAAATAAAAGAGGCGATTCTCAATAGTCGGGAATCGCCTCTTTTATTGGGGGGATACGGATTGCTTTTAATTTCTGAAAACCAGTCCGTCGTCAGTGGTATTGGCATCCACTGTAATAGGCTTGCTGCGGTCTACTTCCTGAGCCAGCAGCTTCTTCGACAAATCGTTCAGCAAATAGTGCTGTATGGCACGTTTCACCGGACGGGCGCCGAATTCAGGGTCATAACCTGCATTGGCAAGGAAGTCTATGGCGGCATTTGTCAGAACAAGTTCCACACCGTTACCGGAAAGCATCTTCTGCACACTCTTGATTTGGAGCATTACAATCTGTTTGATTTCGGGCTCTGTCAGTGGCAAGAACATGATGGTTTCGTCGATACGGTTCAAGAATTCCGGGCGGATGGTCTTTTTCAGCATATTCATCACTTCCTTCTTGGTTTCCTCTACGATTTGCTCCTTATTGCTACTGTTGAGCTTCTCCATCTGGCTTTGGATATAGCCGCTGCCCATGTTGGAGGTCATGATGATAATCGTATTCTTGAAGTTGACCGTACGTCCTTTATTGTCTGTCAGACGTCCGTCATCCAGCACTTGCAGCAAGATGTTGAATACGTCCGGATGTGCTTTCTCGATTTCGTCGAACAGGACGACAGAATACGGTTTCCGCCTTACGGCTTCTGTCAGTTGTCCGCCTTCATCGTAGCCCACATATCCCGGAGGCGCTCCTACCAGACGGGAAACGCTGTGTTTCTCCTGATACTCGCTCATGTCGATACGGGTCATCATCGTCTCGTCGTCAAAGAGGAACTCCGCCAGTGCCTTTGCCAATTCCGTCTTACCTACACCGGTGGTTCCCAGGAAAAGGAATGAGCCGATAGGACGTTTCGGGTCTTGCAGTCCGGCACGGCTGCGGCGTACGGCATCGGATACGGCCTCGATGGCTTCGTCCTGCCCGATAACCCGCTGGTGCAGTTCCGCTTCCAGATGCAACAGTTTGTCCTTTTCGCTTTGCAGCATCTTGCTTACCGGTATGCCGGTCCAGCGGGATACTACGTCGGCAATGTCTTCAGCGTCCACTTCCTCTTTAATCATGGCCTTGTCGCCCTGCATTTCGTGCAGTTTTTGCTGCGTTTCTTCAATCTCCTGATTCAGCGCTTGCAATTTGCCGTAACGGATTTCGGCCACCCGGCCATACTCGCCTTCCCGTTCCGCCTTGTCGGCCTCGAACTTCAGGTTCTCTATTTCCACCTTATTCTGCTGGATTTTGTTGACAAGGGTCTTTTCACTTTGCCATTTCGCCTTGTACGAGTTTTCCTGCTCCTTCAGCTCGGCAAGTTCTTTGCCGATTTGTTCCAGCTTGGGCTTGTCGTTTTCGCGCTTGATGGCCTCGCGTTCAATCTCCAGCTGCTTTATCTTACGCGAGATTTCGTCCAGTTCTTCCGGAACGGAATCGACTTCCATACGTAGCTTGGCAGCGGCTTCGTCCATCAAGTCGATAGCCTTGTCCGGTAAGAAACGGTCGGTGATGTAGCGGTTGCTCAACTCTACGGCGGCGATGATGGCATCGTCTTTAATCCGTACATGGTGATGGTTCTCATAACGTTCCTTCAGACCACGCAGAATGGAAATGGTACTCAGCGTGTCCGGTTCGTTCACCATGACAATCTGGAAACGGCGTTCCAACGCTTTGTCTTTTTCGAAATACTTCTGATATTCATCGAGGGTAGTGGCCCCGATGCTCCTCAGTTCACCGCGTGCCAGGGCGGGTTTCAAGATGTTGGCGGCATCCATGGCGCCTTCGCCCTTGCCGGCACCCACCAGGGTATGAATTTCATCAATGAAGAGGATGATGTCTCCTTCCGACTTCTTCACTTCGTTGATAACGGCCTTCAGGCGTTCTTCAAATTCGCCTTTGTATTTGGCGCCCGCCACCAGTGCACCCATATCCAGGGAGTAGACTTGTTTGTTCTTCAAGTTCTCGGGGACGTCTCCACGCAAGATACGGTGGGCAAGTCCCTCTACGATGGCCGTTTTACCGGTACCCGGTTCACCGATAAGAATCGGGTTGTTCTTGGTACGCCGGCTCAGAATCTGCAGGACACGCCGTATCTCTTCGTCACGGCCGATGACGGGATCCAGTTTGCCGCTGCGGGCTGCTTCGTTCAGATTGATGGCATACTTTTCCAATGACTGGTAAGTGTCTTCGCTGGATTGTGAAGTTACTTTTTCTCCTTTTCGCAGTTCGTTGATGGCTTCCCGCAGTTCGCGTTCCGTCATCCCGGCATCTTTCAGAATGGTGGATGCAGTGCTTTTCACATTCAGCAAAGCCAGCAGTACCGGTTCCAGGGAGACGAATTCATCACCCATTTCCTTGGAATATTGGGTGGCCTTCTGGAACACTTCGTTCGTTTCACGGCTCAGGTATGGCTCTCCGCCGGATACCTTGGGCAGAGAATCAATTTGCTTGTCCAGTACAAGTGCTATCTGCTGACCGTTCATGCCCAGCTTCTGGAAGATGAAGTTGGTGACATTTTCACCTACTTTCATCACGCTTTGAAGTACATGCACGGGCTCGATGGCCTGCTGTCCACGGCTTTGTACCAGGTTCACAGCCTCCTGCACTGCTTCTTGCGCTTTAATGGTAAAGTTGTTAAAGTTCATATTTTGTTCTCCTTTCTATTTTATCAGTTTCATAACACTTGGGAAGGCGCAAAAGATTTGCCATTGGCACATTTCGGACAAATTGTCTGCATATAAAATATGTAAAATGACAAATTGTCTGTAAATCAGTCGTTTTGTTTCTTTCTACTTCTTTAGATAAGAAGTTGGAGCAAAGTTCCTTTTCGTATTAAACTCTATTGGTTAAAGAGAAGGGCAAATAAGGATGTCATGCATGAGATGTGCATCTCATGTAGTACGAGGTGTACATCTCATGTAGTACGAGATGCACATCTCATGTAGTGAGGGCCTATATGTTTTAGTAGCTAAGTCTTCGTGTTCCAGCTCCAAGGTTCCCGTGTTGCGGAGGAAGGATATTCTCTTTCCGCTTCGGAGATATAGATTAATTGTTTGGGATGATACAAGTTATTGATAAATTTGTCGTACTTTTACTGCTTCAAAGTTTTGTGCTTTCTGTGTGGTAGGTTTTTGGAGCTCCGCTTGCAGAGGAGCATTATGTATAATCACGTATTAAAATAGAAGATAATGGAGGATAAGATAAAGTTTCCGGCAAATGTGATATTGATAGATGTTGCATTTCTGAATGAAGTGGTATATGGTGCAAAGAACTTTTTGGAAGGTAAGTTGGGACGGAAGCTACCCGATGTTGACCTGCCGGCATGGTTGAGCTATCTGGCATTGGACGCCGGCTTGAGAGAACAAGAAAATGAGGTGGAAGTGTTGCTGGTGCATACTCCGGCAGCGGACGTGCTGAAGTGTTGTGAACCATCCGATGTGAATAAACTGAATCACCAGGCATGCCGTACGCCGCTGGGCGAATTTGCATTTTCTTCCGTCACCTCTTCCGGTTTAGTCTCTACCGAAGAGTTGTTTCTTGACCTGATGAACCTGGCGCTTGATTCTGCGGATGTGAAGTGTTTGATGCTGTTGCCTTTCCATCAGGTATATGGTAATGGAGTGGAGGAGAAGCTGGCGGGTTTCTTCAAAGACAAGAGTGAAGAAGAACGGGGCAAAGTTGTGTACTTCATCACGGAGGAACCTCTGAGCCCGGTGTATTGCCGCCTGGAGCCGGTGTTTTATTCTTTGGCGCATGCATTCGGCATCAAGTCTGACGAGTTATAAGATATAAGAAGTATATGAGTGATTTCCGTTTAAAAGTGTTTCAGTCTGTTGCCAAGAACTTGAGTTTTACAAAGGCTTCGCAAGAGTTGTTTGTAAGTCAGCCGGCTATAACCAAGCATATCCAGGAGCTGGAGGCCACTTACCAGACGAGGCTTTTCGACCGGCAGGGAAGTAAAATCAGTTTGACCGAGTCGGGCCGGCTGCTTTTGGAGCATTGCGAACGGATATTGGAGGACTATAAACGGCTGGAATATGAAATGCACTTGTTACATAACGAATATATTGGCGAACTCAAGTTGGGAGCCAGCACTACCATTGCGCAGTATGTGCTTCCTCCGTTGCTGGGCAGTTTTATCGGCAAGTTTCCGCAGGTCAACTTGTCCTTGCTCAATGGAAATTCCCGGGAAATAGAAGCCGCTTTGCAGGAACACCGCATTGACTTGGGATTGGTGGAAGGGGTTTTCCGCCTTCCCAATCTGAAGTATACTACTTTTCTTGAGGATGAACTGGTAGCGGTAGTCCATTCCAAAAGCCGTTTACAATTGCCCGAAGAGATTACTCCCCAGGATTTGCCCGCTATTCCTTTAGTGCTTCGTGAGCGCGGTTCGGGTACGCTGGACGTGATAGAACGCTCACTCCAGAAGCACGGCGTCAAGCTTTCCTCACTCCATGTACTGATGTATCTGGGTAGTACCGAAAGCATCAAGCTCTTTCTTGAAAACTCCGATTGCATGGGAATCGTGTCTATCCGTTCCATCTGCAAGGAACTGGCGGCAGGCACTTTCCGCGTGGTCGAGATAAAGGATATGCCCATGCTTCGCGACTTCTGCTTTGTCCAGTTGCAAGGGCAGGAAGGAGGGTTGTCACAAGCCTTTATGAACTATATGTTTATGTCCCGATAACAATAAGTTATAGTCTATAAGTAGAAACGATTGGCGGGTGTACTAAAATAGAACTACCTTTGCATCCGGAAAATTAAGGAATAAACATTAGTAATAATAGTAAAATAAACAGTATGGCTTCAAATCGAGTTTTGGCTAAAAGCATTAATATGCCTTTTCTTCAAAGTAATAATAAATTTATTTATGTATCTCTTCTGGTTGTCCTCTCCTTCTTTCTGCTGCTGGATTATGTGCCCGGTATGCATGCCTATTCGGCATGGGTCACTCCGCCGTTGGCGTTGTTCTTGGGGTTGGCCTTTGCGTTGCTGTGTGGGCAGGCACATCCGAAGTTCAATAAGAAGACTTCAAAGTACCTGTTGCAATACTCTGTTGTAGGGTTAGGATTTGGAATGAATCTGCAGGCTTCTCTGGCTTCGGGCAAGGAAGGAATGGAGTTCACGATTATTTCTGTAGTGGGGACATTGCTCATCGGCTGGCTCATAGGACGTAAGTTCCTGAAAGTGGACCGTGACACTTCCTATCTTATCAGCTCCGGTACGGCTATCTGCGGAGGCAGTGCCATTGCGGCTGTGGGGCCGGTGTTGAAGGCAAAGGATAGCGAGATGTCTGTGGCATTGGGCACCATTTTTATATTGAATGCCATTGCATTGTTTGTTTTTCCGATGATAGGCCACGCTTTGAACATGAGCCAGCATGAGTTCGGCACATGGGCGGCCATTGCCATACATGATACGAGTTCGGTAGTGGGGGCAGGTGCCGCATATGGCGAGGAGGCCCTGAAGGTGGCAACGACTATAAAGCTGACACGTGCCTTATGGATTATTCCTTTGGCTCTGGTAACTTCGTTCATCTTTAAGAGTAAGGGACAGAAAATCAGTATTCCCTGGTTCATCTTCTTCTTTGTGCTGGCTATGATTTTCAATACTTATGTGCTGGGGACTACCGAAACGGGTGCCATGATTGGGGAGGGAATCAATTCTTTGGCCCGCAAGACGCTGACTATCACTCTGTTCTTTATCGGTGCCTCTCTGTCACGTGATGTACTGAAGGCAGTAGGCATCAAGCCCTTGATACAAGGCACCTTGTTGTGGATAGTGATTAGTGTGAGCACATTGGCGTATATCTACTTGTTCTGATTGCATCAGTCCGGCAGTTCTTGAAGTATAACTTCCGGTTGAAGAAGACGGTAGGATTTTTGTAATGTATTTCTTTCCTCATTGGATATATAGACGAATACACATCTCGGGATGACTGGGGTGTGTATTTCTTTTGACAGTTAGTTTACTTTTTTGATGATAAAGTCGAAAGAGGTGAAGAATTGAGGGTGCTTACCGATAGATATGGGAAGGATAATAGTAATGGAGGAATTCCTTCCTTTCCGAATCTCTTTCTTGTTGTATATTCGAGAGTTTGCTTTATTTGCCGTATAAGTTGTCACGCCAATCTTTTGGCTTGTTTCTGCCTGGCTTTTTATTATTGCAAAGGGAGTTTCCGCTTCTGCCAGTATGGGGTATTTGACTTCTGAGGTTCTTCCGTCCACAATGAATTGCATATTTTCCCAGTTTATTCGGATATCTTCTGAAGAGTTGTTGCGAATTATAATTTCCCATTGGGAGTCGTTTGGAATAAACTTATAAGTAACCCCATCTTTTGTATACTCTAATTTCCCTTTTTGGTTCTCCAGCCATTTAAAGGATACTTGGCATCCCGCATCAACGTATTGTGCAGATAAAGTGGTTGGGAACAGGAGAAACAGCAGAATGACAAGCTTATTTTTCTTCTTATATTTCCGGTAGTCATTGTATATCCATAGCATAATAAAAATAATGCCGATAGGGATGGCTATGAGAATACATGTCAGTAAATTCATGATAGCAGATATTATTTGTTTGTTTATATGAATATGCTGCAAAAGTATCATAAAATATTTGATAAAACAAACGAATTATGAATAAAAAGAACGATACATACAGACAAATTGGTATTGGTGTTCCTTATAATATGAATGATTAATTTGTACCTTCATATAAATGGAAAAAAGTAATATATACATCGGAGAGATAATCAAGAACGTGATGCTTGAACAGCAAGTTACCAAGGCGGAACTTGCACGAAGACTGAAAGTTAAGCCTCAAAGTGTAGACTATATGCTTACGAGAAAAAGTATTGATACGGATACGTTGTATAATGTCTCACGTGCCTTGAACTACGATTTTGCTTTGTTGTATTCCATTCATAAGGAACAGATAAATTATGATACGTTAGAGCAGGAATACAGACTCTCCACAGCGAAGGTGTTGGTGGAGCTTGAGCTGAAGCCTGAAGACATTGCAAAATTGAATCTTAAAAAGCGGATTGCTGATGTCTTGAAATAAACGCACTCTTGGGCTGGTGCTATTGGTGTTTTCATTTTTTTTCCATTTTTTCTTCCTGGTCGTGTAACAAAATCCTTTCCCCCTACGTCTGAAGGGTATAAACAGAAATCTACTATTGATAAATAGCCCATGGACGCTGAAAGTTTTAAAAAAGAGTTTCTGCCATATCATCGCAAGCTGTACTGCATAGCTTATAGGCTGTTGGAGAATGCTGCCGACGCTGAAGATTTGGTGCAGGAAGCTTATCTGAAGTTGTGGGACAAGCGGGAAGGACTGGCCATTATCAGTAATCCGGAAGCATTCAGCGTTACTCTGGTGAAAAATATGTGCTTTGATTTGCTTCGTTCAGGAAAGTATACTTTGAGCAGACAGAGCGTGGAGTTGGCCGAAGTGCATAATGTGTCTCAAGCAGATAACTTTGAAGTGCGGGACGAAGCGCAGCAGGTAAGGCACATCATTGCCCATCTGCCGGTGCAACAGCAGAAAATAGTAACGTTGCGTGATGTCAAGGGATGTTCTTATGAAGAGATAGAGCAGGTCACGGGATTGAATGCTACCAATGTCCGTGTACTGTTGTCCCGGGCAAGAAAAAAGATACGTGAGGAATTTAATAAATGGAGTAACTATGAAAGTCGAGGAAATTGAAAGGCTGCTCGCCGAATTTTATGAAGGGAATACCAACGAGCAGGAAGAAGAGTTGTTGAAGGAAGCTTTCAGAACCGAAGAAGTGCCCGAGCACTTGCAGAAGGACAAGAAACTCTTTCTCAGCTTTTTTCCCGGGGAAGTGGTGGATAATGTTCCCGCCGGATTGGAGGATAAACTGAGCCGGATGATTGATGAAAAGGCTGAAGAGGAACAACGTTTTTTCCACCGGAACAAGGCCAAACGTAATTGGCGCTGGATAGGAGGTATTGCTGCCACCATTCTGGTTCTTGTAGGTGTAGGTTATGGCATTACGAACATGGGAGAGGATATGCGTCCTCCTACACCTCAGGACACTTTCTCTGATCCGGAAGCTGCTTATAAGGCATTGCAGGCCACTTTAATCGAGGTGTCTGCGAATCTGAACAAGGGAATTGAACAGATAGAGGAAACGCGGATAGACGTAACGAAGGTGAACCAGGAAGTAAGAAAAGAAATTCAACAATAATCTGATATGAAAACAATGAAAATGATTTTGGCAGGTGTACTGCTGATGTTGCCTTTGCTTTGCCAGGCACAAAAGAACCTATTCAACAAGTATGGAGATATGAAAGGCGTGTCGTCCGTCTACATATCCAAGGCAATGATAGAAACGAATCCCAACTTGTTTACTAAAGATGTTTATATTGGGAAAGTGTCCGGACAGTTGAACTCTGTGCAGGTACTTTCTACAATGGATAATAATGTAAAGAAAGAAATGCGTAAGGATCTTCGTTCTTTGGTGCAGTCTTCCAGATATGAATTGCTGATGAAGCAGAAGGGAACAGTCTCCAGTTCTGAATTCTACATGAGCCGTAAAGGGGAAAAGGTGAAGGAGCTGATTATGATTGTAGATGGTGCAGCTACTCTGAAATTTGTTTATTTGGAAGGTGATATGACTTTGAAGGATATACAGAATATCATGATGTATCAGAATACCAGCTGGAATGGGAACAATGTGAATATACAGCTTCCGGATATAAACTGGGCTGAGATAGAGAAGCTGAAGAACCGCGATTGGCTTGGAGAATTGAAGCATTCGCAAGAACTGGCATTGAAAGGGCTGGAAAATGTAGCCAAGCTGAAAGACAACAAGTATCTGAAAGAACAAATGGATACCGATACATGGAAACGTTTTGAAAAAAGTATGGAGGCTTTGGAAGAACGTTTGGAAAAGATGGAATAGGAAGCGGTAACCTTTTTAGGGAAACTTGCCAATAGAATGTTTTGTTTTTCTATTGGCAAGTTTTTTTGTTATTTGTCTTTTCTCAATTCTGCAAAGATAAGCCCTTCCAGCTCTTCTGCCAGTTCCGGATTGTCAAGGATGACCTGCTTGGCGGCGTCGCGTCCCTGGGCAATTTTCGTCTCGTTATAGCTGAACCATGAACCGCTTTTCTTGATGATGCCAAGCTCTGCACCCAAGTCAATGATTTCGCCTGCACGGGAGATGCCTTCACCGAACATGATGTCGAATTCCGCTCTACGGAAAGGAGGAGCTACCTTGTTCTTCACAACTTTCACTTTGGTCTGCTTGCCGATTACTTCATCGCCGTTCTTGATGGCTTGGCTTCCACGGATGTCAAGACGTACGGAGGCATAGAACTTCAGTGCATTACCGCCGGTAGTTGTTTCGGGATTGCCGAACATGACACCGATTTTTTCGCGCAACTGGTTGATGAAGATACAAGTGGTGCGTGTTTTGCTGACAGCTGCCGTCAGTTTACGCAAGGCTTGTGACATGAGCCGGGCTTGCAGACCTACTTTGTTGTCACCCATATCGCCTTCAATTTCGGCTTTCGGGGTCAATGCAGCCACAGAGTCCACTACAATGATGTCAATAGCGGAGGAACGGATCAGTTGCTCTGCGATTTCCAGTGCTTGTTCGCCATTGTCCGGCTGTGATATCAGCAGATTGTCCACATCCACACCCAGTTTTGCCGCATAGAAGCGGTCGAAAGCATGTTCTGCATCAATGAATGCGGCAATGCCTCCTGCCTTTTGCGCTTCGGCGATGGCATGAATGGCAAGGGTTGTCTTACCGGAAGATTCCGGGCCGTAAATCTCGATGATACGTCCGCGGGGATATCCTCCCACGCCAAGAGCCACATTGAGGCCGATGGAACCTGTGGGAATAACTTCTACTTGTTCGACGCTTTCGTCGCCCATTTTCATGATAGAGCCTTTACCAAAGCTCTTTTCTATCTTGTCCATGGCAGCCTGCAAGGCTTTCAGTTTTTCGCCCGATGCCAGATTGCTGCCATTTTCAAAATTCAGTTCGTCTTTTTTTGCCACGTTGTTAATGTTTAATGATTATAAAATTTGTGCCGCATGGTCTTTGGTCTTCACTTCTTTCGGAGTGATGATACGCTCTACAATACCTTCTTCATTAATGATGAAAGTTGTGCGGAACGTTCCCATATATTTGCGGCCATACATGCTTTTTTCGCCCCATACTCCGAATTGTTCTACCAGCTTCTTGTCGGTGTCTGCAATCAGGGTAAAAGGCAGATTGTTTTTCTCAATAAATTTCTGGTGTGACTTTTCGCTGTCCACACTGACGCCGATGACTTCATAACCGGCTTTGCGCAGGTCGGCATAATTATCCCGCAGGTTGCAGGCTTGTGCCGTGCAGCCGGATGTCATGTCTTTGGGGTAGAAGTAAAGTACAATCTTCTTTCCCTTATAGTCGCTCAAGCGGATTTCTACACCTTTTTCGTTGATACCCAATACTTCGGGTGCTTTATCTCCTATATTCACTTTGTTAATGTTTAATGATTAGTGGATAATGATTAATGTTTAATCATTAATTTCAAACTTCCAAGTCTCCGTCGATAATCTCATGCCAAGGCAGGCCTTGTTTGTTGAGCTGTTCCATGAACGGGTCCGGATTGAATTCTTCAACATTCCATACACCCGGTTTTTTCCACAATCCCTTGAGGAACATCATGGCACCAATCATGGCGGGCACACCGGTGGTATAGCTTACGCCCTGCATACCGGTTTCCTTGTAGGCCTCCTGGTGGCTACAGTTGTTATATACATAGTAGGTACGCTCTTTGCCATCCTTTAGTCCGCGGATGCGGCAACCGATGGATGTTTCGCCTTCGTAGTTTTCGCCCAGGTCTTGCGGGTTGGGGAGGACGGCTTTCAGGAATTGCAGCGGAACAATCTTCATGCCGTTATATTCCACTTCGTCTATGCGTGCCATGCCGATGTTCTGGATAACGCGCAGGTGGGTTAGATACTCTTGTCCAAACGTCATCCAGAAGCGTGCACGCTTGATGGTGGGGAAATTCTTCACCAGAGACTCCAGTTCTTCGTGATAAAGCAGGTAGGAGTCGCGCGGACCGATGTTCGGATAAGTCAGGTCTTTGTGGATTTCCAGCGGCTTGGTTGTCACCCATTCTCCGTTTTCATAATAGCGGCCGTTCTGTGTAATCTCACGGATATTGATTTCCGGATTGAAGTTGGTGGCGAATGCTTTATGATGATTTCCGGCATTGCAGTCTACGATGTCCAGATATTGTATTTCGTCAAAATGATGTTTGGCGGCGTATGCAGTATAGATGCCGCTCACTCCCGGGTCGAAACCGCAACCGAGGATGGCGGTCAGTCCGGCATCTTCGAAGCGTTTCTTATAGGCCCATTGCCAACTGTATTCAAAGTGGGCAACATCTTTCGGCTCATAATTGGCGGTATCCAGATAGTTGACTCCGCTTTGCAGGCAAGCCTCCATGATGGTGAGGTCTTGGTAGGGGAGGGCTACGTTGATGACGATTTCGGGTTTGAAACTATTGAAGAGTGCTACCAGTTCGTCCACGCTGTCGGCATCTACCTGGGCGGTTTTGATGTTCGGGTTACCGATTGCCTTGACAACAGCGTCACATTTGGACTTGGTGCGGCTGGCTATCATGATTTCTGTAAACACATCAGGATTTTGAGCCACTTTGTGCGCAACAACGGTACCTACACCGCCTGCACCGATAATAAGAACTTTACCCATTTCTTTGTACTATATTATTATATTAGGTTTATAAAAAATACGGAGAGCAAATATAAGGGTTAATTCTTAGATAAACATTAAAATCCTGCTAAATACTTTGGGGCAAATGCTTCAAATATTAAACAAATTACTTGCATTTGGGTTATTTTCTATATATTTGCCCCTTGAATAAATTAACTTAAACAACGAATAACAATGAAAAAAGTATTTGTTTCCCTATGCATGGCAAGCGTGTTGATGGGCTTGTCTTCTTGTGCATCAACCAAAAATGCCGCAACTCTTTCTTCCATCAGCGGTGAGTGGAATATTATTGAAGTGAATGGTACTGCCGTAGTCCCTGCTCCGGGTCAGGAATTTCCCTATATCGGTTTTGACACAAAGACTGGAAAAGTATTTGGCAACAGTGGTTGCAACCGTATGATGGGTTCGTTTGACGTGAATGCCAAGCCCGGCACGATTGACCTTGGCGCTTTGGCAAGTACCCGTATGGCTTGTCCGGATATGACTGTAGAAAATAATGTGTTGTCGGCTTTGAACAAAGTGAAAAAGTATAAGAAGCTGGGAAAGGAAAATATAGCTTTATGCGGTGCTTCCAATCGTCCCATAGTCGTGTTGCAGAAGAAAGAGTCCGTTTCCAAGTTGTCTGATTTGGAAGGAAAGTGGATAATTAGTGAGGCTGCGGGCGAGGCTATTCCCGACGGAATGGAGAAGCAGCCGTTCATTGAATTTAATATTGCAGAAAAGCGCTTGCACGGCAATGCGGGTTGCAATCTGATTAACGGCGCTTTCCAGGTTGATGATGAAAATCCGTCGGCAATCTCTTTCCCGCAAGTTATCAGTACCATGATGGCATGCCCTGATATGGAGGTGGAAGGCCGTGTGCTGAAAGCCTTGAATTCCGTTCAGTCTTTTGGCAAGCTGGCAGGCGGAGGCATCGGGCTGTACGATGCTGACAATAACCTGGTGATGGTGTTGGTGAAGAACTGACAAGATAGGTTGAAATAATAAAGGCTCTTACAGAAATAATCTGCTAAGAGCCTTTTTTGCATCTTGACATAAAAAGGTCTTTTACTTTTTCTTTAATCCTGCGCGTATCCGGCTCAGGGATTGCGGAGTGATGTAGAGATAAGAAGCCAGATACTTGAGCGGTACATCCTGCAGCAGTTCCGGATTCTCTTCCATCAGCGTCATGTACCTTTCTTTGGCAGTGGGAGGGGTGCCGTAGGCTACTGTGGAACTGTCTACCGACAGAATTTCCCGTTCAAAGATTCTTCTGCCGAAGTTGGCCATGTCTATGGAATGCGAAAAAAGGGCTTCCAGCTCAGGCTTACTGATACAATAGGCGATGCTTTCATTCACTGATTCGATGTTGATGAGGGAAACCTCGCTGTCCACATATCCCCACGATGAGAAAGCTGTGTCGCCCGGTGCGGCGAACCAAAGGGAGTTTTCCGTGCCGTCTGTCAGGTAGTAGGCGCGCCAGATGCCTTTCTTCAAAAGATAGAAGTTGCTGTTCCTTTCCCCTTCGCTGATAATGAGTTCTCCCTTGCTGAAACGAACTTCTGCCATGTGTAACAGAAGTTCGTGCAAAGTGTTTTCCGGTAGTTTATACTTCTTGCAGAATTTCTTTATCATAGTTTCCATGCTGCAAAGATAGTGTAAACCGAAGACAGGACTTTTATGCTTGCATGAAAAAGTTATGTTGGGGTACAGCCCATCTTGTCTAAAGATACGGATTTTTCTTTATGCTCCTTTTTCCCGGATATGTAAATCACGAGGATAAAGAGGGTTGTCAGCATTTCTGCAAGAGGAGTGGCAAGCCAGATTCCCCGGTCTCCCAATAGCAGGGGCAGTCCGAAAAAGCAGGCTGTCAGCAGGATAAAACCACGCAGCAGGGTGATAACTGTGGCATACTTGGCACGCTCCACACTCTGGAAATAGCCGATGGATACGATGTTGACGGCAAAGAACACGAAGCCGGTGGCATACAAAGGCAACCCTTTTACCGCTATGTCATAAGCCGGATAACTGCGGTCTATGAACATGCCGACAATTTCAGGGCTGCAGAATATTGTGGTCAGGGCAAAACATACCCCGCAGCCTATGGCCGTTTTCAGTGCCAGCAAGTAGGCGCGGCGGACACGTTGGCTCTCGTTCAGGCCGTAGTTATAACTGATAATCGGCTGTGCCGACTGCGCAATGGCATTATATACCATAAATATAATAGGAAAGAAATAGCAGGCAATGCTGAATGCCGCCACTCCGTCTTCCTTCAAATAATGGATGAACACCTGATTGCCGACAAACATCATGCAGGCAATCGCCACCTCGCACAAGAAGGCGGAGGAACCCAATCGGCACATATAGCCAATGTTGCGGCGCATCAGTTGCATGCTTTTCCGGCTCATCTTAATGGGGTGGAAGCGCAGTGCGCACCGGCGGCGCATCAGATAGAATACTATCATCAATGCACCTACCGTGGTACCTATGGCACTTGCCAGTGCGGCACCGAACATTCCCCAGCCAAAGGGGAAGATGAACAGATAATCCAATAGGATGTTCAGAACGGCAGCCGCCACATTGCACATCATGGCGAAGTTGGGCGAACCGTCCAGCCTCAGAAAAAACATACCCGAATTGAGCAATGCCGTGAACAGAGAGAAAGGCACAAACCAAAGCATGTATTCCACAGCCAATGGCGTGAGCCGTTCAGACCCTCCGAGCAGCTTTACCACCTGCGGGGCAAATGAACAGAATAGGGTGGAGGTGCATATCAGCAACAAGGAAGATATGACTACCGACTGCGTGATATTGATGCGTGCCACCTTGACCTTTCCGTGTGACAGATGAATGGAGGCTACCACAGAGGCGCCGACGCCGAACATAAGTCCCACACCCGTAGAAAACAACCATAGCGGTGCCACAATGTTGACCGCCGCCAAAGCATCACTGCCGATTCCTTTTCCGACAAAGATGCCGTCGGTGATAACGAATAGTGCGGAGAAAATCATCCCCAGTACAGTAGGGAGCAATAGTTTGCGGAACAATGTCTTGATGTCCGTGTTCTTGAAGTCGATACTGTCTCTCATTTTTTCCATACTCATCTTATTTATTTCTTTAATATGTGAAAACCAATCATTTCCGTTGCTACGATTAAGCCCAATGTTAACTAATCCTTAATCGTTCCACCATGGTGGAACGATATTTCCCTCGTGGTGGAATGATATTTTCTCCACGGTGGAACAATATTTTCTCCATGGAGGAACGGTTAAAGGTATGCAAGGGAAATGATTAATGTTGTTCATGTTTTATCATCTCTGATTCGGGCGACAAAAGTAGAGCTTTTGAATGGAATGGAAATTAACAAATGGTAATTTCCGACAGAAAAAATGATTTTAATTCTGCCAAACTGACAGACAAACTGCCACAAGTATAAATCTGCGGCTGCTCTGAACAATTTGGCACAACGTTTGTCTTTTTATTGGCGTCTGCCACTGAGGCGGACGTCGAAACAGAATAATAACAAATAAAAAAATAACGATCATGGGAAAAATTATTGGTATTGACTTAGGAACAACAAACTCTTGCGTTGCAGTATTCGAAGGTAACGAACCTGTAGTAATTGCAAACAGTGAAGGCAAGCGCACCACTCCTTCAGTAGTAGCATTTGTTGATGGTGGCGAACGTAAAATCGGTGATCCTGCCAAGCGTCAGGCTATCACGAACCCCACCCGTACGGTTTTCTCCATCAAACGTTTCATGGGCGAAAACTGGGACCAGGTACAGAAAGAAATCGGCCGTATGCCTTATAAAGTAGTAAAGGGTGACAACAATACTCCGCGTGTAGACATCGACGGACGTCTCTATACCCCGCAGGAAATCTCTGCAATGATTCTGCAGAAAATGAAAAAGACTGCCGAGGATTATCTGGGACAAGAAGTGACAGAAGCTGTAATTACCGTCCCCGCATACTTCTCAGACTCCCAACGCCAGGCTACGAAGGAAGCCGGTCAGATTGCAGGTCTTGAAGTGAAGCGTATTGTGAACGAGCCGACTGCCGCAGCTCTTGCTTACGGTATTGACAAGTCTCACAAGGACATGAAGGTTGCCGTATTCGACCTTGGTGGTGGTACATTCGATATCTCTATCCTCGAATTCGGTGGCGGTGTGTTCGAAGTATTGTCAACCAACGGTGACACTCACCTGGGTGGTGACGACTTCGACCAGGTAATCATCGACTGGCTGGTTCAGGAGTTCAAGAACGACGAAGGTGCCGACCTGACTCAAGACCCGATGGCTATGCAACGTCTGAAGGAAGCTGCCGAGAAGGCTAAGATAGAGCTGTCCTCTTCTACAAGCACTGAAATCAACTTGCCGTACATCATGCCCGTAGGCGGTGTGCCCAAGCACTTGGTGAAGACGTTGACCCGTGCCAAGTTCGAGGCTCTGGCTCACAACTTGATTCAAGCTTGTTTGGAGCCATGTAAGAAGGCTATGAGCGATGCTGGTCTGAACAATGCGGACATCGATGAAGTAATCCTTGTAGGTGGTTCTTCACGTATTCCGGCAGTACAGAAGTTGGTAGAAGATTTCTTCGGTAAAGTTCCTTCCAAGGGTGTGAATCCGGATGAGGTGGTGGCCGTAGGTGCTGCCGTGCAAGGTGCCGTTTTGACGGACGAAATCAAGGGCGTTGTGTTGCTGGATGTTACTCCGCTGTCTATGGGTATCGAGACTATGGGTGGTGTGATGACGAAGCTGATTGATGCCAACACTACCATCCCCTGCAAGAAGAGCGAGACATTCTCTACTGCTGCCGACAACCAAACGGAGGTTACCATCCATGTATTGCAGGGTGAGCGTCCGATGGCTGCGCAGAACAAGTCAATCGGCCAGTTCAACCTGACAGGTATTGCTCCGGCACGTCGCGGTATTCCTCAGATTGAGGTAACGTTCGATATCGACGCCAACGGTATCTTGAAGGTGTCTGCCAAAGATAAGGCTACCGGTAAGGAACAAGCTATCCGTATCGAAGCTTCCAGCGGTTTGAGCAAGGAAGAAATCGAAAAGATGAAAGCCGAAGCCGAAGCCAATGCTGAAGCAGATAAGAAAGAGCGTGAGAAAGTAGACAAGCTGAACCAGGCCGATTCTATGATTTTCCAAACCGAAAATCAGTTGAAGGAACTCGGCGACAAGCTCCCTGCCGACAAGAAGGCTCCGATTGAAGCTGCTTTGCAGAAGCTGAAAGATGCCCATAAGGCTCAAGACCTGGCTACCGTAGACTCTGCCATGGCCGAATTGAATACGGCATTCCAGGCTGCAAGTGCTGAAATGTATGCCCAGAGCGGTGCTCAGGGTGGTGCACAAGCTGGTCCTGATATGAATGCAGGGCAACAAGGCGGTGCTCAGGATAATACAAAGCATGGCGATAATGTGCAGGATGCTGACTTTGAGGAAGTGAAGTAAGTTGCAATAGGTGATTTTATAGAAAAAAGAGGCGTGTAATCCATTAAGTTGCACGCCTCTTGTGTTTTTGAATTTCAAGTCAGTCTTATATACTTATTTTTCAGTTTGAGGATTAATGACAATGCGCCAATAGCCACCAAAGTTCGCACCTTCACGAGATAAGATACCCATAGACCGCAATTTTGCAATTTGTTTTTCTACGGCACGAGAACTTATACCAATCTTGTAAGCCATAGTTTCGGCTGACATAGAAGAATCGGAAATGACGAAATCGATAATCTTCTGTGCTGTCTTTCCTATGTTTTTAGGGGCATCTGTGCTCTCTCCGAACCTTATCTCCGAACTTTTGTCGTTTACACCGAACATTTTCGCATTTACACCGAACTTTTCGACCGAACTTTCTTCGTTTGCAGGATACTTTTTGAGGGGACTGTTTACCCTTTCGGCCACTTCTTCTACGGGTATTCTTTCGTTCTTTCCCCAATTCAGATTATAGAAATGTAGTGAAGAAAGAAGATGCTTCCGTATTGGCAAAAGCCGACACGGATTTAAGCCATGACTTCACTTTCTTACGTCCCAACATTTCCTTGAAATCATAAGCTGAACATTCCGTTATCAATGTATTGTTGCGTATCTGCATCGTTTTCTTTTTGTTGTTCGGGTATAACTCTCTAATATAGTTTACAAAGGTAAGGATAAAACCGAGGAATTGGTTAACCCCCTCGTTCCCTTTTGATCTTCATGCATTTACATTACGTAGTTTATAACAGTTATTTTATCTTTTCTTTATAACACTATTCACTACCCGTATAGAGGAAACCAGTTTATTGGTGGAAGTAAATACGTCCACATTCCACACATGGGATGAACGCCCTTTATGAACGATGGTTGCCACTGCCCTTACGGTATCTCCTTCGTGTGCAGAAGAAATATGATTTCCGCTGACTTGCATTCCCACGACAATCTCATCAGATTCGCAGATAATCATGGAGCCGAGCCCGGCAACGGTTTCTGCCAAGGCAAGGGTGGCACCGCCATGCAGAATGCCGAAGGGTTGGCGGGTACGGTAGTCGACCGGCATGGTTGCTTCTACGCGCTCATCCGAAGCGTATGTGTATTGAATGCCCAAGTTTCCCATCAATGCGTGTCGTGCCCGTTCGTTCAGTAAATCAAGAGGCACCTCTGCTGCACGCACTTCTGCCAATATTAGTTTTTCTACGGCCAGGGCCACTCCATCTTCTTCATTCGATGCAGTCACATAGTCTGCACAGACCTTTACAGAATCTTGTGAATGTCCCATAGCTACCCCCATGCCGGCCAATTGGAGCATGGTCACATCGCATACGCCATCTCCAACGGCAATGACTTCTTCCCGTGTTACTCCCAAATGCTCTAATAGGGCGCCTAACGTATTCGCTTTATTGACTCCGCAGGGCACCACCTCTAAAAAGTAAGGCTCGGAACGGAAAGCATCCAGAGTACCTGCCAGGCGTTTTTCCCAATGTTGTTCCAGCCCTATCAGAGCTTTTTCCTTGTCACTCACCAGCATGCACTTGCAAGGTGCGAAGTCTATGGCAGTAGAGAATTCATCTTCCCTGATTATCTTCAAATTGTTTAGCAGGGCTTCATTCTTTATATATTCATTGTCCGGACTATCCGTAATGAGGGTATCATCGTGGTAGGTGAAGATGGCAAAGCCGTTCTTGCGGGCTTTCTTTTCCAGATAAGGCAGCATTTCCGGATTGATGCGTCGTTCAAACAATATTTCTCCGTTCTGTGCTTTTATTATCTGGCAACCATTATAGGAGAGAACAAACCCTCCATAATTGCCGAGTTCGAGGGTTTTGGCCAGTGGCATCAGTCCATAAGTCGGCCTACCGGATGCCAAAACTATGCGCACTCCCATTTGCTGGACCTTTAGCAGAGCAGCTAATGTCCTTTTACTAATTTCTCTTTCATCATTGAGTAGCGTTCCATCTACATCAAGAACCAATAACTTATATTTCATGGCAACTCGATTTTGGGGTTATTATGTTACAAAGTTAAAAAAATGACTGTTAAAACGGTAATATTCGTTTTATTGTTTACTGAAACTTCTTTTATTTATCCTATCTTTGTCCACGTTTTGTTCCGCGTTCTCTATCCGGAGAAGCGGATGAAAAGGGAATCGGGTGAAAGTCCCGAACAGTCCCGCTGCTGTGAGTTCCATGCTCGGTGTATCATACTTGTGCCACTGTTCTTCGGAAAGAACGGGAAGGCGATGTACCGGGAACGAGTCAGAAGACCTGCAAAACAAAGTCGAAAAATTGTCCATTCGAGGAAAGTGGGCAGTGCGCAAATGGTTTAAGATAATCTTCATTTATTCTATGTCAGGAAGGACTAAGGTATTACTGGTCTGTGCTGTTTCATTGGGTGCAAGTATACTCCGGCTCTCTGCCCAGGAGGTGGGGGGAGATACGATTACGGGGAAAGTGCATCAGATAGAGAAAGTGACAGTGACAGCACGCAGGTCGCCCAATAAAGTGACTTCTGCCGTACCCATACAGACAATGTCACGGCAGGATATCAGCCAGCTGGGAATACAGAATATGGCAGATGCTGTACGCCGTTTTGCCGGAGCCAATGTAAAGGACTATGGAGGCATTGGAGGACTGAAAACGGTTTCCATACGCAATATGGGAGCAGCCCATACAGCTGTCAGTTATGACGGGGTGGCGGTGAGCAATTGTCAGGCAGGGCAGATAGATATCGGGCGTTTTTCGCTGGACAATGTTTCCATGCTTTCGCTCGCCATCGGGCAGTCGGAGGACTTGTTACAGTCCGCCCGCTTGTATGCGTCGGCCGGTGTGCTGGGCATAGAGACGGAAAAACCTCATTTTGATGACGGGCGCAATGCCGCTTTTCAGGCACGGGTGCGCGGAGGGTCGTTCGGCATGGTCAGCCCCTCGCTGCGCTGGTGGCAGAAACTGGGCTGCCGTACACGCGTGGCGGTAGATGCCGGTTATATGAGGGCGGACGGTAATTACCCTTTCACGCTGGTCAATGGGAAATACGTGACGGAAGAGAAACGTAACAACTCCGGCATCTATTCCTGGCAGGGCGAAGCTACCCTTTATCATACTTTCAAGGATGACAGCGAACTGGATGTGAAGGGTTACTACTTCTATTCTCGCCGGGGACTTCCAGGGGCGGTTACGCTCTATAATCCCCTTTCCGATGAAACGCTTTGGGATGAGAATACTTTTGTGCAGGCACGTTATAGGAAGCATTTTTCGCCCCGGTGGAGTCTGCAGGCACAGGCAAAGTATAATCATGGCTGGAACCAATATAAGGATGAGGGCAAGGAATATGCCGACGGATATTATCGGGAAAATCACCGGCAAGACGAATATTATATTTCCGCGACCGTTCTCTACCGTCCTTTGGAAGCTTTGACCCTTTCGTTGGCGCAGGATGGGGTGATAAACAAGTTGCGCAACAGTTTGCCGGAATGTCCTTTCCCTACAAGATATACTTCCATCAGTGCCTTCAATGCACGCTACCGGCAAGGATGGCTCACGGCCACGGCTTCGCTGGTGCATACTGCCACTTCGGAGCATGCCGAGAAAGGTACGGTCCCCGATGACTTCCATCGCTTTGCCCCCTCTTTATCAGTCAGTATGCAGCCTTGGCAGGACGAGTCGCTGTATTTCCGGTTGATGTATAAGAGTACGTTCCGTCTGCCCACTTTCAACGACCTCTATTACTACCGGCTGGGCAACCGTAATCTGCGACCCGAGAAGGCAGACGAATATAATGTCGGTATCACATGGAGCAAATCCGGATTGTCTGTGTTCGACTATATCTCCGTTACGCTCGACGGTTACTACAACGATGTGACGGATAAGATTGTGGCTTTTCCCACCACCTATGCGTGGAAGATGGCAAACTACGGCAAGGTACATGCCGCAGGTGTGGATGCCACTTTGGCCGCCACTGTACCCTTGACAAAAAAAATAAAACTGGTTATGTCGGGCGGATATACGTGGCAGAAGGCCATTGACCTGACCGATGCCGATGCCAAGAACTATAAAGACCAATTGCCTTATACCCCTCTCCATAGCGGAAATGCGTCTGCCATTGTGGAAACGCCGTGGGTGAATGTGGGCTACTCGGTGGTGGGAGTGGGAAAACGCTACTATTTGTCGCAGAACCTTCCGGAGAATGAGATTGAGGGGTATTGGGAGCATACGATGAGCCTCTCTCATGAGTTTGCTTTGGGCAGTTGCCGACTCCGGTTGCAGGCTGAGATTATAAACCTGACCGATGAACAGTATGACGTGATAAAATATTATCCTATGCCGGGCCGTTCGTGGCGGCTGACGGGGACCTTTAAGTTTTGAGTCAGCCATTTATAAACAATAAGAAATAATTATAAACAATAACAACAGTGATTATGAAAGTAAGAAGTTTATTATTCGGTATGCTCTGCATGCTTGCTTTGGGTGCCTCTTTGGTATCTTGTAGTGACGACGACGATGATTCTCTGGATGATGACGGGTCGAAGGTGACACTGCCGCAGACGCGTGTCTATATTCTGAACGAAGGCTCTCAAGGGGCCAACAATGCAGGACTTGCCTTTTATGCACCCAATAAGGATGCGGATTTTATCAGTGATATCTACAAGACCCAAAACAATGCCAAGTTGGGTGACCTTGGTCAGAGCATGATTGAGTATGAAGATGAAATATATATAGCCGTTTATGGCTCTAATTATCTGACCAAGCTGAATGCTGCAGGTGTGGAGTTGAAACGTGTTTCGTTCGTAGGCGACAACGACCTCAGTGCTGGTATTCGCTATATAGATGCTGAGGATGGGTATATCTATGCTTCCTTTTGGGGAGGAGCAGTGGCTAAAATCAATGCGACAACGTTGGAGGTAGTGGATAAATTGACCGGACTTGGTGACAATCTGGAAGGTGTGGCAATCTGTGAGGACATGCTTTATGTTTCGAATAGTTGTACTGCTGACTATACTTATCACAATGATGTTAAAGTGATAGACTTGCGAACATTCACACTAAAGGAAACATTGACAGTGGCTTCCAATCCCAATACACAAATGCTGGAAGAGGACGACAAAGTGTTCCTCATTTCTGATGATTATTCTTCTGCAGAGGGCTATGTGCTGCAGATGATTGGGCCGGCCAAAGGCAACAAGGTTACCAAGATAGGCAATGCCACTTATATGGCTGCCAATAATGATATATTGTATCTGGTGAATTCAATGACGGACTGGAGTACTAAACCGGTTACAACTGTCAACACTTTCTTTACTTACAACATCAAGACGGGACAGATGAATAATGCTTCTTTCCTGAAAGATGCTCCTGCTGAACTTGTATCGAGTACATTGCATATGTTGACAATAAACGACAATGACGGTGATATTTATATCAGTACTTCCGATTTCATTACGAACGGTACCATCTACCGTTTCAAGAAAGACGGTACGTTCATAGAAAAGTTCGATGCAGGAGGTGTCAATCCTAATTCCGCTGTTTTCTTTAATTAATGTCGATGAAAAGGAACAGCTTTCTTATCTGCATACTCGCAGTCTTGCTTCTTTTCTCCTGCGGGGGAAGGGGCAAGACTGCCTCTGCTTTGCCCGACGGTGACACCATTCCCTTACGTTATGCGGAGAACCTTACCTTAGTGTCCTATCCCGACTATACCCTTGCCACCCTGCGCAATCCCTGGGATACGTTGCACACGCTGCATACCTATATCCTGGTTCCTAAAGACCGTGAACTCCCGGCACATCTTCCGGAAGGTACCGTGGTGCGTACCCCGCTCTCCAAATCGGTCATTTACTCTTCCGTACATTGCGGGTTGATGGATAATCTGGGCGTGTTCAGTAGTATCGGCGGCGTTTGCGACCTGAAGTACATTAAGCTGCCGGCCGTGCACGAGGCTTGCCGTCGGGGTATCATTGTCGATTGCGGCGATGGTATGAATCCCGATATGGAACGTATCATCGACCTGCATCCCGATGCCATTCTTCTATCTCCGTTCGAGAACAGTGGTGGTTATGGCCGTATCGAGAAACTGGATATTCCCATCATCGAATGTGCCGACTATATGGAAACTTCCGCTTTGGGCCGTGCCGAATGGATGTGTTTTTACGGGCTGCTCTTCGGGGCTGCGCCACAAGCCGACAGTCTGTTTGCCGAGGTGGATAGCTGCTACCGGCGCCTCAAGATGCGTGCAAAGCTTTCCTCCACCTCACTGTCCATTGTCAGCGAGTTGAAAAGCGGCTCGGCATGGTACGCTCCGGGAGGGCGTAGCACTATAGGAAGGCTTTTTCAGGATGCTTGCGGGCGTTACGCTTTTGCCGACGATACCCACAGCGGTTCTGTTCCTCTGGCTTTCGAGACCGTTTTCGACAAGGCGGGCGATGCCGACGTCTGGCTGGTGAAGTACAACCGTGACCGCGACATGAGCTATGCTGATTTGGAGGCGGATTATATCGGCTACACCGGTTTCAAGGCTTTCAAGACCCGGAATGTCTATGGTTGTAATACGGCGAAAGTTCCTTTCTACGAGGAGACTCCGTTCCGTCCCGATTATTTGTTATCCGACCTGATACAGATTCTGCATCCCGAAATAGGAGATTTGGGAGGTTTGCGCTATTTTTGCAGACTGAAGGAGTGATGAACACAGAGATACGGAACTTTTGTGAAAGTAATAGAAAACTCTGTGCCTCCGTGTCTCTGTGTGCTAAATAATGTAACTATGAGTAAAGGCTGGAAATATGGTATCGGGCTGGGAGTAGTAATCTTATTGCTTTTTGCGGGCAATCTGCTGGTGGGGTCGGTTTCGATTCCGCCTGCCGATGTTTTCCGTATCCTGCTCGGTGGAGAGGGGGAGAAGGCAAGCTGGAGCTTCATCCTTTGGGAATCCCGTTTGCCCCAAGCGCTGACGGCGCTGCTTTGCGGTGGCGCATTGGCTGTCTGCGGACTGATGTTGCAGACGGCTTTCAAGAATCCGCTGGCAGGACCATCCATTCTGGGCATCAACGCCGGGGCAAGTCTGGGAGTGGCCTTCGTCATGCTGCTGTTTGGCGGCAGCATCACGGCAGGGGTGTTCAGTCTGTCCGGCTTCTTCTCCGTACTGCTTGGCGCATTTATCGGAGCCATGCTGATTATGGTACTTATCCTTTTCTTTTCCACGCTGATAAAGAGCAATATCATGCTGCTGATAACGGGTATCATGATAGGCTACATCGCTTCTTCGGCCATTGCCCTGCTGAACTTCTTTGCTACGGCAGAGGGGGTGCAGTCCTATATGATATGGGGGCTGGGCAACTTCGGTGGAGTTTCCCTACAGCAGATGCCGGCCTTTGCGCTGGTCACCATTGTGGGACTGTTCGGCTCATTATTGTTGATAAAGCCCCTGAACGCCTTGTTGCTGGGAGAGCGCTATGCCGAAAATCTAGGTGTAAATATCCGCCGTGTGCGCAACTGGCTTTTGATTATCACCGGGCTCTTGACGGCTGTCACCACCGCCTTCTGTGGTCCGGTCGCCTTTATCGGCCTGGCCGTGCCGCATGTGGCCCGCATGATATTGGGGACAACCAATCACAATTCCCTATTGCCGGTCACCATCCTGAGTGGCGGTGCAGTGGCACTGCTTTGCAATCTGATTTGCGTCTTGCCCGGCGAAGCGGGTATTATCCCCTTGAATGCCGTCACGCCCATTATCGGTGCGCCGGTCATCATCTACGTTATTCTGAGCCAGCGGAAGCCCCAACAATTCAACTAAGCTATTGCCAACAGTTTGACAAGGTTTTGCCTTACTATTGGCAAGACTTTGCCACCGCGTTGGCAAACTTTTGCCATAGGCATGGCAAAGTTTTGCCAAACCTATGGCAATGTCTTGGCAAAATTTCTCTCTGATTATCAACGTACTACTTTTTTGGTGTTTTTCTCTCCATTCCATAGGGTTTTATCTTTCTCACCGCTCTTATTAATAGAAACCCCTTAAAAACATGCCTTATGAAAAACTTTGTAGGATTTACACTTGGGTGTTTGTTTGCATTCTTATCTTCGGGTATCACCCCGTTGATGGCGCAGGACGCGGCAGTGAACGAGCTCGTCATCACCGGTACGGTCAAGAATAAGGACAGCAGGAAGAAACTCGAAAACGTGAACGTCTCTGTTGTCGGCAACAATATCGGAACGGTGACCAATGCCGACGGCACATTCTCCTTGAAAGTAGCGGAAGCGGAAGCTTTCCGTGGACTGGAAGTCTCCCATATCGGCTATCTCACTACACACCTCTCTCTGGAAGAACTTGAAAAAACGGGCGGGCTGACCATCTGGATGATACCGGCTCCCAATCTTTTGAGCGAGATTGTGGTCTATGGCAATAATCCCCGCGTCATAGTGGAAGAGGCCATCAAGAAAATTCCAGTAAACTATTCTGGCAATGACAACATGCTGACCGCCTTCTATCGGGAAACCGTGCAGAAGCGCCGCCGCTATATCAGCGTGTCCGAGGCAGTGATGGATGTCTATAAGACGGATTATAACTCCCGCGATGTGGACCGCGACAAGGTGCAGCTGCTGAAAGGCCGCCGCCTGCTGAGCCAAAAGCAGAGTGACACGCTGGCTGTGAAAGTGGTGGGAGGCCCCAATTTGTCCCTTTATCTGGACATTGTGAAGAATGGCGATGCGCTGTTGAGCACGGACAATCTGGACTATTATGAATTCCGTATGGAGGACCCCGTCAATTTGGATAACCGCATGCAGTATGTGGTCAGCTTCCGTCCGCGGGTCAGCCTGATGTATGCCTTGTTCATCGGGAAACTGTATATAGACTACGAACGGCTTTCCTTTACACGTGCCGAGTTTGGCCTGGACATGGCAAACCGGGTGAAGGCAGTGGAGGCCATTCTGCATAAGAAGCCCGTCGGCTTACGGTTCCGCCCGCAGGAAGTCACCTATCTGGTGACCTACAAGCAGCAGGGGGCCAAGACTTACCTGAACTATATACGGAATGTCATCCGCTTTAAATGCGACTGGAAAAAAAGGCTGTTCTCCTCCAGCTACACCGCTTTCTCTGAAATGGTGGTGACCGACAGGACGGAAAGCCCTCTCTCCGGCATCTCCAACAAGAACACCTTCAAACGGAAGCAGGTATTCTACGACCTGGTGGATGAGTACTGGAACGAAGACTTCTGGAGGAACTACAATATCATAGAACCTACGGAATCCCTGGAGAATGCAGTCAGCAAATTGCGGAAACAATCCAATTGATTATCTGATAGTTTTCCTTATATTTGGAGCAACCGAGAAAAAACACCGTGTATGCTGGACGAACTGATGATACTGGCCAGAATAAAGGAGGGCGATATAAAGGCGTTCGAAGGAATCTTCCGCCGGTATTATTCCCCTCTTTGCTGGTATGCTGCGGGCATCACGGGTGATACGGCGTCTGCCGAGGAAATTGTGGAGGAGCTGTTCTACGTGCTGTGGAAGAACCGGGAGCGGTTACAAGTATTCCAGTCCGTGAAAAGCTATCTCTACCGTTCTGTGAGGAATGAAGCCGTGCAGTTTTGTGAGCATCAGGAGGTCAAGGAGCGCTATCGGGCATCTGTCCGTACGGAGTCCGGGCCGGGCTATTCGTCCGACCCCCACGCGCATTTGGAGTACGAGGAACTACGGACTCTCATCCGGCATACGCTCGACAAGCAGCCCCGGCGCCGGCAGCAGATTTTCAGGATGCACCGCATGGAGGGGAAGAAATATGCAGAGATTGCCTTGTCGCTTTCGTTGTCCGTCAAGACGGTGGAAGCGGAAATGACCAAGGTACTCCGAACCTTACGAAATGAAATTGATAATTATATCCGGACACAATGATGGAAGTAGATAAAAAGAAGACAAGGACCGACGAGGCATGGGTACGGCTTTATGCCCGCTTCGAAACGGACTGCCTGCTGCCGGCAGATGCGGAACATGCTCCGGCAATGCACCGCAGGCTTTACCTCAAGTGGGGGAGCGTTGCGGCAGCCGTGATTGCCGGAATCGTATGTTTTGCCGCATGGTGGGCCGTACCGGAACAAGGTGGGGACAGTCGTAGCTTGCTGACGGAGGAGAACCGGGAGAAGCCCACACTGGTCAAGACCCTTGAAGACGGTTCGGTGGTATATCTGGCGCAGGAAAGCACGCTGAAGTATCCCGAACATTTTGCGGAAGACAAGCGGGAAGTGAACCTGCAGGGTGAAGCCTTCTTCGATGTGGCAAAGAAACCCGAGCAGGCTTTTACGATTGAGACGGCGAGGGTGCGTGTGGAGGTGCTGGGCACGGCTTTCAATGTCAGGAGCAATGAAGGGGCCCCCTTCAGCTTGTCCGTGAAGCGCGGGAAGGTGAAGGTGCTGCTGAAACAAGAGGAACAGACGGTCTTTGTAGAGGCGGGAGAAACGGTTATCTTGCAGGGGGGCAGTCTGCTCGTCAGCGAGACGGAGAATCCGGAGCTCTTTGACCGTTACACCAGCAACATCCGTTTCAAGGACGAGTGCCTGGAGGATGTGCTGCGTGCTATCAATAAGGAGTCTGCCGGCTGGCAGATAGAAGCCGCGTCGCCAACCCTGGGCAAAAGGCGGCTGACGGTCGAATTTTCGAATAACTCCCCGGAGTCTGTGGCCGAGCTGATATGCTGGACGTTCGACTTGAAGTGTACACGTCAGGGCAATAGACTGATATTGTCGGAACAATGAATTCAATGAAATGCTTCATTCTCCATTTTTCACTCTTCATTTTCTTCCTGGCGGGCAGTGCAAGAGCGGACGGAGGCGATGTGCTGGACCGCATCGTCCGGCTGCCCGGAATGAAGGGAACGGTTTATGCGCTGTTGGGGAAGGTCTCGGAGCAGTCCGGCTATCTGTTTATCTATGACAGCAAGGTCATCCATAACGACTCAGTAGTGAGGGTTAGGAAGCAGGAGTGTTCCGTGAGACAGGCCATTCATAGGATAACCGGCAGTCGGAACCTCGAATTGAAGGTATTAGGCAACCATATATTGATAACACGGGCGGCAGAAAGGAAGAGTATGGAAGAAACGGTACTCCTGCCGCCCCGACCGGCGTATTCCACCATTGCCGGAATCCTGTTGGACAAGGAGACGGGAGAGCCCGTCGTCAGTGCGTCGGTCATCGCACAAGGAACCTCACTGGGTAACATTACCAACCAGAACGGTGAATTCCGGCTCAACCTGCCCGACTCGTTGAGGCGCTGCATGCTCTCCTTCTCCCATCTGGGTTATGTGGGGCAAACGGTGGAAGCCTCTGCTTTGGAAGGACGCAGCAATGTTCTGAGCCTTGAGCCGAAAGTCATTTCCTTACAAGAAGTGCTTATCCGCCTGGTGGAGCCTAAAAAGCTGCTTCGCGAGATGATAGAGCACCGGGATAGGAACTGCTCCACTTCTCCGGTCTATCTGACCACCTTCTACCGGGAAGGCGTACAACTGAAGAACAAGTTCCAAAGCCTGACGGAGGCGGTTTTCAAGGTCTACAAATCGCCCACGATGGAGCCCGGACTGAAGGACCAGGTGAAGTTGCTCAAGATGAGCAAGATAGACAACCGGGAGCAGACGGACAGTGTGCTTGCCAAAATCAGCTCCGGGGTGGAGGCGTGTCTGCAGTTGGACATCATGAAGAATCTTCCCGACTTCCTCTTGCTGGAATCCGGCGAGGAACTTTATACCTATACTTCGGGCGACATCGTATCGGTGGACGACCGTACTGCCAACGTCGTCTATTTTGAGCAGAAACGTGGGGTAAAGGAGCCTTTGTTCTGCGGAGAACTCTATATAGACTCGGAGAACAGCGCCTTGCTGCGTGCCCGCTTCGAGATTCATCCCCGGTATGTGAAGGCCGCCACACGGCTTTTCGTGATACGCCAGGCTCCGAAAATCAGGCTGACAACGGAGAAACTTGTCTATACCGTCTCATACAAACCCTGGAACGGTACCTATTATGTCCACCACATCCGTGGCGACCTTTACTTCAAGATGAAGAGAAAACGCATGCTCTTCAGTAATCCCACTCTGTATACCTGGTTCGAGATGGTGACCTGCCGGATTGACGGGGAGAACGTGACGCGCTTCCCGCGTGCGGAACGGTTGCCGGTGCATACCGTCTTCTCTGAAACCGACTTCAAGTATGACGCCGATTTCTGGGGCGACTTCAATGTGATTCCGCTGGAAGAGGAGCTTGGAAAGATTATCGAGAAGGTCTCCCTGAAGATAGAGCAGACGGAAGCTCCGTAAACATGGCCCTCAATCGTTTGCGGTGGGTAGGTTGTATATTCTACACTAAAATTATCTCTATTTTGTTTTTTTATTGTAATTTTGTCCCCGGTATTAGTTTAAATTTAAAGATTGTAACTATGAGATTACCTGAGGACCCGGTGATGCTGTACAGCTTCATCAACATGAAACTGCGTGATTTCTATCCTTCGCTGGACGCGCTCTGCGAGGATATGAACGTGGAGAAAGAGGACATTGTACGAAAATTGAAGCTCGTGGGATTTGAGTATAATCCTGCAAAGAACAGATTTTGGTAAATAATGTTTCTGTATAAAACAACTCCCGTTGCTTGTTGTTGTAAAGCGCAAGTTAACGGGAGTTGTTTTGTTATGGAACTATGGGATAAGGCAGAACGTCTTTGGACGAGGGTCAAGAACTGGAAAACAGTACGCGGCTGGCACATCTGGAAGTTGAAGCTGGTGGATGCTCGGTTGTATTTCGTCAGCATGTTCGTCGGTTTGCTGACGGGACTGGTCGCTGTGCCCTATCACTATCTTCTCTATTATCTGTTCCACCTCCGCAGTGGTTTCTTCGCTTCGCATCCGGCCTGGTACTGGCACATTCCACTCTTTCTGTTTTCTTGGGGCATTCTCGTCTTCGTCATGTGGCTCGTGGGGAAAATGCCGCTTATCGGCGGGGGAGGTATTCCGCAGACACGCGGCGTGATTAACGGGCGCATCACTTACCGGCATCCTTTCATCGAGATGGTATCCAAGTTTGTAGGGGGCATTCTGTCCTTCTCGGCGGGGTTGTCTTTGGGGCGCGAAGGGCCTTCCGTGCAGATAGGCTCTTATGTGGGTAGCCTGGTATCTCGCTGGACTCATATCCTGAAAGGCGAACAGAAACAGTTGCTGGCAGCCGGGGCGGGAGCGGGGCTCGCTGCGGCTTTTGCAGCGCCACTGGCTTCCTCGCTCATTGTAATAGAATCCATTGAACGCTTCGATGCCCCTAAGACGGCCATCACTACCTTGCTGGCGGGTGTTGTGGCAGGAGCCGTGGCAAGCATGGTCTTTCCTGTGAATCCTTACCATCTGATAGAAGTAACGGAACCGGTTTTCGCCTTCTTTGTCCAGATGAAGTATTTCTTGATATTGGCGGTGATTGTCTCCGTATGCGGGAAGTTCTACTCCTCCACCATGAATGCTTTCAGGCATGTGTATGCCAAAGTCAATTCTCCGGCGTATGTCAAGATGTTATATCTGGTGCTGGTGGCCTACATCATTTCGCTGATGCAGGTCAATCTGACTGGAGGCGGGGAGCAGTTTCTGCTGGCCCAGGCACAGAACGGCAGTACGCAGATTATGTGGGTGACGGCTGTCATGTTGCTGCATTTCGTCTTTTCCGTTTTCTCTGTCTCTTCCGGATTGCCGGGCGGCAGTTTCATTCCGACGCTGGTTACGGGAGGGTTGTTGGGACAGATTGTCGGTCTGGTAGGAGTGAGGTACGGTGTCATCGGGCAAGAGAATGTCAGTTATATCATGCTTGTTTCCATGTCGGCTTTTCTGGTGGCCGTGGTCCGTACACCGCTCACGGCCATTGTGCTGATTACGGAGATTACGGGGCATTTTGAGGTCTTTTACCCTTCGGTGGTTGTTGGCGGGTTGACCTACTATTTTACGGAACTTCTGCAAATGAAGCCTTCCAACGTCTCCCTCTATGAAGATATGATTCATGCTCCCGATTTTAAAGAAGAGAAACGCTATACGCTTTCGGTGGAGATTATGACGGATTCTTATCTGGACGGGAAACTGGTGGACGAACTGTCCCTGCCGGAACGTTGCGCCATCATCAATGTACATCGGGATGGAAAAAATCTGGTCCCCGCAGGAACTCGTTTGATTCCGGGGGACCAGGTACAGATTGAGATGGACTCGCAGGACATAGAGAAACTCTATGAACCGCTTGTCAGTATGGCGAATATCTATTAAGCCAGATTGCCTATCTCGTCCAGATTCTTCTGGATGTCGGCATCCGTCAGCTCGTAATTCACTAAATCGCCGGACAAATACTTGTCGTAGGATGCCATGTCGATAAGTCCGTGACCGGAAAGGTTGAACAGAATCACCTTCTCTTCACCCGTTTCCTTGCATTTGTTTGCTTCGCGGATGGTGGCGGCAATGGCATGGCAGGACTCGGGGGCGGGGATGATGCCCTCTGCTTGCGCAAACAGACAACCGGCGTCGAATGATTCGAGCTGCTTGATGTCCACCGCTTCCATATAACCGTCTTTCAGCAGTTGTGATACGATGACACCTGCACCGTGATAGCGTAGGCCGCCGGCATGGATATTGGCAGGGGCAAAGTTGTGTCCCAGTGTAAACATGGGCAGCAACGGAGTGTATCCGGCCTCGTCTCCGAAGTCGTATTGGAATTTGCCGCGTGTCAGCTTCGGACATGAGGCAGGTTCGGCGGCGACAAAGCGTGTTTTCTTTCCTTCGAGGATGTTGTGGCGCATGAAGGGGAAGGCGATACCGCCAAAGTTGGAACCTCCTCCGAAGCAGGCGATGACGGTGTCGGGATATTCACCCGCCATTTCCATCTGCTTTTCGGCTTCCAGTCCGATGACGGTCTGGTGCAGGGCCACGTGGCTCAATACGGAGCCGAGGGTATATTTGCAGTTGGGAGTGGTCTGTGCCAGCTCTATGGCTTCGGAAATGGCTGTTCCCAGCGAGCCCTGATAGTTGGGGTGGGCGGTCAGTATATCTTTTCCGGCGCGGGTAGACATGGAGGGAGACGGGGTAACCTGCGCACCGAATGTCTGCATGATGCTGCGGCGGTAGGGCTTCTGCTCGTAACTGATTTTCACTTGATAGACAGCAGCTTCCAGCCCGAAAAGGCGGGCGGCATATGCCAGGGAAGCTCCCCATTGTCCGGCACCGGTTTCGGTGGTCACGTTAGTCACTCCCTCCTGCTTGCAATAGTATGCCTGCGGGATGGCGGAGTTCAGCTTGTGCGAGCCCATCGGGCTGACGCTCTCGTTCTTGAAGTAGATATGTGCCGGTGTGCCGAGCGCTTTCTCCAATCCATAAGCGCGCACCAGCGGAGTGCTGCGGTAGTATTTGTACATTTCGCGGACCTCTTCGGGGATTTCAATCCACGTGTCGGTCTGATTCAGTTCCTGGCGGCAGAGTTCCTCGGCAAAGATAGGATACAAGTCTTCTGCTTTCAGCGGTTGCTTGGTGCCGGGGTGAAGCGGTGGCATGGGCTTGTTCACCATATCGGCTTGTATGTTATACCAGTACTGTGGGATTTCCTCTTCCGGGAGAATGAATCTTTTCTTTTTGTTGCTCATAGTGGTTAAAATTATTAATAATTCAATGCCCAAATGTAGCTATTATTTTTGAACCAATTTCTTTTTCCTTTTGTTTTTTGTATATCAAGGTATATTTGTCTAAGTTTGCCGCGTTTCATTAATCGATGCATTTATGAAGATTTATCATAAATTCCTTTTGTATCAAAATAAATGGATTCACCCTTACGTACGGATGACAGTGGGAGTAATGACTTCCATCACTTATTTGGCCTCCATCCTGCTGATTGTCGGCGTGGTCTATGAGCATGGCTTTACGATTTCAGAGGTCGAGGCGCATCAGCTCCAACGCTTGTACCATGGGGTGTGGATTGTTTTTCTGGTAGATGTCACCCTTCGCATTTTGCTGGAATACAAGGATACCCGGCGCACCTTCAGTAAGCTCACCTGGATACTGACCATTCTGCTCTATCTGACCCTTATCCCGGTCATTTTCCATCGTCCGGAGGAGGAGGGCGCCATCTTGCAGTTCTGGGAATTTCTGCATGGCAAGGCCTATCATCTTGTCCTGCTGCTGGTGTTTTCCTTTTTCAGCCTTTCCAACGGGCTGGTACGGTTGTTGGGGCGGCGTACGAACCCTTCGCTTATTCTGGCTGCAAGTTTCCTGATAATCATAATGATAGGCACGGGGCTGTTGATGTTGCCGCGCTGCACGACGAACGGCATATCGTGGGTCGACTCGCTGTTCATATCCACCAGTGCGGTGTGCGTCACGGGGCTGACGTCTGTCGATGTGGCGTCCACTTTTACCCCGACCGGTTTTGTGGTAATCATTCTGCTGATTCAGATAGGCGGTCTGGGAGTGATGACACTGACGAGCTTCTTTGCCATGTTCTTCATGGGTAATACCTCGTTGTACAATCAGTTGGTGGTGCGCGACATGGTGAGTTCCAATTCCTTGAATTCCTTGCTCTCCACCCTGGTCTATATTCTGGCCTTTACGCTGGTGATTGAAGGAATAGGGATGCTTGCTATCTGGGGAGACATCCACGGGACGATGGGGATGGACCTTCAAGAAGAGCTGGCCTTTTCCGCTTTTCATGCCATTTCCGCTTTCTGCAATGCGGGATTCTCCACGTTGCCCGGAAATCTGGGTAATCCGTTGGTGATGACGGGGCACAATCCGTTCTTCATCTATATATCTCTGCTGATTATTTTGGGGGGTATCGGTTTCCCCATACTGGTGAATTTCAAGGATATTATTCTTTACCATCTGCGTCGTCTGTGGCACTTTCTGCGTACGTGGCATTGGGACGGCAAGCGTTTTTACCATCTGTACAACCTGAATACAAAGATTGTACTGATAGTCACCTTCCTGCTGCTGGTACTGGGCACGGTGGGCATTGCTGTCTTTGAGTGGAATGCCTCCTTCGCCGGCATGTCGGTGGCAGACAAGTGGACGCAGGCGTTTTTCAATGCCACGTGTCCCCGTACGGCAGGCTTTACCAGTGTGGACTTGGCAGGCTTGGGGGTACAGACATTGCTTATATATCTGTTTCTGATGTGGGTGGGAGGCGGTTCACAGTCTACGGCAGGCGGTATCAAGGTAAATGCCTTTGCGGTAGTGGTGCTGAATCTGGTGGCTGTGTTGCGCGGCACGGAACGGGTAGAGGTGTTTGGCCGTGAGCTGTCACACGATTCTATCCGTCGTTCCAATGCCACGGTGGTGATGTCGTTCGGCGTCTTGTTGCTGTTTATTTTCATCATCAGCATTCTGGAGCCGGGTACGTCGCTTTTGGCCATTACCTTCGAGTGTGTGTCGGCATTGAGCACGGTGGGGTCCAGTTTGAACCTTACCCCGCGGTTGGGAGACGACAGCAAGCTACTGGTGGCACTGCTGATGTTTGTGGGGCGTGTGGGACTGATTACGCTGATGCTTGGCATCATCAAGCAGAAGAAGCATACGAAGTATCAGTATCCGAGTGGTCAGATTATAATCAATTAAATAAGATGAAGTATATTATTATCGGTTTAGGGAATTATGGTCACGTGCTGGCAGAAGAGCTTTCTGCACTGGGGCACGAAGTGATAGGTGCGGACGTGAGCGTCGGCCGGGTGGATAGTCTGAAGGAAAAGATTGCCACAGCCTTTGTCATCGACGCTACGGACGAGCAGGCCTTGTCCGTGTTGCCGCTGAACAGTGTGGATGTGGTGATTGTTGCCATCGGCGAGAATTTCGGTGCATCCATCCGTGTAGTGGCTTTGCTGAAGCAGAAGAAGGTGCAGCATATCTATGCCCGCGCCATTGACGCTGTCCACCGTTCCGTGCTCGAGGCTTTTGAGCTGGAACGCATTCTTACTCCCGAGGAGGATGCCGCACGCGGACTGGTACAGTTGCTGGAATTCGGTGCCGATATGGAGACCTTCCGCGTGGCACCGGATTATTATGTAGTCAAGTTCACCGTTCCGGACAGGTTCATTGGCTATTATGCCAATGAATTGAATCTCGATAAGGAGTTTGGCCTGAAGATGCTCGCCTTGAAACGTGCCGAGACTTTGAAGAATTGCCTGGGCGTCTCGTATGTGCAACACAATGTACTGAACGAACTGCCGGAAAATGACCAGATACAAGCCGGCGACCAGTTAGTGTGCTACGGACGGTATAAGGATTTCCAGAAGTTCTGGAAAGCACTATGATAATTGGTAGTTGGAAATGTGTCAAAAGTGGTATTCACCCCCCATTTTCAACTAATCAAAGTCTTTCTCCCGACACCGATAATGGAAATAATCAGTCAGGAAGTGTGCATTCTTGCGTATGAACTCTTGCCCGTATTCTTTTCTTTGCAAACTGTTCAGATAAGCATCCGGAAGCATGCCTTCGTCTTGCAGGATGCAACTCAATTGGTAGGGGATAATGTTTGGGTTGACGATGAACATAATGGCGTTTTTCTCTGCTTCCTCCTTATTATAATTAGGGTTGTCCGGAGATTTGATGCATTCGCACAGCTTGAATTGGATATGTAGGCCGGTGTGCGGGTTGGCCATCAGCATGGCTCCGGTTTCTGTATGTATGCGTGGTATGTCCAGGGCTTCTTTCAAGCCGTATCCCATCTTGTTCAGCAGAAAATCAGAAATCTCCTCTTGCGATTGGCAGAATACAAAAGATTTCCCGCCGGATGCTTTTATGAAATCATGGAATGCAGCCTTTTCATTCGTCTTTTCTTTCTGTTTCGTCAAGTCGTCCACATATTCTGCCATTTTCTGGTCGTACTTGTTTTCGAGAAGCATGCCGCACTGCCACCATGCGTTGCCAAAATAAATCAGTTCGCAGATAAGGGTGCTTTTCCCTACCTCTCGGCTACGGATGGCCGAAAGGTTCAAGGACTTCTTGGTTATCTTGAATTCGCCTTCGTCCTCACTGCACAAATCTTTGACGTACAGATACCTGTCATCTTCTTTCTCCAGCAGATAACAACTGTTTTCCCGTACCTTCACCTTGCCCCAAAGCTGATGTTCGGGATGGGCATTGCCGATGAGAGCCAGCCATTCCGGTGAGGTCAGCGACAGCAGGTTGCGGCGGCCTTTGAACGTCAGTGAGGTGCGTGTGGCATATATGAGGGTCTCTGCCATTTCGGGAGTAATCTTTTCATCATCCAGCAACCGTTCAGCTTCGTCCCGGCATTGGGCGACATTTTCGATGTTGAAGTAGCATTGGTAGTGAAACCAATCCAGTATCTCCCGGTAGTGGAAGAAGTCTTCTTCTCCCATGGCAGAGTGGTATAGAAATTCCTGCATCCTTTCATTTTCGGGAGCGGTTTCGTATTCCTCTGCAAGCAGTCCGTATATCTCTTGTGCAGTCTGCTCTATTCCGGGATTCTCGGGGTTGATGGCGCTTATTCCCCGGCACAGATATTGTATATGGTGCCAAAGCAGAAAGCGTATGTCCTCCAGATTGATTTCATCCGGAAAATAATCGCCTTTGATGGGGTAGAAGGGCAGATAGGCTCCGTATCGCTTCCGGCACTCGGCAGTGAATGCCTGCCAGATGCCGGTCTGGGAGATGACGTCCTCAAACCATGCGGCGAGGCAGAGGCTTGTATAGCGTATGTTTTCCTCTTCTTCGAAGGCGTCGGCTATCGTTGAAGAGTAAAGTCTTTTGTGGATTTCGTTTGCAATGCCGACGTAGTACTGGTCAACGCTGTTTGTCTGCTTGTACGGATGCAGTTCCAACCATTTTTTGGGATATATTTTCTTCATGACTCTAAAGTGAGTTTGGTGTGTATTTTTTATATGTTTCATTTCCAGCGTAAAGATATGTTTTTTATGGGAATTTTCTTGTTTTTCCTCCTTTCGATTAGTATATTTGTATGCTACTATTAAATCGTTCCATCGTGTGGAAAAAATCGTTCCACCATGGTGGAACGATTTTTCTTCCGTGGTGGAATGATATTTTCTCCATGGTGGAATGATTAAAGAATAGCATTTCTTCTCCTTAATGCCGTGGAAGAAGAAATGACGGAATTGCAGGACCATTTAAAAACAGAATATATATGAGTGCGTATTACGACCTTTTCGAGAAACCCGACGTCCGCCAGACCGGCGAGCAACAATCCCTTTATGCCCGCTTTGTCCCCAAGGGCACCATCGACCGCAAGGAATTTATCGAGCGTGTACATCTTTTCACCGGCCTCAGCCGCAGCCTGCTGGAAGGAGCGATGGCAGGCTTTATGGATGAGTTGCGCGACTGCCTTGCCAATGGCTGGACGGTGGAGCTGGGCGAACTGGGTTACTTCACCCCCTCTTTGAGTTGTACCCGCCAGGCGACGGACAAGAAAGAGCTTCGTGCTGCCTCCATCGCTTTGCGCGGGTTGAATTTCCGTCTGGGCAGGGAGTTCTATAAGGATTTGAAAGGTAAGATGCAGTTGGAGCGTTGTCCGCAATCGGCATCGGCGCCTGCTTCGTCTGCCGATGAGGCGTTGGGCGTGGAGCAGCGCTGGCAGTTGCTGGATGAGTATTTGCAGCAGTATCCCTGCATCAATCGCTCTCAGTATGCACGGCTGGCAGGACGTAGTTATAAGCAGGCGGTTGTCGATTTGAATAGGTTTATAGAAGAAGGGGTGCTGATGAGGCATGGGATGGGGCCGAGTGTGGTGTATGCAAGGAAAAAGTGAGCAAGATTTGGCTATTTGCAATTCAGAAACGTATCTTTACACTATTATAGATTGTGTTATGGACAAGATGACTCCCGAGCAACGGCATCACTGCATGAGCAGCATCCGCAGCAAGAACACGAAACCGGAGATGGTGGTTCGCCGTTATCTCTTTTCCCGTGGTTTCCGTTTCCGTGTCAATGTGAAGCGGTTGCCTGGCACGCCCGACATTGTACTCCGCAAGTATCGTACGGTGATATTCGTGAACGGATGTTTCTGGCATGGGCACGAGGGATGCAAATACTTTGTACTTCCCAAAAGTAATGTGGAATTTTGGAAGGACAAGATTGAACGGAATCGGCGCAGGGACTTGAAGGAACGGATTCAGTTGCGTTGCATGGGGTGGCATGTGATGCAGGTGTGGGAATGCCAGTTGAAACCCAAGGAGCGAGAGATGACACTGAAAGGGATTGAATGGGCACTGAATAGGATATTGCTGGAAAATTACGGAATGCGTAAGAAAGGTGAAATGAAACCTTATCGGGAATATGAAGAGGGAAATGGTAGGATGATAGCAGCCGATGGGATGGAGGATTACGGAAAGTGAGAAATTGCGTGGATAGAATAATGTATTATTTCCTTAAATAAGAAGTGGACCGCAAGTAAGGTTGCTTGCTTTTTATTATCTTTGCCCATTAAACGGAGAAAGAATATTTTTTATAATATTCTCATAAAAAGTGGAAAGATCATAAAAATGAAACATTCTAAGTTTATAGATTTATTTGCAGGATGTGGCGGATTAAGTTTAGGTTTAGAAAATGCAGGTTTTGAAGTCGTGTTTTTCAATGAGATAGTACCTACTTTTGCTGCTACTTATCTGGCTAATCATCAATTGGAGGCAGGTAATTATTATATTGGGGATATTAACGGGTTGAATGCCAACATTGAAACCTATAGAGATATAATACTTAATCCGGAGAAGCCTATCACTCTTGTTTGTGGAGGACCTCCGTGTCAAGGATTTTCAATGGCGAACAGGCAGCGGATTATTGATGATCCAAGAAATCAATTATATAAGGCATATTTGCAATTTTTGTCATATACGCGTCCGCAGTTTTTCATAATGGAGAACGTGAAAGGAATGGCGAGTAAGATAGATGAAATTAAAGATAATTTTATAGAGTATTTAGGTGATGAATACTTGTTTGATTATCGTTTGCTTAATGCAAAAGATTTTGGAGTTCCTCAAAATCGTGAACGTTTCATTATGATAGGAAACCGTATAGGTATTAAGCCAGGCATGATTTTTAATCAGATAGATTGTTTTAGGCGTGAGCCATTTGTGCTTCGTGATGCTTTGGAAGGGTTGCCATGCCTACAATCTCGCAAAATGAAAAACCAAGGAGAATTAGAATCGGAAGAGTCTGGATACACAGAACGAAATTTCGAATACCCTGACACTTCCTTTTATCATTTTATTAATGGGGACAGGGTCGTAAAAAAACTCTATAACCATAAGAATAGATATAATAATCCGCGTGATATTGAAATTTATCGCAGGCTTCCACAAGGTGCTAATTCATTGCACGAGTCGATAAGGGACATTATGCCTTACAGTAATAGAAACCATATGTTTAAAGATAAATATTTTAAATTGGATGAGACACAGGTTTGCAAAACAATAACGTCGCATATGAGATATGATTGTAATATGTATATCCACCCAAGAGAAGCAAGAGGACTCAGTCCACGGGAGGCTGCCAGAATTCAGACTTTTCCGGATGATTTTGTTTTCTGTGGAGCACAGAATTCGTGGTATGCACAAATAGGAAATGCTGTACCTGTCAAATTAGCAGAAGCTATTGGACGGGGAATAATGAAGTTTGTGAAATGATTATACGTCGTACACTGCAACATATAGAACTTTTTGCCGGCATTGGCGGATTCCGTACTGCTATGGATATTCTTGGCAGGGATAAGATTGCACGATTTAAGCATGTGGGATATTCTGAGATAGATAGAAAGGCTGTTCAGACCTATTGTGCCAATTACGATACGGAAAATGAGGTGGTAATGGGGGATATTGTTCATTTTACAGAATCTGTTGAAAGAATCGGAAAACTGCCGAATTTTGATTTGTTGACAGGTGGTTTTCCGTGTCAGACTTTTAGTATGATGGGACATCAACGAGGCTTTGATGACGAACGGGGATTGATGTTTTTTCGTATTATGGATATTGTCCGTGTTAAACATCCACCATACATATTGCTGGAAAATGTAAAGAACCTTTATACACATGATAAAAGACGTACCTTTACTCGTATTGTTGAAGAGCTTAAAGCGGCAGGGTACAATGTAGTGTATGATATTTTTAATACTCAGGATTTCTGTCTTCCCCAAACCAGAAATCGTGTATTGATTTTTGCAACATTAGAACCATTGCCTAATAATTTTATTTTTTCATCTAAGGCCGTTAAAGAATGTTTTGAATTTAATAAGTCGAGGATGAGTGTCCGACAAAGTGACACTGTAATAGGTATCCTAGAAAAAAATGTACCAGACAAATACATGCTTTCTGAAAGAATCAAACCAACGTTATTGGCTGATGGATCTGCCGGGTTTAAATCGAAATCAGAGATAAACCAATTGATAGCGCGCCCGCTAACAGCTTCAATGCATAAGATGCATCGGGCATGTCAAGACAATTATTATAGTCTGGATTTTATAGCCTCAGATGGTGCCGTGAATCAAGCGATTAATTTGAGCAAAGACGAGCAGGCTCGTTTGCCTATTCGTAAATTGACGCCTAAAGAAGCTATGTTGTTACAGGGATTTCCTGAGGATTTTGCAGCAAAAGCTTCAGCTATGGGCGTTGCTGACGGAGCTCTTTATAAACAGGCCGGCAATGCTGTAAGTGTAAATACTATATATGCTGTACTATTTTATTTGATTACTAATAAAATCATCCAATAATTATGTTCTTTAAAATAAATGCAGAATGCCATATCGGTTTCAAGAAACTTACAGCTGCTGACTTGGGTATAGGCACAAGCCATCAAACCCATATAGGCTTATATGAGGGAGTACTTAATTTTCTCCCTGATGTGGATGTCGTTTCTACGGCTATGCTTATATGCGATGGCTATTGTGATATCATTAAGTGTTATTTTGATCGAATAGAAAATCTAGATGGAACATTCCGTAGTCCTAAGATTAGAATTGGTGGGTCTGAAGAGTCAGTAGTAAAAAGAATAAGGGAATTTGCTTCCGCGGATACAGGTGCGGATTGGTATTTACTTTGGTTCGGCTTGGAAAGTGAAGAATTGGTTTTTATTCTTTTAAATGCTAATTCGGAGGATTATCATAGATTACATTCTTATATTTCTGATAATGATAAAATATTAGATGAATCCCATCCTGCTTTTGCAGCTATCTTGCAGTATATTGAAGACAAAGTGAACAGGGTTAGCGTTGATTTGCAGAAAGATTTGGAGGTTGTGGCACAAACTGGTAGAGGAGTACATGAATATAAACCGAAAGATATCGAGAAAGCTAATAAGTATTTCTGTCAAACAGGAAGGGCCGGCGAAGAGCTGATTAATGAATATTTTGATAAAGAGTGTGCGGCCGGACATATAAAGTCATACCTATGGATGAATGCGAGTCGGGAATCGGGGTTGCCTTTTGATTTTATTGTTAGCTCCGATTCATCGGCCGCTTTGCATGTAGATGTTAAATCAACTCAATTTGATTGTAATCAACCTATTGTTTTTAGTGATGGTGAGATTCGTTTCATATCGGAGTACGGGCGTGATACTTACCAGGTGTATCGTGTATTTGATATGTCGAATGAGCAGAAAAAACTTTGCATATACCATGAAATTTCATCATATGCAGATGCAATATTGGCAAAGCAAAATATATTTGGTGCGGAAATATCTCAGTTATCTACATCGGTAAATTTAATAAAATATGCTGTGCGGCCAAATATTTTTAATGTTGGACAGGAAATAATGTTGTAGAGATGGATAAAGTTATAAAACAGATACATTCACAAGATGCCGGATTTAAATTGTCTCCTAAAAAGTCTGGAGAGACAAGTTTGAATCTTTCCAATGTAATTTTGAATTTCTTGGTAGATAAACCTCTTTCGAGAGGTGATGAAATTTCTGTTAGTTTTAATCTGTATAAAGAGGACTTCTTGAGATGCTTGAGTTATATCGTGATGCATCTGCCGCTTTATAGGTCGTCTTCGCAGGAGTCTATGAAAATAACATTCTCGACAGGGATGTTTGCTTCTTTATATAATCCAATAGAGGAGTTTTTTGGTGCTTCTGAGATACAGAGATACGATGTGAATTTACTGTATCGCCTTGATGGACGGATTTATCTGAATGGCTTGAAAAAGGGGACCTTTTCTTTACGTAACTATCTGGTCGAAAATAATACGACTTTAAGTTTTCTGAAAGATGAAAAAGGGGAGTATTCTTTACGTATGGAAATGGGGGATTTAGAAAATGTAGTTTTGGAGACTGATGTTTTACCGCTTTCATCAATAATAGCTCAATTCCGTCCTTATATCACAGCCATTAAATCCAAACCCTTCATTCTTCTTGCCGGCATTTCGGGTACAGGAAAATCTCGTATTGTTCGTCAATTGGCTTATGCTACCGGAGGTGAGAATCCGGATGAGGTTAAAAAGCCGTATAATTATGAGATGATACAGGTGCGTCCCAATTGGCATGATTCAACAGAGTTACTGGGCTATGAGACAAGAATCTCTGGGGAAACAGAATATGTGCTTACCGATTTCTTGCGTTTCCTTGCAAAAGCCTGGTATTTTGAGGAGACTCCTTTCTTTTTGTGTTTGGATGAAATGAACCTGGCTCCGGTAGAGCAATATTTTGCAGAGTATCTGAGTGTGCTTGAAACCCGTAAATTGAACAATGGAAGAATTATTTCCGATTCATTGTTACCGCCTCTGAATAATTATGGAAAAAAAGGAAATACATGGGTGGGGGATATCATGATGAATGATCTCTTCGGAAAAGATTGGAAAATAAACGGCAAGTCTGTGGAAAAAAACAAGGAACGTGAAGCTCGATTGAGAGAGCAGTTTCGTACGGAAGGTATTGCATTGCCACCCAATCTGATTGTGATGGGGACAGTAAATATGGACGAAACAACCTTTAGCTTTTCTCGTAAAGTCTTGGACCGTGCCATGACTATCGAGATGAACAAGGTGGATTTTTCCGGAGGACTGACTAAAAAGGATTGCCGAGTGGCTCCTATTGCTTCCGAAATTATTTTACCTAATGCAGTAGAGGCTATGGATGTATATGAGGCGAACCAGATTATCTGTGACCATGTGATTTCTTATTTGACAGAGATCAATGGCACACTTGAGGGAACACCTTTTAAAGTGGCATACCGGACGCGTAATGAGTTTATCCTCTACGTGCTGGCCAATCTTCAATATGAGGGTAACGATGTGTGTTACAGGATGATTAGAGCTTTGGATGAGATGACTTTGATGAAAGTTTTAAGCCGGATTGAAGGTGACAAGAATAAATTGATGAATTTGAAGCAGACCGGCTGTGTTTTGGACGATCTTGCTACTCAAATAAAACAATCGTTGGAAAAAGTTTATCAAGATTTTGACGCTTCGGATAATGAGAAATCTATCTACAACGACTGGGATAAAGAGTCCGTATCTCTATGTAAGTTAAAAGAAATGAAGCGTAAACTGGACAATACTTATTATTGCACTTTCTGGAGCTGATGAAATGGAGGCACTTCTGAAGTTGGTACACGAAGATTTTGAACTGTTGGTCTCTTGTAATTCTTATGATAGGATTTACAGGAAAGCGGCGGAATGCATGCGTGTGGAACAAGATTCAGAAGCTTTGTTGTCCTATTATATATGGGATGGAGATAAAGCGGTTTTGACTTTTCGTGGGATTTCCATAGAAAAAGGAGCGTATGTCCCTTCCGTTTTCTTTGAAAATACGGATTATCAGTATTGGATTCATTTCAAGAAACAAGTGACGGAGGCTTGCATAGACACTCCGTTAAGAAAAGTAAGCGATGGCTTCTGTTTCAATGAGGATGCGCAAGTGCTTTATGGACACATCAACTATGGCAATGATATTGGCCGGGCAGACTTGAAGATTGCATATCGGCTGCGAGAGGGGGTAAGAAATATCTTCTCGTTCGGTTATGATGTATTGGCCATAAAATTGGATTATCACAGTGATTTGAAACATATTATTGCTGATATAGAGGCTGAATATCGCATGCTGTCCTTAGACTTCTTTAGGCGTACTCACCATTCTTTTTCGGAAAAACAACAAGGAGAAACACCCGATATAATCTGGTGGAATTTATTCCGGGAAGTTAACGAAGAATTTGTCCGTGCTGTGAAAATTGTGGTGGATAGCCCCCGTAACAGGATAGTATGCGAAGAAGTATATTTGCGTGCCGATAAATTGAAGCGACTCACACCGAAACTGGAAATGCAGTTGGTGGAGCATCGTCAGGAGTCGGGACATTTATATCGGACGGAAGTGTCGACCATGAGTGTTGATACTTTTGAAAATCGCTTTTTGAAATATGCCGTTCGTTTTGTGATGCAGAAGTTTGTCTCTTTGAAGGAACGGATAATGGCAAACTATCCGATGGACTCCAATGGGAAGTTTATAGAAGGCTTGGCAGATACGGAAGAGGAATTGAAACGTTTGGTATATCATCCCTTCTTCAGGACGGTAGGTGCTTTTAAGGGCATGAACCAAGAATCTCTTGTCTTGAAACAAGGAACAGGATATTCGCAGGTTTATCGTGATTGGCTGTTATTGACTTGTAGTTATGATTTGGAAGAAGGAATACGGAGCCTGGAACTGAAAGATATCGCAACCTTGTATGAGATATGGTGTTTTATAGAGGTTAAAAATCTTGTGCAGCAACTCTTGGGGGGGGAGAAGGTTGTGGTTGACAATCAAAGCCGTATGGAATTGAACAAACATTTCACTTATTCATTGGCAAAGGGGCAGAAGTCGAAGGTTGTCTTTTCACGTAGAACATCAGAAGGAGATTTGGTCGAGCTTGCCGAAGTGATTTATAATCCGAGGGAAGTACTTGGAAAAAGTTCGACGGAAACATCAATAGACCATACTTATTCGTTCACCGTGCCACAGAAACCGGATATCGTGCTTCAGTTGACGAGACGTGATGTAGAAAACGGATTCAAGCTGACTTACCTTTTCGATGCAAAGTATCGGATTGGGGATACGGATATAGATGGAGTGGATGTTCCGCCTGATGATGCTATCAATCAGATGCATCGTTATAGAGATGCTCTTTATTATGATCCAAAACAAGAAGGGCTTCCTATCAAGAAAGAGGTGTTGGGAGGTTATATACTTTTCCCGGGAAATGGAAAGGATGAGGATGTGGAAAATGCCAACTTTTATCGTTCCATTGAAAAAGTGAATATCGGTGCTTTTCCGCTTCGCCCTAACAATGAGGGGAGCGCACATTTGCTGGAACGGTTTCTGCGTTCGCTGATTTGGGAACAACCTACGGTACAAATCCTTCAAGATGTAAAGTCGCATAAGGGGACAAGTCTAACGATAGAGAAAGTCGGGAATATCTTGGCGGTTACTGTCTTTGAAAATGGAGAACGTGAATATTATGACAAGTTCCGGAACCGGGAAAACGAAATAGAATATTATTTTGGAAAGATTACTCCTTCTAATAAATTAGGACTATTGAATTTCCAGAAATATGATTATTTTGTGCCTGTGATTAAAGGGCAGATACGTGACATTTATCAGATAGACTTCTGTTCGGTGATGTATCGCAAGGATCTTCCTCATCGGGAGGGAAAGCAAATTGCCGATGATGATGTAAGAATTGTGATGAAACTGGTCAAACCTTCTTATTTGATAGGAAGCAAACAGTTTGTCCCCTTGAAGTCTGTATTGTTTCCTCCTCGTCATTGGGGATTTCGAGAGTTTACATCCGTACGTGAACTTTTGAGTTTTACGGTTTAACCTTCTTGGTTCATTTGCCAAACTATCGGCTTCTAACTTCCGATAACTCCGGGCGAAGCCTTGACTCCCGATAACTGCCGTGAATAATATAGGTTAAACCTCCTTTAACCTCCTTAAACCTCCGTTAAAGCACCACCCCGTTTTCTGCCCGTTGTATCTTTGCATCGTGGTCACAAAGAAACTGGTTTTGCAGACTGACGAGCGAACAAGACCGACTTTTATTAATCAACTTAAAATTAAAAAACTATGGCTTTGAATTATGAAGTAAAAAAGAGAGTATTCGGTTTTGACGAGACAAAAACGGAAAAGTACGTGGCGCAGATGAAAACTTTGGGTGTGGTAGGTTTTAAGGATTTATGCGACGAGGTTTCCAAGATAGGCATGGCGCCTCGCGGTGTGGTGAAGTTGGTGCTGGACGGATTGATCGACACCTTGAATATGGATATCAACAAGGGATTTTCGGTACAGCTGGGTGAGTTCGGCTGTTTCCGTCCCGGCATCAACGCTAAGAGCCAGGACAAACTGGAAGACGTGACGGCAAGCACGATTTATCGCCGCAAGATTATCTTCACCCCGGGCTTCTACTTTAAGGACATGCTGACCCGCGCCAGCGTAGAGAAGATGGATTGGTCGGGCAACGGCACCGTTTCTGGCGGGGGTAGCTCCAAACCAAATCCGGATGGCGGCGGTTCCGATGGCGACCAGGGAGAAAATCCGTTAGGATAAACATTCTGTAAATAAGGAGAATATGAACTTTCTCAGAAAAAGGTTCATATTCTCCTTGAAATACTTGACTTCGCCTTTTGAATATCGTATCTTTACATCAATCATTTAAAAATCAGACAAACTGCTATGGAAACAGAAAATGGCTTTCGTATCACGACCTATAAGAAGAAAGATTTGGCATGCCTCTATTGCCCCAATGCTACTGCACGTTGCGCCATCCGCACCCTGACGCGGTGGATAAAACGGAATCATGAACTGTATGAAGCCTTGGCGCATACCGGGTACAATGTAAGGACACGGACATTCATGCCGAAGCAGGTGAGTCTTATCGTACAGTATCTGGACGAACCTTAATATTCTTTTCAACCTCATTTATTATGTTAAAGCGGGAAGTTGCGGTTAAACTTCCCGCTTTTGTTTTTGTCATAGATACGTTGCAACACAATAGGTATAACTAACATAAGGTATTAATTAAAAAAGAGAAAAATGATGAAAAGAATAGTTCTGATATGGATGGCCGCCTTCTTGATGGGTGGCATGGCAATGGCACAACATGCCCGCCACAGTGATAAAATGCCCGAACCGAAAGTCCGTGCCGAGCGCATGACGGAACGGATGGTGAAAGAGTACTCCTTGAACGATACGCAGAAACAACAACTGCTGGAGGCAAATCTGGCATTGGTTGAGAAAATGGGAGATATGCCGATGCATCGTGCCAAAGCACACAAGCATCATAAGAGAGATGGCAAGCGCCATCAATTGACGGATGAGCAACGCGCGCAGAAAAAAGCGGAGATGGAAAAGAAGCGTGAAGAGATGAAGACTGCCCGTATTGCTTATGATTCACAACTCCAGAAGATTATGACGGAAGAACAATATGCTGCATACAGCAAGAAAGTGCAGGATAGAAAAGCAAAAATGGAATCTAAAAGAAAATAAATTTTCTATTGCATTCAATTTGTACTATTTTTGTCCGGTCAACTACTAAAAAACAGAACGATGAAGAATATAGTCTATATTTTAGTGTGTGCATCGGTCATCTTCTTCACTGCTTGTTCGTCGCAAGACAAGAATAAGAAAGACGGTACGCAGGTATTGATGCAGGATAGTACAGAAATTGCCGGCCCACAGCGCATGCAGGTGTCTGATGTAAAAACATCCTTTACGTATAAGGGAAAAGAGTATCAGTCTTCTGTAGTGCGCCGGCCGGATGAATCTCTGCCGATAGTGAAAAACGAGCAGGGGGAGAAATTTGTGGATAACCGTATCACCTTGCGCATCACGTGCGGCGGGAAGCAGGTGGTGGATAAAGTGTTCACCAAAGATAATTTTGCTTCGTTGGTGGATGCCAAGTTCATGAAGTACTCCATTCTTGAGGGGCTGGTCTATGACAAGACCACTCCGCAAGGAATCATATACGCGGCCAGCGTCTGCTATCCGCAATCCGACCTTTATGTTCCCATCAGACTGACCATTACGGCTGACGGGAAAATCTCCATGGCAAAAGAAGAACTGATGGAGGACTATCAGACAGACAGCATTGATTAGTGGATAGTTTTCCAGATTGTTTCCAGTTTTGCAGACCATCTTTGCCGGTATGAAAATCCTGATTGTAGAAGATGAGCAAGATTTGCGGGAAACCATCCGCACTTCGCTCTTGAAAGAAAAGTTTGTTGTAGAGACCGCTGCCGACTATTTTTCGGCATTGGATAAAATCAATGACTACGATTACGACTGCATTCTGCTGGATATCATGTTGCCTGGCGGGAGCGGTCTGGACTTGCTGCGTGAGCTGAAACGGCTGCACCGCAGTGACAGTGTGCTTATAATCTCGGCAAAAGACTCGCTGGACGACAAGGTGGACGGGCTGGAACTGGGAGCCGACGATTACCTTACAAAGCCTTTCCATCTGGCAGAACTCAATGCACGTGTCAAGTCATTGATACGTCGGCGGCAGGCGAAGGGAGATGTGACCGTCACCCTTGGAAATCTTTTGCTCTACCCCGACAAACGGCAGGTAGAGATAAACGGAAAACCCTTGCAGCTGAACCGCAAGGAGTTCGACCTGCTCTATTATTTTGTAGTCAACCCCGGCCGGGTCATCAATAAAATGAGCCTTGCCGAGTCGGTGTGGGGAGACAATATAGACCAGGCGGATTCGTTGGATTTTATCTACTCGCAAGTGAAGAATCTGCGTAAGAAATTGAAACAAGCTGAGGCTACCATAGAATTAAAGGCTGTCTATGGATTCGGCTACAAACTCTCCGAACTATGAAGCTGCTGAGCTACACCTACCGCAAACTTGCATTGCTGCTGTTTCTGTTGATGGCGGTGTGGGGTGTGCTGTTCTATTACGCAATCATTGACGAGGTGGTGGATGAGACGGACGATACGTTGGAGAATTACGGTGAGATATTGATGGAGAGTGCGCTTCACGACCCCTCGATACTCGAAACGGAAGGCTCGTTGATGTCTTTCTATAAGTTCACCCCTATATCCGAAGAGGAAGGGCGGCATTACAGACAAGTGTTCTATGATGCTACGGTTTATATCGAACTGGAGGATGAAGACGAACCGGTACGTGTCATGTGTACCGCTTTCCGTATGCCCGACGGGCAATATTATGAGTTGAAACTGATGATTTCCATTTTGGAGCGGGATGACATGGTGGAGGCTATGCTTTGGTATCTGGGAGCGCTGTTCCTGTTGTTTCTCATCTGTACTTCCATCGGCATCCAGTTGGTGCTGAAGGGAGTGTTCCGTCCGTTACATAGGTTGCTTGACTGGCTGCACTGCATTCAGCCCGGCAAGGAGGTGCCTCCATTGGACAACCCGACGAAGATACGGGAGTTCCGCCAGCTGAGCGATGCTGCATTGGATATGGGTAACCGCAGCTACAAGGCATACGAGGAGCAGAAGCAGTTCATCGAGAATGCCTCGCATGAGTTGCAGACACCGCTTGCCATCGTGAGGGGAAAAGTGGAACTGCTGGCTGAGAGTGAAGGGATGACGGAACAGCAAATGGAGCAGCTGGACGAGATATATGCCACGCTGGGGCGTGCCGTAAAACTGAACAAGTCCCTGCTGTTGCTTTCCCGTATAGAGAACGGGCAGTATACCGAGATGGAGGATGTCTCGGTGGATGAGATATTGGATGAACTCTTGCCCGACTTGATGGATATCTATGAACATAAGCAGGTGAGACTGATACGAAAACGGGAGGAGCAGCCTTTTATTATCCGTTGCAACCATTCGCTGGCGCAAATACTGGTTTCCAATCTGGTGAAGAATTCGTTGCTGCACAATAGGGAAGAGGGAGAGTTGCAGGTACTTACCACTCCAACTTCGCTGGTCATAAAGAATACGGGTGATGTTCCTTTGGATGGAGAGAAGTTGTTCCGGCGTTTCTATCATGGCATGGATGGCAAGAAGGACTCCACCGGACTGGGGCTTGCCATAGCGCGTTCCATTGCGTTGTCGTCTTCATTGAAGCTCACGTATGAATGGCAGGACGGTATGCATACCTTCCGTCTGGTTAAAGAAAGTAAAATTTACTGTTAACTGCGGTTATTCCCAAATCTTTCCTAATTCTCTACCGTTATTTGCAGTGTGAATAATATGAAATTTATTAGTAACATTAAAAAATAACGATTATGAAGAAAGTATTGTCTATTCTTGTGTTGGCTCTTGTAGCTGTTCAGTTTGCCTTTGCCGGTGATGTCATCACTCAGGATACCAAGCAGCTTCCGCTGACGGCACGCAATTTTATCAACCAGTATTTCTCGAAACCGCACATTTCACACATCAAGATTGAAAGTGAAATATTGCAGACTAAAAAATATGAAGTGCTGTTGACAGACCGTACGGAAATAGACTTCGACAAGAAAGGAAATTGGTTGGAAGTGGATTGCAAGAAGTCCGCTGTTCCCGAAGCATTGATTCCGGTTCCGGTAAAGGAGTATGTGAAGGCTAACTTCCCGAGAGAGATTATTACTAAAATCGAACGCGGACGTACCGGTGTGGAAATTGAATTGGGTAATGACTACTCTTTGAAGTTCAACAAAAAGGGAAAGTTCGTCAGCATGGACGATTGATTCTCCAGTAACTATTAACCTAAACTTTATAGAGAAATGATGAGAATGAAGATTCAAATGTTGGCGATGATGTTCATCGCCGCCTTGGCACTTGGTGCATGCAGTGATGATGACGACAAGGATGATGTCAAAGTGCCCGAAGCAATGTCACAAGCATTGAAGTCCAAATACCCTTCCGCAATCCATGTGGAATGGGAACAGAAAGGGGGCTATTTCGTTGCAGATTGTAAAGTGGATGGGCAGGAAAAGGATGTATGGTTCAATAATCAGGCGGAATGGCAACTGACGGAAACCGAATTGCTTTGGAATAATCTTCCGGGAACAGTACAGACCTCTTTCAGCGCCAGTGAGTATGCCGGTTGGAAGATAGAGGAGATTGTTCTTTTGGAGTATCCGGTAGTGCCTATGCAGTTTGTCATTGAAGTTGAAAAGGGAAATGCAGAGTATCAATTGTTCTATTCGGAAGAAGGCGGCTTGCTACAGACAAAAGATGTGAGCGGTAATAGGGATGATACGCATTGGCCGGTAAAACTTGATTAGAGAAGAGTTAAGGATAAGGGATTAAGGACATTAGTGTTGTGCAATCATATTGAAAACTTAATCCCTTAATCCTTAATCCCTTATCCTTAACTACATCGGCTTATAATCCTTCGCCAGTCCTCCTTCGCTGGTTTCTTTGTAGAGGGAGGGCAGGTCGTTTCCGGTTTCTTTCATGACTTCCACCACTTTGTCGAATGACACGCGGTGCATGCCGTCGGTGAAGGAGGAGTAAAGGTTGGCATCCAAGGCGCGTGCGGCGGCGTAGGCATTACGTTCGATGCACGGGATTTGTACCAGTCCGCAAACTGGGTCGCAGGTCATACCCAAATGATGCTCCAATCCCATTTCGGCGGCATATTCTATTTGTGCCGGACTGCCTCCAAACAATTGGTTGGCTGCGGCTGATGCCATGGAACATGCTACACCTACCTCTGCCTGGCATCCGGCTTCCGCTCCCGAAATGGAAGCGTTGGTCTTCACGATGTTTCCTATCAGTCCAGCTGTGGCAAGGGCACGAAGTATGCGTGTGTCGCTGAACTCCCGGCTTTTTTGCAGATGATAGAGCACTGCCGGTACAATGCCACACGAACCGCAGGTAGGTGCAGTGACAATGACCCCACCTGACGCATTTTCTTCACTTACTGCCAAGGCATAGGCAAATACCAGTCCGCGCGACTGGAGGGAAGCCTTGTAGCCACTGGCACGTATATAATAGGTAGAAGCCTTTCGGCGCAGATTCAGAGGGCCGGGCAAGACTCCTTCACTATCCAATCCCCGTTTTACGGCAGCCTGCATGGTTTTCCATACCTCCTGCAGGTAATCCCAAATGTCGCTTTCCTCGCATTCCTTGACGTACTCCCAGTAACTTTTTCCGGTACGTTCACACCATTGCAGTATTTCGGTCATACTGTTCATTTCGTATACATCCGGGGTGTTTACGGATGATGCTCCATCATTCTCTTCTGCCAGGGCACCGCCGCCGACGCTGAATACGGTCCATTGGTCGGTCTCCTTGCCTTCGCTGTCCAAAGAGACGAATTTCATGCCGTTGGGATGGAAGGGCAGGAATATTTTGGGCTCCCAGATTATTTCTACCGGTGCTGCGGGTTGCAGTGTCTCGGTGATGGCAACATTGGTCATGTGCCCCTTGCCGGTAGCGGCGAGGCTTCCGTATAGGGTTACTTGGAAGGCGGCTGCTTCGGGATGCCTTTCCAGGAATATCTGAGCTGCCTTGCGCGGCCCCATAGTGTGGCTACTGGATGGACCGGTACCGATACGGTAGAGTTCTTTGATTGATTTCATATATTTCAGATTTATGATTTCAGATTTATGATTTAATTATCAACTGTCAATTATCCATTAACTCAAGTCTACTACGGTAATGCCTGCTCCGCCGAACTGTATATGTTCGTCGGCAAAGTGGCGCACTCCGGGAACGGTTTCCAGATATTGGCGGATAAGCGTGCGCAGGATACCCGTTCCTGTTCCGTGAAGGATACGCACACGCGACATGCCGACGAGGATAGCATCATCAATGAAATAGGTGACGGCTTGCAGCGCTTCGTCGCCACGCATGCCACGGACATCAATGTCTTGCTTGAAATGTAGTTTCTTCTCATACATGCTGTCTTGGGTCTGGACGCTGATGAAAGTGCTTTTGGCGGACACGTCAGCTTGTTTGGGCTGCGCGTTGGTGCGTTCCAGCCTGTCCAGCTTGACGGTAGTCTTGATGCTGCCGAACGCGATAATCGCATTCTTGCCGTTCACTTCCATTACCTCGCCCACAGAGGTCTGTCCCTTTATTCTGACGTTGCAGCCGGGGACGATTGCCGCGAGGCGTTCCGCTTCTTTCCGCGCCTGCTGTTCTGCCAAAGCCTGGGCAGACGGTCCGTTCTCTTTTCCATTGCCTGCTTTCTTTTCCTTTTTCCGGTTCTGCTTTTCTTTCAGCTTTTCCATCTTGCGGGCAATTTTTTCTTCCAGTTCCTTGTTGGCAAGCGCTTCCATTGATTCGCGGAAGTCCGTCAACTCCTGGCGGGCCTGGCGTGTCTTTTCTTTTTCTGCCTGGGCTTCTTTGATGGAGCGTATGGTGTTCTCGATGCGTGCATTGGCTTCCTGCATCAGTTGCTCCACCTCTTCTTTCGCTTTGCGCAGAATATCCTTCCGGGATTTCTGCAAATCTTCGATTTCGGTCTGATAACGCTCGATGGTCTCTTCCATGTGCTTTTCACGCTGGCGTATTGTCTGGCGTTTGCCTTCCCAATAGCGTTTGTCGCGCACAATGTCCTGCAGGTACTTATCGGCGTTGATGTATTCGCTGCCCACAATTTCCGAGGCATCGGCGATGACATCTTCCGGCAGACCTATCTTGCGGGCAATCTCCACAGCGAACGAACTGCCCGGATTGCCTATCTGTAGTTGGAACAGTGCCTGCATCAGATGGCGGTCGTAGAGCATGGCGCCATTCACTACACCTTCGTGGTCTTCGGCAAAATGCTTCAGGTTCTGGTAGTGTGTGGTGATGACACCGAACGTCTGTTTTTGGTTGAAGCGTTTCAATACGGCTTCGGCGATGGCGCCTCCTATCTGGGGTTCTGTTCCACCACCGAATTCATCAATCAGGATGAGGCTCCGTTCATTGCAGTTTTTCATCATGATTTTCATGTTCGTAAGGTGGGAGGAGTAGGTACTCAAATCATCTTCAATGGACTGCTCGTCACCGATGTCAATGAATATGCTGCTGAATATTCCGGCATGACTGCGTTCGTGCATCGGGATGAGTAGTCCGGATTGCAGCATGTATTGTAATAAGCCTACTGTCTTTAGGCAGACAGACTTGCCGCCTGCGTTCGGACCGGAGATAATGAGGATACGTTGCTTTTCATTCAGTTCGATGTCAAGCGGTACGACTTTTTTGCCATGTTTGGCGAGAGAAAGTTGCAAGAGTGGGTGTACCGCCATTGTCCAGTCCAGCAGTTGTTTGTTTTCGAGAGCCGGTTTCAGTCCGGATATTTGCTCGGCAAACAATGCTTTGGCACGTATGAAGTCTATTTCGGCAAGGAACTCGTATGATAGCAGTACGTCGGAGATGGAGGGGCGCAGCTGGTTGGAGAAGTCCGTCAGGATGCGGATAATTTCTCTGCGTTCGTCACCTTCAAGTTCTCGTATGCGATTGTTGGCTTCCACTACTTCGGCAGGCTCGATGAATACGGTTTTGCCACTGGCCGACTCGTCATGTACAATACCGCGTATTTTCCGTTTCAGTGCCGGTGCAACGGGAATGACCAGACGGCCGTCACGCATGGTGGGCGTTACATCTTTGTCCACAACGCCCTCGGACTGGGCATTTCGTAGAATACTGTTCAGTGAGCGGGAGATACTTCCCATAGTACTTGTCAGTTCCCGGCGGATGCGTGCCAACTCTGTAGAGGCATTGTCCTTGATTTTTCCGTAAGGAGAGAGGATGCCGTTTATTTTTGCTATGAGCTGTGGGAAAACGGTGATGTCTCCTGCCAGTCTTTTCAGACAAGGGTAGGGGGAAGCGCCCTCTTCCTCATCATCGTCGCTTTTCTGTAGGAAGCGTACAATATCACGTATGGTTTCCAGTGAACGGCGTAGGTCAAAGAGCTCTTGTTCATCTAGATACATGCCTTCCACACGTATGCGTTTCAGTGACGGGCGTACATCAAAAAAGTATTGTGCCGGGAAGTTGTCTTCTTCTTGGAGTATGCGTACAAATTCAGTGACTTGGTCCAAACGCTCCTCTACCTCTCCAAAGTGGTCGGAGAATGCCATGTCTATCACCCGTTCTTCGCCAAGTGTACTGAGGCATTTTTCTTTCAGCAATTGGCGTATTTGGTCGAAACCTATTTTCTGTTCAAAGTTCTGCGGATATATCATGGTGCAAAAGTACTATTAATTCATGAAAAAAGAGAAAGGAAGTTTGCAGAATTAAAAATGATTTGTACCTTTGCACCGCTTTAAAGAGGAAAGCACTTCCCGAAAAGGAAGTTTTAGGAGAGGTGGCAGAGTGGTCGATTGCGGCGGTCTTGAAAACCGTTGTGCTGCGAGGCACCCGGGGTTCGAATCCCTGTCTCTCCGCAATAAATGCTGGAAATCAGCAAGTTACAAAATAAACACCCAGTTTTACACCCAAGAAAGTAAAACTGGGTGTTTTTGTATTATTTAAGATTATACCTTTAATAAGGACACACCCCAATGTTATTGGTGGTATAATTGCAAAAAGTTATTTAAAGCATTATTATTGATTAAGTTTATTCAATCGCATAACAATTGACGTTTGGCTTCTGCCCATTTTGTTTGCAATATATTTGACGCTCTTACCCTCATTATGTAGTTTCAATAGAAATTGGTCTGCACTTCTTGTCCATCTCTTATTGGCATTGGGATGCTTAACATAACTCTCTTCTGAAACCTTTTCAGGATGCAAAAACTCATCCACAAACACAGAGGGAAAACGCTTGTCATACAGCACAAGAGTTTTCATCTTTGCCCTTGTTATTGCTACATAAAACAATCTACGTTCTTCACCATATGGGAATTGGTCGCTTTTAGTTAGTACATAGTTAAGCACTGGGTCGTCACTCACAAGAGACGGGAAGCCATAAGTGTCTTTATTGCATTGCAAGAGTATTACGTAATCTGCTTCAAGACCTTTCGATTTATGTACAGTCAAAAACTCGATTTTTCGTCCTCCTATCACATAAAAGAATCTATTGCCCTCTTTGATGGATTGGTACATAAAAGAGAGATAATAATCATCAAAGGAATAACGTCCCAACAAAAATATTGATTTGTCTGATGGAATAGAAGCTACAAGTCGCCCTATCGTATTGCAATAATCATGTCTGTCATAAGAATAAAATTCCAATTCTGTTTTCATTTCAGAACTGAACGAGTGTATATCTTTCTGAATTTGGGATTTATTGCGTTGTATGAAATGAGAGGACAACGAAACCAAAGGTTCTCCGAATCTGTATGTGGTTTCAATCTTATTTATTTCTGTTGCTCCAAAGTATTCGGAAAATTGATTGAAAAGAGCCATGTCACTTCCAGAAAAACGATATATGGACTGCCAGTCATCGCCTACGCAATACAACTTTGCTGGTGGATTTCCCTCACGCAACACTTTCAAAAAGTTATAACGGTCAACAGATATGTCTTGAAACTCGTCCACGATGATATAATCATACCCAACAGGACGTGAAACACGACATATTTCTGTGGCTTGAAGAATCGCATCAGTAAAATCAATTTGGTTATTATCTCTTAATGCGCTTACATAGCGTTCATATACAGGCAGGAATATATTCTTTATAATAAAAACACTTCGTTCATCCTCTGCGTTCTTTGCTTGTTTAAGAACCTCCTTAACTGATTTACAATTTGATTTCACTAATGTCACGAAAGTAGCAACAAGTCGTATAAATGCCTTTTCCTGCTTACTCCCTTTTGGTAAAACTAAATCATATAACTCTTCATCCGTTTTCTCTTGAATTGGTACACCTGCATCATCTAATAGTTTACGGAGTTTATCCCTAATATCAGAATAATGAAAATCAGCACTTGATGTTACTAAAAGTTGAGTACCAAATTTCTCATGAGCTGCTTTCTTCCAAGTTATGCCATCATTATATTTTTGATTGGCTTCTTCGTATGTTATATTTTTATCCTTTGCAAACCAAGCTGGAACAAGACCATGTTCATCAATCCCGAAATGCTCCAAATAGATTCGTTTGGTTACTCCATTTTGCTTGAAATATATAGAAAAATCGGGGCGATATTGAGAGTGCATTTCATCTGCTAATTGATGTTCGTATGCTTCTTCATATCTGAATCTTACCCCAAGTGATGACAAGACAAAGCATATCTTTTGCTCTTGCTCACTTCTCACATATATGGTTCGACCATCCATATCGGGAAACATTGCTTTTAACTGAACATTTTTTTGTTCTGATAACTTTTCTCGCCTTTCATTCTTGCGTTGCTCCCAATCCGCTTCATTGGATTGATAATCAATAAAATATTCTACTATACTATTCTTAAAATCCTTATTCCCCAATAAAGTGTGATAAATATCTACGAATAAAGAATCAGTATTATCGCAAATAGATGGCTTTGTGCCTGTTGCTCTTCCAATAATATCAATGGCTAATTTATGAAAAGTATAACCTTTCAAGCCGTTAGTAGCCATTCTTTCCGTAAGTTCAGCTGCTGCTTTGTTCGTGTAACTGATTAGTAATATTTTATGAGGTGCAATGCCTTTTACTTCCGTCAGGTATTTGACTTTTCCCACAATAGAAGAGGTCTTCCCACTGCCAGCACTACTAACGACCAAGCAATTATCCTCTTCTGAAACTATTGAGCGTCTTTGTTGCTTGTCTAATGGATATTTTAGGCAATGGTCAAAAAAAACTTTATGAGTGTCAAGAATGTTTTGAACAATCTCTTCGTTATGTTTTTTAACAAGAGCGTGGATGTTTCCAAAATCACGTGCAAATTTTGAGATTGCTTCGGATGGTTGTATATGAAAGGCTTCAAGGCTTTTCTGTAAGGAATTGACTTTACAGAAGAACCCTTTATGATATTTTGTAAATTGTTCTTCTTCTGAAGAAGATACTATGTGTTTATTAAAACTGTTTCTTAAATCTGTTTCAATATCAAGAAAGAAACTTTCATTGCTTTGCTTTAATTTCTTTTCCTTGTTTTCTTGTATTTCCTTAAAAGGAGTAATGGCTGTAATTTGTTTAGTCAGTTCATTTGACTTCTTTTTTAGAAATAATCGTATCGCTACTATGACTACACCTATCACAATAGCGATACTTAATATCCAAACAAACATTGGCGGCATAAGCTGATAATTATAGGTCATCCATAGCCTGTTTTCTTACAGCATCTGTATTTATCTTATCAAAATACCGAAGAAGGACATAGCAACTCATTACACTTTGATTATCTATTGATAACTGAATGTCGCCTTTGGATGTACTATAAGTAGTGTACCATGTACATTCATCCATTTTTAGTTTATGCAATTTGTCACTGTCTGTTTGTGGAGAACCATAACCTTGAAAAGTCTCTACACAATCAGAAGGCTCTCCATACTTTTCCGTAAGCATAGATTTCAAGTGTGTATAGTTGTTTTCAAGCGAATCCCAATCGTCTTGTTCAGGAAATATCACTCCAATAGTATTAACTTTATTAGTTGTTTTAAGAGTTGCAACACCTATCGTACAACCTTTGAACCCTGCAAAATCACCTTTAAGAATTGCAGTACCATCTTGTGTGCCAATGTGAGTAAAACCTGCTTGTTTCATTTTTGTCACATACTCATTCAATGTACCATCAATTGGTACACCTTTGAATGTAAGATGTTCTGATTCTTCTTGGGCAAATGCTGTTGCAACTATTGTAAATGCGAGAAACAGCGAAAAGAAAACCTTTTTCATAATTCAAATCGTATATAAAGATTATCAAATTGCATTTTATTTATTGATAGGAAGCACGGCACGATTTTCTTCGTCAAATGACCACTGAACCTGCCATGTTTTTCCATTTATTTTATCAAGAAGGATAAAGTTGTAAATGTTTTGAGTTGGGTAAAGTTCAAAGCGACCATTAATTTTCTTTCCATTAACAATAAGTGCATTAGGATTAAGGTCATACTCAAACCGTCCTTTCTCATCATTTATACTATATTGTAATTGCCACATTTGACCAGTTTGTGTGTCAAGTTTAATAAATGTCCACATATTTTGCGTTGGAAAGAGTTTATATCGTTCTACGGTATATGTCTGCACAAGTTGCTCTTGTGCTTCTGTTTTTGTTTCCGTTTTAGGTGCATTGTCTGAACAGCCACCGACTAAAAAAGGAAACAACAAAAAAGGAAACATAAAAATCTTCATATCCATCCTCCATTTATCCTTTAGCTTCCACAAGGACGTTCATTAAACCACGAAGCGTGGAACTGTATGCCACACTCTTACTTGAAGGTCGTAGGAAACCTTGGATACGGATGTAACAATAGCAGCCCACGCTATAGCGTGAGAACCACTATGCTATCCTTGTATCCAATTTGAAAATTTCCTACGTTTTCAAGTACAAGATAAGCATAACGCTTCCTTAATTCTAATATGTCTTGGACAGAGTAGCCTCAATCCGCTTACAAAGATATTTAATTTTATTGAGATACAATCAAATACTATCAAAATTACATTCTGAATCCTCTACTTTTTCTTGGTTCTTCTGTAGATTGTCGCAAACTTTGCCTTAATTTCTCCCATTGCTCTTTGAACCATTCGCTAATTGGTTGTCGGTTTATGGTCAGCACCAATTTATTATCATCAACCAAACTTTTCTCCACTTTGAAAATGTCATTCTTGATTTCAAATCTTCGTCTATGCTCTTCGGAATAGATTTTTCCGCTACATCTGAGAGCTTCCCTTTTGTACAAAAGAGAGTCAATCATCCCTTTGGTAAAGCCAATGACATAACATAATTTTTCCATTCTCAGCATTTCTTTGAGTAATGGGAACCAGCAGAATGCCTTTTCAAGCAGGGTGTTTAGCCGTGATATTTCTTTGTCTTTAGCTTCAATCTCTTTATTATGTATTCCTTGAAGATTGCGTATTTGTCTGCCGTGCTGTTCCTGCATTTGTTGCATCTGAATTTTTAATTCATCAGTAGCTTTGTCCCGGTTGGCAATCTCCTGATATAGCTGCTCGATGTTATGTTCCAGTTCTTTCAACTTACCGCTTCCGAAAAGAGAACCTACGCTGCTGGTTATGGCAGTGGCTACATCGGTAGCTGCACTTTTGAGTTTGTCCGTGCGTATCTCTGCTTTTACCTGTTTGAGTTCTTGCTCGGCAAGGCTTACCTGTTGCTCCTTGTGTCGTTTGGTTTCCTCTATACGTTGCAGTTCGGCTTTCTGTTTTTTTATGATGAAATCGTTTCGCTCCAAGTGTTCCTTACCAGTGACAGCTTTTGCCTGCCCACGTTCCATCAGAAGTATATTGGAAGCCAAGGTCTGCATGGCTGCCATATCCTCGTCATTGAGCTTTCTGCTCTTTCCGGTTTCGTGGTTCATCCAGTCGAAAACAATATGGGCATGATAGTTCGGCTTGAACCATCTGTTCCCGACCTTGAAGCTTTCCCTGTCTTCCGCTTCCGGTTGACCGTTCAGCCAATGCCCTTCATCCTTGTGCAGGAAGATTTGCAACGGTGTGATGCCCCAGCGTCTTTGACACTCTTCACCGAATTTGCGTACATCAGCCAGTGTGGTATCCGGTCTGATGAGCAATACTCCTTCACGAATGGGTGAACATCCCGCCACCTTGATAATCCTTCCATTCTTTCCCTTGCGTTCCCTTTCCTTTTCCTGCATGGCACGTCCGGTCTTTTCCTTGACCATTTGCTTGATATTGTCATAATGAGTTTGCAGTTCGGGAGTGCCGAAGTCGGGATTTATCCACTGTTCGTTGTTGGTGGAGAGTTCGGGAACGACATAGATTCTGGACTCCCCGATGTTACGCATATATTCGGCAGTCCTTCGGTTGTGCGCCTCGCTTGATGCGATGTTGCAAGGCTTGATATGTATACTTGATTTTGTTGCCATAGCTTCTTTTCTTTGTTTACAATTGATTTACTTTGCTCGCTTTCGCAGAGGGGTTCTTAGGGGTAACCCATAAGCGGAGATTGCAA